>Ga0134125_10000034_pt1 | contig 208492 bp, 155 predicted proteins | sample KB31751_FD_96464 | JGI IMG/M metagenome (GOLD analysis project Ga0134125, IMG submission 96464) | Terrestrial soil microbial communities with excess Nitrogen fertilizer from Kellogg Biological Station, Michigan, USA - KB3-175-1 | ecosystem: Environmental > Terrestrial > Soil > Unclassified ...
TTCGAAGCTACTTCTCTTGGCGAGAAGAACACCTCTGTGAAGGACAGTCGATTTTTTTTCTTGCTCATTCAATAAAATAAACTCAGAAAGTCTCATAGTTAACATTTTAAAAAGTGAACGTTTTAAATTATTTACTAAAAACCTTATGCTGAAAAAGTAATCGTTGCCGCGAAAGAAGTGGTGATGGATGTAATGTAACCCGATTAAATGAATATCGTCGCCTTATTTTTTGCTGGTGCCGGTATTAATTGGTACCTTTCAATGACGACGGCGGATCAACTTGATCTTTTGCCGGACGTTGTCTCCCAATAAGATACTTATGAATATCAGGATCTCCAATATCAGCTTGAATACGACCGACTCCGAGCTAAGAAAGCTCTTCTTTCAATACGGCAATGTCGACTATGCCACGGTGAATAGAAATTCCCTCAATGGCCGCTCGCTAAGGAGTGGAGAGATTTGCATGCCAGTATCGGCACAGGCCAGGCAGGCGATAATCTCACTTGATAAGACAATTTTTAACGGGAAGATCATTTCTGTGAGCGAACTTCCGACGGAACTATACTAAGGCTGTTGAAGAGGCCCGTCTCTAAAAAGTCTACTGGATTCATCGAACCTCCATATTAATAGCTCCGCACCTCCATATTAATAGCGCCGCAGCAACTCCAATGAAACCAGGACATCCCCGGACAATACGAGGTCCAGACTGGATAGGTCGGCAGTATAGTCTGAGGGGGTCATGATTGATCCTGATCTTTGTCGGAATATTTTCCTTTGTCGCCCCGTTTACAACATATCTCAACCTTGCCAAATACCTGTTGTTCGCTCACCTTTTTCGACGCCTATAGATCCAGGAAACCGGATGACACGCTAAATCTATTGTTCTGATGCTTCTAATAAAACCCGGCGTGAAAAGGAATGACGTGCAGAAACCCTCGCCGGGAAAGATAAAAGTATGTTAATACTTTTATTAAAATTATGTTTCTATCTTTGTGGAGACGCTAAAAAAAATGGTTATGCCTACAATACAAGAAAACACACTCGATGTCACCCTGCTGGAACCCCGGCAGAAGCATCCTACCATCTTTGCCCGCTTCGATCAATTGTCGGGAGGGGAATGCCTGACCATCTTCAACGACCATGATCCTAAGCCACTCTATTACCAGCTGCTGGGAGAACGAGGGGATGTATTCAACTGGGAATACCTCGAACAGGGTCCCGAATGGTGGAAGGTCCGGATCACCAGGCGGGGAAGCGGGGAGGCTGGTCATACGCTCGGGCAGATTGCCGCGAAAGATATTCGCAAGGCGCAGGTGTTTAAGAAGTATGGCCTCGACTTTTGTTGCGGAGGTAAGAAAACGGTCGTTGAAGCCTGTGCCGAAAAAGGCATCGATGTTACCCGGGTGGAGCAGGAGCTCCAGCAGGCCGGCAAGGACAGGGATGTTCATCCCTTGCCGTATAATGAATGGGATCCGGGATTTCTGGCAGATTATATCGCGAATACCCATCATCGGTACATCAAAAAAAATCTCCCCGACATCCTGACTTATGCCTGTAAAGTGGCGCAGGTGCATGGAGCGCACCATCCCGAGCTGCCGGCTGTATACGAGTTGGTAGAGCATATCAGTACCGAGCTGAGCGCGCACCTGGAGACCGAGGAGCAGATATTGTTCCCTTATATCAAAGTCCTGGCGACTCGTGGAGCCGCCTCGAAAACGGAGGAATTGCTGTCTTTCGGTCCTGCGGGCAACCCTATACGCCGGATGGAGATAGAGCATGAGACGGTTGGGCAGACCCTGGAAGCCATCAGGGAGCTAACGGCGGATTATTTCCTGCCGGAGGATGCCTGCGCCAGCTACAGTCTCCTGTTCCGCATGTTGTCGGAATTTGAAGAAGACCTTCATTTGCATGTTCACCTGGAGAATAATATATTGTTCCCCAAAACATTGGAACTGGAGGAACAGCTGGGTTTTTGAATTTACGAGGGCAGCGATATCGCGGTAACGAATAGAATCACGCAAGAATGGTAACCGTCGATGTTCGCGAGCTGTCAATGCCGATGCCGATGATGATGATCCTCGGGAAGCTGGATGATCTGCCGGAGGGGCATGCGTTATTCGCGCACCACAAGCGTATCCCGTCTTCCTGCTGCCCGAGCTGGAAGAAAGGGGTTTCGAACATCGAGTCCGGGAGGGGGCCGTTCTCCTGGCGGCGTCCGCCATCGAGATCGGTCTGAACGTGGTCGACCTGGGATTGATCTACCGGATCGAATTCGATGAACCGGCTTCTCGAATAACGGTGACCATGACCCTCTCCACACCGTATTGCCCGGTGGGTGAAACCATTACCGCTGCGGTACAACGAGTCTTATTGGATACATTTGCGGGCAATGCGGCAACGATAGAGCTGACGTTTCAGCCGCCGTGGAGCTATGACCGGATTTCGGAAGCCGGGAAAAAATACCTAAGTACATAAACCATGCTGAGCTTAACTTGTAAAACAGCGATTAAAGCCGTTATCTACCTCGCTTCACGGACGGGCCGAGGAGAGCGGCCGGGGATCAAGGAGATAGCCGCCGCCATTGATGCCAACGAACATACCGTAGGGAAGCTGCTCCAAGCCCTCGTCAAGCAAAAGGTGATCAACAGCGCCAAGGGGCCGTCCGGCGGATTTTACATTTCCGGTGAGCAGCAGAAACGGCCGATCATGAAGATCATTGAAGCTATCGACGGCGACGCGATTTTCACAGAGTGCGGCTTGGGTTTGAGCAAATGTTCTGCGGTGCATCCGTGTCCCATTCACGATGATTATAGGGAAGGCAGGATGCTATTGGAAAAACTTTTCAGGACCCACCGGATCATCGATCTGTGCGGAACGGTCAGCAACGGCTCCGCTTACCTCACAGGGTAGGATAAGCTGCACCCGGCTCCAGGGGTATGCCCATCTTTTACGAATCCGCTAACAGATCGTAGTATTCGTCATCCTCGTTTTTCCCCCCAAATCCTTCACCGATCTTTTCACTACTCTCCAGGAATTCGATAGACCGGATCCATTTGACCATTTTGTAACCGAGCTGGTTCTCGACCCGGAGCCGCAGCGGTGCGCCATGCTCGACGGGCAGCGGTGAATAGTTCATTTCCCAGGCCAGGATACAGCCTGGTTTGAGGCAGTTGTCCAGCGTATGGGTATCGTAATAGGTGCCTCCATAGAGGCCCTCACCAAAGGAATAGAATGCCACGATGGTGGCGCCAGGCTTAGGCTGGACCATTTCGACGATCGCGCGCATCGGTACCCCGCCCCATTCGGCAATGCCGGTCCACCCCTGGATGCAATGGTGCATGGTGATCTGCTGCTGTATTCCCATGGCTTGAAGGTCCGCGAGGGAAAGCTGCACCGGATGGTTCACCATCCCTCCGACAGATAGCCGGTAGTCCCGGAAGGATTGATCCGCCAGCCGACGCCATTCCTCCGATTGCGGCATCTTGCCGTTCATCCAGAAATAAGGTGAAATATCCTGCCGCCGGTAATATAGTCTTGGCTTCAGGCGATTAATGGTCAGCCGCCACAAAGTCCCGTTCATGACTGCCTCGACCCGTTGCAGAACCCGGGGCCGCCGCCAGGACAGCCAGTGCGCGAAAAATGCAAAGCACACAACTGCCAATACGATGGCGCTCCCGATAGTGATTCCCCTGTGATCCGACAGGCTGTCGGTACCCAGGATGATATGATTCATGTTCCGCACTGCGCCCGTCAGGACCACCAGCGCGACATGGATCACCAGGAAGACCAGGAACGCCAACAACACGAGGAAATGTACCGAGCGGGCTGCCTGCCGGTTGCCGAACAGCTTAGGCAGCCAATGCAGCCGGTTCTCCACCGCAGGTGACATCGCCATCCCCGAGACCAGGGCCACCGGTGCGAGCACGAAGACTACTACGAAATAGGACAGTTGCTGCAGCGCATTGTAGCGGAAAAACCCGTTTGGTTCGGCCGGCCAGTGAAAAGTGGCATAATGCACAAACACATTCCATGCATCGGGGATAATCGACCAGGACGTGGGAACCAGCCGCCGCCAATGGTCCGTCGCCAGCAGTAAGACGATAAATATCACCCCGTTCAAGATAAAGAAAGGGACGGTGATAAAATGCCAGCATCGTGCAATCCCAACCGAGTGCCGGAACCCCGGCAGACCCAGCACCGGGCTGATATACCGGGCGTCATCCTTGGCCGTATATACCCGGTCCCGCGGCACCTTGTGGGGCGTGAACCGGATCCATTCCGAATCAGGATTGCAGCCGTTGTTCCAATATAGGCGCGGATGGTCGGCAAGGATCGATAACCCACTCCGCATGATCAACGCAAGAAAAAAGAAATTCACCCAGTGAGAAAGCCGGACCCAACCGGGAAAACCATGCGGTAATGCTTTTGTGGCCGTCGCGAGGACCGGGCCGACCGGGCCCGGGTCGGCCGGAAGTCCACCAATCGCCAGTTGCAGCCATGCGGCACCCACCGTGACTACGAGGAGCCCGGCGAGTGTCCACCAGACATAGTGTTTGAGCCCAATGAAGACACGCCTGTCAGCGGGATATTTTACTGCCCGCTCCGCTGGTGAAAAATGAGTAAACATAGAAAAGCGTCCGACGCATGAAGTTAAAACAGTTTTCGCGGTGAACGACCGGTATTTTTGCACGTGGTCAAAGAATCGAAGCCCGTGTGCTCAAGGTCACCGTGGAATACGGATTTCATAGAATACGCATTATTCTGCAGTTGTTGATCGTTCTTTCTTCAAATCGGATATGCCGGTCCAGCGTATCGGGAAAGGCCGCCAGCAAATCTTTGTTTGATTTATCTCTGGTGATCCGCTCAACAAACTCATAAATCCTTTTATGATCGCCAAATGCCTTGGCCCGGACAAAATCACCTGCGGGCAGTTTAGAGAATAAGCCTCTTCTTCCTTCCTGAAATGAGGCAACAAATCTTGCTGAAAGAAATAAAGCAGATAACTGCTGATTCGTTCTGCGGATATAGCTGATTCCAGGCCGCGTCTTATCTTGTTAATAGGTTCTCCATGATAAATTTTTTGTATAATATACCTTCTTCCTTTGCCATATGCCTCGTCAATTCCGAGCTGATTACCGGGAGGTTTCTCCTTATGTACGCATGATGGACGTTAAAGATGTAATCTGCCAAAAAATCTGCACTTCAGTCATTATACGGTGATGGAGGTGTTGAAGGGTAATACAGTGGCCCGAGTTCGAAACAGATGATCGCCTCAAGTTTTTCGGGCAGGCGCGCCGGGTTGGGAAGACAACAGCCGAACGTATACGTGCTGGATGCCGACGGCAAGAACTCCGGTTGGGCAAAATATCTTTTATCTGTACATTCGGCGCTTTTTTTACCCGGGCTGCCGACCAGACCCGGATGGCAAGAGTATCCGGGAGAAATATTAAATTTGTGGGCAGCCACGTCGGCGTTTCTATCGGCGAAGACGGTCCTTCCCAAATGGCCCTGGAAGATAGTGCATTGTTTGGCGCAGTGCCTGACTGCGTTGTTTTTCAGCCCGCTGACGCAGTTGCCACGGCTCAAATAACGGCTTTACTGCTTCAGCATCAGGGGTTTGCATATATGCGTATGCTTCGCCCAAAGACAAAAGTGCTGGATGCCAATGATGAGAGATTTTATATTGGTGGGTCAAAGGTTGTCCGCCGCAGATCAATTGAGGGGCCAGAGTGAAAGACCTATTATCAAGGAACGGCAAGGGATAGCGGAAATGTAATTGCCGGATAAAAACCAGGAGGGTAATAATATGGGACTAAAGATTAAAAGAGTGTATGAAAAGCCAGCCAAAGAGGACGGCAGGCGTATTCTCGTGGACCGGCTATGGCCGCGCGGTCTTACGAAAGAGAAGGCCCACATTGATTTGTGGCTGAAGGAGATTGCTCCGAGTACAACACTCAGGAAATGGTTTGGCCATGACCCTGCCAAGTGGGATGAATTTCAAAAGAGATATCGCATGGAGCTAAAAACGAATAAGGAGCAGGTCTCGTTGCTAAAGGAAGAGCAAAACAAAGGAGTTGTTACTTTGGTTTATGGCGCCAAAGATGAGGAGCACAATGAGGCCCTTGTTCTCAAAGACTGGCTTGACCATTGAGTTTCGCAGCTAACAACCACGATTGGCTTAAAAATATAACTTATGTCGAAAGATCCCTATCAGGTAAAAAGGGCATTGACCACTAAAAACGGCACTTTCACCGATTTCAGTCTTGAAGAACTTGCCAATAAGGGCCATGGTATTGCTAAATTGCCTTTTTCCATCCGGATCTTGCTGGAGAATGCGTTGCGTAATTTTGATGATTTCGCTATAACCCATGACAATATAGAAACTATTCTTCGGTAGAAACCCGCCGGCTCGGATAAAGATATTCCATTTAAACCTGCCCGTGTATTAATGCAGGATTTTATAGGTGTTCCGGCCGTTGTGGATATTGCTTCACTCCGGGCGGAAGCGAAAAATCGACTATGGCATTTTCCCGCCATCAATCCAAGCATCTGCTTCACAAAGAACTACCGTAAATTTATAGCAAGAAATCGGCATCAAAAAACAGCCGGCCACAGCGCTTGGGCGCAGGCTTTTCTTTTTCCCGATTTGGCTACGTTGGCGCAACTGTCACTGTCTGTCTAGCCGCGAATATATCTGCGCTAGTACTGCGGCCTTGTCTTTTTTGATTTCATTGGCAAAGGCAATGGCCTGGGGATGGACCTCGTGGTGTTTCTCGCTCCAGGCAATGATCTCTATGAGAACGGGTGCCAGGCCGGCTCCTTTAGGCGTGAGCTGGTAAAGTACCTTAGCCTTGCTTTCCGGATGCCTGGTCTTGGAGATGATGCCGGCGCATTCGAGCAGGCCGAGCCGGTCGGCAAGGATATTGGTGGCGATACCTTCCCCGCCTTTCAAAAGATCACCGTATGTGTTGAGTCCCTTGAACATCAGATCCCTGATAATGAGCAGAGACCATTTGTCCCCGAATATGTCGAGGGCCGTGCTGATCGGGCAGTCCGACCGGAACACAATTTTCCTTTTATTCAAGTGATACCAATTATTGGACTTGCAAATTACAAGTATTTTTTTATTTTTACACTTGCAAATTACAAGTTAATCGTAAAATCAACTGTCAATGAGCACTTTACAGGCCAGGAGTGAAGCTTTGCTGAACGCGTCCGTCTCGAGGGTGTGGGCGATCGTCACGGATATAACCCTGCTTCCAAGAATCAATCCGGGTGTAATAAAGGTGTCGGGTGCAATGAACGAACCGAACGCAGTGCGGACCTGCGAGGTGGAAAGCAAAGGCCGAAAAGGGATAATTACGGAAAAGCTCGTTGAATTTGTCCCGGAGAAGAGGATGGTATGGAAGGTGGAAAGCGATACGATGGGCATGAGCAAAATGTTACTGGATACTCGATTTTCGCTCCTGCTGGAAACGGTGACGGATTCGAGTACGAAGGTGACGGCGGAGACACATTATTCACCAAGGACGATCCTGGCCAGGATGATGAACGGACTTATGATGAAAAAAATGTTTGCCAAGGCACAGGAAAAAATCTTACAGAACCTACGGGCACTGGCCCAAAATCAGTAATTTATATGACCACACTGCATAATGAGATCCTTATCGACGCGCCCATGGAGAAAATATGGGATTCCCTTTCCAATATTGAAGAATTGGAAAAATTCGATCCGACGGTAAAAAGGTCTAATGCGCTTACACCGGTGAAGGCCGGGATCGGCGCAGCAAGAAGAGTGGAGATGAAGGATGGTAAGAATTGGTTTGAGGAAAAGGTGACGAGTTGGGTGCCTGGTAAAGCGCTGACCTATGAACTGACAGCCTGCTCTTTTCCTATACAGGGCCTGTCCCATACCTACAGTTTTGAGCGGGCGGGAAACAGGATCAGGGTAAAGCAGGTGATGATATACCAGGTGAAGTTCGGATGGCTTGGGCGGGTTATGGACAGACTGATCATCAGGAGACAATCGGAAGCCGGCATAAAGAAATTCATGGCCGGCCTTAAGGAATATGCTGAAATAAAATAGCGGTCTTATGTCATACAGCGAAAAATTAGCGGATCGGATCCGTAGGCGATTGGCGGGGTTGCCGAATATAGCGGAAAAAAAGATGATGGGCGGACTCACCTTTATGTACAACGGAAAGATGTGCGTGGGCATCATCAAAGAAGAGCTGATGTGCCGGATAGATCCTGCCTTGCATGAACAGTCGGTTGCCCGAAAAGGATGCCGAACGATGGATTTCACTAACCGGCCGATGAGTGGCTATGTTATGGTGGATGAGAGCGGGATGAAAAGCAAGGCGGATTTCAACTATTGGATCGATTTAGCCCTGGATTTTAATAAGCGGGCCAAGGCTTCGAAAAAGAAGAAAGCGTCATAGGGCTTCCAATGATTATCAGCCATAAAAAATTTGACCTGTGGGGTAAGACGCTGATCGAAACGATCATTATCAAACCACCTTACCGCCTGTCGGTAGATTTTCCGCAGCAAGCCTGTTTCATTTATTACAAAAAAGGAAAGACACAGATCAACTCCCCGGCCGAACAGGTGCTGGTCGGGAGTGATGAATCGGTAATTTTGAATTGCGGGACGTATTTTGCCAACCTGCTCGAATATTCCGATGGCGACTTCTATGAAATACTGGTCTTTCATTTACATGCGGATACGCTCAAAAAATTGTACCGGCAGGAATTCCCCGCCTTTCTGAAAAAGGGCAATGAGCAACCATATATCCAAAAGATAGCCTCAAAGGACATTATCAGGAAATTTATTGAAAACCTGGATTTCTACTTCGAGAACCCGACCTTTGTCAACGACGATATCCTTGAGCTGAAGGTGAAGGAACTGATCCTCATTCTTCTGCAAAGCAAGAACTCCACATCAATAAAGGACTTGCTGCGGGACTTATTCACGCCTCGCGAACTGAACATCAGGGACATTGTCCAACGGCATTTGTATTCAAATATTACGGTGAAGGATCTTGCTGAGCTGGCAAACATGACTTTGGCAACCTTCAACCGTAAGTTCACCGAAGTATTTCAGGATACGCCTGCCAATTATATCAAAACCAAAAGATTGGAAAGGGCGAGGGATCTGCTGCAGGTCAGCACCCTGACCATTAGTGAAATTGCCTTTCAAACCTGCTTCAATGACGTGTCGCATTTTTCAAGATCGTTTAAGCAACAATTTAAGGTTACTCCCGCCTCCTGCCGGGAAAGGGAAAGCAAGCATTCGTCTCGCTGAGTGAATTGTTCAACAAATTGAAATTTTTAGGCAAGGCCAAAAGGGACCGAAATTGCAACTTTGCGTCAAGGACAAAAAGAATGCGATGAAACCAATTATCGATCCGCCGATGTTCGGAAACTGGGCTTTGATCACAGGAGCTTCTTCAGGCATTGGGGAAGAATTTGCACAACAGCTGGGGGCGGGAGGCTTGAATTTGGTCCTGGTCGCCAGAAGAAAGGAGCTGCTGCAAACGCTGGCCGGGCAGCTTTCGTCCCGGCATAAAATTGAATGCCTGGCTATTCAGGCCGACTTGTCAAAGCGGGAAGACCTGCATTCACTGATGGAAAAGACCAGCCACCTGGAGATTGGCTTGCTCATATCAAACGCAGGCACAGGAGATGTAGCGAGGTTCCTCGATCGTGGGATTGACGATCTCGGCGACAGAATTCATCTCAACGCTATATCACACTTGTTGCTTACGCATCACTTCGCAAAAAAAATGGCAACAAGAAGGAAAGGCGGCATTTTGCTGACCGGCGCTATGGGGGCGGTGGAGGGAGTAGCATACATGGCAGCCGAGGCGGCAACTAAAGGTTTTATTCAGGCATTGGGGAAGAGTTTGCATACGGAGTTTCGAGAGTACGGTATACATATCACTGTTCTGGTCACGACGCCTACGGAGACGCCTGTTTTTTATAAACTTGGATTTACTCTTCAAAATACGCCGGTAAAACCACTCCGTGCGGAGCAATGCGTGGCCGAAGCATTGGCTGGTTTGACAAAGAACCAAATGTTGGTTTATCCTGGTCTGAAGTTCAGGGTGATAAGAGCACTTACACCTGAATCCTTAAGTCGAAAAATGGCGGTTAGAATGCTGAAAAAGAACAACAATATAAAATAATATGAGACGAAGATTGGTTTATATCATCAGTACTACATTGGTAGTCCTGATGTCTTTGATTACCGGGATAGGTAACCTGATCCCTTTTCCGCACATTGAAGGCGATCTCATCCACCTGGGCTATCCGCCCTATTTCAGAATCATACTTGGCACCTGGAAGGTAATTGCAGCAATTGTAATAATATTCCCCCGGAGGTATGGATCAAGGACCTGGCTTATATAGGAATTTTACTTGACCTATCGGGTGCCGCTGCATCGAGACTGGCAGTAGGGGACGGCTTGATAAAGGTGATCCTGCCACTGATCATTTCGGTTTGGGTTGCTGTTTCGTGGTGGAATTTCAGGACACGGCTAAGCGATTGAAAGGATAGCCGCAATAAGGCTCCGGCATTTTTCTGACATTTGCCTGGGAGTAAAGGAGAGTCCATCCTGCAGCCAGGAGACCATGAGGCTCATTACAGCGGTAGCTGCCGCGTCGGCGAGATATTCCATATTCTTATTCATTTTTACCCGCGGCGACCTCCGCTAAAGTGTCTTTTGATCTTTCTCGAAATATTCTGATGAAAATGATCAGGTGTAATATGCGCGGTATGGGGAATCAGCATGACCTTGGCCAGATCGATGTTTTCTGCAAGATGGCTGAACAGGTTGAGAAAATCCATGTCACCTGAGGGCTCGCTGTCTTCAAAGAGGTGCACTTCCATGTTATTCGGGCCATCGAGCAGGAGCTGTTCCTTGCTTTCATAGTGAAAATAAAAAGTGGATCGTCCGACATTGGCCTTGTCGATGGTAGGTCACGAATTGCTCACTGAAAGCTCACGCAAAATGAGGCAAAATGAAGCAAAGCTCAGACACTCTCATCAAGCAAAAAGCCCGTCAACACTCGGTCAACAGGCTTTCGACGGAAAGTTTGAGAAACTAACTGCGGAGAGGGAGGGATTCGAACCCTCGGTACGGTTGCCCGCACAACGGTTTTCGAGACCGCCACAATCGACCGCTCTGCCACCTCTCCGGAGGATTTTGCGCGAGGCCGGGTCGGGCCTGGCGGGTGTCGGCGCGGAATGCGGGACACGCGCTTTTGCGTGGTACAACGGGACGCAAAAATAAATGATTTGTGCGAAATAGGAGGGAGACATATCGGTTTTGACCAGTAAAAATAATGGCAACATTAGATTTCTGATAATCAATGACTTAATTTGGCCATTATACTATGCCCGCAAATGAGATATGTTGGATGAGGGAAATAGATACATATGTTGGATGAGGGAAATAGATACAAAAGATGTGCGGCGGGGAAAACCAGGAGGTAGCGGCGGTTTATGCCGCGTGCGGGGCCATCGAATTATGACGGATTGTGGGAAAAGGGATAAATTCACTGCCTAATTCGCTCAAGAATGCCGACGGGAACGGTTCTGATCATCGATGATGAAGAGAAGCTGCGGACGCTGCTGGCCCGGATCATCCGGCTGGAAGGTATGACGGTGCTGGAGGCCGATTCGCTTAAGGCGGGCAACCGGCTGCTGGAAAAAGGGGAAGTCGATGTGGTGTTCTGCGATGTCAAGCTCCCGGACGGCAACGGGGTGGAATTCGTCCGCGACATCAAAGTGCGGCACCCGCTCATCGAGACGATCCTCCTGACGGCCTACGGCAATATCACCGATGGGGTGACGGCGATGAAGAATGGCGCATTCGATTACATCACCAAAGGCGATGATAACGAAAAGATCGTCCCGTTGCTGTCGCGCGCGCTGGAGAAGGTACAACTTCAAAAAAGGGTCAGCCAGCTCGAGCAGCAGGTAGGCAAACGCTATACGTTCGACGCCATTCTGGGAAATTCACCGTTGATCGCCGAAGCGATCGCTCTTGCCAAAAAAGTGGCGCCCACCGAAGCGACGGTATTGCTGCTAGGGGAGACAGGGACGGGCAAAGAAGTGTTTGCCCAGGCGATCCATTTCGCAAGCAAACGATCGACCAAACCTTTTATACCGCTGAACTGCAGCGCCTTCAGCAAGGAGCTCCTGGAAAGCGAGCTTTTTGGGTATAAGGCCGGCTCGTTCACCAGCGCAATCCGCGACAAGAAAGGCCTCATCGAGGAAGCCAACCCGGGCACGCTTTTTCTCGACGAGATCGGCGAAATGCATATCGATCTGCAGGCGAAGCTGCTGCGGGTCCTGGAGACCAATGAATTCATCAAAGTAGGCGATACCCGTCCGACCCGCGTGAATGTCAGGGTCATCGCGGCTACGAACCGCGATCTGAAGCAGGAAGTCGCGGATGGAAAATTCCGGGACGATCTTTTCTATCGTCTCAACGTTTTCTCCATCTCACTGCCTTCGCTGCGCGAACGGAAAAAGGATATTCCGGCGATCGCCGAGTTCTACCTGCGCTTTTTCGCCGCCAAAGCCAGCAAACATATCGACGGCATGAGCAAGGAATTCCTCGAACGGCTTCAGCAACACGACTGGAAAGGCAATACACGCGAATTGAAGAATATCATCGAACGGGCCGTCATCCTCTCCGACGGCGGACCATTGACGCTTGAAAACCTTCCCGCAGACCTCCAGGTAATCGGTCTGCGCTCAACCGGTCCCATTTCGGCCTTCGATCTGGCCAGCGTCGAAAAACTTCATATTCAACGTGTCCTCAATCATACCCGCGGCAACAAGACCGAGGCCGCGCGTCTCCTCAACATCGGGCTGACCACCCTTTACCGGAAAATAGAAGAATATAAACTGAGTTGCGAAGCATAGCCACCATTCCCATTTTGGCGAAATGCCTTCCATTTTGATATGGCGCCGCTGAGAGCGGCAACGAGCGCAGGCGGCTGTAATGCAGTGCCGGCGCCTATCCAGGCACTTTACCTGCTTTCGGGCATTTATTTTGGCATCTCCCCGGTAAAGACCATGATGACGGCCATCTTTATCGTTTCGATAGCGGTATTCATCTACCTGCTGTATGTTTTGCTGAAACCCGAGAAATTCTAAAATCATGCGCACGGAACTATTCGGTGTAATAGTCACCTTTCTGATAACGGTGATACTCGCTTTCCCATTTGGAAGGTATATCGCCAAAGTATACAAAGGAGACCGTACCTTCCTCGATTTCATGACAAAGGTGGAGCGGCCGATCTATCGATTTTGCGGGATCGACCCGACCCGGAAGATGGGATGGAAGGAATTCCTGAAGGCCATGCTGACGATCAACCTCGTGTGGTTCGTCTATGCCTTCATCCTTTTCCTCTTCCAGGGCCAGCTGCCCCTGAATCCAGACGGAAATCCCAGCATGAGGCCGGATCTGACTTTCAATACGTCCGTTAGCTTTCTCGTGAACTGCAATCTGCAGGATTATTCGGGAGAAACAGGCGCCACTTATCTGACCCAGCTGTTCGTGATCACCTTTTTGCAGTTTGTCAGCGCGGCGACGGGCATCGCCTGTGTGGTGGCGCTGTTCAATGGTCTCAAGGAAAGGACCACGCAGAACCTCGGAAATTTCTGGGATATCTTTACCAGGACGATAACGCGGATACTGTTGCCGCTGTGCATCGTCATTGCAGTTCTATTGGCTTTTCACGGTACGCCGACCAGCTATGCCGGAAAGGATACGATCACAACGTTGCAGGGCGACACGGTACAGGTGTCGCGCGGACCGGCCGCAGGTATGATCGCGATCAAGCATTTGGGTACAAATGGAGGCGGTTGGTTCGGCGCCAATTCGGCACACCCGCTGGAAAACCCGGATTATTTTACCAATATGCTGGAGATATGCACGCAGGCGCTGATCCCGATGGCACTGGTATTTGCACTTGGGTTTTACATCAACCGAAAGAAATTCGCCTATGTGACCTTCGCGATCATGACGATTGGGTTCTTCTGTCTCCTTATACCTACCATGGTCAGCGAGATTCACGGCAATCCGGCGATCGAGCGAATGGGAATCGCGCAACCTACAGGCGCGATGGAAGGTAAAGAAGTCCGTTTTGGACCTGCGGCTTCCGCATACTGGAGTATTCTCACGACCGTCATCTCGACCGGATCGGTGAACTCGATGCACGACAGTGGAATGCCAATGTCAGGCCTGATGCAAATGCTGGGGATGATGGTGAACGCCTTTTACGGCGGATGCGGCGTGGGCATCCTCAACTACTATATCTACGTGATCATCGCGGTCTTTATAGCGGGGCTGATGGTCGGCCGTACGCCGGAGTTCTTTGGCCATAAGGTGGAAGCCCGGGAAGTCAAGATCGCCGCACTGGTGACCCTGCTTTCCGCCTTTCTCATCAAGGGCTTCACCGCCGTTGCCTGTTATATCCTCATTTATCATGGCAACACCGCCTGGACGGTAAAACCTTCTGCCTGGCTGAGCAATCCGGGTTATCACGGCTTTTCGGAGATGCTATACCAATTCACTTCAGCCAATGCCAACAACGGCAGCGGATTTGAAGGGCTGGCGGATAACAATGTCTTTTGGAATATTACCAGCGGGATCGTGATGATCCTTGGCCGGTACCTGCCCATCATCGGTCCGGTTGCTATTGCCGGACTACTCGCCAACAAAAAGTATATCCCGGAATCTTCGGGAACCCTCCGGGCGGATTCCCTGACTTTCGGTATGATGATATTCGTGGTGATCGTGATCGTCACAGCGCTGTCGTATTTCCCTCCGCTGGCGTTGGGGCCGATCGCCGAATATTTTAGTTTAAGATAATTGAATAGGCATGCGACATAATAAATCAATTTTTCCCAGGAGGATAATAATGACGGCGTTGAAAGATTCCTTCGTGAAGTTGCACCCGGTGACAATGTTCCGCAACCCGGTGATGTTCACTGTTTATATCGTGACCTGGATCATGGCGGTGGTTTGTGTTTGGGTGCAGACGGGGGAGCGGTCCCAGGGCCGTTTCGGTTATAACCTCGCGATCTTCCTGGTGCTCCTGGTGACGGTCCTTTTCGCCAATTTCGCCGAGGCGATCGCGGAAGCAAGGGGCAAGGCGCAGGCCGACAATCTTCGGAAAACAAGGGAGGATACGCCTGCCAAAAAGATATTTCCCTTCGGAGAGATCTATGTAGGCGAGGTGAAGGTGGTGCCTTCCTCGACGTTGAAGAAGGGGGATCTATTCATTGCAGAAGCAGGTGACATGATCCCGATGGACGGAGAGATCATCGAAGGGCTGGCAACCATCGACGAAAGCGCCATCACCGGTGAATCCGCTCCCGTCATCCGGGAGGCGGGCGGGGATAAATCCTCCGTTACCGGCGGTACCAAGGTGCTGAGCGATAAGATTAAAGTGCGCGTGACCACTTCACCGGGGGAGAGTTTCCTCGACAAGATGATCGCGCTCGTAGAAGGTGCGTCACGGCAAAAGACCCCCAACGAAATAGCCCTGACGATCCTGCTGGCCGGGTTTACCCTGGTCTTCCTGATCGTTTGCGTGACGCTCAAGCCATTTGCCGACTATGCTCATACGCCGATAACGGTAGCGGCGTTCGTGTCGCTGTTCGTTTGCCTGATACCGACTACAATTGGGGGATTGCTGAGTGCCATCGGCATTGCCGGGATGGATAGGGCGCTCCGGGCCAATGTGATTACCAAAAGCGGGAAAGCAGTAGAGACGGCGGGCGACCTGGATACGTTGCTGCTGGATAAAACGGGGACGATCACCATCGGTAACCGTAAGGCAACCCATTTCTGGCCCGCACCGGGTGTCGACGAAAAGACCTTTATGGAAGCGTGCGTACTGGCATCGCTGGCGGATGAGACGCCGGAAGGTAAGTCGATCATCGAACTGGCTGGTGTCAATCCCAATACGTATAGCACCAATGGGGCGAGATTCATCGGTTTTTCCGCTGAAACGCGCAGCAGCGGCATCGATATATCGGGGTTGCAGATCCGTAAAGGCGCCTTCGATGCCATCCGCGCGATCGTAAACCGGGCCGGCAACGTTGTCCCCGATAAAACCGAGGACAGGGTGAAGGAGATCGCTTCCAATGGTGGTACACCGCTTGCCGTAAGCGAGAACGGGCGGGCAATGGGCGTTATCGAGCTGCAGGATATTATCAAACCGGGTATCCAGGAACGATTCCAGCGCCTCCGCAAGATGGGCGTCAAAACGGTGATGGTGACGGGTGACAATCCGCTGACCGCAAAATATATCGCCGATAAAGCCGGCGTGGACGATTTCATCGCGGAGGCCAAACCGGAGGACAAAATGAACTATATCCGAAAGGAACAGCAGGGCGGCAAACTGGTGGCAATGATGGGCGATGGTACGAATGACGCGCCGGCGCTGGCGCAGGCGGACGTAGGGGTGGCCATGAACAGCGGCACGCAGGCAGCCAAGGAGGCAGGCAATATGGTCGATCTGGACAACGACCCGACCAAGTTGATCGAGATAGTGGAGATCGGCAAACAGCTGTTGATGACCCGGGGCACGCTGACGACGTTTTCCATAGCAAGCGACGTAGCAAAATATTTTGCGATAGTCCCGGCATTGTTCATAACCTCGATCCCTGCGTTGCAGGCGCTAAATATCATGCATTTGAAAAGCCCTGAGACCGCCATCCTTTCGGCGGTGATCTTCAACGCCCTGATCATACCGATCCTGATACCGCTGGCACTTCGCGGAGTGGCATATAAGCCTATCGGGGCCGGCGCCCTGCTGCGGCGAAATTTACTTATCTATGGCGCAGGAGGCGTCATTGCCCCTTTCATAGGGATCAAAGCCATCGACCTGCTAGTGGGTTTGGTCATGTAAACCAAATAAATGGAAATATGAAAAAACATATATTGCCGGCCCTGAAGTTGACACTGGTGTTTATCGTCCTCTGTTCGGTCCTCTATCCCCTGCTGTTGGCGGCGATCGGCCGGCTGACCCCAGGACAGGGGAGGGGACAAACCATATCGGTCAAAGGCAAAGTGGTAGGCTATGCCAACATTGGGCAGAGGTTTACGGAAGACAAGTATTTCTGGAGCAGGCCTTCGGCGGTTGGATACGATGCCGCCGGCAGCGGGGGCAGCAACAAGGGCCCTTCCAATCCGGACTATCTCAAAGACGTCGAGGTGCATATCGACACTTTTCTGGCGCATGATCCGGGAGTGAGAAAGGAGGATATCCCTGCCGAACTGGTGACTTATTCCGGCAGTGGTCTCGATCCCGATCTGTCGCCGGCGGGGGCGAAAGTGCAGGTTAAACGGGTGGGGAAGGCGCGGGGAATTTCAGAAGAAAAACTAAATGCGCTGGTGGATCGTTATACGGAAGGCCCATTCCTGGGTATCTTTGGACCAGCGAAGGTGAACGTGCTGAAACTGAACGTGGCGCTAGATCAGATAGACAATGGCGGACACTGAAAAACAAACGACACCGACGGACAAAGCTCCGGATGTTCAGCATTTCCTGGACCTTATCCGGCAATCCCGGCGTGGCAAGTTCAAAATATACATCGGCATGAGCGCCGGCGTAGGGAAGACATATCGAATGCTGCAGGAAGCGCAGACCCTCCTGCGGAATGGAGTGGACGTGAAAATAGGCTATGTGGAGACGCATGGACGGTCCGAGACCGAAGACTTGTTACAGGGTTTGCCCGTTCTGCCGCGGCGCCGGCTGTTCTATAAAGGAAAGGAGCTGGAAGAGCTGGATGTGCAGGGCGTGATCAACCTGCACCCGGAAGTGGTGATCGTCGACGAGCTGGCGCATTCCAATATCGAGGGCAGCAATAACGAGAAACGCTGGCAGGACGTGCTGGATATACTGGACGCCGGTATAAATGTCATCAGCGCGGTCAATATCCAGCACATCGAAAGCCTATACGAAGAGATCAGGGATATAACCGGTATTGAAGTATCCGAACGGATTCCCGACAGCGTGCTGGAAGAGGCGGATGAAGTGGTGAATATCGATCTGACCGCCGATGAATTGGTTACACGTTTAAAAGAGGGGAAAATTTATGCAGCAGACAAGATCGCGATCGCGTTGCAGAATTTCTTTCAACCCGAAAAGATACTGCAGCTGAGAGAGCTAGCCTTGAAGGAAGTAGCGAGCCAGGTGGAACGAAAGATCGAAACCGAATTGCCACGAGGCGCGCATCTGCCCAATGAACGATTCCTGGCCTGTATCGGCAGCAATCATCAGACAGCTAAAAAGGTCATTCGTAAAACGGCGCGGCTGGCCAGCTATTATCACAGTCGGTGGTGGCTGTTATACGTGCAGACGCCGAAGGAGGACGGGGACAAGATCGGGCTGGCGGCGCAACGGCATTTGATCAACAATTTCAAGATGGCAACTGAATTGGGTGCGGAAGTGATCCGCGTAAGACAAAGCAATATCGCCAAAGGGATAATGGAAATTGCTGAGAGCCATGCTATTACAACAATCTGCATCGGGAAGCCACATCTCAGCCTGTACAATGTGATCATGAGCACGGCGGTATTCAATCAATTGCTGAACAAGCTCGCGGCTTCGGATATCGATATAGTGATCCTTTCGTGAGTTAATTTTGGAAAACATGAGCATGCGCTTGAAAACTAAATTGTCGCTTGGGTTGATCTTCCTGTTCGTGGTCATCCTGCTTTTCGGCGTGCTGGGACTGTTTTATATCAACCGGCTCAGCGATGAAGGGCGGGTGGTGCTGCAGAACAACCACGAGTCGCTGGTCTACTGCAACCGTATGCTGCAGGCCCTGGAAGGGCTTCCCGCCGACAGGAATGCGCTGAACCAGTTCAGAGTCAATCTGAAGAAACAGCAAACCAACATTACCGAGGTAGGGGAGAAGGAGGCGACGGAAGAATTGACCAGGAACTTCAACGAGCTGATGGCCGACCCATCCGATCCGGGCAATTATGCCGATATACGGCGGGCCATAGGGAAGATTGAAGACCTTAACGAGAATGCGATCGTCCGGAAGAATGCGCTCACGCAAAAGACAGCGGATGACGCCAAGGAAGTGCTCGCGATCATATTCACGATCCTGACACTGGTGGCGTTTACGTTCATCTTCAACCTGCCGGGTATCATATCCGGACCGATCAGCAGTCTTTCGGAGGGCATCAGCGCGATTGCGGGAAAGAACTACAAGAAACGCATCTATCTCAAACAGGCCGATGAGTTCGGCGAGCTGGCGAATGCGTTCAACACGATGGCTGAAAAGCTGGATGAATACGAGAGCAGCAATCTTGCGCAGATCAAATTCGAAAAAAGGCGGATCGAGACGATCATCAATCAAATGCGGGACGGGATCATCGGCCTGGATGAAAAGCGGCACGTCCTGTTCCTCAACGCGGTCGCGGAAAAGCTGCTGGGCGTCAAAGAATCGACTATTGCCGGCCGGTATGCTCCCGATATCGCGGTGTCCAATGACCTGATGCGGACGTTGTTGCAGAACGATCCGGCGCGAAAAGAACTGAAGATCTATTGTGACGATAAGGAGAGCTATTTCAATAAGGACGTGCTGGACGTGACCAATAACCAGGCAACCATCGGGCAGGTGATCGTGTTGCGGAATATCACGCCTTTCCACGAGCTTAATGAAGCGAAGACGAATTTCATTGCAACCGTGTCACATGAATTGAAGACGCCGCTTTCCTCGATCAAAATGAGCGCCAGTCTGCTGACGGATATGCGGGTAGGAGCGCTTAATAATGAGCAGCAAGAATTGGTCCGGAGTATTACTGACGACGCCGACCGCTTGTTGAAGATAACGGGCGAACTGCTGAACATGTCGCAGGTGGAAACGGGGAACATACAGCTGAAAATGCAGCCGGCCAATCCTGCCGCGATCGTGAACCAGGCGATACAGGCGGTGCTGTTCCAGGCGCAGCAGCGGAGGGTCGATATCCGCGCCGATCTGCCGGAGAACCTGCCATTCATCCAGGCAGACGTGGAGAAGACCTCCTGGGTGCTGATCAATTTCCTTACCAATGCGATAAAATACTCTCCCGAGGATTCGCAGGTCGAGGTTGCCGCACTTCGCAACAAGGACAATGTGGAATTCATGGTGAAGGATCATGGGCGCGGCATCGATGAAAAATATCTTCCGAAGATCTTCGACCGGTATTTTAAAGTGCCGGGGACGCATGATCGAAATGGGACGGGGCTCGGGCTTTCGATATCGAAGGAATTCATCGAAGCGCAGGGCGGGCATATCTGGGCGACGAGCCGGCTGGGAGAAGGAAGTTCGTTCGGGTTTACGCTTAATGCGGCGTGATTGGGGTGAGGAAAATGACGTGATTAGGGTGAGGAAAAAGGGGCGATTGGGGTGAGGTAAAGGCGTAGTTAGGGCGAGGAAAAAGGGGTGATTAGGGTGGGGAAAAAGGCGTGAGAGGTAAGATAAAAGAGGCGTGAGGGTGCGGTAACAGGTGTTAAGGGTCAGGGGAAAGGTGCGATTATGGGAGATAAAAAGGGAAGAAATGGGGTTTAAAAAAGGTCTTTGCAGGTTTTTGCGGGTTGTCCGGACAGGTCAAAAATCTTCGCCGGAGGTCGCGGAAGGTGATAGACGGACGGGCGTTTGGTGGAAAAAGACCACGGAAAAAGGGCCGGAGGAACATGAAAAGGTCATAATGCCTCCGGGTGAGTGGGTAAAATCGCCTGAAAATGAACAATTTATCGGCTCGTGTTTGGGCGACCTTACTATATGCTTTTTACTAAGAAAATTCTAAGGGTTTTTATTTAGGTTATTTTGTATTGATTTAAAAATGACCGCAGAAGATTTTTGTGAGAAAATAGAAAAATAAGTACATTCATATTCTAATAGGATAAGGTTTAATGGTTATGGTATTTGATTAGTGCATCCCCGCCTAACAGCGGGGATTTTTTTTGAGGGCCTCCGGCACTCCTGGCGGGGATTTTTTCTTTTATCACATTTTCAGCGTACCTACAACCGATTGTTATAATGAATAGCGGTCTTACCATTCTGACTGTTGAAGATAATCCTAGTGATCTTTTTCTGCTGGAGCACATGTTACGATCGTCCGGTCTCGCGATCCGGCAAATCTACTCCACCTTCACCATCCGGGAAGCCATTACCGTTCTCGCCGCCGGAGAGATAGATGTGGTATTGCTGGATCTTACGTTGCCGGACAGTTCCGGCATTCAATCGTTCATCCATCTCAAGCCCGTGGCACAGCGCATACCGGTGATCGTTCTCACGGGCATGTCGGATACGAATGTGGCGTTGGAGGCCATCAAGGAGGGCGCGCAGGATTACCTGGTGAAAGCCGAGTTGACGGATAGCCTCCTGGCCAAGTCCATACAATACAGTATGGAACGCAAGCGAACGCTGGAGCACCTGAGGGTCAGCGACGAACGGTTCAATGCCGTGGTCAAGGCGACCAACGACGCCATCTGGGATTGGGACCTGGTGAATGGCAAGCTTTTCATCGTCGGGGACACCTACAAGCAACTGTTCGGATACGATTTTGTAAATAGCTATCCGCCCGGCGGGCTTTGGGAGAGCATCCTGCATCCGCAGGACAGGGACAGGGTCCTGGGCAAGTTGTCGACGGTGATCCGCGAAGGCGTGGCCAATAAGTGGGAGGACGAATACCGGCTCAAGAAGAGCAACGGAGAGTATGCGTATGTGCATGACCGGGGATATATCATCTATTCCGCCGAAAACCGCCCGATCCGGATGATCGGGGCGATCCAGGACATCACCCCGCGTAAACGGTCGGAAGAGGATGTCGCACTGCAGCAGCGGCTCAAGCAGCAACAGATCACGGAGGTCGTATTGGGCGCCCAGGAAAGGGAGCGGTTTGAAATCGGGCAGGAATTGCACGACAATATCAACCAGATACTGGCGACATCCAAATTATACCTGGACGTGGCTATCGAGGAAAGCCAGCCGAGGCCCGAGCTCCTGGTCAAGAGCCGCAACAATATTTCGATGGCGATAGAAGAGATCCGTCGTTTGTCAAAGGAACTGATCACGCCGGGCCTGAACGATCTGGGGCTGGTGCAATCCATAAGGGAGCTGATCCGGAATATACAGATGGCGGGGAAGATGAAGATCCGGCTGGCTATATCCGGATTGGACGAGAATGCGCTGCAACCCGAGCAAAAGATCAATGTCTACCGGATCATCCAGGAGCAGCTGAATAATATCCTGAAACATGCCGAGGCTTCTTCGGTATGCATAGAGTTGAACAAACACCACGAGCAGATCCGTCTGCGTGTCGAAGATGATGGGAGGGGGTTCGATCCGGCGATGCGGCGTTATGGGGTCGGGATCTCGAATATCATGAGCAGGGCGGAGCTTTACAATGGAAAGGTCGAGATCGATTCTTCGCCGGGGAAGGGTTGCAGGTTGGAGGTGATACTCAATTCGAAGTAGCTGTCGGAGCAGGAGTGAAGGGGAGGCGGGGTTGGAGAGGGGGAAGGCGCGGTCGGGTCGGTAAAGGAGAAGGCGTGGTCGGGTCGCCGGCAAAAACAATCGATTGCAATGGATGGATATAGAGAGAGATAGATAAAGGCCCTGCAGTTTGCAGGCGGTGAACCGGCGGATGGGCCAGCAGCGGAGGAGGGCGGATCGGTTACAACAATGGCCTATTGCTACCCTTGTGCATTACGCTGAAAGGGTACTGTTTCGCCAGAACGTTCAGACGCCTGAGCGTTTCTTCATCGGGAGGGGAAAGCTTGAAATCCTCCTTTTCAATTTTTGAACTGGGATGTCTGACAATCCTGGCGGTCGGCAAAGCGGTCAGCGGATTGCTGACGGAGGGAATAGTTGTAACGGTGACGACGTTGGGCTTCATCTGATGAGGTGTTAAAGATGATTGAATATTGGTTCATAACACATCTTCCTATGCAAGCTATTTTCTAAAGGGAAACAGAATTGAGTGGGCGCGATCGGCGTACAAAGATATAGAGAAAAGTAGATGAATCGCAAAGGAGAGCACGACTTTTTTTAAGAAAAAAAATTCAACGGCGGTTATGGGTGCGTAGATTAGACACTATTAAAACCTTTTAGCTGCGTAGGGTGGGCCTGGCGTGATGGAGATCCAGCGGATGTGCATAGGCGGCGTCATGGAGAGGGCGGCTGGAAGATACCCGGCGAGCGAGAAAAAATTTTAGGTTAGGCTAAAACGATTTAGTTCTTTTCATATCTTTACATGAACGTCATAGGCGTTCCAGCACATACCCAATATTACATGAAGAAAGTCTCCATCAGCGATATCGCCCGCAAAGCCGGAGTGTCGGTTTCCACGGTCTCTTTTGTGATGAACGATAAGGCGGTGAAAATGCGCATAAGCCGCGAGGTGATAGAAAGGGTAGAGCATGTCGCCAGGGAGATGGGTTATCGTCCTAACCAACTGGCACGCGGGTTGCGGACCGGCAAGACCAAGACGATCGGGCTTATCGTAGAAAATATTTCCAACGCATTTTTTGCCACGCTGGCAAAATCGATCGAGGACGAAGCCAAGCGATACGATTATAAGGTAGTCTATTGCAGCACGGATAACGACGAAGAAAAAGCGCGCGATCTGATCAATATGTTGTCGCAGCGGCAGGTGGACGGGTATATCATCACCCCCACGCTCAACCTGGCGGAGGAGATCCGAAAACTCCAGGGGGAGAGCAAACCGGTCGTTCTCATCGATCGCTATTTCCCCGCTCACACAGAAATACCGGCGGTGCTCGTCGACAATTATGAAGGCGTGTCGCGCGGGATGGAATATCTCCTCGCCAAAGGCTACTCCCGGATCGCGCTCGTGACGATCGAAACCGAGATGGCGCATATGAAGGACAGGCTACGCGCCTATCGTGACGTACTGAGGCGTCATGGGATCGGGGAGGAACTGGTGCTGGTGGTACCTTATAACAGCGATCACGAGGCAGCATTGCAGGTCGTGACGCAGATGCTCACCCGGGCGGGCGCCGATTTTGATGCCGTTTTTTTCCTGACCAATTATCTCGGCGTGCTGGGGATCGAGGCGATCAAGAAATTGCAGATCAAAGTCCCGGAGCAGCTGGCCGTCCTTTGTTTCGACGACAACGATATCTTCCGTCTGTTTACTCCCAGCATATCGGTGATCCGCCAGCCCATCGAAGCCATTGGGCAAAAAGCGGTCTCCACATTGATGGAGCGTTTGCGTCATTCCGGTGAGGAAGCTCCGTTGACAAACCTGCCCGTTCAACTGGAGGCCGATCTTGTCAGACGCGAATCGATATAGATTTTTCCCTATTTTCGCAATTCCAGAAGCCGCCAGGGGCGGCTTGCCACGGGTGAGCGTAGCGAAGCCCGCGAACAAGGGCCGCTCCAGTGGAGCGGCCGAAGTTCAACAGACATTAGCGCTTTGCGGAAAATGCGCTAATTTTGAGGAAAGCGTATTTTCCGCACATAAAATTTTTTCCCCGTATGAATCTACATGAATATCAGGCCAAAGAGCTACTGAAGAAATATTCGGTTCCCGTCCAGGAAGGCATTCCGGTTGACAATGCAGGAGCCGCCGAAGAAGCGTACAAGCATCTCAGGGTCCAGTTCGGGAATAATTTCGCGGTGGTGAAGGCGCAGATCCATGCAGGCGGAAGGGGAAAAGGCAAGATACAGGGGACGGAGCAGAAGGGCGTTGCGGTAGGAAAGGGCGCCGAAGAGATCCAGCAGATCGCTTCCCGTATCCTCGGCGGAACCCTGGTGACCATTCAGACGGGTCCCGCGGGTAAAAAAGTGAATAAGGTGCTGATCGCGCAGGACGTCTATTATCCCGGCGCCAACCCCGTCAAGGAATTCTATCTGTCGGTATTGCTGGACAGGGCCAAGGGACAAAATGTGATCATGTACAGTACCGAAGGAGGGATCGATATCGAAGAGGTGGCGCACAAAACGCCGGAAAAGATCTATAAGGAATGGGTTCACCCCGGTGGAGGGCTTCAGCCTTTCCAGGCGCGCAAGATCGCCTTCAACCTGGGGTTGAGCGGCGAGGCCTTCAAGAATTGCGTCCGGTTCGTGACCAATCTCTACAATGCCTACGTCGGCCTGGATTGTTCAATGCTGGAGATCAACCCGCTGTTCAAGACCAGTGACGAGAAGATCATCGCCGTCGATTGTAAAATGAATTTGGATGATAATGCATTGATGCGGCATCCCGAGTTGGAAGCGTTACGGGATATCAGCGAAGAGGACCCCACGGAAGTGGAAGCCGGCAAATACAATCTCAATTTTGTAAAGCTGGATGGCAATGTAGGATGCATGGTCAATGGCGCGGGTCTGGCCATGGCGACCATGGATATGATCAAGCTGAGCGGCGGCGAGCCTGCGAACTTCCTGGATGTCGGCGGAACGGCCAATGCGCAGACCGTTGAGGCGGGTTTCCGGATCATCCTCAAGGACCCCAAAGTAAAGGCCATTCTCATCAATATTTTCGGTGGCATCGTCCGTTGTGATCGTGTAGCCCAGGGTGTGATAGACGCTTACAACTCGATCGGGGATATCAAAGTACCCATTATCGTTCGTCTGCAGGGCACGAATGCGGAAGAGGCCAAACAACTGATCACGCAAAGCGGGCTGAAGGTTCAGTCGGCGATCCTGCTGAGCGAAGCGGCGGCACTGGTCAACAAAGCCGTCAGCTGACATGCACCTCACCATTTTACAGCAGCTGGAAGAAACGGTCAGGTATATCCGGTCGGTTTGTGCGGAGAAACCTGCGGTGGGCATTATACTGGGCAGCGGTCTGGGCAATCTCTCGCGCGAGATCGTTGCAGAAAAGGAGATACCTTATACCGATATCCCGCATTTCCCCGTAGCAACGGTAGCGGGACACCAGGGAAAGCTGATCTTCGGATCGGTTGCCGGGAGGCAGGTGGTGGTCCTTTCCGGCAGATTCCATTATTATGAGGGTTATTCACCGTCGCAGGTGGCATATCCCATCCGGGTGTTGAAATTCCTGGGTGTGCAGACGTTATTGCTGTCCAATGCCGCGGGCGGCATGAACAGGGCGTTTCGGGTAGGCGACCTGGTGATCATCCGGGATCATATCTCGCTGTTCACGGTGAACCCGCTGCTCGGTCCGAATGAAGATGGACTGGGACCGCGGTTCCCGGATATGAGCGAGCCTTATGACCGCGCGTTGATCAAAAAGGCGCAGGCGATCGCCGGCGAGCTGCAGATACCCATACATGAGGGTGTGTATGCGGGGGTAACGGGGCCCACTTTCGAGACGCGTTCGGAATACAAGTTATTGCATATTGCCGGTGGAGACGTCGTGGGCATGAGCACGGTACAGGAAGTGATCGCGGCGCGGCATATCGGGATGTCGGTCTTTGCCGTCAGCGTCGTAACGGACCTTGGCATAAGGGAGGAAGATAATATCATCACGCATGAGGAAGTGCTGGCGGCTGCCGCGGCGGCGGAGCCCAAGCTGACCGCGCTGTTCAAGGGCATGATTAAGGAAATGTAATAATGCGAGGATGTAGAACGATATTAGTGCTGGTGGCGTTGTTTACCGGCCCGGCCCTGCTGGCACAGAACCCATTGGGCCGGTTTGGCAACATCGGAAGTGGTGGCGCGGGAGGGGGCAAGGACTCTTTGCAGCACCGTAAAGCGGATACGATCACCATCAATTTCCGGTTCCTGGACAGCAGCCGGTTGCAGCATATGGATTCTTCCATCTACGACCTGGGCCGGAAGATACCGCGTCCATCGACCTGGATCAACCTGGGCAACCTGGGTAGCGCGGCGCGTAACCTCGTGTTCACGCCCAGGATGCGATCGGGCTGGGACCCCGGCTGGCATGCCTATGATCTGTATGCCTTCACCGTGGATGAGACCAGGTTCTATCATACGACCAAACCGTATACGGAGCTGGGCTATGTGCTGGCGGCCCGGGCGGAGCAGGATATCGATGTCACGCATACGCAGAACATCCGGCCGAACTGGAATTTCGGTCTCGAATACCGGCTGATCAATGCACCCGGGACCTTCATGAACCAGAACACCAACCACAACAACTATCGTGTCAGCTCGTGGTATCAATCGAAGAATAAGCGGTATCAGAATTTTTTCGTGCTGGTGGCGAGCAAGCTGACGGCCTCCGAGAATGGGGGCATACAAGACCCCGCCGACCTGGATTCGATCCGGTATAGTAACCAGGCAACCGTTCCCGTGCAGATCGGCCCGAACCTTGCGGCAGCGACGGGGAACCCCTTTGCGTCTACTGTTTCGACCGGTACCAGGTATTCGACGTCGACCTACCTGATGCGGCAGCAATACGATCTGGGCCAGAAAGACTCGATCGTTACGGACTCGTCCGTGATCCCCCTGTTCTATCCCCGGTTGCGGATCGAGAACACCGAAGCCTATACGACGTACAACTATAAGTTCATCGATAATTATTACCCGGGGAATTACGAGCTGGATACGACCTATTACAAGCACAACCTGGGTCTCGGGTATGTAATGCCGACCGATACGCTGATCAGGCAGGACAGCTGGCACCTCTTATCAAACGACTTCAGCCTGTACCAGTTTCCCGACGCGAAAAACCCGCAGCAATTCTTTAAACTTGGGGCCACGCTCGAAGTGCTCAGCGGCCGGTTCGACACGTCGGCGCTTGTCTCCAGCAGGCTGCTGACCGCACATAAGGTCCACGATCAAAACGTTTTTGCGCATGCGGAATACCGGAATAAGACCCGCAATCAGAAATGGGACATCGAAGCCTATGGCAGGCTGTATCTGAATGGCCTGGACGTCGGGGATTACAATGCCTATATATCGCTCAGAAGACTGATCAGCCGGGAACTGGGCTATTTTCAGGCCGGTTTCGAGAACACCAACCGGACGCCCGGCTTCATTTTTGACCGGTCCAGCAGCTTCAACCTGGATACTGCAGCGCAGCACAGGAACTTCCTGAAGGAAAATACGACACACCTGTTTGCCTCGATCGATCAGCCGCAACATCAGCTGAACCTCTCGGCCTCGCTCTGGCTGTTGAGCAATTACGCCTATGTATCGGACTATTACCGGGAGGGCCAGGCGTCATCGTTGTTCAATCTTTTGCAAATTACGCTCAGAAAGCAGTTTACAATCTACCGGCATTGGCATTGGCGGACGCTGACGATCGTGCAGCAGGTGGCCGGCTCTTCGCCTGTCCATCTCCCCCTGCTGGTATCGAGCAACCAGGTCGGTTTTGACGGGAGCCTTGGCTTCAGGAACCTCAATCTAAGTTTTGGAACGGAGATCCGTTATATCAGCCCTTATCGCGCGGATGGCTATTCGCCGGTGACGGGGCAGTTCTTTACGCAAAGCGCAATCCATAAGACGATCACGCAGAGCCTGCCCGATATCAATTTGTATCTGCACATGCGGATAAGGAGCTTCACCGCCTATATACAGGGCGAGAATCTCAACTCGATGGCGTTCAGCCCGCATGGGTTCGGGTTTTACAATAACAATTTCGTAGCGCCCTACTATCCCGAGCCCGGATTCATGGTACGCGTCGGAATTTTCTGGGGGTTTATCAACTAATTAGGGGGCGGCTGAGATGGGACCGCGGTTGGCGGGGCGGCGGTTGGCTGAGATGGGACCGCGGTTGGCGGGGCGGCCGGCGGAGATCAGCAGTCCGGTTCGTCGCAGGGGGCGTCTGCCGTTTCGACTTCGAGGGTGGCGTGCTGGATATTCTGGTGCAGCAACTCGTGCTTTATCCGGTGTTTCAGTTTCTCGATGAATTCCATATCGGCAGCCGGCTCGACGACCAGGTGAGCGGTCAGGGCATTTTCGGTCGTGCTGATGGCCCAGACATGGATGTGGTGAAAACCGTGCACCCCGCCGATCTTGCAAACGGCCTCCCTGACCTTTTTTATCTCGATACCCGCGGGGACCGCGTCGAGCGAGAGACGCAGGCTGTCGCGCAGCAGCTGCCATGTGCTGAACAGAATGACGATGGCGACGAGGAGGCTCAACACGGGATCGATCCAGAACTGGCTGGTATAGAAAATGGCGATACCGCCGAGGACCAGCGCGGCGGAGACGATCGCATCGGATAGCAGGTGAAGAAAAGCGCTGCGGATATTGAGATCGTTGTCCTTGTTCCGCAGGAAAAGCAAAGCGGTCAGGGCATTGATAGCGATGCCGATGGCGGCTACGATGGAAATAGTTTTCCCGGGAAGCGGCTGGGGTTGAAACAGGCGGTGAAGAGCTTCGTACCCGATAGCGCCGATGGAGACCAGCAGGATAGCGGCATTCAGCAAGGCGACGAGAACGGTGGTCTTTTTATATCCATAGGTGAATTTCTCGGTGGGTTTTATTTTTAATAGACGGATCGCGATCAGGGACATGGCCAGAGAGGCCACGTCGGCCAGGTTATGCCCGGCATCGGATAGCAGTGAAAGCGAATGGATCGAAAAACCCACGACGACTTCGATGATGACGAATAAAAAATTCAGAAGGATGCCGAGCACGAATGCCCTGCTCACACTTGCCAGGTTTACAGGGTGGTGATGGTGACCGAGGCCATGGGCGTGATCGTGTGAATGCGTATGCGAATGGGTGTGGGCCATAAAGTGCGGATTTAACGATAGTCGTCCCGCGCCGGTGCAAAAGAGTCGATGACCCTGCAATCCGTCACGGCAAACGCCGAATGCGGGACATTGGATGGGATGACATGGATCGAACCGTCGGTGAGCAGGTATTTTTCGCCACCGATGACCATTTCCAGCTGGCCCTCGGCTATAAAGGTGATCTGCTCGTGGACGTGATGATGTTCCGGCAGGGCGCTACCTTTTTTGATATCCCAGAATACGAGTGAACTGTTGTCGCCGTGGACCATCTTCCCGAAAAAACCAGGACGCAATTCTTTCACCGGGATGTCCCTCAAATTTTCCATTGCCGAGTTTTCCCGAAGGTACAATAAATAGTGTGGATAAGTGGATAAGCGGCGCAGGCGCGAGCCGGATTATTAATGTATCCTTGTTGCAAATCATCCATCACATGAAAACCTCTTTTGCCCTTCTTGTTTCAACCGTAGTATTTTTTTTTGGCGCGCGTGCGCAAACGCAAACTTTGTCCCCGGCGTTTGGGAACGCTATCGACTCCATCCTGCATGACTTCCCGCAAAATCTTCGGCATATCACCGGCGACCTGGTGCTGGCGCAGGGCGAGTTCGAGAATTATTCTTCGACGGTCGTTTTGCCCGGTGCGGAGGATTGCCTGATCACGCGCTGGCATTCTACCGGGGATACGACCGCCAGCTGGCAGGCTAAAATGTACAGCGGCGGAGATTTTGCCGCGGCGGAGAAATGTTACAAACAATTGTTCCACGAGTTGAAGCATTGTTACCTGCGGTTGCAGGACAGCAGTCTCGTTTTTCTGGAAGGCGACCTGGCGCCGGCGAAGGAGGAAGCTACTTTTACTTCTTCCACATTGCGGCTGGGCATCGACGATTGGCGTTATCGGCAGGTGCAGGTGGACGTAGAGTTGGTTTATTTGCTGGCGGACTGGGCTGTCCGCATCAATATCATCAGCAAGCCGCCGGACGAAATGCCGGGGGGTGAGGCGTCGGTATTCTGAAATGCCGGGCGGCGCGGCATCGGTATTCTGATATGCCAGGGCGCGGCCGCGATCTTCTAACTCATTGCCATAACGGCGCCTCCATCGACAGGTATGGTGGCCCCGGTGATATAGCCGGCCAGTGGGCTGGCTAAAAAGGTGACGAGCGCAGCCAGTTCTTCGGGTTTGCCCACGCGTCGCATGGGAATGTCTTTAACGCGCTGGGCCAGCAGCTGATCGAAGTCCGGTCCGCCGGGGGTGGGCTTGGGAAGCGTGTCTTTGATCCTGTCGGTTAGGATGAGACCCGGGGCGATGTTATTGACGGTGATGTTGTCGGGCGCCAGCTCATGGGCAAGCATCTTTGCCATACCGACCACGCCCAGACGAAGGCTGGTCGACAGGACGGAATTGGGGAAATAGGTCTTCACGGTAAGGCTGACGATATTGATGATGCGACCGCTGCCCGTGGGACGCATATGCGGGATGACCAGCCGGCTGAACCGTACGGCGCTGAGTAGCGTCAGGTTGAAGGCCGATTGCCAGGCGGTTTCGTCGAACGACTCAAATCTGCCGAAGGGAGGACCACCGGCATTGTTGACAAGGATATCGATCTTTCCGAATGCCGTGACTGCGGCGTCTACGATCTGTGCGGCCTGCCTGCTATCCTGCACGTCCACGGGAATGGCAAGTACCTGACCCTTGCCCAGCGGGCGCAGCTGACTTGCCGTTGCCTCCAGTGTTTCCTGGTTGCGGGCCCCGATGATCACATTTGCGCCTTCGGTAACCAATGCGGCGGCGCACGCTTTTCCCAGGCCTCTGCTTGCTGCGAGGACGAGGGCTGTCTTCCCGTTCAGTTTGAGATCCATATTATTCGATTGCGATACTAAAGATACGCGGTATCTTGCTTTGAAACGCGGTGTCCCGCTTGTTGCGGATGGATAAGGTATTCCAAATATTAATTGTTTTCGGGCTGGTCACGCTATTCATCTACCGGTTCATCAGGGGGCGTGAACAGTCGTATCGTCCTTATGAGTTCATCCTGCGGCTGAGGACGCCTTTGGCCGTGGAAGTGGAGCAGCGGTTGATCATTGCAGCCGCAGGGGAGGGATTCCGGCTGGAAACGGAGCATTTGCTTTTTCATTACAGACCGGAGGGCAGCCTTACGATCTACCGGCGTCGTCCGCAGGGGAGGGACAGAGAAGTACAGGAGATGGCCGTTCCGGTGGAGTGTACGGCGATGGGGATCGATCCTGTCGAGGGGAGGTTATACCTTGCGGCAGACGGTTATGTGTATGTGTATGGGCAGGCCTGATCACCGTTCGAAGAATCCCACGCTGCCGCCAACCCATTCCCTGTCTTTATTGAAATCGACGCCGATCATTTTCCCTTTGCTGAGACGCGCCAGGTTGATGGCCGGAACGGGGCGGGGCGCACCATCCTTCCAGAGATACATGATGCGGATCTCCACTTTTGCGGGGACATCGGGGGTGGGGATGAGGCCGGCATAGGTGACTTTTCGCTGGAGGATCCAGTTCTCCGGGTTTTTGACTTCCAGGTCGGCGGGGGTCGGGTCGATGATCACACCCTGGCCGGCGAAGGAGAACAGCGGTTTGAGCACATAATTTTCGAGATCGGCGGGAGGTTGTTTCAGCTGGTCGAGGAACCAGGTGGGTGGGACGAAGGGGTGACGAAGGAAAGGGAGCGTGAACTTGCTGACCCGGTAGAACCAATTGGGGTGGGTCACCCATTCGACGTCGAGGTCCTGGCGGATGTCGACGTATCCGCCGGCCGGCAGGCCGGCGGACTTCAGCTCGTCGAATATGACCCGGTTGTAGATCCGGCGGATGGCGGTCTTTTTCCCGGTGGCGGGATGCAGGTAGAACAGCTGCCTGCCTTCCTGTATGATTTCGGTCAGGCATACCGGTGTGATGCCGAGGTAGTCCTGTGTACAATAAAAATCAATGCGGGTCTTTTGCCGGTGCGGCCGCAATTCCAGAAGGACCACCTGTTCGGGAGCGCAGTCGCCGACGATGACGTCGCGAAGCAGATCGAGATACGACCGGTGGTCGTAGCCATCCAGGAACTGGCTGTAATCATCCGGGATCGAAAAGTGGCGGCGCAGGGTTTCGGGGTAGTAGACCTGGAAGCCATAAAGACTGGGGAATCCCTGCATCTCGATCAGCTGCGGTTGCCAACCTCCGTGGCCGTCATCACAGACGCCGAAGTCGAAGACGAGGAAATGGGGATGGGCATTTTCATTGGGGACGCGGTCGTTCGCGGGGATGGCCCGTTCGGTCAATTCTTTGAATGCGGGGTCGAGGATCAGGTCGACGATATATTCGCAGGCATCGAGCAGCTGGTTTGAGAACGAGGATGGAATAAAGACCGGTGTTTCGGCCAGCCTGAATTCGATGGCGCCCGGATAGCGGCTGTTGAGGTCGGCCAGAAAGAGATCGTAGCGTTCGCGGGTGAACGCGGAGTTGAAGGCTTCCCGCAGTGCTGGGACCATATGGGTCTTTTGCGGGAAGTTACAGTGTTTTGGGGAAAGGAGGGGTTTGGGATATGGAGGCGGCGGGGTTCAGCGCGTAGTCGAGGAAATTCGGGATCACGTGGGAATAGGTCCACGTTATCTTATCGGGATCGTTCAGCTGCGCGATCATGCTTTTCCATTTCTCCTCGCCGTGTTCGGCGATAACGATCCGCTTACGATCTTCCTGTTGCAGATAGATGCTCATACCGGTGGGATCGGCTTCGGGGTGGAACTGGGTGCCGATCATATGTTCATTGAAACGGATAGCCATGATGGCTCTTTCGAGCGGAACATGGGGCCGTTCTTTTTCGATGGCCAGGAGTTGTGCGCCCATCCTCATCAGCCGCTCGTGATCGGGAGAGACGACCTGGTAGCTGCGGCTTTCCACGGCAAAGAAGGGTTCCGGCAGACCGGCAAATACGGGTTCGGTCATCGCTGCATCGATCCTATGTATAGGGAATACGCCGAAGGCGGTCGATTTGCGATGTGTTACACGCGCGACGTCGTAGTGGCGGCAGGCCAGCTGAAAGGAATGGCAGATGAAGAGCACCTGTTTGGGGGCGCCGGCGGCCGGATTGGCGTTGAAGTCTTCGACCTTTTTTAACCAGTCCCAATAGGCGGCTTCCCATTCGCTGCCGATGCTGTCGAGCGGGCTGCCGGGGCCTCCGCTGGAGATGTAGATATCGTAGGAGAGATCGGGTGTCTCGTGGCGCAGGCGTACTTCGAATTCGTCGAATGTCAGGGCGAGGGAGTGAGTGCGGGCGTATTCCGTGAGCAGCTCGCGAATACAGCGCATGCCCTGGTTGGGTTGGCCTTCATAGAGATCAAGAATGGCTACTTTGACCATGGGGCAAAATTAGGAAAAATCCGAGGTAGCAGGAAATGTCTGCCGGTGGAGCAGGCGATCAGGAGTTCCATTCGATGATCTGGTAGAAATCGTCCTTGAAGCTGTCCCCGATGGGGATGATCTTTTTGCCAATGTAGATCTCATTACGGGCGATGGAATCGATGTGGTCGAGCGAGACGATGAAGCTGCGGTGTACGCGGATGAACTCATCCGGCGGCAGCTTGTACGAAAAGGACTTGAGGTTGCTGAGGGTCAGGATGGGGTCCGCTTTTCCCCGGACATAGATCTGGGTATAGTCCTTCATGCCTTCGCAGAAAAGGATGTCTTCGAACCGGACCTTGATGATCTTGTATTCGGATTTTATGAAGACAAACCGGTTGTTCCGGTGATGCAGGTAGATCGTGGTAGAGAGGTAATCACTGATCTTGTTCATCGTGGAAAGGAAGCGTTCGAAAGACAGCGGGCGGATCAGGTAGCTGAACACATCCGTCTCGGTCTCTTTATATTCCTGTTCCTGTTTGTCGGCGATACAGATGACGATAGGATAGTAACCCGATTCCCTCAGGCGGACCATGACCCGGTTATCGAGGAGGCGGATGTCCCAGAAGATGATGTCTGCCCGGTGCTGGATCACGAGGGAATAGACATCGGACGCCGACTCGCATTTGCCGGAAAAGGAGAGGTTGGGCGTCTTGGCGATATAATCCTTCAGCAGGGCGCTTTGCTTGGTATTGTCCTCCACGACGATGCAGCTGAGCACTCCCATCATGGGGAAGCCTTTCATCTGCCGGTGAAGTTCAAGCATAGTTAGTCAAATTTTCTTCCTTTGGTGAACCATACCGCTCCGAAGTTGAGGATAAAGGAGAGGTTCATGTAGTTTTCGCGGATGAGATTGTTGTCGGTCGTTCCCCGGATGCCGTACTGGAACACGATATTGTAGGCCAGGGGGGATTTAAGCGAGTTAACGCCGATGCCGAGGCTGACGCCCATATCCCTGAGCTGTCTGCCGTTGACGGCCAGATAGGAATTGCTGTAGTAAACGCCGGACTGGAAATAGCTGAGCTCGACCGTGCTGTTGTACAGGTTTTTCTTTTTGGAAACTTCGAAACCCATCGAAGCGCGTTCGCTGCTCACGATCGCATAGTCCTGACCGGGATAGCTGTTCAACGCCTGGACGCCGTTCCAGTCCGAATACCGGTAATCGGCCAGCCAGGTGTATTTCTGGTTGTAGGTGATCGAAAGTCCGCCGCCATAGCTATTCGGGAGATATAGATAGTGGTCCGGGTTTTGGAAATTCTGGATCGTGACCGAATCGGGGTTGAGTACCTGCTTGTTCGGTGAAGCCAGCAGCGCCGATTTCTGGCTGTAGACACCGCCGATGACATATTCCAGGTGTTTACCGATCCGCCCGTATAGCTGGAGACCATAAGTCAGGTAAAGGTTCTGCAGATAGATGTCGTTCGACGTGGAGGTAAAGCTGGCGCCGTTGGCCGTGCTTTGAAGGATATCTTTCTGGTTGAGATCGCCGAAGACGTAGCCGGCATCGACGCCCAGGGAAAGATGATGAAAGAATTCATAGGAGTTGGCCCAAAATGCCTTGTTTACGCTGCCGTGATAGGAATAAAAATGGTTGGAGACCGCCTGGTTGCTCCCCTGGATGAAATAAGGCACGTTGAACTCATAGTTCTCGGTGCTGACCGGCACCAGGCCGATGCTGGTCCCCCAGTGTTTGGCGGCCTTGATGCCCATTACGAGCTTGCGGAAGGTGATATCGGCGGATTGGGTGCCGGCGGGCTGAACGGGAGTGCCGGAATAGCTGATAAACGTTCCGCGAATGGCCGTCTCCATGGTAAAATACTGGTTGGCCAACCCGGAGAACGAAGCAGGGTTGTTGGTTATGAGAAAACGGTTGCTGCGGTACCCGATGCCGGTTTCGCCGAGACCGGATGTCCGGTTATAGTAGCCCTCGTCGAGTTGGCCGATACCCATCTGCGAGTAGGGCTGAAAATTATTTTGAGCCATCACCCCGAGAGATGTTACGGATAGCAGCGTTAGGAAGCATATGATCTTGCTCTGGTTCATCTTAGTTATGGGGGAATAAGGAGATATAATATACGGTCAGGGTGATGCGTTGGGTGACCGGATAAGACTGGTCGGCTGCGATCAGCCGGTTGAAGGCCGAATTCTCCGCCGGCGGAAGAATGGCGAGCATCAACCCTGTTTGCCTGGCGGCCGGACTGGGATTGATCAGTTGTGAAGCGACGAAATTCGTCACATCATAGGTGTACACGGTATTCAGCGGATTGAAATAGTCCTGGATCAGACTCCCGGTCTGGGCGCCGCCCGAACCCAACGAGGGCAGGGGGGCACCGAGCTGATTGTGCTGATCGGTGGTAAAGATGCCGACTTGCGGCGGCAGCCGCCAGATCTGGGAGAAACTGCCAGGCACCGGCCGGACTATCAGCTGCGCCCGCAGCAGACCGATAAAGTCCCGTCGCAGCGCGATGGCATTCAAATAGGGGAAGGTGAGCTTTACATTCAATCCTTCCATACTTTGAACATAGCCGGCATGGCCGATCTGCGCAGAGGGGGTCAGCGGAGGCGGTTGGACGGTTTGGGTAGGCCTGTTCAGGCCGGCAATCGGCTTGCCGGTACGGTCGGTCGTAACATAGTTGTATTGAACGTTCTTATTGGTGAATTCGAAATCGATGAACTTTTCCGTGCTGAAGAGCGCATTCTCGCGGTAATAGATCCGCATGATACAGCTGTCCTTGATCCCGTTGATGATATTGGCGGGAGCGCCCGCGCCTGGAGACAGGCTAAGCCCGTGGAACCACCTCAGCCACTTGGTGGAATTCTTTACGGTATCCGACTTATTGTATACCATATTGTAAATAGTCTGGCCAAGCTGGTCGTCCAGCCGGATCCTGACCGTATCCCCCGTACCCTGGCTGGTATTGGAGGCAATGGTGCCGTTGCTGACCGGCCGGTTGGGCTCGATCCTTACTGAAGTGGAACCCAGATCGGGACCGGTGGGAAGGAGGTAGCTGCTGAACCATCCATTATTGAACGGCGGTAATTCCATCAGGGTGTCCACCTGGTTGACCACATAGGTCTGGTACTGGGTGGTGTCGCCATAGTATGGACTCCCCGGTCTGAAGAAAAAGATCATACCGATCGAATCGTAGGTATCGATGCGGGGGTCTATAGCCGGCAGGGAGGGAGGCGGAGCGACCTGGAAAAAGGAGCGGCTGGTCACTTTCCCGAGCCAGTCGTCATTGTAGGAGCCGACCATGAGGTACCCGGTGCCGGCTGTGGAAACAGAGTCTACGAAGGTAGTGGAGACGTCTATGGTGGCGGTATCGACGACGACGATCTGGGCGCTTTTATTGTCATCGATATAGCTGTTCCCGAAATCCCCGAGCGCAGGTTGTTTTTGGCACGCCGAAAGAATGAATAAAGCCGTCAAAAAAAAGGACAGAAAGAAAAGCAGTTTTTTTGTCGGGTTATGTATAGTCATGCTGGATAGAAAGCTGCAATATTAGGGGGCTCAGTTGTTACTATTTTGTTAGTATGTATCAAAGCTACCAAAAAAACGACTAACCGGCTTTTTTTATCTATCAATTTTGCAGCGACAGGATGCGGGAAGATGCGAAAAAATGGGGGTCAGAAGGGGTTTTCAGTCCTCTTTTTCAGTCAGTTGGGGCCTGGTTTTTGGCACGGCCAGGACCGGAAATAAAAAAAATGCCCGGAATATCAGTTTTGTATATGAAATTTGCCGAATTATCTATTAATCCCGTTGGGTAATACATTTTAACGAATTTGCTATGAGGACTTCGAATACTTTAGCGCAAAAATATCAAAACAACTATGAAGCGAATTAACATTACTCTGTTCGCGTTAATGTTACTAGGTATCGTCTTTTCCTGCACCAAAGCTAGCATCAACTATACACAGAATGGCAACTGGGTCGGCCGCGCTTTCTTTCCCGGTCCTCCCCAGGGTTTCGGGGTGGCGTTCACGGCCAATAATTTCGCGTTTGTGGGTTTGGGTATCAACCCGTTGACGCCCAACCAGCGTCTTACGACCTTTTATAAATATACGCCTACGGCGATCAATACATCTTCCCCTACCGGCTATGACTCGGCGAGCGCCTCCGGTTTTTGGACGACGGTAGCTCCTTTCCCCGGTCCTGCCCGCAGCAATGCAGTTGCATTCACCGTGCAGAATATCGGTTATGTGGGAACGGGGGTCGCCAATGACGGCTTTACGCCGCTGGCAGACTTTTACTCATACGATCCCGGTGCCAATTCCTGGACGCAGATCGATTCGCTGCATGATGCTTATGGCAGCTATCCCCGTTTCGACGCCGTGGCGTGGGGTTTCGATACGACCGGTTACGTTCTTACCGGAACGGATAACAACACTTTTTTCAGCGATGTCTGGAAATACAGCCCGGCCACGGGTCATTGGACGAAGAAACCCTTTCTCATCGGCAACCCCCGCTCGGGAGCAACGGCGTGGGTGTACAACAACAAGGGATATATCGTAGCCGGGTACACTCCGGGCAGCCAGAAGGCCATCAATAACATGTGTTATGACTTCTGGATGTTCGATCCGCAGCTGGCGGAGGATCCCAACTCGCCGAAGGGCCCCTGGACGCAGCTGCGCGACATCTATAATACCAACCCAGGGACCTATGACGACGGGTATACGAATATCGTCCGGAAATACGGCGTAGGGTTCGTTCTGCTGAAACAACCGACGGGTGATAAGGCCTATATTACGCTCGGCCAGAACGGTACTTCGGTGAACTTCACCTGGGAATACGATTTTGCCAGCGATCTTTGGTATGAGAAGACTCCCTTTGAAGGGACGCCGAGGAGCGGCGCTATCGGATTTACGCTGAAGGATCCGGCTCCTACGGCACCTGCTCCGTTAACTCCCGGCTATAGCAGGGGATATGTCGGCACCGGTCTGGGAACGGGCAATACGTCAGGTTTCAGCGACCTGGAGGAGTTCTTTCCCCAGCAGATCTATAACCAATACGACTAATGGGCTTTCTTCGTAAATGGGGGCTTACCATCCTGTTGGTGATGGGCATCATCGGCACCTTTAGTTACGGAGGCTACAAACGCTGGAAATGGAGAAAGGAGCATTCGCTGGTCGAACTGAAGGCCGTGGAGGTTCCGGGCGGATGGGGATACGATATATTGAAGGATGGGAGGCTGCTTTTTCACCAGGATATCATGCCGGGGGTCAGCGGGAACCGCGTGTTCCGCAGCAGGGAAGATGCGCTTGCCGTAGGAAAGATCGTCTATGATCGATTGCTGGCCGGGCAGCCGCCGACGATAACGGAGAAGGAGATGCGAGACCTGCACGTCTATATTCCGCCGGACATGACCAATAGTAAATAGAAATAGTTATTCTGATATTAATGACAGGGGCCCCGCGCAAGGATTGCGCGGGGTTCTTTATCTTTAGCCCATGAGAAACTCTTTATCAGCCTTTATTCTTGTGTTCTGCGCTGTGCCTGTCATGGCCCAGACGCCTTCCCATTTCGATCAACATAAGTTGTGGGACCCGCAGTTTTATCCTTCCAACGGCACCGTATACCGGAGCGCGGGCGGCGCACCGGGGGAGAAATACTGGTCCAACCGTGCCGACTATACGATCCATACGGTATTGGACACGACCAAGCATTCGCTCGCCGGCGACGTGACCGTCACCTATACGAACAATAGTCCCGATGAGCTGTCTTTCCTGTGGTTGCAGGTGGATCAGAATATTTACAAGGAGGATTCCAGGGGTGAAGCGACCAACCCGGTGACGGGAGGGCGCTGGTCGAACCGGAAGTTCACGGATGTGGATGCCATCCGTTCGGTGACCATCCTGCGTGACGGGAAAGAAATAAAGGCCGACTGGCTGATCTCCGATACGCGGATGCAGATAAGGCTGCCGGAAGCGCTGAAGGGCAGTGGCGGGGTCATCCGTTTCCGCATCGACTATTCCTTTTCGATACCTGAATATGGAACGGACAGGATGGGTCGTCAGCTGGTACGCGACGGATGGATCTATGAGATCGCACAATGGTATCCGCGGATGGAAGTCTATGACGACGTCACGGGATGGAACGTCCTGCCGTACCTGGGGCAGGGCGAATTCTACCTGGAATACGGCAATATCGATTATACGATCACGGCGCCTGCCAACCTCGTAGTCGTCGGGTCAGGCGAGTTGCTCAACCCGCAGGAAGTGTTGACGGCGGAAGAGACGAGCCGTCTCGCGAAAGCCAGGGCCAGCGATAAAACGGTCGTCATCAAATCGGAAAAGGAAGTCGAAGAGGGCGCCGGTCATTTGCCGAAAGCATCGCTCACCTGGCATTTCCGGTGCAACCAGACGCGCGACGTGGCCTGGGCTGCCTCGCGCGCCTTTATCTGGGATGCGGCCCGGATCAACCTGCCCGGAGGGAAGAAAGCGCTGGCCCAGTCGGTCTATTCATCGGAATCCGCCGATCCCAAAGCATGGGGAAGAAGCACCGAATTCGTGAAAGGATGTATCGAACTGTATTCCGAAGAATGGTATCCGTTCACCTATCCCGTAGCCACGAATGTCGCGGGGCTTGTAGCGGGAATGGAATATCCCGGTATCGTCTTCTGCGGAGGCGATCAACGCGGAGGCGGTCTCTGGGATGTGACCAATCACGAATTCGGTCATAACTGGTTCCCGATGATCGTCGGGTCGAACGAAAGGAAATATCCCTGGATGGACGAGGGTTTCAATACGTTCATCAATGGAGTGGATACGAAGGTCTTCAATCATGGCGAGTTCTATCACAAGGAGGATGCGCAGCGGTCCGCGACATTCATGTTCAACGAGAGGAGCGAACCGATCTTTACCGTTCCCGACGTGATACAGGCGGCCAACCTGGGTGTAGCTGCCTATATGAAGCCTGCCATGGCGTTGGACCTCCTGCGAAAATATGTGTTGGGAGAAAAGCGGTTCGATTATGCATTCCGCACCTATATCCGGCGCTGGGCCTTCAAACATCCGACCCCCTGGGACTTCTTCCATTGCATGGAGAATGCGGGCGGAGAAGATCTGAGCTGGTTCTGGCGTGGATGGATCCTCAATAACTGGAAGCTCGACCAGGGTGTAAAAGACGTCAAGTACGTGCAGAACGATCCTTCGAAGGGAGCGATCATCACGGTCGAGAATCTCGAAGAGATGGCCATGCCGGTCGTGATGGCGATCAAGCAGGAGAACGGGAAGACGGATACGATGACCCTCCCGGTGGAGGTATGGCAGCACGGGCCGACGAAGTCCTTCGCCTATCCATCCGCGTCGAAGATCACCTCCATTATCATCGACCCGGAACACGATTTTCCGGATATCAATCCATCCAACAATACGTGGACGGGTAAGGCCCTGGAAAGACCGGTACCTCCCGGCGTGTCGGTTAACGATGTCCTATCGAAATATTTCGCAGCGGTGGGCGGAAAAGAAAAGCTGGAGGCCGTGAAGGACCTGCAGATCGTCGCCACGGGGAATGTGCAGGGGCAAAAAGTGGTGGAGACGCGAAAGAATGTCCTGCCGAATACTTTCTCGATGGAGATCGAGCTGCCGGATATGAACATGCATGCCGTTCATATACTGGTGAAGGGCGACAGTGTAACGCTCTCGCAGATGGGGCAGAGCCCGGCGCTCGACGATGAAGCGAAAAAAGAGATCAGGGAGGAAGCGAATCCGTTCCCCGAGCTGAACTTTTCGAAAGAAGGATACAAGACGGAGCTGACGAGCATCAAGAACCTCAATGGGAAGGATAATTATGAGCTGAAGGTGACCACGCCTTCGGGAAGGACCAATTTTTATTATTATGATATCGGAACCGGTTTCAGGACGCGGTTGATAAAGAATCTCAGCCAGGGTCAGACGACCACGGACTATGGCGATTACCGGGATGTCAACGGGATCAAGTTTCCCTGGCATGTGGATGACAACCAGGGGCAGGTGGATTTGGATATGAAGGTGGAATCGATAAAGGTGAATGCGGGACTAACGGCCAGTGATATAAAATAAAATTTTATATACCGGCCAGGAACTGGCCGGCTACATACTCCATCACCTTCATCAGGCTACCGGTCTCGTCGTAGACTTTCAGCTGCCGGTCGGCGCCGGTACCGGTTTCCAGCATGTGTTCTGCATAATGCGTGGCCTGGCGGCTGCCGAGCGGATCGACGACGTCGTCGATGAAATCCAACAGTTCATAGATGAGCGCGCGGGTATTGACTTCTTCTTCTTTCCCAAAATCGATGAGGTGGCCGTCGATGCCATAGCGGCTTGCACGCCATTTGTTTTCATTGATCAGCGCCCGGGAGTACTGGATGTAGTTCATATTCCTTGAGCGCAGCTTGTAAATCTTCACGCAGACGGCCTGGAACAGGGCGGCGATGCAGATGGTCTCGTCGATGGTCATCGGCACGTCGCAGATGCGAAATTCGACCGTGTTGAAGAAAGGGTGGACGCGGAGGTCCCACCAGATCTTTTTGGCATTGTCGATGCAGTTGGTCTTGACCAGCAGCTTGACAAAATTGTCATAGGCCTCGATGCTTTCGAAATAATCCGGGATGCCGGTGCGAGGGAACTTGTCGAATACTTTGGTCCGGTAGGACTTGTAGCCGGTGCGTCTTCCTTCCCAGAAAGGAGAATTGGTGCTGAGGGCGTAGATGTGTGGCAGGAAATACCGGGTGGAGTTGGCAATATGGTTGGCCAATTGCCGGGTTTCCATGCCGACATGGACATGCAATCCGAAGATGAGGTTGCTGCGAGCCGCCTCCTGCAGCTCGTTGACGATCTCGTTGTACCGGGCGTGGTCTGTGATGAGCTGGCTTACCCAGTGGCTGAACGGGTGTGTGCCCGCGGCGCCGACCTTGAAACCGAGATCGTCTGCGATGTGAGAGATGGTGGTACGGAGCGTGGACACGTCCTTGCGGGCTTCGTGGATGTCGCGGCAGATGTCGGTGCCTACTTCCACCACGGCCTGGTGCATCTCCGCCTTGACCTTGTCGCGGATGATCTTTTGCCCTTCGGTCACGATCTTTTGTTCGTGGCTTTTCAGTTCGAGGGTATGCGGATCGATGACCATGTATTCCTCTTCGATGCCGAGCGTGAAATTGCCGTAGTTGATGTCTGCCATAGGGCGAAATTAGCCAATTATTTGTGGAGTGGCGCTTCGATGCGGGGAGTGTTCGGTGCTTTGGTGGAGGTGGTGTTGCGCGGTGCTATAGCTGAGGTAGTTGCCCCAGGTGAGGTTGTCGATGCCGTCGCGGTGGGACAGGGCCCTTTCGATGGCGTAGTCGGCGGCCGTCTCCACGACCCAGTTGAAATTTTCCTCGCCCACGCTGGTATTTTCCGCATCCGGAGCCGGATTGCAGAAATCGATGGCATAGGGCACGCCGTCGCGTATGGCGAGTTCGACGGTATTGAAATCATAACCCAGCCAGGAATTGATGCGCAGGACGAGTTCCTCCATCTGTCTTAGCCGTTCGGGCGTAGGGCTGAATGAGGCCTGGTAACGGAGGTGATGCGGATTGCGCGGCTCGTAGGGCATCACGCGGACATATTTCCCTCCTATGCAATAACAGCGGTAGTATTCGCTGAAGACGATCTCCTCCTGGAGCATCATCACGAGCTGGCCCGTCTCGCCGTGGCGCTGATAGAATTCATCGGCATTATGGAGCCGATACACATTTTTCCATCCGCCGCCTGCGAACGGTTTCATATAGGCGGGGAAGCCGACGTATTGAAAGATCGAATCCCAGTCGAGCGGGAAGGCGAGGTTGGAAAACGACTGATCGGTGGTGTCCTGCGGCAGCTGGTTAGACGGCAGGATGACGGTCCTGGGAACCGGGACGCCGATCTTTTCCGCCAAACAATTATTGAAGAACTTTTCATCGGCGCTCCACCAGAACGGGTTGTTGATCACAGCCGCCCCGCAGAGCGCTGCATTTTTTAGCCAGGCCCGGTAGAAGGGTACGTCCTGGGAGATGCGGTCGATGATGACGGCATAGCCGGAATCTTCCGCCTGGAGGACCTTGTCGATCCGGACGGGCTCTGCCATGACCCCGGAAATGTTCTTCCGGTTGACGGCTTCGATGAATGCCATGGGGAAGCTGCGTTCGCGTCCATAGAGGATACCAATTTTTTTACTGGCGGTCATTTTGTGTAAGTTTTTGGGTGAGCGAGGTGGTTAGGAAGCGCCGGGCAGTTGGGAAAGATATTGCGGGAACATCTCTCTCCATACCGGCCAGTCGTGATCGCGATGGGGACGGATATCGAGCCAATGAGGAATGGACTTGTTTTCCATCAGGCGGCTCATCCATTCGTTCTGGCCCCGGCAGATGTCGTGTTCGGCGGTACCCAGCACAATGCCCATTTTCCATAGGGCGGGATCGGAGGCGCCGACGATATAGTCGACGGGGTTATTGAAGTAGACATTATCGTCATAATAGCCGTCGGTAAAGGACCGGATATCGAAAACGCCGCTCATCGAGAAGCAATAGCCCACGAGATGGGGGTGGCGGAATGCAAAATTGGCCGAATGGTATCCTCCGAAGCTGCAACCGGCCAGGGCTATCCGATCGTGCCCCGTCTCGCGGATCGCCCGGGAAGCGATCTCTTCGAGCACCAGCCGGTCATATAGGGTATGCTGGCGGGCTCTCTCCGCCGCCGGCACCGATTTGTTGTACCAGGATGCTGCATCCAGGCTGTCGGGGCAATAAATTTTTATTTTACCGTTTTCAAGGTGCCGGCGGGCGGTTTCGATGAGGCCCTGGTCTTTGTTCTGATAGTACCTGCCCTGGGAAGTGGGGAAGAGGATGACCGGATAGCCGGAATGACCGAAAACGAGCATTTCGAAATCGCGGCCGATGACCTGCGAATGCCAGCGGTGATATTCTTCCCCCAAATCCATATTAGGTTAAATATACTATTTTTGACGCTATGTCTATTGAAAAGACTACAAGACGGGAAAGCCTGTTCGTACCATCGCTTCGCCTGGGCCGTACGGTAGCGACGGATCTTTTCCTGCCGATGGAACCGGAGGGCCGGCAGGATGTGAGCCTGTTGCTTATCAACGACGGACAGGATCTCGACCGGGTGGGATTGGAAGGTATGCTGGACGATCTGTATGAGCGGGACCTCATCCATCCATTGGTTTGTGTGGGTATCCATGCGGGCCCGGACCGAAAGATGGAGTATGGGACGGCAGGTCAGGCGGACTATCTCGGCAGGGGGGCGGGTGCGGAGGCCTATACGCGTTTTATTTTCGAGGAATTGTTGCCTGCGGTTCGCAAGCGCTGGGTGTTGCCGGTATTCCGCGAGAAGGCGTTTGCCGGGTTCAGCCTGGGGGCGTTGAGCGCAATGGATATCGTTTGGAGCCATCCGCAGGAATTTACGCGGGCGGGTCTTTTCTCCGGCAGTTTTTGGTGGAGGAGCAGGGATAAAAGCGATGCGGCCTATGATGAGACGAGGGACCGGATCATGCAGCGAGCGGTGCATGATGGTGGCTATTACTCCTGGCTGAAATTCTTTTTCGAATGCGGGACCGAGGATGAGAAGGAGGACCGGAACGGCAACGGCGTGATCGACTCGATCGACGACACCAAGGACCTGATCGGCGAATTGGTTGCAAAGGGATATGACATTTCGAAGGATATCCGATACCTCGAGATCGAGGGCGGGGATCACTCGGTAGAGACGTGGGGGAGGGCGATGCCGGAATTTTTGTTGTGGGGATGGGGGAAATGAATGTTATAAAAAAAACCCGGCTCGAGGCCGGGTTTTACTTTTTTAGTTGAACAGGTAGCGGACGCCGAATTGCATCTGCCAGCGGGAGAAGATCGTGGTGCTGGGTGAGAAGCTGTTGACGAGCGGTACGAGGTTCCTGGCATCGGAGTAAGGGAAGGAGAACAGCGGCGTCGTGCCGTCGGCGGCCATCCCTTCGAAGCGCAGGAAGTTGTTGATATTGGTCGTGCGAACGACGCCCCAGTTACGGTTCAGCAGATTGCCGACATTCTGGATATCGACACTAAAGCGCAGGGTATGTTTGTCCTTGCTGCCGCCATCCTTCGTGTAGAAATAGATGTCTTCCGTTATGTTAAGATCGAGGTGTTTGTAATAGGGCAGGACAACCGAGTTGGACTCTGCATAGTGACCCTGGTGTTTATACAGGTAGTGGTCTTGTTGGATAAAGTTGCTCAATTGTGTCCAGATCTGGGCGGCAGTGCGCGGGTCGGCCGCGGTGCCTGTGGTGGTGCCGGTGTGGGTGGCCTTGTTATAAGAACCGGCGTCGATCAGGTTGATATCGGTGGAGCTTTTGGGGATATAGATCAGGTCATTGCCGGTGTTGCCGTCGCCGTTGAGATCACCGTTGTACACAAATGAAGTAGCGCCGTTGCTTTGCACTTCGTATACCGCACCGATAGAAGTGGCGAAGTGTCCGCCATATTCCTTACGCCAGTTGACGTAGGCGATGACCCTGTTTGGATCGTACCAGGTGGGGCGGCCCAGAACGGGTGAGTTGGGGTTGGTGTTCGAAACGGCCCTGGTGGACCAGAGCGTGCTGGCCGTGCTGCCGTTCTCCATAGTCGACTTCACATCCTGGTGCGTGTAGGAGACGCCTACCTGGAAATTGCGGATCGTTTTGGAGATGCGGGCGGTCGCGGCATAAGACCAACCCTGTGTGGAGTTGCCCAGCCAGATCACATTACCCAGGTTGGGGTTTTGCAGCGTGGCAGGTGCGGGCGTTCCGTTATAATAAGTGTTGCTGGCATTGTAACCGCTGACAGCCGTCGGGTCGCTGTTGTAGCGCGTACGCTTATCGCCGCCGTTGGTGATGGCGAAGGCGCTCTTATCCGTATTCAGGTTCTGGTTCGCCATATAGGTGGCGTTGATATCCTTCGAGTAGGTGAACTCCCCTGTGACGACCCAGTCATCAGGCAGCTTCTTGTCGAGGGCAATGCTGGTGCGAAGCTTGGTCGGATATTTGAAGTTCTTTGCGATCACGTTCACCGAGTAGCTGGTCGGCGTCGCGGTCTGGCTCTGGCCTTGCAGTGCATTGTTCAAGCCGGCCTGCGCGGTAGGGAAGAAAGGCGCGTTCTTGTTGTTGAATGAACCCAGGAGAACGCCGTTGTTGGCGGCCTGGTTCTCGATCCATACAAAAGGAGGAGCACCTTCGAAGATCCCGGCCCCGCCGCGCAACTGCCAGGTGCGGTCACCGGTGATGTCCCAGTTGAATCCAATGCGGGGTGAAACGACCAGGAAGCCCGACGGAGCAGTGCCAACGTTGTAGCTTGCCCCGTTCTTGAACGTCAGGGCGTCGAAATTGGGGTTATCCGTGAACTTGTTCTGATAGGAGGTATAGTCGAGGCGGACACCATAGATCAACGTGAAGCCGGGGGTAACGCGATACTTATCCTGTGCGAAAAGGCTGAGGTTGGTTGCGCCGGCGTATGCCCAGGGGAAGGCGCCTCCTTTCAGCGCAGAATATGATTGGGAATAGGTCTGAGCGGTTCCGCCGGACAGGAACTGGTCGAGGCTGGCGAACTGGTAAACGCCCTGGTAGCCGGGCGCGAAGGCGTTCTGGTACTTTTTGTAGCTGTTCTGGCTGCCGACGGTGATCTCATGCGCTCCCTTGTAGAAGGTGAAGATATCCGTCAGCTGGTAGGAGTCCATGTTCAGCTTGTTATTATACGTGAACGGCTCGTAACCGAAGGACGTATAAACGTTGCCTGCGTTGAGTATATCAACAAAAGGGAAATCCGACACGGGAGAGTGGGGTGTGCGGAAGTCACGCTCCCTTGTATAGCCGATCTGCAGCTTGTTGGAGGCCCTGTTGCCAAAGCGGGTATTCAATTCGGCGATCCAGATACCCAGGTCATTGTTGATGCGGTAGCCGGCCGCATAGAAGGGCATGGCAAAGGTTCCCGGGCCCTGGCCGCCGACCAGGCCGCCTGCGCCGATGGCGCGGCTCGTACTGGGTTGCTGATCCTGATAGGATTTCAGATAGTTGTATTTCAGCGTAAGGGTGTTTGCGTTGTCGATGTTATAATCGATGCGGGCATCCACCTTATAGCTGTTGGTCTGAAACGAATATCCCTGAAATGCGCCCGGATCGTAATTATAATTCGATTTGAGAAAGGCTGCAAGGGCGCGGAGCGTATCGGCGTTGGCCTGGGAGACGGAAGAACCGGAGGGGGGATGGCTGGCGTCCGATGCGATCACGCTGGTAGCCGGAGCGGTCTGAATGTCCTGTTCGGCGTTGATGAAGAAGAACAGCTTGTTTTTGATGATCGCACCGCCTATGCTGCCGCCCTGGACCTTCAGGCTGAGGGGGGTCTTCGGGACCACATTATCATCCGCCTTATAGCCGATGTTATTCTGATTCTTCCAATAATCGTAAATGGAACCTCTCCATTGGTTGGTACCGCTGCGCGTAACGGTGTTGACGCCGGCGCCAGTGAAACCGCCCTGGCGAACGTCGTAAGGAGAGACGTTCACCTGCACCTGATCGACGGCATCCAGCGCGATCGGCTGGGCACTGGCCTGGCCGCCGAGGGTACCGGAGAGACCGAAGGAGTTGTTGAAATCGGCGCCATCGACAGTGATATTGTTCATACCGGGATTAGCGCCGGAGAAGCTCTGGCTGCCGAAGTTGAGCGTGGCGGTAGGTTCCAGACGGGTAAAATCCTGCAGCGAACGCGCAACGGTGGGCAATTGCTCCAGCTGTGCCCTGTTGACGATCTCCTGGCTGCCGGTATGGCTGTTGTTGAATATCTTATTCTGCCTGGATGCCGATACCAGGACCCCTGCGAGCTCTTTGCTTTCGGGCGTCATCTTGATGTCGGAGGTGAAATCCTGACCGATGGTCAAAAAAATGTTCTCAACCGTTTCTTCTTTGAATCCAACATAAGTTACCGTAAGTGTATATGGACCGCCTACACGCAGGCCGGGCAGGTTGAAACGGCCATCTTTCCGGGTGGTGGTAACGTATTTCGTTCCTGTCGGGTTATGCAACGCGGTTACCGTTGCGCCGCTAAGCGGGTTGTTGCCGTCGGAAACGCTTCCCAATATCTGGGAGGTCGTCTCCTGACCGAATGAGACAAAAGCCAATAAGAGAGTGAGTGCTGAAAGTAGCAGTCGTTTTATCATATAACGTTGGTTTTGCGGGTGCAAAGATGGCAGGCTAAAATGCAGGCTTTTCACAGAAAGTGAACGTAGGAATGGTCCAACTGAACTGTAAAAGAAAGGAAAAAAGCGGAAAAGGCTGCTTGTTAAGGATTTCATAACGCTGAAAAGTTATTCACAGGGGCGGTGGATTTCGGCCGCAGCCGGGGGCGGCCGCAGGCATCCTTTCCTAGCTTTCGGGCGTTTTTATTGTTAATTTTGCACGTATGCTATCAACAATCGAAACCGCTATCGAGGATCTGAAGAAAGGCAAGCTGGTCATTGTCGTGGATGACGAAGACCGTGAGAATGAGGGAGATTTCATTACTGCCGCCCGGAATGTCACTCCGGAGATCATCAATTTCATGAGTAAGGAAGGCCGGGGGCTAATCTGTGCTCCCCTGGTGGAAGAACGTTGTGACGAGCTGGGCCTGGAAATGATGGTCAATAAGAATACGGCCATTCATGAAACCCCTTTTACGGTATCGGTCGATCTGCTGGGGAACGGCTGCACGACCGGTATATCCGCGCATGATCGGGCCGCGACGGTCCAGGCCCTAATCGATCCGAAGACCAGACCGGAGGATCTCGGGCGTCCCGGACATATTTTCCCGTTGAGGGCCAAGCGCGGGGGTGTCCTTCGGCGCGCGGGTCATACGGAAGCTACGATCGACCTGGCACGGCTTGCCGGTCTCGAGCCCGCGGGGGTATTGGTGGAGGTGATGAATCCGGACGGGACTATGGCGCGGCTGCCGCAGTTATTGGAGATTGCTAAAAAGTTCGATCTCAAGGTAGTATCTATAAAGGATCTGATCGAATACCGGTTGAAGATGGATAGCCTGATCGAGGAAGTGGTGCGGGTGGATATGCCGACGAAATTCGGTCATTTCAAACTGATCGCCTTCAACGAGAAGAACACCACGAATGAGCACCTTGCGCTGATCAAGGGAGAATGGAAAAAGGACGAGCCGGTGCTGGTGCGCGTCCACAGCAGCTGTTTCACCGGGGATATCCTGGGGTCGTTCCGCTGCGACTGTGGAGAGCAGCTACATGAAGCGATGAAGCTGGTGGAAAAAGAGGGGCAGGGCGTCATCGTATATATGAACCAGGAGGGCCGGGGCATCGGGCTATTGAATAAATTGAAAGCTTACAAGCTGCAGGAAGAGGGTATGGATACGGTCGAGGCCAATCTTCACCTGGGCTTTCCGATGGACAAGCGGGATTATGGCGTGGGCGCCCAGATCCTGCGTTACCTGGGGATCACCAAGCTGCGTCTCATCAGCAATAATCCGCGTAAGCGGGCGGGGCTCCTGGGTTATGGGCTGGAGATCGTCGAGACCGTTCCGATCGAGGTGCATCCCAATCCGCATAACGAAAAGTATCTGCAGACCAAGCGGGACAAGCTGGGTCACGAGATATTGAAATAGACTGGCACCCCGCCGCGGCGGGGTTTTTTATTGCGGGTCGGCGGTGGTGCTGCCGGGCGCCCGGACTGTTAGTTGGGATCTGTCGTGCTGACCGTTGGCTGAGCGGGCGGCGGAGGCGGAGGCGCCGGTTTCTTCTTCTTCTTTTTGAATAATTCGTCTATCCTGTCGAAATCGCGGCGGTAGGAGATACCGGTGCCGGAACTGTTTTGGGTATGGTTGCCGGTGGCGAGATAATTATAGGAATCGCGGTAGAAAAATGTGAGGGCTACTCTTCCGTCGGCGGTGATCTTGTATTCTGCATTGATGTCCGGGAGGAACTGGAACGATGCGGCCTGCACCTGCTGCGGGGTCAGCCCGAAATCGAGGGCGCTGCCCACGGTCATGGTCAACTTCTCATTCATGAAGCTCTTGCCTATGGAAAAGTTGAAATTCGTGCGGTTGTAGTTCAGACTGCTCTGATCCAGATCGGTATACGTCAGATAATTGCCATTATAAAGCGTCGTACTGAAATTGACGCGGATGCTCTTGTCCTTGAAGATACGTTGAAGCAGATTGTACACCTGTTTGGAGAAGGCGTTTGAAATAACGCCTGAAATGCTGTTGACAACAACATTGCTTACCGCGGCCGGCGCATCGAAGGTGTTGGTACTGTTGGACAGCGGGACAAAGCTATTCAGCACCACCAGGCAGGACACCTGTTTGTTCAGCTCGTTCGGATCGTTCTGGATCTTTTGCAACAGGGTCTGGGCGTCCTGGTCATTCCTGAGCGGGCTGCCCGGGGGCAGATCGATCTGGAAGGATATGCTGGGGGATGAATATCTGCCCGTCAGATCGGCAATGACGAGAATGTTGCCGCGGTACCGCCGGACATTGGCATCCTGGATATCGAGACTGTTGGCGCCCGAGAGACCCAGGTCGCTGAAACGCACATTCTCGGCCGTGTACACCGCCTGGATGCCGATGGTGGCGTCATAAGGATTGCCGGTCCACTGGATATAGTTGCCTACACCTTCGCTGAGGACGAAGGGTTTGTGGATGAACGACTGAAAGGTGAAATTGTAAAGCCCCCGGTCGATGTCGTAGCGGCCGTTGAGCGTAAGGTCTTCATTGGTGCCGACGCGCATCACGAGATTGCCATGTCCGTTCGCCTTGATGATATCGCCCGTCAGCGGATCGAGGATCATATAGACATTGGCATAGTTGTTCGCATACATGTCCAGCGTGACCGTCAGGTTGCTGCTCTTCTCGTCGCGTGGCCGGCCCTTCATTTCCTTCCCGTATACGCGCCATTCGATGAAATCGGCCGACCCGTTCTCCTTTGCGATGGACGGGGGCAGATAGATGTTCGAGCTGTCGGTGGGCTCCCCGCGGATGTTCATCTGCATATTCTCTTCCGGACCGGTGAGCGTCATTTTGGCTTTTCCTATGACCGTCCCATAAAACTGGCTGTTATCCGTAGCCTTGGTGTCCAGTAACAGGAGCCGGTTGGTATTCATCTCGAAATCGAAGCCGAGGTCGTTGAAAGCGTGGTGAAAAAGGCGGCCGCGGGTGAGATCGGCCGTATGTCCCAGCCTGTCTTTGAGTTGCATCGTACCGAAATCGATGGTATCTTTTTTAAACTGGATGGTTGCGGCGGGGATCTTGTAGGTACATTGGGTGTAGGCCACCTTCATCGACGCGTTCCTCAATTGTACGGTTCCCAGGTAATACAAATGGGACGAGGGTCCTGTGATGTGCAGATTGCCGCTGGCGTTGCCCGTCAGGTTTGTGAAGATGCCGCCGAGATATTTCTCCAGCAGATCGACCTTCACATCGGCAATGTTCGCGGTGATGTCGATGGGCGTACCGGCAGCGCTGTCCGTATTGACGAGGCCTTTGGCGTCGAAGCGATAGTTCTTGTTGTCCGAGCGGACGGTAGCATGGACGGCGCCGGTGGTCTTCTGATAGTCGGCAGTCAGATCGAGGCGGCCCACGGAATCGTTCGCAAACCGGAATTGTTCCGCCTGGCCCCTGAAGACGACGGCGGGTTTGCCGAAGGGGTTCGTGATATCGACGCTGCCCGTCAGCAACCCTTCGAGTCTTTCCGAATTCACCACATAAGGCGTAAAATCACCGATGTTGATCTTTCTCATCTCGACGTGCATATCGTTCCAATTGCCTTCTCCCGAAGGACTGGTCGTTATGGCCAGGTACTGATCGCCATTGTGGACGTTGAAACCATCGGCCGAGAGGATCTTGTTCTCGTAGGACAGCATTCCGTCCTTTTCGATATTCCAGGTCTTGTTGTTGATGTCGAAGGTGCCCGGATCGAACGTGATCCTGACGCCGGAGGGGAGGGTTTGTACCCTGGCGGCGATGTTGGCCGAATTGAGGGTCTGATTGGCGCTGGTCTTCACCTGGAGGGTGGAGTTATCGGCTGCCGAGTTCAGATGGATGTGGGTTCCGGGGAAATGCAGGCTATCGTTGAGGTAGACCTGTCCGATATCGGCGGTCATCGAAAGGCTGTCCATATTGCCGCGGCCTTTGAGGCTCAGGCTGTCGAAGACGATGCTTTTATAACTGAAAGACGGAAGATCGATACTGAGGTCGAGGAGGTTCTTACGGGTATCGATGCGGCCGTTGACATCCGCGTTATTGAAGCCCTTGAGATCTTTATTGAACAGGTCGATGTACTCGTCGACGTTTTTGGTAGTGAGCACGAAGGTGAAGTTCTGGTTGGCGGAAAGCGCCTTTGCCGGCTTGATATAGCTGGGATAATATTTGTTCAGGAAGGTCTGGAAGGAAGCGGGAAGATCATGGATGGAGAACTCCCCGACAATGGCGCCGTCGAATTCGTTGCTGACGAACGTAATGGTCTTGTTGTTGTCGACGACACTGGATTCGAGGGTCAGCGAATCGAAGGAGACGCGCTGGCCGTTCTTGTACAGCGAAGCGTCATAGATGCTGGCATGGCCGAGGAAGTTGTCGATATCGTCGCCCGTGAAATTGCACTTGAATTTGCCGTTGAATTCGAGCTGCTGATCGGCAAAATGCAGCTTGGTCAGATTGGCCCTGGCTACCTCCGCCTCGAAATCGAACTTGGGCTGTTGCAGGCTGAAATCGATGAGACCGTTGAGATGAGCGTCCAGGTTAGGATCGCTGGCGATCAATTCGCCGTTGAATTTCTTTTTGGCGATGGCCCCGTTGACCTGGATGCGCCGGTAGGTATACCGATTGAACTCGAGGTTGTCGATCATCCCGTCGAGGCTTGCGTTGACGTTGCTGGTTTGGAGGCCGGTTCCGCTGATCTTACCCTGGAAGGCGATGCGGCCAAGGGCATCGTTGTCGAGAAAGGAGCCGAGGTAGAAGCTGTCGGTCGTGATGGTCCCCGAGTACACGGCTGGTCCATGGGACGGTACTTTCATGTTCAGATTGGTTTCCAGGGCGCCGAGATTCGTCTCGATGGTGCCTTTCGTAAGGAAATCCCGGATCGTCCCCGTGAAATTGCCCCTGAACCGGAGCCAGGCGATGCGATCGACGCGTGGTTGCTGTACGGATTTCAGCGACGGCACCAGGGTGGCCATATCCTCATAGGTCGTCCTGAAATCATTGGACTTGAAGTCTATGAAGGTCTTCTCTATATCGGGGAGTCCTTTCAGATGGATGTCCCCGTTCAGCAGCGTGTTTTTTCCCGCCTGGACCAGGACCTTGCGACCCTGCAGATCGGAAACCGTTCCCTGGATATCGCCGGTGAGCCGGATATGCATGCCCCAGTCTTTCAGCTCGGGTGCGAACCAGGCGATGTCGTCGGTGCTGATCTCGGAATCGGTGAACCGGCCTTCCATCCGGATGCGGGTCACGAAGTCGGACATGTCGTCCAGCGTCCTGAACCGCATCGCGAAATAGTTGTGAAGATGGCTTTTGTTCGTTTGCAGATCGAACCGGGCGAACTCCATGGCCTCGGGGTACCAGCGGATGCGCGCGCTGAGCCGTTTCACCTCGAGACCGCTGCGTTCTTTGGTGCTGAGCTGCAGCTGCGCCGTCAGCGTATCGCGGTTGAGCCGCAGGTAGGAGAAGCTGGTATTGACGTCATGAAAATAGATATGGTCTCCATCGAAATAGCGGTTGACGAGCGTATCACCGGTTGCCTCATGGCGGAACGAACCGTTGCGTATGGTGATGCTGCCGGCGGTGAGGTCCCATCCGGAGGGGTTGAGGCGGAGGTGCAATGGATCGTTGACGATCGTTCCGGAGTCGGCCGGGGGGTGCGGCCGGTTGCCTTTGTAGTTGGAAAGGATGAAATCGGGGCGCGTGAAGCTGAGGCTATTGATCCTGGCTATCTTCTCGCTGAAACTGATGGTATCGGCGTCGAGCCGGAGACCTTTCAGGTGGAGATCCATATCTTCGCCCCGCCAGCCGTCCTTTTTGAGGATATGGATATTGGAGAGATCCAGCTGTTTGAGATCGAGCTGCATTCCTTTCGTAGTGTCCTTTTCCCTGGCGGTCCGGTCTTCGGGGCTCCCGGAGAAATAGTTGACGAGGAACTGATAATTCCAGACCGAATCGGTACGCTGGAGCTTGATGGTGGCGTCTTCCAGGCCAATGTATTGCAGTTGCGCCTTGTCTTTGAAGAACCACCAGTCGGTGATATTCACTTTTACGGTTCCGGCAAACAGCAGGGTATCCTTGTTGGCATCTTCCACCAGCGTGCTGTCGAGCAGCATTTTGTTGAACAGGGAGAAGTTGACGTGTTTGACGCTGATGCGGGTATGAAGATCGTGAGAAAGCCTTTCCGTCACCCTGGAAACCAGCCAGGTCTGGACGGCGGGGAGGTGTAGGAGGCCCCATGCCGAAACCAGCAATAGTATTAAAACCATTAATGTGTTACGGAGTATTTTCCAAATCTTTCTCAGGGGCTAATGGTTGTCTGTGGCAAAATTAAGGTTTCAGTGGGGATGTGCAAATTCAATACCAAAAAGGTTTGAAATACAGGCCCTTGCCGAATTTCACTTCATTTTAATAGACCGCTGGAGAGCCAGGTGGTTTAGAGGGTGTAGGTCGCGGAGGCGCCTTTTGGAATGGACAGGCTCCGCCAATTGTGATCCCGTATCATCTTGCCGATGTAGACGATCTGGCCGACATGATGAGGGTAATGGGCGAGTTGGCGGTTGATGGCGTCGATTGCAAGGAGCGGCTCATGCCGGATCGTGATCGTCCTGAGCAGATCATCTTCGCGGAGCGAGCTAAGGGTTTCGATCAGGCAGCGCCAGCCTTTCTCCCACATGTCGAGGAGTTGCGCCTTATCGGCGGCGGGCGGGCTGAATTCCTCATCCCGGTTACGGCCCGGTTTCTCTCCGTCCTCCGTGAGGAAGTTTGTCCACCGGCTGATCATATTGCCGTGCATATGCTGTATGATGACCGCGATGGAATTGGATTGTTCGGAGGGAACGTAATAGAAATCCTTTTCTTCCAGTTGGGCGAAGGTCATGTCACCGAGCGTCTTGTAGGTGAGCAGGCGTTTGATCGCCGAATCGAGATAGGTGGCACCAATCGTATTCATAGTCTTTTATTTTCAATAGCCATCCGCCGTGTCGTCGCCGCGTCCATCGCCGACGGCTTCGAGCTTATGCGTCGAGCCGGGGCCGGGCAGTATCTTGATGACTTCCGTGCGGCCGATGCTGCCGCGCTGGCTGATATTGTAACCCATGGCTGTCAGCTGTTCGCGCGTATGGGAAGGGAATGTGGCCTCCACGTATAGCGAATCGGGCAGCCATTGGTGATGAAATTTCGGTTTGTTCACCGCATCCTCGGTGCTGAGCCCGAAATCGAGGATATCCACCAGGGTCTGAAAGACCGAAGTGGTGATGGTCGTGCCGCCGGGGGTGCCTACGACGAGGAAGACCTTTCCTTTATCGAGGACCAGGGTGGGAGTCATCGAGCTGAGCATGCGTTTGCCGGGCGCGATGGCATTCGCCTCCGTGCCGACCGCGCCATACATATTGGGAACACCTGGTTTGACGCTGAAATCGTCCATCTCGTTGTTGAGAAAGAAACCGGCGCCCCCGACGACGACCCTGGAGCCATATCCACCGTTGAGCGTAGTGGTGACGGAGACCGCATTGCCTTCGTCATCGACGACGTCGAAATGGGTCGTCTCCTCGGATCTTGGTGAGAGCATGCCGGCGCCGATGTCTTTGCTGTTCCCTGCCCGGTCGGGTTGGAAGGCGGACATCCTTCGTTGCAGGTAGGCCTGGCTGGTGAGCGTATCGACGGGCACCGAATAAAAATCGCGGTCGCCGAGGTATTGGGCCCTGTCGGCATAGGCAAGACGTTCCACCTCCGTCATGAGATGGACGGCCTTCGGGGATTCGAATCCATAGCTCGCGAGGGGCTGGTCTTCCACCATCTTCATCATCTGGTGAAGAATGACGCCTCCGCTGCTGGGCAGCGGCATGGTTACGACAGTATATTGCTTGTAGGGAAAGACGGCGGGTTTTCTTTCTTTGGCAGTATAGCTCTTCAGGTCCGACATTGTGATGATGCCTTTTCCGCGTTGCATTTCTTCGACGATGAGCCTGGCCGTTTCGCCCTCATAGAACCCTTTAGCGCCGAGGTCACGGATCCGCCGCAGGGTACCGGCAAGGTCTTTTTGTATCAGGGTGTCGCCTGCTTTCCAGCCGCCTGTCTTTACGAAGACCGGGAGGACGGTGTTGTATCTGCGGAAAGCTTTCTGGGCATAATTGAGGCTGCGCGCTTCGGCCTGTGTGATGGCGAAACCATTCTCCGCCAGATCGATCGCAGGCTGCACCAGCCGGGCGAAGGGAAGTCTCGCATAGTGCAGTTCTTCGAAGATACCGGCGATGGTACCCGGAACACCCGACGCGAGATGACCGTTCTGACTAAGATCCGTGCGGGGACTGCCATCCTTATCGAGATACATATCGCGTGTAGCCGCACCCGGGGCTTTTTCGCGGTAGTCGAGCGCGATATTCTTTCCGGCTGCCGTATGCGCAACCATGAAACCGCCGCCGCCGATGTTGCCGGCAGCGGGATAGACGACGGCCAGTACGAGTTGGGTCGCGATGGCTGCATCGAATGCATTGCCGCCCTGGCGCAGGATGCCGACTCCCGCATGGCTGGCGAGGGGATGAGCGCAGACGACGGCGCCATGTGTCACGAATGCCGTCTTGCGGATGTGATAGGCGAATGGCGTTTGGCTTTCCTGGGCAAACAGGTTGACCGACGACGGGAGAAGTGTGCAAAGGGTCAAAAGACGGATGAACGGTTGCCGCATACAGAAGAAAGATTTACTGTAAGTTACCATTTTTCTTACATTCGCCCATTCATGAACTATCGCCTGCTAATCGCACGTTTGCTAGCTGGTAATCGGCCTACGGGTGGGCTGTGGACCCGGGCTGGAATGAGCGGCCTGCTGATGGGTCTGCTGTTATCAGTCTGCTGTTGTACTGCGCAGACAGTGCCTTCCCCGGAGGCTTTCCTGGGCTATCGGTTAGGAGCGCATTTCACCCCTTACCATCTTGTGACCGGATATTTCAGGGCCGTTGCGGGGGCTGCGCCGGACAGGGTTCGCATCGAACAATATGGCACTACTTATGAGGGGCGGCCGCTGTTGCTGGCGTTCATCGCCTCGCCGGCCAATCTTCAACGGATGGAATCCGTCCGGCGTAACAATCTCCGGCTGGCCGGCGTGCTCCGCGACAGTGTAACGCCCGATGAGCATGCGCCGGTGATAGTCTGGCTCAGCTATAACGTCCATGGGAATGAACCTGCGTCCACAGAAGCGGCCATGAAAACGCTGTACGCGCTGGCGGATGCCGCATCCCCGCAGGAACGCGATCTCTTGCAGCATACCGTCGTCGTCATCGACCCGTGCATCAATCCGGATGGCCGCGACCGGTATGTCAACTGGTACAATGATGTGGTCGGCGTCCAGCCAAATCCCGATCCTTCTTCGCGCGAACACCAGGAACCATGGCCCCGGGGGCGGTCCAATCACTACAACTTCGATCTCAACCGCGACTGGGCCTGGCAGACGCAGATAGAAACGCAGCAGCGGCTGAAGAAATACAACGCATGGCTCCCGCAGGTGCATGTGGACTTTCATGAACAGGGATTCAACAATCCCTATTATTTTGCGCCGGCGGCGGAACCCTATCACGACGTCATTACGCCCTGGCAGCGGGAATTCCAGGTGATGGTTGGAAAGAATAATGCGCATTATTTCGACCGGAACGGCTGGTTGTATTTCACGAAAGAGGAATTCGACCTGTTCTATCCGAGTTACGGCGATACGTACCCGATATACAACGGCGCCATAGGCATGACCTTCGAGCAGGGCGGCATCGGTGCGGGGCTGGCGGTGCAGCTGTCGGACGGGGATACCCTCACGCTCGCTCAGCGGATCGAGCATCACTATACGACCGGCATTTCGACGATCGAAGTGGCGGCGGCCAATGCGGATCGGCTGATCAGGGAATTCCATCAATATTTCATCGAAGCGGTGGCGCATCCCGGCGGCGAGTTCAGGGCTTACCTGCTGCGCAACGACACCTTTGGCGACCGGCTCGAGCGGCTGCGGGGTTTTCTCGACAGGAATGGGATAAAATGGGGTTTTGCGGCCGGCGGCACGTATACGGGGGTGGATTATGAAACGGGTAAAACTGAGACTTTCCGGACCGCGCAGGGGGATATCGTGATCAATGCCAATCAACCGAAATCGAATTTATTGCGGGTGCTGTTCGAGCGGCAATCGCATTTCAGCGACTCGGTGACCTACGATATTACGGCGTGGTCGGCGCCGTTTGCGTATGGCATACGAGCCTATGGTCTCGCGTCATATGTGACGGAAACCGGGAAGGCGGCACCGGCCGAAAGGGCGATCGTCGATACCGGCGGAGAACACTATGCTTACGCCGTACGATGGACGGGGATGGGATCGATGCGGCTACTCAGCCGGATGTTGCAGAAGGGGGTGAAGGTGAGATTTGCCGAACGGCCATTTCAATCTGGCGGCCTGGGTTTCGACCGGGGTACGCTGCTGATAACGGCAACGGGTAACGGCATGCTGGGAGCGGAGCTATGGCCTGCGGTGAATGCTGCGGCGAAGGAAACCGGCGTGAGCCTTTGGCCTATTGCCTCCGGATTCGTCGATAAGGGTCCCGATTTCGGCAGCGGTCTGGTGCGGTTCATTCGTCGTCCGCGGGTGGCCCTGCTCACCGGAAGCGAGGCAGGTTCGCAGGAGGCCGGAGAGGTCTGGCACCTTTTCGAACAGGAGATCGGTTATCCGATCACGTTGGTAAATGCGGAATCGATGGGACGTATTGCCTGGAAGAATTTCGATGTCGTCATCCTGCCCGGCGGTCATTATCGGGGGCTGGATGAGAAGGGTGTCGCCGACCAGCTGCGCGGCTGGATTCAGGAGGGTGGGCGTCTGATCGCCGTGGGCAGCGCCGTGGAACAGCTGGCGAAGGGGGAATGGGGTATCAGGACAAAGGGCGGGGATGCCGATAAGAAGGAAGACGGGGGCGAAAAGAAGGATGATGAATATGCTGGTCTGCGCCGGTATGACAACCGTCAGCGGGAAGAGGTGGAAAGCAGTGTGCCGGGATCGATCTATAAGGTCGAGCTGGACAATACGCATCCCCTGGCATTCGGTTACCCGGATCATTATTATACGCTGAAGCAGGACGATAATGTTTATGAGTTCATGAAGGAGGGCGGCTGGAATGTGGGTATCGTCCGGAAGAACGGATATGTGAGCGGGTTTACGGGCAATAAGGCCCGGGAGAAGATAAAGGACGGGGTGATCTTCGGTGTCCAGGATCAGGGAAGAGGCGAGATGGTGTTTATGGCGGACGATCCATTGTTCCGCAGTTTTTGGGAGAATGGGAAATTGTTGTTCTGTAATGCGGTGTTCTTGGTTGGGCAGTAATGGGCGCCGGCTGTATTAAATGACATAGTATGAAACGAACGTTTTTATTATTGGCAATTTTTGCGGAGGTGCTGATGGCGGCGGCGCAGGCTCCGGCTACTGTGACCTCTGCGGATATTTATTTACGGTTGAAAAAGTTGAATGTCCTGGGCACGGTGTTGTATGTGGCGGCCCATCCGGACGATGAGAATTCGCGGCTGATCGCGTATATGGCGAAGGGCCGGTTGTACCGGACGGGCTATCTGTCGATGACCAGGGGGGATGGCGGTCAGAATCTCATTGGGGACGAGCAGGGGGTCGAATTAGGCTTGATCCGTACGCAGGAAATGATGGCGGCCCGGCGTGTGGATGGGGCGGAGCAATTCTTTACCCGTGCATTCGACTTCGGCTTCTCGAAATCGACGGAGGAAGCATTAAAGACGTGGGATAAGGAGAAGATACTGAGCGACGTCGTTTGGGTGATCCGTAAATTCCAGCCCGACGTGATCATCACGAGATTCCCGCCCGACAGCCGGGCGGGTCATGGACATCACTCTGCGTCTGCGGTCCTGGCGCACGAAGCGTTCGACGCCGCGGCGGATCCGAACCGTTTCCCGGAGCAGCTGAAATACGGCGGGATAAAACCCTGGAAAGCGAAAAGGATCCTGTGGAACTCCTTCAATTTCGGGCCCGGCGCGAATACGACGAGCGAGGACCAGATGAAGATCAATGTCGGCGGCTATAACCCGATACTGGGAAAGAGCTATGGCGAGCTGGCTGCGATCAGCCGGACCAACCATAAGAGCCAGGGTGCGGCGCTGACCCCTGCCCGTGGCGAATCGATGGAATATTTCAACCTGGTCGCCGGCGAACCGGCGCATAGCGACCCGATGGATGGCATAGTGACGGACTGGAGCAGGGTGGAAGGCGGGCAAGCCATCGGCGGGATGGTCGACCAGGCGGTCCGGGATTATTCGCTGATGGCACCCGAGAAATCGGTGCCGGCGCTGGTCGGCATCTATAAAGCCATCTCGCGGCTGTCCGATGGATATTGGAAGCGGGAGAAGTTGAAAGAAGTGCGGGACCTGATCGCAGACGCCAGCGGTCTGTGGCTGGAGGCGGTGGTGCGGACCCCTTATGCCGTCAGAGGCGACTCGCTGGTTGTCAATTATACGGTGAACGACCGGCTTGGCGCGGATATGACGATAGGATCGATAAGTGTTGCGAATTTCGATACGACGCTGAACCAGCGGTTGGCTGCGGACAGGAACCTGGTTATCACGCGGTCGATCCTCGTCTCACCGAAAAAAATGCTGACGCAGCCTTATTGGCTGGCCGAGCCCATGTCGCCGGGCCATTTCAATGTAAAGGATCAGCGGCTGATCGGCGATCCGCTGAGCGCCCCGGCTTACGAAGCGAATTTCCTGATCACGGTGGACGGGCTTTCCCTGTCGTTTACGAGGCCGGTGCAATACAAGTATACGAACCCGGTGAAAGGGGAGCTCTATGAGCCGCTGACGATCTTGCCGCGGGCCACGGCCCGGTTCAACCCGGAGCTGCTGGTCTTTGGCGATGGGGAGAAGAAGCGGTTGAACGCCGTGGTGGAAGATCGTACGGGTCTTGGTCATCCGCCCGTCCTGGGATTGACGGCCACACCGGCCCTTTCCATACAAGCCGCGGACGACGGGGGATCGGGCGGATCGTCCTGGACGGTAAAACCAGCCCGGCCGGAGACGGCCCTGGTCTCCGTGGATGGCGTGTTCGAAGATGGCGGTCAAAAGGACACGGCGATGGAACTGCGGACGATTGCCTACGAGCACATTCCGCGGATCGATTATTTCCGGCCGGCCACGGCCAGTTTCGTGATCGCGGACATCAAAACGGCCGGGCATCGCATCGGCTATATCGAAGGGGCCGGGGACAAGGTGCCGGAAGCCCTGCGGCAGATGGGATATGAGGTGGCGATGCTGAATGAAAACGATATTACACCTGGGTATCTGAAGCAGTTCGATGCCGTCATCACCGGCGTTCGCGCCTATGATGTGCACGGCTGGCTGACCTCGCGGCATAGCGACCTGATGGAATACGTGAAGGACGGGGGCAACCTCATCGTACAATACAACCGTGGCAACCTGGGGCGGATGTCCACCAATATCGGGCCGTATCCTTTTGCCGTGTCGAATATCCGGGTGACCGACGAAAATGCGCGGGTCAGCTTCCTGCAGGCATCGAATCCCGTGCTCAATTATCCCAATAAGATCACCGAAAAGGATTTCGAAGGCTGGATACAGGAGCGCGGCATTTATTTTGCCGGTCAGACCGATCCGCAATACGAAGCCGTATTGTCGATGAGCGATCCTGGCGAGCAGGAGCAGAAAGGGAGTCTCGAGATCGCCCATTACGGAAAAGGCGTCTTCGTTTATACGGGACTGGTATTTTTCCGGGAATTCCCGCGGGGGTGCCCGGGGCTTATCGCCTGATGGCGAATATCATTGCACTTAATCAAAAGAAGGGTTTCTGATGCGACGAAGAAGGGACGTCGCCGTCGTAACGGCGCTGGTCGTGGCTTTGGTGGTCGGGGAAATTATCAAAAAGGTAACGATCGGTTTATTGATAGGGCTGGCTGTCGGGCTGCTGGTGTCATCGCTGATGGCCAACCGGAACCGCAAGTAACATGGATACGGGTAATAATGACAGGGAGCGGGCTCCTTTATTCGGGAAATGGGGTTACTGGTATGCGCTGGTGATCGGGTTCCTCCTGTGCTGTATACTCGTATTCGATTTTCTGACCAAACATTTTTCATGAGCCGGCCTGACTGGATAGTACTTGCGCTGACGCTATCGGGGATCATTGCCTATGGATTGTATAAAGGCCGTGCCACGAAAGACCTCGACGGTTATTTCCTGTCCAACAGGACCGTTCCCTGGTATATGGTGCTCCTGGGCATCATGGGAACGCAGGCGAGCGCGGTCACCTTTTTATCCGCTCCCGGTCAGGCCTATACGGACGGGATGCGGTTCGTGCAGTATTATTTCGGACTTCCGTTGGCGATGGTAGTGGTCTGCATCAGCTTCGTCCCCATCTTCCACCGGTTGAAGGTGTATACCGCCTATGAATTCCTGGAGCGGCGTTTCGATCTGAAGACGCGCACGCTGACGTCTTTTCTTTTCCTGGTGCAGCGGGGGATGTCTACCGGGATCAGTATCGCGGCCCCGTCCATCATCCTTTCCTCGCTGCTGGGTTGGAACCTGCTGTGGACGACCATCTTTATGGGCGGCCTGCTGATCGTCTATACGGTATCGGGAGGAGCCAAAGCCGTAGCGTATACACAGCAACTGCAGATGATCATCATCTTCTCGGGCCTGGCGATCGCGGGATATGTGGTGGTCCATAAATTGCCTCCGGGAGTCGGATTGTCGGACATCCTGCACATCGGCGGAAAGGCGGGAAAAATGAATATCATCACGACGGGGTTCGGTGGTAACGGCGGAGGTTTCGATGGTAAGCATGGCGGGTTCGACGGCAAGCACGGCGGGTTTGACTGGAACGACCGGTACAATCTGCTGAGCGGCATCATCGGCGGGTTTTTTCTGGCCTTGTCTTATTTCGGGACCGATCAATCGCAGGTGGGGCGATATCTGACCGCGAGATCGCTACGCGAGAGCCGGCTCGGATTGTTGCTGAACGGTTTGGTGAAGGTGCCGATGCAGTTCGGCATCCTGCTACTGGGCGTCATGGTATTCGCTTTCTATCATTTCAACCGCGAGCCCGTGTTTTTCAACCGGTCGCAACTCGAGTTGCTGGCGCATACGAAATATAAGGACTCGCTGGCGGCGGTCACCTCGAAATATGAGGCGCTGGAAAAGGAACGGCTGTCCCTGTTGGCCGTAGGGGCGGATAGCAGGTTGGCGGTACGGGAGGATAGCAAGCTGACGATACAGGCGGATGTCAGGCTGACCGAGATCGGGCGGGAGAAGACGGATATCAGGGCTACGATCCGGCGCTGGCTGGATGACAGGACTGTGGGAGGCGACTCCAATGACACCAATTATATCTTTTTGCGTTTTGTAACGGACTATCTGCCGTCCGGGCTGGTGGGATTGCTGATCGCGGTCATTTTCCTGGCCGCCTGGGGATCGATCGCCGCCACGCTGAATTCGCTGGCATCCTGTACGATCGTCGATTTCCATCGGCGTTTCGCCCCGGGCGGACTGACGGTCGAAAAGGAGTACAGGCTGAGTCAACTGTACACCCTGTTCTGGGGCATCTTTTGCGTAGCAGTGGCGCAGCTGACCTATGGATTGGGGAACAGCCTGATCGAAGCGGTGAATGTATTGGGATCGCTTTTCTATGGGGTTATCCTGGGTGTATTCCTGGTAGCATTTTACCGGAAGCGGGTGGGCGGGCATGCCGTATTCATCAGCGCCGTAGTGACGGAGACCGGCGTCATCGTATTGAACATGCTCAGCCGGAAGGGGATCGTGTCGCTGAGCTTCTTATGGTTCAACGTCGTCGGAGCCGTGGGGGTGGTGGTGTTGAGCGAGGTATTGCAGACGGTGATCGGCAGTAAAGTGGATAGCCGGGCGGGCGACCCGGCTATCGAAGGAAGGTCAGCGCAAAGAAGCGATTAACTTTTCGTTGAGCGCGACATAGTCGGCGTTGTTTGCTTTTTTGGCGAGCTCCTCGGATTGTCTGGCGGTTGCGACCGCCTCTTGTTTTTTCCCCATTTTGGCGAGACAGCGGGCCTTTTGATAAACGACGAAATAAGCGGTCGGGTCCTGCGCGATGGCCTTGTCGAACCATTCCAGGGCCTTGTTCAGGTCTTTTCCGTTCTCGAGATAGTAAAAGGCGGCGCTATAATAAGGATGGTTGTCCTTGTTCATGGCATTGTCGATCTGCGCCATGATCCGCGAATCGATGTCGGTAGTGATGGGCATCGAGACCACGGTATTCTCCCAGATGAGCTGGAGGTCGCAGGTGTTGGCCGCTACATTGGCGAAAAGGATGGTGAACGTTTCCAGCGGGAAAGGCAGCTCGAATGGTTTGCATGTTACACGAACTACATCCTGGTCCGGCTTGTAGGCGGCGGGACTGGTAACGTCGGTCTGATGCGTGATGATCAGGGTCCATTCATCGGCGCCGGGGATGGAGAGCAGCCCGTATTTGCCTGCGGGTATTTTGGTGCCTCCGATGGTCACGGGATCACCGAATGTAAGGGTAGTGGCCTGGTTCGCGCCGGTACGCCATACCTTGCCATAGGGAACGAGGTCGCCGAAGATCTTGCGGCCCCGCATATCCGGGCGGGAGTAGGACAGCTCGATGGAGGACAGGCCGAAATCCTGTCTTACAAACTGCGGAGCGGATGGCAGCGGCGTTTTTATCGTCTGCGCTATAGTGGGAAGGTAAAGACAGCCTGCGAAGGCGAGCAAGAATAGATTCTTCTTCATTGGTGATGATTTTGAAGACTGAAATTACGGATATGTAAGTGAAAAACAACCGGGGCCTCAGGGGAAGGAAACGTTGACCATCGCGCGGACATTTTTACCATGAATGGCTTTCCAGCGGGAACCCTCCATGATAAGACGCAAAACGCCTGCGTCATGGGCGGGGGAGAGCGAATGTTCAATTTTAAAATCGGTGGGTGTACCCCTGGGATCGAACCCGAATGAAACGATCTCGGTTCCCCGTATGGTCGTGTCGACCAGGAGGGCTTTTTTGGCTGCGTCCAGGTAGACCAGGTAGGCCAGGCGGCCGGTGACCGGGGAAACGCTGATCCAGAGGGAATCGAGTCTTTCGGTCCTGTCTTCGGAGGTGACCCTTGCCAATGATGCCTTTCTTTCCCGGCCGATCCCGGTGACGACCACTTCGCTCAGCGGATTGGGATTTTCCCGGAGGAAGATCGTATTGCTGACGGCATCGTCGGAGTTGAGCCTGTTGATGGGTAGGTGAGCATCCCGATAGCCGGGGAGAACAACGGTCAGCCGCTGGCTGGTATCCTGCGGGAGGAGGTTGAGCTTGAACTGTCCCAATACATTGGTAGTGGCGACTGCATTGGAAGCTCCGGAGACAACCAGTGAGGCGTTGGCGAGCGGGCGATTATTGTAATCGAGGACCTGGCCTGAGTAGGCCAGGCGGTTGGCCTGACCCGGGAAGGTAAGGCGGTTGTATGCCGCCGGGGAATCGGGGGCGAGGCGGGCGGCGGGGGTCGATTGGATGCGGGTGGCGGGAGCCGGTTGGACGCGGGCGGCGGGGGCCGGTTGGATGTCGGCATCCGCGAGTTTGTCTTTCAGGCGTAGTTCGCCGCTGTCGGCGAGTGACCTGGCGGCTTCGGTGCGCATGGCGGTGCCTGCGGATTGTGCGGCACTGGTCCGGGCGGCGGTGCTTGCAGATTGTACGGTCCCGGCCCGGACGGCCCGTAGCGTCCGCGTGGTTGCGGTGGGGGGCGTTTCCGATTTTTGGGTGGAAGCAAGGTTGGCGTCGGGTTTGGCTGCCGTTAGTGGTTTGGATCGGACGGGAGAAGACGCAGCCGCCACGTCGGGAGTCGATTTCGCCAATTTGGAGTTGGAACGATCGAGCAGCGTATACCAGGCGGTAAAGCCTAGTCCCGCAAGCAGAACGATGACCGCGGCCACCTTCATCCAGGGGAGGAGGATCACTCGGTTCCGCTTCGTGGCAACCCTGGCGGCAAGCCGTCCCTGCAACTCGCTGAGATCCTCGTCCAGTGGTGTGCCGGCGCGGGTTGAAAGGCCCTCGATCGCCTCGGCCAGGAAGGGGTCGTCGAGCGCGGCCTTTTCCAGCTGGTGCATTTCCGGGGCAGAAAGCTCACCGCTCAGGTATTTCTGAACATCCGTGGCGGACCAATGGGTAATATGTTTGTCCTGGCTATTCATTGCTGATGATAAGGGTGGGGTCCTGCGCGCGCTGCATACACAGTTTGAGATTCCTGCGGCCGTTCTGGATATTGCTTCTCACCTTATTCCAATCCATGCCGGTGAGCGCTTCGATTTCCTTATAGCATTTGTTTTGAAGGTAGAACAGGCTGATCACGGTTTTTTGATCCGGGGGCAGACATTCGATACATATGGACAAGCGGTCGAACTGCTCTTCTTTTTCCATCCTGTCATTCAGATGCCGATCTTCCTCCGTTTGCATACTTTCCGGATCGAAAGGTTGCACCCGCGCGCGACCCGCGGAGCGTAACTTCATCAGGCAGTGGTTCTTAGCCAGGGTATATAGCCAGGCTTTGAAATTGGCGATCTCATGTTTGAGGAGTTTGCGCGTCAGTTCTTCGAATATATCCATGACGGCATCTTTGGCCGGCTCGGGTTCCCCGAGGTATTTCAGGCATACGCCATACACCAGATCGAGATAGGGCTGATACAGCCGGGCTACGATCTTAAGGTCGGCTGACTGGCGGAACGCGGCGATTAGTGCCTGATCGTCGGATGGGCCGGCCGGGTCGCCGTTGGATGGTATGCTCCGGAGGAAATTCAAGACCTACAAAATAAGGAATTTTCCCGAAGATAATGAGGCCGCGTCCGCGAGGGACTACCGGAAGGCCGGGTGATATCGATGGAGTGTTTCGCGCAGGTATTCGCGGTCCAGGTGGGTGTAGATCTCGGTCGTGGTGATACTCTCGTGACCGAGCATTTGCTGCACGGCGCGGAGATCGGCGCCGCCTTCGACCAGGTGGGTCGCGAAAGAATGCCGGAAGGTATGGGGAGAGATACGTTTGGCAATCCCCGCCTGCCGGACAAGGCCTTTCAGCAGGAGGAAGATCATCACCCGGGTGAGCCGGCTACCCCGGCGGTTGAGGAAAAGGATGTCTTCGTTACCGGGTTTCGGCGGCACATGCACCCGGATCTCGTGCTGGTAGATGCGGATGTATTTGATGGCGGAATCGCCGATCGGTACGAGGCGTTCTTTATCGCCTTTGCCGATGACCCGGATATAGCCTTCGCCGAGATAGAGACAGGAGATGCGGAGACCAACCGTCTCGCTGACCCGCAGACCGCAGCCGTACATGGTTTCCAGGATGGCTTTATTGCGGCCGCCTTCGGGTTTGCTGAGATCGATAGCGCCGATGATGGCTTCAATCTCATCAAAGCTGAGTACATCCGGGAGTGCACGTTTGAGCCTGGGCGACTCGAGCAGGGTGGTCGGGTCGGACTGGACGATCTGTTCGATGAAACAATATTTGAAGAAAGAGCGTAACCCCGAAAGGATGCGGGCTTGTGAGGCGGCATTCAGCTCCAGGCCGGCGATCCATTGAAGGAATTGGCGGAGGTCCCTCAGTTCCACCCTATCCGGGGTTTTCAGCGTACCGGCGGCCTGCAGGTACGTGGTCAGCTTGTCTACATCCCTGAGGTAAGCCTCGACCGAGTTATCCGAGAGCGATCGCTCGAGTTGCAGCCATGCCTTGTAACCTTTTTTATAGGGCTCCCACATGTGCCGAAGATAGAAATAGAATTCTATATTTGCACCTATGTCAACAGTCAATTTGCGTTCGTTCAGACAGGTCGTTCTACGTAATAAGCGGCGTATGCGTTCTTTTCTAACCCGGTTGGAAAAAAAGCCGCGGAGGGGTCTGGACCGGCTGAAACAGGAAGCGGATGGCCAGATCTGGCAGCGCACCGATTGTTTGCAATGCGCCAATTGCTGTAAGACCATGTCCCCGACCTACAGCGGGGAAGACATACGCCGGATCTCCCGCCACCTCGGCATGACGCCGGCAGCATTCAAGGCCAAATGGCTATACAAGGACGAGACCGGCGACTGGATGAATGTCAGGCAGCCCTGCCAATTCCTCGACTTGCAGACCAACCTGTGCGGCATCTATTCGGTCAGGCCCCGGGATTGCGCCGGGTTTCCGCACCATCACAAAAAGATGAATGCGGATTATATGCACGTCTTTAAACAGAATGTAGAGTATTGTCCCGCGACCTACCGTCTCGTGGAGACGCTTCTACAAAAGCTGAATGGTTAGACGTCTTCGAATAAAACGTATTCCGGCGGGGCGTCTTTTTTCAGCGTAATGGCGAGTACATCATATTGGATCCGTTGAAAAGCGGGCCAACGGTGAAGCCAGCCCGATGCGCCCTGCATTACATTCCCCATTTTTTTTTGGCTTACACTTTGCTCCGGATATCCATAGCTGGTGGAACGACGGGATTTGACCTCGATGAAATGGAGAATGCCCTGTCTGCCCGCGATGATGTCAACTTCATAGCGGCCGTGGCGCCAGTTGCGCTGCAGGATGGAGAAACCTTTTTCGGAGAGCCATTGGGCGGCGAGGTCTTCCCCTGTTTGTCCAAAACGGATATGCAGGGACATCGGGTTGTTCTTTATCTTTGATATAACATGACACAAGATCAGAAGGTTTTCAGATTACAGGGGAAAGTGCAACACTACGCCTGGGGGGGAGCCTGCTTTTTGCCGCAATTGTTGCGTATCGACAATCCCGGTCACCGGCCTTTCGCGGAGTACTGGCTGGGGGCGCATGACAATGCACCCGCGGAGCTGGAGGGGGCGACCTTGAATGAATATATCCGGCGGCATCCGGAGGCCACACTCGGTCCGCATACGGCAGCCCGTTTCGGCAGGCTTCCTTACCTTCTGAAGATACTGGATGTGAAAGACATGCTGTCCATCCAGGTTCATCCAAGCAAACGGAATGCGGAACTGGAATTTGCGGAAGAGAACAGAAAGGGCATTGCGCTCAATGCGCCGGATAGGAATTATAAGGACGACAACCACAAACCGGAGCTCATGCTTGCGTTGGGTGACTTTTGGCTGCTGCACGGATTCAAACCGAAGGAAGACCTTTTGAAGGTGCTGCACACGGTACCCGAATTGCGTTTCCTGGTACCCGTTTTCAACCGGCAGGGGTACCAGGGGGTCTACCAGGCCATCATGGAATTGCCGCAGGAGGAGGTGAATGCCATCCTGGCGCCGTTGCTGGACCGGATCATCCCGTTATACAAGGAAGGGACACTGAAAAAGAACGAGGAGCATTTCTGGGCTGCCCGGGCCGCGCTGACGTATGCCGAACCGGGGAAGACGGATCGCGGCATCTTTTCCATTTATTTATTCAATCTGCTGAACCTTCGTTCGGGCGAAGCCATCTTCCAGGATGCGGGATTACCGCATGCCTATCTCGAAGGTCAAAACGTAGAGATCATGGCCAACTCGGACAATGTGCTGCGGGGCGGTCTGACGCCGAAACACGTGGATGTACCCGAGCTGATGAAGCATGTCCATTTCGAAGCTACCAATCCGCGGATCATTGCCGGGGACGACGATCCCGGGCATATTGCGGTTTATCCAACGCCTGCGCCGGATTTCGAGCTGAGCAAATTGAACCTGCTGAAAGGCGAGTCGCTGACGATAAGGGCGCATTCTGCCGAGATCTTCATCGTACTGGAAGGATCGCTCGGCGTCATCGAGCCCGGTGTTTCTCCTTTCGGGCGGAAGAGAGGGGATGCATTTATTGCCTTCCACCAGGCGAAATTCGAATTGAAGGCACAGGACGATGCGGTGGTCTACCGGGCATCCGTGCCCGCGGGGGCGTTGTAGGGCCCTGGGACTTCCCAGAACCTGTATGGGGCGCCAGGTGCTACTTTTTCATTTCGGATTCGAAGACGGCGTCGATAAGGAGGTCTTTACCGTCGGCAGCGGAGGTGGCGAGCTCGTCGCAGCGGTTGTTGTGGGGGTTATCGGCATGTCCGCGTACCCAAACGAAACGAAGCCGGAATTTCTTGGACAGATCGTAGAAACGCAGCCAGAGGTCCCGGTTCTTTTTTCCTCCTTTGAAATCGGTGGCGATCCAGTTCTTCAGCCAGCCGTGCTCCACTGCCTTTACGACATATTGGCTGTCGGAGTAGATGGTGACCTGCAGCCCTTCTTTTTTCAGGGCTTCCAGACCGGCGATGACGGCCATCAGCTCCATCCGGTTATTGGTGGTATAGCGGTAGCCGCAGGACAGTTCCCTGGAGTGTTCGCCCCAGAAGAGGATGGTGCCATATCCGCCGGGGCCCGGATTACCGCGGGATGATCCGTCGGTATAGATGGTCAGTTGGTTGCTCATACCTGGAATACGCCTGTTTTAAGATCCGGGAGCCAGGGGTTGTGGGCGGCTGCCCGCAAACCCTCGGAAATGACGCGGCGGGTGTCGGCTGGGTCGATGATCGCGTCTACCCATAACCGTGCAGCCGCATAATAGGGGGAAGTTTGATGATCATATCGCTGCCTTATCTCTTCCAGCAGGCGTTTTTCTTCGGCCGGATCGATCTCCTTTCCTTTTGCCTTACCCGCGCCGACCTGTATCTGCAGCAGGGTCTTCGCAGCCTGTTCCCCGCCCATGACGGCGATGCGGGCTGTCGGCCAGGCATAGATGAAGCGGGGATCATACGCCTTGCCGCACATGGCATAGTTGCCCGCGCCATAGGAATTGCCGATGATGATCGTGATCTTCGGGACTACGGAATTGGCGACGGCATTGACCATTTTTGCGCCGTCCTTGATGATGCCGGCATGTTCGCTGCGGGAACCTACCATGAACCCCGTAACGTCCTGCAGGAAGACAAGGGGTATTTTTTTCTGGTTGCAGTTCAAAATGAAACGGGCCGCCTTGTCCGCGCTGTCGTTATAAATGACGCCGCCCATCTGCATTTCCCCTTTCCTCGTTTTGACGATCTTGCGTTGATTGGCGACGATGCCGACTGCCCATCCATCGATACGGGCATAGCCGCAGAGGATAGTTTTCCCGTAGTCTTCCTTGAATTGTTCAAAAACGGAATCGTCCGCGATACGGGAAATGACGTCCACCATATCGTAGGGTTTCGAGGGGTCGGAAGGGAGGATGCCATAGAGTTCTTCTGCCGGATGCAATGGCGCGGCGGGGGTCGTCCTGTCGAAGATGCCGCCGGCCGGCGAGTGCCCCATTTTTTCAAAGATGTTCCTTACCTGGTCGAGACACTCTTCTTCCGTCTTGAACTTATAATCGGCGATCCCGGATATTTCGGTGTGTGTGACGGCGCCCCCCAGTGTTTCGGCGTCGATGTCCTCGCCAATAGCCGCTTTTACGAGGTAAGGGCCGGCCAGGAAGATCGAACCGTTACCTTCCACCATCAGCGTTTCGTCGCTCATGATCGGGAGATAGGCGCCGCCCGCAACACAGGGACCCATCACGGCCGCAACCTGGGTGATGCCCATGGCGCTCATACGCGCATTGTTCCGGAAGATGCGCCCGAAATGTTCTTTGTCGGGGAAGATCTCGTCCTGCATGGGCAGGAAAACACCGGCGCTGTCGACGATATAGATCACCGGTAAACGGTTTTCCATCGCGATCTCCTGGAGCCGCAGGTTCTTTTTGCCGGTAATGGGGAACCAGGCGCCTGCTTTGACGGTCTGGTCGTTGGCGAGGATGACGCACTGGCGGTTGCCGACATATCCGATACCCGCCACCGTGCCGCCGGCGGGGCAGCCGCCGTGTTCTTCGTAAAGCCCGAATCCTGCCAGGGCGCCCAGCTCGAGAAAGGAAGAGTCTTTGTCTATAAGGTACCGGATGCGCTCACGCGCCGTCATCTTTTTCTTCTCGCGTTGTTTTTCTATCGCGGCCTTTCCACCGCCCAAAGCGATCTTTTCCAGCCGGGTCTTCAGCTGGCTGATCGCCATTCGCATGGCGTCTTCATTCTTATTGAAATCCGGGGTTCCTGAGATCATAGCCAACCATTATGCCGCAATTTAACATGGATGCAGAAATATTTTGGAGTATTTTTAGCGGGTATGCCGATACGACGCAAAATAACATGGGCTGGACTGATCCTGTTTGCGGCGGCGATCAAGGTCTTTTCCTATTATCCGTCCGCCGTGGAGAGCTGTTATTCGAAGGGATTGTATCCCGTCATCGCGCGGCTGCAGCGGATGTTGTTCGGCTGGATACCGTTCAGTATCGGAGACATGCTTTACCTGTGTGTGATCATGCTGCTGATCTACCGGCTGGTGCGGCTGGTCCGCGCGCTTGTCCGGGGGGAAGCCGGAAAGGGCTGGTTCGCGCGGTTCCTGCGCAGGGCCGTATTCGCGTTGCTGTGGGTCTACGTGCTGTTCAACGGGCTATGGGGATTGAATTACGACCGGTTGGGCATAGCCGATCAGCTGCAGCTGCAGGTCAGGCCCTATTCGACGGCCGAGCTGCACCGGCTGACATCGTTGCTCGTCGCGCAGCTGAATATCCTTGACAGTACCGGCAGACTGCACCGCGCCGAACTTTCGCATATGGGGGTCCTGCGCGCCGGCGCCATCACGGCCTATGACAGCCTGGGCGGCCGGGACCGGCGGTTCGTTTACCGAAATCCTTCCGTGAAACCGTCTCTTTTCAGCTGGCCCGGGGTGTTCCTGGGTTTCGCGGGATATTACAACCCGTTTTCCGGCGAGGCGCAGGTGAATACGCGGAATCCGCTGTTCACCCAGCCTTATACGACCTGTCATGAAATCGCTCACCAGCTGGGGTATGCCAAAGAGAATGAAGCCAACTTTGTCGGTTTCCTGGCGGCACGGAACTCGCCGGATCCGACATTCCGGTACTCGGTTTATCTCGATCTTTTTCTTTATGCCGTGCGGGAATTGTACGTCCGGGATTCGGCGCTTGCCCGGTCGTTCAGGGATAGTGTTGGGCCGGGAGTGCGGCAGGACCTCCGGGAACTGCAGCGGTTCAACCGGAAATATGGCAATCCGCTGGAACCTATGATATGGGCCATGTATGGAAAATATTTGCGCGCGAACAGACAACCTCGCGGGATTGCCACATATTCGCAGGTGACTGCCTGGCTGATCGCATACGGCAACAAGAACGGGTGGGAGGCGCTAGAATGAATTTTTCCACATCATGCTTTCGATCGGCTTGTCGGGCTGACCGTTATATTTCGCATTTTTTTTCTGGTTGTATTTCACCATGATCTCGCCTTCGACGGGAAAATAGATGAGTTGTCCTACTGGCATACCCTTATAGACCTTCACCGGTTGCTTTACCGAGATCTCGAGGGTCCAGTGGCCGCAAAAGCCGACGTCCCCTTTGCCAGCGGTGGCATGGATATCGATACCCAGGCGGCCGGTGGAGGATTTGCCTTCGAGGAATGGGACGTGGGCATGGGTCTCCGTATATTCATGGGTCACGCCCAGATAAAAGATATGCGGGTATAAAACGAAGCCTTCGTCGGGGATCTCGAAATATTCGATCTCGTTATGTTTGCGCGCGTCCAGGATGTGTTCGCGGTAGGTGGCGAGCCATTTTCCGAGGTGTACGTCATAGGAATTGCTTCCCAGACAGGTGCGGTCATAGGGGTCGACCTTTATGGTCCCTTTTTCTATTTCCTGTAATATGCGACTATCGGATAGGATCATGTTGAAATTTGGTTAAGTTTGTAAATTGGCCCGCTAACGGATGGCCGAATGACCATTTGCGAATATGTGGATATAATTTTAGAGATGCCCCTGTTTTATCAACATAATATCAACCAGGAAACAAAATTAGGGATTTGGTACATCGCGGAGCCGGAATCCTTTTTCCTGGAGAAGGTGCCCCTGAAAAGGGATGTATCCCATCCGTTCAAGCGGCTGCAACATCTGGCCGGACGATACCTGCTGGTTTCTCTTTTCCCCGATTTCCCGGTGGAAGAGATCAGGGTGGCCGATACGCGGAGGCCTTTTTTAGCGGGCGAGGAGTATCATTTTTCTATCTCGCATTGCGGGAGCTATGCCGCCGCCATCGTGAGCACCAACAGCAGGGTAGGAGTCGATATCGAGCTGATTACGCCCCGCATCGAAAGACTGGCGGATAAATTCCTTCATGAAGAGGAGGCGCATTTCTTCAATGACGACTATGCGCATTTCCTGGAACAGTGGGGACTGCGCGGGAGGGTATTCCAGGAATTCCTGACACTGATGTGGAATGCGAAGGAGGCCATCTACAAATGGTATGGGAGGGGCGAACTGGATTTCAAAAAGCATATAAAACTGGAGGGCGGCATCAACCTGGAAGGCGACTGGATCAAGCTGCCTTTCGTATTGGCCAAGGGCAAATGTATTCACCTGGAAGTGGAAGGGCGGATATTCGAAGAGCAGTCGCTGACGCTGGCGTGGTTGCTGACATGATGCCTGGGGCTGGGCGGGACGGGGCGGCCCGGGGGCGTCGCGGGGATACTAAAAGCCTACTTTTTCCGTTGATATAGCTACGCCTAAAAGCGATCCTCATGAAGAACTACCCCGCCCTGATCGGAATACTGCTTTCCCTGTATTCCTGCTCTTCCACCAATTTGATGTCGCTAAGTGTGACGGAGCCTGCCCCGGTAAGTATTCCGCCTGGCCTGAAAACGGCAGTAGTGGTGAACAGAAGCCGCGCCGCCGATGAAAGTAAGACGGTCGACGCGATCCATCGGACGCTGTCTCTCGAGACAAAGGATCTGCAGGCGGATGGCGCGAAAGCCGCCGTAAGGGGTCTCACCGACGAATTGCTAAAGGACGGGCGCTTCGCTTCCGTCAAATCCCTGGATAATCTGGATCTCCGCTCATATGGTGCAGGGGTATTTCCCACATACCTTTCCTGGGATACCGTGGAAAAGATCTGCCGGGAAAACCAGGCCGATGTAGTGTTCTCGCTGGAACTGTTCGATGCTGCCTCCAGGGTCGGTGTCGGGGCTACTCCGGGGATCCTGGCGAATCCGATGGGCGCCGTTGCAGCGCTCGAAGAGCCGTTCAGCATGAATACGCGTATCCGGACGGGCTGGAGGGTCTATGATCCGTCTACCCGGAATATCCTCGACGAATTCGTCATTTACAGGGACCTGACCTACCAGGGTCATGGCGCGGGTCCGCTTCCCACAGCCAACTCGCTGCTTGGACGCAAAGAGGCGGTGAATAAGGCGGGTATCGACGCGGGCCAGGAGTATGGGTTGCGTATCGTACCCTATTCGTTGCGGGTATCGCGGTGGTATTTTGTGCGCGGCAGCGGCAATTTTATCGTCGCCAGGCGGATGGCGCAGTCGGGTGATTGGGATGATGCCGCCAAGCTTTGGCAACAGGAAACGGAGAGCCACTCACGCAAGGCGGCGGGAAGGGCCTGTTACAATATGGCGATCATCAGTGAAATCAACGGCGATCTGAATGCCGCGGTCAACTGGGCCAAGAAATCGTATGAAGTGTACAATAACCGGCTTGCGCTGAGCTATGTGAATATCCTGCGGGACCGGCAATCCAATAATGAAGTGCTGAAGAGTCAAACCGAGATCACGGGGCCTTAGTCGGGGCCGGGCGTCGGCGACCGGGATGAATCCGCCGGCAGCTAGTCGGTGAGCAGATCGTCGTCCTCGTCTTCGAGGAGCTGGATGTCGATGGCATCTTTACCTGCGATGCCTTCGATGGAACCGCGGACATGCGCGGCGTTGAGCAGGACTTTCTCCAGCTGTTTTTCCCTCGCCTTCCACAGTCGTTCCATGGTATCTCTTTCCCGCTGGATGGATTGTTTCATCGACAGGAACCCTTCGCGGATCGCCTTCCACTGCTCGCTGAATTCAGGGCTGGTGAGGTAGTTGTACAGCAGGTTCATCTTATCGCCTTTGTTCTCCTGGGACCTGGTCGCATTGAAGATGCGGATGATGCCGTCGCGGAGTACGTGAGAAAGCGCTTTCACCTCGGCGAAAGAACAGACCCACACGCCGTTGACGTCGCCGAACCGGTCGAGGTCCTTTGGCATGGCCTGCGTGACGATGACGGCGATAATGGCGCCCTGGCTGCGCATATCCGATTTCAGCTTTTCCACCCAGTCCTGCGAGAAAGTCTGGGTCCGCTTGCTTTCATAAATGATGCGGCCGCACTCCTGGCCGAAGTTGTTGCGGACGGTGAGGATGCAATCGGCGCCTTTTATTCCTTTTCCGACTTCTGTGACTTTATCGAAGGGAAAGGCGTTCCGGAGAAGGCTTTCGAGTGCCAGCTCCTGAGCTTCGCCTTGCAACTGCATAGAACCCTGTTCGGCCTTGCGTTTCATTTCTTCGGCGCGGCGTTCCATCTCTACGGCGAGTTTCTTCTGATCGTCCAGTTGTTTTTCCAGCTCCTTCACCTTCAGCTGATGGGCGGTCTCGCGGGCGGCGACCTTTTGTTCTTCGAGCTCGCGGATCTCTTTGGACAGCTTGGTTCGCTCTTCCTGGAGGAGCCGTTGGACGGAAAGTTCGAGCTCGGCCTCCTTGTTGTGAAGGTCTTGTTCTTTCTTTAAGAATTCCAGCTCGCGCTGGCGCGCGGAGCGGAGTTTTTCTTCGCTATCTTTCCGGGCGTCCTCGAGGAGACGGAGCTTGTTCTCGTAATCATTGCCGATGGATTTGCGCAAGGCCTGTTCGGTGGAGGCCTGTACCTGTCGTTTTTCTTCGTCCAGCCGGCGGGCAAAGGCGGCCTCTTTTTCTGCGATGAATTTCTGCATCTGGGCGCGCAGGTCCTTTTTATATTCTTCCGCAACGGCGTCTTCCATCGGGAATTGATGGCCGCAGTTGGGGCATTTTATTTCGGTGGGCATGCGATTAAATTTAAGCGTCTGGCAAAGATAGTTGGTTATTTTTGAAGAAATGAATGGGGGCATGCTGTTTGTAAAGACCAGTCGTGCCTGACATTTATTTCCGCCTAAGCAATCATATGCGCTTTTAAATATGCCTGGGGCGTCTTGCCGGTGAGCTCTTTAAAGTTCTTGTGGAAGCACGTGAAATTGTTGAACCCGCTTTCGTAGCAGAGCTGTTTGATGCTGATGCGGTTGTCGAGCAGGAGTTTGCACGCGTGACCGATGCGCAGCTCGGTGAGGAACTGGGTGTAAGTCTTGCCCGTCCGGGATCGGAAATACCGGCAGAAGGAATTGGGAACGAGGCCGGCGACGGCGGCCACCTCGCCGAGGGAGATCTTGCGCGTGAAATGACGGAAGGTGTAGTCGTAGATCGCATTGATGCGGTGGTTCTCCTGTTCGGAAAAATCGGGGCGGAAACCGATGGACGACAGCAGACTCAGACGTGGGGAGGCGGCGAATGCGGAAAGGCACTCGATCAGGGCGATGATACGATCGATGCCTTCGGTCGTGCTGATGTTGCGGATCAGCGCAGGGATCTCTTGCTCTTCTTTGGCGCCGATCAGGATGCCCCGCCGCGCTTTTTCGAGCAGGCTGCGGATCGGTTTGGTCTCGGGGAGGTGGAGAAAGGCGTCGCCCCAGAAATTCTCGGAGAAATGAACGACGGTCGAGTGCACGGGTCGCGCGGCATCCTCGCTGAAATGTATGTCATCGTATCGCCAGTAATGGGGGAGATTGCTACCTACCAGGATGATGTCGCCGGGCTGGAAACGTTTGATGTGATCGCCGACGAATTGGGTGCCGCTGCCCTGGTGGAAAATGATGAGCTCAACCTCCGCATGGTAATGCCACCGGTTGTTGATGAACGGGTCCCGGTCTTCGCGCACGCTAAAGGAATGGGACGGGGCCCGCGGTACTTTTAACAGCTTAGGCTTCATGCTGCCGGTAAAGGTAGGATTTTAGGGTGAGAGGGGTTTTGCGGTCCGGGCGATCTCCACGTCGTGGGCCACCGCCGCGCGCGTCATGGCCCAATGCCAGGTGAGGCGGGCGTTCTCAGCGGAGCGGATGCCGTTTTGTTCGCTGAGATGCGTGAGGGGCATATCGTTATAGAGCGGGCGGGTGATCCGGATGACGTGGTCCCAGTCATCGAGGGCCTGCTGAAGATACCGGATGGATTTTTGGTGGGCGGCCGTGTCGCCGTTCAGGCGGAATATTTCGAGGGCGACTGCGCCGCGAAGCTGGTGAGCGAAGTGAAGACCCAGCCAGGCCCAGGTTTGCACATCGGAGACTTCATAGAGAAGGGAGGGAGAATTCGCGGTGCTGATGGCGTCGGCCATTTCCGCCGCCTTGCGGCAATCTTTTTCGAGAGCGTTTGCGAGTTGAAGGGGAGTGATCCGGCTGGCGAGTTGAAGCGGGCTGGCGCGGTGGGTGATGGGTTTATGGGCAAGCAGGCTGCCGACGTAATCTTTTACCGACAGATAGGCGGGATCGGTCACGGGGTGATCGATGAGGCGGTTGACGGAAATATAATCTACGCTTTTGGTGGCCGTGTCGAGCGCCAGGAAACCCTCGCTATACAAGGTAAAATCCCAGGTAAAATCGAAATAGGAGGCGAGACGCAAGGGGGTCCGGCTGGCGAGGGCATAGGCATCGAAGAGAGGGGCTGCCTGGTTGCCGTACCGGCGAATGAATTCATGCCGGAAGACAGAATCGGGAGTGTCAGGGTTATAGAGCAAACGGCCCCAGAGCATGTAAAACAGCCATTGCCGCTGGAAGGCATATTTCCAGCGGACGCGGTCTTTCATCGACGGAACGGTGAAATAATCTTTGGCGGGGATGTAGGTCTCGGAGCCGATGGTATAGCCTCCCGTATATGGCTGACTGTTAGCCTTGATGTGTTTGCGGATGAAATCGGAGGATCCCCATCGGAGACAGAAGAAATCTTCGTTGCGTGCCGTCCAGACGATCTTGTACCTGGCGGGAGGTGGCTTGAAGTAGGTGTCGTACAGCTTGCCGCCATGCACCTTGATCAGCCGGGTCGTGGAGTGGGCATGCGACCAGTTGTATTTGAGATCCGCCCATATCGGCGGTTCGAGAAAATCGAAGCCTCCCTCTTCGTCGATGGCTTTTCGGGTCAGCCGTTCGGTCGCGATGCTGGTGATGCCAAGGGAGCCGGTTCCGCCGGAGAAGGGGATGCGATGGATCAGTTTGGTCTTGCGACCGGCTGCGCGCATGCCGGCGATGATGGTCTGTGCTATCCAATCCTCGCGTTGTTGGGGCGTCATGCCGCCCATCCCTTCGCCGAGGGTCAGACCGAAACCGGTCAGGTCAGGGTATTCCTGCAACACCTGGGTGACGCATTCTCTCGTATAGCGGCGGATGATGGCTGACGTATCGGCGTTGACGAAAAAATGATGTTGCAGATTGTCCAGGGCCACGCTGTGCGCGCGGGCGAATTCCGGGCTGACGAAAATATTGAACGGGACGAGATAGGTGTCGATGCCCCGCTCCTTCGCCATGCGGAAGATGCTATGAAAAAGGGACTGCCATTCGTGTAACGCGCTGTCGGAAAACGGGCAGGCCCCGGGGAAATTGCGCGGCCGGATCATGTAGGGATAGGGGTGGAGATTGTAGAGGGTAAGGACGTTGAAGCGGTTGTCTGTCATCATGTCCAGGAACGCTTTCCAGAAAAGTGTGTCCCGGCAGGTGGCGAAATGTTGGTCGAGCGCGTAACTATGACGGTAAGTATCCCACGGCAGATCGAACTTGATGGCGCGGAACGGGTAGTGCGGGTGGTCGCGGGTCGGCCGGATCCGTTCGGGATCGGCGTTCCCCGAGAGGGTTTCGGCGAGGGCCAGGCTGCCATAGATCAGACCGCGGTCGTCGCCTCCGCTGACGGTGATGTTGCGTCCGGCGGGCTCGATCGACCAGGCTTCTTTTTCCAGGTGAAGGCTGTCGATGCGCAACCGGATCACGAGTGGGGTGCTGAGCACGGCTGAAAGTCGACGGGCGGCATAGGTCGCGGAGGGATTGCTGCTATCGTATTGGATCACTGCCGGATCCGTGGGCGCCCATTGCAACGCGAAATACTCGCAGGCGCTGTCGGGGCCGTTCTCGAGGTTATGGGGAACTCCGGAAGGAAGGAAGACGATGTCGCCGCGCTGTGCGTCTTGGTAGGAGCCGGCGATATGCATGCGCACGCGGCCGCTGCGTAATAAAATGATCTCTTCGTTGCGATGGACATGTTGCGGGTGGCTTATCTCGCCGGCATTGAGTGTAGTGGCGTGGATATTGATGAGAGGACGGTCGAAAATCTGGCGGGACTCGCCTTTTTCGGTTTTTTTCATGGGCATATCCGGCCAATCGATGATGAGCCGGGGACCGGCTCGATTGGCGGTCGAGCGGGAGTGGAAGGAGAAGAGATAGAAGACTGCCGGCGATCGACCGGTTGCGCGGATGGAGGGTCTGTCGCCTGCCGGGAAGAGTCCGACGCCGCCCGGGCCAGGCGTTTGGTGTCCAATCGTAACGCTGCCTTCGCGGACGATGAGCAGGTGATCGGTGCGGTCGGACGGTAATGTAAAGGGCTGGCCGGCGGCGAGGGTATGGATGCGGACATCGAGACGGGAGAGATCGCGTGTCGCACCGTGTAGCGAATGGTAGACGCCGGCCGTCAGCGTGTCCTGAGCCGCCGCGCAGCAGGTGATGGAACAGAAAAGTATGACGAGCAGTCGACGCAACATGTCGTTCAGAGGTGGATGGAAGAAGTAAGCGTGTTGGATGAAACCGGACGGTGGGTATCCGGCTGGCCGCCGCCGACCGAAATAGCGTAGTTGCCGGAAAGGTGTATGCGCTGCATCTTGTCGTCAATGACCGTGAAGGCGTCGGGACTGATGGCAAAATGGAGCGTACGCGTCTCGCTGGGCCGAAGGTGGATCCGGCGGAAGCCCCAGAGCGAGCGAATGGGCACGGGAACGGTAGCATTCTTTGCCGACACGTACAGCTCCGCCACCTCATCCCCTTCGAGGGCGCCGGTGTTCTTCACATTGACGGTCACACGGACTGAGTCGCCGGCGTGAGCGGGCTGCAGCAGACGCAGGCCATCATAGTTGAAAGTCGTATAGCTGAGCCCATATCCGAAGGGATAGAGCACCTCGCCCTTGAAATAGCGATAGGTCCGTCCGGCCATGGCATAGTCCCCAAAATCGGGCAGGTCCTTCAGGCTTCGATAAAACGTCACGGGAAGCCGGCCCGCGGGATTGTAATCCCCGAAGAGAACATCGGCGATGGCCGGACCCGCTTCTTCCCCGGGGTACCAGGCTTCGACGATCGCCGGGATATGTTCGTCTTCCCAGTTGACCGCCAGCGCGCTCCCGTTGAGTAGTACCAGCACGACCGGTTTGCCGAGACCGGCGACGGCATGGATGAGGTCCTCCTGCACCTTCGGCAGGTCGAGCGAGGTGCGGTCGCCGCCTTTGAAGCCTTCGATATTGACATCCATTTCCTCGCCTTCCAATCGCGAGGAGAGACCCATGCAGAGGACGACGGCATCGGCTTTTTTTGCCGTGGTCAGCGCTTCCTGCAATAATTCCCCGTTGCGGTCGGCGCCCTGTTTGGACCATACCAGCTCGATACGGGCATCGCCATACGTTTCGCCGGCTTCCACGCGGATCCGGTAGTGTTTGCCGGCCTCAAGATGGATGCTTTTGGAGTTTCTAAGGCGCGGATCATTGAACTCGTCGCGGAAATGATAGCTGGTATTGGCAACGAGTGAATCATCGAGATATAAGTTGACCTTGCAGGTGGTGATGATACCGACCTGGTAGTTGCCCGACGCGTCGGGGGTGATCTCGCCGGACCATTTGACGCCGAAATCGTCGCCGTTCATATCCTTTCGGGGAGCGCCATCGCCCCAGTTGGCGTCCAGCTGCGCCTCGTTGGACGAGAAGAGGATACCGCCGCTGAAATCATGGTGGTTATAGTAGTCGGCGCGGAGACCGTTTTCGTTGTCATGGGATAGCACGGTGGCCGGGACTTTGACGAACGTGGGTAGTCCTTCGGCCAGATTGCAACCCTGGGCGTAGAGCACATGCGCGTCGCCGAGACGGCTCCTGATGCCTTCCAGTGGGGTATAGGCTTTGGAGGGAAGACCGTTGTAATTGCCGAGCAGAATTTGCCACTGGTCGGCGTTGGGGCCGATGACGGCGAGGGTGCCGATGTCTTTTTTCAGCGGCAGGGTGTGGTTGTCGCTCTTCAGCAGCACGATCGAGCGGCGCGCCGACTCGAGGGCAAGATCGCGGTTTTGTTTGCTGTCCACGACCGAATAGGGGATGGACGCGTATTTGACGCGCTCGGGCGGATCGAACATGCCGAGGCGGAAGCGCGCGGTGAATAAGCGTTTCACGGCCACGTCTATCTCTTTTTCGGTGACGAGGCCTTTTTGCACGGCTTCTTTCAGGTGCCGGAATGTCGTCGCGCATTCGAGATCGCAACCAGCCCTGACGGCGAGCGCGCCGGCTTCCTCGGGGGTGGCGACGACCTTATGGTGCAGGTAGATATCGTCGATGGCGCCGCAATCCGAAACGACATAGCCTTTGAACTTCCATTCGTTGCGCAGGATGGTGGTGAGGAGCTCGTTACTGCTGCAACAGGGTTCGCCGCGGAAGCGGTTGTAAGCGCACATGACGGAATAGGCTTTTCCCTCTTCTATGCCCATCTTGAACTGCGGGAGATAGGTCTCGCGGAAATCGCGTTCGTCGGCCTGCGCGTCGAAGAAATGACGTTCGGGTTCGGGCCCGCTGTGTACGGCAAAATGTTTCAGCGTAGCGATCGTTTTGAAATAATGCGGATCGTCGCCCTGGAGGCCTTTTACGAACCGTACGGCGAGGCGGCCGGTCAGGAACGGATCTTCGCCATAGGTCTCCTGTCCGCGGCCCCAGCGGGGATCGCGGAAGATGTTGACATTGGGGGACCAGAAGGTGAGACCCTCATAGATCAGCCGTTTGCCCTGGCGCTGGAAATCATGGTATTTGGCGCGTGCCTCGTCGGAAATGGCAGTTGCGACCCGGAATTGCATGTTCTCATCCCAGCCGGCGGCCAGGCCGATGGCCTGGGGGAAAACGGTGGCCAGACCAGCTCTTGCCACGCCGTGCAGGCATTCGTTCCACCAATTGTATTCGGGTACGCCCAGTCGCGGAATGGCGGGAGCGGCATTCATCATCTGGCCGATCTTTTCTTCGAGGGTCATGCGCGAGACGAGGTCGTCGACCCGCTTGTCGATCGGCTGATCGGGGTCCTGGAAGGGGAAGGCGTAGACATGAGCCTTTGGTTGTGCCTGTGCCGGCGAGCAGGAATGGTAGACGGGCAGGAGGAGCGCGAGGACGGCGGGGAACAATATTTTTTTCATTGATGGGCGATTGATTGGCAATTGATAGGCGATTGATGGGCGATTGATGGGCGATTTATGGGCAATTTCAAGGACTAGGCTGCAACCGATTGCAATGAATCGAACACTAATGTAAGGAATTTGTTATTTTGAACAATGAAGAAAGCACAGACGGCGCCGGCGGTCGCTCCTCTTACCTGGAGGGAGCGGATCACGGCGCTGCGTAATCTCCCCCGATTTTTCCGGCTGGTCTGGCAGACCAGTCCGCGTCTTATGGCCCTGGATGCGGTGCTCCGTATCGTCAAATCGGCCATGCCCGTTTCGATCCTGTTCATCGGCAAGCTGATCATCGACCAGGTGGTATTGCTGGTGCGTGGAGGGATGCCGGCGGCCGCTCATGGGGGGTGGGCGGGGTGGGGGCCGCGGCCCGGGGCGGAAGGTCAGCATTTCCTGTGGCAATTGGTGATGCTGGAATTCGTACTGGCCCTGTTATCGGATGGAATATCCCGGATCATTACGCTGATCGATAGCCTGTTGGGAGAGCGATTTGCGAACCATACTTCCATCCGCATCATGGAGCATGCGGCCGGTCTGGATCTCGATCAATTCGAGGACTCGGGTTTTTATGACAAGCTGGAGCGGGCGCGGCAGCAGACCAATGGGAGGACGGTGCTGTTGTCGCAGGTGTTGGGACAGGTGCAAGACCTTATCACTATGGGTTTCCTGGCGGTGGGCTTGATGGCCTTCAACCCGTGGCTGATCCTGCTATTGCTGGTAGCCGTGATCCCGGCTTTTTTGGGCGAATCGCATTTCAACGATCGCAGCTATGCGCTGACCAGGGCGCAAACGACCGAGCGGCGGGAGCTGGATTATCTCCGATATATCGGCGCCAGCGATGAGACGGCCAAGGAAGTGAAGCTGTTCGGTCTGTCGGGTTTTTTGATCGACCGTTTCCGTGTCGTTTCGGATAAGTTCTATCAGGACGGGCGGGCGCTGGCGATTCGCCGATCCGCCTGGGGGACCTTTTTTGCCCTGCTGGGCAGCGCCGGTTATTACAGCGCCTATGTGGTCATCATCCTGCGTACGGTGCATGGCAGCCTGTCGATCGGCGATCTGACCTTCCTGGCGGGGTCCTTCAGGCAACTGAGAGCCCTCCTGGAAGGTATCCTGAACCGGTTTACTTCCGTATCCCAGGGCGCCATCTATTTGCAGGACCTTTTCGAATTCTTCGAGATCGAACCGCGTCTGGCCCGGGCGGCGCATCCCCGGCCTTTCCCGAACCCGATACGGGAAGGGTTTACGTTCGAAGACGTCGGTTTCCGCTATCAACACTCCGACCGATGGGCCAACCGGCATCTCACTTTTACCTTGCGGGCGGGCGAGAAGCTGGCGCTGGTGGGCGAGAACGGCGCGGGAAAGACGACGCTGATCAAGTTGCTAACGAGACTGTACGACCCGACGGAAGGACGGATCTTGCTGGATGGGGTCGATCTGCGCGAATACGATCCCGACGATCTTCGGGCACATGTCGGCGTTATCTTCCAGGATTATCTTCGCTACCAGATGACGATGGCGCAAAATATCGCGGTGGGAGATATCGAACGGGCGTCCGACCGTGCATTGATCGAGACCTCGGCGCAGCGGAGCCTGGCGGATACGCTGGTGGAGAGACTGCCGGGCCGGTATGACCAGGAACTGGGCAGGCGTTTTCGGCAGGGCATCGAGCTGTCGGGAGGTGAATGGCAGAAAGTGGCGCTGGCCCGTGCGTATATGCGGGATGCGCAGCTGCTCATCCTCGACGAACCGACGTCGGCGCTGGATGCGAGGGCGGAATACGAGGTCTTCCAGCGGTTTGCGGACCTTACGAAGGGCCGGACGGCGGTGCTGATCTCGCACCGGTTCTCTACCGTGCGGATGGCGGATCGGATACTTGTGCTGGACAAAGGAGAGTTCCTGGAGATGGGGAGTCATGAGGAGCTGTTGCGTGCCGGAGGCAGGTATGCGGAATTATTCCATTTGCAGGCAAGGGGATATCGTTAATTTTATAGGATGAAGGTTCTGATCGTCGAAGACAACCAGGAACTGGCCCGGAACATCCGCGATTTTCTCGGGCGGGAGGGATATATCTGTGAATCGAGCGAGACGGTGGAGCAGGCGCGCGAGAAGCTGGGACTCTTCCAGTATGACTGTATCCTGCTGGATATCGGGTTGCCGGACGGCAATGGGATCGGGCTGCTGAACCAGATCCGGTGCGAACACAAAGACAGCAACGTACTGATCATTTCCGCAAGGAATGCGGTGGATGACAAGATCGTCGGGCTGGAGAAGGGGGCGGATGATTATATCACCAAGCCGTTCCATCTCGCAGAGTTGCATGCGCGGATACGGGCCGTTTACCGGAGGAAGAATCTCGGCGGGGCCAATATCGTGGAGTTCAACGAGATCAGTCTCAACACGGATACTTTCGAGGCCAGGGTCGTGGATGTTCTGCTGGATACGACGCCGAAGGAATTCGATCTGCTGCTTTATTTCATCGTCAACAAGAACCGGGTACTGTCGCGCCAGGCTATTGCGGCGCATCTGTGGGGGGACTATACGGATAATTTAGCCAATTTCGATTTTGTGTATCAGCATGTGAAGAACCTGCGACGGAAGATCAGTGCAGCAGGGGGCATGGATTATATTTCTACGGTATATGGGTTGGGTTATAAATTCAATTCGCACAAGCAGGGATGAGGGCGCAAGTATGAACCTAACGACAAAATTCACGCTGTGGTATTTCGGCATCATGCTCGTGGTGCTGCTGATCGGCGGCGCCATCGTTTATTACGAGATACAATGGAAGCTGAACGAAGTGGAGGTGGCGCGGCACCGGCGGCTGAACGACCTGATCGCCCAGCAGATAGAGCAGGGCGGCGACTATACGGGACATCCCACCCGGAAGCGGGCGACCGTGACCGTGATACCGGCCGATTCGATGCCGGCGGGCGGAGGGTCTTATTACACGCGTGGTTTTGCCTGGAACCCGGAGTTTCAAACGGACGAATACAAATTGGTGGTCACCTCTTTTTATACCATCGGGGAGCAGCATTACCGGATATCCACGTACTCCTTTATTCCATCCTTTTTTCAAATGCTGCCGAGCGTCGTCAACTCCTTCAAATGGATACTGCTGGTGCTGCTGATCCTCGTCATCATTTCCGGGGGGCTGATATCCAAGTATATCCTGGCGCCATTCAAGCGGACGATGCGGGTGATCGGCGCATTCGATCTGAAGCAAAAAGATGCGCTGCGACTGCCGGGGACCCAGACGTCCGAATTCCGCGAGCTGAACCAGTTCCTCCTCAAGATGACGGACAAGGCCAGGGAGGATTATCAATCCCTGAAAGAATTTACCGAGAATGCCTCTCATGAGCTGCAAACGCCTACCGCCATCATCCGCGGCAAGCTGGATCTGCTGATGGAATCCGATATCCGGGATGAGCAGGCGGTGCTGATCGCCGAGATGCAGAATGCGCTCGAGCGGCTGTCGCGGATCCACAGCAGCCTGACCTTGCTGACCAAGCTGGAGAACCAGGAATACCAGGCGGGAGAACCGGTATGTATCAGTCATCTGTTGCGGGAGGCGCTGCAGGCATTCGGGGAACTGATCGAATTGAAATCGCTCGTGCTGGAGGCCCATATCGAAAATGGGGTATATGTGCCGCTGCATGCGTCGCTGTCGGATTTGTTGTTGACGAATTTGATCAGTAATGCGATACGGCATAATGTGCCACCGGTGGGGGGAGAGTGGCTCGCGGGGGGCGGAGCAGGGCCGATCGGGGGAGAGGGGAAGGGTTTTATCGGCGTGCAGTTGACGAAGGAGGGGCTGGTGATCGTCAATACGGGTATCGAGCCGCGGGTGCCGACGCAGGAGTTGTTCGAGCGGTTCAAGAAGGGCAATTCGGGTAGCGATTCCATCGGGATTGGGCTGGCGATCGTACGGCAGATCTGCGATCTAAGTCATTTCGATATCGTCTATCAATATAGTAATGGCCTGCATCAGCTGGCACTCGCGTTTCGCCCCAACGTCCCTGCTTCAAAATTACTTCAAAATCTTGCGCTCGCTTTGCAGGTATCATGATTAAAATGATCCTATCGGCCCTGACCGGGGTCCTTCTCTCGCTGGCATATCCAGTGACGGGGACGGCCCAGGTGTTGACGATGAAGCAGGCCGTACAGAGCGCCCTTACAAATTATGGTACGATCCGGGCAAAAGCGAATTATGTCCAGGCTGCGCGCGCCACGGTCAAAGCCGTGAAAAATGAATACCTGCCGGATCTGAGCTTTGCCGCCGAACAGGTCTATGGCACCGCCAACTCGAGTCTCGGGCCACTGATGGGCTACAAGGTAAACTCGGCCGGTTCTTCGGGGGCCCTGTCACCGACGCAAAACTGGACGGCTGCGTTCGGGTCGTTGTACTGGACGAATGTCAGCTGGGACTTTTTCCAGTTTGGACGCTATAAGGAAAAGGCAAAGACGGCCGAGCGGCTGCTGGACGAGGATCAAGGCGACCTGGACCAGGAAAAGTTCGAGCACAGCGTGAAGGTAGCGGGCGCCTATCTCGACCTGATCGCAACGCAGAAGCTGATCGTATCGCAGCAGGCGAACCTGGACAGGGCCATTGCATTCCAGACGGTGGCGACGGCAAGGGCTAAATCCGGGTTGAACCCTGGTGTGGACTCGTCGCTGGCGAATGCGGAGGTTTCGAGCGCGCGGATCGCGCTCACGAATGCCATCGAAGCGGAACAGGAGACGGCCAATCAACTGGCGCAGCTGATGCAGGTGCGGCCACCCGACTCCAATAATTATACACTCGACTCGGCCTTTGTGTCGCGATTGCCGAATACGCTGATGGCCCAGCCGGCGCAACCCCTGGCGCAGCATCCCTTGCTGCAGTACTTCCAGCAGCGGGTGTCGGTGAGCGACCAGGAATCGAAATACCTGCGGACACAGAACTATCCCACCTTCTCGCTGTTCGGCGTCTTCCAGGACCGGGGCACCGGGTTCGGAACCAATTACAGCTCTCAGAATCCCACGGCGTATACGCCCAACTATTTCAAAGGAGTCGGGCTCGAGACGGCCAACTACCTGATCGGGGTGGGCGTCTTCTGGGATCTCACCACTCCACTACGTGTGCATCAGCAGGTGGCAGCGCAGCAATTTACGACGGAAGGATTGCAAGAGGAATACGGATTGATCACCCAGCAATTGCAGGCGCAGGTGATCCTTGCGGACAGCAAGATCAAACATGCGCTGGAGAACTATCGCGAAGTGCCGATCCAGGTGAAAGCCGCCGGAGATGCCTATCTACAGAAAGAGACCCTGTATAAGAACGGACTGGCGACGATCGTGGATGTGACGACGGCGGCGGCGATCCTCAACCAGGCGGAGACGCAGCGGGATATCATTTACACCAACGTCTGGCAGGTGTTATTGTATAAGGCAGCCTCGACGGGTGACTTCGGGCTGTTCATTAATGAGTTTTAACTGAATATATCAAACATGGGATTGATCAGACTTGCGCTTAGGAAACCGATCACCATCCTCGTACTGGTGGCCGGCCTGTTATTCTTCGGCATCGGCGCCGTCCGGAGCATCAAGATCGATATTTTTCCTAAGCTGGACCTGCCGGTCATTTATATATCGCACCCTTTCGGCGGGTTCACGCCCGACCAGATGGAAACCTTTTTCGGAAAACAGTATGTCAACCTGTTGTTGTATGTCGGCGGCGTTCAGCGCATCGAAAGCCGGAATATCCAGGGGTTGACCTTGCTGAAGCTGACTTTCTACGAGGGGACCGACATGGCGCAGGCGGCCTCCGAAGTGACGGGTTATATAACGCGGGCGCAGGCGGCGTTCCCGCCGGGGTCGCAACCACCGTTCATCCTGCGGTTCGATGCTTCAACCTTGCCGGTGGGCCAGCTGGTATTGAGCAGCCCGATCCGGACCAATAATGAATTGCAGGACCTTGCGAACATCTATGTCCGATCGCAGTTTGCAAGCGTGCCGGGGCTGGTGTCCCCGGCGCCATTTGGAGGGAATTCGCGGACGGTGGTGATCAAAGTGGACCCGGACAGGATGCGGGCGCACAACCTTACACCGGACCAGATCGTAGCCGCATTGCGGGTGAACAACCAGGCGACCCCGGCGGGGAATGTGCGCATCGGCGACCTGAACTATCTCACGCCTACCAACTCGACGATCCCGACGGTGAAGGAATTCGAGGATATCCCCATCTATGCGAATGGCGTTCAGAACATCTATCTGAAGGATGTGGCGACGGTCGAAGACGGCGGGGATATTCCGCTCGGCTATGCGCTCGTCAACGGGAAGCGCTCGATCTATTTGCCGATCACCAAGGCAGCCGCGGCGTCGACCTGGGAAGTCGTTCAGAACCTGAAAAAAGCCATACCGCGTTTCCAGGCACAATTGCCCGAGGACGTGAAATTGTCGTACGAATTCGACCAGTCCACCTATGTGATCAACTCGGTGAAGAACCTGCTGAACGAGGGGATCATCGGGGCAGTCCTGACGGGATTGATGGTCTTGTTGTTCCTTGGGGACTTGCGGGGCGCCCTGATCGTGATCCTGACTATACCGATCTGCGTGATCTCCGGCGTATTGTTCCTCAACCTGTGTCATCAGACGATCAATATCATGACGCTGAGCGGGCTATCACTGGCGATAGGCATCCTCGTGGATGAATCGACGGTGACGATAGAGAATATTCACCAGCACCTGGCGATGGGCAAGCCGAAATCGCTGGCCATCTGGGATGCGTGCCGGGAGATCGCATTTTCGAAACTGCTGATCCTGTTCTGTATCCTGGCGGTTTTTGCGCCCGCGTTCTCGATGGGCGGCATCCCGGGATCGTTGTTCCTGCCGTTGTCGCTGGCGATCGGTTTTTCGATGATCACCTCGTATCTGATGGCACAGACTTTCGTGCCCGTGCTGGCCAATTGGATCATGAAGGGACACCGGAAAAAAGGCGGACAGGTATATGCCTCGGACGAGGAGGAGTTCAGGGCTTCGGGGTTGACGGCTGCGGATGAAGCCAGCGCGGCGGAGGAAAAGCATAAATTGCTGGAACACGGGACGGGCATGGATGGACGTGAGACGCGGTTCGACCGGTTCCGGAAACGTTTCATCCGGTTCCTCGACCGGCTCATGCCGTACCGGTTGCCGATCGCTTTATTGTATATCGTGGTTGGACTCGGCGGGGCTTATCTGATGATCATTACGATCGGCCGGGATGTCCTGCCGAAATCGAACCAGGGGCAATTCCAGGTCCGGATGCGGGCGCCTGACGGGACGCGTGTGGAACGGTCGGAAGAATATATGGTCAAGACGCTGGGCATCCTCGACTCGATGGTGGGCCATCAGAATATTGCCGTGACTTCGGCCATGGTGGGGATGCATAGTCCGCAGTTCTCGACCGACCCCGTTTATCTTTTTATGGCGGGTCCGCAGGAGGGCGTGTTGATGGCGAGCTTTAAAGAGGGTTACAAAGTGGATATGGACGACTTCAAGGAAAGCTTCCGCCGTCGCATAGCGCGCGACATGCCATTCCTAAAGGTCTCCTTCGAACCGATAGAGCTGACGGACAAGATCCTTAGCCAGGGATCGCCGACGCCGATCGAGGTCAAGATCATGGGGAAGAACAAGAGGCTGAACGAAGAATATGCGAACAAGGTCATTGCGAAACTGAAGGGGATACCCTATCTCCGGGATGCGCAGCTGGATGAGGCTACTCATTATCCCGCGCTGGATATCAATATCGACCGTGTCCGCGCAGCGCAGCTGGGGACGAATGCCTCCCAGATCAGCCGGTCGCTGATCGCCGCGACCTCTTCGTCCCGGTACACCGAGAAGAGCCTTTGGATCGATCATAAATCGAATCTTTCCTACAGCGTGCAGGTTGAAGTGCCTACGAATGTCATGAACAGCGTACACGATATCGGCGAGATACCGGTCACCCCCAATGCCGCACGGCCCGTGCTGGGCGACGTGGCGACGATCACCCCGGTCTCCGTCTATGGCGACAATGATGATATTGGGGCGATCCCGGTGCTCTCGGTGACCGCCGGCCTGTATAAAAAAGATCTCGGGCATGCGGCGACGGATGTGCAGCGCGCGCTGGCATCGCTGGGAAAGCTGCCGCGGGGTGTCGTCATCGAAACGCGGGGATTAACGACGGTGCTGACCGAAACGCTGGACAGCCTTCAAACGGGATTGATCGTAGCGATCGTCGTGATCTTTCTGATGCTGGCGGCGAATTTCCAATCCTTCAACGTATCGCTGGTCGCCTTGTGTACGGTACCCGCTGTATTGCTGGGATCGATCGGGATATTGATGCTGACGGGGTCGACGCTCAATCTTCAATCGTATATGGGGATGATCATGTCGGTAGGCGTGAGCATATCCAACTCGGTGCTGTTGGTAACGAATGCGGAAGAATTGCGGAGGCATTCGGGCAGTGCGCTGGCGGCAGCGAGGGAAGCGGCGGCCTCGAGGATACGGCCGATCCTGATGACCACTGTCGCGATGGTGGTGGGGATGATACCGATGGCCTGCGGTTTTGGGGAAGGCGGGGATCAGGCGGCTCCGCTGGGCAGGGCGGTGATCGGCGGGCTGATCGCGAGCACGTTTGCGGCGTTGTTCATCTTACCGCTGATCTTCGCATGGGTACAGGGGAAAACATCGACGCAGTCGGTATCGCTCGACCCATCGGATAAAGAAAGTAAACACTATATATCGTCACTATATGAATAGTCTAAAGATGAAGCGATCGGTGGTTGCCGGGCTGGCGGTGGCGCTATGTGCGACCGGCATGCTGACCAGTTGCTCGAATACGGATGGGGCAAGGAGCGGAAAGGCCGACAGCGAGGCTGCGACGACTGCGCCGGCGACTCCGACGGATAGCGCCGCATCAGGAACGGCCACGTTTATCCTAAAGAGAGGGCGGTTCTCGACCGACCTGCATGTGCCGGGGGAACTGATCGCCTTCCAGCAGGTGGATCTCTATGCGAAAGTGAGCAGCTTCGTGAAGAAGCTGTATGTGGATGTGGGATCGGAGGTACGGGAGGGGCAGCTGCTGGCAACGATGGAAGCGCCCGAACTGGAAAGCCAGCTGGCGAGCGCGCAATCGAAGATGAAATCGCAGGAAGCCATTTATATCGCGAGCAAATCGAATTACGACCGGGTGGTGGAGACGAGCAAAACGCCGGGAACGATCTCGCAGAATGACATCGACCAGGCCAACGCGCGGCAAAAATCGGATATGGCGCAATGGGATGCGGCGAAAGCGGCCTACAATGAAGTGGCGGCGACCTTGAAATACCTGGAGATCAGGGCGCCGTTCAGCGGGGTCATCAGCGCGAGGAATGTCAACCCCGGGGCTTATGTCGGACCTTCCGGGAAGGGGTCCGATCTGCCGATGTTCACCCTGCAGGAGCAGAAACACCTTCGGCTGGTGATCTCCGTGCCGGAGGCCTACACGGGATATCTCAGCGAAAAGGATAACGTGAACTTTACGGTGAAGGCATTGCCGACGCGGGTCTTTACGGCGCAGGTGCGCAGGTTGGCGGGGGCCCTGGACAATCACTTGCGGGCCGAGCGGACGGAGATGGATGTATACTGTAATGACAAGACCTTGTTGCCGGGCATGGTGGCGGAAGTGGATCTGCCGCTGCCGGACAGGGACAGCAGCTTCGTCGTTCCGAGTTCGGCTATCGTCGATGGAACGGAGCGGTTATTCGTGATCCGGGTAACGGACGACCATAGAGCAGAATGGATCGACGTGCAGACGGGGAGGTCGCAGGGCGGCAGGACCGAAGTGTTCGGAAAAGGGTTGAAAGAAGGCGACAGGCTGGTGACGGCCGCAAATGAGGAGATCAGGGATGGAGCGCCGGTGCGTTGAGTCGGCCAGGCGCCAGGGCAGAGGGCGCGGACGGGCAGACTGAAGGGGGCGCCGACGGGCTGTCGGAAAGCGGAGCCCAGTAATTGCCTGAAAGAATGATCAGGTCGATCATTTTGATGCTGTTGTCATAATAATCGAAATCCTTCATTTTGAATCCGACGATATAGTCCCAAAGTTTGTTGAGCCATTCCTGGTTGTGAGGGTTCGCCATCGCCGCCACGGCAAACGGGCAGATGAAACACAGCGCCTCGAAATAGCGATGCGGAAGGTCTTCGCCCGAGAGATTGTAACCTGCGGAAATATTGTCCGGGTTGTCTTTCGTGGTCTCACGGATCCACGGGTTGATCCTGCTCAGGAAACCGGCCGCGCGTTTGTCGCCGGACACGAGATAGTCTGCAGCGACGCGCCAGGGCACGCGGCAGGCGTTGAAATTGTATTTCCCATCGTATTTGGACTCCAGGTAATCGGGTTGTGCCGGCATAGCCGAGATATCGTCCCCGGTATCCATCGCTGTCTCGTCGCCGTCGCCGCCGTGTGGAGCGGGTGGGGTGGATGATGCGTCTCCGCCGTGCGGAGCGGATCGGGTAGATGAACCGCTGTAACCCTGCCCGGCATGCAGCCGGATATTCCTGATAAAATCGGGCACCAAGCCCGCGTCGGGGCTATAGGTATCCTGCAGGTAATGGAATACCCGGTAATTGTTGTCGAGGACGGTGTCCCATACGGGATCGCCGGTTGCCTGCCGGAAGGCCCGGATATGATCGGGCATGAAGTCCGATGACCGCATGTCGAAAAAATCCCTGCTCCGCGGCGACTCGCCGTTGCATTCCATAACGATATGTGTAACGGGGTTGATCTCTTCGCGGAGGATGGCCCCGATCATATCGATCGCTGCCTGGCGGTAGGGGATATCGCTGTGTCTGCCCCATTGGGCGTCGGCGAGCAAAAGCGCGAAGGCGATGTCCATATCCCCGTCGGTGGCCGTGCCGCCGTCCACGCTGCGGCAGTAGCGGGTCTGCATCCAGGACATGAGATGGGGGCTGCTGGTGCTGGGGTGGGATTGGACATAGCGATACAAATCGTCGAACGTCTTCTGCGCCGTCGAATCGAAACCGGCCATCAGCGCGACGATCATCATTCCATATCCCTGCCCTTCCGAAACGCAGATATTGCGGCCTGAAGTTCCTTCGAACCATACATATTTCTCGTCGGGTGCGCAACCCGGAAGGATATAACGTTGTTTCCACTGGCGGTAAAAAGACCGGACGGTATCATCCATTGCCTCCCTGGAGATATGGCTCGGTAGAATGGCTCCGCCGTGGTAGGCCGTGTGTTGCGGGAAAGGGCGGGCGGGGATAATGGAGGAAAGACGAACGGCGGCCGGCAATGAATCGGTCCGAGGGGAGGATGTTGCTTGCATAGGTGCGGGAAAGCGAAAGGCCAGTGTCAATATAGCCATGCCCCACAAAGCTGCTGTAATACCACGCATGGGAAAAAATTAACAGAGTAAAGGTAGCAATTACTGTGCCGATGGGCAAAGGACGGGCTGAAGCCTGCCTAATACTGGTTGGACTGTTTTGTTTTCGTCGAATCGAAATACTGGTTGCCGTTGCCCTGGTCGGCGCCTTCGGCGCCGGGGGGAGGAGCTTTTTCGTATTGGTTGTTATAGTCGTATTGCAGTGCGGCGTTAAGGCTATCGGGCTGCGCGAAGAGGCTACCCCTGTTCAGCCCGAGTGATTTATCGGCAAGGGCCAGCCGAAAGAAATTTTCCCATATGGGCCGGGCGATGTGACCCCCGTCGGAGGAGCGTCCTTCCAGCTGGATGAAGCGGTCGTCGCAGCCGACCCAGGCGCCGGCGAGGAGTTGCGGGGTATAGCCCATGAACCAGGTATCGGCATTGTCGTTGGTCGTACCTGTTTTTCCGCCCATTTGCGCCAGGCCGAGGCGTTGACGAAGACCGGCGGCCGTTCCGAAATCGCAGGTGCCCTGCATCATCCGGGTCATGGTATAGGCGGTGGACTGGCTGAGAACTTCTTTATGTGCGGGAACGAAGGAAGCAAGCAGGTTGCCGTGTTTGTCTTCGATGCGGGCGATGTAATAAGGATCGGTATGAATGCCTTCGGCGGGGAACATGGTATACCCGCCCAGCATCTCGTAGAGTGAAAGCTCACAGGCGCCCAGCGCCATGGAGGGATAGGGCTGTACCGTCGTCTGGATGCCGATCTGCCTGAGGTACTCGGCAAAACGTTGCGGGCCCTGCGGGCCGAACGATTTCATGAGATAGGCCGCCACCTCGTTGATGGACCAGGCCAGGCCATAGGCCATGGGGTAGGGGCCGGGTTCCCAGTGCGAGCCACTTCTCGCGGGTACATAGGCGTTATATTCCGGGAAGAACTGTTGTATGGCAGGGCATTGCGTGGTAGGCGTGAAATTGAAATCTTCGATTGCCAGGCTGTAGAGGAACGGCTTGATGGAGCTGCCCACCTGCCGTTTGGTGCCGCTATTGACGTGATCGAACTTATAGGTGCGGAAATCGATGCCGCCAACCCAGGCTTTTACGGCCCCGGTGAAGGGGTCCATGACCATGAAGCCTGTCTGAAGCATCTGGCGGTGGTACCTGATGGAATCCAGTGGCGTCATGATGGTGTCTTTTTCGCGGGCGGCATTCCAGGCGAAGACCTTCATGCGAACGGGGGTGTTGAAGCTGTTGCGGATCTCCGGCTCGGAGAGACCGGCGTCTTCTTCGTCCTGCCAGCGTTCGCTGTTGCGCATTGCGGCTTCGAGGATATTCTTGTGCGCGTCCCATACCGAACCGTTGCGGATGCTGTGCTGAGCATCGAGCATTTTTTGGAGGACGGGCATTTGCAGACTCACCGCCTCGTCCGCATACGCCTGCATACGGGGGTCGATGGTCGTATAGATCTTGAGACCGTCCTGGTAGAGATTATAGGGTTTCCCTGTGGCCGGGTTGGTATGTTCCTTACACCATTTTTTCAGATCGCCGCGCAGGATGTCGCGGAAATAGGGCGCGAGACCGTTGTTTTCGTCCTGTTTTCGGTAGCGGCTGAGGTCGATGGGTTTCGCCTTGAGGAGGGCCGCATCCTGCTCGGTAAGAAAATGATTCGACACCATCCGGTTGAGCACGACATTTCGCCGGTCGGTCGCCGCCCTGGGGTTGGTGCGCGGATTGAAGTAGCTGGGGTTATTGACCATCCCTACCAGAACGGCAGCCTCATCGACGGAAAGACTGTCGGGTTCCTTTCGGAAGAACGTGCGGGCCGCGCCGCGGATGCCGTAGACATTATCGCTGAACGAGACGTCGTTGAGGTAGAGCGTGAGGATCTCTTCTTTCGTAAAATTGCGTTCGAGCTCGATGGCGATGATCCATTCCTTCAGCTTCTGTATGACGCGGCTGATGCGGTTGTGCGACCGTTCGCCGTTGAACATATTCAGCGCGAGCTGCTGGGTGATGGTGCTGCCGCCTCCGTCCCTGCCGAACAGGAGGATGGCGCGGAGGACCGCCTTGGCGTCGACGCCGGAATGTTCATAAAACCGTTCGTCCTCGGTGGACACCAGCGCATGGATCACATTGGGGGAGATATCCTTATAGGCGACATCGAGACGGTTGCCTTTGGCGGTGTAGTACTTGCCCATGGAGGTGCCGTCGGCGGCATAGACTTCGGAAGCCAGGACGAGGGATGGGTTTTCCAGCTCATGCAGCGAGGGCAGCTGGCCGAAGGCGCCGGAGGCAATAAGGGCGATAAGGCAGACGAATCCCAGGAGACCAGTGAAAAAGAGTATCCAGAAGATGCGGATAATTTTGGCTTTGCGCATAGGTAAATAACGCCTAAGGTCGGGAATTAGCGCCTAAAAGCTTGTAAAATTTAGCTAAAATAGGGGCGCGGGGCGGAGGATTGGACGGGTGCGGGTGGGACGAATGCGGCCTCAGAAGACGCGCTCCCTGATGCGGAGCATGAACGCCTCGCGGAACTTTTCGCTGATGGGGATCTGTTTTGCGCCGATGAAGACGTGGTTATCGCGGATGGAATCGAGACGGGCGATATTGACGATATATGAATTGTGGACGCGTGCGAAAGTGGAAGACAACTGTTCTTCGATGTCCTTCAAGCGACGGTATATGAGCAACTTTTGGGTTGGCGTCACCAGCCTCGCGTATTCCTTGTCGCCTTCGAAATAGAGGATGTCCTTCAGCAATACTTTATGGAGCATCCTACCCGACTTGATGAAAAAATATTCGCTCTCGGGGGGTTGGGCGGTAGAGTGGTCGGCGGCGGTTGCCGTATCGGGTCGTGCGAAATGGGCTTCGATCTTCTGCATCGCCGCATAAAAGCGTTTGAGGGTAATGGGTTTCAGCAAGTAGTCTATGGTGGGAAAGCCATAGCTGTCGGCGGCAAATTCGGAATAGGCAGTGGTAAAGACGATGCTGGTCCGGGGGGGAAGCAGCGGCGCCATTTCCATACCGGTGAGATGGGGCATATTGATGTCGAGGAAAATGAGATCGACCGGGTTGGCGCGGAGGAAAGTGAGGGCCTCGCGGGCGTCATAGCACTTGCCGCGGATGTCCCAGCCCGTGTTTTGACGGATGAACATCTCGAGGAGGTTGACCGCATTGGGTTCGTCATCGACGATAAGGCATGAAAAGCTCATAGCAGCGGGATTTTTAGGAAGGCCTGAAAATGATTTTCCGTGCAGGAGGTGGACAGGGTGAACCCGTCACCGTATAGTAAAGTTAGTCGTTTTTCGAGATTGCGCAGACCGAAGCCGGCTTTCGTGGAAGCGGGATGGTCGGTGGGTAGCGCATTCTCGGTCGTGAAGAGAAGGCTGCCGTCCTGCTGGATGAGCGAGAGGCTGATGTGGTTGCCCTGCGCGCCGCGGTCGATGCCGTGTTTGAACAGGTTTTCCACGAAGGTCATCAGCAGCATGGGCGGAATAGCGGGATCGCCCTGGAAGGACTTGTCGAAAAGGACGGTGACGCCATGGCGGATGCGGATCTCTTCGAGCGCGATATAATTCTCGAGGAATTTGATCTCGGTGGAAAGTAACACTTTTTCTTTGGGGCTTTCGTCCACGAAATAGCGCATGATATCGGAGAGGCGGCCGATCAGCAGGGCGGTGCGGGGGGCCTCGCGGTAGGCCTCGTAATAGATGTTGTTGAGCGTATTGAACAGGAAATGGGGCTGGACCTGCGACTTAAGGAGATTGAGCTCGGCCTGGCTTTTTTGTTCGAGCATTTGTTCCGCCTGCCGTTTGATCCGGAAATAGGCGAGGGCGATGCGGAAGACGAAGCTGAGGAGGAAGATGACAAGACCGGCGATCGAGAAATAGAGATAGGTGGCTACCGTGACGATCTCCGGCGTTTTGGCGAACCAGCGGTTATAGATGCCAGTGTTGATCAGCGTACGGGCTATGCCGCATCCGGCGAGCAGCGCGATGGAGGCGAGTACATACCAGCCGAGGCGTCCTTTTTCGTATAGACGGGGAAAGAAGACGAGGATATTCCCATAAATGATGACCACATAAAAGAAGCAGTTGGTTGCGCTCCATATGAGGGCCTGCCAGAAGCCGTCCTCCGGCAGATAGGTCAGCAGGTTGAAAAGGAAAACGAAACCCCAGATGAGGATCTGTAATTGAAGGGGTGTTGCCCTGGCGATGCGCATGCCGCGAAATTACTATCCTTTTGACCCGCCGGAGCGGGATTTCAATCCCGGGGCGTGGTTGTTCAATGGATGTTTTTGAAGGTGCAGATCGGCCGAAAACCGAAATTGCCGCTTTTCGGAGAACTTTTTATGAACAGGGTTGGAGAGGCTTGAAAATATAATGAATTGATACATATTGAATTAAAGAATTCGGTTATAAACATTATATTTTTTAGATATTTAATTATATTTGGTCCTACCTTCAAACGATTATATCTTTATGCTGCAAACAAATATATTAATATATAATTAATATGATTACTACCAAGATCACTTTGAAGCGGGTATTACCCTTCCTTCTGCTGGCCATCCTGGCGGTGGCGGCTATTTTCGTTCCCAGTCTCACTCCGAGCCTGGAGGACGGCAAATACAATTCGGCCGATGTCGCCTGGTTGCTGGTGGCGACGGCGCTGGTGTTCATCATGACGCCTGCGCTGGCCTTTTTTTATGGTGGGATGGTCAACCGGAAGAACGTCCTGTCCACGATGATGAAGAGCGTGGTGGCGGCCGGGGTGGTCGGCGTGTTGTGGATCGTAGTAGGTTATAGTCTTTGTTTCGGGGAGTCGATACATGGGATCATCGGCAATCCGCTGACGCATTTATTTTATAAAGGGGTGGTGTCCGGAGCGCCATGGGGTCCTGCTCCGACGGTACCGAAGGCATTGTTCTCGATGTTCCAGCTCATGTTCGCCATCATCACGCCGGGACTGGTCGTGGGGGCGATTGCCGAGCGGATGCGGTTTTCGGCTTATGTGCTGTTCACCGTTCTGTTCAGCCTGCTGGTCTACGCGCCGCTGGCACACTGGAGCTGGCATCCCGACGGATTCCTCGCCAAGATGGGCGCGCTCGATTTTGCCGGGGGTACGGTCGTGCATATATCAGCGGGCTGTGCGGCGCTGGCGGGAGCACTCGTGCTCAAACGCCGGAAGGTACACATGAATCGCCAGGAGACGCAGCCCGCAAATATCCCATATGTGCTGATCGGTACGGGTCTGTTATGGTTCGGCTGGTTCGGCTTCAATGCCGGGAGCGCACTGGGTGCAAATCAATTGGCGGTGTCTGCTTTTTCCACGACGAATACGGCAGCGGCGGCTGCGGGGTTGTCCTGGATGTTCTTTGACGTATTGCGCGGAAAGAAGCCGTCGGTGGTAGGCTTTTGCGTAGGGGCTGTAGTCGGGCTCGTAGCGATCACACCTGCGGCGGGCTATATCGCCGTCCCGCAAAGCATATTCGTAGGGGTGGTGGCGGCAGTGATCTCGAATATGGCCGTGCATTTCAAGGCCACGAAGACCGTACTGGACGACACGCTGGATGTATTTCCGTGTCATGGTATCGGCGGGATGGTCGGGATGCTGCTGACGGGCGTATTCGCCACGCTGACGGTGAACAAGGCGGGCGCTAACGGACTGCTGTATGGCAATCCCTCGTTTTTCTTCACGCAGGTGAAAGCGATGGGCTGTGCGGTCGGTTACAGTTTTGTCGTCTCCTATGGGATCTTCCGGCTGATCAACTTCATCGTTCCGCTGCGCGTCAGCGAGGAAGAAGAAGAGGAGGGCCTGGACGCGAGCCAGCACGACGAGAAGTATACGCAGGGTACTTTGCTGGTGGCGACACCCAAGGGGCTTGAAGAGCACGAAGTCATTTAAGGGTCATGAATTCATAGGCAAAGGCCGGCGCAAGCCGGCCTTTTTTGTTTTTCGTATTATCTTTACCGCGAATACCGGTATTTTATGATCACGGAAAACGTATTGGACGAAGCGAGGAAGTTGTGGGAATATCATCACATGCATCATCAGCCGCGGGCGGCGGACTGTATCCTGGTATTGGGCAGTCATGACCTGCGGGTTGGCGAACGGGGCGCCGAACTGTATCTGCAAGGCTGCGCGCCGATACTCATCTTTTCCGGGGGACTGGGGAATGTCACCAGGGGGATCTGGAAGGACCCCGAAGCGGACCGGTTCGCCCGGATCGCGCAGGACATGGGCGTTCCTTCGGAAGCTATTTTCATCGAAAATCAATCCACCAACACCGGCGAGAATATCCTTTTCACGGGCCGGATGCTGGAGGAAAAGGGATTGCATCCCCAATCGTTCCTGCTGGTGCAGAAACCCTATATGGAGCGCAGGAGCTATGCCACCTTCAAAAAGCACTGGCCGGACAAGGACCTGATCGTAACGTCTCCGCAGATCGCATTCGAGGATTATCCCACCGAAGAGATCCCGATGGAGCGCGTGATCAATATCATGGTCGGCGATCTGCAGCGTATCCGGATCTATCCCGAAAAGGGGTTCCAGATCCCGCAGGATATACCCGATGAAGTCGGGGCTGCCTACGAGCGCCTGGTGGCGTGGGGGTTTACGGAGCACCTGGCGAAGGCATAGCAAGGCATAGCGCGGCTGCGGTTAGCGGTATATGGCATTGGTCAATATCTGTTAGAAACTGGCTAAAATGCGGCCGGGCGGTGCGGCTTTATTCCGGGAAATTAGGGATCGCATATGTCTACACTTTTACCCCACCGTCTTTTTTTTATTGTCGCACTGCCGGCGCTATTGCAGGCCGGCCCGGTCTTTTCGCAGCAGATCCGGTCGGACGGCGCTCGCGCGGAGCTGCTCGTCCGGGAGGCAGGAGCGCATTCGATCCGCATCACCTTGAAGCCGCTCGACGACAGCATCGATCTGCCGTATAGCCCGGCGTTGACGGATCGCCGGTGGCCGGCGCCTGTCCTGGTATTGAAGGATATTGCGGCGCCTGTGCGGCGGCGGGTGGGTAATCTTCTCGTGGAGGTCAGCGGGTCGCCGCTGGCAGTCACCGTTACGACAACGGACGGCGTGCCGGTGCAGGGTCTCGTTTTCGGGGATTCGAGCTTTTCTTTTTCATTGGATGAAGCGCCGGTGCTGGGCCTGGGTGAAGGCGGTCACAAGCCGGTGCGCGGCAGCAACTGGCGCGAGGCTCCCATCGAATTCGACCGGCGGGGAAGGCTGCAGGACATGCAACCCCGGTGGCAGGGCGATGCCTATGGCTCGCGCAACCCGGTGCCCCTGCTGGTCGGAACGAAGGGCTGGGCATTATTCGTGGCGAACCCGTGGGGGGAGATCGACCTGCGGAGCGCCGACCGGAGGGTGTATATCCCCTGGAAGCCAACGTCCGCAGACACGATCCAGCAAAACGAGCGGAACCAGGGCCAGGCGCTGGCCAAGGGTCTTCCACCGGCCGGCACGGTTGTACCGGGGTTATACGACATCATCGTATTCGATGCACACCGGCCGGAAGAATTCATGAAGGACCTGTCCGATCTGACGGGCCCCACGGTCCTTCCGCCGAAATGGGCGCTGGGGTATATGCAATCGCACCGGACGATCAGGGACGATCGGTACATCGTGGGTATCGTGGACAGTTTCCGTTCCAAAAAAATACCAGTGGATGCCGTGATATATCTTGGAACGGGTTTCACCCCCCAGGGATGGAACACACGGCAGCCCTCTTTCGAATTCAACCCCGCGGTCTTCCATGGGGAACCCGCCGCCGTGCTGGCCGATCTGCATGCATTGCATGTTAGGGTCGTGCTGCACATGGTCCCTTATGACCGGGACAGGTTGCCGACATTGCACGGTACGATCCCAGCGGCGCCCGGAGAGACGGTGGACGCCGGGCATATTCAAAGCTACTGGCGGTTGCATATTCCCGTGATGCGCGCCGGCGCGGACGCCTTTTGGCCCGATGAAGGGGACTGGTTCAACCTGTACGAGCGGGTCAAGCGTCATCAGCTGTATTACCAGGGGCCCCTGTCCACCTTCCCGAATATCCGTCCCTGGAGCCTTCACCGCAACGGCTACCTGGGTGTCGCGCGCTGGGGCGGCTGGATCTGGTCGGGAGACACCGAATCGTCCTGGAAAACGCTGGAAGGGCAGATAGCGGTCGGCATCAACCATTCGCTGAGCCTGAGTCCGTGGTGGGGTTCGGACATCGGCGGATTCTATCCCAACAGCGAGAAGACGGGCGAGCTGTATGCGCGGTGGTTCCAGTTCGGCGCCTTTTGTCCTTCTTTCCGCAGTCATGGCCGGACGACGATGACCATTCTGCCGTGGGGTTGGGGGCAGGGTAACCGGGGCGACCTGGAGACATCGACCAGACCGGGGCCCGACAGCGCCACGCGAAATGTGCTGCTCTCGTCGATGAACGACCCGAGGATCGAACCAGTGGTCAAAAAATATGATGAGCTTCGCTATGCGCTGTTGCCCTATACCTATACGTTAGCCTGGGAAGCCCGGGCCACGGGTATGCCGTTGATGCGCGCGCTCTGGCTGCACTATCCCGGGGATCCCATCGCGCGCGGAATGGGCAGCGAATATCTTTGGGGCCGCGATCTGCTGATCGCGCCGGTTTTCGAGAAGGGCGCAACCATCCGGGCTGTTTATCTGCCGGCCGGGGCGTGGTATGACTGGTGGTCAGGGGAATGTATCGCGGGCGGGAGGATGGTCCGCCGGGATGTCGATCTTTCCATCATGCCTATTTATGCGCGTGCGGGCGCCATTATCCCGTTCGATCCTGTCCGGCAATATACATCGCAAGCTGTTTCGGAGCCCACGACGCTGCGCATCTATCCGGGCGCGGACGGGGATTTCACGCTGTATGACGACGACGGTATCAGCCAGGATTATCTGCGCGGGCGCGGGACGTGGATCCGTATTACCTGGGATGACCGCAGCCGGACGCTCACATTGCAGCCCGGCGCGCCGAAGGGGGAGGTCAGCCAGCCGGTGCATCGCACGTTTACCGTGCGGGATATGACAGGGCCTGCGTCGGCGGCGAAGACGATCGTTTATAATGGCCAAAAAATGCGGGTATCCGGTTTCTGACGACTCGCTTATTTATTCCTTCCCGTCTCGCCGGGATACAAGTCTTGCGCGGTATCGCTCCGGATAAATTTTTTGGTGGCTATATCCATGGCCGTCAGCCTGCCGGTAAAGGCCGCTCCGGTATCTATGTCCCACACGTTGCAGCGCTGCATGGGACTATTGAACCCGTAATTGGTCGTCGGGGTGTGCCCGATATAGATCTCTTTGTACAGCCGGAGGCGCTCGGGATAGAATGGACTGTCGGTTGGGAGACGATCATCGACCGCCAGCGCCGTCTCCCACAGGGTCCTGTCCCACCAGAAATTGCTTTCGAAATGTTCGCCTGACGGCCCGTGAACGGAGGAAAAACCCGCGTGAACGAAGAGGCATCCGTCCTGTTCGTAGTAAGCGCGGAGTTGGTTGAAGAATTCCAGGTGACGGGCGAGCGCGGGTGCGGTAATTCCTGTATAACTGGTCACCGTCGCCGTGCCCCCATGGTATAGCCAATCGGATGAGGCGCCCCAGCCTTCCAGCCATTCTTCACACCACACGTCGTGATTTCCGCGGATAAAGACGCAGTCGTGGACCTTGCCGAGTTCCAGGAGATAGTCGATGACCTGCCGGGACTCGGACCAGCCGTCGACATAATCGCCCAGGAAAATCAGGCAGTCTTTTGGCTGCGGCGCGATGCGTTCGATCACCTGGCGTAAAGCGCGCAGGGCGCCGTGGATGTCGCCGATCACAAATGTTCTTGCCATTGGGATATTAAAAATAGCTATTTTGTGACATGCGCCGAAAATACCATATCTGCTGCTTGTTGCTGTTGCTGACGATGTCCAGCGGTTGCATTTTCCGCGCCAATCCGCTGACACATTTGTGGTTCTATGCTTATGGGGCCGGGCCGGGCGATGACAGGGGGCTCTCTCCCGCTAACTTCCTGGAATTGCGCGCCGACGGTTCGTATACCAGCGACTTCGGCAAATATGAATATGGCGCGTGGGCTAAAAAGGATATGCAGCTATTTCTGACCGACCAGCAGCATAAGACGTACATATATTCGATCAAAAGCCTCACTCCGGAAGAAATACAACTGGTCGTTGCAAAGGATCGAACCGGATATTTCGGCGGCTTCCCGCTGCCTTCCTCCCAGCCGGCAGAAGACCCTTTTTCACCGATCAATAACCGATGGCGTATACCCGCCACCCATAAGGAAAGCGACGCCGAGATCCGTCAACGCCTGCTAAATCACTGCCAATTCTGGGACGCCTATTTCAACTGGGCGCTGAATAAAAAACTGGATGCGGTAGACGTTCGGAGCACTCCCACCGCCATCAAGATCTATGGCAACGGTTTCGGCCTGATCCCCATGGAAGATCTGTCGCCGCGCTGGAAGAGCCTGTTCTTCGATGAGGAAGATTGCCGCAAGGCCAATGACATGGTGCGCGATATTTTCGATCACAAAACGATCGCCTGGCCGCATACGGACAGCAAGTACAAATTTTTTATCGGCGCCTTTCAGCAGCTGGAACAATTTCTTCGTCAATAAGATCGTACACCGCGGGTGCAGGCAGGTGGAGCAATGGTTGCAATAAGCGCTCAGCGTTGGAACAAGGCGTCGGTCACTTCTTTGTGGTAAATATTGTTTTCGAACCGGATGCTTTGAAGCAGGCTGTTCAGGCCCGCCCCGGTCTGTGTTGCAGTAGGACGCGGGCCTTTGCCCGTGAGATAGTCAACGACACGGCGCCACCCGGGCGTCATCGGTACTTCGAGCGGATTGTTGGCGCCGATCTTTTTCAGGGGCCACCAGGACCAGCCGATGTCATGGCTTTCTACCAGCCGAACGCAGTCCCGGTACCAGGTGTTGTTGTTCTCGCCCGATTCGCCAAGCCAGAGCGGAATATTATACCGGTCGCGCAGCTCGAGATAATGGCGGATCGCGTCTTCGGTGTTGGGATTCCAGTATTTGTGGAAGCTGATCACCATATTGTCGTCCCATGGCGGCAGGACGCCGCGGTAATTGTTGCCCCAGCCATTGCCCTCGATGATGATGATATGCCGTTTGTCGGCCGAGCGGATGGCCGTGGTGATATCCATCATCAATTGCCGGAGCGGTGCATTGTTCGTTTCCTTCAACCCGTGTTTATCCGCGGTATCGGTAAAACCCCAATTGGGCTCGTTGATGATATCGTATCCGCCGATCCACGGCTCGTTCGCATAGCGTTCGGCCAGGCGTCGCCAAAGCGCGATCAGCTTGTCCCTGTCGGCCGCACTTTCCCAAAGCGAAGGTTTGGTGGAATCGCGGTCGGAGATATTGTAGTCATTCCCCTGGCCGCCCGGCGCGGCATGCATATCGAGGATGAGGTAGAGGTGGTTGGCCTTACACCAGGCGAGCAGGCTATCGGTGAGGATAAACCCTTTTTGCAGCCAGGTGTTCTTTCCGGGCACGGGCTCCTCTTCGACCGACAGGGTGAACAGGTGGTAATGCATGGGCAAACGGACCGAGTTGAAGCCCCACGAAGCCATCGCATCGATATCCGCACGGCGGGTGTGGTTAGCCAGCCAGGCGTCATAAAAGGCGGCTGTCCTTTCGGGGCCAACTAGTTCGCTGATCCGTTTGCGCATTAGGTATTGCGGTCCCACGCCGCCCAGCTTCAGCATGTAGCTTTCCTGCAACATCCAGCCGCCGAGTCCCATTCCGCGGAGGATGACATTCTTTCCTTTTTCGTCGACGATCTGCCGGCCCTGTGCTTTCAGGAAGCCCTGGCCGTGGAGTATACCGCAAAGCAGCAGCATACCCCCCATTAAACCGCCTATCCTTTTCATGGCCGAAAAGTAATCCTTTTTTTTAACTTTAGTCTTAGCCAACGACTACTGCATATGAAACGGTTACCTTCCATCGATGTCGCGCGCGGGCTCGTCATGGTCATCATGGCGCTCGATCATGCGCGCGATCTGCTGCATATCCATGCGGATCAGAGCCCCACCAACCTGGCGACGACCACGCCGATCCTTTTCTTTACGCGGTGGATCACGCATCTGTGCGCGCCCGGATTCGTGTTCCTGGCGGGGACTTCGGTGTACCTCTATTTTTACGGAGCTTCGAAGGCCTCCCCTCTGGGCGCGGCCACACCAGCGGAAATGCGTTCGCGGCGGCGTTTTGTGTTTACGAGGGGCCTCGTGCTCGTGGGGATGGAATTTACGATCGTGAATTTTGGGGTGTTCTTCGACCCGCATTTCCGGCTGTTCATATTCGAGGTGATCGCGACGATCGGGACGGGGATGATCCTGTTGTCTATCCTGTCACGGGTGCGGCTGGGCGTGGTGGCTGCGATCGCCGCGATGCTGATCTTCGGGCATGACCTGTTCAACCCCGGCATGCTTCCCGCAACGGGGCCGGTGCGTTTCATCGGCAGCCTGCTGTTTAGCCTGAATGTCTTCCCTCTGGGTCCAGACCGGTTGTTCCTCATCGCGTACCCGGTGTTGCCGTGGCTGGGTATCCTCCTGGCGGGGTTCGTCGCGGGGCGTCTTTTCGCATTGCCCGCCGATCAAAGGAAGGTCATCCTTCTGCGGCTGGGTCTTGCCGCGCTGGCGCTGTTCGTGCTTTTGCGTTCCATCGATCTCTATGGGGACCCGATCCGCTGGGCGAAGCAAAAGAATGCGCTCTTCACTTTCCTGTCGTATATCAACGTCAACAAATATCCGCCGTCCTTGATTTTCACCCTGGTGACGCTGGGCGTCCTGTTGCTGGTATTGTCGGCGGCCGAGGGGCATGATAACCGGACCACGCGTGTGCTGCGGGTGTATGGCCAGGCGCCGATGTTCTATTTCATCGTGCATTTCTATATCCTTCATGCGGTGATGCTGATCGTGGTGCTCTTGCAGGGTTATCACTGGGCCGATCTGCCTTTTAGCGGCGGCCGGTTCGGTCGTCCCGCAGGCGCGGGGCTGTCGCTGGCGGCGGTTTATGCGGTCTGGATCGCGGTGGTGGTTGCGTTGTACCCGGTCTGTAAATGGTATGGACAGTATAAGCAGTCGCACCGGGAAAAGAAATGGTTGCGGTATCTGTAGACTGGAAATTGTAGTTATCCTGACATATGAAAGTCGACGCCGCCAAGAATAATGTTCTCCCTGTAAAAGCCTCGGGTTTCGGGTCCGCCGTCAACGGCGGGGAATTATTTGTTCACTATGCATTATTCTTATTCTGTAGCAATATTAAAAAACGATAATAAGTATGTGGTAAAACAAAATGAAAAAGCGGTCGAAAGCGGAAATTGGCACTTTGAAGAATCCCATTAAAAACATGCGGTTCCCGTTATTCCTTTTCGGCCTAATTTTTCCTGTTAAAAGAGTTGAATGAACTTAACGGTAAAAAAAAGGTTCGCCGGAGGCTCAGGCCATGGAATGGGTTGCCATTTCGAAGATGACGGCCAGCTGGCGGACGGTTTTATTTAAACCATCAATGCAGTTAGGTTTGATCAGGTAATCCTTTGCGCCGAGCCGCTTGCATTCTTCCATGTCTTTCGTGCGGTTAGAGGTACTGCACATGACTATGATGATCTGTCTATAACGGTCATTAGCTGAGAGCAGAAGCAGGACTTCAGGACCATTAAGATCTTTCATTTGATAGTCCAACACAATGACCGCCGGTAATTGACGAGGCAGACACTGATCTAAAAATTCCAGGAGTTCGCGACCGCCTCCCACCTCTTTGACGGCGATTCCCGGATTTTGACGCATAAACTCATCCCTTAAGACCTGCCGGTCCTCTGGATCGTCGTCAGCAATCAAAATATATGGATTTGCCATTTGCATGAATTATCCTTTGTCTTGGCGATGGGGTTTAAGGTGGAACGTTTGCGACCTGGTCGTTAGGTCTTGCCATTTGAACGAGACAGTTAAGGCTCGGGTTGGCTCTGATCCACTGACGAAATGGAAAAAATCATGCCGGAATCATTTTAGTGAGATACAGCGCTAAAGATCAAGTATTTATGAAGGAAAGAATAATGGTCTCGCTGAATGAGCGGCGAAGCTTCCGTGATTCAAGTGAGGTGTTCAATGACATGAGATATAAACGTGTCCCGCTCCCGGTACCAGAGGCAACTTATGATCGGCCAGCACGAGCAAGCGATTAGGCGCTGCGCATTGGGAGGTGGCATGGATTTTTCTGCATTAGAAGGTTCTCCGAGTGTTCGCTTTAAATAGCACAATATGAACTACCACGATTATCAGAAATGCATTGACGCCTGTCTCCGGTGTGCGTCGATTTGTAACCATTGTGCGTCGGCTTGTCTGGGGGAAAAGGACGTGAAGATGATGACCAGATGTATTCAACTGGATATGGAATGCGCTACTACTTGCTATAACGCGGCTCAGTTGATGAGCCTGGGCAGCAGCCGCGCGGAAGATTTTTGCCGAATCTGTGCAGAGCTGTGCGAGGAATGTGCCGAAGAGTGCCAGAAGCATGATAACCCGCACTGCCGGGAGTGTGCCGCAGCCTGTCGAAGCTGCGCCGAGGAGTGTCTGCACATGGCGGCGGTATGATCGGTACGAGCGGACATTATTATGAAAAGACCGAAAAAACGTGCCAGTGCCTGTAGCCGGGCCAGTTGATCACGTTCCTTTATTTCGGCTGTAGTGTCGCACGCTCCGACAGCGTAAAAAATGCGAAAGACTCCAATGCCGATGCGGCCAGTGGCGCCATGATGGAAGTTCAACCTGGCCGGCTGGCCCAAACCCATGCCACAAACCCACGCGTAAAAGACTTTGGCGCCATGATGGTCAAGGATCATGGGGAGGCATTTCGGTGACATCCCATCCGTATTAAGGCGACAAAAGAAAAAGATAAGCTATGAAAAACGGTTTTCCGGTATTTATTTTCCTGGTGATCGCCGCGATCGGTCTTGGTTGCGTTTACGGCATCGCCGGCCTATCCGACAACAGCGTCACGAAAAGCATTCTTATCGTCGGTATCCTCCTCGTGGCGTTGGCTGTCTCCTCCTCGATAAAGATCGCCGATCCCTGGGAAAAAGCGGTCGTCCTTCGATTGGGGAAATTCCGGTCTTTACAAGGCCCGGGTCTGTTTTTCATCTTCCCCATCGTCAACACAATTGCCTATTGGATCGATACCCGGGTGATCACTACCACCTTTAAGGCAGAGCAGACCCTTACACGGGACACCGTCCCCGTGGATGTGGATGCAGTCCTTTTCTGGAAAGTATTCGACTCACAAAAAGCCGCGCTGGAGGTAGCCGATTATCAATCTGCCATTAGCTGGGCCTCCCAAACAGCCTTGCGAGATGTCATCGGGAAAACACTTCTTGCCGACATGCTCGAAGGACGAGACAAGATCAGCGAGCTGCTTCGGGAGATCATCGACGAACGAACGGAACCCTGGGGTATCAAGGTCAATTCCGTGGAGGTGAAAGATGTACTGATACCGGCGGGATTGCAGGACGCCATGTCCATGCAGGCACAGGCGGAAAGAGAGCGTCAGGCCAGGGTGATCCTTGGAGATTCGGAACGACAGGTCGCTGAAAAGTTCGAAGAGGCTGCGCGAACCTACCGCGACGACCCTGTGGCCCTGCATCTTCGCGCCATGAACATGTTGTATGAAGGGCTGAAGCAAAATGCCAAGATCGTTATCGTTCCCAGTACGGCCGTGGAAACCATGCAGCTCGGAGCACTGCCGGGTTTAACCGCACTAACCGGTATGCCGGGACCGGAAAATCCGAAGCGGGCGTCCTCCCCCGAACCCCGGACAGGGACAACATCCAGCCAGGACGATGCTCAAAAATGAAGCCGGGGACAATATGCGCCAATTGTACCGTCCGGGCGCCAAACTTGTGGAAGTTTCGCCCTCGATTCAACTCAAAGCCAAATGAAAAATCATATTGTGCCGCAAAACTCAAATGAAGCTAAAATTGCGATTTCGGCCCTGATCGAGTCGTACCGCATGGGCTTTCTCCGTCTTGACCCGCAGCAATTGACATCGATCTGGGACAGCCAACATTCCCCGCTGATCTATATCGCACAAGAGAAAGAAGACCCGATCCAGGGATGGACCGCCATTCAGCAATATTTCGCAGCCATCCCCCAACACCTCGATGAAATGCTGGCAAAGCGTCTCGAGAATATGCAGATTGACGTACTCGGAAATACGGCCATTGCCTTTTTCATTTCGCACTCCAGGGTCAAACTCAAGGGACATGCAACGATATACGAGCCGATTGCCCGGGTCACCATGATCTTCCAACGAATTGAGACAGGCTGGCGGACCATCCACTTTCATGAGTCTGCCCTGTCGGCTCAATCCGCGCAAGCCGCACGTCTTTAACGCCTGCGGTCTTCCTCTTGTAGAATTCTGTTCCGACCGGCAGCATGCGACGGCGCAATCGTCTCCCTATTTGTAATTGGCGATCTCGATGAGCTTTCTGACATCATTCACGAGGATCTTCCGTCCCCTGGTCTCGATGATGCCTTCCTCTTTGAACTCGGACAGGATCCTTACCACATTCTCGCGGACTGCCCCGACCAGGTTGGCCAGGTCTTCGCGGGATAGATCGATGACTACGGGCATGCCCGGTTGAAAATTCACTTTATATTTCTCCCGCAGAACGATCAGCTGCAAGGCCAGACGCTCCCGCACGGAGCGTTGTCCGAAAAGGGCAAGGCCATTGGCGAAAACCGTGAACTCGTGGCTGAGCGTTTTTAGTAACCGCCCGCTGAGGATAGTCGAATGTTCCAGGGTCTGCAGGAAGTCTTCTTTTGGAATAAACCCGATAACGCTTTCTTCCAAAGCTGCGGCCGAATCCGGGAAACGCTCCTGAGACAATACGGCATGGTACCCTATCAATTCCCCTGTGTTTGCGACGTAGATGATCTGTTCGCTTTTTCCTTCGACAGCCTTGTATTTTTTTACTTTGCCGCTTTTGATATAAAAAATTCCCGTAGGCAGGCCGCCTTCCCGAAAGATAATTTCTCCTTTACGATAGGTCTGTACGCTTTGATTAGCGGTCAGCAAAGCAAAATCTTCTTCCGGGAGATTGCGGAGGATAGATTGGCTCTTGAAATCCCATTTATCAATCGGGAATAATCCACCAATACTCATAAGTATTTCAAAGTTAGGGGATTAAAAATGATAAATGTCACTTTTTTTATTGACAAAATTGCATTGTACGGCTTTTACGGGAGGGATAAATTTGCAGACATGTATTTCGTTCAGGCTTCCGGTGGATTGGCGCATTTTTTTGAAAGCGAGGAAAGCTTTTGCCAGCTGTATCCTCCCGCTCTGCGGCAATTGGATAAGGTGCATTGGTCGCCGCTCGACGTCATCCGCAAGGCCTCGGCATTCCTGGCATCGGAAAAGGGAGTAAAGATCCTGGATATCGGCAGCGGCATCGGGAAGTTCTGCCTGGCGGGTTCCTATTTCAGGCCCCATGCCTCGTTTTTTGGGGTCGAACAACGAAGATACCTGGTGGACCATGCCGTTCGGGCCGCGGAAAAATCAGGGATGACCAATGTCCGGTTCATCCATAAGGATTTCACAGGAATGGAGCTGACGCGTTTCGACCACTTCTATTTTTATAATTCTTTTTTCGAGAACCTTGTCGAATCCGACAAGATCGATGACAGCATCGCGCATGATCCGGGGTTATACCATTACTACACCAGCTACTTGTACAGGGAGCTGATTAAAATGCCCGCAGGAACGAAGGTGGTCACTTATTGCAGCTGGAACGACGAGATCCCGCCGGGTTATCAATTGAAAGCAACAAGCCTGAAACATCTTTTAAAATTCTGGATAAAACGATGAAGCTGGAGAAGGCCTCAGTGATGGGTTTGGGAGCGGCGTTATGCCTGGCTGCAATCACGTCGGCCCCCGCAGTGCAGGTCCTGGCAGAACACAGGTCCATGGAGACCGGTATTTTGCTACCCTATCCGTTCGGAACAATCCCCGTTCGGATCGATCCCCTTTCCGCCTGGTTCATCCTGATCATCAACCTTACCTGCATCAACAGCGCCGTTTACGGCATGGGATACCTAAGAAAATATGTGCAGCAAAAAACCAATCTTATGCTGCACTGGAGCAGCTTTATTCTCTTCCAGGCATCCATGCTCGGTGTTTGCGTCCTTCAGCATGGGCTGGCATTCCTGGTTGCCTGGGAGATCATGTCCATCTCTTCCTTCCTGCTGGTCATCTTCGAGCATGGTATTCCGGGGACGCTCAAGGCCGGGATCAACTACCTGGTCCAGATGCACATCGGAGCGGCTTTCCTGTCCATCGCTTTTATCGCGGTATATTCGCGCGAAGGGTCTTTCGACTTTGTTGCCATCGACGCCTGGTTTACGCACCACCCGCCTGACTGGATCTTCCTTTTATTTTTTCTTGGTTTTGGGATCAAGGCCGGTTTTATCCCTTTACAAACCTGGCTGCCCCACGCGCATCCTGCGGCACCCTCGCATGTATCGGGTGCTATGTCGGGGGTTATCGTCAAATTGGGCATCTTTGGAATATTGAGAATGATCTCCTTTCTCCATTCGGGTTTCATGGGGATAGGCGAAGCCATTTTAGTGCTGTCGATGCTGACCGCCCTGTATGGGATATTGAACGCCGCGGTCCACCGGGATGTCAAACGCATGCTGGCTTTCTGCACCATCGAGAATATCGGCCTGATCGGAATGGGGATCGGCATCGGCCTGATCGGCAAGGCTTCCGGTAATGCTGCCATATTTTACATCGGTTTTCTCGCCGCCCTGCTCCATACCCTAAACCATTCGCTATATAAGTCGCTGTTATTTTTTTCCGCGGGCAATATTTATCAACAAACCCACACCCGGGATATGGACCGACTGGGAGGCCTGATGAGGCGGATGCCGCAAACAGCACTGCTCTTTTTATGCGGTTCCCTGGCTATTTGCGCGCTGCCTCCCTTCAATGGCTTTGTGTCTGAATTCCTTTTGTATTCGGGATTCTCGGAGGGACTAAAGGCAGCGGGTGTGCAAATGAACCTGTTGATGGTGGCGGGTATTGCTGCGTTGGCTATGGTAGGGGGTCTATCGCTGTTCACCTTCACCAAAACGTTCGGCGTCATTTTCCTCGGAACGCCGCGGACGCCGGTGGTGGAACGGGCGGTGGAAGTGTCCGGGCTGATGCGGATGCCCCTCTATGTCATATCGGCGATCATGTTGTTTATCGGTTTTTTCCCGAACGCCCTTATAGGGATGCTATTGCCGGTGGCAGGTGTTCTTGATGCCGGCGGCCATGTGGGGAATTACACTCCTTACTCCTTATTAGGGTGGACAGGCCCCCTCTTTGGGGTCCTGGTCGGTGTAGTCCTGGTGATCTACTACGTCCGGACACGCTTTGCAAGCAGGATGCCCGCTCGCGTCTTATCCACCTGGGGATGCGGTTATACCGCTCCCAACTCCCGGATGCAGTATACGGGAAAGTCATTTGCCAAGAGCCTGGCTAAACTATTTTCGTATTTTACCGCGGAAACTAAAAAGTATGCTGAAATAACGGGTATCTTCCCGGAAGGGCGCAGCTACCGGTCTCACTACGGCGATTTCTTCGAAGGCCGGATATTCGGGTGGGCAAAGAACCGGCTGCTCGCTGCCATCGATTACTTCGGCTTTATTCAAACCGGGCAAACGCAACGGTACGTGCTCTATGGCCTGTTTTTCATGATCGTCATTATCATCAGCACTTTTTTAAATATGTTATAGATGTGCCTGTAATCATCATTATATCCACTTTCTTAGTCGCCTCCCTGCTGATGCCCATAGCAGGAGGACGGTGGAAAGGGTATATTGCCGTGGCGGCTGTTCTTGCGAACGGCGTGGTGAGCTCGGGGATCGCTATCCGCGCATTGGCCGGACGGGTCTTTGAAGAAAGGTTCAATGCGGGACCCATTCTCGGGGAACTGTCTATCGGTGTAGATGCGCTTTCCGGCTGGTTTATCCTGCTAACCAATTTTACCTTGCTTACCGGCATCGTATACGGTATCCGTTACCTGAGGCCGTATGAAGGAAACCATGCCAGGCTCGGCAGTCACTATTGCTGCTATATATTGAACCATGTCGCCATGCTGGGCATCTTCAGCATACGACATATGCTGGGTTTCCTCTGTGCATGGGAAATAATGACGCTGAGTGCCTTTCTGATGGTTATTTTCGATCATGGGAAAATGGAGGTAGTAAAAGCGGGCGTCAGTTTTTTCATCCAGGCGCACCTCTCCTTTATTTTTCTCACGGTGGCTTTCATCTGGGTTCGTGCGCATACCGGCTCCTATGACCTGGCTGCCGTCTCCAGCTACCTGTCCGGGGCACATCCTGCATTGGGATTCTTGTTATTCCTGCTCTTTTTTGCCGGTTTTGGCATCAAGGCCGGGTTTGTCCCGTTTCATACCTGGCTGCCTTATGCACATCCCGCCGCTCCCGCGCACATTTCCGGCATTATGAGTGGCGTACTGATCAAGCTGGGCATCTTCGGGATACTGCGGATAATCTTGCTGGCGAGGGGTGGATACCTGCTGATCGGTTATACTATCCTGGTGGTATCGATCGTCTCCGGGGTCTACGGGGTCATACTGGCCATTGTCCAACATAATCTGAAGAGACTGCTGGCTTACCATAGCATCGAAAATATCGGGATCATCGGAATAGGCATCGGGTTAGGCTGTATAGGGCTCGGACTGAAGAATACCTGGCTGGCTTTTGCCGGCTTTGGCGGGGCTTTGTTGCATACGCTGAACCACGCGCTGTTCAAATCCCTTTTATTTTATGCCGCGGGAACGGTCTATCAAGGTACCCACACCATGGACATCGAGCGTCTGGGCGGTCTGGTTAAGCGGCTGCCGCATACCGCAGTCCTGTTCCTCGTGGGTTCGCTGGCCATTTGCGGGCTGCCACCGTTCAACGGCTTTATCTCCGAGTTCCTCATCTATTCGGGATTGTTCCATGGGATGGCGGCCAACCTGGAGACGTCTACTATTTTGCTGTTGGCGGCTGTGGCGGGACTGGCGCTGATCGGGGGCCTGGCGATGCTTTGCTTCACTAAAGCATTCGGCATTATTTTTTTGGGCAGTGAACGTCATCCGCTGCCGGAGCCTTTGAAAGAAGATATCCCCCGGTTGTTTCCCGGTTATCTCACCGTGGCCCTGATCGTCGCCATCGGTCTGCTTCCCACTTTCTTCCTCCGACTGGCCGCGCCGGCGATCGATTTGTTCACCAGTGGACCGGGAGGCAGGATGCCGGCGGGAGGAGAGCAGGCAAGCGGAGCGGTAATCCCGTTCATGGTTACTTTACAGACCATCAGCACCTGTACCGTTTCCCTTCTCCTGGTGGCCCTGACAGTATTCCTTATCAAAAAGAAACTGGCAACCCGTCCGGGCGTCAGGTCTTCCACCTGGGGCTGCGGGTATGTCGCTCCGTCGGCGCGGCTCCAGTATACGGCCAACTCTTTCGTCAGGCCACTACGGAAACTGATCAGACCCCTGCTGATGATGAATAAATCGGAAGGAGTCATCGAGGGTATTTTTCCGCCGGGCCCCATCCGCTCGGATACCCATCCTTATGATAAACTGGAAGCAGTGCTGATCGACAGGCCCCTGCGGATGTTGAGAAGATTCCTGGGAGGTTTCCGTTTTTTGCAAAACGGAAGCATTCCCGCCTATGTCCTTTATGGGGTCGTATTTATCGTCCTTATCCTTGTGGCTCCCATCCTCGCGGATGCCGTCACCTATTTATTCGGCTTATTTAAACAGGTATAGCCTATGGGAATACTGAACTATCTATTGATCGCCGGGGCCAGCCTGGTATTCCCGGGGATCATCATCCGCACAAAAAGTCTGCTGTCCGGCAGGAAGGGGCCTGGCATCTTTCAACCTCTGCGGGATGTTTGGCGGCTGCTGCGGAAAGGCGCGGTATACAGTGAAACCACCAGCTTTATCTTCCAGATAGCTCCCACCGTATATTTTGCCAGTGTCCTCATGGCCATTGCGATGATCCCTTTCGGCAGCCGTGGAGGACTCATTTCTTTTCCAGGCGACTTTGTGTTCTTTGCCTACGTGCTGGCCCTGGGCAAGTTTTTTATGATCATTGCAGCGCTCGATACAGGCAGCAGCTTTGAAGGCATGGGCGCCAGCCGGGAGGCCTTATATTCCCTGCTTGCAGAACCGGCTTTTTTTATCCTGATGGGATCGTTCGCACTCCTGACCGGCCATACCTCTTTCCGGGAGATATTCGGTTCCCTGCATTTCGGCAGTTCGATCTCCTATGCGATAGGGGTACTGGCTGCCTTCGTGATCACGCTTACCGCACTGATCGAAAACAGCCGCATGCCGATCGATGATCCCAAAACGCACCTGGAGCTGACTATGGTGCACGAAGTGATGATCCTCGACAACAGCGGCTTCGACCTGGGACTCATATTGCAGACCGGTCATTTGAAATTTGCCATGTATGGCGGGCTCATCGCGAATTTTTTTCTGACGCCGGGGTCCGAACTCCGTTATTCCATCGGCATATTTCTGGTGATCCAGGGGCTATTCGCCGTGACAATAGGCGTCATCGAATCGTTCATGGCCCGGTTCCGGATGAACCATAATCCGCAATATATATTTACCCTAACCTCCATGTCGTTATTGATCTTCCTCGGCGTTCTGCTGCTGTTGGGCAAGATCGTTTAAAAGAAACAGTCTATGACCAATATATTGCTCATCATCTTTGTCATCAGCCTGGTGCATATGGGACTCTCCAAGCGGCTGAATACCTATACGTCCGTACTGGCGTTCCAGGGCATCCTCCTGTTCGGCGTGGCCTTCATCGAACTGATACAGATCAATGTGCCGAATCTCCTGTTCGTGCTGCTGGAGACCATTGGGTTCAAGACCATTGCCATCCCTTATTTCCTCAACTATCTAATCCGGCGCAATAAGATCACGCGGGAATCGGACCCTTTCCTGCCGGATTTTATCTCCGTCGTGATTGTGACATCCATCATCATCTGTTCATTCCTGCTCTCCAATGCCATCCGGGACACCCATATCCAAAAAATCCTGTTCGTAGCAGCCCTGTCGGCATTGTTCACAGGCCTTTATTTCATCATATCGCGTAAGAAGATCATTACGCACGTCATGGGTTTTCTCGTCATCGAGAACGGGGTATTCGTGCTGTCGCTGGCGGTTGGCGCTGAAATGCCCCTGCTGGTGAATATCGGTATCCTGCTAGATATTTTCGCCAGCGTTTTCCTGCTGGGGGTATTTGTAAACAAAATAGGCGATGTGCTGCAAGAGCAGGATGTCGACCAGCTTAGAAACTTGAAAGATTAATCGATCGGTATGATGGGCATTTATCTTGTCGGGGCCTTATTAATCGGCTGCGCGCTTTTCCTGAACAGAAGGAGAGTATTGAATTATATCCTGGTGACGGTCTTTGTGCTGTTGCAATGGGGCCTGACGATCTTTGCGTGGTTGCACCGGGACAAGGTGGTCCTGGTCTACTTCACCCCGGATGCCCTGTCGGTCATTTTCCTGTCGACCCTAAGCGTAATCAGTGTGCCGGCCTTTTGGCATAGCTATATTTATTTCAATTCGGATAGGGAAATTCCAAGGGAGCGGAGCATTTATTATGCCGCCATGGTCATCCTTCTTGCGGCGCTGAGCGCGGCATTCCTGGCCAATCATATTGCTATCAACTGGATCTTCGTGGAGCTGACGACGCTCAGCGCCTCGGCGCTTATCTACCATCGCCGGAATGTTAGGACGTTGGAGGGCACCTGGAAATATTTGTTTGTCTGCTCTATCAGCATTATGCTGGTCTTTATCGGTATCCTGCTCCTGACGGTGGCCGTCCAGGAGGCCGGCTTCAGCGATCTGGGCTATGCCGTCCTGGCTGCCAGGGCCGGTCTGCTCAATACCTTCTGGTTGAAGCTGGCTTTCCTTTTTGTCTTTACCGGATTTACGGCAAAGATGGGCCTTGCGCCCATGTATACGGCAGGGATCGATGCCAAGGATAAGGCCCCATCCCCCGCGGGCGCTTTGTTCAGTAGCGTATTGCTGATGGTTGGATTCCTCGGGATCTTCCGGGTCTATACGATCATCAGCCGTACGGAGATATTCCCGTGGGCGGGCAGGATATTGTTCATTTCCGGTTTCCTCTCCGTCTTTGTGGCCACGGTTTATATGCTGCGGGTTAAGAACCTCAAACGGATGTTCGCCTATTCCAGCGTGGAGCATATGGGCCTGGTCGTACTTGGTCTGGCTGCGGGAGGCGTCGGGTATTATGCCGCAATCCTGCATATCATCCTGCATTCGTTTACAAAATCAGCCTTGTTCTTCCAGGTCGGTCAGGTATACCGCATTTATAAAAGCAAGAGCATCTATAATGTGGGAGATTACTTCCGGTTCAATCCCGCAGGGGCGCTGGTATTATTGTTTGGCTTTTTTTTCGTGACGGCCATGCCGCCTTCCGGTTTGTTCATCAGCGAGTTCCTAATTTTCAGCGCGTTGTTTGCAGGGGGGCATACCTGGTTGTTGGCTGCTGTGCTTTTGTTGCTGACCCTGATCATCTGGTCATTCGGGAAGAATATCTTCAAGATCCTTTTTATAAAGCCGGTGGGGTTTGATGAAGCGGTGGTAGAGAAGATCGCGCCGGCTGAGTCGCTTAGCCAGTTTGTTTTCCTGGCGTTGGTCGTTTACCTGGGTTTTTATCCGCCGGCAGTATTCGTCGACCTGATCAATCATGCCATAGGGATCCTGATAAAATAATAGTATGAACTGCATTTCCATATCGAATAATCAAACCATCCCTTTGCGGGATATTCCCGAGCTGGACTATGACGACTTGCTGGAGATGAATACAAAGTTGCTGGAGGCAGCCGAATGTCATTGCGTTAACTATTATGGGTTACCCTGGAGGCGTGGGATCAAACTGCTCTGCTGCATTGCCGATGACCGGGCCCGTTCGATCCACGTCTCCTCGGCGGAGATCCGGCCGGATGGAGCGCCATTGCCATCATTCACTGCAAGGAATCCGGCTTTCCAGGCCTTCGAGCGGGAGCTCGCTGAGAATTTCGGCGTGGCCTATACGGATCACCCCTGGCTAAAACCGTTGCGCTATGCGTCCAACCGGAAGGACCGGGACCAGCGGATATCCAACTATCCTTTCTACCGGATCGACAGCGAGGAACTGCACGAGGTAGGCGTCGGACCGATCCATGCCGGCATCATCGAACCGGGGCATTTCCGGTTTATCTGCAATGGCGAGCAGATCCTTCACCTCGAGATCCAGCTGGGCTACCAGCATAGAGGTATCGAACCGCTGATGCTCGGCAGGAAGAAACCATTGGAGCGCATAACCATTGCCGAATCCATTGCCGGTGATAGCGTCGTGGGCCACAGCCTGGCCTTTGTCAGCCTTTGGGAAAGCCTGTGCCGGTTCAATCCGCCGGAGGAACTGCTGTTTGCCCGTACCATGGCCCTGGAACTGGAGCGGATGGCCATTCATACAGGGGACCTGAGCGCCATCTGTACGGACATCGCCTACCAACTGGGCAGCGCGGTTTTCGGGCGGTTGCGGACGCCACTGATCAACTTTATGCAGGAATGGTGCGGGAATAGATTGGCCAGGGGGTTGGTGCGGGTGGGCCGGCATCATTTCCCTTTTACGGAGAGCCTGGCGCAACGGCTTATCCAGTTGCTGGACGATTATGAACCTGCTTTGACCGAAATGTATGATGAAATGAAAAGCCTGCCGACGGTGCTGGCGCGTTTGGAAAAAACGGGTGTGGTCCTCCCGGAGCAGGCGGCTTCGATCGGGGCCGTCGGGATGGCGGCCCGGACCTCGGGCATATCCCGGGATATCCGCAAGTCCCATCCTTTTGGTTTGTTTGCCGGCATGGACCATCAGCCCATCGTCAAGCATCACGGAGATGTCTATTCGCGGACGCAGCTGCGTAACGAGGAGATTGCGCAATCCGCTCGTTATGTCCGTGGATGGCTCAGGGATATCCCGGCTCCTGTTGCGGAACTTCCTGTTTTGGGTAGGGCTCTCGAGAATGCGTTCTCGATCTCGCTGGTGGAAGGCTGGCGGGGGGAGATCTGTCACTGCGCCATCACGGATGATGAGGGGGAACTGCTGCATTATAAAGTAAAAGACCCCTCCTTCCACAATTGGCTGGCGGTGGCCCTGGCGGTCCGGAACAATGAAATTTCCGATTTCCCTATATGCAACAAAAGCTTTAATCTAAGTTATTGCGGGCATGACCTTTAAATTTTATTACGTATGCTAAGTAATCTAAGGATACTGCTTCACCAGGGGAAGCAATATATCCCCGATGTGTCGAATGCCCGGCTACCGGGCATTTTCAGGGGAAGGCCGGTGATCAGTACTGTTGCGGTCGACAGCAATGCGTTGGCGGAGCTATGTCCCACGGGAGCGATCAGTGTCGATCCTGTCACCATCAACATGGGGAAATGTACCTTCTGCGGCGAGTGTGCGTTTTCCTTCCCGGAGAAAATATGTTTTACAAGGGATTACAAGATAGCCTCCAATCTTATGAACGACCTGATCATAAGGGAAGGGGCAGATGTCCCCATCCGGCTAAACCCCGATGCCATCCGGGAAGAAGTATCGAGGTATTTCAGTGGTTCGCTGAAACTGCGGCAGGTGTGTGCGGGGGGAGATGGCGGCACAGAATGGGAATTGAATGCCTGCGGGAATGTAAATTTCGACATGGGCAGGTTCGGAGTCGAATTTGTGGCTTCGCCACGGCATGCGGATGGGCTCGTAATCACCGGCCCCATCACTGAGAATATGGCCGAACCCCTGCAAACCTGCTATGAGGCGATCCCCGATCCGAAAATTATCATTCTTGCAGGGACGGATGCCATCAGCGGGGGCATTTTTGCCGATAGATCATCGCTGAACCGGGGTTTCCTGGATAATTATAAAATCGATCTGTTCGTACCCGGAAACCCTGTCCATCCGCTGACGTTCATCAATGGCGTGCTGGAACTGATCAGGAAAAGGACATGAAGGGCGCCGATCAGCAGTTTGCGACGAAAACTTTGAAGCCTACATTGGGAGAGTTCGCCCATTCTATCAGGATCGGGCTGTCGATGGGCTCGTATATGCCTGCTTGCTCCCTGTTCTCCGACAGTTGTGTTAAAGGTGACAGTACGACATAACGGGGCTCCATGTAATCGGGGCGTCTTTCATGCGTAAAAGCATTTACGCGCACATATTGAAAGCCGCGGCTTTTCAGTTCTTCCAGCGTATGGAGCGTCAGAGGGACAGCCGAGTCAAAACTCTCTTTGTACTCACGATTCATATTGCTCATTTTTGCGAAAGAGAACATATTTGCGGGTATTGACGAGCATTGTTTTGCGTGCCGATCAATCGGGTTTCCCGGATCCTATGCGCTCAGGGTCGGCAGGCCGCTCGACCCGCCAGTTCTCGTTATACCTGACAAAGAAAGACAGCCAAATGGCCCGGGAAAAACGCATTAACCAGGGTTGCGCGGCCACCAAAGCGATCATATTACATCCCATCCACCAAAAGAACCTGCCGTCGTTCAGGGAAAAACCCACCACCACCCACCAGGCTAAACACGTGGCGACCGACAAGGCTACGGTGAGGGCATAGCTGATATAGCTGGTGCCATAATAGAACCCCACTTCGATTTCCAGGACCTGGTCGCAAACGGGGCACTTGTTATGCATCTTCATGAATTGGCCAAGGTTGTAAGAATTGCGTACCGTGAACATATCGCCGGTCCTGCAGCGCGAGCACTTATGATGGAACAAGCTCCAAAGATAACCCGGTTTGGTTTTTCGTTTTTCAGCGCACATATCCCTCCGTTTGAATAAATGCTATGACCTCGCTATTCGGGGAGGCCCAATCGAGTAGAATTTCGCTGTCGATCGGTTCATAAATTTCTTTTTCTGCGGGATCTTCGGGCAGATGTTTTACCGGCGCGAGAATAAAATGATTCAGACTTATAGAGTCGGCACGCCAATCGGGGGTATAGCCCTTTATAAGTACAAAGCGAAACCCAAGATCTTTCAAATTCTGGAGGTTCTGCGCCGTTAACCTGGCGCCCCTCCTGGCATTCGTCATGCGATAAAGTTAGCCAAATAACAACGAGATTCCGGTGACATTGATCAGCGGGAAAAGTGATAAAGATCACTTTAAATCGTCGCGGCAGGCGGCATCAGGTCTTTTCGACGAACCGGTAATTCCCTTCATTATACCGGTCGCCGATGTTGGGATAGCGTTTCAGCAGATCGTCGATCTGCGCAAAATCAGCGGCTGTCAGCGTTACTTTCAACGCGCCGGCATTGTCCAGCAGGTATTTCCGGCGTTTGGTGCCCGGGATGGGAATGATATGCGGGCCGCGCGCGAGCACCCAGGCGAGGGCCAGCTGGGCGGGGGTGCAGCCTTTGGCGGCGGCGATGTCGGCGAAGCCGGCGGCAAGATGGCGGTTGTTGTCCGCATGTTCGGACTGATAGCGGGGCAGGGTACGGCGGAAATCGTTGTCGCCCAGCGCGGCCAGGTCGAGCGTATTGGTCATCAACCCCCTCGCCAGCGGGCTGAAGGGAACGAAGGTGATATGCAATTCCTCGCACAGCGGGAGGACATCTTTTTCGACGTCGCGGGTGAGGATGGAATATTCGCTTTGCAGTGCGCTGATGGGATGGATGGCATGCGCGCGGCGGATCGATTTCGGGGAAGCCTCGGAGAGCCCCAGGAAACGGACCTTTCCTTCCTTCACCAGATCGGCCATCGCGCCGACCATGTCTTCGACGGGCACGTTCGGATCGATACGATGCGCGTAATACAGATCGATGACATCTACGCCAAGCCGCCGGAGACTGGCTTCCACGGCCTGTTTGACATAAGCGGGCGAACCGTCGAACGTCGTCAGACGGCCGCCGTCGTAACCCCTGAAACCGAACTTGGTCGCAATGAAGATCTTTTTCCGGTTGGGACGAAGGACACGGCTCACCAATTCCTCGTTCTTTCCATTGGCATACACATCGGCCGTATCCCAGAAAGTGATGCCGATCTCGATGGCCTTCTCCAGGGTGGCGATGGATTCGTCGTCGTCGGGCTGTCCATAGGCATGGTTCATCGACATGCAGCCGAGACCGATGGCGGGAAGTTGAATGGAGGTGTTGCCCAATGTTCTAAATTGCATAGTCTATGGAAGATTTTATCATAAATGTCGGAAAAGTCGAGGAATGGCAGACAGTCAAAGATATGCAGGCGCTCGATGAGGTGTTCCAGCGGGCTAAACGCACACTGGTAGGCGGAGGCACCGTCGCGCTGGTGAGGGAACAGCGGAATGGGGATGCGTATCGGTTCGAGGAGTTCACCAATCTCGAAGATTTCGAAGCGTACCGGAAGAATATTTACAAATATTTGCCGGAAAAGTTCGGAGGGGAAGGATTGGAGGGGCGGAATAGTTTGAATGACGCAAAATAAAAAGAGGCCATTCATAAATGATCTGGCCTCCTTTCCGGCGCTTTTGCCGGCAGATTATTTTTGGAGCAACCCGGTTAAGCGAAATTAACCGAAGGTTTCCATGATTTATCTGTAGATAGCATGAATACCTCCTTTTTTTTGGTGAACGATAGATTCAAAGGTACGAAAAAAATCAAAACGAATCAAACAGACCGACCGGTCTATTCTTAAAGTTATGCTATCTTTAGCTTTATGAAGGAATCGGCTGTTAAAGATCGGATACTGGACACGGCGTCGCGGTTGTTCTACGACCAGGGTTATCACGTCACCGGCATCAACCAGATCATCGACGAGGCCGATATCGCCCGGGCTTCGCTTTACAACCATTATCCCTCCAAGACCGATCTGTTACTGGCCTACCTGGACAGGACGCACGAGGCCTGGTTCCGCGACCTGGAAAGATACCTGCATCCTCTGCCTACCGCGCGCGAGAAGCTGACCGCACTGTTCGATTTTCGCATTCATCGCCAGCGGAGTTCCGGCTATCGCGGCTGTCATTTCAGCAAGATCATCGCCGAGACCGGTGACGACGAGAGGGTATTCCAGCGGGTGAAGGAACATAAGGAGCAGTTCCGGGCGCTGATCCGGCACCTCGTCAAAGAAGCCTGGCACCGGCATACAATGGATGACGATACGCTCGCCAATACCATTTTCCTGTTGCTGGAAGGAGGGATCGCCCTGGGAGCGATGTACCGCAACTCTACCGACGCCGAAAAGGCAAAAAAGATCGTCGAAAATCTGCTGTAGGCCGGCGGCGCATGCGCCACTGTCGCAAACTTTTCATTCCGATCGAAGACTATCTGCCGGATTGGCCCTGGCCGCCTTTACCGAAAGAAAAAAGACAGTTGCTAATGCCAATATTGCCATAGATCCTGAAGCTTGCGTAAAAACCCGCCAGCTTAGCGGGATCCGATAAGCATATTTATTCAACCAGTCATGCATCACCCAGGCGGAAACCGGAACGGCCAACAGCAAGGACAACGTCACCGGTTTTAGAAAATCGATCGAAAGACTGGTAGCAATGCCTTTTACCGACGCGCCCAGCACCTTGCGGATGCCTATCTCCCTTGTCCGCTGCTGCGCCGAGAAGGTCGCTAGTGCAAACAGCCCCAGACACGCGATGATGACGGTGATCGCGCTGAAGACGTCCATCAGCCCAGCCAGCCTCTCTTCTGCCTTATATTGGCTATCATAAGCGTCGTCCAGGAATTCATAGGAGAACTCCTTTATTTTATCGAAAGAGCCATAAATCTGCCCAATTTTCCGGAGTGCCGCCGCCCTATCGCTATAGGGCCAAAATCGTACAAACAAGACGTTGTATTGCCGGCCGAAGGCAGCAGTATCCACGCCTATATAAAGCTCTATCGGTTCGATCTCTCTGGCCAACGACAGGTAATTGAAATCCTTCACTACACCGCCGACACGGTAATCGTCGTTCACCACCTGACCGGTAGCCCGTCCGGAAAAGCCCATCTCCGCCACCGCCACCTCATTCAGAATGGGGTGACGGCCGTCATTCACCGCGGCCATGGATGCCGGTTTTTCCTTCCATTGCAAACCCATTAAAGGGATAAAGCCGGTATCCACCATCATATTCCACATAATGATCTTATGCCCCGGCGCTTTTGTGTCGACTATATCGTTGGATGCTCCTTTATAAAAAGGAAGACTGGCCGTCGCCGTCGCCTGCACCGAAGGCATAGCGGCGACTTCCTGTTTGAATGCCTGGTATGACACCAGTGTTTTTTCGCAGGTGACCATCACGACGTTGTTGCGATCCACGCCCGTATCAGCCTGCTGCATATACCTCAACTGTTTTCCTATGAACAGGGTGCAGATGACCAGTGCGATGGAAATCGAAAATTGCAACACCGTAAACGCTTTTCTTACCATCGCACCGCCCCTTTGACGGCTCAGCCGGCCGTACAATACTACGACCGGATCATAGGCCGACAGCACCAGCGACGGATAGCCGCCCGCAATAAGGATCGTCGACAATAATAACCCCAGAAAGGAAAAGAGTACCGTAGGCGTCTTCAAAAAAGAAGTATCGATATCCAGTCCGATCATCCCAAAGAACCTATGCCGCAACGCCAAAAATAATAATACCCCGATGAAAAAGGCCAGCACGGCGGACAGGGCCGATTCGGTATAAAACTGAGCCGCAATGCTTTTCCTGTCGGCGCCAATCACTTTCCGAACGCCCACTTCGCGCGCCCGAATGACCGCCCTGGCTGTCGCCAGGCTTATATAGTTGATCAGCGCCAGCAAAAGGATGAGCCCCGCGACCAGGGTAAAAAGACCCAGGTATCGCGTATTGCCACGGCGCCCTATAGCGGCCTCCGATAAATGGATATCCGTCAAAGGCAAAAATTTGAAAACAAGACCGTTGCCCCAACCCGATGTATCCCTGGCGGCCAGTTTCGTCGCGGTGGCTGCCACCTTGTTTGCCGACCTCGTATCCCTCAATTTGAGCAGCGTCAGAAAGTTACCCGCGCCGAACCAGTGCATCGTCAACTGGGAGGAATCTTCCGTTTGAGCGATCAGCGAAAAGGTGGAGACCAATGAAAAGGAAAAAGTGGAATTCGAAGGCGGATCGGCACATACGCCCGTCACTTTTAATAATACACGGCCGTCATATACCAGCGATCGCCCGATCGGATCCTGCTGCCCAAAATATTTTTTCGCAGCCGTTTGCGACAGCACTACATTATTGGGCCCGGACAGCACCGTCGAGGCATCGCCGCTGATCAAATGGAAACTGAAAAAACGAAAGAAATTGCTGTCGGCAAGGATAAAATTCCCTGCTTCCCCATAAACCGTAGGGTTTGCCGGCAAAGAAAGATAAGGATTGTTGTATAATACATGTACCCTCATGTAGCTTTCCACCCGCGGATCGGCCTGCTGCACCATTGGAGCGTCCACATAGCTCATAAACGGCGCAATGTACGGATGGTGGATAGATCTCTCCGTGCTCATCCAGAAGATCCGCTGCGCATCGTGATGGAAGCGATCATAAGAATGCTCGTGCACCACATAAAGCAGGATGGTCATGCAAACAGCCAGTCCGACGGCCAGCCCGCCGATATTGATGAGGCTGTAGAGCCGATTCCGGGAAAGATTCCGAACGGCGATGCGCAAATAATTGAGGATCATATATGAGTAGAATAGGTTTGTGTCTTTGACCGGCTCAGGGACTTATCGTCCGGCTTCTATCCTTGTCATCGGTGATGGTCACCGCTGTCGCCGTGCTGTCCACCCAGATAAAACGGGCGGACTGGGATAGAAAGGAGGAGCCGTAATAAAACTCCTGTTTCCGGATCTTACCATTCCGGAAATGGATGATGGCATAGCGATCATCGGGGCCGACCGATATGCTCCTCTGTTTTCTTTTCAGTGCGAATACCTTCAGCTCGTCTTTGTATTGGCTGGCCGCCGCCAGGTAGCTGCCGTCGGACCTCCTCAATTTCACGAGGGCCTTCCCGTCGCCCGGGATATAGACGCCGCTTTGCAGAATGTTCAAGGGTGTGAAACCACCGGCGCCATTGCCCTTCAGCAGCAATCCATTCAGCGCATCGTACCGGCCTATACCTACCTCGGTGCCGTAGTCGTTGCCGCTGATCAGCACATCCAGGTTGCCGTCCCCGTCGAAATCATCGACCAGCATCCCGTTCAGGACCGACACCTGTGCCATTTTCGGCAAGGGGATCATCGTGAACTTACCGCCGCCGTCATTTCTCAAATAGCAGGACTCGAGCATATTGGCTTTCAGGCGCAGCGCACCCTTGCGTTGTTGAGGGGTCAGCAGGTCATCCATGGTGGCCTCGGCAAAGGGCTTATAAGTAGGGAATCTCTTTTTGATACTGCTCCAATGCCTGGCGATGTCATCCCTTACCGGCGCGGGGAACTCCTTCTTTTCTCCATGGATGTCTTTCAGGAATAGCGAGGGGATGGCTATGAAATTGCCGCTGCTGTCAAAATCCCTGGCCGTCATGAACACCGGGAAACTGTCGCTTGCCTGGTACAGGGTATTCAGCCCCACGTTACCCACGATATAGTCCATGCGGCCTACGTTGCGGAAATCTCCCGCAACGATCGAATTCCACCACCCGAACTCGCCGGCGACGCCCGATGTCGAAGTCACGTTGACGAACTTCCCGTTCACATTTTTCAAAAATGTGACGGGCATCCATTCACCTACCAGGACCAGATCGGTCTGTCCGTCGCCGTCGAAATCCGTGAACAAGGCGTCGCAAACCATCCCGATGTCTTTCAGACCGGGGGCCACTTCGGCGGTGACATCGGTGAACCGGGCTTTGCCATCATGGGAATCATTGCGGAAGATGAAGCTGCTGACCGGCCGCGGATAATGGCCGGGGTCCACGCGACCGGATACGAAGAGATCGGGTTTCCCGTCGTTATTAAAATCCATTGCCTTTACGCACAACTTGCTGGTGTGATTGAGGGGTAGCGCCGCCGGGTCTTCGGTAAAATTCCCTTTTCCGTCATTGATGTACAATCTGTCCTGGAATTCATCGGGCGCCGGATTGCCTTTGTATCCCCCGCTGGCGATATACAGATCGGGACGGCCGTCCCCATTTGCGTCGAACAGGAGTATGCCCTCGTCTTTGCGATATTCCGAGGCCATCGGGGCATGTGGCAGGAGGTCTTTTTGGATGAACTTTCCCCCGGGTTGCTGCAGGAATAAATGGGCATGCGTGTACGCATTGCCGCCGATCACCAGGTCGTCGAGGCCATTGCCGTCGATATCACCCGCCGCAAGGGCCGGGCAATATTCGGAGAGCTTGTGCGGGAGCAGGTTTTGAATATTGAAATCGATGTACTCCACGTCCCGGTGCGTATAGCTCAGACCCGCGGAGTCAGTGATCTCCCTGAAGAGCGCGCTGGTGGCGAGCAATGGACGCTCATCGGTGAACGAATCCTTCGCGTCGGCAATGTCGACCGTCAGCACCTGATCGGTCCTGATGTTCCTGAGCGTTTGTCGTCTGCCGTTTTGCCATTTTATGACGACCGAATCGAGCCATTGAGTCTTACCCAGCCCGAAGTGGGCGGCGGCCTCCATCGTCGACAAATACCCCCTGTAAGGATTGTTATCATACACCTGCTGTTTGCCGTGATCGTAATAGACAGCGGCGATGGCGCCGATACCGTTGCGATTCTGCGCGCCGCCGGCAAACCGGATCTTGAGGAAATGCGTGCCGGCCGTGTCCCTGTCCTGCGACGTGTTGCGGTATACGAAGGCCGGGTCATCGATATTGTTGATGACCATATCCATCGCGCCATCGTTGTCGAGGTCGGCATACGCCGCGCCGTTCGAAAAGCTGGGAGTCTCGAGCCCCCATGCCATGGACCGGTCGCTGAACGTACAATCGCCGTTGTTGCGGAAGGCATAGTTGTGCAGCTTGATCTGCGGGATCTTGCCGATCATGTCCGTTTTGCTTTGCAGCTGTTCGGCCTCCGCCCGGTAGGCCATGAAGTCATGATCGGATACATCGCGGGGGAACCCGTTGGTGATAACCAGGTCGCGGTAACCATCATTATCGAAATCGACGATCAATGGGGTCCAGCTCCAATCGGTTTGCGCTATTCCGCTCATAAAGGCTATTTCGCTGAACACAGGGATCCCGATCGTATCGTTTTGCCCGAGACTTCGTCCCCGGTTCAGCTGAAGCGTGTTCCTTACATATTGATATTGATATCCGTACCGATCGAAATTCTGGTAGGTGTTGGTATTGTTGGCCGCGGACATCATTTTCTTGCGGTAATTATCCTCGGGGTTCATGTCGAGCTCAACCACGTCAGGAAGGCCATCGTTGTTTATGTCTACGACATCCTGGCCCATCGAATTAAAAGACGTGTGCTTGAAGTATTCTTTTGCCCGATTGGTAAAGGTGCCGTCGTGATTGTTGATGTAGAGGATATTGTTGGACAAAAAGTCATCCGAGACATAAATGTCTTTCCATCCGTCGCCGTTGATGTCGCAAATGGTAGCGGCGTGTCCGTAGCCTTCGTATTTTATCCCTGCCTGGTCGGAAACGTCATGGAAAACGGGGTGTTTCAATACGGGGTCCATATCGTTGCGGAAAAGCCTGCCCCTGTTGTGTCCCGTGTTGGCATTTTCGTGCCGCTGGGAAAAAACCGAACTGTTGTATCCATTGGAGGCCTCGTTAACGGTAAGATACATATCCAGATCGCCGTCATTGTCGTAATCGAAAAAACTGGCCATGGTGGATTGGACATGGATGTCCAGGCCGTATTCGCGGGCCATGTCCCTGAAATGCGGGATGCCGTCTTTGTCGACGCCCTGATTGACATACAGGATGTTCCGTCTCCGGAGGGAATCTTTGTAAATGGTGTTACAGATATAGATATCCGGGAGTCCGTCGTTGTTGATATCCACGATGGAAACGCCCCTGGCCCATCGTCCGAGGCCACCGACGCCGGCTTTTTCGGTGATGTCATCGAAATGGAAATTCCCTTTGTTCAGGTAGAGTTTGCAGGGCACCATATTGCCGGTGAGGAAAATATCCTGCAAACCATCGTTATTGAAATCGCCGATCCCGACCCCGCCGCCGTTGTAGATGTTGACGACATCCATCGGGTTGATGGAGTCGTTTTCGGTGATCTGGTTATTGAAGGTGATACCTGTATGGGAGGAGGGCATTTTCTCGAAAAGGCCGGCCTTTTCGTGGCAGGCCATTATCCATAGGCAGGAGAGACCCAAAAGAACAAACCGCATTCGCTTCATGCATTAAAATTAAAAAAAAAGGCTACGCTGTGGAGGGTAGCCTTTCTTTTAACAACCCATTATTTTAGTACCCGGGGTTCTGTGTCAGATTGGGGTTAAGGCCGATTGCAACCGTGGGTATCGGCAGCACGGTTAGATTGGCGCTGATGCTGGTATTGTATAATCCATGGATCTTGCCGTCGTGGGTCGGGCCCGGCGCAGGATTCGGGACGGGATTATAGCTGCCGGCGACCGTGCCGTTGGCTTTGTTGATGAAGGTGACCGCTACATCCGTACCGGCCCGGCAGAGATCGAAAAATACAGAGTATTCTCCGCTGAGCTCGTGTCTGTATTCGCTGAGCACCATTTGTAGCGGATCGGTTATCGGCTGGCCGGGTGTGCCATCGAAATTGGCGCTATCCTGCATAATCGCGGGCGCCGTTCCTCCCCATGCCCTGTTGCGGACGAGCGCCAGGTCGGCCATCGCTCCGGCGTTGTCGCCGGTGTGCACCTTGCATTCGGCCCTGGACAACAGCACTTCGGCATAGCGCATGAGGATCTGGTTTTGATCGCCGAACAGGACGCTGGCACCTGCTGCGTTGGAATTGCCGCCCGTCAGGTTCGGATCTCTCCATTTCTTCGCGCAATAGTAGCCGGTACGTTGCTTGTCATCTCCAAACCAGGGTCTGGTCAGGGTTCCGACGGTATTGAGGATCTTGCCATCGTCGCCGGTATAGATCGGGTTGCCGGCCTTAAAACCCTGTTGCACTACATAATATCCTTTCATACCGCCCAATACCTTGTTGATCCCCGGGCTTGCCAGCGTATCGCCGGGGCCGCAGATGGTGAGCAGTTTGCGTTTGTCCCCGGACTGGTAAGAATTCCAAAGCGCGGGATTGCCGTAATCATAACCCTGCCCGGTGAGTTCCTGCGGCCAGCTGAAATCGTCGATCCAGGCGAGCTCGGCTCCGGGGGGCTGCCAGCTGCCGCCCCAATCCTGCGGATCGCCGGCCTTTTTCTCGAATTGGACTTCGAAGATCGACTCGTCGTTGTTCTGGTGATCGTATTCGTTGACGTCCGCGAAGTTGGGCATGAGGTGATAGTTGTTGGTCAACTCGGGGTTATTAAAGGCGGCCAGTGCGCCGGTGTAGTCCTTCAGCCACATGCGGGCTGCTCCCTCGTAGGCGTATGCCGCACCTTTTGTTGCCCGGCCCAGGTCGGCAACGGCCAATTGGGTTTTGGACAACAGGAGTCCTTCGGCCGACGTCATATCCTTTACCACCTGCCCGAACACCGAATCGCGGGATGATCTTGGTCTTAGTCCCGTGTTCACATTTCCCGACGTGTCCGTCTCCAGCGGAACGCCGCCGAAGCAAGCCGCCAGGTAGTAAAACGTCATGCCCCGGAGAAAAAGGGCCTCACCGCGTAAGCGGTTCGCCAGGTTGGCGTCGATAATTCCCTTCTTTTCGGTCAGGGAGATGACGGCAAACGCCGAGTTCGCCCTTGCGATGCCGATATAGGACTGGTTCCAGAGCGTGGTCAGCCCCCCAAATGTGGCAGGGATCTGGTAGTTGTTCCAGAACACGTCGCCGCCCCAGTTGAAGAAATCGTGGGTTCCAAAATTGGCCCGGTACCACATACATTTTTTCAACAGATCGCTGTTTTGATAGGTATCATAAACGGCGTTTATAAGGGCGACCACGTCCTGCGGCTTGTTGAACGTGGCGTCTGCCGTCGCCTGGAACGTGTTTGTCGTTTCCAGGAAGCTTTGTTTACAAGCCAGCGGGCCAACCGCCATCGTAAAGGCCGTCAGGATGATGATTATTCTTTTTCTTTTCATATCGTTGCTGTTTCAATCGTTATTAAAATGACACATTCGCGCCCAGCGTATAGGACCTGGATGAGGGATAGGTGCCCTGATCTACGCCGTTCTGCGTAGCGTTGCCGAACTGTATGCCGATCTCCGGATCCAATCCGCTGTATTTGGTGATCGTAAAGAGGTTTTGCGTTGAAAAATAGAACCGCACGCGCGATATCGCCAGGTTTTTCAGCAGGGCCGGAGGAAGCGAATACCCGATGGTCAGGTTTTTCAGTTTCAGGTAGCTACCGTTCTCGACCCAAACGCTGGAGGGCACATTATCGAGCGTATTATCATCCACTGCAAGCGCCCGTGCATACCTGTTGGAGGGACGGTTCGGCATCCAGTAATTGTTGTAATAATTTACGCTCACGTTCTCCACGCCTTCGGAACCTCTTTTCTGGAAGCTCTCGAGATCGCTTTCGTTGTAGTTGAGTATCTTGTTCCCATAAGTCCCATAGAAATACAGGTTGAAATCCCAGTTCTTATACGTTCCGTCAAAACTCAAACCTCCGAAGAACTTGGGTTGGGGGTTGCCGATGGAGACGCGGTCGCTGTCGGGATTGACGACGCCGTCGCCATTGATGTCTGCGAAATACCGGTCGCCGGGGCTTGTGGCCGCCCTGTAGTAGATGCCGCCGGGAGCCTTTTGGTTCAGGGCGTTGATCTGGGACTGGCTTTGGAAGATACCCAGCGATCTGTAACCGAAGAACTCGCCGACCGGGCCGCCTACGTAGGACCTGGAGAAATTATCCCAGCCCTGACCCGTCAGGGAAAGTCCGCCGAAATTATTCAGATAGGTGGTACCGGAGGTGATGCTGGTCAGCGTATTCTTGACGGAAGTCAACGTTCCCGTCAGGCTCCATTGGAAATCCCTGCCTGTATTGGCCCGATATGTAGCTGCGATCTCCACACCCTTGTTGTTCATGCTGCCGACGTTATGGGTTTCGTAGGAGTACCCCGTCTGTGCAGGCACGGCAATATTCAAAAGGAAGTTTTTCGAATCCCTGTTGAACCAGTCGGCCGTCACGGTCAGGGCTCCCTGGAGGAAGGCAGCATCCAACCCGATGTCGGTCTGGACATCCGTCTCCCATTTCAGGTTGGGGTTGGCGGGTTGTGTTTGCGCGATGCCATTCTGGTAGATCTTATCGAACGGATAGCCCAGGTTATCGGCGCCGCCGCCGTTCACGTTGGAGGTAAAGTTGCCGGCGTAAAGGGCCTGGAACTGGTATAAATTGATAGGGCTCTGATTACCTACCTCGCCATAGCTGCCCCTCAGCTTGAGATCGTTGATCCAGGTGACATCCTGCATAAACGATTCGTTCTTTATTTTCCAGGCTACGGCGCCCGACGGGAACACGCCATAATCATGACCGGGGTCGAATTTGGAAGACCCGTCTCTCCGGATCGTACCGGTGATGATATATCTGTCGCTGTACTGGTATTGCAACCGGGCGAACTCGGAGGCCAGCGTGGCGACGGTTTGTCCGTTGCCGAATTGGTCGAAGGTCAGGTTGGTCAACTGTGCCAGGTCCCTGACCACGCCGTTCGGCGGAATGCCTCCCGCCCCCATCATGTTATTGGTCGTTTTCTGAGCGGAGACGCCGCCGACGAAGTTGATGGTGTGCTCTCCGAAGGTTTTGTCATAAGCGATGGTATTTTCCCACAACCACTCGAACATATCGTGCATGCTCTGGTGATAATTCGCATTGGAGACGATCGCACCGACGAATCCCTCCTTGGCGGCGCGGTCATCCTGGGGCTGATAGTAGGAACCGGAATAGTTGCTGACATTAACGCCCGCATTGGTCTTGATCCGGAGGCCGTCGAAAGGCATCACCTCCAACGAGGAACTTGCCAGGATGAAATTGGTGATGTTCTTGTATTGATTCGTCTCGACCGTATAGACCGGATTGCTGAACTTGAATACGTTGGAGTTATTGGGGTTATAAAAGCCATAATTGCCCTTGCCATCCTTGATCTGGTTGGTCAGCCGGTTGCCGCTGTCGAGCGTCGGAGGATTGACGGCCAGCTGATACAACGATCCCATGCCGCCCGCGCCGACCGCGAACGGGTTGTTGGCGTCCTGGTAAGTATACTTGACGCTGGTGGACGATTTGAGCCATTTGGCCGGCTGATAGTCCAGGTTGAGACCGGCGGTAAACCGTTTGAAAAACGACTTGATCAATATGCCCTGCTGATCGTAGTAGCCGAGCGTGAGGGCGGATTGGGTCTTGTCATTGCCGCCCCTCATCGACACGTTGTAGCTCTGAATCAGACCTGTATGGTACATGGCGTTCTGCCAATCGACGCTGTGGAGCTGATCGGGCGTGTGCCAGATGGGCAGGCCGTGGTAAGAGTGGGTCGAGTCGGATGCCTCGACCTGGTTGGATAGAGTGGCAAATTGCTGCGCATTCAACAGATCGTATTCCCTGGGTTTTCCCTGTACGGTTTCATACATATCGAAGGAGATCTGCGTCCTGCCCTTCAAGCCTTTCTTCGTGGTGATGATCACTACGCCGTTGGCCGCACGGATACCGTAAATGGCGGTAGCGGAGGCATCTTTCAGGACATCTATCGATGCGATGTCATTGGGATTGATATTATTGATACCGCCTGTGGTAGGATAGCCATCCACGACGTAGAGCGGGTTGTTGCCGCCGCTGGCCAGGCTGCCGATGCCTCTTATAAGCACGCTGATGTTACCGCCCGGCGAGGCGTCATTGTTGACGATCTGAACGCCGGCCGCACGTCCCTGCAGCGCCTGCTCGGCCGTGGTAATAGGCACTTTTTCGATCTGGTCCGCGCTGACGCTGCTGATGGCGCCGGTCAGGTCCTTGCGTTTTGCCGTACCGTACCCGATGACGACCACCTGCTGGATGCTTTGGTTTTCGGCAACGAGGCGGATGTTGAAATTGGACCGGTTGCCTACAGGGATCTCCTTCGGCACGAATCCGACGTAGCTGATCACCAGCGTGGCATTGGGTGGAACCGCGATCGAAAATGACCCGTCCGGACCGGTCGCCGTTCCGACCTTTCTTCCTTTAACGGTCACTGTAGCGCCGACGATCGCGCTGTCGTTTTCGTTTCCGACGACCTTTCCCGTCACCTGCCGTGTCTGACCGAACACGGCGCCGGTAAAGAAGATGAGCGACAGGATGACGATCAGTCTCCTGCAAGAATTTTTAGAATTAATCATAAGCAATCAATTGAGTGTGTAGATTTATGCAGCGGCTATGTCTGCGCACCTCCCTGCAAAGCTAGTGTTAAGGCAATCAAAGAAAGGTATTTTGCTGCATGTATTCCTGATCAATATTTATCAAAATCTTTTCAAATTTTATCAAATCGCGGACAAGGCAGCGCCGGCACCCGACTTTTTGGGGTAATTTGTACGCGCATATGAGAACGATCCAAATCGGGATAGGACTGTCGTTCGTCTTCGCCGTGTTTGCAACGGGCGTAGCGGATGGGCAACCTTATTATTTCAATCATTTCCAGGTGGAGAATGGGTTGTCGAATAATTCCGTCGAATGCAGCATACAGGATGACGACGGGTTTCTCTGGTTCGGAACGATCAACGGATTGAACCGGTTCGATGGATATACCTTCCGAAAATATTATCACGATCCGGCGGACAGCACCAGTATCGGAAGTAATTTCATCCGGTGTTTGTACAATGACCATCATGGCATGATATGGGTCGGCACGAACAAGGGTGTATATACATTCGATAAATTCAGGGAGAAGTTCAGCCTGGTGCGGCCGCTGCCGAAAGGAAACACCACGGAGATCCTGTGCGGCGGGAGGGATCGTTTCTGGTTCATCATCGATCAGTACGTTTATTGCCTGGACCCTTCGACGGGGAAAGCGCGACCCTACCCGATGAATGGACGGTGGCCGGCGGCGACGTGGATATCGATCACGCCGGGACAATCGTTGTGGGTCTCGACGACCGACGGCTGCCTGAGAAAATACCTGCCGGAAAAGGATTCTTTTTATGTCTTCAGCACTTACCGGAAAAATACCGGGCCGTTGCCGGTATCGATCGAGAAGATCTACCCGATGAACGACAGCTCGTTCCTGATAGGAACCAAGGACGAGGGGGTGAAGGTCTTCGATACGCGAACGGGTGTCTACAGGGACATAATCACCTTCAACGAAGAGCGAACGGGCATCTATGTGCGATCATTTATCCGGCGAAGCGAAAACGAATATTGGATCGGCACCGAGACGGGGATCTATATTTATAATAATGGCACCGGCGCGGTAACGCATCTGCAAAGGGAATACGATAACCCTTATTCCATATCGGACAATGTCGTCTTCGCGTTTTGCCGGGACAGGGAAGGGGGATTGTGGATCGGGACCTACCTTGGAGGCATCAACTATCTGCCGGACCGGTTTGTTTTCTTCCAAAAATTCTTCCCGCGGCCGTCGACGCCGTCGCTGAGCGGCAATGCGGTGCATGAGATCACCAAGGACCGGTTTGGCAATTTCTGGATCGGAACGGAAGACGGGGGCGTGGACAAATTCTCGCCAGAAAACGGAACATTCGTCTCTTTCAAACCCGGGACCTCGAAAGGCAGTATCGCCTATCATAATATCCATGGTCTGCTGGCGACCGGCAACGAATTGTGGATAGGCACCTTCGAACACGGCCTGGATGTGCTCGACATCGCAACGGGCAAGGTTGTCCGTCATTATAATGCGGGACCGGGGATGCACGATCTGAAAAGCAACTTCATCGTGACCATTTACCAGACCAGGGAACATCAGCTGCTCATCGGAACATGGGGAGGATTGTTTTTTTACAACCGGGAAGCGGATAATTTTTCGCCGGTGCCCGGATTTGCCGCGCCTATCCAGGCGATACTCGAGGACGACCGGCGGGTGTTGTGGTGCTGTACGCAGGGCGACGGGATCATTTATCGTGATCCGCGGACAGGCGGGGTTGGCGCCGGCATGGTTGGCCATCTGCGATACGATCCGGGAGATACGAGCAGCCTGAATGACAACCACGTCAACGGCATCTTCGAGGACAGCCGGAAGAACCTGTGGTTCGCCACGGAGGGAGGGCTTTGCAAATATGACCGGGCCGCGGGGAAATTCACGCGTTACACGACCAGGGACGGACTGCCCGACAACCTCATCTTCCGTATTCTCGAGGATGGCAGCCTCAACCTGTGGATCAGCACCTCGAAAGGACTGGTGTGTTTCAATCCCGATACCCGGGACATCCGGGTCTACCGGCGGTCGAATGGCCTGCTGAGCGATCAGTTCAACTACAACTCGTCTTATAAGGATGCGGACGGCATGCTTTATTTCGGGAGCGTCAAAGGGCTGATCGGATTCAACCCGGAACAGTTCGGGAAGAATACCGCCGTTCCGCCCGTCTACATCACCGGCATCCAGATCAACAACAAGGAATATACAGCGGATGGTCAGCACTCGCCGTTGAAGGAATCCATTGTCTATACGCAGGCGATCTCGCTTCCGTATGACCAATCGACGGTCAGTATCGATTTTGCCGCGCTGAGCTATATCGTGCCGGAGAATAATGAATATGCCTATAAGCTGGAGGGGTTCGATAAGGAATGGACCTATCTGAAAACGAACAGAAAGGCGTACTTTACGAAACTACCGCCCGGAAAGTATACCTTTAAAGTGAAGGGCTCCAACAGCAGCGGCATCTGGAATGAAAAGGAGGCGGCGATCGGGATCGAGATACTGCCGCCGTATTGGGCCAGCAGCTGGGCGTATATGCTGTATGCCCTTGTCTTCCTGGGGCTGGGATATTTTGTCATCCGATGGTTCGCGGCGCGGACGGCCGAGCGGAACAGGCGCAAGATAGAATTGCTGGAAAGGGAAAAGGAAAGGGAGATCTATCATGCGAAGATCGAGTTCTTTACCAACGTCGCGCATGAGATCAGGACACCCCTGACATTGATCAAGCTGCCGCTGGACAAGCTGGTGAAGAAACATGCCCAGTATCCCGAAATAAATGAAAACCTTCGTACAATGGAAAGGAACACGAACCGACTCATCGATCTGACGAATCAGCTGCTCGATTTCCGGAAAACGGAGACGGACAAATTCAGTTTGAATTTTGTGAAGACGGATATATCCGAGCTGATCAGGGAAACATTTTCCAATTTCCAGCCCGCGGCCGAAGAGAAGGCGATCCATTTCACACTGGAAATGCCCAGGCTTTCGCTGCAGGCGTTCGTGGACCCGGAAGCGGTCAAAAAGATCCTGAACAACCTGGTCAACAATGCCATCAAATACGGCGGCAGCAAGGTGACGGTACGGCTGCTGCCATTCAGCAGCGAGGACAATGTATTCAGTATCGAGACCCGGAACGACGGTCTGCTGGTCCCTTATGAACAGAAAGAAAAGATCTTTCAGCCGTTCTATCGCGGGAAAGGTACGGAGAAACAGCCGGGTACCGGTATCGGGTTGCCTTTGGCCCGGTCGCTCGCCGAATTGCATAAGGGCGCCCTAGATCTGAAGAAGCCGGAGAACGACCTGAACGTTTTTTTGCTGGTGCTCCCGATCCACCAGGACCAGGAATTCGTATTGCAGGATGAGGAGGCGGCGGATGTGAAGCCGGATGAGGCCCCGGGCGGGGGCAAGGACCCGTCGCGGCCGGTCATTCTTTTTGCGGAGGACAACAAGGAGATACTGGATTTTATAGCTCGCGAGCTGCAAGGCGAGTATATCGTTCAGAAGGCCCTGAACGGGAAACAGGCAATGGAGATCGTTCGGGAGGAGAATATCCAATTGGTGATTTCCGACATCATGATGCCCGTCATGGATGGCATCGAACTGTGCAAGGCCATGAAAACGGATCTGGAGTTCAGTCATATTCCTATTATCCTCCTTACCGCCAAGAATACCCTGCATGCGAAGATCGAGGGGCTGGAAGTGGGCGCCGATGCATATATCGAGAAACCGTTCGTGCTGGAGCATCTCAGGGCGCAGGTGTCCAACCTGCTGTCGAACCGGGCCAAGATCAAGGAGTATTTTGCCAGCAACCCGCTGGTACACATCCGGAGCATCGGGTGTTCGAAAGCCGACAAGCAGTTCCTGGAGCAGCTGGACGCCATCATCCATGAAAATCTGAACAACGCGGAGATCGACGTGGAGAACCTGGCCAGACGCATGAATATGAGCAGGGCGACCTTTCACCGGAAGGTAAAGGCGCTGTCGAATCTTACCCCGCATGAGCTGATCAATATATCGCGGTTACAGAAGGCAGCATCTCTGCTGGCGGACGGCAACTATAAGGTCTATGAAGTGGCCGATATGGTGGGGTATAGCCTGGCGTCGAATTTTGCCAGGGATTTCCATAAGCAGTTCCGTATGACCCCGACCGAATATGTCAACAGCCGGAAAAATTTATCCCGAATATGAAAGAGGATCGAAGGAATTTTATCCGAATGGGTGCGGTCGTTGCGGCGGCGCTCTCGGGGAAGGCGGGGTTGCCCGCGGGCTTTTTGCGGGGGCGAGGCGCGGTGGGGCGTTTGGCGGAAGATGGGCGGAGCGCGGTGCGTGTGGCGGATGGGCGAGGCGCGGTGCGCGGTTATGTACGGGACGCGGGGATGGTGATGTCGGAGGCCTATTTCGACGGGTTCAACCAGCATAAGATAGCATTGTGCAGGCAGATGGACGTGCTGGGCGCGGTGGGAGGCGTCAACCCGAGAATGATCGGACTGAATGCCGTGAAGCCCTGGGATTATGAAGCTGTACTGGCGGTAAAGAATGCATGGGATAACGAAGGGTTGAAGATGACGGTTGTGGAAGGACCGCCGGCGCTGGGCGAAAAGACCAAGCTGGGGCTGGAGGGCAGGGATGAAGAGATCGCCAACTTCATCACGCTGATGCGGAACTTGCGCCGGGTAGGTATCGACGTAATTTGTTATAACTGGATGCCGGTGATCGGCTGGTACCGGACGGACAAGGCCAAACCGGGCCGGGGGGGCGCGCTGGTGACGGCATTCGATTATGAAGCGGTGAAGGGGCTTCCGTCCACTGAATATGGCATAGTAACGCAGGAGCAATTGTGGAAGACGCTGGAATATTTCCTGAAGGCGGTGGTGCCGGAGGCGGAGAAGGCGGGTATCAAGCTGGCTATGCATCCGGACGACCCGCCGATCGACATAGGGATCAAAGGTATCGCGCGAATTATGACCTCCGTGGAGAATTTTTCCCGGATGCTCGACATCTATCCCAGTCCAAGCAATGGGATCACGATGTGCCAGGGGAATTTTTCGCTGATGGGGGCGGATATTCCGGCGACGGTGCGCGCATTCGGCAAACGCAACTGCATCCATTTCGTGCATTTCCGGAATGTACGGGGAAGCAAATACAAATTCGAGGAGACGTTCCATGATGAGGGGCAGATCGACATGTACGAGGCGATGAAAGCGTATTACGAGATCGGGTTCAGGGGGCCTATACGACCGGACCATGTGCCGACGATGGCGGAGGACAGCAATACGTTCGCTGGTTATTCGACCATCGGAACGCTTTATGCCAACGGGTATATCCGGGGTTTGATGGAGGCGGTGAGCAAGGACAAAAAATAAGCTTATATGAATAAAAGGGTTTTGTTCATTGCAGTCCTCGTTGCGGGCTGGTGCGTTGCGCGGGCGCAGCAGGTTGGTTCGTCGCCCGAGTACATCCGGATGCTGACCTCGCGGTGGAAGGGCGAGCGGTTCGCCGACGGGAGGCCGAAGGTGCCGGACGACTTGCTGGAACGACTTAAACCGCTGTCGCTGGAAGACATCTGGGGTGTATTGCGGAACAGGGGATACCAGAACCAGTTCGAAGGCAACTGGCAGGTCGTCAACCCGGACAGCGTAATGACCGGCAGGGTGGTGACTGCGCAATACATGCCCCTGAGACCCGACCTGGACAGCCTGGTCAAAGCGGAAGGCAGGGCGGAAGGCCGCGGACAGCGCGGGGGCACCAATTCCTGGCCGATCGATATGCTCGTGGATGGGGACGTCTATGTGGCCGACAGCTATGAAAAGATGGCCGACGGGACGCTGATCGGTGATTACCTGGGCAACTCGGTCTATGCGCACTCGCATCGTGGATTTATCTTTTACGGGTCCGTACGCGATATGGCAGGTCTGTCGGAGATCAAAGGGTTCAACGGGTGGATGAAAGGATCGGATCCTTCCTATATCCAGCAAATGATGCTGACCTCGATCAATGCGCCGATCCGGATCGGGCGGGCGATCGTATTGCCCGGGGATGTCGTGCTGGCCAACAAATGGGGCGTCATCTTCATTCCGGCCTACCTCGTGCAGGAAGTCGTCATCACATCGGAGGTCACGGAGCTGCGGGATGAGTTCGGACATCAGCGGCTGCGGGAGAAAAAATACCTGACGGGGCAGATCGACAGTCAATGGACGGAGGAGATAAAAAAGGATTTCCTGGACTGGCTGAACCATTACCCCGGGAAGCTGCCAATGAGTAAAAAGGAATTGGACGATTATCTCAGAGAAAGAAATTATTAAACGTATGAATAAGAGTCGTCGGGGATTTTTTCGCAAAGCCGCCTTTGGAGGAATGGCTTTCGGCGGTGTGTTCGGGATGTCGTTCGAAGACCGGGTCGCGGAAACTACCCGCGCCGTCCGCCGGGATTCGGCGCCCTCCGATCTAAAGATCACGGATATGCGTTATGCCGTTGTGCAGAATGTCGGTCGAACGGCGATCATCCGCATCGATACCAACCAGGGCATTTACGGGCTGGGTGAAGTAAGGGACGGCGCGGACGAGCGCTATGCGCTGATGCTGAAGAGCCGTATCCTGGGTCAGAATCCCTGCAATGTAGAAATGATCTTCAGGATGATCCGCCAGTTCGGCGGTCCGAGCCGCCAGGCGGGTGGCGTCTGTGCGGTGGAGATGGCGTTGTGGGACCTATGCGGAAAGGCATACAACGTACCGGCGTGGCAGCTGCTGGGCGGGCGGTACCGGGATAAGATAAGGTTGTATGCGGATACGCCGGAGGCCAGTTCGCCCGGGGAGCAGCAAAAACTGATCCGGTACCGGTTGGAGCAGCAGGGATATACGTGGCTGAAGATGGACCTCGGCATCGAGGAGATCAAGGATATACCGGGGACATTGGTCAATGCTGAATTCTGGGGGCCACGGCTCAGCCAGTGGCAGGGCGGGTATATGTCCTATGCCGAGACGGAACATCCCTTCACGCAGATACAGATCACGGACAAAGGTTTCGAGGAAATGGCCAAGATCGTGGATAATGTCCGGAGCATGGTCGGCTATACTATTCCGTTATCTACGGATCACTACGGGCATTTCGATCTGAACAATGGGATCCGCCTGGGGAGGGCGCTGGAGAAATACCGGCTGGCATGGATGGAAGATATCGTGCCCTGGCAGCTGACCGATCAGTGGAAGACGATCACCGACGCGCTCGAAACGCCCACCCTGACGGGGGAGGATATCTATTTGCTGAAGAACTTCAAGCCCCTTATCGATATCCATGCCGTCGACATCATCCATCCCGATCTCGTCACCTCGGGTGGTCTGCTGGAGACGAAGCACATCGGGGATTATGCGGAAGAACATGGGATCGCCATGGCCATGCACCAGGCGGGAACGCCCGTCAGCTTCATGGCTAACGTACATTGCGCCGCCGCCACGCAGAACTTCCTGGCCCTGGAACATCATTCCATCGACGTGCCCTGGTGGGAAAGCCTCGTCCGGACGACGGATGGAAGGGTGCTGATCACGAAGGGTTACGCGAACGTGCCGCTCTCGGCGCCGGGGCTGGGCATCGAGTTGAACGATGAAGAGGTGAAGAAGCATCTTACGGCAAAGGATAAAAGCTATTTTGCGCCTACACCGGAGTGGGACGACCTGCGTTCGCACGACAGAACTTATAGCTAATCGATAGATGAAAAAGAAAGACCTGACCTACACGCTGGTGATCATCGTCGCTGTGATCGTATCGCTTTGTTACCCGAAATATTTCGTCGAGATAAAAGGTTTCAAGCTGGCCAGGCTGATCACTCCCTTGTTGCAGGTGATCATGTTCGGCATGGGCACTTCTATGAGCTTGCGTGATTTTGCAGGGGTCGTGCGGACCCCGAAAGGGGTGATCATCGGCGTCTTCAGCCATTACCTGATCATGCCGCTGCTGGGTTTCACGCTGGCCAGCATCAGCGGGTTGCCGCCGGCGATCGCCGCCGGCATCATACTCGTCGGGTGTTCGCCCAACGGACTTGCTTCGAATGTCATCTCCTACCTGGCCAGGGCCAACCTGGCATTGTCCGTGACCCTGACGGCCGTGAGCACCCTGCTATCGCCATTGCTGACGCCCCTGTTGATGAAGGTGCTGGCGGGGCAGTTCATCGCGATCGATGCAGGCGCCATGACGCTCGATATCATCAAAATGGTGATTGTCCCGATCGGGGCCGGATTGCTGTTCAACCGATGGTTCAGCGGGAGGGTCCCCTGGCTGGATCGTGCCATGCCGCTGGTATCGATGGCCGCCATCGCCATCATCATTTCGATCATCACGGCAGCGGGCAGGGATAGCCTGCTGACGATCGGGCCCCTGTTGATCCTGCTCGTGACGATCCATAACCTGGCAGGATACTGTTTGGGTTATTGGTCGGGGCGACTGTTCCGGATGAGTGAACGGGATTGCAGGACGATGGCCATCGAGGTCGGCATGCAGAATGCGGGATTGGCTTCCGGGTTGGCGAAGGGCATGGGGAAGATAGCGACCGTCGGACTGGCGCCGGCGATATTCGGACCGCTGATGAATACGACGGGATCGTTGCTGGCATCTTTTTGGTACCGGCGCCCGCCGGTGGAGCGGAGGACGTTGGCGGGTGCTTCGGCGGGGGCTGGGGAGGCGACGGGGAGGAGCGGAGCTTCGGCGGGCGGAACCGGGGCGGCATTGCTGATCGTGTGTGTGATCGGGGCGGGACTGCTGGGAGGGTGCACACGTACACATCGCCGTTATGACGGCAGCGTCGGCGCCGATTGGCCCGCATACGGCGGGAACAAGGCCGGAAACAGGTGGTCTCCCCTGAACCAGATCCGGCTGGACAACGTCGGGCGGCTGGCGGTAGCCTGGACCTACGATACGAAGGAAGATCAGGGTCCCGAAGAAGGCGGGCACGAGATCCAGTGTCAGCCGATAGTCGTCGACGGCATCCTGTACGGCACGACGCCGGAACTGCATCTGTTCGCCGTCAGGGCCGATGACGGCATGTTGCTTTGGAAGTTCAGTCCGCCTTATGTCCGGCAGCGGTTCAATACCAACAGGGGGGTACTGTATTGGGAACAGGGTTCCGATAAACGGATAATCTACAGCAGCGGGTCGGTGCTGTATGCGATAGACGCGGTCACGGGCAAGCCGGTCAAGGGCTTCGGGAAGGATGGGATGGTCGATTTGCACGAGGGATTGGGGACGGGGTTGGGGCATGACGTTCAGGGATTGATGGTCACGGCGACGACGCCGGGCGTCATCTATAGGAATACGCTGGTCATTGGCAGCAGCGTGTCGGAGGACGGGGATGCGGCGCCGGGACATGTGCGGGCGTTCGATATCGTCACGGGCCGGCTGAAATGGGTATTCCATACCATACCGCTGCCGGGCGATCCGGGCTATGGCACCTGGCCACCGGATGCGTACCGGAAGATCGGCGGGGCCAATTGCTGGGGAGGGATGGTCGTCGATGAGAAAAGGGGTGCGGTCTATTTCGGCACGGGGAGCCCGTCTTCGGATTTTTATGGCGGAGCCCGCGCGGGGGAGAACCTGTTTGCCAATTGCATCGTGGCGTTGGATGCGGAGACGGGCAGACTGCGATGGTATTACCAGACCGTGCATCACGACCTGTGGGATCGCGATATTCCATGTCCGCCCGATCTGCTAACGGTAAAGCACAATGGACATTCGGAAGACGTGGTCGTGCAGGCGACCAAGGATGGGATGGTCTATGTCCTCGACCGGGATAGCGGGACGTCTTTGTTTCCCGTGGCGGAAAAGAGCGTGCCTGTCGATGGGTTGCCGGGGGAGCGTCCCTGGGCGGTGCAGAAGTATCCTGTGAAACCGGCGCCGTTGTCGCGGCAGACCTTGTCCGACTCCGACCTGACCGGGTTGTCGCCGCAGGCGCATGCTTTTGCGGAGCGACGTTTCAAGCAATTGCGGCGGCCCTACAATAAATTCCTGCCTCCCGATACGTCCGGTACCCTGCTTCAGGGATATAGCGGCGGCGCGGAGTGGGGTGGGAACGCAGCCGATCCCGAGGGTATCTTGTATCAGAATGCCAATGAGGATTTCTGGGAATTGCAGATGAGCTCGCGGGCGGAACGGGCTAAAGAGGTGGCCGGCCTGGCAGCGGGTAAAGGGCTCTATATCGTCAATTGCGCCGCGTGTCACGGGGCGGATCGGAAGGGAAATCCCGGGAAGTTCCCCGATCTGCGGCGGGTGGGTCGCCGGCGGACGCCGGAAGATATAGCGGATCTGATCCGGAGCGGCAGCGGGAAGATGCCTGCGTTCACGCAGCTGACGGAGGGACAGCGGCAGCGGATAGCGGAATATTTATTGAAGCCCTGGGAAGTGGGGGAGGGGCATAGGGAGACAGAGAAAGCGGCGGCGCCTTCGGGGGAATTCCCGTACCGGCCGGATTACCTGATAAAAGTATGGCAGCCATTCACCGACGATAGCGGTTATCCCGCCGTGAAACCGCCCTGGGGGACGCTGAACGCGATCGATCTCAATACGGGAGAATATGTATGGCGGGTGCCATTGGGAGAGTATCCCGAGCTGACGGCGAAAGGGGTGCCCGTCACGGGGACCGACTCGTATGGTGGACCGCTGGTGACCGCAGGGGGGCTGGTGTTTATCGCGGGGACGAGGGACGGCAAGCTGCGTGCTTTCGACAAATCGACGGGGAAGATCGTGTGGGAATTCCAGTTACCGGCGGGCGCTTATGCTACACCGATCACCTATTCGGTAGATGGCCGGCAGTATATCGCTATTGCCGATGGGGGTGGCAAGGGCGGTATTTGGGGAGGAAAATATTTTGCATTCGCATTGAAATGAAAAAGCCCCGGCCGTAGCAAAGGCCGGGGCGATGCGCTACTTTCTAAGTCGGACGCGGTCTGCAACGAGTTTGCCGATATCGATGCCCATCTGACGGCTGACGATCGTGGAGTATTCATAATGAATACCGCCGTAGAAGCGGCTCCTGGACGTCTCGTCGGATGCCGCGCGTATGCTGGGGAACGACCGGCTTTTGATCCCGAATTCCAGCTCGGTGGTATCGGTAAAGGCGACGTTGTCGCCAACCACGCTCGACAGCGCCTCTGCTGCGGCGGCGGAGATGGTGCAATGTCCGCAGGTGTATTCCGGGAAGGGAGGCGTCTGGAGATGCGGCCGCCAATTCGGATCGATGTACTTGTTGATCGCGGTCTCCGGCCGCTCGGTATTGTAGATGTATTTAATATTCCAGCACTGGATAAAGGCGTCGAAAAGCGCCACCGCCGTCTTCGCATAGGCGGCAACGGTAGTCGGATAGTCGTCGCCCTGCTTTTGGGTAACGATACCCACTATGCCCATCCAATGTCCTGCGGGCGAGAACTTTTTCGTGCCGAACATGAGGTGACCGGATACGTTCAGCTTGAAGGGGTTGTCGTCCCAGAAATCGGCAATCCACGTCTGTTCGGGTGTAAGGCTGTCCACGATGTTCTGGCTTTTTTTCACTTCCTGGTAATAGGGCGCCTTTTTATCGGTTACATCGAACTTATAGGGCGGATGCGGCATGAACTGGCTGATGCTGTCCATGACCAGGTAGCGGATCTCGCTCCAATGGGGTTCCATGGCCGGGGTGTAGGCCGGCGGGGTGGGAACCCAGCGGCCGGGGGAATCGTTGACCATGTATTCCGGGGCGCCGCGGGTCTGCAGATACCGGTCTTTCTTGCTCCAGGCCATGATCGCCGAAGAGACGGTATCGGCATAGGTGACGGAATTGTCGAACATATCGGAGGGCATGCCATGGTCTTTGGCCAGCTGTTTGAGGCTGTCGACCCAGGTGCGCATGCTGCCTTCGGGGAAGGTGACGGCCTCGCCGAGCTTGCAGTAAGCGAGCAGGGATGCCAGGCCGAAATTGATCTTTTCTCCGGGGGCAGGCTGTGGCACGGATTGCAGACCGTGGAGTTGACCTGCCATCGACCGGAAACGGTCGGGATAGCCTGCGGCGATGACCTCATAGCCGGCCACGGCGGCATACAGGTAGTTGCGTGAAGCCACGATCGGGCCGAAATTGTTGCCCATAACGACGGTGTTCAGCTGGTGCACCGTGCTGCAGTATAAATTGGGGTCCTTGAATATCTTGTCGTAATCATTGCTGGAATGACATGCGGAAAAACCGATCGCCAGACAGGCGATAAGAAGAAAACGTGTCATGATTTATCGAGGAGGTATTTTGAGTTAAATAGTAGGAAACAGAATATCCGGCAGAGCGGGCGTCATTCTCGGCGGTTGTTTGCCGATTCGCGTATGTCCGGGACAGGTGGCGGCCACCTGGCTTATCCCTCCGGAAGCGGGGCCTGCGGAAAAATGGCCGATACAGAATGCCGGGATACCCTGCCAGAAGGCATTCAGCAGGACTTGCGCGGTCCTCGAAGAGGACTTCCCATGGCCGCCGGTATCGGGTACGCCGGTCACCAGCCGTAAAATATCGTTCTTAGCCTTGCGGAGCCGGGCGGTCTCCCTGTCGGCGATGCATACAAATTCAACCGAATCGTTGAACACTCTTTTACGAACGAACCGGTAACGGGTATTACCCACTTCGATCTCTCCTTCTGTGCGTTCGAATGAGGCCGATGGGTTCGAGTAAGGGATACCTGACGCCGACACCTTCAGCACGATCAGCTGGTCCTCGTCGAACTGGTCTTTATCCAGCCTGGCTATCCAATGAGCGTTTTCATGGCTTTCGAACCAGGAAATGAAAAGCCAGTAACCTACCCAATTGAAAAACAGAAAAGTCAATAACGATATGGTCGCAATCTTTCTGAACAACGTTACAAGGTATGCAACTTTGGGTAAAATAGTGCATACGGGTTATAAAAACGTGAGCGGCACCGGGTCGCTATGGACTCAGCACGACGATAGCCTGACGGGCCGTGCGTTTTCCATTGGTCCAACTGAGCAGATAGGTGCCATTGGACAGTCCGGGCACATTGATCTGCACGCGTGAAAGGCCTGCCGGCTCGCTGATGGTCTGCAGTACCTTGCCCGACAGATCGGATAGCTCGAATTTCGAAGGGCTGTCGGTCGTGGGCAGGTCCACGTAGAAGAACCCGTATTTCACCGGATTGGGGTGGACGGGCAATGGTGTCAGCTGCAGCGAGATCGTATAGCTATAGGTGTAGGCCGCAGTAGTGTCCTGCATCCGGAGCCTGTAGTAACTGATCCCCTTTGCGGGAGCCTGGTCCGTCAGCGAATACGCATGGTTTGCCCCATTGGATCGTATGGAAGGCACTGTACCGATGATAAGGAACTGGAGACTGTCCATGCTGCGTTCGACGGCATAATAGGATATAGCGGCATCGTCCTGCACCATCCAATTCAATTGCGGCTGGTTGCTATTCAACGCCCCGCTGAAGCTCAACAACTGAAAGGCTTTCGAAGGGGGCGGTTTTGCCGTATCGGCCAGGTAAACGAAACCATTGAGCGAATCGATCGAAGTGGAGTTGGCGACTTTGACCGAACCTGTGGCGCCGGTGCTGACGATAGCTACGATCTGTGAATCGGATATTACGCTGAAGGCAAGCGAGGGGACCCCGCCGAAACTTACTCCCGTAGCGCCTTTGAGATTAGCGCCCCTGATGGTGACGGATGTTCCGGAACTGCCGGAATCGGGTGTAAAAGAAAGCAGCTTGATACTGGGTGGCGGTGGCGGCGGGGGTGTGGGGGCCGTATAGGCGAATCCGGGCAGCGAATCGATTGCGCTGCTGTTGCTGGTGATGATGACCTCACCGCTGGCGCCTGTTCCGACCGTAGCGGTGACCATCGAATCCGAGAGCACGGAGATATTGGAAGCCGAGACGCCGCCAAACGTAACGCTGGCGATGTTCAGCAAACCCGTTCCCTTGATGAGGACGTTGGTTCCCGTGGTGCCACTGGACGGCGAGAATGAGTTGAATGTAAAGTGGGGGGGTGGAGGAGCCGTATAGAGAAAGCCGGGCATCGACGCCGGTCCTCCCGGTGCGGTGACGACGACATTGCCCGAAGCCCCCGAGCCGACGACAGCCGAGACCACCGTATCCGACAGGATAGAGAAATTCGCTGCGACGCCGCCGAAAGTGACGGTGGTCACGCCGCTGAGGCTGGAACCATGGATCAATACCGTGGTGCCGGTGGTACCCGAATCGGGCGAGAAACCCGTGATCGCGGGGATCGGCAGACCATATGTGAAACCGCTGAGGTTGGCCGCACCGGCGGGTGTGACGACCGAAACGGCCCCGCTTGCGCCGCTGCCGACCGTCGCCTGGATGGTGTCGGAAGAAACGATCGTGAAACCCGTGGCAGCCGTGCCGCCGAAACTGACGGCCGTGGTGCTGCTCAGATTGACACCGACGATCGTTACCACGGTCCCGGCGCCGCCGGTCTTCGGGGTAAAGGAGGTGATCACCGGTTTAGAAGAAGACGTATTGAGGAGCACGGAAACGGTAGCGGCCGTATTATTAATAGTGGCGAGATCGGGCATGCCGTCACCGTCATAATCTGCGGAGGTGATGAACCAGGGCACAAAACCGACGGGGTAGTCGACATTGGCGGCGACCGCAACGGTACCGGTGGTGCTGCTATTACGGAAGATCGACACGGTGTTGGTCAACTGGTTGACACTGGCGAGATCGGGCTTGAGATCTCCGTCGAAGTCGGCCATCACCAGGGACCAGGGGCCATTGGGTTGCGGGACGTCGGGTGCGCGGGAAAAAGAAATGGCGCTGCCCGTGGTAGTATTGCGAAGCAATGAAAGGGTGAGATCGCTGGAATTGGTCGTAGCGATGTCCGGCTTGCCGTCTCCATCCAAGTCTCCGGCTACGAGCTGCGTAGGCGTGTTGCCGACAGCAAAATCCACATTGGTCGCAAAGGAAAGCGCACCGCCGGGCGTTCCGGTATTGCGGAACACGGAAACAGTGGAGGCCACTGCATTGACGCAGGCCAGATCGGGCATTCCGTCCCCGTCGATGTCACTTATGACAACGCTGATCGGAAATCCGCCGGATGGCGCCGTCAGATCCGTTCTCGTCGGGAATGAGAGATTGCCCGTCGTACTGCTATTGACGAATACCGAAACGATGCCGTCGACCGCGCTGGCGACCGCGATGTCCGGTTTGCCGTCGCCGTTACAATCCCCGATGGTAACGCTCAGGGTATAGCCGCCGGTCGTATAATAGACGGCCGGGGCAAAGGATATCGTGCCGGGAGTGCTGGTATTTCGGTAAACGACCAGCTGGTTGGAGCCGAAATTGGTGACGACTACCTCCGGTTTGCCATCCCCGTCGAGATCGCCGGCCGTGATGCCTACCGGGTAGTTGCCCGCGGGAAGGATAGAGTCGATCTGCAGGACAAATGAGGCGGTTCCCGGCGTGCTCGTATTGTGATACACTTCTACGTTATTGGAATCGCCGTTCGCCGTCATGAGATCGGGTTTGCCGTCGCCGTCGAGGTCCATGGAGAAGATGCTTTGCGGCCCGTTACCGATGGGTAAATCCAAACGCGATGAAAAAGCCGTTGGTTTGAATTGCCCGGTATCTAAGAAGCTGGTGATATAGGGCGACCAGGAATAACCGGTCAGACCGCTCGTGGTTACCGTCACCGGCTGGTAGTTATTGCCGGCGGGTACCGTGACAGTGAGGCTGGTCGGGGTGGCGGCGGTTACCTGCGCCTGTACGGAACCGAAATAGACGATATTTCCCGAAGTCGCAGCGTTGAAATTATTTCCGGTGATCGTCACCGTTGTACCAACGGGACCGTTGAGCGGAGAGACCGAACTTATCGTAGGTTGCGCAAAAGCCAGACTGGGAAGAAATGCAACGAGACATAGACATACGAGCCTTCGTCCACCAGGGTACAGCGGTTTGATGCCAGGGTAGAGGTTTGGCATTAGGTATTGAATTTGGGATGAAGATAATATAAAATCCCCATTTTTGCAAACGTATGAAGCCCATTACTTATTATGCGGCGGCGATCGGAGCCTTCACGATTTGGGGATTTTTTAGCCTGGTCTTGCGGCCGTTGGCAAATTATGCCGCGTTGGATATCCTGTTCTACCGGGTTTTTCTGAGCGCGGCGCTGATGCTGCCGGTGAGCGCCCTGCTACGCAGAAAGGTGTGGGTGGAGAACCGGCGTTTGTTTTCGGCTCTGCCCCGGCGTGACAAGCGGGCGCTGTTATTCCAGCTCTTCGGCGGAGGTCTTTTTCTGACGGGCAATTGGTTCTCTTACATCTATGTCGTCAATAACGTCAGTGTCAGGGTATCCGCATTCGCTTACCTGGTATGCCCGGTGCTGACGACGGTGCTGGCCTGGCTGATCCTGAAAGAACGGCTCACCCGGGGGCAGTGGTTCGCCGTGCTGCTCAGCGCAGCCGGTTGCGGCATCCTTGCGCTGGATCATGGGAAAGACCTGTTGTACAGCATCGTAGTCGCCTTTTCCTATGCGTGTTATCTCGTGAGCCAGCGGAAGGACTATGGAGCGGATCGTTTCCTGCTGCTGAGCGGACAGGTGCTTTTTTCCGCCTTGCTGCTGCTCGTGCTATATCCGCACTATCACGGACCGAGACCGCAGGAGACCCGATTCTATATCCTGATCGCCGTTATTGCCATTTGTTTTACCATTTTCCCGTTGTTCCTGAACCTTTATGCGCTGAAGGGTCTTCGATCGTCCACCGTGGGGATCCTGCTGAACATCAATCCGCTCGTGGGCTTTGCTTTATCGATATCGGTCTTCGGGGAGAAAGTCGATCTGCAGCAGGTGGTATCTTATGGGATCATCCTCGTAGCAGTCGCCCTGTTCAATTGGTTCAACCCGGCCATGCGGAAGCGCGGGGACATGCTTCTCCGAACACCTGATGTATCGATTCCGGACATGGGCGGCGCCGATCGTTGAGATAAAAATTTGGTTCTCAACTTGCTGGAAAAGAGGCATCAAACTGGTATCCTTATTGGAAATTCCCGGTATGCTGAAAAATTACTGGAAGACGGCCTGGCGCCATATCACCCGTCATCGAACCTATGCTGCCATCAATATTTTCGGGCTGGCGTTAGGTTTGACCTGCTGTCTGTTCATCCTTTTATGGGTCCGGGACGAGCAGGCCATGGATAATTTTCATACGGGCGGGCAACGGCTGTATATAGCGTATACTTCGGTCTCATCCAACGGAAGGATCGATGGTTCGTATAATACGCCGGTGTATTACGACTATGCCAATAAAAAGCGGGTCTTTGTGCTGCAGGATGCGGCATCGGAAATCGCAGGGGTGCGCGATGTGGTCCTTTATGAAAAGGGATATGTGCTGCCCTGGGGGCACCCGGAATCTTTCCAGTGGAGGGATAAGATAATCCGGATGAGCGGCTCGCGGGCGACAGCGGATTTCTTTAACGTGTTCAGCTTCCCACTGATCGAAGGAAGACCCGAAACGGCGCTGGCGGATCTTCATAGCATCGCCATATCCCGTAAGATGGCGGAAGTTTTTTTCGGCAGCCCGGGGAAAGCCATCGGCCAAACACTTAGGTATGAGAACCGCTTGAATTTCTCCGTGACGGCGGTCTTCGAGAATATAGCTGCGCAGAGCTCACTCCAATTCGATTTTTTGCTTCCATGGGCCGCGCAGGAAACGGGTTTGCTCGAATATGCATCGGGTAATTTCGACACCTATCTGCGGTTGGCCGATAATGCGGATCCTGTCTCCGTAGCGGCTGGTCTCAATCGCCTGGCCCGGTCCAGAATGGAAGAACCGAAAGGCGTCACGGAGCAGATCGGTCTCCAGCATTTCGGAGATCGCTACCTCCACGATACTTTCGTGAATGGGGAACCGGTGACGGGCAGGATAACCTATGTGCGGTTGTTCAGCGGTATTGCCGTTTTCATCCTGCTGATCGCCTGTGTAAATTTTATGAACCTCGCGACGGCGCGATCCGTTTCCCGTGCCAGAGAAGTAGGGTTACGAAAGGTGGTGGGCTCGACGCGGGGTCCCCTGATAACGCAGTTCCTCGGCGAGGCTATGGTGTTCGCTTTTTTGTCTTTTCTCCTTTCGCTCGTTATCGTGGTGTCTTTGCTCCCTGTCTTCAATACATTTACAGGCAAGCAAATGGGCATCCCCTTTTTCCGGCCATTCTTCTGGATATCGTCGTTGACGCTCGTCGTCGTCACCGGAGCCATAGCCGGATCGTATCCCGCATTGTATCTTTCATCGCTGAAGCCTATCCGAATTTTGAAGGGCGTCGTAAGGTTTTCGCCGGGCGCTATCCGGTTCCGTCAATCCCTGACCGTCTTTCAGTTCGTGTTGTCGATCGTACTCATCATCGCCACGCTGGTCATCACCCGCCAGGTAAGCTACGTACAACAGGCCCGGCTGGGTTATGACCGGGAGAACCTGATCTATGTAAGAATAGACGGCGGTCTGATCAGGGAAAAGAATTACCTGTTGTTCAAGCAGCTGGCTTCCCGGCTGCCCGGGATCGAAATGGTCGACAGGTGTACCGAAGCCATTCAGAACATGGAATTCGTGGTGTCAGACACTTCTATCCGGTGGGAAGGCAAGGGGCCCAACGACGAGGTGGGGGTCAAACCGGCTTCGGTTGGTTATGACTTCGTCCGGTTGATGAAAATGGACGTCGTCAAGGGGAGGGATTTCTCGCGAAACGTTACCACGGATTCTGCGGATGCCTTCATGGTCAATGAGGAGGCCGTCAGGGAAATGGGGTTGAACGACCCGATCGGGAAATGGGTATCGGCCTGGAAGAAGAAGGGGCATATTGTCGGCGTGCTGAAGGATTTTCACACCGGTTCGCTGCGCGAGCGTATCCTGCCGATCCTTTTCGATGTCAAGGAATACGAAGATTTCGGATTGATCATAACCCGTACGAAGCCAGGGCAGACCCGCGAGGCGCTCGCCAGCCTGGAGAAAGTATACAAGGCGGTGAATCCCGGGTATGCTTTTTCTTACCAGTTCGTTGATGAAGAATACAGGAGGCTGTACCGAAGCGAGACGATCATCTCGGGGCTTACCGTATGTTTTGCAGCCCTGGCCATCGTGATCTCGTGCCTGGGTCTGCTGGTGCTGGCCATGCTGGCCGCGAAGCAACGGATCAGGGAGATCGGAATACGAAGGGTATTGGGGGCGTCCATAGAACAGATCGTCGGTATGTTCTCGAGGGATTTCCTGGGTCTGGTCCTGGTGGCCTTTCTCATCGCGGCGCCGCTGGCCTGGTATGCCATGCAGCGATGGCTGGCCGATTTTGCATACAGGATAGATATGGCCTGGTGGATATTTGGATTGGCCGGCTTCTCGGCTGCGCTGCTCGCGTGGCTGACGGTGGGGTGGCAGGCGGTCCAGGCAGCGATAGCCAATCCCGCAAAGAGTCTCCGCACCGACTAGGACGAGGCATATATTTTGCTTAACTTTAAGGCGAAGACTTACCATTTGGTACGGAGTGCCCTAATATTATTCCTCGTCGTGGGGCATTCCTGTGCCTCGGCCCAGTATTATTTCACCGGCGAAGTACAAGGATTGCACGGTGACAAGCTGCAACATGTTACCATAACGGTGCGCTCCACCGGAACGGTCTATCTGACAGGGGTAGACGGTGATTTCTCCATCGTCTCGCATAAATCCGAAGACACCCTGGTTTTCGTTCATGACGGTTACGAACCGTATAGCACCGCCATCCGATCGACAGACTTCATGCAGGTAACGCTGAAGGAGAAACTTCCTTCGGCGACTGCGGAGGACGGGTTGATCTCCCTGATCTCGGGCGGCGGCAATGTATCCTATCCGGGTGCAAGCGGTCTCCGCAGCAGCCTGGTCGAAAATCCCTTTGTGACCGAGCCGGCAACGGTATCCTTTTCGGGACATTGCGGCGGGCTGTCCTATAGCATTATCCGGCGTTTCCTGGAAATGGGGACTCCCGTCCCTGCCGATGCGGTGAAGATCGAGGAAATGCTGGATTATTTCGATTGGAAACAAGGCGAACCGCGTGCAGGGGAACTCTTTCACTGCTCTTCCGCGCTGCTGTCCTGTCCCTGGAACAACGGACACCGGTTGCTTTTTCTGAATATACAGACGGGAAAGACGGATATGACGCGGCTGCCTCCGGCCAATATCGTGCTGCTGATCGATGCGTCCGGTTCCATGGATATGCCCAACAAACTTCCGTTGATCAAAGCAGGGATACGGCCCCTGGTTCGCAATCTGCGGGATATCGATACGATCAGCATCGTCGTGTACGGCGCGGGGATAAACGTCCTGGCGGGCATACCGGGATCGGAGAAGAGCAGGATCATCGTCGCGATCGAGCAGCTGCAACCCGAGGGGCCTTCGCCGGGGGAACAGGCGCTAAGGCTGGCTTACCAGGTGGCGCAGCATCAGCGGATACCCGGTGGTAACAACCGGATCATACTGATGACCGACGGGGACATCTGCAACACCGCCTCTGTCGAAAACGAAATGGCGGACTATATCACGCGGCAAAGCAAGGACGGCATTTACCTTTCCTGCGTGGGCGTGGGGCTGGAAGATAGTATCCATTCGGAATTGCCTGCCTTTGCGCGGTTGGGACGAGGCAATTTTGCGAATATAAAAGATGAACAGGATGGGGAAGAACGGCTGCTGAACGAGCTGACGGGAAGAGGCAGCATCGCAGACCAGGTGTCGGTCACTGCCGACTTCGATACCACGCTGATCAGCGGATACCGGCTGATCGGATGGGACAACAAACGAAGCGCCCTGATGGATACCGCGTTGCGTTTGCACGGTTGCAGCGTTTGCCCCGCTCATTCGCTGACCGCCCTGTTCGAGATCGTCCCGAAAAAAGATTCGGCCGGGATTGAAACGATAGCAAAGATGCAGATCAATTATTGTCTGCCTGCGGAGCATAAGGTACGGACTATCAGCTATCGCTGTCCCAAGGAGCTGGTCACTTTCGAACGGGCCGGGTTGCCTTTCCGGAGGGCGGTCTGCATCGCCCTTTTTGGAATGAAGCTGAGACATTCCGGGTATGTCGGCCAGGTCAGCTGGACCGAAGTGGAAAAGATGGCAAAGGGCGCCTTTTCCGGAAAGGACTATATCGATAGGGATTATCTTACCTTAGTGGCCCTGGCTAAGAAGATCTACGAAAGCAAGCCGGGAGAAATAGCCATCCATGAATAATACTTCACTAGCTATCAAGGGGGAAAAGCTGAGAGAGCTGCATCGCCGGGAAGGCATATTCGTAATCCCGAATCCCTGGGATGCGGGCTCGGCGAAAATATTGACGCATCTGGGTTTCGAAGCGTTGGCCACTACCAGCGCCGGATTGGCCTTTTCGCTCGGGAAGCCGGACGGACTGGGGGTAGTTACCCGGGAAGACGCCCTGGCCAATGCGAAGATCATAACCGAAGCCACGCCGTTGCCCGTGTCGGGCGACCTGGAGAACGGCTATGGGGACGATCCTGCTGTCTGTGCGGAGACCATTCGCCTGGCTGCGGACGCCGGTCTTGCGGGGTGCTCCATCGAGGATGCCACCGGCGATCCGGCCGATCCCATCTATCCTTTCGAGCTGGCTGTTCAGCGGGTGAGCGCCGCCGTGGCTGCGGCCCGCGCGCTGCCTTTTCCCTTCACCCTGACGGCGCGGGCGGAGAATCTCATCCATGGACGGCCCGATCTGAAGGATGTAATCAATCGATTGGTCGCATTCGCCGAAGCGGGCGCCGACGTGCTTTTTGCCCCCGGGCTGACGACCCGGGAGGAGATCGGCGCGGTGGTGCGTGCCGTAGCGCCGCGGCCGGTGAGCGTAGTCATGGGGTTGGGAAAGGGGAATTTTTCGCTGGATGAGCTGGCGGCTCTCGGAGTTCGCCGGGTGAGCCTGGGATCTACGCTTAGCCGTGCGGCTTATGCACCATTCTGGCATGCCGCGCAGGAGATCCGCCGGCACGGGACGTTCGAATTCGCGAAGGGACTGATATCTTATTCCGAGTTCAATTCTCTATTCGCTACGTAATGCCAAAAGGTGCGGAGCACCTTACTCGCTACGCAAAGCATTCGACGGATTGGCCAGCGCCGCGCGCATCGTATGGAAGGTGACGGTGAGCAGCGTAATGAGCAGTACGGCCACTGCCGCCGCCAGGAACGGAGAAGGCGTGAGCCCGGTATTGTAAGGGAATATCTTCAGCCAGCTGTCCATGAACAAATAGGCTGCGGGGAAGGCGATCAGGCAGGAGATTCCCACCAGCGCTACGAAATTACGGGTGATCAGCGTCACGAGCTGACCGGTCCCTGCACCCATTACCTTGCGCACCGAGATCTCCTTTTGCCGCTGTTGCGTCGTAAAGGCGATCAGACCGAGTAATCCCAGACAGGTGATGAGGATGGTCAGCACTGAAAAGGAAGTGAACAGCTGGCCGCGCCGCTGGTCTGCCTCGTACGCGGAATTGAACGTTTGATCCAGGAATTTGTATTCGAAAGGCAAATCGGGGAACGCGTTGCGCCAGGCCCGCTGCATAGCGGCGATATCTCCCGGAATGTCTTTTCCGTCGAGCTTTACCTCGATCACGCCGGCATTGGGCCTGTAGTGTAAGATCAGCGGGGCAATGGGATTGTACAGCGATTTTTGGTTGAAGTCTTTGACCACACCGACTACTTCGAGGTAATTTTTACCGGACGTATCGCCCGGGAATTTCACCCTTTTCCCGATGGCCTCATCTCCCCAGCCGAAGAATTTCACCATGTTCTCGTTGACGATGATGCTATGGAGTGTGTCGGGGAGGCCCAGGAAATCCCTTCCTTTTTTGATTTGGATGCCGAGGGTCTTGAAATAGTGTTCATCCGCGCCATAGATGTTGACCCCCTGGTCGACGTAGCCTTTGTCGGTCTGTACCGAAAAGAGGTTGAAACTGATGTCCTGGCCCGGCACCGCGTCGGCCGTGCTGGCGCTGATGACGTGCGGGTCTTTCCGGATCTCGTTCGTGAAAGCGCTGATCGCGCCGCGGGTATCGCGGTCCGAGTTGACCGTTAGCGTAGCCACTTGCGACCGGTCATAGCCCAGGTCGATATGCCGAAGATAGTTCAGTTGTCCATACACGACCAGGGTACAAATGAGCATGACCATGGCGATGCTGAACTGTGTGACGACCAGCATCCGGCGGAGGATAACGTTGCTGGAGCCCTTGGAGAGATTGCCCTTAAGGATATGGATGGGATCGAATTTCGAAAGATAGAAGGCCGGGTAGCTGCCACCCAGCAGTCCGACGAAGAGAACGATGCCGACCAGGATGAGGAAGATGCCCGGTTCCATCAGCGCACCGAAGGAAATGGATTTGCCTGAAAGCGAATTGAAGGTCGGGAGCAGCAACGCGACCAGGCCCATGCTGAGCAGGAGCGCGAAGATCGTCATGGCGGTGGATTCGATGAGGAATTGCGCGATGAGCTGCGGCTTCGTGGATCCGCTGACTTTGCGGACGCCGATCTCCTTAGCGCGTCTTGCGGAGCGTGCCGTCGTCAGGTTCATGTAATTGATACAGGCAATGATCAGCATGAACAGCGCCACGGCCGAGAAGATGTAGATATACGACATGCTGCCCAGGTCTTCGGGCTCACCCTGCAGGTCGGAGTGGAGATGGATGGAGGTGATCGGTTGAACGCCGTAATGGATCCTGACGTTGAATTTGGCGAAAATTCCGGCCATGTATTTGTCGTACATCGGGAGCAGCTTTTTTTCGAACGCCGCCGGATCGGAATGCGGGCGCAGCAGGACATAGGTGAAATAGTTGAAGGCGCCCCAGTTGTTGGAGAAGTTCTTATCCAGGGTGGTCGTCGACATAAGGAGGTTCCAGCGGAAATGTGAATTCGCGGGCACGTCTTTCACGACGCCGGTGATCTTGAAAATATCTCCGTCGCCGTCTTTCAGGGTCTGACCGACGACACTGTGGCTTCTGCCGAAGAATTGCTGAGCGACGGACTCCGTCAGCACGATGGATTTAGGCTCTACGAGCGCCGTTTGCGGGTCGCCCTGGAGGAAAGGGTAGGTGAAGACCCGAAAGACATTGCTGTCGGCATAATAGATCTTTTCTTCATAGAAGCTGAGATCGCCGTGTTTGTACATTTTCTTCCCGCCGTTGACGAACCTTACCGCCTCTTCGACCTCGGGATAGTCTTTTTTCAGCGTCGGTCCCAGCGGATACTGGGTGGACGTCCAGTTCATCATCGGCTTGTTAGCCTCTTTGATATAGGCGGGGATGCGGTAGATGCGATCCGCGTTTACATTATAGCGGTCATAGCTGAGCTCGTCCCTGATATAGAAGATGAGAAAGAGGCTGAAGGTGATGCCGATTGTCAGACCCAGTATATTGAGAAGGCTGTACCATTTATCTCTCCGGAAATTGCGGAGCGCGACAGTGAGCAGATTTTTGAACATATACCTTAAAGATAAAAAATCTTATCTTCCCGTTCAAAGAATACCACATGTCTATCAAACGAAGAGAATTTATGCGGCTGGCCGGAGCGGCCGGAGTCGTTGTGGCAGGGAAAGGGGCGGGGGCTGCTGCGGTGGGAAGCGGCAGGGCCGGGAACGGTATATTGCAGCAATTGACATCCATGACCGGCGATGTGACGCCCATAACGCCGGAGGAGCGTAAAGCGCGCGTTCAGAAAGCGCAGCGGCTGATGGAGGAGAACAAGATCCAGGCGATCGTACTGGACTCGGGTACTTCCATGGTCTATTTCACGGGGATCGCCTGGGGAGCCAGCGAGCGGCCGATGCTGGCGATCATCCCGGCACAGGGTGATGTGAAATATGTCTCTCCGGCGTTTGAAGCCGAGCGGCTACGGGAATTGATCAAGATAGGAACCGAGGTTCGCGTTTGGGAGGAGGATGAGAGCCCCTATAAAGTAGCGGCGGGTATCCTGAAAGACTATGGCATACGCGCCGGAACGGTCGGTATGGAGGAACGGGTACGGTTCTTCATCTTCGACGGAATAAGGAAAGAAGCGCCCCAGCTTACCTATGTCAGCGCGGACCCCGTCACGGCCGCATGCAGGATGATCAAGTCCCCGGCGGAACTGGCGTTGATGCAAAAAGCGAACGATATCACCGTTGCCGCATATAAGGCCTGTATCGCGCTGTTGCATGAAGGGATGACGCCCGCCGAATTCTCTTCGACTGCCGAGGACGCTTTTTCACGGTTGGGTGTCCGCGGCGGGCTTAGCGCCAACTTTGGCGAGGCTTCGGCATTTCCGCATGGCAGTATCCAGACCCAGCATCTGAAAAAAGGCGATGTCGTGCTGATGGATGACGGCTGCAAAGTGCAAGGTTATTGTTCGGATATCAGCCGGTGCATCGTTTTTGGCGCGGAACCCACCAGGCGCCAGCGGGAGATCTGGGATCTCGAGAAGAAGGCCCAGGCGGCGGGATTTGCCGCGGCGAAGGTCGGCGCACCTTGCGAGAACGTGGATGCCGCGGCGCGGAAAGTGATCACGGACGCAGGTTTCGGCCCGGGCTACAAGATACCCGGTCTTCCGCACCGGACGGGGCATGGCATCGGGATGGATATACATGAATGGGGCAATATGGTGAAAGGCAATAAAACTTTGATCCGGCCCGGCATGTGTTTCAGCGTCGAGCCGATGGTCGCCATTTATGGAGAGTTCGGCATGCGGCTGGAGGATTGCGCCTATATGACGGAGGACGGTCCGAGGTGGTTCTCCGAACCCAGTCCTTCCATCGACAGGCCATTTGTATCGTGAATGGCAAACCCTTGTATCTTTATACCATGAACCAAAAGATCATTCTTTTGCTCGCGGGTCTGATCTGCCTGCGCGCTGCCGATGCCCAGGTCACTTTTGAAAAGATCGATACCACGATGAAAATAGGCAAGACGGGTTTCCGGCTCAATTGCCGCAACAAAGAGATCGCCCAGAATCAGCTGTCGATCCGTCCGATCGGTTTTGAAAGTCCCGCCAATGAGAATCTGAACTTTCCCGTGAGAGGACGGGTATCGAAGGCCATGGTGGACGATCTCAACCAGGACGGTGTCGCCGACCTGATCCTGTTCATCTATTCCGACTCGGCCGCGATACATGGTACGGTGCTGGCCTTCATATCGGAAGGGAACAAATCCATCGTTCCGGCCGGATTGCCGGACGTTGCGCTGGATGGAAAGCTGAGTCCCGGCTATAAGGGTCATGATCAGTTTTCAATGCTGGAGGGCACCCTGCTGCAACGGTTTCCCATCTTCAAGCCGGGCGACACCGATGCGCCGACCGGTGGAAACAGGACGGTACAGTATCAATTGAATAAAGTCGACGGCGGCGGTTACAAATTTGCCGTGCTACGGTCATTCGACACGCATTGATCCCATGATACGACTAAAACAGCTGTTTTCGCCGGTCCTGCTCTTTTGTATCGGGGGAGTGATCGTCTGGACGACGGCTACCGGCAATGGCGCGACGACGATGTTGGACGCGGATGCCCAGATCGTACCCGGTCGGCTGATCGATACTGTCCGGTGCACCGCCGACCCCACACAATCCTATGCCGTGTACATTCCCGTTAGAGGCGGTAAAGAGGCGCTGCCGGCCGTTTATTTCTTCGACTCCCATGGCGCGGGATCGCTGCCCTTGCGAAAATACAAGGCGCTGGCGGATGCCTTCGGTTTTATCCTGATCGGAAGTAATAATTCGAAGAACGGCAACGACTGGAATACCACCGAAACGATCTGGCGCAGGTTGTGGGAGGATACGCGTCAGCGGTTGAAGATCAACGGGGCGCGTGTTTATACCGCGGGGTTCTCGGGCGGCGCCAAGGTGGCGGTCTTTGTCGCGATACAGCATCCCGAAATAAAGGGCGTCGTGGCCAATGGCGCGGGTCTGCCCGACGGCGTTTCGGCCGGTGACTTCGCTTTCAGTCTGACCGCGATCGCGGGAGAAGGGGATATGAACAGATCGGACCTGATCTCATTGGATAGTGAGCTGGACAAGACCCGGACCCGGCACCGGATCCTGTTCTTCGAGGGGAAACACGAATGGGCTCCCGGGGCCACCATGCGAACGGCGTTTATCGGGTGGCAACTGGACGCCATGGAGGAAAAGCTCCTTCCGCGGGATGAAGCGTTTATCAGGGACTGGATCGCCAAAAGCAAAGGGAGGGTAGAAGTATTTATTCGGGACGGGCGATTCATAAAAGCCTGGCAGGAATGCCGGTTATCAATTAAATTACTGGAAGGACTCGCCGATGCCGGATGGTTCAGCCAAAAGGCGGCCTCGATCGAAGGGAATGCCGTGTACCGGAAACAACGGGAACAGGAAGAGCGCTTGCTTGCGACGGAGCAGAATACGAAAGCAGAGTATATGCAGCATTTCCAGCAGCCCGACATGGGGTACTGGCAAAAAACGATCGACGGGCTTCGGGTAAAAGCCGCGGCCAGGACGGCGGATGGCGCGATGAATCAGCGGCTGCTGGCTTATTTATCCCTGGCCTTTTACTCCATTAGCAATCAAACGATCAATGCAGGGCAGAATGGCGCCGCGCGGCATTTTACCGAGCTGTATAAGCTAGCCGATCCCACGAACAGCGAAGCCTGGTACTTCTCCGCCATCGTCGATGCGCGCGAGGGGAACAGGCATGCGGCGCAGAGCGATCTGCAGACAGCTGTCAAATACGGATTCAACGATAAACGGCGCTTGCGGCAACAACCTGAATTTCAGCAACAGCACATCGATCTTTCCGGTGTCGAAAGCAAAATGCATCCCTGATGAAGAAGAACAAGGACGACATCGGCATGGAACTTTTGACCATCCTGCCTGCGGATCGTATCAAAACGCGTTATATCGATCTGGTGACGTACGGGTCGGATGCAGGTTTTTACTACCTGTTGCCCAGGGCGGTGGTCCAGCCTGTTTCCGAAGCAGAAGTCGTTGCGTTGTTCGACTTCTCGCACCGTCATCGAGTACCGCTGGTTTTCAGGGCCGGCGGCACGAGTCTTTCCGGGCAATCGATCACGGACGGGATATTGGTGGAGATCGGCCGGTACTGGCGGAAGGTGAGGGTCATCGATGACGGGCGGTTGGTCCAGGTCGGACCGGGAATAACGGGCGCGATGGTCAATGCGCATCTGAAGCCGCATGGCCGGAAGATCGGGCCGGATCCGTCCAGCATCGCCTCAGCCCTGATGGGCGGCATCCTTTCCAATAACTCCAGCGGCATGTGCTGCGGAGTGGCGGGCAACTCTTATCACACGACAAGGTCGGTGCGGTTTATCCTTCCCAATGGAAAGACCTTCGATACCTCGGATCCGGGTGAACACGAAAGATTCGAAAAGGAATGTCCGCAGGTGTTTGGGGAGTTGCGGGAATTGCGGGATAGCGTGCTGTCGGACGCATCGCTGCGGGGAAAGATACGGGATAAATATAAGATCAAGAACACGGTCGGCTATTCGCTGAATGCCTTTTTGGATTATACTCATCCGTTGGACATTACGGCGCACTTGCTCATCGGCGGGGAAGGAACGCTGGGTTTTATTGCGGGGGCAGTGCTGGAGACGCTTCCGCAGTATCGCTACAGGTCTACGGCGCTGGTGTATTTTCCCCATCTCCATGCGGCATGCGAAGCCATTGTTCCGCTGCGGGAGACCGGCGCCGAAGCCGTGGAGCTGATGGATCGGGCATCGTTACGGGCGATCGAACATATACCCCGCGTGCCGCCCGTCATCGGGTCATTGCCGTCTTCGGCGGCCGCGTTACTGGTAGAATTCCAGGACGACAGCGAACAGGGGCTTCGGGCGAAGATCGATGGATTTAGCGCACGCGTGCCGGGTCTCTTATTACTTCAGCCACCGGAGTTTACTACTGACCGGAACGAACAGGAATTGCTGTGGAAAGTGCGTAAGGGGTTATTCCCATCGGTAGGGGCGGTGAGAAAAAGCGGCACCACTGTGATACTGGAAGACATTGCTTTTCCCCTCGACCGGTTGGGCGACGCGCTGACGGCGCTGCGTGCCCTGTTCGACAAACACGGATATGCCGATGCCATTGTTTTCGGACACGCCAAAGACGGCAATATTCATTTCGTGATCACGCAGTCCTTTCATACGGACGCCGACGTGACCCGGTATGACCGTTTCATCCGTGAACTGGTAACGCTGGTGGTAAACCGGTTTGGCGGGGCGTTGAAGGCGGAGCATGGGACGGGAAGGAACATGGCGCCCTTTGTCGAAACGGAATGGGGTGGCGAAGCGTATGCCATCATGCAGCGGCTGAAGCGTTGCATCGACCCGGACAACCTGTTGAACCCCGGCGTGATCATCTCCGGAGATGGAGAAGCGCATATCCGGGATATTAAACAGTTGCCTTCGGTTGAACGGGAAGTAGACAAATGTATCGAATGCGGTTACTGCGAGCAGGTGTGTCCGAGCCGCGATCTGACTATGACTCCCCGGAGAAGGATCGTAGCCAGGCGTGTCCTGCAGTTGCTGGAGACGAATGGAGATAAGGAGAACCATAAGCGGCTGCTCGAACAATACCGATATGACGGATTGGAAACCTGTGCGGTGGATGGCCTTTGTTCGACGGCATGCCCGGTGGATATCAATACGGGCGACCTGGTAAAGCGGTTGAGGAAGGAGAACCATAGTGTATGGGGAAAAAGAGTTGCGTTGGTGGTCGCGAAGAATTTCCGGGTGACCGAATGGATAGTGGGTATGGGAATTCGTATCGGGTCCGGCATGAATCGAGCGTTCGGGCGGATGACAATGACGAGATTGACCGGGACGATGCGAAAGGTGGTGAGCAGGATGCCGGTGTGGCCGGTAGAGTTGGGCGCCGTATCGGCGATGCCACGGGGAGTTATTGACCACAAGGGCAGCGGAGGGCCGGGCAGCAGCGTAGTTTATTTCCCTGCCTGTGTGTCCCGGATCATGACCGTGAAAGGGCACTCCGTCATGGATGCAATGATCAGCGTCTCACGGAAGGCGGGTATCGAACTATTGCTGCCCGAAACGGTGAGGGGCGCCTGTTGCGGCCAATTGTTTTCTTCGAAAGGATTTGGCGAGGCGTTCGCCTATACGTCGAACCGGATCGTCGGGTATTTGTGGGAGGTTTCGCGACAGGGGGAATTGCCCGTCGTCACGGATATCAGCTCCTGTGCCTATACGCTGTTGCATGCGCCTTTCCGGGACACCCTCGATGAAGAAAATCGCCGGCGCTATGACAAGCTTCGGATCCTGGACAGCGTGGACTTTCTGCATGACCTGGTATTGCCGCTGGCAGACGGCGTGCGCCGGACCGAGGACGTGGTGCTGCATCCCGTTTGTTCCCTGCAAAAGATGAATACCACGGATAAGCTGGTTTCTGTAGCAAGGCATTTTGCCAGATCGGTTAATGTGCCGATGCAAGCCGGATGTTGTGGAATGGCCGGCGACAGGGGATTTCTTTTCCCGGAACTAACGGCGTCGGCTACGTGCGATGAAGCGTCCGAAGCGCGCCCGGGGCAATATGACGGTTATTATTCTTCGGCCGTCACCTGCGAGCTCGCTTTGACGCAGGCGGTCGGCAAAGATTATGTATCTGTGCTGTTCCTTGCCGACCGCGCGATGGGGTAATGGGAGAAAGCAGCCCCCGCGATGAAATGAAAAGTTCCGTTATTTCATGATGAGTATCGTTTTTGTGATCACGGTGCCGTCTGCCGACTGGAATCGCAAGACATAGACGCCGTTGTCGAAATGGGTGGTCAGCCTGGTGGTCCCGCCCGAAACGGTCGCCGTCTGTTGCAGCAGGATCCTTCCGCCGAGATCGAACCATTCGACATTCATCGATGACTGGGCATTGCCAAGGCCGTCGATATAGACTGTGCCGGAAGAGGGGTTGGGATAAACCGAAATCCGGCTCATCTTCGCGAAATCGACCGACACGACATTGGACAAGGTGGAATTGCCATCCAGATCGGTTTGTTTCAAGCGGTAGTAGGTCGTACCGGAATTGGGTTTCTGATCTACGGCAGAATAGTACAGCGGGAGGCTGCTGTTGCCGTTGGCCGCGGCGGAATTGATCCTTGCAAGGAATTCGAAATTGACGCCGTCGCTGCTTTTTTCAACAGTGAAATAATCGTTGTTCCATTCGGAAGCGGTCGCCCATGCCAGATCGACCTGGCCGTTATCCGGCCTGGCATTGAAATAAAGCAGTTTCATGGGCAGCACGTTGCTTCCGCCGATCTTATCGGCAATGGCAAAGGTCGAGAAAGAATTGAAAGCCGTAGGGGCGGAGGTCGAAATGATACTGCCGGTAAGGTTTGCGCCGCCGCTGTAGGCGGGCGCGCCGGTGCCGCCGATGTCTATCCATGCGGTGGGCGCCAGGTAAGTATTCTTGACGATCGTGAGCTGGCTGCCGTCCGTGACGACGTCATCCGTCCCGAAGAAGATCTGGATGGTCTGGTTGCCGCTGAGGCCGGCGGTAGGTTGATTGGTGCCGGAGGCGTCGGTCCTGCCGATGGTATAATAGTGCACGTGGGAAACAAACTGAACGCTGGGCGGCAGGATGTATCCAAGCGCACTGGCGCTGGCGTTGAACAGCTGCGCCGTATATGTATAGAGGGTCGCGCTGGTATGGCTGACGGTCAAAATGACGGGTCTGCTGTCCGTCCCGGCGCCGATCGGGAAATTCAGGGTGCTGGCGCCGGCGGAGGATTTCTGATAACGCATGGGTCCATTGACGTAGCTGGTCGACAACGCATCGCCCGGCGCGGTCGTCGAACCGTTCATCATCGTCAGGATATAGGTGGTCGACGTGTTGAGCAGACCGGATGTGAGCGTAAGGCTGGACGAAACATTGACGGAACTGCTGTTCAGGGTTACTCCGCCGCCTGTGTTATCGATCACCAGCCGGGTAAAGACGGGAGTGGCCGTTCCGGCGGTGGAATTGATATTTTGCACGCCAGTGCCATTGAAAGTGGCCGTACCGTTGCCCGCGCCAAACGTAATGGCCGAAGCGGAAGGCGAAGTGACCGATAGGTTACCGGCGTACATGCTGGTGTTGTTGTAATTGGGATAGACTAAGCCGGAGCCGGTCTTTATGAACGTTACATCGCTGTTGTATACGTCTGCCCAGTTGTAAGTCATCAGCAGGTAGCCCGTCCCGCTGTTGGTAAAGGTAGCTGACGAATTGAAACTATTGTTTCCCTGGCTCTGGTCATTCGTGGCGCCAGTCTTAGTACTGTTGACGCTACCGTTGAACGTGCTGACGTTGAAAAACAAGCTGGGGCTGGTAGAAGTAATCGGTCCATTAAATGTCGAAGTAGGACCAAAGATCAGGGTGCCTGAGCCGGTGAGTGAAATATTTTGCGGTGTTGCGCCCTGCTGGGAGAATTGCCTCAGGTAAAGCGTCCCGGCGGTAAACCCGGTAGGTCCGACGGAAATGCTGTTCCCGTTCTGCACGGTGGCATTTGCCGCAGTGGTTCCCGTACAGAACTGTACGCCCTGTCCGAATGTGCTGTTGACGACGATATTGCCGGCGAACACGGTCCCTGGTGAGTATGAGCTCACGTAGATGCCCGTATTGGCAGTGGGGGTATTGTTGAACGTGGTTGTCCCGGTGAATTGGTTGCTGTTGCTGTTGTAAGCGACATAGAGGTTGGCAGTGCCGGTGTTGTTGAACGTGGCGGTATTCCTGAACTGGTCGGAATTGCCGTTGCCCAGCAGCAGGTAGCCCGCTGCGGCGTCGGTCAGCGTGGTAACGCCATTGAAGACATTGTTTCCGGAGCTGTTGTCGTTCGAGGGCCCTGTCTTGGTGCTGTTGACGCTACCATTGAAAGTACAGCCGTTGAAATACAGACCCGGGCTGCTGGAAACCACATTTCCGTTGAAAGCGGACGAGGGCCCAAACTGCAGGTAGCTGGCCGTGCCGTTCAGCGTCAGGTTTACGGGCGTATTGCCCGTTTTGGTGAATTGTTTGAGGATGAGATAGCCGGCATTCAGACCGGTCGCCCCTGCCTGTATGGTGCCGGAAAGCGTAGCTGTAGCGGTGGTATTGCCGCCGCAGAATTGGATACCCTGCGCGCTGCCGGAAGTATTGACATAGATGTTGCCGTTGAACTGGTTTCCGGCGGTGGCCCAGCAGGGCAGCAGCCGTTCGGATCCGTTATCCGTGAACGTGACATCGCTGATCCAGGTATCGGGATTGTTATTGCCCATCAGCAGGTAGCTCGTCCCGCTGTTCGTGATGGAGCAAACGCCGATGAAAACGTTCCCTCCCGTACTATAGTCGCCTGTCGCGCCCGTCTTGGTAATGTCGGATGTGCCGCTGAACGTGCAGCCGTTGAGATAGAGGGTCGGGCTGCCTGAAGTTACGTTTCCTCCAAAGGCCGATGTGGGTCCATAGGTCAGCGCTGCGGTACCGGTGAGGGTGAGGCTTTGCGGCGTAGCGCCGACCTGGCTGAATTGCGTCAGGAGCAGCGTTCCGGCAGAGAACCCGCCCCCGCCAACGGTAATGGTCTTACCGGCCGAGAGGGTAGTGGAAGCGGTGGTGTTGCCGCCGCAGAACTGGACGCCCTGACCGCCGGTGCTGGTGACGATGATATTGTCAGAGAAGATCGTACCGGCCGAGTACCAGCTGACATATATGCCCCCGCTGCCCGCCGGCGTATTGTTGAAGGTGGTAATTCCGCCGAATATATTGTTGGAGCTGTTGCGGGCAACCCAAATATTGTTGGCGCCGGTATTATTGAATGTTACGGTCGAATTGAATTGATCGGCATTGCCGTTGCCCAGCATAAGGTAGCCTGAGCCGGCATTGGTCATGGTCGTGACGCCGTTGAAGATATTGTTACCGCTGCTGGCGTCGTTGGTGGAACCGGTCTTTGTGCTGGTGACCGTGCCGGTGAAGGTACACCCGTTGAAATAAAGTCCGGGACTCGACGTGAGTACATTTCCGCCGATCGCCGAACCCGGTCCGAACTGCAGATAGGTGGCCGTATTGCTCAACGTAAGATTGACGGGGCTGCCGCCGGTTTGGGTGAATTGTTTGAGTATGAGATAGCCGGCATTCAAACCCGTGGCGCCTGCCTGGACAGAACCTGTGCCGGAGAGTGTCGCCGTCGCAGTCGTATTTCCGCCGCAGAACTGAATGCCCTGCGCGCTGCCCGAAGTATTGACGAATATATTTCCGTTGAACTGGTTTCCGGCGGAAGCCCAGCAGGGGAGAAGACGTTCGGAACCGTTATCGGTGAACGTCACATCGCTGTTCCAGGTATCCGGAGAGGCATTACCAAGCACCAGAAAACCGGACCCGCTGTTGGTGATAGTGGAGGCGCCGTTGAAAACGTTGCCGCCTGCATTGTAGTCGCCCGTCGTCCCGGTCTTGGTCAAGGCGGACGTTCCGTTGAACGTACATCCGTTGAGATAGAGCGCGGGGCTGGATGACGTGACTGCTCCGCCGAAGGAGGAGGCCGGGCCATAGATCAACGTCGAGGTACCGGTGAGGGTAAGGCTTTGAGCGGTAGCGCCGGTCTGGGTGAACTGCCGGAGCGACAGGTTGCCGGAAGAAAATCCTCCCGGGCCGATGGAGATCGAATTGCCGGCGGAGAGCGTCGCGGCCGCCGTGGTATTTCCGCCGCAGAACTGTACGCCCTGCCCATTGGTGCTGCTGACGACGATATTGTTGCTGAAGCTGGTCCCGGTGGAATACCAGCTCACGTAGATGAGATTATTGCCGGCGGGGGTATTGTTGAACGTCGTCAGGCCGCCGAAAACGTTGCCCGAGCTATTATAGGCCAGGTACATATTGGCGCTGCCCGTATTGTTGAACGTAGCGGTATTATTGAACTGATCCGGGCTGCCATTGCCGAGCAGCAGGTAGCCGGAACCCGCATTGGTCAGAGTGGTCACGCCATTAAATAAATTTCCGCCGCTGCCGTTATCGTTGCTGGCGCCGGTCTTGGTACTGGCGACCACACCGTTGAATGTACATCCGTTGAAATACAGACCCGGGCTGGAAGTGACGACATCACCGCCGATGTTCGAGGCCGGTCCGAACTGCAAATAGGTGGCAGTGCTGCTCAGCGTAAGGTTGATGGCGGTATTGCCGTTTTGCGTGAATTGCTTCAGTATGAGATAGCCGGCATTGAGGCCAGTGCCGCCGGCCTGTACGGTCTTGCCAGCCGCCAGTGTAGCCGTCGCCGTGGTATTGCCGCCGCAGAACTGGATGCCGGAAGCGCTGCCGGCCGTATTGACGAAGATATTCCCGTTGAACTGGTTGCCCGCCGAGGCCCAGCAGGGCAGCAGGCGTTCCGAGCCATTATCGGTAAACGTGACATCTGCGTTCCAGGTATCCGGGTTGGTATTACCGAGGAGCAGGTAGCTGCTGCCGCTATTTGTAATGGAGCAAATGCCGTTGAAGGTATTGCCGCCCTGTCCGTAGTCACCCGCGGAGCCGGTTTTAGTCAGGTTGGTGGTGCCGTTGAACGTACAGCCGTTGAGGTACAGATCGGGCGCCGAGACCGCCAGGTTACCGCCGATGGCAGACCCACGGGCCAGGGTAAGCGAAGTGTTCGTCCCCGTAAAGGCGAGACTCATCGGGGCATTACCGAGTTGGGTGAACGTATTCAATGAGAGGAAGCCGGAACTGAAACCCGCTGCGCCGACCTGGATGGTCTTGCCTGCAGCGAGCGTAGGGGTGCCGGTGCCGGTCTGCCAGCCGAGATAGATACCGCCGGAGCCGGTTGAAGTGAGTGTAATGTTGTCATTGAACAAATCGTTGGAATTGTATCCCAGCATGAAATATCCCGTATTGCTTTGCTGGTTGATCGTACAGGTCGAATTGAAGATATTCTGGTATTGGTTGTTATGGTTGCTGGACCCGCCGGTCTTGGTGAACGTGGCCGCGCTGTTATAGGTGGCGCCCTGCGCCCAGATGTCGGGAGCGGTAATAGACACCGTACCGCCGAATGAACTGTAGGGTCCCAGGTACATCACTGAACCGCCGGTAGCCGTTAGGTTGATGGGAGCATTGCCCGCCTGGGTGAATTGTTTCAGGTAGAGATAACCGGCAGTGAGCCCGGTAGAGCCGGCCTGGATGGTCTTGCCCGCCGCCAGCGTAGCGGTAGCGGTTGCATTGCCGCCGCAGAATTGGATGCCGGAAGCGCTGCCGGCCGTATTGACGAAGATATTTCCGTTGAACTGATTACCCGCGGAGGACCAGCAGGGCAGAAGCCGTTCCGAACCATTATCGGTGAACGTGACATCGCTGTTCCACGTATCGGGAGTATTGCTGCCGAGGAGCAGGTAACTGCTGCCGCTGTTTGTCATGGAACAAACGCCGCCGAACGTATTTCCGCCGTTGCTCCAATCGCCGGAAGCACCCGTCTTCGTGAAATTGCTGGTGCCGTTGAAATTGCATCCGTTAAGGAACAGTGACGGACTGGAAGAGGTGATATTCCCATCGAACGAGGACGAAGGGCCGAATGTGAGAATGCCCGTGCCGGAGAGCGTGAAGCTTTGGGCAGTGGCGCCTGTTTGCGTAAACTGTCTCAGCAGAAGGGTACCTGCGGAAAAGCCGCCCGGTGCGATCGCAACGGTAAAGCCCGCGGCGAGAGCGGCCGTCGCAGTCGTATTACCATTGCAAAATAAAACGCCCTGGCCGTTCGTGCTGCTGACCAGGATATTATTGTTGAAGGCTGTACCGGGGGAATACGAGCCGACATAGATGCCGGTGTTTGCGGTCGGCGTATTGTTAAACGTGGCAAGGCCACCGAAAATATTGTTCGTACTGCTATAAGCTACATAGACGTTGCTGCTGCCCGTATTGTTGAAAGTGGAGGTATTGTTGAACTGGTCAGGGTTGCCGTTGCCCAGCATCAGATAGCCTGCGCCTGCGTTGGTGAAAGTGGCTGCGCCGTTAAAGACGTTATTACCGCCGCTGGCATCATTGGAGGCCCCGGTCTTGGTGACTGCGAGTGTTTTCTGGAAGGTGGTATTCTTTATCGTGATCGTTGCCGACGTGATATTGACGGGGCAGTTGATCGTTACGGCGCCGGTGAATGCGGTTGTCGTTGCCGCGGTGACGGTCAGCGTACCGTTCTGCACCGTTCCGCTGGTAAATGTTGCGCTCGTTCCGCCGACGGTTAGGGTTGAAGCGCCGAGATCGAGTATACCGCTGGTCAGCGTGAGGTTGTTGATGGAGGAACTGGTATTCAGTATGCAGGTATTGCTGCCTGTTACAATGGTCACATTGTCGGCGGCACCGGGTATGCCATTCGGTGTCCAATTACCGGGTGTATTCCATGCAGTGGATACCGAACCGTTCCAGGTGTAGGAGGTCTGGCATCTGACGGTGAGGGCAAAAAGCGACACACCAATCAAAAGTAATGATTGCTTCATAGGCAATGAATTTTCCTTAATTGCAGGATATATATCTATTTGCATTCCAATTTCTGACTCGTTCACATTCAACGTATTGTAAGGCTTTTTTGGTACACCCCTTTCCCAAAACGAGACGCTTTCCCGAAATTTTTTCCAGAATTGGAATGTTATTTGTAGTAATCAACTTGTTCGTTGGAAAGCCGTACCTTTAATATCGCCTTATTAATCTTCTTTCAGGCGTATCCCAACTTACAGGTTTATTCCCTCTTAAGAGTTATTCCACACGCGTAAGAAACGCTAACTCCAGGACGCCTACTAAAGCCGCATTTATCATCATTTTTTACAACTGACTCAATTTTTTTTATGAAAAAGGTGTTATCCGTGCTATTCGTGTCATTGGTAGCGATCCCCGTACTAACCGTAACTCCGGCAGCTGCCAATAACGGTGATGAACATGATGGAGGCAAACGAAACAAAGAGACATTGACGAAATGGAACCAGCATTTGAAATTTGGCGAGAGAGACCGTGATTACAGGGGCTGGCATGGGCGCAGCCTTGACGACGGTCATACCGGACCCGTCCCCGGAACGCCAACAGGCTCGGGTGGCGGCGGTAGCGCTCCATTGGATGGCGGTCTTAGTCTCTTGCTTGCAGCCGGTATCGGATTAGGCGTGAAAAAAGCTGCAAACAGGCGGAAAGCGATCAGGCAGGACCCCGGAAGGGCCGACTCCTGAATAGCGGTAAACGTCGAAAAGTAGGAACAGATGGTTTTTTCTGAAAAGTTGAAACAAATCCCCGGCCCTGTAAAGTCATTTCTGTGGAAGGCGGTGACCATTTTTGTCGTCTGGAAGGTCCTGTATTTAATCATTCTTGTCCCAAACAGGGTTTTGGACAGGCCGATCACTGATGCACTCGGTGTAAGCACTGCCAGGACCCTGAATTTTTTCAGCCGGCCGGCTAATTATTCCACCAGGCCGGACGTAAATATCAAATGGAATGGAGAAAAGGAGGACGTCATCGCGATCCTGCGCGGGCAGCAAAGGATGTTGTTCATAGCGGATGCCTGTAACGGATTGGAAGTGATCATCCTGTATGCCGGATTGATCGTATGTCTTCCGTCCGGTTGGCGTCGCAAGACGGCGTTCATCCTGACAGGTACGGTCCTTATCGAAGTCCTGAACGTGCTCCGATGCACCGGACTGGTGTTGGTGTATGAACATTACCCGGAATGGCTGGATTTCTCGCATCATTACCTATTCACCTTTGTCGTATACGCCTTCATATTCTGGCTTTGGTATCTATTTTCCAGGGAACCGGGATTTGGGCAAAAGCTGCATCTGAATGTCTCGACCCAGTAACAAACTGCGGTTCATTATCGGGCTTGCGGTGATCGCGATCCTGTTTTCCGTTTATAACGTCTATTTGCTCGACGGCTCCTGGTTTTTGAATGGGACATCGAGGCAGGAAAGGTATATCATCAAATTTGCCTCGGTCCTGATCGTCTATGCTATGGGCGTTTTTGCATTTAAAGGCCGGCCGCCGGGATGGCTGCTATTGTTGTGGCATATCCTTTATGGAGCCTTGCTCCTGTTGCTTGTCCTGCTGGCGCTCATCGAGACCTCTGTGCAGCAGTCGTCGGGGACCATGCGCGGCCTGGGTGTAAGCGTGCATATGTTCCTAATCTCGCCGCTGCCGTATTTCCTGCTGGCGATCATCGGATCGACTGTCGGAAGGATGGCCAACCGGAGTTGACGGGTGCGGCACTAATGCTTTTTGACGAACCGCAGACCCTTCACACGGCCGCCGGAGATGCGCAGACCGGTGATCGCCAGCCCCCATCTTCCGATGGTTGGCAAGGAAATGTGTGGATCGCATATCCAGCGGGGTGAAGATGTGTTCGTCTGTCCATTGCTGAAAAGATTCCCCGGAAACTTTTTCCACAGTTGCTGCCAGCAGATTGTAACCCGTATTGGAATAAGAGTATTTCGACCCCGGCACGAAACCGAGGTCTTGCTGGTTCCTGACCATGCGAAGGATATCGGAAAAGGAAAAGACCTCATCCCACCGCCAGCCGGCGTTTTGCTAATTTAATGTTAAAGATCGATATGTCCGCGACGTCGCTGCGGGGATGGGCGTACTATAAAAAGTGTTAACTTCATACATTAGGGGCCGCGCGCCGAAGGCGCGCGGTATCATTGGTAAAAGTCATCATATGAGATATATTTTCGCAGGGGTATCGCTGTTCCTCGCGGCAACGGTAATGGCGCAGCCTACGGTACGTGACCAGTTCCAGAAGATCACGACCATAGAGCAGGCGCAGCAGTATATCGCTGCCAATCCGGCCCTAAAGCCAGCCCTGCTCAATCTTTCCTCGAAGAAGGATTCGACGGTCATCGACAAAAGGCTATTGCGGCAGAACCAGGGTGATATTTTCTCCGTAGGCTATGTCACCTACAAAGTGCTGGTATCCACGGAGAAGGTCGTTTATCGTGCCAGCTATATCTTCCTTGACGGAGGCACATTGTCCAATTCACAGATTGACAGTCTTAAGAAGGTGATCCTCGCCAGGGCAAATGCAGGCACGCCGTGGGATCAGCTGTCCGACCAGTATACGATGGATGGCAATACGACCCATGGAGATACCGGATGGTTCTTCGGAGAAGAGATGATGCCGAAAGAGTTCCAGGATGCCGTCAAATCGCACAATACCGGCGAGATCTTTTTTGTGGATGTGCCGGACAAACAATGGCATTACATCGTCAAAAAAACCTACGACGACGACGATAAGAAGGAGATGACCGTACTGCGGGCGAATGGGCGGTAGGCGAATTAGCAAAATTCGCACAGGCGATTGTCAGGTCCGGGCTGTCTTTTTGAATACAGACGGATTTTCGCCGATCAGCCGTCTGAACAATTTATTGAAATACGACAGGCTTTGGAATCCGACCTCATAACAGACTTCTGTAACACTCAGGCCTTTCAGCAGAAGGGTTCTTGCCTGGGTGATCCGGTACTGATTGACAAAATCGGTGAACGTCATATTCGTTTGCTTTTTGAAATACCGGCAGAAAGCCGCCGTGCTCATGTGTACGTTGGCCGCGATCACATTCACATCCGGGCTGCGGTCGTAATTGGCATGGATATATTTGTAGATGGCGCCCATCCGGATCTTGTCGTCGAGGAATAATTTTATACTGGTATCCTGCTGGTTGAGCTCCTGCGACCCCGTGGACGTCGCCAGCAGCTGGAATACCTCGAGCAGCCTGATCAGCTGATCGAAATGCGTAAGGGATTGCATCTGCTTGAGTATTTCCGCCACCGCCGTCTTCGTTTCGCCTCCAAACGAGATCCCCAAATAAGCTCTCGCAAAGAGACGCCGTATCTTGTCGAACTCCGGAGTCTGCTGAAAGGCGTCTCCCAGGAAATTCTCTCTCAGCTGGACAACGATCTGGTGATATTCCGTTTCAATACCGTAGTCGAAATTCAGATGCGGGATATTGGGGCCGATCAAAACCAGGTCGCTATCGGTGAAGCTGGAGATGTGCTGACCCACATGACGGATACCCGTGATGGCTTCCACGTAGACGAGCTCGTATTCCGGGTGATAGTGCCAATAGAAATAGTTCTTAAGGCTTGGCGTGAACAGTTTGAACGACTGCCCCGGATCCGGCAAGACTATTTCCTTTTGGATCTTCACGGTCAGTATTTTCCTATAAGGTAATAAAATTCCGGGCGATAGGGAAAAAAATGTCAATACAGAGCAAAAGCCGGTCATTGGAAAGGGTGCAGGAAGGATGCCAGGGCAGGAACTTTGACGCATAAAAACGATTAAGATGACAGCAACCATGGCCACCACGACGATGCCCAACAATGCTCATAAAGACATTCCGGGTAATCCCAGCACTGCCACCAGCAGCAAACAGCGGCTCAATGACCGCGCGAATGGAGAACCGCTGCGTGTCCTGTCGGAAGACGACTGGAAATCCTGGATACACAATGGTTATATCGTTATTAAAAAAGCCGTGCCCGTCGGGCAGGTGCGGCGCCTGGCCGACTTCTTATGGGAGTTTGAAGAGAAGGACCCCAACGATAAGGAAACCTGGTATACACCGCCGCGGGCCGAAATGAAAATGAAGGAGCTGACGAACACCGGCATGGTGGAAGTGTACAATCATCAATATTTGTGGGACAACAGGCAGTACCCGAAGATACACCAGGCATTTGCCGATGTCTGGGGTACGGAAAAGCTGTGGGTGACCATCGATCGGGCCAACCTGAACTTTCCCATTCGCCCGGGTCATGAGTATAAAGCGTTCATCCATTGGGATTATGATCCCGAAACGAAGCCGCAAAATGTGCAGGGTGTCCTGGCGTTGGCCGACCAGACCGACGAAAATATGGGCGGGTTCCAGTGTGTCCCTGAATTGTATCGGACCTATGATACCTGGAAGTTGACGCAGCCCGCCGACCGGGATCATTTCAAGCCGGATGTAACAGGTTTCGAGATCGTCAAGGTTCCGATGGAAGCAGGCGACCTGTTGATCTTTAACAGTACCGAGCCTCATGGCATCCGGGTAAATACCAGCGGCGACAAAGTGCGTATGGCCCAGTATATTTCGATGATGCCCGCAGAAGAAGACAATGAAGCATTGCGCGAGTGGCGGATCTCGTCCTGGCGGGAAAGACGTGCGCCCGAAGGTTATGCATTCCCCGGCGATCCGCGGAAATGGGAGCAGGCAAAGTATCGGACGGCCGAGCTTTCGCCCCTGGGGCGTCGGTTGCTTGGGTTGGACAAGTGGTAAGTGCGTGCGCGCTGCGGTTGCTTGGGTTGGATAGGTGGTAAGGCCTAGTAAATTCCCTCCTTATGGTTGACCAGGGTGGCGGCCTGTCCGGTGGACATTCCGAAATGATCGGCAACGAGCTGGGCGGGATTGGCAGTCAACCAGTCATTCAATGATAGTTCCTGGTAGACGGGACTGTTAAATAGGACGATCAATTTTAGTGTTTCCGTTCCGGTATTTTCGACGTAATGTCCGTAGCCTTGTTTGATAAACGAGACCATGCCTTTGCTGAAGGGCATTGTTTTGACGCGCCCGTGCGAGCCGAAGATCGAGACCTTGCCGGTGCCGCTCATGACATACTGCCATTCATCGGCATTGGGATGCCAGTGCAGTTCCCGTATGCAGCCGGGCTCGATATCCATTCGGACGGCGGTGAGGGAATTCTGGATGGGGAATTCCACGGATGAAACGATCTTATGGAATCCGCCTTTGAACTCCTGCATGGGGGCGTCTTTTTCCATGCGGAATTTATGCGAGAAGGCGCTCGTCGGCTTAGCGGGATCGATGTTTTTCGGAAGGGTATCGGCGGCCAGTTTTCCTACGCCGATATACACTTCTTTTTTGGGCAGCTGGGCGAAAAAGCTGGCCGGCAGCCCGGTATTGCGGGCCATGATCTCGGGCGAGGTATGGCTGACCCAGTCGGTGACGCTAAAGGTGCCGAATTCGGAGAAATGACCGCTGTCGAAGCCAAGCAGGAAATGGCAAGGCTTGTCGCCCAGGCACTGGAGCATGTGCCCATGGCCTTTAGGGAAATACCAGATATCGCCCGTCTCGAAATCGTCGGTGGAGGTCGTGCCGCCGGGGGTGATAACGGTTGTGCGTACGCGTCCTTCGAGCACGTATGCCCATTCGGCAGCGATGGAATGCCAGTGCAGCTCGCGGAATGCGCCTGGTTTGAGGCGCATGGAGACGCCGGCGATGCTTTGAGAGACCGGGAACTCTTCCACGGTTGCTTCTTTTGCGGAGCCGCCTTCGCCTACCCAGCCCTTCGAGCCGTTTTCGATATCGTATACAAAGTCTTCCAGCTCCACGATGGGAGGATCCAGTGGCGTCGGCGCTGCATGGGCGCTCGGGGCTGGCGACGCATGGGGGCTGGCGGTCGATCGTTCGGGTGCGAGGGCGCCGAGGGTGGATCCGATAGCAGTCAAACCAAGGGTGGACAGGGATAGGAAATCGCGTCGTGAGGTTGGCATGGCAATCGTTTGGTCAAATATACGGGTTATCGGATTGGGAAGAAATTTCGTGATGATGAGCGGTACGCGGCCGAGGCAGGCGGGGGAATGGTGAAGTCAGGGGTGTTACTGAGTCCGTCGGCGAACATTGCGACGTCGATATCAGCGAGCCATTTTTTCATAGCAGCGGGATTGCCGGACAGGCGGACATCGATGGATTGGAGCTGATCGGATTTAATCTGCTTCTCGGACACTTCGTCTGTTGCTTTTTTGTCAAAGTACCAGGTAGGTCGGTAGTCCCCACTTGGCTGCCGCCGCCAGTTGCCGATGAGCAAGACGGCATTGTGGTGCGAACGGCCGGGGTAATCGGTGATCGTTAGGGTAGGGTCTGCATTGTTCAGCCAAAGGATTTGTCCGGAAACGGGCGTGACCGGGGCGGTGCCGGCGGGTTTGCCGACCACGCGCGCAAAGTCCGAATTGAATTCAATCTCGACGATCATGATCGAGCCTTCGCGATATCGGAAGGTCATGCGCTGGGATTCTTTGTCAAAATCCTCACCCTGCTTATTGGCGGTTTTTTCATCGATGTTCCCTTTCATGGCGGCCGTCATAGCCTCCATCCGCCTTTGCGCGAAATCTTGCAACCATGAACGCCAGGCATGCAGCGAATCCTCATTGATGACAACCTGGTAGTGGATCGTAAACCAGTGTGGCGGGCGTAACGGGTATTTCAGGATCGAACCGTTGGCAAGGTTGTAGCCGATGCCGTTTTCCTCGGACAGCTCGATGTAAGACCAGTGCTCCTTCGAGGCGATCTGATCCATGATTTCGGTCGCTGCAAGGCGGCACCGGTTTTCCATGGTGATCTCGCGCGGCAGCAGGGGGTTCCCCATGCGCCTGGCACTGTCTTCGGCGCTGCCGTATGGATAGCGGGGGTCAGCGGGACATTCGGCGGGGGTAAGGGCGCATTGGGCGGTCGCGGACAACCGGAGGGCAAATGCCAGGCCGGCGAGCAGGAGATAGCGGCTTGTTCGTTTCATTTGGTGGGCGAGGTTTTTGATCTGCCGTTACCGTCGTTTTCGATGTGGATGGTATAATAGCCATAAACAATGACGTTGCTTTCGGCGGGGTTGATCTCCTTCGCATCGAATCGTTTGTCGACGAGGACGGGGTTGTTGTTGTGTACGGGCAGAAGAAAGTCGATATAAAGCGACTTGCCGGCTACCGATGTGGTGGTCAGCGCGTGGGCCTTGTTTTTCATCTCCATCATTTTTTCATAGCTGGCCGCGGCTTGCGGACCGCCCATTTGCGATTTGAGGGCCTGCATCTGCGCGACGAGTTGTTCGCCTTGTTGCTTTAGCTGGGCGGCGGCTTGCTTTGCCTCCCCGTCGGCGACCAGCCGTTTCCGGTCCGATAGGCTTTGGAAGAACTCGTCGATGTTATTGTCGCCGAGGTTGAGGCTACCAACGGGGTATTGCCATATACCGGCTGTCATCGGATTGGGGTACATATTGGTCAGCATGATCGTGTCATGGCCGGGGTTACAGAAATCCATGCTGAGCGATTTGAGGGTCGCGCGATAGAATTTTGTACCCACATATTTCGGTCTGTCCCCCGGAACGATCACTTCGGCGTCGAGCAGGTTGCAATCGATCGTCTGTAAGGCCGAAGACATGTAGAAGCCCTGATTGTCTACCCTGTTCTCATCTGCCATCACCCACTTGTAACACTGATTGCTGTCTTGCTGGAAGGCAGGGATGATGTGTCCTTCTCCTTTCAGATGTTCGATCTCGTAGCCGCCATTTTTGCCCACCTTGATATCCATTTCGATCGTCAGCTTGAATCCGTTCCAAATTTTCTGCAGGCGCGTCAGGAAGTCCACAAAGCCGGACTCGCTGCCGCCGATCAGTGCTTCTTCGTGCATCAGACCTACTATAAAGGGGATATTGCCGATCTGGCGCCAATCATTTTGCCGCAATTCGGTGGTATAGTGGTCTACAGCCAGCGCCAGTGTAGCGGCAATTTCCATCATGCCGTTGTCTTCTATCCCGCTTGCGCCGCTGATCGACTCCAATTTACGGACGGCCTTGAACCAGGTTCTTGAAACAGCCTCCACCACTTTGAAATTCTTTCGGTTTTCGCGCATCATTTTGTCTGCCCGGGCAAACGCATGGCGGGTAATATCGTATACGGCCCCTGCGATGTCATCCATACTGAAATAGGAACAAGGCGTTGAGCCCGTTACCGGGTAGCCGCCGGTACCGCCGGTGTTGTAAATAGAAGTACCCATCGCCTTCATGACCGCGAGGCCCTTTCTGGCCAGGTCATCCTCGGGGTGGAAGAAGTCCCGAACATAATTATCGATCGTCTCCTGGTAGACCTTCTTCATACCGGTATCGCACGCATAACAGTTGTATTCAAACGCCGGCGGGGGAGGGTAGGTAAGGGCGTCATATTTGTCATGCCGGTGCGCTTTCCACCAGGCGATCACCTCGTCATAGTCGGCCTTCATCTGGCGGCAGTTTTCGTCGGTGGGCTTTGATCGCGCCGGGTTCAGGATGTCCTGATCGGCGTCGATCCGGAGTTCCTCGAATTCCTGCATGCGTTGCTGTGCGTCCGGTAACATCAGTTGGTAAAAGTGGTCAGTGGCGGGGTCGAGATTATCTGCGGGGTCTTCGAGCTGCCGGATGAACCGTTGTTCGGATTGAGCGGCCTGGCGGACCCGTCTGTTCCACTCGTCGATGCCGGCGCCGTTGATATGAACGGAGCCGTCGTTTTCGACGGTAACGGTCGTGGTGCCAGTGGCAGAGGTGCCGCCTGCCGAAGACGCGCTGCCCACTGCGATTGCATCGCTGGATTGGCCGGTAACGATGAAGGCATTCTTTTTCGTAGAGCTCCAGCGACCGGTAAACCATAAGAACCGACGGCCGGTGTCCGCTTGGGCATGGGCATTGATGCCGGTTGACCAGCAAAGGGCTAGAAACAGTAGACGGTTCATATTTTTACGAATTCGACGCGGCGGTTGTTGGCCTTATTTTCGGGAGTATCGTTCGGACTGATCGGCCTGGTGTCGCCGAATCCTTTTGTCGTCAGCCGGGAAGCATCGATCCCCATGGTTATCAGCTGGAACCTGACGGCGTCGGCTCTTTGTTGCGACAGGGTCAGGTTATGCGGGGCATTGCCCGTATTGTCCGTATGGCCGTCGATCTCGAACTTCAGGGACGGTGTCGCAACGAGCAGTTTGTAAATACTATTGATCGTCCCCATGGACTCGGGTTTGATGGTTGCCTTGTCCACATCGAACAGGATGCCGTGCGTAACGATCTTATTGTCGGTGGTGACCTCCTTGTAGATATCGATTCCACCGGCGGCGATCCGGACGTTCCTGATAAAAGAGTTCTCATACCCGTTGACATCGAAGGTGACCTGGTTGGCCTTCCCTTCGAGGTTGTTGACGCTGACGAACCGGAATTGGTCCACATATACTTTCCCGACGTTTTTGTTGACCGCAATGGCGATATGATGCCAGGTCTTCGGTTTGGTGAGGTCGAGACCCGACGGGTCCGGCACCTCGCCGTTTGACCACCGAATCGAAGCATTTTCGATCTCGAGAACGGGGATGGACCCATCGTCATGCCGGTAATCCCCGAAATAAATATCAAAATGGTTCAAGCCGAACCGCTCGTTCTTCACATCGAATTCGATCGTGAACTGGTCCGGCATATACTGCATTTTTTTCATGCGCGGGCTGAAATTCGCGCCCGGGCCCGTGGGAACATGGATCACATTTTCGCCATCCTCCTGCTGGATGTCCATCTGCCCCTTGTTCAGGGTGAGTTGGGAAGGTATCTGGCCGACGGATTCGTCGGCCAGAGCGGACTGGAAGATGATCTTGTCACCGGGTACGAAATCGTAGTTTTTATATACGGCGAGGCCCTGGCCAGGCTGGGCGCCGTCCGCCGGCGGTGTAGTGCTGTTCTGAGCAGGGGCAGGTGCGGGTTGGGTTGGGGCAGGGGGTGGAGCAGAGGCGGCCGGATGAGTCGGCGCGGCTTCTTTCTTTTTCTTTTTGAAAAGACCCTTGATCGCGCCTTCGGTCTTGTTGAGACCATTGTTGATCGAATTGTTGATGTCGTTGTTGGCGTGGTCGGTTGCTCCATTCTTGGCGGCGGTCCCCGGGTTCTCCACTTGTGCCTGCAATGCGCCGGCTATCACAAGCGCGAACAAGGCCGACAGGATTCTTTTCATGACTTTTTTGCCGTAAATCTAACGCGCCGTCATGGCCCTGTCCATAGCAAAAAAGTGTTAGATCGGCCGATCTTTTCCATAGACCTTATTCAGCGCCTCTGTTCGGCTTTGGACCTGGAGCTTCTCGTAAATATTCCGCGCGTGGCTGCGCACCGTTTCGATACTGATACGGAATTTGGCGGCGATTTCCTTATAGCGCAATCCCTCCGAAAGGCTCTTGAGGATCTCCTTTTCCCGCGGGGTCAGTTCATCAGCGGCCCTGATGCCGTCTTTTTTCTGGAAGGTCACGATGATCCGCCGGGCAATTTGGGTGCTCATCGGCGAGCCACCGTTGTGCACCTCGGCAATCGCTTCGAGTATCCGGGCGGGTACCGTCTTTTTCAAAAGATAACCTGTCGCACCGGCCTTGAGGGATTCGAAGACATTCTCGTCATCCTCGTACACGGTACTCATGATGAACTGGGTAGCCGGGCAATGGGGTTTCACCCGCCGGACACATTCGACTCCGGTCATACCTGGGAGGTTGATATCCATCAATACTACATCGGGACGTTCTATCGGCAGTGCCTTCAATGCTTCCTCGGCGTTTGCGTATACGTGCGAGCAGTTGAAGCCGTCGCTCAAATTGATCAGCATCTGCAAACCTTCCCGGATCTCCCGGATATCCTCGACTATCGATACCTGGATCATACTTGCGTGTGAATTTACCTCTTCCGCGTTATCCCGCAATAACAAAAAAGTGTTAGACAGCGTCGTTCAGAACACAACGGCTATTTTGACGGTCGTGCCGGCGCCTTTTGCAGACTCCACCTCAAAACTTCCGCCGATCTGCTCCATCCGGTTTCGCATATTCTTGAGCCCGTTGGCAAAAGGCCCCACTTCGCCGATATCGAAGCCTTTGCCATTATCTCCGATCCCGATAGCCAATCGATCGGAATCGATCCTGACGGTCAGGTAGACTTCCGTACATTCCGCATATTTCAAAATGTTATTGCAAGCCTCCTTCACCGTCAGGAATATATTGCGCCGTTTCTCTTCTGAGACGGGGAAATCATGCACAACCGGGTTGGCGACGACCGTACAGGCGATCGCTGTCGGCTCGAAGAAATCCTCTACATATTGTTTGAGGTACAAAAGCAAGCTGCTAAATGAGTCATTACGCGGATTGAGCACCCAAACAATATCCTGCAGGTTGTTTACCAATTCTCTGCTGGAGTTGGAGATCACGTCGAGGTTGGTCACCGCTGCGCCTGGAACGGCCAGCTGCGCCTTGGTGACCTCGCTTAAGATTGCAATCTTCGTCAGACCGCTTCCCAGGTCGTCATGCATATCCAGTGCGATGCGGTTGCGTTCCTTTTCCACCGCTTGTTCCCGTTGCAGCCGGAGGATGCGTTCGCGCAGATTGCGTTGGACCGCGTATCGGACAGATAAGACCACCGCGACGCCGATCAGCGCCACAGCGAGCAGTCGGAACCACCATGTCGCCCAGTAAGGAGGGTGGATGGTTACCGGGAGGCTGAGGACGCCGCTCCAGGCCCCGGCATCGTTCTCCACCTTTAAACAGAATGTATAGTCTCCCGGTGCAAGGTTGGCGTAGGACGCATAGTTGCGGGTGCTATAGATCCACTTGTTGTCGACGCCGGTTAGCATATAGGCATACAGGTTTTGTTCGGGCTTGACCAGGTTGATAGCGCCGAACTCGATGGTAATATGATCCTGATTGTAATTGAGATGTAACGGCGAGGCGCCGGCACTACGGGGAAGCGTACTGTCGTTGACCTGGATGGAATGCAGGTAGAGCGGAACCGGCCGCGCGGCGGTATTCCGGATGTTGCGGCTGAAAGTATAGATGATATGGTCACCGGCAAGATAAAAATGTTTGCCATCAGGGCATCGCAGCGTATTGAGGTCCTGCCGGGTATCGAGCCCGTCCTCCGTCCCGAAAAGGGTGAAATGCCCGGTGTTTACCTGGTAATAGACGAGGTGCTCGCGGTTCATGAACCAGATGTCGCCAGCCTCGTCGACAGCGGCCCCCTGGATAACATTGTCGCGGAATAGAGGCGACCGGATCTTCGAACCGGCGCCGGTGGCGGGTGAAAAGCGAAAGATACCGGAGGTCGTGGACAGGATGAGATCGCCGTCCGGCAGCATGGCGATATCGCTGACTTCAAAGGGTGATCCGTCCCGATTAAGATTGTACACCCTGAACTTCCCTGCCGCGGCGTTGTATTCGTACAGGCCCTTGCCTCCGCCCAGCCATACCCGGCCGCTGCGGTCGGCTACAATCCGGTTGATGAGGTCATCCGCCAGGCCAGACCCGTCGTTTTTCGAATAGCTGCGCAGCAGGTGAAAATGCATGTCATAAAGAGACAGGCCATGCCGGTAGTTTGCGACCCAGGCGGTATCGTGATTGATCAGGATGCCGTATGTTTTTTTTGTGACCAGCTTGTCACGTCCCCGGAATAAGGTGTCGGAGCCGCGTATCGGGATAAAACGACGATCGAGGATATCCAACCCCGCGAGTGACGATACCCAGTAACGGCCCAGGCGATCCTTTGCCAGGCCCGATACGTTTTCAGCGTCCCCCTGGGCCTTGCGCCGGTAGTAGGTGGTTGTTCCCTCCGGGTTGGTCACCGTTAGTCCACCCGGGACATACCAGGTTGAGAACGCGACGGCGCGCTGACCGTCGTAGGTCACCGGCTGTATGGCGGCTACTGAACCCTTTATTGTCGCCGGCAGGGCTTCGAAGCCGCTGTGCCCGGCGAAGGCCCTAGTCACCGTCTGGCCACCGATCCATATATAACGGGCATTTTCACCGGCGATGCATTCTGCGCCTTTTTTGGCAACCTGCAGGCATTCCGGTCTTCCTTTTTGCGCTTCGGCAGGGTCCTTCACCTGGTAGACGCCTGCCTCGGTGGATATCCAAAAGTTCGGCGCCTCGCGGCTGCCTGTTTCAAGGATCCCCGTGATGATGTTCCTGAATTCTCCCCGGACAGTTTTGTCGGGAGCAATTATGGCATATCGCCGCCCGTTACTATCCAGCACGTAACAGCCTCCGCCCCATGTGCCCATCCATAGCCGTCCGCGCCGGTCGACAAGCATTTTGGTTACCGTCATCCGCCGGCCGTCAAACAACCTCGTGAAGCCGCCATCCCGCATATTGTAGAGCACCAGGCCGTCAAACGTTCCGATGGCCATGGTGTCGCCTTTCCATTCCGTCATCGAGTTCACATACCATGCGTTCGCGGGTGCGTTTGTTTCGACGTGCGAGACGGTCCGGAACCGGCCTCCCTCCAGCACGCTAAGACCGTCGTTGCCGCCCAGCCAGACCCTTCCATCGCGACTAATCATCGGCTTCAGGTCGAAATCAAGATCGATATTCTGTCGCTGCGGGTTGTACACCGCGCATTTCAGCGTCCAGGGGTCGACCCGTGCCGCGCCATGCATCGTTCCTACCCAAATATCACCCGATGTGTCTTCCGCGAGCCCGGCGATCGAGCTGTTGGGCAAACCCATCGTGCTGTCCGCCTGGTGTTGCAGCAGGTCCAGGTTGGTCCCGTCGAACCGGAAGAGCCCGGTCTCGGTGCCGATCCACAAAAATCCCCGGCTGTCTTTGAGCATACATTTCACCCGTTTTACACCTGCCTTGACCAGTACGTCCGGCTGTTCGAATGCCGCCGGCACTTGCGGCGAGGCCGCCAATCTGAAGCCAAGGGTCAGGATGATCAGGAGGTAAAAACGCATTCCAGGGTTTTGTCGTGATAAAATACGGAAATTGCTAATCTTGTCAAATGCCTTTTTTCTTGCGGTGCAATTCCTTCAATTCCCTGATAAAATTATCGCGGTCATATTTTGCCCTTTCGACAAATTCTTTCGGAGCTGCTGTTTTTTTGTCATGGGTTGCGCTCCATAAAACGATTTCAAGCAGCACGGGTACGAGGTCAATTCCCTTATCGGTAAGCTCGTAGTTGTATCTTGATCTTTTTCCGGGATCGACTTTGCTCTTAATTAAGCCCGCGCATTCAAGCATTTCCAGTCGGTCCGCCAATATATTTGTGGCGATCTTCTCTTCCGACGACAGGAATTCGCCATAAGTCGTTTTATTTTTGAACATCAGATCCCTGATAATCAGCAAGGACCATTTGTCTCCAAATATGTCCAGGGCGAAACTGACGGGGCAATCCGACCGCCGCTTAAATTTCTTTTTCATGGTATAGCTTGCAAATTACAAGTAATTATTCTTATATTCACCTTGCAAATTGCAAGTAAACTAAACTTCATGCTATGAGATGGACACAGGCAAGATTCACGTTTGTTGCCCTGGCTTACATCGTTCCAACGATGATCCTGGGATACGTCTGGCACCTTATTGTTTTTAAGGGCCTTTACGACAGTTTGGGTATTTACAATAGGGCGCAGCCGATAATTCCGCTTGGTTTTTTTTCTATGATCATGCAGGGGCTTATAATGGCCTATTTATATCCCTTTTACGCGGGTACAAAAAGCACCTTCGGCAAGGCCATTGCATTCAGTCTTATCATTGGTTTATTCCTTTACAGTGTTTCGACGGTGGCGAATGCTGCCAAGATACAGGTGTCATCGATGGCAGATTGGTTTTTGATCCAAACCGCGTTTCACTTATTGCAGTTTGGTATTGTGGGCGTGCTCATCGGCCTGGTAAGCAGGCCAAAGCAGCTGGCGTAAATTAGAATTTCATTAGAAGATCGCTTTTGAGGCGCCGGTTCTTTTTTCATATTTCGAGTATTATGTAAATTCCGGATATGAAATTGGCCACTCAAATCTTTTTCGGTTTTCTGATTGCCATTTCAATCGATTTGCTCGATTCTTTTGTCAATTATTCACTTACGTTGAAGGTCACGAGGGTTTCGGATTTTCTCAATCGGTCGGAGGACGTAATCCGCCACTCCACCGGGCTTAATAAGAGCATTATAGAAGCTCAAAATGCGTTTAGGGGCTTCCTTTTGACAGGAGACCACGATTTTCTGGCGGCCTATCATCAGGATCAGAAGGAGATGACGTTGGCGGGTAAGACGATGCGAGAGATGGTCTCTCTTCCAAATCAGAAGCTTATCCTGGATTCGATCATGCTGCTGTATGGTCGGTGGACGGAATATGCAGGCGAGCTCATCGCGGCAAGGAACAAGATCGGCACCGACACGCGAGCGTCACTGAAATTCAATGCCTTGTTGGACATGGAGATGAGTAAAGGGATCGGCAAGCAGTACAACGGGAAAATCGGGGAGTTGTTTAATTCATTTAATAACGCCGAATACCTGCAGCGCGATCTGCGTCGAAAGGAATTGCTGGATTCGATAAAGCGGACAGACCGGTATTCGGTGACATTCAGCGCCCTGCTGGTTTTAATCGGGCTTGCGATTGCATTCGTCCTGGTCAGAAAAATATCTCGCCGTATCAGGTCGTTGGTAAAGCTGGCCGAAAGGATCTCACGCGGCGATTTTGGGAAAGTTGCAGATGACAAGAAGGATGAATTGAGCAGCCTTTCGAATTCATTGAACATTATGTCCGAAAAATTGAGCAGCAACATCAGCGAACTTGAAAAGAGGAACGAAGAACTTGACCAGTTTGCCTATGTTGTATCTCATGATCTGAAAGCGCCTGTACGGGGAATTTCAACTGTTATTCGGTGGATCGAAGAGGACCATACTGCAGAGATCACGCCGACGATCCGGGAATACCTCGATTTTATCCCTGAACGTGTCCGCAGGATGGAAGGTCTCATTGATGGTCTCCTCGAATATGCACGCGCCGGCCGCAAAGGGACGATAAGGGAAAAGGTCGATATAGCCGAGCTGGTGGGCGAATTGGCGGAGCTCATCGTACCGGATGGCTGTATCGTAAGAATTGGGCAATTGCCGGCAATCTTCACAGAACGGCTACCTTTGCAACAAGTGCTGAGTAATCTTATCGGCAACGCGGTTAAATACGGTCCGGCCGGAAAGACAATCATCCGTATCGACAGTACGGATTGCGGGGGACACTATGAATATTCTGTGGAGGACAATGGCCCCGGGATCGCGCCCGAATATCACGAAAAGATTTTTGGACTTTTTCAAACGCTGCGGGAAAAGACCGATAAAGAAAGTACAGGTATCGGTCTTTCCATTGTAAAGAAAATAGTGGAGGAACGGGGTGGCCGGGTCCGGGTCATTTCATCTCCCGGCAGTGGAGCAAAATTCATATTTACATGGCCAAAGAGCAGTTAATCAAGAAAAAGATCATCATGCTCGTCGAGGATGATGAATTGGATGTGATCAGTGTTCGTCGCTCGTTGAAGAGGCTGGACATGCCGCACGAGCTTTATACTGCATTCAATGGCGTCGAGGCGCTTCAATTGTTACGGGGCGGCGATTCCGAAAGACCTCCATTGGAAAGCTTGCCTGACATCCTTTTGCTGGATCTTAATATGCCCAAAATGAATGGGTTGGAGTTTCTTTCCATTTTGCGGGGGGACCAACGGCTTAAAGAAATCAGGGTGTATATTATGACAACTTCCAGCGAGCAAACTGATCGGAGCGCAACCGACCAACTTGGGGTCTCGGGATACCTTATTAAGCCGATGGGATATGGTGGCGGGTACAACAAAATCGATTCCATGGAGCATTTTATGCAGTTTCACCTGCGCAGCATCCTGACGGATAAACCCGATCGACGGTAGTGTCGACTTTGGTCGATGGACGGGCAGGAGCGGCCCGGGACTTTGCGGCACTATATATTTAGAAAAAGAAGCATTACCTTTGTTTTACAGTCTCCATGAAAAAGGTCCTCGCATCCATATTAGCTGTTTTCTACCTATCGACTTCGATGGGGGCGACGGTCCATTTCCATTATTGCATGGGGCGGTTGGTATCGTGGGGATTGACCGAAAACAGCGGAAAGACATGTGATTTCTGCGGCATGCAGAAGATGGGACCTCCAGGGGAATGCATGGTGGGAATGAAGAACTGCTGTCATGAGGAAAGCAAGCAGATCAAGAGCAATAAGGACCAGAAAGCAGCGCAGGAATCCTACCTCATCACGAAAGTAACTTCCGGCGGGGCTTATCTTCCCGCCCGGGTCCGGGAGAATGAGATCATCCTGTCAACGGTTTTGTCACAGCCGCTTCCTCATGGACCGCCTTTGGTGACTTCGCTTCCGGCGTTTCTCCGCAATTGCAATTTCCGCATTTGATCGATTATCCGCGTTTTGTGGCCCGGCGCCCCGCCGGGCTATAAGTGTTTCCCGTCGATTTGGGACGCATTCCCCTTATTCTTTTGAGTGTAACAAGCTAGCCTCGCCTATGGCAATACGGCCGGCTCCTATCTAATGCTATGGTAAAAAAATTAATCGAGTGGTCGCTGCGTAACCGGCTGATCGTGCTGGTGCTGGCGGCGGGTCTGTTAGGCTGGGGGGTTTACTCGGTCCGTCAAAACCCTATCGATGCGATCCCCGACCTGTCGGAGAACCAGGTCATCGTCTTTACGGAATGGCCGGGCAGGAGTCCGCAGATCATCGAGGACCAGGTGACATACCCGCTGGTGAGCAACCTGCAAGGTATTCCACGGGTGAAGAATGTACGGGGAACGTCCATGTTCGGGATGAGCTTCGTTTATATCATTTTCAATGATGATGTGGACATCTATTGGGCGCGAAGCCGGGTGCTGGAACGATTGAGCTACGCCCAGCGGCTGCTGCCGGCGGAGGTCGTGCCTACGCTGGGACCGGATGGGACGGCTGTAGGACATGTGTTCTGGTACACGCTGGACGCAAAGGGAATGGACCTGGGGGACCAGCGGGCGTTGCAGGACTGGTATGTTAAACTGGCGTTGCAGACCGTGCCCGGGGTGGCGGAGGTGGCTTCTTTCGGCGGTTTCGAGAAGCAGTACCAGGTAGTGGTGGATCCGGTAAAGTTGCAGTATTACCAGCTGTCGATGATGGAGGTGGCGCGGGCTGTAAAAGCGAACAACAACGATGTCGGCGGTCGAAAGTTTGACCGGGGGGATATGTCCTATATTATCCGGGGGCTGGGATACCTAAAGAGCCGGGAGGACCTGGAGAATATCGCGGTAGGCAATAACAAGGGGATACCCGTGCGGATAAAGGATATTGGGTCGGTGCAGATGGGCGGCGATCTGAGGCTGGGCATCTTTGACCAGAACGGACAGGGTGAGGTCGTGGGAGGAATTGTGGTAATGCGCTATGGAGAGAATGCGGACAGGGTCATCGAGGCGGTGAAGACGAAGATGGCGGATGTGCAACGGGGACTCCCTGCCGGTGTGACGTTCCGGGTGGCCTACGACCGCAGCGAATTGATCAAGGCGGCCGTAGGGAATGTGAAGAGGAAGCTGATCGAGGAACTGGTCATTGTGTCGCTGATCGTGCTGCTGTTCCTGCTGGATGTGCGCAGTGCACTCAGTATTATCATCCAGATACCAATTAGCATTGCCACGAGCTTTATCCTGCTGAATGCTTTTGGGCTGTCGTCAAATATCATGTCTTTGACGGGAATTGCCCTGGCAATCGGAGTGATCGTAGACAATGGGATCATCATGTCGGAGAATGCGCACCGGCATCTGGCCAACGAGCAAGCAAGGTTGGCGGTTGCTTCGGGAGGCGTGGGTTTGCGGTCCCAGCTGACCGGGAGTAACCGATTGGACATTATCCGCAAGGCTTGTATCCAGGTCTCACGCGGGGTGTTCTTTTCTACGGTCATCATTATTGCTTCTTTCTTGCCGGTGTTCCTGCTGACAGGGCAGGAAGGCAAGCTGTTTCATCCCTTAGCCTATACGAAGACATTTATCCTGCTGGTAGATGCGATACTGGTGGTGACGTTGGCGCCGGTGCTGATCTCGTTGTTTATGCGGGGCAGGTTTAGCCGGGAGGGCGCTAATCCGATCAATCGGATGCTTGAACGGGTATATGAGCGGGTGATCCGGGCCTGTATGCGGGCTCGCTGGATGACACTCGGAGTGAACGTGCTGGCGCTGGCAGTCTGTGTACCTCTGCTGTTAAGCCTGGGACGGGAATTCATGCCGCCATTGGACGAGGGCACGATCCTGTTCATGCCGGTGACCTTGCCGGACGTGTCGAATGCAGAGATCAAGCGGCTGTTACAGGTCCAGGACAAGATCATCGCTTCCGATCCCGAGGTGGCGAATGTGCTGGGGAAGGCGGGACGAGCCAATACAGCGACGGATAATTCGCCGATCAGCATGGTGGAGACCATCGTGCTGCTGAAGCCGAAAGGGCAGTGGCGGCCGGGTGTGACGAAGGATAGTATCATCCGCGAGCTGAACAGCAAATTGCAGATCCCCGGAGTGACAAATGGCTGGACACAGCCGATCATCAACCGGATCAATATGCTTTCGACCGGCATACGCACGGACGTAGGGGTGAAGGTCTATGGGCAGAACCTGGATACGATCAATAGCCTTGCACAGCGGATACGGGCGGCTTTGAATGGCATTCCCGGAGTATCGGACCTCTATGTAGACCCGGTCACGGGCGGCAAATACCTGGACATTACGGTGAAGCGGGAGGAGATCGGCCGATATGGGCTGACTGTCGATGACGTGAATAGCATTGTCGAGAGCGCCCTCGGCGGCATGAAATTGACGACGACGGTCGAGGGCCGGCAGCGGTTTTCAGTGAATGCACGATATGGTCAGGATTTTAGGGATAACCTGACGGCCCTCAGAAGATTACAGGTACCTACGCCGTCCATGGGCCCCATACCGTTGGAGGCAGTGGCGGAAATACAACTGACCGAAGGACCGCCGATGATCAATTCGGAAAATGCGGCGCTGAGGGGGACGGTGCTCTTCAACGTGCGCGGCCGCGACCTGGCGGGAACGGTAAAGGAGGCGCAGCAGCGATTGGACAAAGCGCTGACGGCCTTACCCAAAGGATATTATATCGAATGGAGCGGGGAATATGAGAACCTGATCCGCAGCGAGCGGACGTTGACCTGGATCCTGCCGTTCGTGCTGGTGATCATCTTTGGGGCGATGTACTTGGCGTTCAGGTCGGTGCGGGAGGCGTTTTTCTCGTTGATCTCGATACCATTCGCGCTGATCGGCGGGGCGCTGATGGTGTACCTGTGGGGCGTCAACCTGTCCGTGGCCGTTGCGGTGGGTTTTATTGCGCTGTTCGGGCTGGCGGTGGAGACGGGAATTGTGATGGTGATCTACCTGAATGATGCGATGGCTCAACTGGTGGCGGCCGGCGGCAATTCACGGGAAGCTATTTCGCGGACGGCCTTGCGGGAGGCAGTGATCGCCGGAGCGGCAAAGCGGCTACGACCCAAGCTGATGACGGTATCGGTGTCGCTGTTTGCACTGATCCCGATACTGTGGAGCAATGGGGTTGGTAGCGATGTGATGAAGCCGATCGTGCTGCCGATGATCGGCGGGGTGCTGACATCGGCGACGCATATCCTGTTGGTGACACCCTTGATCTTTTTAATGACGAAGGAGTATGAGCTGCGGAAATACGGGCGGATCGACGTAATGGAGGTAAAATAATAAACTCGACATGAAAAAAATTATTTGTTTGATGGGCATGCTGGGTGTCATTGCGGCGCAGGCACAGACGACGATGGGGCTGGACAGCATCTTTTCGGTGATCTCGCGGAATCATCCGGCGCTGCGGTCTTCGGATGCGGAGGCGCGGAGTCTCGACGAGGCGGCGAAGGGGGCGCGGAATTGGGAGGCGCCGACGGTGAGCACAGGCTTTTGGATGACACCGTATGATCCCTCCTTATGGAAACGGCAGGCAAACGGGGCGTCGGGCATGGGGCAGTACATGGTGTCGGCGGAACAGCTATTCCCCAACCGGCGCAGCCAGGAGGCGGAGGAGAAGTACCTGGGAGGTCTGTCGGCAGTGGAACGGACCAGGAAGGGAGCAACGGTGAACGAGTTGTATGCGGCGGCGGGTCGGGCGTATTTTCAGTGGTTGATCGCCGGGCGAAGGGAGTCGGTGCTTGATGACGATGGGAAGTTGCTGGACTTTATGATCCGGGATGCCGAACTGAAGTATAAGAATAACCTGGGGAAGATCGGGGCGTATTACAAAGCGAAGGCGGCACTTGGGAACCTGGAGAACCGGCGGATCGCATTGGACAACGTGATCGAGCAGCAGCGGATCGCGCTGAATACGCTGATGAACCGGGACAAGGCGGCGGCTTTTGATATTGATACGACTTACGAGGTGATGGACGTCGCGGGTGTTGGCGCGGATAGTGCGGGTTTGCTGAATGCGCGAAGTGACATCCGGGCAGTCAGCGAGAGTATCAAGGTGACTGGATTGGAGGAGCATGCGGAGCGGGCGAAGCTGAAACCAGAGTTTGGCGTGCGGTACGATCATATGTTTGGCTTTGGCGGGACACCGATCCAATATTCGCTGATGGCGACGGTGCGCCTGCCTATGGCCTGGTCATCGCGGGCATCAAAGGCTAATGTGGAAAGTCTGAAGTGGAAGGCATTGTCGCTGGAGGCGGAGCGGGACGCGATGGTGAACGAGGCGGCGGGGGCGGCTTACGGATTGAAGCGGGCCATCCTTGCAAAACAGCGGCAGGTGCGGGTCCTCGCGGAGCAGGTGTTGCCGGCGTTGCGGAGGAATTTTCAGACGACGGAATTGGCGTATGAGCAGAATACGGAGGAGTTGTTTGCGCTTTATGACGCTTGGGAGACGTTGGATAACTCGCAGATGGAGTATTGGGATGCAGTGGAAGGTCTGTTGATGATGCAGGTGGAACTAAAACGGGTGTTGGAAATTAAATGATGGAATATGAAATGCGAAGCTCGGTTATATGGTATTGTTCTAGTCGCCATTGTGGCGGGGTTGGCGGGTTGCGGAAGCGGCTCGCCGGGTAAAACGGCGGCGCCGAAGGTCAAAGGTATTGGCCTGGAGGACCTGCTGCGGCCCACAGATGGGTTTGTGTTATCGTCCGTGGCGTTGACGACTTTACACCGGGATACCGTGCGGCCGGAGTTGGAGGTGTTGGGAACGGTGGGGTATGATACGCGGTTGCAGCATACGATCGCTGCGAGGGTTTCGGGGCGGATCGAAAAATTATATGTGCGTTACCGTTACCAACATGTCCATCGGGGGCAACGGATCATGGACCTGTATAGCCCGGAGTTGGCGACGGGGGAACATGAATATTTGTACCTGGTAAAGAACGACCCGGGCAATGCTGCGATGATTGCCGCGGCTCGTCAGCGGCTGGTGTTGTTGGGGGTGAGCGAGGCTCAGCTGGCCGAGGCGATAAGGACGGGGACGGCTTCGGCGACGCTGGGAGTCCATAGTCCTTATATGGGGCATATCCACGAGGCGGGCAATACGATGCCGGAAGGCAGCCTGGGCGTGGCGGTCGGAGGCGGGATGACGGAGGATCTGCCGGTAAAGGAGGGGATGTATGTGGAGAAGGGCCAGCCGGTGTTCCAGGTGTTCAATATGGACCGGAGCTGGGTGTTGCTGCGTTTGTTTCCGGGGCGGGAAGCGCTGGTGCGGAAGGGCGACCCGGTAAAAGTAGTGCCGGAGACGGCGCCGGATAAGGCGTTCGCGGGTCGTGTGGACCTGGTGGAACCGCTTTACAGGGAGGGGGAACGGTCACTGACGGTGCGGGTGTACTTCGATAACCGCACCCGCGATATACCGATCGGCAGTGCGGTGAAAGCGACGATCCGAACGGGAGCCGTGGCAGGGAACTGGCTGCCGAAGGAGTCGGTCTTGTCGCTCGGGATGGATAAGGTCGTTTTCCTGCACGAGGACGGAGGGTTCCGGGCGCATAAAGTCACGACGGGAATAACGGAGATGGATAGGGTACAAATATTGTCGGGGCTTACGGCCGACGATTCGGTGGCGGCGAATGCGCAGTTTTTGATGGATAGCGAAGATTTTATCAAGGTAAAAAATTGATGGCAATGCGGTATTATTTTATAGCGGTTATGGGGGCTTTCCTGTTGGGGGCTTGCCGGGGAAAGGAGAATGGACAGGCATCGGTGATGACCATGAAGTCCGATACGATGTACACCTGTTCGATGCATCCGCAGGTGATGCAGGATAGGCCGGGCAAATGTCCGATCTGCGGGATGGAGCTGATACCGGTAAAAATGGGAATGGAGCGGCAGGGGATGGTGGTATTGAGCGACCAGCAAGTGCGGCTGGGGGGTATCCGGGTGGACACGGTCGGCGTGGGAGCCGTCGGCGATCGGATGGTGTTGTCAGGGACGGTGGCGGTGGACGAGACGCGCAGCGCGGCGGTGAGTGCGCGGATACGGGGGCGCATCGAACGGATGTACTTCAAGGCTGCGGGGGAATACCTGCACAAAGGTGACAAGCTGTACGACTTGTATAGTGAGGAGTTGAACAACGCCAGGCAGGAGTACTTGTTGGCGCTGGACCGGGTGGAGAACCTGAAGGGTGGACTGGTGGACCTGAAGCAGCTGGCGGAGGCGGCGCGGAGCAAGCTGCTATTATGGGGGATGAGCGAGGTCCAGGTGGCGGAGCTGGCGCGGGCTCGGGAGGCGGGGACGGTGACCTCTTTTTACAGCCCGGTAGGCGGTTATATATCGGCGATAGTAAGCCATGAGGGCGATTATTTGTCGCCGGGGACGGTGCTGGTGCGGCTGGCGGACCTATCGGATGTTTGGGTCGAGGCGCAGGTTTATTCCTCGCAGTTGTCGGCGTTGGATCGGAACGGGAAAGCGGTGGTGCGCTTCCCGGACCTGCCGGGAAAGGAGTTCGCCGGGAGGATCGGCCTGGTGAACCCGGAGTTAGACCCCGCCGGGAGGACGAACCTGGTGCGGGTGGTGTTGTCGAATCCGGAAGGCTTGCTGCGGCCAGGGATGGCTGCGGAGGTAACGGTGACGAGTGAGGAACGGCATTCGCTGACCTTGCCGGTGGGAGCGGTGCTGCATAGCCAGAGCGGTGATGTGGTCTGGGTGACGATCGGACATAATCATTTTAAACCGGTAATGGTGTCGCTTGGGCTGGAGGCGGATGGCCGGGTGGAGATCCGTGCGGGGTTGAAGGCGGGGGATGCGGTAGTGACCGAAGGGGCTTATTTGGTGAACAGCGAGTATGCGTTTAAACACGGGCAGGACGCGATGGCGGGGATGAAAATGTAAAATTGCAGCACTATGGAACATACCATGAATCACGGAAATATGGACGTGGGGCATTCGGGCCATGGCGGCCATGACCATCATGCGATGATGATCGCTGATTTTCGCAGGCGGTTTTGGGTGGTGCTGGTGCTGACGTCGCCAGTGATGGCGCTGTCGCCGATGATCCAGCATTGGTTGGGAATACATTGGACATTTACGGGGTCGGGGTATGTGCTGGCGGGGCTGGCTTCGGTGATCTTCGTATATGGTGGCTGGCCTTTTTTTGAAGGGATGGTATGACGAAATGAAAGAGTGGAATCCGGGCATGATGACACTGATCGGGTTTGCGATCACGGTGGCGTATGGGTATAGTGTGGCGACGGTTCTGGGGTTGAAGGGGGTGGATTTCTTTTGGGAGCTGGCAACCCTGATCCTGATCATGCTGCTGGGGCACTGGATCGAAATGCGCTCAGTGATGGGGGCGTCGAAGGAACTGGAGTTGTTGGTGAAGTTGATGCCCGACGAGGCGCACCTGTTACGCGGCGACGACCTGGTCGATGTGAAGACCGGCGAACTGAAAGAAAAGGACGTGGTGTTGATAAAGCCGGGGGAGAAGATCGCGGCGGATGGCGTGATCGTGGGCGGGGAAAGCTATGTGGACGAGAGTTTGCTCACCGGCGAGTCGCGACCGGTGGAGAAGAAGAAGGGAGACAAGGTGATCGCGGGGGCGGTCAACGGTAACGGAGCCTTGCGGGTGGAGGTGTCGCATGGGGCGAAGGATTCGTATTTGTCACAAGTGGTACGGCTGGTAGAGGAGGCGCAGGGGGCTAAATCAAAGACACAATTATTGGCGGATTCGGCGGCGCAGTGGTTGGCGCTGATTGCTATTGTCGCGGGTACAGGTACGTTCCTGACCTGGGTATCTGTCGGGACATGACCTGGCGTTTTCAATCGGACGAATGGTAACGGTGATCATTATTTGTTGCCCGCATGCGCTGGGGCTGGCGGTACCATTGGTGGTTGCGCGGTCTACGGCGTTGTCTGCCCGTAATGGACTGCTGATCCGCAACCGGACGGCATTTGAGAACGCGCGGAAGATAACCACGTTGGTTTTTGACAAGACGGGGACTTTGACGGTGGGGAAGTTCGAAGTGGTACGCGTGGAAGTTTTTGGTCAGGGGCTCTCAGAGCAGGATCTGGTGCGGCTGGCGGCAGGACTGGAGCAGAATTCGGAGCACCCGATAGCGGCGGGTATCCTGCGGAAGGCTAGGGCATCGGCGGTGTCGGTACCGAAGGTGGAGGGGTTCAAGGCACTGACGGGTCAGGGAGTGGAAGCGACTATAGAGGGGCAGGTAATTCGGGTGGTGAGCCCGGGGTATCTGCGGAAGAAAGAGATTCCGTTGCCGGAGGGTTTTGCTGCGGCTCCACAAGAAACGGGAGTTTTTGTGCTGAGGAAGGATAAGTCGATAGGTTATATCGGGCTGGCGGACCAAATTCGGCCGGAGTCGGCGGAGGCTATTCGGACTTTGCACGCGGAGGGGATCGAGTGTATGTTGTTGACGGGAGACAACGACTTAGTGGCGGCGCAGGTGAGTAAGGAATTGGGGATGAATGGATATTTTGCACAGGTATTACCGCATGAGAAGCAGGAGAAGATAAAGGAGCTTCAGGGGAAGGGTGAGTTTGTGGCGATGACGGGGGACGGGGTGAATGACGCGCCGGCACTGGCGCATGCAGATATTGGGATCGCGGTGGGTTCGGGGTCGGACATTGCGGCGGAGACGGCGGGAATCGTGCTGGTGAACAGCAACCCGTTGGATGTGGTGCGGCTGATCTTGTTCGGGAAGATGACGTACCGGAAGATGGTGCAGAACCTGGCCTGGGCGACGGGGTATAATGCAGTGGCGATGCCGCTGGCAGCGGGTGTGCTGTATCATTGGGGCGTGCTGCTGAGCCCGGCGGCGGGGGCGGTATTGATGAGCGCGAGCACGGTGGTGGTAGCGGTGAATGCGAGTTTACTGAGGGTGAAAGACAAACAAGTGCAGCCAAAGATCCTTCTACGCATTGTTTGACTGCGAACTCGATAAATTGACCATCGCAGGCTATAGCCCGAAGTGAAGTCCCGGTCAAAAGATTTTGTCCTTTATGCTTTCGGTGCCCCGGCTCCAATGCATTTTAAGAGCTGTAATAGTGCCGCCTTGCCCACTTACAAATTCAACCTGAACGTTATCATCTAACTGGAAAAGCTTCCCCGATATGTAACGTAAAACGAAGAGATTGTTACCTCTTTCTTCATGGTGATAGTTCATCTTTCATGCGCTGCACATAAAATTGGTCGTTGGAGAGAACGATGATATAGGCGCCGTCATTTATAAACCGGCCCGCATAACTGTCGAAGCCTGAGACATCGCCGTCTCTCCGCTGGCCTTTTCCACAATATAACCGAGAAGGAAATACCCGGTATTACTATAGTCAAGCCGGGTCCCTGCTGAGTTTGTCATTTAATTTCAGTTTTCCTTCCTCCATCAGCTTCAAAATGCACACGGCGGTAAATTGCTTGCTGATGGACCCAATGCGGTATTTTACGTTTGGTCCATTGGGTATATGCCATTCCCTGTTCGCCATTCCATATCCCGCCCGCAGCAATACCTTGTCATTTTTTACAATAAGCACGGCACCAGTAAAGCCTTCGTTTACCTGCTACTGCATGTAGTCTCTGAGTAGTTGGGTATAATTCCTTTGGCCAAAAGATGTAATTGGCAGCAGGAGTAAAAGCAATACTTTTCTCATGGCATGGTGATTTTCATATTAGCGACGCCATGATGATGCCGGTTTTTAAAGCATTCAAAATCAATTTGGCTGATTGATGGGTCTCTTGATTGTTGTCCGGTTTCGATACAGCCGCTGGTCGTTGCCATATCAGGCCTCTTATCCAGTGTAATCGAACAGGGCCATGAACCCGAAGTCCATGTGGAGCTGCATGTGGCAGTGGAACAGGGTCATGCCGGGATTGTCGGCTGTGAAATCAACATCCATTTCCTGGAAGCCACCGAGCATGGCGACGTCTTTGATGATGCCGGAGGTGGGTTTGCCGCCGATATGGGTCAGCTCGAAGCTATGCCGGTGGAGGTGCATGGGATGGATGTCGTCGGAGGCGTTGCGCATGTGGAGACGGTATCTTTTTCCTTTTTTGAGATGGAACATCGGCGCCATGTTCGTCATGTCGAAGGCGACGCCGTTGATGGACCAACGGTTGAATCCGCCGTCGGCGGCATTGTCTTTGGCGAAAAGCATGTTGATGACTTCGTCGGGCTGGGCTGCGGGTTGGGTGTTGTGGCTGAAGATGCGGTAGTTCCAGATATAGGGCTTTGGCGTGATCCATTGGGGTTTGCCTTTGTGCCCCCCATATTCGACTACGATGCCCATGCCGTTGCCGCGGTCGTCGTCGGCGAGGTCGCCCATGGCCCATACGCCGGGGTGCTTCATTTCCACGATGGCGCTGATGCGTTCAGCAGTACCGATCCATAGCAGGGGTACTTCCGCCGGGCGGGGCACCTGGTTTCCATCGAGGGCGACGACTTTGAAGGTATGGCCGGGGAGGGCGAGACTGCGGATCTCGGATGCGCTGCCGTTGAGGATATGGAACAAGACCCGCTCGCCATATTTGACGCGGATGGGTTCTCCATGGCCGAGTTGATGACCGTTGATAGTGAATGTTCGGTAGCCGACCTCAAAGCCTTTTGGCCGATCGGGATGGGCCTTTTCGGCTTTCTCCTGCATGGCGCGGAGCTCGGGGATGGCGGCATTGGGGAGGAAATCCATGGCCATGTCGCCGCCGCGCATGAAATAGGGCTCAAATTCTTTGAGGACGAGGAATACTTCGCGGTCGTAAGCGCCGGGATTGTTTTTAGGTTCGATGTACACAGGACCGACCTGACCGCTGTATTGGCCGGCGCTGAGGTTGGGGCCGGCGACGAGGTGGGTGTGGTAGAACCTGAATCCCGAAGGGCCTGGCGTAAAGATTTCCCGCCGTTTGCCGTGAGCGGGAATGTATGGGGTGCCTTCCTCGGCGGAACCGTCAACGTCGACGGGCAGGAACTGTCCGTGCCAGTGGAATTGTTCGGGAGTATCGGTGTCATTGTAGATGTCTACGATGGCTTGCTGTCCTTCTTTGAAGCGCAGGAGTTGACCCGGGAATTGCCCGTTATAGGTGGTGGTGGATAAGATGCGTTGTTTGCCGACCTCTACGAGGCTGGTATTGATGCGGATGGTATAGTCGGCGGGCTGATCTTGCAGCCAGGGTGTTAAAGGCTTTTCGGGATGCTGATGGAGAAGACCGGAAGCGGTGGCAGGCAATACGCCGGCGGCTGGAAGGAGGACGCCGCCGATCTTTATAAAGTTTCGTCTGTTCATGTAAGTTGTTATTTCAGGATGGTTGGGTTTCGGTTTTTGGGGCGGATGGGGGGATAGGATAGAGCATTTCCGAGGAAATATCGGCAAACAGGCTGGTGAGGGCCAGGAGGAAAGAATTAGCCGTTAGGCCTGAAAATAGTCGTTTTGTTGTCTTCATTCGATGATGGTTTATCGCCACAAAGAATATACCATGCTGGATGTATTCTATGGTTTGTTTGAAATTGATTCGGTACTTTCATGGCATTTATCGGCCGAATGGCCGTGAAGGGTTTCTTTTTGTTTGAAGAGAGTGAAGGAGACGAAGGGGAGGACTTTGGAGGAACCGGAGGAGTTGATTGGGGGATAGGGCAAATAAAAGATAAACATGTTATGTAAAGCGGGTAAATTTTTAGGGGCAGTATATTATGGACGTATATGCCTGATGATCATTTGTTTTTTGATGGCCGGCAAATTAAAAGGCCAGAGCGTTGTAGTGAGGTTTTCTTCTTCACCGGACGCATCGGGGGTGGAATTTGCTGGGACAAGGTCTTTGCCATTGATCGCAGTCGACACAGCGGATGATGTCGTGGTGAGACTTGCCGCATCTTTTTTTGCCCAGGATGTAGAACGTGTGACAGGACGGAAGCCGCAGGTCGATTCCATGGGTGGAAAGGCGACGGAAATGATCATTGCGGGGACGATCGGCAAGAGCGGATTGATCGACCAACTGATCGCCGCAGGCAAGTTGGCCGATATAGACAAGATCAAGGGACATTGGGAGGCGTCTTTGTGGCAGGTTGTTTTGAATCCGATGCCGGGTGTCCGGAAGGCCCTGGTCATTGCCGGAAGCGATCGGCGGGGTACGGCTTATGGTTTTATGGCGCTGTCGAAAAAAATTGGGATATCGCCCTGGTACTGGTGGGCCGATGTTCCCGTGGTCCATCGAAATGCATTGTCGATTTCTGTGACGAAGCCTGCATGGGACGAGCCTGCGGTCAGATATCGGGGCATCTTCATCAATGACGAGGATTGGGGAATCAACGAATGGGCCAGGCACACTTTTGAAAAGGACTTTGGTAACGGGGTTGGCCCGAAGACATACGAAAAAGTGTTCGAGTTGATGCTGCGTCTCCGGTTGAATTATATATGGCCTGCGATGCACGAGGTGAGCAAGGAGTTTGGAAACACACCTGAAAATGTGGCTCTGGCTGATCGATACGGAATCGTTGCGGGTTCCTCACATTGTGAGCCGATGTTGTATAACAATGTGCATTGGAATGAAAGTAAAAAGGGACGGTGGAACTACAGCACCAAGAGGGATACCATCTACGACACCTGGAAGGAAACGGTTATGGATCGAAAAGACAAGGAGGCGGTATGGACACTGGGCATCCGGGGGATTCACGATCGCGGCATGGAGATGCCTCCAGCGGGTATTACGGAGCGGATTGATCTACTGGAGCAAGTGTTCCGGGATCAGCGTGGGTTGATCGACAATTATGTCACACGTCGATATGGATCGCCGGCAGAGTGTTTTGTGCCGTACAAGGAAGTCCTGCCCGTGTATAACGCTGGCCTCAAAGTGCCTGACGACGTGACGCTGATGTGGGTGGATGATAATTTTGGCTATATCCGAAGGCTGTCCAATCCGGCGGAAAGAACGCGGCCGGGTGGGAGCGGCTTGTATTGGCACCTGTCCTATTACGGAAGTCCGCATTCTTATACCTGGATCAATACCACTGCGCCGGCGCTGATGTGGGAGGAGTTTAAAAAGGCTTGGGAGAATCAGGCAAGGACGATTTGGGTGATCAATGTCGGAGACATCAAGCCAATGGAGTTGGGGATAGATTACTTTTCAAAGCTCTCCTGGGATCCGGCGGGACAATTGGCGGACGCTCAGCCTTTATTTTTAAGGTCTTTTATTGCGGAGCAATTCGGAACGGCTTTGGAAACTCCTTTATATGAGTTGCTTACCGAATATTACCGCTTGGGGACGATAAGAAAGCCGGAATTGATGGACCGGGTTTGGAGCCTGTCGCTTTCGCATCAGCGAGCTGGGGCGTTGGCGTCAGCCTACGAAGGATTGTTGAAGCGCGAGGCGGCTGTATTTGCTAAAGTTCCTTCCACTAAATGGGATGCATATACGGAATTGGTCGGTTTTCCGGTGAGGATACTTGCCGCAACCGGGCTGATATTTATGCGAGACAGGGACTCGGTTTTGGGCAATAGCCAAACGAACGCGATAGATCGCCTGAAATTATTCATCCAGGGACAGGTAAGCTATTATAATGATTCGGTCGCACAAGGAAAATGGCGATTTATGATGCCGGGAATGGTGACCGGCAAAAACCTGCCGGCCTGGAATAGCCAGGTTGCCTGGCCTTGGGGCGAGATACGCGCTCCGGATACCAGTAAGCATGAGGTCGAGCCGGATCTTCTCGTACCCGCGTCTTCGTTTGCTACTCCGGTGAAGTCAACAAAAGCCAAATGGACGACGGTGCCAGGGCTGGGTCAAAGCGGAAATGCGGTGGCGCTGGAGCCGGCTGGCCTCGATGCAGCATGGGCAGACGGGGATAAGTCTGCCCCGGCGATGGAATATACTTTTACCGCCGATGGACGGGGTGGAAAGGTGATCCTTTATTTCTTGCCCACATTCAGGATATATCCCGGCATGTTGCTGCGGGTAACTGTCGGCGTGGATGGCAACACAATAACGACGCTGGAGGTCCCGGGTTCCAGCGGCAAAGAGGATGAGAATGGACAGAACCGGAATGAGGCGATACGGAACAACTGTGTCAGGGCATTGGTTAATCTTCCTGGCTTGCCGGCTGGTAAACATAAGTTGTTTATAAGGGCGGTAGATCCGGGCGTTGTTATCGACAGGATCGGATTCGTTACAGGGTACCGATAAAGCTGGTTTTCAGCATACAATAGAACGCCGTTCCATTCAATGCCATAGTCGAATGCGTGATAACGCGCCGGCTCAGACTTACCGAAGATAGCACAGTACGTGGTGCAGGCTTGGCCATGAAGAAGGATGAGACCGGTACCAACGCCGTCCTTTTGAAACAGTTTTGCGACGCAGACCTGCTGCAAATGGTCCGGCAGGTTTCGAGAACGTTGGCGCGGCCGAAATGGAACAAAGTGTGGGAGAGTCTGCAGACTGCACCTGCTACGGCACCGCTGTCTTAAGAAGATATCGCTTACCTTGCGGGGATGGTTTTCTAAAAAGATAACATGAATCCGAACGTGGCAAAACTGATCATCGCCTTGGCGTTGGCGGGCATAACCGGCATAACCGGGTGCCTCAACCAAACCGACACCTCGCTGGCCATCCGCAAGAAAAAGGTAGATGCCGCTATCTCGTGCGTGCAGAGGGGAGGGTCCGATAGTGCAGACAGCGGCCTGTCTTCGGAGCGAGATGGCTCGGCTACAGGGCTTGCGGCGGGCGGATTCGGACCGACCCGGGAAAATACGGACCGGCCTTCAGCGCCGGCGCCGGCGGGCATGGTCTGGGTCCCCGGAGGGGAGTTCAGCATGGGGGCGGCGGACCCCGTTGGGATGGAGGATGGCGGTCATGAATCGATGAGCGATGCACGGCCTATCCATCGCGTCTATGTGGACGGTTTTTACATGGATGCCACGGAGGTCACCAATGCCGCGTTCGCCGCCTTTGTCAAAGCGACCGGGTATCTCACGGTTGCGGAACAGAAACCGACGCACGAAGAGTTTCCCGACGCGTCCGAGGCAAGTCTTGTACCGGGATCGCTGGTCTTTTCCGCGCCTGACGTGCCTGTGGCGCTCGATGATTATACCCGGTGGTGGAGCTATGTTCCGGGAGCAGATTGGAGACATCCGGACGGACCGGGCAGTTCCGCCAGGGACGACGCTCCCGTCGTGCAGATCGCGTGGCAGGACGCCGCCGCCTATGCGCGCTGGGCAGGGAAGCGGCTGCCTACGGAGGCCGAATGGGAGTTTGCCGCTCGCGCCGGAAAGAGCGGTCAGCCCTATACGTGGGGAAGCCGGCTGCGGCCGGACGGTCGCTTCATGGCCAACACCTTTCAGGGGCATTTTCCCGACCGGGATGATGGTGCGGATGGCTATCGCGGGGTCGCGCCTGTTGCCCGATTCCCGGCGAACGGTTACGGCCTGTTCGACATGTCGGGAAATGTCTGGGAATGGTGCAGCGACTGGTACAGCAGCGATTATTACCGGCAGACCGGCGGCTCGCTGGTTCGCAATCCGCAGGGACCGGCCGCTCCGGATGATCCGGCCGAACCAGGCTCCCGAAAAAAGGTCCAGCGTGGCGGGTCATTCCTCTGCACCGATCAGTACTGTTCGCGGTATATCCTGGGCACGCGCGGCAAGGGGGACTGGCGTTCGGCGGCAAACCACATTGGCTTTCGCTGTGTGAAGGTCCCGGGTAAACCATAAGGAACCCGCCGATACTCGAAATAGAGCGATCAATCAAGTGGTTAATTTTCGTAAACATTATGGTATTTATGGACTAATATAATTCGGAGCGAAGTTTACTTTTGAAAAAAAAAGAGACTACATGAGTGCTATAAAGTGGGAAGGGGTCTATTCAGCCTTGCTTACGCCATTCGATGCCGACGATCATATTGACTACAATCTTTTTGAAATCAATATTCAAGCCCAGGTGGACGCGCAAATTGACGGGATAGTCCTGGGCGGATCCCTGGGAGAAGCGAGTACATTGAGTTTTGAAGAAAAAAAATCCTTGCTGACACATGCGAAGCGAATCGTAAAAGACAGGATACCGGTAGTGCTGAACATTGCGGAGCAATCGACAAAGGAAGCGATGCGGATTGCCCGTCAGGCTGAAGCCAGCGGCGCCGATGGGTTGATGGTTTTGCCACCGATGCGGTACAACGCCGATAAA
>Ga0134125_10000035_pt1 | contig 202004 bp, 174 predicted proteins | sample KB31751_FD_96464 | JGI IMG/M metagenome (GOLD analysis project Ga0134125, IMG submission 96464) | Terrestrial soil microbial communities with excess Nitrogen fertilizer from Kellogg Biological Station, Michigan, USA - KB3-175-1 | ecosystem: Environmental > Terrestrial > Soil > Unclassified ...
CTCCTGACTGCTGCTTCCTTAAACTCTTTCGTGAACTTCCTGCGTCCTGCTCCCATGACTCAATTCTCCATTCGATGAAAAATGAGTCTTAACTGTTTGTCTCAATTTAGGGGACAAGTCCAACCACCGCCACCGAACGCGGCAAGCGCACGGACCCAATCACATACCTGCGCGAATCCGGAGTTCGGCCTGAAGTGTATAAGGGCGGCAAACGCCCTGAGCTAACCTTTCGCAACCGCGGCATCGACTATCATTTGCTCGACGTCGGGCCGCGTGGCATACATGCCTGGCAGAAGATCGCCGGCACACAATTCGACCTGATTTTCGATCGAGAGCTCCATTCCTTCCGTCCCGATTTGCTGCTCGCCTTCGGCGGCCTTCCCGGAGACCAGCGGCGTTACGATCGCGCGCGCCGGCAGGGCGTCCGGCTCGTGTTCTCCCTGCGCAATTTCGGGTATGTCAACAAAGAAGGACACCAGATGCTTTCCTCGATGGATGGCGTTCTCACCCCGAGCCAATTTCTGACCGGGTTCTACCGGACCGCAATCGGGATCGAAAGCGATTCCTTGCCGCTTCCCATGGAGATCGATGATGTGGTCGCAACAGAGCACGATCCGATCTTCTTCACGATGATCAACCCCGCGCCCGAGAAGGGACTCATGCTGATCGCCACGCTCGCCGAACAGCTCAGCCTTCGGCGTCCCGATATCCCGATGCTGTTCGTCGAGTCGCGTGGATCCGCGGGCCAGTTGGTTCAGGCCGGGCTGCTGGGAGGGTTCGATCTGCGCCGCCATGAGAATCTGCTCCTTTCGCCGCCCCTTGCCCAGCCGAAGGAAATCTACCTGCCGACGCGCGCGCTGCTTGTGCCGTCGCTTTGGCAGGAGCCCGCGGGCCGCGTCGCGGCGGAGGCAGTATTGAACGGCATTCCTCCGCTCGTCAGCGACCGCGGCGGATTACCCGAGACGTGCAACGGCGCAGGCTTTTACTTGCCGATTCCGCCGGAGATCACACCACGGCAGTCAATGCCAGTCTCTCCAGAGACGGTCGAGCCGTGGATCGATTTGATCGTTCGTCTGGAGGGCGATGCCGATTTCTACAAGGCGGAAGCGCAGAGGGCGCGAGAGGCCGGTGCGATCTATCTTCCACAAAACCTGCAGCCGCGCTATGTAAAGTATTTTGCCGGCGTGCTCAACGGCTAAGCTCGCAGCCGCTCCAGCAACTCAATCCGATTTCCAAACGGATCGTCGATGTAAAACCGCTCGTAGCCGTCCAGAGGCTCCTCATCACGGCACGCGACCCCGGCCTGTTCCAGATGCTGCCGAAGTGCACGCAAATTCTGGACGGCCAGTGCCGGATGCGCTTTGCGCGCAGGCCGGAAGTCTGGATCTGCTCCGAGATGTATCTGCAGCGCGCCGCTGACAAACCAGCACCCGCCACGCCGGGCGAGATTTGCCGGCTTTGCCACTTCGGGAATTCCGAGTACGCCTTGATAGAAGGCGCGCGCCTCGGCTTCCCGGCCGGACGGCATCGCAAGCTGTACGTGATCGATCGCTTTAATTTGAGGGGGCGTGATCTGTGGCGGCGCTAGTTCTCGCCGCACATGCCGCCGCCGCACATCCCGCCGCCGCAACCGCCACCTTCGTTCATGCGCGTGCGCGCCGGGGTCCATGCGGCGTCATCGCCGTTGCTGCCTCGCGCCGCGAATGTCGAGTATTGCTGCTCGAGGTGCTTCTGACCGCAAGACGGGCACCCTTCATCCATCACGTCCGTTGCCCGGCGCACCAGCTTTTCAAACTCGTTCCCACAGGATTCGCAGCGATATTCGTAGATCGGCATAACCTGAACCCATCTTAGCTCCAACACTCTGCTCCGATGCCCGGCTCCGATACCCGCAGCCGCGAGCGGTTCGTCGATCTGCCGAGCCAGAGCGCGGCGTGAGATCCAGTAAACAGGTCTGCAGGCAGAGGTCGGGACTGTTGTCAACGGCGGGATTTGGCGCCAGTGATCACGGCATGACCCAAACCCGAGGTGATGGATCACGAGTATTCTCGCCGCTGCTTCAGCTCAAATGGCGCCTTCTTAATCCGTGACCGTGCTGATTTCAGACTCTGTGATAAACCGGCCCGCGAAGGCCGGGATATCGAAGCTGTTGGAGCTCCGGGTCAGCTGGGTTCTCCTCCGAAACCCAAGCCGCGCGGCTATACTCGAAGGTTACTCGAAAGAGCGCACAGGCCTGACCATGAGCGCAGACGCCTGGCTCACCTTATCCGGGGCAAGCCCGGTCTGCGGGTCTTCGCTTCTGATCAGGCCATTGTGCGCGGGTAAATAGAATGCTTCGACTCCGCTTCGCCCCCTCGCCGACGGGCTATCTGCACATCGGCAGTGCGCGGACCTTCATCTTCAACTGGCTCTACGCCCGCCACAATGGTGGCGCCATGATCCTGCGCATCGACGACACCGACCTCGAGCGCAATACCGATGAATCCCTCCGCTCCATCTTCGAAGGACTCAACTGGCTCGGTCTCGACTGGGACGAGCAGTACCGCCAGTCCGACCGCCTCGCGCTTCACCAGAAGCTCGCCAGCGACATCCTCGAAAAAGGACTCGCCTATCGCGACTTCACACCCCTGTCGGCGAACACAGACGAGCCTGCGCACACTGGAACGGCCTGGCTCTTCAATCCCGGCCAGCGCGAAATTTCAAAGGAAGAAAGCGACCGCCGCGCCGCCGCGGGGGAGCCGTTTGTCGTTCGCTTCCGCGTCCCGCGCGGCACCGGTGAAGCCATCACCTTCCACGACCACGTTTACGGACCGCAGTCCAAACAGGCCGACGACATCGAAGACTTCGCGCTCCTCAGAAGCACCGGCGTTCCGACGTATCACCTTGCCTCCTGCGCCGACGATGTCGATCTTCGCATCACGCACATCGTGCGCGGGCAGGACCATCTCACCAACACGTTCAAGCACGTCCTGATCTTTCGTGCGGCAGGTATTCAGCCGCCCGAATTCGCGCACCTGCCGCTCCTCGTCGCCCCCGACGGCAGCAAGCTTTCCAAACGCCGTCACGGACCCATCGTCTCCGTCACCACCTGGCGCGATGGCGGATTCCTTCCCCACGCCTACATCAATTTCCTCTGCCTGCTCGGCTGGTCGCCCAAAAACGATCGCGAGCAGATGTCCCGCGAAGAACTCGTCTCCGCATTCGGATTCGAAGGCATCAATCGCTCCAACGCCGTCGTGAACTACACGGAGACCGACCCGTTCGATCCCAAAGCAGTTTGGCTGAATGCCGAGACGATCCGCACTATGCCGGCCGCCGACCTCGCGACCGCTCTGCGTCCCATTGTCGAAGCTGCCGGATACAAGGCAGACAAGCTCCCGCAGATTACGCCGCTCATTCAGGAACGCATCCGGCTCCTCAACGACGTCCTCACTGTGGCCGACTTCTTTTTCCGGGATGGACTCGCGCCATACGACTCCGCCGAGCTGATTCCGAAGAAAGGTGATGCCGCCCTCGCGCAGCGTGTTCTCAAACAGGCCGCCGAAACACTCGGGACGGCGGACTTTACGCATGATGGTCTCGAAACTGCCCTGCGCGCCGCCGCCGGGACTCTCGGCATCAAACCCGGCCAAATGTTCGAGCCCATCCGCGTCGCGGTCTGTGGGCGCAAGACAGCCCCGCCGCTCTTCGGTACTCTCGAAGTCCTCGGCCGCGAGGTCTGCCTCAAACGAATCGAGGAGGCACTGAAAAAGCTATAGCCCTGACACCACTCACAGGCTAAAGCCTGTGCCACCATCTCCTGGTCATCGGCGGCACTATAGTGGCACAGGCTTCAGCCTGTGGATTTCAAACTCCCAATGGATACTAAACGAATGAACCCCTCGGACACCGAAGCCCACGACGAGAAGCCACGGTCGAACTTCGTCCGCGACATCATCCTCGACGACCTGAGCACCAACAGATACCAGGGCCGCGTCCAAACTCGTTTTCCCCCCGAGCCCAACGGCTATCTCCACATCGGCCACGCCAAAGCCATCTGCCTCGATTTCGGACTCGCCGACGAATTCCACGGCCACACCAACCTCCGTTTCGACGACACCAACCCGGAAAAAGAAGATCAGGAATACGTTGACTCCATCAAAGAAGATGTCCGCTGGCTCGGCTTCGAATGGGAGAACCTCTTCTACGCCTCCGATTATTTCCCGCAGCTCTATGCCTGGGCGCAGCAGATGATCCGCGACGGCAAGGCGTATGTGTGTGACCTGACCGCCGAACAGATCCGTGAATACCGCGGCACTCTCACCGAGCCAGGCAGGGAAAGCCCGTATCGCAATCGCTCCGTCGAAGAAAACCTCGATCTTTTCGAGCGCATGCGCAAAGGCGAATTCCCGGATGGATCGCGCACGCTGCGCGCGAAGATCGACATGGCGTCCGCGAATCTCAACCTGCGCGACCCCGTGATGTATCGCATCCTGCACGCGCACCATCACCGGACGGGAGATGTCTGGTCCATTTACCCGATGTACGACTACGCGCATGGCCAGTCCGACTCCATCGAGGGAATCACGCACTCCATCTGCACGCTCGAGTTCGAGGATCATCGCCCTCTTTACGACTGGTACATCGACCAGCTCGGCATCCATCATCCGCGGCAGATCGAGTTCGACCGCCTCAACATTACTCACACGATGATGAGCAAGCGGAAGCTCCGCCAGCTCGTTGAAGATGGCCACGTGCGCGCCTGGGACGATCCCCGCATGCCTACGCTCTCCGGCATGCGGCGTCGCGGCTACACTCCCGAAGCAATTCGCAATTTCTGCGGGGAGTTAAGTGTTTCGAAGACCAACGGCGTCACCGAGCTTCGGCTGCTCGAGCATTTCGTGCGCGAGGACCTCAACAAGCGCGCGACTCGTGCGATGGCCGTGTTGAAGCCGCTTCGGGCCGTGATCGACAACTACCCGGAAGGTCAGGTCGAGGAGATGGACGCGGTCAACAATCCCGAAGATCCGACGGCTGGAACCCGCAAGGTCCCGTTCTCTCGCGTGCTCTATATAGAGCAGGACGACTTCCGCGAGGATCCGCCGAAGCAGTACTATCGCCTCTCACCCGGAAAAGAAGTCCGTCTGCGGTACGGCTATTTCATTACTTGCACCAGCGTGGTCAAGGACGCGAACGGCAATATCGCGGAGATCCACTGCAGTTACGACCCCGCCACCCGCGGGGGCAACGCCCCGGACGGCCGCAAGGTCAAGTCGACGATCCACTGGGTCTCAGCCGCGCACGCTGTCGATGCCGAAGTGCGGATCTACGAAACGCTCTTCACCGTGGAAGATCCCGGCGCTGTCGAAGACCTCACCACTGTCCTGAATGCAAACTCGCTCGAAGTCATCAGAGACGCAAAAGTGGAGCCGTCTCTCTCGAAAGCGATCCCCGGAGAACGCTACCAGTTCGAACGCCTCGGCTACTTCGCGGTAGACCCTGACCCAGGCTTGATCTTCAACCGCACCGTCGCCCTCAAAGACACGTGGGCCAAAATCGAAGGCAGGCTGAAATGAGCATGCCGGCGCTCACCAGCCCATGTAATGCAGGATGCGATCCTGCGCGGGATTGTCAATCCCGCAACTCAATAAAAGCTCTTGATCCTCGCACCTGTGGCCCCTGCGCACCGGGGGCCAACTGGTGACCATTCTCGGCATAGGCGGAGTCCTCACAGACCCGGCGGCGGCACTTGTGAAAGATGGAGTTGTCGCCGCCGCCATTGAAGAATCAAAACTCACCCGTCGTGCCCAACCCGGCCGCCTTCCGGAAAACGCCCTTCACTCCTGCCTGAAAATCGCGGGAGTCACCGCGGCCGAAGTCGACTACATCGCCCTTGCGCGCCCGCTCCCCCCCGGCTCCGCAATCCCGGCCGCGCTCCGCATGTTCCCCAGCGCACGCGTCGTCTCGATCGACCACCACGCCGCGCACGCTGCTGCCGCGTACTACGCATCGCCCTTCGATAACGCGACCGTTCTCACCCTGGACCGTGAAGGCGACCTGCGCTGCGGCGCGAAATGGCGCGGCGAGGGCAACCGCCTGATTCTCGAAGACGAGATCCTTTACCCGGACTCCATCGGCGCGCTCTACGGGCGTGTCACCGATCTCCTCGGCTTCCAATCGCGCGCCGACGAGCACCGCGTCCAGTGGCTCTCCGCCACCGGCGAGCCGCGCTATTTGGATGTCTTCCGCCGCATCGTCCACAATCACGCCTTCGACAGCTCCTATTTCGAGTCCGGACAACAAGGTCACGGCGGCTTCGGCGTGCAGTTCTTCGAACAACTCGGCATCGACCGCCGCGCGGAACTCACGCCGGCCCAGCGCGCCGACATCGCGGCCAGCATGCAGAACATGCTCGAAGAGTACGTTCTGCAACTGGCCGGGGATGCGGAAAACATCTGCCTTGCGGGCGGTGTCGCCTGGAATGCGCTCCTCGTCTCCGCGCTCGAAACTTCCGGACGGTTTAAAGGTGTGTTCGCGCAGCCGGCTGCCGGAAATGCGGGCACCGCGCTCGGCGCCGCGCTCAGCGTCTGGAGCGATCTCCCCGGCGACACCGGTCGCGGCTCAGTTCGGATAACCGGCGGCAATTATTGCCTCGGACCGTCCTTCACGGCATCCGACATCAAGCAGGTTCTCGAAAACTGTAAGCTCCGCTTCCGCGTCGCCGGAACCGTACCGGAAATGATCGGCGCCGCCGTCGGCCAGCTTAAGCTCAACCGCATCGTCGCCTGGATGCAGGGTCGCATGGAATTCGGCCCGCGCGCTCTCGGCAACCGCAGCATTCTCGCCTCGCCGCACGACCCCTACTCCGCCGAGAACCTGAACACCTTTATCAAGCACCGGGAATCCGTTCGCAAGTTTGCGGCGTCAGTCCCTGCCGAAATGGCCTCGGAATATTTCGACGCCGGACCGAATGCGCGCCACCTCGCGACCGTGAGCCGTGTGCGTCCACAGCATCGCGATCAATTCCGCGGCGCAATCCTGGCCAACGATCTCGTCCGCGTTCACACCGTCTCGAGGGAAGATAACCCACTCTATTGGCAGCTCCTGCACGCCTTCGGCAAAGAGACCGGACTCCCGGTTCTCTACAACACTTCCTTCAACCTCTTCGGCGAGCCGCTTGTCTGCACGCCGCGCGATGCTGTTCGGAGTTTCTACTCGTCCGGCATCGACGCCATGGTCGCCGGCAACTTCTTATTGGAAAAATGAAACGCGGAGGAGCCTCACTTGTCGCGGCGGGGATCTTCCTCAGCCGCATCGCCGGACTTGTGCGCGAAAGTGTCTTCGCCGCATACTTCGGCAACTCGGCCGCCGCGGATGCCTTTAAAGCGGCCTTCCGCATTCCCAATTTCCTCCAGAACATGTTCGGTGAGGGCGTCCTTTCGGCCTCGTTCATCCCGGTCTATGCGAGCCTGGAAGCTCAGGAGAAGCGTGAGGAAGCCGGCGATGTCGCCGGCGCGATTTTCGCGATCCTCGCGTTGATCACCTCAGCGATCGTTCTCATCGGAGTTCTGGCTACTCCGTTTTTCATCGACCTTGTAGCCCCCGGTTTTCATGGCGAGACAAGGCTGCTGACGATCTCGCTCGTTCGTATCTTTTTTCCGGGCGCGGGGCTTCTAGTCATGGCCGCGTGGTGTCTCGGCATTCTCAACAGCCATCGCCGCTTCTTCCTCTCCTACAGCGTGCCGGTGCTTTGGAACATCGCCATGATTGCCGGCCTTTTCTGGTTCGGACCGCGCTCGGAAACCGAGAACCGTCTGGCCATCGCGGTCGCCTGGGCCTCCGTCATCGGGTGCGCGGCGCAACTCTTTGCGCAGATCCCGGCGGTGTTGCGGCTCGTGCCAAACCTGCGCGTCCGGCTCGCGACGAGGCTCGAAGGGGTCCAAACCGTGATCCGCAACTTCGGGCCCGTCTTTGTCAGCCGCGGCGTTGTACAGGTCAGCGCTTACATCGATCAGATAATGGCGACATATCTGCCCACCGGTGCTGTTGCCGCTCTCGCTTATGCGCAGACGATCGCGTATTTGCCGGTCAGTCTTTTCGGGATGGCGGTCTCGGCTTCCGAACTGCCGGAAATGTCCCGCGCGACCGGCGACCTCGAGGAAGTGGCGGCGTATCTACGCCGCCGGCTTGTCGTCGGCCTGCGGCGCATCGCCTTCTTCGTGATCCCTTCAGCCGTCGCCTTTATCGCGCTCGGAGACATCATCGTGGCGGCCATCTATCAGCACCGGCGGTTCACTCATGACGATTCGATCTACACCTGGGGAATCCTCGCGGGCTCCGGCGTCGGTCTGCTCGCCACCACGCAGGGGCGGCTGTTTTCATCTGCCTTCTACGCGTTAAAGGATACGCGCACGCCGTTGCGTTTTGCCGTCCTGCGGGTCACGCTGACGACCCTGCTGGGCTACCTCGCCGCATTCCCTTTCATCCGGCTGCTCGGCCTTGACCCGAAATGGGGCGCCGCGGGTCTCACCGCCTCCGCCGGCGTCAGCGGCTGGATCGAGTTCCTGCTCCTTCGCCGCTCGCTCGGCCGCCGCATCGGCTCAGATCCTATTGGCGCGATGTTTCTGATGCGGCTCTGGGCCTCTGCTATTGCCGCCGCGGCGATTACATGGGCGATCAGGATTGCTCTCGCGCCACACCTGCGGGAGCCGAAGCTCTTCGCAGTCGCGACTTTGATCCCCTACGGAATCGTCTATCTCACCCTGACAGGTCCGCGACAGTGGAAGGCGAGGCTCCGTGGCCGGTAGACCAAATTGTCCAAGCGAGCGTCGCCACAACGATCTGCACCGCCACCACCAGTGCCACGCAACCGGACCATCCGAATCTCTGCCAAATCCAGCCCGGAGCCGTGCCGCCGAAACTGCCGCCGCCGTAGTAGAAGCTCACGTAGAGTCCGAGCGCGAGTGCTCGATTCCGTTTCGCGGCAACACCGACAAAACTCGTCGCCGCCGCCTGCGCGATGAACACTCCGGTGCTGCAAATCGCCAGCCCCGCGATTACGGCCCAGAGCTGAGGGATCAACGAGAGCAGCGCGCCCACCATACCGATGAACGCTGCGCGGATCAGCATCGTCCGATGTCCCACGCGATCCATCTGGCGGCCGGCCAGCGGGGTAACGGCGGCGCCAACGAGGTAGACCACAAAGATCGATCCGAGTGTCCCGGCGCCCAGCAGGAAGGGTGGCGCGGCCAGATGGAACGTGACATACGTGAACAAGGCGGTAAGCGAGAAGAGGACGCACGAGCCGACGCTATACGCCGCAACGAGATCCTTGTTGCGCAGATGATCGGCGATGGCGGCGACGAGGCTCGTCTCGGCAGACGGACGCGCGAACTTCTTCCCGCCGGGCAGGCCGACCTGCAGATAACCGGCGATTGCCAGGCTGATGCAGCCCAGCACTATGAAAGCCCATTGCCATCCGAAACGTTCCGCGACGAAGCCGGAAAGCAGACGTCCGCTGAAGCCGCCGACGATCGTGCCGCTGACATAGGCGGAGATCGCCGATGCTGCGCGCTCCGCAGGCCACTCGTCGTGGACGTAGGCCGTCGTTACCGAGAACACTCCGGGCGTCGCCACACCCTGCACGAAACGCCAGAACAGCAGCATCCACAAGCTGGCCGCGCTGGCGGTGAGCAGAGTGGCAAGGCCGAGCGTGAGCGCCGACAGCACAATCACCCGCTTCCGCCCGGCACGATCGGCGATACGCCCCATCAGCGGCGCCGCCAGCGCGACGCCAAGCGTCGATGCCGTGACGGTCATGCTGATCGTCAGCTTGCTGGCATGGAAGACGTCCGCCAGCATCGGGAGGATGGGTTGCGGCGCGAAAAGAGTGACGAATGCGGAGAAACCGGCAAGGACGACAGGCTTTACAGAAGGCACTCAGCCCTGGTCTTTTTCAAGCGGCTCTTTTTCCAGCAAGGCCGCGTCTTTGGCGATACGCGCGACCGGATCGCCGTCGAAGAGCCCGTAATACCCCCGCACCTGGCCCTTCTTGTCGACAAGCACGAAGCGCGTGCTGTGATCCATGCTCAGGCTCCCGAGCTTGAACGCGTCGTGGTCGAGCATCTCCAGCGTGTCGTGACTGCCCGTGAGAAACGTCCAGCGTTTTTCATCGGCCGAATACTTCTTGCCGTATTCCTTCAGAGCCGCGGGCGTATCGCGTTCGGGATCGACGCTGAACGACACCAGCCTGACACCTGGTCCGGTCGCGCCCTGAATGGTATGCATCTTCGAGCTCATGCGCGGACACGAGCTCTCGCAGTTGGTAAAGATGAAGTCCGCGATCCAGACGTGTCCGTTGAGCGCGGCGCGCTCGAACTTCCGGCCCTGTTGGTTCGTCAGCTCAAACGCCGGGATCTCGCCGTAGACCGGCAGCGGTTTTTCTCTCCCACATCCGGCGAGGAGGATAACCGCTAATGCTGTGAACGAAGTTTTCATCACCGCTTTTTCATCACCATGACGGTTTATCGAAAATCATCAGCCCGTAAATTACCGGCAGGTAGATCACCGAAGCCAGCAACACGCGCCGCGCCCGCACGTTCGTCAGATCGAACGCCACACGCACGCCGGTGTAGAGAAACCATCCGCCCAGGATCAGCGCGCCAACCAGATAGATCTTCCCGGACATCCCCAGCAGCACCGGGAAAAGGCTCACAGGGATCAATGTCGACGCATAGAGAATGATCTGCCGTCCGGTCGACATCCCGTCAGGTTCCACGACGGGCAGCATGCGGATGCCGGCGCGGGCGTAGTCCTCGCGATACATCCACGCGATCGCGAGGAAGTGCGGGAATTGCCAGATGAACAGAATCGCGAACAGCGTCCACGCTTCGGGCGTCAGAAATCCATGCGATGCGGCATATCCCATCAGCGGCGGCATGGCGCCGGGCAGGGCGCCGATCACCGTGGACAAGTGCGAGCGCTGCTTGAGCGGCGTATAGACGAAAAGATAGCTGCCAAGCGTGAACGCGCCGAGAAATGCGGAGAGCCAGTTCACTCCCAACCCGAGTTCGATGAACCCGAGCACCGCGAGCACAATCCCGAACTGAAGCGCGCGGTTCGCCGTCAGTTTGCCTGCCGGAATCGGCCGGCCGGCCGTGCGCCGCATCAGCAGGTCCGCGTCGCGTTCATACCACTGATTCAGCGCCGCGGTCCCGGACGCGATCAGCCCCGTCCCGACGAGCGTATTCAAAAGCAGTAACCAGTCGATTGGACCGGCGGCTTCTCCAGGCGCGGCCTTCAGCCCGAAAAAGTAACCCACACCCGTGCTCATGAGGATGAGCCAGGTGACGCGCGGCTTCGTGAGTGCGATGTAATCGCGCATTCTTTATGCGGAGCGCCCACAGGGCGGAAGCCCGCCGTCCGCGACTTTGTGAAAACGGATGCCGCTCCAAATTATCATGCGTGTTCAGGCGCCATACGCGAAATCCAGGGTGGCCGCGCCGTTCGCGGCAACCGTCACTTTGCCTTCCTTACGGCCATACATTTCGTGCACCGCCTCGACGGTGTACGTGCCCGGAGGCACATTCTTCAGAGTAAAGGTTCCGTCCGGGCCGGTCACGGCGAAGTACGGATGCGGCGAAACGCCGATGTAACTACGCATCCAGGGATGGACCCCGCAGGTCACCGGGAACAGAATCTCTTCGGAATCGAACCGCATGTACTCGTGTTCGGCGCGCGGCGGCTGCGATTTATTCCACGCGGGATTCAACTTGCTTTCGCCGTGGATGTTGTGATTTACCGGATCCTCGTTAAGAATTTCGAGCTGCTGGCCCTCCATGATGCCGAGCACGTGCGGCTCGTAAACGCAGCCGGATTGATCGAGCTTCACCGGCTCGGCGGGAGGCGTCCATCGCCCGCGCGGCAGCCCGTCTTTGATCCATACGAATACGTTGCGCAGAGTCTTGTTCGAATTGACGATCACGGATTCCGCTTTAAAAGGGGTCTTATGCTCTCGCTCGCATTGAGGGTTGGCCGAAAAATCGATTACGGGCATCACGGGCGGCTTGCCTTCAAACGACACGCGGCCCGAGATCGTACCGGCGGTCGCGGGGTCGATCTGCACCTGCGGCAAAGGCGTCTGAGCCACATTTTTCGATTCGGGACTGTTACCGCAGGCGGCAAGAAACAGCAACGGGGCGGCAGCCAGACGTCTCAATCTTCATTTTCACACGCGGGCACCCGCTTCGACGGTTTCGGTCACCTCAAACTGGCCAAGGGGCCGCCCCTTGATATCCCCGCTGTTGTGGCCGGCGCCGCTTCGTTACGAGAACAAAATTCTCGTTGCGGCGGTCATAACGGTCTAACCGTTCGCAGGGTTGTTGACGTTAACTCGCGGCCATTCCGGTTAACCGGCGATATGGTACGCATCCGTTTGACCCTGTACGGTTTGCGTCGGATCATCGAAGCAAGTACCCGTCTATACCGCGGGCGGCAGTCACTGGAAAGAGGACGATGCAGTGTCACTCGAAAACAGAAGCGAACTCCGGAAACAAGCCGATTATCCGGTCGAGCTGATCTGGAAGAGCGAGTCGGGCGAGAAACGCTACGAAGCCTGCCGCGCCATCAATCTGTCGGAAGTCGGAGTCGCCGTCGAGTGCCCGGAAAGCCTGCCTCTGCTCGCTCATGTCATTGTCCGGGCGCCTGCTTTCGAAGTCGCCGCTCTCGCGCAGGTGAAGCACTGCACTTGGAAACGGGTCATGTATGTGATGGGTCTTCACTTCACCGCGAAGACGTCAACGGGCGCGTACGATCCGATGGCGCCCGACCACTACGAGATTCTGCGCCTCAGCGCGGGCGCCGATAACGAGACCATCGAGCGCGTTTACCGTACCCTCGCCAAGCGTTTCCACCCCGACAACGAGAAGACGGGAGATGCCGAAATCTTCCTGCGCATCGCCGAGGCGCATCGCATCCTGACCGACCCGAAACAGCGCGCGCAATATAACGCGCAGCTCGATGATTCAAAAGCGGTAGTCCGGTTCGATATGAGATCGCGCGAGTTTTTTGCCGGTCTGCGGGGCGAGCAGAACCGGCGGCTTGCCGTTCTGTGTCTGCTCTACCGGAAGCGTACCGCCGATCACGAATTTCCCGGGCTTTCCATTCTGGATCTGGAAAACCTCAGTGGCTTCACCCGCGAGGAGCTCGGGTTCGCCCTCTGGTATCTCTGTGAAAAGGGCTTTGTGGCCAGGGACGACCATACCAAGTACGGCATTCTGGCGGCCGGGGTCGACTTCGTCGAATCGAAGCTGACCGAAGATCATTCCGAGCTGCGTGTGATTGCGTCGGTCCAGATCCCGAACCAGAACGATGCGCCGAAGCCGATGGTTCACGTTTAAACGAGCTCGCCCAAATGGCCGGGATGAGTCCCCGCCCGGCTGGCGCGAGTGCCCGCGCTACGAGCTTGCCGGTTAGAGCAGGCGGGTTCGCCTTTCATTCCCCTTTATGGAATCGAATTGCCAGGGGAAACCGCCGGTCCCGCCTTTTCGCCTGTATAATCGTAGGACGGTCTGTGTTGCGGCGAGTGTTACCCCATTGTTTTCAGGCGCCTCGCGACCCTGGCGCGGCCCCGTAGCTTTGTAAAAATTTGAAACCCTTTCCCCCGCACGTTACCTGAGAGCTTTCCGAACAGTCACTTGTAAATAACTGAATAGTAAATGCAGGCTGAATGACGACCAACACACCAACAGATCTAAAGGACTTCCCGGAGGTCCAGCCCCGGCACGGTGTTCCCGAGCCGCCTTCCCCGAAGTACACCCCGTCCGGGAAGCCAAAGAAGCGTGGATTCGTGTGGGTGTTGCTGCTCCTGATCATCGCCGGCGTTGCCGGCTACGCGGTGTGGAGGGCGGGCCAGCCTGGCCTGGTGCCGCAGAGTCAGAACAAGGGTGGACGCGGACGCAACGGTGGCGGCCGCAACGGCGGTAACAACGGGCCAATCCCGGTCGTGACGACGCCTGTCAAGCTCGCCGATTTTCCAGTCTTTTTAAATGGCCTCGGGAACGTGACCGCGTACTACACGGTGACGGTGAAATCCCGCGTTGACGGTCAGTTGATGAAGGTCAATTTCAACGAGGGCGACCTGGTGCAGCAAGGGCAGATTTTGATCGAGATCGATCCGCGCCCTTATAACGTCCAGCTGGAACTGGCGCAGGGCCAGATGGCGCGTGATACCGCATTGCTGTCCAACGCCAAACTGGATCTGGATCGATACACGACGCTTCTGAAGCAGGATGCCATCCCGCAGCAGCAACTCGATACCCAGAAGGCCCTGGTCGCTCAGTATGAAGGCAACATCAAGACCGATCAGGCGAACATCGACAGCGCGAATCTGAATCTGACCTGGGCAAAGGTGCCGGCCCCAATCACCGGGCGTGTCGGCCTGCGCCTCGTGGATCCTGGCAACATCGTCCACGCCGGCGACCAGAACGGAATGGTCGTCATCACACAACTGCAGCCGATTACGGCGCTATTCACCATCCCGGAGGACAATCTTCCTCCGGTCATGAAAAAGCTGTCACAGGGCATAAAGCTTCCGCTGGATGCATACAGCCGCGACAATTCCCAGAAGCTGGCTTCGGGCACGCTGGAGACTGTCGACAACCAGATTGATCCCACCACCGGTACTTCGAAGCTGAAGGCGGTTTTCGCGAACAAAGACAACGCGCTGTTCCCGCAGCAGTTCGTCAATATCAAGCTTCATGTCGACACACTGCACCAGCAGATGGTCTTGCCGTTTGTGGCGGTGCAGAATGGCCAGCAGGGTACGTTTGTGTATGTGGTGGATCCGGCGACTTCGAAGGTTCACCTCAAAGTCATCAAGGTCGGCATCACCGACGCTGATAACGCACAAATCCTCTCCGGCATCAAGGTTGACGATCAGGTGGTGATCGACGGCACCGATCGTCTGGATGAAGGCACGCAGGTGCGCATTCGCAAGCCCGGTGAACTGGAAGCGATCGCGGCGTCGGGGCTGCGCGCCGGCAAGGGCGGGCGCGGCAAGAAGGGCGGCAACAAAGGCGGAGACGGCCAGAATCAGGGACAGGGCGGCCAGGGCTTCAACAAGACCGGGGATCCCGCGAACGGACAGCCTCCGGCTGTCGGCGACGCTGCTCGCGGAAACTTCGGTCAAAAAGGCACCGACGGCCAGGGCCAATTCAAGAAGGGCTTCAAAAAGAAGGGCGGGGACGGCCAGCAGTGAGTCCGTCGCGAATCTTCATCCTCCGGCCTGTAGCGACTTCGCTCATGATGGCCGGAGTGGTTCTGGTTGGTATTGTCGCGTTCCGGCAATTGCCGGTCTCGGCTCTGCCGCAGGTCGACTATCCCACGATCCAGGTTCAGACGTTCTATCCGGGCGCGGGCCCGGAGGTGATGACGTCCGCGGTTACCGCGCCGCTGGAAAAGCAGTTCGGGCAGGTGCCGGGGCTCACGCAAATGACGTCGATCAGCTCCTTCGGCAGTTCGCTGATCACGCTGCAGTTCTCGCTCGATCTATCCATCGACATCGCGGAGCAGGAAGTCCAGGCGTCGATCAATGCGTCGGGCACGTTCCTGCCGACGAATCTGCCGACCCCGCCGATCTACAGCAAGACCAATCCGGCCGACGCGCCGATTTTGACGCTGGCGATTACGTCGAAGACCATGCCACTGCCGAAAGTGGAGGAATTGGCCGAGACGCGCATGGCGCAGAGAATCTCACAGCTCAAGGGCGTCGGCCTCGTGAGTATCAGCGGTGGCCAGCGTCCAGCCGTGCGTGTGCAGGCCAACCCCGTGGCGCTGGCGTCCTACGGACTGAGTCTCGACACGCTGCGCACGGCGCTGGCGAGCGCGAACGTCAATCAGGCAAAAGGAAACTTCGATGGTCCGTCTCAGGCGTGGACCATCAATGACAACGATCAGCTCCAGTCCGGCCAGCAGTATGCGCCAATCGTGATTGCCTACCGTAACGGCGCGCCGGTGCGGCTGAGCGACGTCGCGACCATCGTCGACAGTGCGGAGGACACGCGAAAGAAAGCCTGGGTGAACGACAACGAAGCGATCGTTCTCAATATCCAGCGGCAGCCCGGCACCAACATCATCGGTGTCGTCGACACCGTGACGGCGCTGATCCCGCAGATTAAGCAGTCGCTGCCCCAGGGTGTCAATCTGCAGATCATCACGGATCGCACCACGACAATTCGTGCATCGGTCGCCGACGTCGAGTTCGAGCTGATGCTGACGATCGCGCTGGTCGTGATGGTGATCTTCCTGTTCCTCCGGAGTCTTTCGGCGACCATCATTCCCGGTATTGCGGTGCCGTTGTCGCTTGTAGGCACGTTCGGCGTGATGTATCTGCTCGGGTACAGTCTGGACAATCTCTCGCTGATGGCGCTTACGATCTCGACTGGCTTCGTGGTCGACGATGCGATCGTCATGATCGAGAATATTTCCCGCTATCTGGAAATGGGCGATTCGGCCATGGAGGCCGCCCTGAAGGGGTCGGCGGAAATCGGCTTTACCATCGTTTCGCTGACAGTCTCGCTGATCGCCGTGCTGATTCCGTTGTTATTCATGGCGGATATAGTCGGGCGGTTGTTCCGCGAGTTCGCGGTCACGCTCGCTGTGACGATCATTTTCTCGGCCTTCGTGTCGCTGACGCTGACGCCGATGATGGCGGCGCGCATCCTGAAGCACAAGCCGGAACATGAGCAGGGACGTTTTTACCGCTGGTCGGAGTGGGTTTTCGTCAAGACCATCGAGCAATACGGAAAGATGGTTCGGGTTGTGCTGCGCCATCAGCCGATGACGCTGCTGGTTGCGATCGGCACGCTGGCGCTCACCACGTGGCTCTACATCATTGTCCCTAAAGGCTTCTTCCCGGTGCAGGACACCGGTGTGATCCTCGGCATTTCGCAGGCGCCGGAGACGATCTCGTTTATCGCCATGGGGAACAAGCAGCAGGAACTCGCGAACGTGATCCTGCGCGATCCAGCGGTAGAGAGTCTGACGTCGTTCATCGGGGTGGACGGACAGAACACGACGATGAACAGCGGCCGCATTCAGATCACACTGAAGCCGCTTGAAGAACGCAGAATCTCAGCGGTTGAGGTCATCCGGCGTTTGCAGCCGGCCCTGGCGCAGGTGCCCGGCATCACGCTTTACATGCAGCCGGTGCAGGATCTCACCGTGGAGGACCGCATCAGCCGCACGCAGTATCAGTACGCTCTCGACGCGCCGGACAAGGCGACGCTCGATACGTGGATCCCTCGCCTGGTCGACCGGTTGAAGCAAATTCCCGAGCTTCGCGACGTGGCGAGTGACCAGCAGAACAACGGGCTTGGCCTCGAAGTGATGATCGACCGCGACACGGCCGGGCGCTTCGGCATCACGCCGCAGAACGTGGACGACGCGCTTTACGATGCGTTCGGACAGCGCCAGGTCTCGACGATCTATACGCAGGCGAACCAGTATCACGTCGTGCTCGAAGCCGCGCCGCAGTGGCAGCAGAACGCCAGTGCGCTGGAGGATATCCGGGTGCAGGTCGGGTCCGCCTCCCAGAACCTGGCCTCGACGATCGCGCTCGCCGGAACCAACAGTGCGCTGACCGGAGCCGCGCCGTTGTCGCAGGCGCCGCTGCGTTCGTTCGCGACCTTCAGGAGTGTCCCGACGCCGATCACGATCAATCACCAGGGACAGTTTCCCGTAGTGACGTTATCGTTCAATCTGGCGCCGAATGCCTCTCTGGGTAACGCGGTGGCGGCGATCCGAAAGGCGACGACAGATCTCGGTATGCCGGGCAGTATAGAGCCGACGTTCCAGGGGACAGCCCGCGCCTTCGAGAATTCTCTGGCCAACGAATCGCTGCTGATCCTCGCGGCCATCGTGACTGTTTACATCGTGCTGGGTGTGCTGTATGAGAGCTACATCCACCCGATCACGATTTTGTCGACGCTGCCGTCGGCCGGTGTCGGCGCAATTGCCGCGCTGATTCTGTTCCACGAGGATCTCGACATTATTGCGCTTATCGGCATCATCCTGCTGATCGGCATCGTGAAGAAGAACGCCATCATGATGATCGACTTCGCGCTTGAGGCGGAGCGCAAGGAGGGGAAGACGCCGGAAGAGGCGATCTATCAGGCTTGCCTGCTGCGCTTCCGTCCGATCATGATGACGACCATGGCGGCGCTGCTGGGCGCCGTGCCGCTGGCGTTCGGAAGCGGTGTGGGTTCGGAGCTGCGCAAGCCCCTTGGAATCACGATCATCGGCGGATTGCTGGTGAGCCAGGTGCTGACGCTGTTCACGACTCCGGTGATTTACCTGTGGTTCGGCAGGATCGCGGCCTGGGTTGGAAGTTTGCGGGGCCATAAGCACGACGAACAGTTGTCGCTCCCGGAGATGACCTAGTGCTCGCAAACGCTCGTGGCGCGGGCACTCGTGCCTGCCGCGCCGGCAGTCGTGCCGACGCTGGCGCTCGACCAGCGGTGGTCTTCCGGGAGCGTAACGAGTCCCGGCTTGACGCGGTTGTTCTCGATGTATCTGGCGATCCTCGCGAACTCGGCGTCGTCGCGAACCCAGTGGTCGTAAGACTCGGCTCGCCAGAACCGTTCTCCGGTGCGGTTCAGAATGCGGTTACCTTCACGGGCGGTGACGCCTTTCAGCGCCCGCAAAATTTTGGGCGCCGCAATTTTCGGAAAAAGCATCACGTGGACGTGATTCGCCTTGATGACCCACGGGCCGAGATCGTAATGGCCCAGCTCGACGCCCCGATACAGGGAATCGACAATAATTCCGGCGATTCGATCGTGGTTCAGGTACATCGGACCTTTGCTGGTCGTGTCAAGGTAGCGATCCATCCATATGAACGCCTGTCCGGCGGACATCTTTCCCGGCGGCGGATAGCGGCCGTGCGGCAGGCTGCCGTGCAGATGCCACGTGGCGAAAATCCACTTGCCTTCCGGAAATTGATGGGGAAGGCGGCGGTACGTGAGCATGGAAGTGTAGTGCATCTCGTGCGGGATATTTCTCAATTGGGAAACCGCCGGCACGGTCGCCGGCGCTGCGGGAAAGAGTGCCGGCGCCACGAGGGGCTGTCGTCGTGAGTCTTTCGACTCCTTTCATCGAGCGGCCGGTCGCAACCACGCTGCTCACCATCGCCCTCACGCTTTCCGGCGCGATCGCCTACTTCCAGCTTCCGGTCGCCGCGTTGCCGCAGGTCGACTTTCCGACGATCAACGTTTCAGCTCAGCTTCCCGGCGCGAGCCCCGAAGTCATGGCAGCGTCGGTCGCGACGCCGCTCGAGAAGCAGTTCACGCGCATCGCGGGCGTGACTGAGATGACGTCGCGCAGCTCCGTCGGGTCCGCGCAGGTCACACTGCAGTTCGATCTCAGCCGCGATATCAACTCGGCGGCGCGCGATGTGCAGGCGTCAATCAACGCCGCCCGTGGATACCTGCCCTCGAATCTGCCGCGAAACCCGTCGTACAAAAAACAGAATCCTGCGGACCAGCCAATACTCATACTCGCGCTGACGTCGGATGTAGTGCCGCGGTCGCAACTCTATGACACGGCATCGTCGGTATTCGCGCAGAAGCTGTCGCAGGTGCAGGGCGTCGGCCAGGTGCAGGTGAGCGGAAGCTCGCTGCCGGCGGTGCGCGTCGAAGTCAATCCGCAGCCGGTCTCGAAGTATAACGTCGGCCTCGACCAGATCGGCAACTTTCTCGGCAGCGCCAACGCTCTCAAACCGAAAGGCGCGCTGGAAAACGACAAGCAGGTTACGCCTCTTCTCGTCAGCGACCAGCTCCTGCAGGCGAAGGACTATAAAGACCTGATCGTTATCTACCGCAACGGATCGCCGGTGCGGCTTTCCGATCTCGGCCGTGTTGTCGATTCGGTGGAAGACGTCCGCAACCTTGGGATGGCGGATGGCGAACAGGCTGTGCTGATCCAGATCAGCCGGCAGCCGAATGCCAACGTCGTCGAAACCGTGCAGCGCATTCAGGCGCTGCTTCCACGCTTCCGCGCTTCGCTGCCGGCGAATGTCGATTTCCGCGTGGAAATGGATCGCACCATTACGATCCGCGATTCCGTGCGCGATGCTCAGCGCAACATGATCATCTCGGTCGGGCTCGTGATCATGGTCGTGTTCGTCTTCCTGCGCAACTGGTGGGCGACCTTTATCCCCAGCATCTCGGTGCCAGTGTCGCTTATTTCGACTTTCGGCGCGATGTACATGCTCGGGTACACGCTCGACAACCTTTCGCTGATGGGCCTGACGATCGCGACCGGGTTCGTGGTCGACGACGCCATCGTTGTGATCGAGAACATCACGCGGCACATCGAAAACGGCATGACGCCGATGAGGGCAGCGCTCAAAGGCGCCGAGGAAATCGGTTTCACGGTGCTCTCGATGAGCATCTCGCTGATTGCGGTCTTCATTCCCATTCTGATGATGCCGGGCATCATCGGCCGCTTGTTCCGCGAGTTCGCGATGGTGCTGTCGGTTTCCATCTTCGTGTCTCTGCTGATCTCTCTTACCGCTACGCCGATGATGTGCTCGCGGCTGCTTAAGGTCAGGCACACGCACAACAAGCTTTATAACTGGACCGAGCAGTTCTTCCAGTGGGTCATCTCGACCTATGCTTCGGCGCTGCAGGCGGTGCTGGCGCATCCCGCGCCGGTGCTGCTGCTTATGCTCCTGACGATCGGGGTAAGCGGCTACCTCTACGTGAAAATCCCGAAGGGATTTTTCCCGCAGCAGGACACAGGCCGGCTTTACGGACAGGTGCAGGGACAACAGCATATTTCGTATCAGGCGCTGGTCGAGAAGGCGAAGTGGTACGAATCGCAAGTGAGAGCCGACCCCGCCATCGAGCGCGTGGGTATTACCGCGGGCGGCAATGGCGGCGGGTCTTCCTCCGCGCAGATATTCGCGCAGCTCAAGGAGAAGCGGAAAGAGACGCCGGACCAGATCATCACGCGTATACGCGCCAAGACCGCCGGCATGCCGGGAGCGAATCTCTTTCTGCAATCGCAGCAGGATCTCCGCATCGGCGGGCGGCAGGGCAACGCGCAGTATCAATACACGCTGCAATCGCAGGATCTCGACCAACTCGCTCTCTGGGGCCCGCGCGTGCTCGACCGGCTTTCAAATCTTAAAGAGATTGTCGATGTCAGCTCGGATCAGCAGAACTCGGGTCTGTCGTCGAATGTAATCATCGACCGCGACACTGCGTCGCGGCTCGGTCTTACCGCGCAGGCAGTGGACAGCGCGCTCTACGACTCGTTCGGCCAGCGCCAGGTGTCGACGATGTACAAGGCGATTAACCAATACCACGTCGTCCTCGCTCTCGAACAGCAGTGGTGGGAGAGCCCGGACTTCCTGAAGGAGATCTACGTCCAGACGCCACGCGGAGTTTCCGTACCGCTGTCGACGTTCGCGCACTTCAGCCAGGGGATCACGCCGATCCAGTTGCCGCATCAGGGCCAGTTCCCGGCGACGACGTTTTCGTTCAACCTTGTCGAGGGCTACGCGCTCGAAGATGCCGTGAGAGCGATCAACGCGGCCGAGGTGGAGATGGGACTTCCCGTCAGCATCACCGGCAAGTTCGCGGGCACGGCGCAGGCATTTCAGCAGTCGCTCGACAGCCAGCCGATACTGATTCTCACCGCGCTTCTGGCCGTTTATATCGTGCTGGGAATTTTGTACGAGAGCCTGATCCATCCGCTGACGATTATTTCGACGCTGCCGTCGGCCGGCGTCGGCGCACTGATCGCGCTGGTGCTGTTCAGGACGGAGCTTTCGATCATCGCGATGATCGGAATCATCCTGCTCATCGGCATCGTGAAAAAGAACGCCATCATGATGATCGATTTCGCGCTTGCCGCCGAGCGCACGGGCATGACTCCTAAAGAGGCCATTTACCAGGCGTGTTTGTTGCGCTTCCGGCCGATTATGATGACGACTTCGTGCGCGCTGCTGGGCGGCATGCCGATGGCATTTGGATTTGGCGTTGGCTCCGAGCTCCGCCAGCCGCTGGGCATCGCGATTGTCGGCGGCCTGATCGTCAGCCAGTTGTTGACGTTATTTACGACTCCAGTGACTTATCTCTATCTCGATCGATTCAGCAAACGGTTCAGCCGCAAGAAGGCTTTCGCCAATCGGCCCGGATTTTTCATTCCGGGCGGCGCCGCGGAAGGTGCGGATTGAGCAGCCGCGCCTTAATCACAGCACTCGGCTGCACCGTTCTTTTCAGCGTGGGCTGCACGGTGGGCCCGAAGTATGTCCGGCCGGCGCCGGCGCAGACTCCAGTCGCGTTCAAAGAGCTGCAGGGCAGCGATGAATGGAAGACCGCCACGCCGGGCGACGAGCTGCTCAAGGGCAAGTGGTGGGAAATCTTCGGCGATCCCGCGCTCAACCAGCTCGAAGAACAGATCAACGTCAACAACCAGAACGTCAAGGTGGCCGAGGCACAGTTCCGCCAGGCGCGGGCGCTGGTAAACCTGCAGCGGTCCGCCTATTATCCGACGATCGGTTCCAGCCCGGCGATTACGCAGACCGACCGCGCCATCGGCACTGGCTCGACATTCTCGCTGCCGATTTCGGCGAGCTGGGAGCCCGACCTCTGGGGACGCGTGCGTCTTGCCGTGGAGAACGCATCCGATAACGCGCAGGTCAGCGCGGCTGACCTCGAGAACATCCGGTTGAGCGCTCAGTCCGCGCTGGCAACCGACTACTTTCTGCTCGCGGCGTCGTATATGCAGGAGGACATCCTCACCGACACGATCGCGGCGTATCAGAAAAATTTGGAGTTGACGACGAACCGCTTTAACGGCGGTGTGGCTTCGAAGACGGACGTCTCGCTGGCGCAAACGCAACTGGCCGGAGCCCGCGCCCAGTTCACCGAACTTCACGTCGCCCGGGCGCAACTGCAGCACGCCATCGCGGTTTTGACCGGCGTCCCTCCATCAGCGCTGGAGATTCTGCCGCAGAAGATCAACGGCCCGCCGCCGCCGATCCCGCTGGCGCTTCCATCGCAATTGCTGGAGCGGCGCCCCGACATTGCCGCGTCCGAACGGCTGGTGGCCGCAGCCAACGCAAACGTTGGGATCGCGGAGACCGCGTATTATCCGACCCTGACTCTGAGCGCAAGCACCGGCTTCATCAGCACGGCGCTGCAGGATCTTCTCAAATATGCCAGCCGGACGTGGTCTGCCGGTCCGGGATTGAGCCAGACATTATTCGATTTTGGGCGGCGCGGGGCCACACTGCAAAGCGTGGAAGCAAACTACGATGCGACCGTGGCGTCTTACCGGCAAACGGTGCTGTCCGCATTTCAGGAGGTCGAGGACGATCTCTCGGCGCTTCGCTATCTCGCTGAGGAAGCCGCCCAACAGCAGGAAGCGGTCACGGCGGCGAACCAGTCGCTGGCGCTCGAAATCGAACGCTACAAGGCGGGTACCGATTCCTACCTGAACGTCATCACTACGCAGACGATTGCGCTCAACGACCAGCAGCAGGCGGTCACTCTGCTGCAGCGGCGCATGGTCGCGGCGGTGGATCTCGTCAAAGCAGTTGGCGGCGGATGGGATGCTTCGGCGCTGCCGAGCAAAGACGCGTTGCGCTCGGTCGCGCTGGCGGACAAGGCAAACACGATCAACGTGGCGCAGCCCGTCGCAAAATAGCTGCGGCTCCCGCGAAAACCACGGCCACGGCGGCGACAAAGATCGCGAGCGCCACATGCACCCGGGCAGCACTCCCCCCCTTTTTTTCAGGCCCCGACGGGAGTATTATGCTGGCGAGGTTTGACCTATGTTCGAGAGTCTCGACGAGCAAATCAAACGCGACGAAAGACGGGAATCCAGCACGAAGGAACGGCTGCTTCTCTATCTCACCATTTCTGCCGTTTCGGTGCTGATCTTCGGGGGCCTTGTAGTGGCCGTCCAGCACTTCCAGTAACGCGTACCGCGAACGCTGGACGACCCTGATCCGTTTGCCTGCCCCAGGTGGCTGTTCGGCCGCTGCAGGAGTTAGTGTGCGCCTGTCGGCTGGACGTGCGAGGGATCCATCCAAAACACCCCCCACTCGTGGCCATCCGGATCGAAAAAGCTCCAGTCGTACATAAAACCGTGGTCGGCGGGGTCGGCGGCGTGCTTGCCGCCCGCGGCCACGGCTTTATGGACGATTTGGTCCACGTCTGCCCGGCTCTCGCAGGAGAACGCGAACAGCGCCTCGCAGTGTGTCTTCGTGTCGCAGATCTGGCGCGTCGTGAAGCTTTTGAAAAATGGTTCGGTCAGAAGCATCGCGAAGGCGTTCTCGTTGACGATCACGCAGGCCGCCTTCTCACCGGTGAACTGCGGATTGAAGGCGAAGCCAAGGCTGGTGAAGAAGTCGATCGAGCGTTGAAGGTCCGCGACCGGGAGGTTGACGAACATTTTCCGGGATGACATCGCCGCTCTCCTATTTTTTCTTTTCGCAGTTGAACATCCAGTGGATTCCGAACGCATCGACCAGTGACCCGAACTTCGCTCCCCAGAAGGTGTCGACGAGGGGTTGGCCGATTTTGCCGCCCGCCGCCAGAGCTTCGAACATTCTCGGCGCATCCTCATCGTCGTCGAGGTGCAAAGCGATTTGGACGGGGCCCGCCGCGGCAGAGGCGCCGGATGGACCGCTGGCGTCCGTCAGCATAAGTTCACCGCCGCCGATCTGGAGCGCGCAATGCATGATGCGGTCTTTGTCTTCCGGCGGTGTATTGGGAACATCCCCGAAGCGGGAGATCGTGGTTACTTTGGCTCCGAGCGCGCGCTCGTAGAGCTCGATGGCTTTGGCCGCATTGCCATTGAGCTGCAGGTAAGGGTTCAGTCTGTGTATCGGCATGTTTCTGTCCTTTCAACAATACAGACCGGAGTGGCGCGAGGAAATCATCGGCCGGGGCGATCTTTTTTTGAAGCCGCGTGTGACGATCAGGCCGGGAGCATGGGCGGGAGGCCGAACTGCGGGAATAGCACTTCGACATCGAGAACCACGACCGCCCATGCGTGATGGCCGCCGCCGGGGGCCGGGCGATATTGCGCGAAGGAGGGCGATCCGCACGCGCCCGCGGGCACCAGGCGCGAGCCGCGACAGGGCGCACCCGGGCTCTGCAGCCACCTGGATATGTGTCCGCCGGCCGATGCAGCCAAAGCGCGATCGGAGGCATGCAGAACCGGGCATCGGCGCACAGAAGTGAGGTCAGGCCGTCGACATAGCTCTCGCAAGCTTCCACATATCTCCTCAGCATGCCGGACTGCGCTTGGGAGATCGGCCCCGTTTCGCCCGAGGTCCCCGCGCGGCGAGGGTGGCGCGCGCCCGTTGCAGTGCACTGTTCACGGAGGCGAGCGAAGCATCGAGGCCTTCGGCCGTCTCCGTGGCGGGCCATCCGAGCACTTCAGTGTCAGCAGCAGCGCGGCCCGTTGTTTGGGCGGCAGATGCTGGAGGGCGGCAACGAAGGCGAGGCGGATGCTTTCACGCCGCAGGGCCTGCTCTGCCTGATCGGCATCGGAAGGGATGACGCGGGCATCGGCGACCGGTTCGATCCAATGCGTCCGCGGTTTGCCGGCGCACGCGCTGTCGATGTTGCCAGGCGCGCCTTCCTCCAGCCATCGTTATAACCTGGCGATGACGGCTTCGGTGAACTCTTTGGTTCCGGCCACGCCGCCGACGTCGCGAGTGAGATGCGTGCCTTCGCGGTAAACAGCCTCGAGCGCCTTCTGCACACGCGCTGCGGCGGCGCGCTCGCCGATGTGCGAAAGCATCAGGCGGGCGGACTGGATCAACGCCGTTGGATTCGCGTAACCCTTCCCGGCGATATCTGGAGCGGAGCCGTGCACGGCTTCGAAAACCGCGCAATCGTCTCCGATATTCGCGCCCGGCACGATGCCGAGGCCGCCGACCAGGCCGGCGGCGAGGTCGGAGACGATGTCCCCGTAGAGGTTCGGCAGCACGAGCACGTCGAAAGTTTCCGGGCGCATCACGAGCTGCATGCACGCATTGTCGACGATCAGTTCGGCGTACTCGATTTCGGGGAATCCGGCGGCGACCTCGCGGCAGCAGCGCAGGAAAAGGCCGTCGGTCATTTTCATGATGTTGGCCTTGTGGATGGCGACGACTTTGGCGCGGCCTTCGCGTTGCGCAAACTCGAAGGCGGCGCGCGCGATGTTGGTGGACGCGGTCTTCGTGATGACCTTCAGGCTTTCCATCACGCCGGAAGCGACTTCGTGCTCGATGCCGGCGTAGAGGTCTTCGGTATTTTCACGGAAGATCACGAGGTCGATGTCGAGATCGGAAAAGCGCGTCTTCAAGCCCGGCAGCATGCGAACGGGGCGAAAGTTCACGTAGAGATGCAAGCGTTTGCGCAGGGCGACGTTGACGCTGGCGTGTCCACTGCCGATTGGGGTCCCGACCGGTCCTTTGAGGCCGACATGGGTGCGGGCGAGCGATTCGAAAACGGCGTCGGGCAGGTATTGGCCCGTGGCCTTTTCAGCGCCCACGCCGGCTTCGACGCGCTCCCATTCGATGGAGACGCCGGCGGCCTCGACGACACGCGCGGTGGCCTCGGCGACTTCCGGGCCGATGCCGTCGCCGGGAATCAGGGTGATCTTGTGAGTCATTTTTGGGGGATCGCGCCGATACCAGTGTACGAAGCTGGTCTATATGAGCTTTCGATTGCGTACCGGCCAGGGAAAGCTGAAGATCGAGCACAGCATTCTGGACGATCTGCGGCCGGTGCTTGATCGGCTGGTGAAGCGGGAGGAGATCCGATCGATCATCCCGGGCGTGATCCGGCCCGTGCGGGACGCGAAGGGTCCGGTGAAGATCCGGATTACGGTTCCGACGCAGAACGGATGGAAAGCGATTGCGCTGGCGAATGGCGCCCGGCAGGAGTTGTTCGTCAGTACAGCGATGACACAAGAAAAGTTGGCCGCGGTGATTCAGGAGGCAATCGAGGGATAGCAGGGCGCAGGCGCGTATCATAATGAGGCCATGGAGGCCCGATGAGCGCGATCACCCTGAGAGTGAACGGTCGAACTCACAACCTCGATCTGGATCCGGCCACGCCACTCCTCTACGCTCTCAGCGACGATCTTGCGTTGCGCGGGCCGAAGTTCGGCTGCGGTCTCGGCCAGTGCGGCTCCTGCACGGTCATTGTCAAGGGCAACGCGGTGCGGTCGTGCATCACTCCGGTGCGAACGGTGGCTGGTTCCGACATCACGACCCTGGAAGGCCTGGGGACTCCGGAAAAACCGCATCCGATCCAGCAGGCATTCATCGATGAACAGGCTGCGCAGTGCGGCTTCTGCGTGAACGGCATCATCATGACGGCCAAAGCGTTTCTCGACAAGAATCCAAAGGCAACCGAAGCGGAAATTCACCGGGCCATGTCGGGTGTGCTGTGCCGCTGCTTCACTCACGTCCGCATGCTGGCGGCGATCAAACGTTATGCGAAAGCGGTGAGGGCATGAACGCGCTTTCGAGGCGCGATTTCGTCGCGGCGTCCGGCGGGCTGATCATCAGCTTCCGAATGGATGCCCAGGTACTCGGCGGACCCGCATCCGGCTCGCCGCCTCCGAGCCAGCTCGACTCGTGGATCGCGATCGGGGCGGACGGCAGCATCACAGCGTTCAGCGGCAAGGAAGAATTAGGGCAGGGAATTTCCGTCGCACAGGCGCAGCTTGTCGCCGAGGAGCTGTGTGTTCCTTTCGAGCGCGTCAAACTAATCTACTGCGACACGGCGCTGACGCCGGACCAGGCGCACACCTCGGGCAGCCAGTCGCATCCCACGAACTTCAATCACACGAACCTGGCGCAGGCCGGCGCGACCGCTCGCGAAGCGCTTCTGCGTCTTGGCTCCGACCGGCTGCGCGTTCCAGTGGACCGGCTCATAGCCGCGGATGGCTTTATCCGTGCAGCGTCAGATTCTTCGAAGAAGGTGGGTTACGGCGATCTCGTCGGCGGCCGGAAATTCAATCTCACGCTTGATCTCAAAGCGAAGCGCAAAGACCCGCGTGAGTGGACGGTGCTCGGCAAACCGATTCGTCAGCCCGATCTGCCGGCGATCGTGACGGGCCAGTTCGAATACGTCCACAACGTGCGCGTGCCGGGGATGCTGCACGGGCGCGTGGTGCGTCCGCCGGCGATTGGGGCGGCGGTTGCCGGTGTGGAGGAAAGCTCCATCGCCAGTTTGCCGGGTGTCGTCAAGGTCGTCGTTAAGAAGAACTTCATCGGTGTGGTCGCGGAGAAGCCCTGGCAGGCCATGGAAGCCGCGCGCCAGTTGAAAGTTACGTGGACTGCCGGAACCGCGCTGCCGAAGCAGTCGGATTTCCAGAATCATCTCCGCGGGCAATCCACGCGCGATACCTTCCTTGTGAACTCGAACGATGTGGACACGAAGCTCTCCGGCGGGGCGGCCGTCCTGAAAGCGACGTATTTTCATCCTTATCAGATGCACGGGTCGTTCGGCAGTTCCTGCGCGGTCGCCAGCGTCGAAGGCGACAAGGCGACTTTGTGGTCGGCGACTCAGGCCGTCTGGTACCAAAAATCGAGTTGCGCGATGGTGCTCGGCTTGAAGCCGGAGAACATCCACGTCATTTTCAAACGCGGCCCGGGATGTTACGGACTCAATGCCGCCGACACGGTCACCTACGATGCCGCACTGCTCTCGCAAGCCGTTGGAAAGCCGGTGCGCGTCCAACTGAGTCGCAAGGATGAAATGGCCTGGGGTGAAAACTACGGCAACGCGTTTTTGATGGATGAGCGCGCAGGCGTGGACGCTGCGGGCAACATCGTCGCCTGGGACCACGAGTCGTGGTCTCCAGGATTGGGGAATCGCCCCGGCGTGGGCGCACCGGGTAATGTCATTACCGGCTATCTTGCCGGATTCAAGCCCGACGCGTTCAATCCCCGCTCCCCGGCGCCCGCTCCCACGCGCTTCAACAACAACAGCAACGGTGTGCCGTCGTATCTCGCCGGGCGCTTCAATGGCAAAAACGACGGTACGGGAACGATTGCGAGCGAGCGGGTGCTCGTCCATAACGTTCTGTCGCCCTTCTTCACGGGGCCGCTCCGCTCGCCGGCGCGCCTGCAAAATACGTTTGCGCACGAGTGCTTCATGGATGAACTTGCCGCACACGTGAAGGCCGACCCCGTCGAATACCGTCTTCGTCATCTGGCGCATCCGCGGCTTCGCGATGCTCTGATTCAGGCGGCCAAAGCCGCCAACTGGGACACGCGCCCGTCGCCGCGCGCCAACATTTCCCGCACCGGTTTCGCCAGAGGACGCGGCATTGCGTGCGTCGCGTATGAAGGCGACAACGGCTACGCGGCGATGGTGGTCGAGGCTGAAGTCGATCAGGATACCGGCAGGATCGCGGTGAAGCGCATCGTCGTCAGCACGGACTGCGGACCGATCTCGAACCCGGACGGCCTCCGCAACCAGATGGAAGGCGGCGCGCTGCAGGGCATGAGCCGCTGCCTCGGCGAAGAAGTCACATGGGACGACGAGAAGATTACGTCAATCGACTGGCGGACATATCACAGCCTGCCGCTCGGCTTCGACGTGCCGAAGGTCGAGACGGTGCTGATTAATCGTCCGGAAGAAGATGCAACCGGGGCAGGGGAGACCTCGATTACGATCGTCGCCGCCGCGCTCGGAAATGCGCTCTTCGACGCGACAGGCGCGCGTGTGAGACAGAGCCCGTTCACGCCGGGGCGAGTGAAGGCGGCACTCGCCGCGCGCGCATGAGATTCCGCAAGAAGCCAAAAAGATCCGCGCCAATCGAGACCGACACACCGGCATTCAATATCGCGGAGCCTCTGGTGCGGTTGCATGACGGCGAGTCCATCCGTTGCCCGCGTTGCGGCGTCGTCCGAACCTTAGAACGCCAGCAACTGATCGATCGTCGTCACCAGATCATCGGTCTGCGGCAGAATCTTCGCCTCGAGATCCGGATGATAACCGACCCACACATCCATAGCCGCCACGCGTTTCACCGGCGCATCGAGCGATGAGAACAACTCATCGGCGATACGCGCCGCGATCTCCGCGCCGAAGCCGAAGCTCAGCGTGTCTTCATGCGCGACAATCACCCGGCTCGTCTTCTCGACGCTCGCCTGAATCGCTTCCCAGTCATAGGGCGCCAGCGTGCGCAGGTCGATCACCTCAATACTCGCGCCCGGGTTCCGCTTCTCCACTTCCTGCGCCGCAATAACCGCCTTCTGCACCAGCGCGCCATAAGTGATCACGCTCAGCGATTCGCCGGACTTCACCACCCTCGCCTTCCCGAAGGGAATCGTGAAGTCGACGCCCGGATGCCGCGCGCGATTGTACATCTCGCGATACAGCTTCTTGTGTTCGAGGAACAGCACCGGATCGTCGCAACGGATTGCGGTCCGCAGGAGCCCGCAGGCATCTTCCGCATTGGAGGGAAATACAACGCGCAGTCCCGGCGTGTGCGTAAACAAGACCTCGCCGCACTGGCTGTGGTAAATCGCGCCGCCGTTCAGATATCCGCCGATCGGCACGCGCAGCACGAGGGGAGCCGAGAAGTGTCCGTTGGATCGCCACCGCATCGACGCCAGCTCATCCCGCAACTGCATCATGGCCGGCCAGATGTAGTCGAAAAACTGGATCTCCGCCACCGGTTTCATCCCGACAGTCGCCATGCCGGCAGCGCTTCCCACGATTGAGGCCTCGGCGATTGGCGAGTTGTAGCAGCGATTTGGGCCGAACTCTTTCTGCAGTCCGGCGGTCAGGCCGAAAACACCGCCCTTGCCTTTGACTTCGCACAGACTACCTTCGCGGCTGCAGTCGGCAACGTCTTCCCCGAAAACCACCACACGCTCATTGCGCCGCATTTCTTCCCGCAGCGTCGCATTGATCAGATCGACCATCGTCTTCGGCTCGCCCGAGGGCCGCGCCGGGACGTCGAATGCGGCCGAAGTGGGGTCCACCGTCTCCGAATATAAATTTTTGAGCGCCTTCGCCGGATCGGGGGCGGGCGATTTCAGTGCTCTGTGCGTTTCTTCGAGAACTTCGAGATTGATCGCGCGGATCATCTCTTCCAGTTCCGGGCGCCGGATCAGACCTTCCTCCACCAGGAACTTCGGGAATGTGACCAGAGGGTCGCGCTGCTCGACATCCTCGCGCTCGTGTTTCGCGCGGTAGGACTTGTCGTCGTCACTGTAGGAATGCGCGTAGCGTCGCACACAATGCGCATGCACCAGCGCCGGACCATGCCCTTCGCGGCACCACGCGGCCGCGGCCCCCATCGCGCGGTATGAAGAAATCAGATCGGTGCCGTCTTCGACTTCGATTGTCAGCAGGTCCGGAAAGCCTGCCAGGAGTTTGGAAATCGAGCCGCCAGGCGTTTGACGTTCCACCGGCACTGAGATGGCGTAGCCGTTGTCCTCGATCAGGAACAGCACCGGCAGGCGGTTTAAGCACGCCTGGTTGACGGCTTCCCAGAACTCGCCTTCGCTGGTGGCGCCTTCACCGGAACTCGCCAGCACCACTCGATCCTGCCCAGGATAGCGGAGCCTGCATCCTTCGGCACAGCCGACCGCCTGCACAAATTGCGTACCCGTCGCCGACGAGGTCGTGACGATATTTCTTTGCGGATCTGCCCAGTGGTTCGGCATCTGACGGCCACCGGACGACGGATCCGCCGCCGCCCCGACAGCCTGCAGCAGCATGTCCGACGGTGTCATTCCCAGCGTCAGGCAGAGCGCCCGGTCGCGATAGTAGGGATAAAACCAGTCATATCCCGGCCGCAGCACCAGGCCCGCCGCCACCTGAATGGCCTCATGTCCCGCGCCGCTGATTTGAAAGAAGATACGCTGCTGGCGGCGCAGCAGGACCTCGCGATCGTCCAGCGCCCGTGAGGTCTGCATCAGCCGCAAAGCCCTGATCAGGACCTCCGGCGTGAGGCCCACGGCCTCCGCTGCCTTGAGCCGTTCCGTGCTGGCCGGTGTGGCAAACGACGTCGTCATATGAATAGACCTTAATCAGAATAGCAAGGCATGGGCCTTTACCGATTCGCCCGCGCCGCCCGTTCGTGGGGGTGCTGATCCGCGAGGGCCCAGGCTGGAAAGGACCAGCCAAAGTCCATATCCGGCAAGGGGAAACCCGGCCGCGATACGGAACGCGGTGGTGTAGTCCGCGTGATCGAACAGACGCCCAAACCACGGCATCATGAGGGCCACGATGGCGCTCCATGATCCCGCGCCAATCCCGGCGATCAGCCCCGCGTGTCCGGGAGGAAATGCGCGCGTGGCATACCCGACCGACAGCACTACAAATCCCGCCAACCCGAACGTCGAAAGGAACATGTTTCCGAGCACGAGCGGCCCGGTCGGGATGGAATTCGTGTACGCCAGGGGCAAGCTCAGTATCAGCGATACAAGCAAGAGGTGGCGGAACCGCGGTCCGAGCTTGTCTTGCAGCCATCCCCAGAAGAAATAGCCGGCCTCCCAGCCGAAGGGCGGTATCCAAAGCACGTAGCCCAGCGTCGTCTGGCTCCACGTGAAGCGGGCATGCAGGTAGAGCGAGGAGTCGTAAAGGATCAGTCCCAGCGGCATCGCCGCGACTCCGTATGCCGCCACGAAAGCCCAGAAGGCGGGATAGGTCCATATCCTCGTCAGCGGGAAGCGCTCCGATTTCCCTGTTGGCCGGTCAACTCCGGAAGCCGTCAGGCGCCAGAACACAAGCCAGGCTGCTCCCAGCAGGCCTGTGAACACGAATGCTCCATGCCATCCGAACGCCGCCGCGATGGGCGTCACAATCAGCGGCGTCACCATCGCTCCCAGCGATCCGCCGCTGTAAGCGATCGCGAGCCCTCGCCCGCGCTTCTCCGGCGGCAGCGTTTGGGTCACCGTGCGCAAGCCTCCGGGGAAAGTCGCGCCCTCGCCCGCGCCGAGCACGGCCCGGGCAATTCCGAAGCTCCAGAAGCTATTGGCCAATGCGTGTGCGGCGGAGGCGATTGTCCAGATTCCGACCGCCGTCGTCATGCCGCGCCGCAAGCCCCAGCGATCCAGAACGATGCCCCACACCGGATTCCCGATCATGTACGCCACCGAAAAACACGAAATGATGAACCCGTACTGCTCGGCGTTCAGATGCGTGTCATGCAGAATCACCGGTGCGAGAATCGCGATTGTATTGCGGTCGATGTAGCTGATCAGGGACACCAGCCACATCGAGATCGACGGCAGCCAGCGTCCTTGCTCGTCAGGGGAGGTCAAGCGTTCCCCACGATACCTTACGGGGGCGGGCCGATTTTGGCCGCTCGGAGTCTGAACCGGGAAGAAAGCGATCCGGTCAAATCAGCCCGCGATGATACACTGACGGAGATTCCTTCAAAATGTTGCTTCCACGGGAGTTTGTAGCATATTTGTCTCGTCAGATCGTCCGCCGCCTCACGCCCGGCACGATCGAGACCCACGCGCCGGAAAAAGTCGTCGACGTCGTCAACACGCTCATCACCGATGAGCTCGATGCCGAGGACAAGCTCAACGACGAAGTGCGCGACATCCTCGAGCAATACAGCGACTATATGCGCCGTGAAGGCGTCAGTTATCAGGAGATGTTCCGCAAAGCCAAGAACACTCTGATCCAGCAGCGCAAAATTGTGAAAGCTTCCGGACGCGACACGGGCGACCAGATGAAGCTTTCGCGCGACAAAATCACCGACATCTCGCACAAACTCGTCGCCGTTCTCAAAAAATCCCGCGATCTCCGGATGAAGAAGCGGGATGACAACGAAGCGCGTCTCGAAATCGTGAAAGTCTTCACGGAAATCCTTCAGGTCGAGGACAAGGCCGACCGCGCGGCGCGCGACAAAGTGCGCTCGATCAAGCGCGATATTGCCGAAGGCAGCGAGGAGTGGGACATCCTGCAGAAGCGCTACTATGCCGAAGAACTCAAAAAATTCGGCGTCGATACGACCAGGTGACGCTTGTGGCGCGGGCACTCATGCCCAACACCAAATGTTTTCCAACGGTTTATTGAGAGCCGGGCGCAGTCGAATGGTGAGTCTTGTCCTCGATTAAGGTGAGCGGCCGCCGGCGACAAGATCGCCAGCGCCACATTTACCCCGGAATGGCCTTGAGAGGTGCTGGCCCGGCAATCCCGCCGGCGGAGTTTTAGAGTACTGCCGTGGGTCGCATCCGCGTTCTCTCCGACAACGTCGCCAACAAAATCGCCGCCGGCGAAGTCGTCGAGCGCCCGGCTTCCGTGGTTAAGGAGCTTCTCGAAAACTCCCTCGACGCCGGGTCCACCAATATCCGTGTCGAAATCGAAAACGGCGGACGCCGCCTCATCCGGATCTCCGACGACGGGTGCGGCATGCTGCGCGACGACGCGCTTCTCGCCTTCGAGCGTCACGCCACGAGCAAGCTTCACGACGTCAAGGACCTTCTTTCCATTGGGACGCTCGGCTTCCGCGGCGAAGCGCTCCCTTCCATTGCCTCGGTTTCGCGCCTGCTTCTCGAATCCCGCTCGCTTGACGAACAAACCGGCACTCGCGTCGAGATTGCCGGCGGCAAAATTCTCTCCTGCGATGAGATAGCCCGCGGCGGCGGGACCGCAATCGCCGTTCGCGATCTTTTCTTCAACGTCCCCGCGCGCAAGAAGTTCCTGCGCTCGGAGCAGACCGAACTCGCCCACATCGCCTCGCTCGTGACGCACTACAGCCTGGCGCATCCCGGCAAAACCTTCGAGCTCTGGAATGGGGGCGCGACGCTGCTGCATGCCACTCCTGTTGAGACGCTTCGCGAGCGCGTCTTCCAGGTATTCGGCAGCCGGATGCTCGATGACCTGATCGAGCTCAAATCCCAGACCCGTGCTTTACAGCCCGAGCCGGACGAGCCCGCTCGCAACTACAGCCTGTGCGGCTTTGTTTCGCGCCCGCAGGTGCAGAAGAACAACCGCAATTCGATCTTCGTTTTCGTCAACGGGCGCTTGATCCGCGATCGCCTCATCCTGCACGCGCTCTCAAGCGCGTATCACAACCTGATGCCGCCCGCGTGTTATCCGTTCGCGCTGGTCTTCCTCGACTGCGATTCCGGGGAAGTCGACGTAAACGTGCATCCTTCGAAGACAGAAGTCCGGTTCCGCCACCAGTCGTGGGTGCACGATTTCGTGCGCGATGCGGTGCGCGATCAGCTCATGCTCTCGCGACCGGCGCCGAGCTTCACGCCCGGAGCGCAGGTGCACCCCGCGGCGGTGCTCCCGTACTCCGAGTTTTCACAAATCCTGCAGAACGAAACGGGAGGCGCCTCGCTGCCAGCGACGGTCCCCGAGTACACCCTGCTGCCGCCCCGGCCGCCGGCGGGCCGCTTCGATTTCGGAGATGCCGGAATCCCACTGGCCGAGCCAGCCCCGAAAACGCCCGCTGAACAAACTCTCCGGCTGCGCGTTCCCGATACGCATGGCGGATTTCCCGCCGATGCTTTGCCCGCGTCGCACGACATGGCGCGCATCGGCGAACTCCGCCCGCTGGGCCAGCTTCACAACAGCTTCATCATCGCCGCGGGAATTGACGGACTCTGGATCATTGACCAGCACGTGGCGCACGAGCGCATCCTCTTCGAGCAGGTGCTCGCTCAACAGTCCGCCGGACGCGTGGAAGTGCAGCACCTGCTCATGCCGGTAATCCTTCAGCTCACGCCGGAGCAGCAGATCGAGTACGCGCGCATTGCCGAGGAACTCCATCATTCCGGGTTCGAGACCGAGCCTTTCGGCAACCGCACCATTGCGGTCAAAGCCGCTCCTGCCGCGGTAGGTCAGGCCGATCTCGAGCGCGTCATCTTCGAGATATTGGAGATAGCCGAGAACGAACTGCGCAGCGTATCGATCTCCGACCTGCGGCGCGGCATCGCCGCTTCCATCGCCTGCCGCGCGGCCATCAAGATCAACACTCCTCTCGATCAGCGCAAGATGGAATGGATGCTGCGGACCCTTGCGGCGACGGATTACCCGATGGCATGCCCGCACGGACGTCCGGTTGCGCTGCAGTACAGCACGCGGGATATTCTCAAATCATTCCACAGGATTTGAGCCTGGTTCTGCGCCTGCCGGCATGGTTCCGCTGAGCGATCGTGCCATAACAGGACATGACGTGCGGGTAGGATAATGAAGTTGTCAGTGTTATTGACCGGCCGCGCGCTGCGGAAGTGCCATCAATCGTCATTCCTCGGAAAGAAACCTGATTCTTAATCCGCTTCATCCCCGCTTTGCGCAGGTGGAGATGATCGACACCGTTCCGTTTTTCTTCGATCCCCGAATCTTCAAACGGTAGCCCCGCTCCCCTGGTTCAGCGCGTCTTCCACCAGCCGCTTCTGCTCGGCGGCGTGCCGCTTGGCCGATCCGGCCGCTGGACTTGCATTCTTCAGCCGTCCCGCGTACTGGATGATGTGCCCGAGACCCTTGAAGTATCCGTAGACGAATCGCCACGCGCCCATATTGCGCGGCTCTTCCTGGCACCACACGATCTCAACGCCCGTCCGGTAGCGAGCCAGTAAATCGAGAACCAGGTCGTCGGGAAACGGATACAGCTCCTCGATCCGCACCAGCGCGACATCCTCAATCTTCTTTGCCTCGCGGGCAGCCGCCAGATCGTAGTACACCTTGCCCGTGCAGAACACGATCTTGCGTACACGCGACGGATCGAGCATGTCCCCGATCACCGGGCGGAACGAGCCGCTCGTGAGCTCGTTGAAGCTGGACACCGCGGCCGGCGAACGCAGCAGGCTCTTGGGCGTGAACAGGACCAGCGGTTTCGGCTCTGTCGCCATCTGCCGCCGCAGAATGTGGAAATACTGGGCCGGCGTCGTACAGTTCGCGACGCGGATGTTGTCCTCCGCGCAGAGCAGCAGGAAGCGCTCCATGCGCGCGCTCGAATGCTCCGGACCCTGCCCCTCATACCCGTGCGGCAACAGCATCACGAGGCCGCTGCGCTGGCTCCACTTCTGCTCCGCCGTCGTAATGAACTGGTCGATGATGATCTGCGCGCCGTTGGAAAAATCGCCGAACTGCGCTTCCCAAAGCGTCAGCGTCTGCGGATCGGCAACGCTAAACCCGTAATCGAAACCCAGCACTCCAAACTCACTGAGCGAGCTGTCGACGACGTTGAAGCGCGCCTGAAATTTTCCGCCGGCGGCATCCTCATCGGTCATATGCTGCAGCGGAATGTACTTGTGCCCGTCCTCGAAGTCGTAGAACACCAAATGCCGCTGGCTGAACGTGCCGCGTCCCGAATCCTGTCCACTCAACCGCACCGGGATACCTTCCACTACGAGGCTCCCGAACGCGATCGCCTCCGCATATGCCCAGTCCACCGGACCGTCTTTCGCAAGCGTCTCGCGCCGCTTTTTCACGAACCCATCCAGCTTCGGATGAATATGGAACGAGGTGGGCAGGAACGTGATGCCGTCGACGACGCGTTCCAGCATGTCGCGCGAAATCGCGGTTGTGGAATTCGCGGGCAGATGCGCGATCGGGGGATTCAGCACCCACGGTCCGGCGGCCTTGTTCGCGTCGAACGCCGCATTCAAGCGGTCTGCTACTTTCTTCCGGCTGGCTTCGACTTCGGCGGATGTCAGCACTTTCGCCGCCGTCAGTTGCTGCCCGTAAAGCACAGCCGCCGATGCCTGCTCCTTGATCCTCCGGTACATCACCGGCTGCGTATACGCCGGATCGTCGGCCTCATTGTGCCCGTGGCGCCGGTAACAGATCATGTCGATTACGACGTCGCGCTGGAACTGCTGGCGATAGTCGAACGCCAGCCGCAGCACCCGCATCATGGCTTCCGGATCGTCGCCGTTCACGTGGAAGATCGGCGCCTGCACGGTGCGGGCGATGTCGGTCGCATAGGCCGTCGAGCGCGAATCCGACGGCAGCGTCGTAAACCCGATCTGATTATTGATGACGAAGTGAATCGTGCCGCCTGTCGAATACCCTTCGAGCTGCGAAAGATTCAGCGTTTCCGCGACGACGCCCTGACCGGCGAACGCCGCGTCGCCGTGAACCAGCAGCGGCACCACTCGCCGGCGCTCGCTATCTCCCAGCCTCTCCTGCTTGGCCCGCGCCATTCCTTCGACCACCGGATTCACCGCTTCCAGATGGCTCGGATTCGCCGCCAGCGTTACGACGACTTCCTTGCCGGACGGTGACCGGTGCACGCCGCTCGCGCCCAGGTGGTACTTCACATCGCCCGATCCCTGCGCGGAGGCAGGATCGATATTGCCCTCGAACTCGGAAAAAATCTGGCCGAGCGGCTTGCCCACGATGTTGGCCAGCACGTTCAGACGGCCGCGATGGGCCATCCCGATCACCATCTCGTGCACGTTGTTTTCGGCGCAGAAATTGGCGGCCTCCGTCAGCGCGGAAATTGTGGTCTCCGCGCCTTCGAGCGAAAACCGCTTCTGCCCGATAAAGCGCCTGTCGAGAAAATGTTCGAATTCCTCGGCGCGCAGAAGGTTGTCGAAAATACGCAGCTTTTCTTCGCGCGAAATCTCGTAGTGGAACTCGGGCGACTCCATGCGCTCCATCAGCCAGAGCTTCTCGTCCGGCCGCTGGATGTACATGTACTCGGAGCCGATCTTGCCGCAGTAGACCTCGCGCAGGCAGTCGATCATTTCGCGCAGCGTGGCCTGGGTTCGTCCGCCGAACGCGTGCGCGAGGGAATCCGTGTAGAAGTGCCGGTCGAGGTCCCAGATCGTGAGCCCGTAGGTCAGCGGGTCAAGCTCCGCGTTGTACGCGGGCTCATCGCCCAGCGGATCGAGGTCGGCCATTAAATGGCCGCGCACCCGGAACGCATTGATCAGCCGGATCACCGACGCGCCCTTAACCACTTCCATGGATGGCTCGGGTACGGGGGCCAGTGCATCGGGCGTCTTGTCCGGAGCCCACTTGACGGGCGCGTATGGGATGCGCAGCGCGTCAAAAATCTCGTCGTAGAAGTTTTGCTCGCCGTCGAGCAGTGCCTGGAGTGTGCCGAGGAATAACCCCGACTCCGCGCCCTGAATGATGCGGTGATCGTACGTGCAGGTCACCGACATCACTTTGCTGATGCCAAGTTGCGCCCGAACATCGGGTGCAGCGCCGCGATATTCCGCCGGATAATCCATCGCGCCGACCGCGACGATCGCGCCCTGGCCAGCGACGAGCCGGGGCATGGACGCCATTGTTCCGACGGTGCCGGGGTTCGTCAGCGAAATTGTCGTCCCCTGAAAATCGGCCACGCCCAGCTTCCCGCTTCGCCCGCGCGCCACCAAATCGTCGAATGCGGCGAGGTACTGCGCGAATGTCATCGCCCCCGCGTTCCTGATGCACGGTACGAGAAGACTTCGCGCGCCGTTCTTCCCGGCTACGTCGATCGCGAGCCCGAAGTTGATCTCCTTCTTTACGACGCGGAACATCTCGCCCGAGCTGTTGGATGCGAACGAATGATTGAGCGACGGATTTGCCGCGACCGATTTCACGATCGCCCAGCCGATCAGGTGCGTGTACGAAACCTTGCTCCTGCCGAGCAGCGCGCGATGGTGATTGATCAGCCGCCGGTTTTCGTCGATCACCTTCACCGGTACGATACGCTGCGAAGTCGCGAGAGGGATGGCCGCGCTCAATGCCATGTTCTCGGCGATGCGTGCTGCCGTGCCGCGCAGAGGCATCAGCTCTTCCGATCCGGAGAGCACAGGCTCGGCGGGCAGCGTCGCCGAGGGGACCGTCGCGGCGTTGCCAGTCAGGACGGGCGCGAGAGCACGGGTCTGGACCTCGTGTTTTGCACCATTGCCGCCGTTTCCGTTCGTCTTCTCGTGTTCGAAAATGGTTTTCCAATCGGCGTCAACCGACGCCCGATCGTGATGGTATTGCTGCAGCAGCTCTTCTTCGAGCCACGCATTAATGCCCGATTGCGGGCCGGAGTTTGCTTCCATAATACGGGGGGAGACTAAAGGTCTCCTTCATGATAGCTTGCCCACTTCCACGTCCCGGTCGATGGGAGACAGCGATGGAAAATATCGAGGGGAGATATGGCCTTAACCGGCGTCAATTTCGCTTTCGACCCGATACCAGCGCTATACCGTTATGGAGGCGGCCCGACTCAACCTCAGGCACCGCCTAAGCGAGCTTCTCATCTGGCGGCGAGCCAGCGCGGTTTTGTGCGAGGAGATCGTCGACTTGGCTCAACAGGGTCCGGGTTTCCTGAATGCGAATCCGCGTTTTTTGAACGAGAATGCGGGTTGCCGACACGTCTTCCCGGACGGCTTCTATCAATTTTCGGGAATAACGGCCCAAGGACGCATTCGTTAAAAAAATCGATTCCTGCAGATTTCGCATTAGGCTTCTCCTTGGCAAGGAAGAGAAGCCAGCCGGTCTTTTCCGGTTTAGACAGCTCTTGGTTACTGGATTTAGTCTACCACTTCGCAGTGGGAGGACTTTTAGATGGCCGAAATATTAATCTTCCGTCAAGAGGGGACTGGGCTTGTTTACCCACATCCACGACGGTCGCCTGGCCGCTACCATGAATCCGTGAAGCTCCTGATCTTCTCCGATATACACGCCGATGCCCGCGCTCTCGACCGGCTGATGTCCACCGAAGCCGATTACTATTTCTGCGCCGGCGACCTCATCAACTGGGGTCGCAACATCGACGCGATGGGCGAGATCCTCAAGCGCCGCGGCGACCGCGTCTATGTGATTCCCGGCAATCACGAAACCGCGTCTCAGATTGCGGACCTCTGCACCCGGTTCGGCCTCCATGACTTTCACGGTGGCCAACTCGAGCTGGGCGGCTTCCATGTTGTCGGACTCGGCTACTCGAGCCCTACCCCGTTTGACACGCCGGGCGAATACTCCGAAGCCGAATTGGAGCAGCGCCTGCACGCGTTTGACGGACTCAAGCCGATGATCGCCATCTGCCACGCCCCTCCTTACGGGACCATGCTTGACCGCATCACCAACCTGCGGCACGCGGGCAGCAAATCCATGCGCGAATTCCTGCAGCGCGAGCAACCGCGCTACTTTTTTTGCGGACACATCCACGAGGCCGCGGGTGCGCAGGATAAACTCGGCGAGACTTCGGCAATGAATGTGGGGAAAAAAGGCTATTTGCTGGATTTGGACAAACAAGCGGATTTGGGTCTGCTGTAAGGGCCGCGCCTGCGACTTCGCATCTTTTCCGTTGCGCCCGATGGGATGATTGTTTGATGTCTCTCGAAAACCGCGTCGATCCTTACGGGAAAATCTTCCGTACCAGTGCGCGCGGCACATTCATGGGGAATCGCGGCGGAGCGATCCACAATGACCGGCGCGAGATCGTGCGGCCCTTCCTCAATCGCCGCTGGATCACGTGTGTGCTCGAATTCCGCGGCCGCAAGCGCACCGTGATGACTCCAGGGCGCTATACAGAGCTCTTTTTCCTCGATGAGGCCGTGTCGCTCGCCGCGGGACACAGACCTTGCGCAGAGTGCCGCCGCGAGCGGTTCAACGCTTTCCGGGACGCATGGGCAGAATGGGACCACACACGTCCGGCGGGGCCGCTGCGCGCCGATTACATGGATAACATTCTGCACCGCGCGCGCGTCGATTCGGAACGGCGTCAGGTCACGCATCAGGCGCCGATCGATACTCTGCCCGATGGCTGCTTCGTCGAAGCAGGTGGCCAGCCTTTTATTGTTTCCGGAAATGTGCTGGCACTGTGGACGCCTGAAGGTTACACCGGGAAACAGCCGAGGCCCATGGGGTCCCTGGTGACTGTTCTTACGCCCGAGCCCGCGGTCCGGTGCATTCGCGCGGGGTACGCGCCGGTCATTCACCCGTCAATTCATGCCGCGAGCATCGCGCGGACGTCCGGGAAGTGAGCAGACTCGCCCTGATCACGGGCGCCTCGAGCGGAATCGGTGAAGTCTTCGCGAGAAAGCTGGCCGCGCGTGGGTATGACCTCATTCTTGTCGCACGGCGGCGAGATCGTCTGCGGGCGCTCGCCGCGAACCTGCCCACGACTGCGGAGGTCCTTAGTGCGGATCTTTCGACGGAAGAAGGCGTCGCGGCTGTCGAGAACGCGATCCACAGCCATTCCTCACTCGATCTTCTCGTGAACAATGCCGGCTTCGGAACGCGTGGGCGCTTTTGGGAAACCGGTCTCGCGGGACAGATCGATATGCACGAAGTGCACGTGATGGCGACGATGAGGTTGACGCGCGCAGCCCTTGCGGGAATGGTCCCGCGCGGCAGCGGTGGCGTGATCAGCGTGTCCTCCGTCGCAGCCTGGGCGCAAAGCGAGGGAGGCGTGAGCTACTGCGCGACCAAGGCGTGGATCAACAGCTTCACCGAGAGCCTCGACCTCGAGCTGCGTGGGATCAATTCGCCGGTCAAAGTGCAGGCATTGTGCCCGGGCTTCACGATAACGGAGTTTCACGACGCATTAGGAGGCTCGGATTTCCGTAGGAAGGTCGGAAACTGGCTCTGGATGACCGCCGGCGAGGTCGTGCAGTCTTCGCTCGATGGGTTCGATCGGGGTGACCTGATCGTCGTGCCAGGGTGGAAGTATAAGGCGGCCGCGTTCCTGTTGAAACATCTGCCCTATAGGATTAAGCGGCGGATAGGCCGCCCGGGAGGAAAAAGAGTTTGATCATTGAGTGCGTGCCCAATTTCTCCGAGGGGCGTGACCCGGTCATCGTGGCCTCGATCGCGCAGGCGGTGGCGGCTATTGCCGGCGTGAAGCTTCTCGATACGACTTCGGACAAAGATCATCACCGGTCGGTACTCACGTTTGCCGGTGCGCCGGACGCCACCGTGGAGGCCGCATTCGCAGCCGTCCGCGAAGCGGCCGCGAAGATCGACATGAGCCGGCACGCGGGAGTGCATCCCCGCATCGGCGCGGCCGACGTCGTGCCGCTGGTCCCTGTCGAAGGCATTACTCTTGATGAATGTGCGGCATTGGCGCGAGGTCTGGGCGCGCGAATCGAACGTGAGCTCGGCATCCCGGTTTATCTGTATGAGGCGGCGGCGCTCCGTCCCGAGTGTCAAAGGCTGGAGAATGTGCGCAAACTTGCGCCCGCCGGCCTGCCGCCGGATTACGGAACCGGCCGGCATCCGACAGCCGGCGCGAGCGTCGTGGGCGCGCGGAAGTTTCTGGTGGCATGGAACATCAATCTGCGGACTCACGATCTCGCATTTGCGCGAAGGATCGCGCGGGAGATTCGCGCCGCCGCGGGAGGATTGCCGGCGGTGAAATCGATCGGCCTGCCTCTGGAATCGCGCGGGCAGGTTCAGGTGTCGATCAACCTGGTGGATTTCGAGCAGACGCCCCTCTATGCAGTTTTCGACGCTGTGAAGCGGCGCTGCGATGCCGCGGGCGTGGAGATCGCGGGCAGCGAGCTCATCGGCTTGATTCCGGCCGCCGCGCTGAAAAGTTCAGAGGGCCACGATCTGCGCTGGGAAAATTTCCGGCCGGACCTTGTGCTCGAGACGCGCCTGATGTAAGGCGCGCCGTGAATCTCAGGCCAGCTTGCCCACAATCTCCAGAATCGTGTCGATCGCAATATCGTCGCCGAGGTTCGTGTTCATCATCAGATTGTAAAGCGAGCGGTCGGGCCAAACCTTGCCGTAATACTTCTTGATGAAGGCCGCGCGGTCACGATCGACGGTTTCGAGAAGATGGGCCGCGTTGTGTTCCGATTCGCCCTGCGCGATCACCCGGCGCAGCTTTTCATCATAGGGCGCGTATAGAAAGGTGTGAAACGCGTCTTCGCGCTCGCGCAGAAACCAGTTGGCGCCGCGTCCCACGATCACGCAATTCCCGCCTTCGGCGATCTCCTTCACCACCTTCTCGAAGAGGAATGCGAGGTTCTCTGCGTCGAGCACTTCCATATTCGCGGTGTCGATACGCGCCTCGAAGCTGCCGCGCATGAACGCTTTGATGAGGCTGTAGAACATGGAGTCGACGCGCTCCTCGCGCTCAGCAACCATTTCGTGCTTGCATTTCAGCCGGTGTGCGATCTCAGCGGTAATCTCGCGGTCCCAAAGCTTCCAGCCGAGGCGATCCGCGATGGTGGAGGAGATGTTTGCCGCGCCGCAGCCGTACTCGCGCTCTATCGTGATGACCTTGATCATGAAGGGCAGGCCCGTAGATCACTTTACATCCGACTTCCAACGAAGGCACCAGCGGCCGCGATGCGGTCGGCGACGCGCCTGGCGCTGCGCACACAATCCGGAATGCCGATACCGTGCCAGGCGTTACCCGCGAAGTGCAACCCGGGGATGGCGGCGATTCGCGCTTCCATTTCCGCGACACGGCTGGCATGGCCCACCGTATATTGAGGCATGGAGCCGGGCCAGCGGTTGTGGAGGGCAAAGACGGGCTCGGCCGCGATTCCCATGAGTTGCCGCAGGTCCTCGCGCATGGCCTCTTCGGACGCATCGGGATCGGTCGAGAAACAGCGCAGCACAGCAAGTTCCGCCGGCACTCGTCCGTGCCACTTGGTCGCGACCCACGTGCAGGCCATGATTGTATTGCGCTCGCGCTTCGGGACGAGAAAGCCGAAGGCGTCAAGCGGCCCGGGCAGGTCTTCGGCGCGATAGCCGAACGTGCAGATTGCGCTGCTGCTGTGCGGAATGGCGGCCAGCAGATCGGCGGCAGCGGGATCGAGCGGGGCCAGCAAAGACGCGGCCCGCTGCGCGCCGCAGCAAAGCACGATCCGATCGAATTCGCGCCACTGGCCGGCGGCGTAGAGGCCCCAGCCGTCGGCCAGCCGCAGCGATTCCACACACGCGGGTACGGTTGAGACTTTTTCGCGCAGCGCGGCGATGAGCGTACCCATGCCCTCGCGCAGCGACTTGAATACCGGCTCGCCGGCGGGCTTACGCTTTTCCCGTAAAGCACCGACAATCACGCTCCCGTATCGCTGCTCGTATTCGACGAACTTCGGCAGGACGCTCGGTGCGCTGAGAGACTCCGGCGAGCCACCGTAGACGCCTGCCAGAAGCGGTTCCGCGAGGTAATCGACGGCTTCGGTTCCGAAGTGATCGGCGACAAATGAAGAGACTGAGCGGTCCGGCAACTCTCTGGGATTACGGAAAATCTCGCAGGCCATGCGGAGTTTCGTCGGCCACGAGAAGAGATTCGTTTTTAGTACAGGAACGATCCGTGTCGGAGCGACAAGCTGGAGCCCTTCGGGCAGAGGCTCAAACCTGCCGTCCCGCACCACATAGGTGCGGCGGCGCGCGTCGTTCGAGCCTGTCAACTGGTCGCCGAGGCCAAGGTCGCGGGTCAACTGCTCGGCCCAGGGCTTGGATGCCAGCCAGCTCTCAGGCCCCGTCTCCAGCGTGCACCCGTGCACATGAACCGTGCCGATCAAGCCCCCGGGGTCTGGGTCGAACACGACCGATTCCACGCCGGCGCGCCCGAGATAGTAAGCACAGGAAAGCCCCGAGATTCCGCCGCCGACGATCCCGACCCGCATTGTGGATTAATTCTCTTCAGCAGCCCGGCCACTGCCCGGCGCGTTCAAGGCCGGAATTCGCGCACCATCTGGACGACGGCCCGCACGTGATCCACTGGCGTTTCCGGCAGTATGCCATGTCCGAGGTTAAAGATGTGGCCCGGCCGGGTGCCCGTGCGGCGCAGCAGGTCGTGGACCTTGTTGCGCAACTCGGGAATCGGCGCGAACAGCGCGACCGGATCGAGGTTCCCCTGTATCGCGGAGCGGTAGGAGATATCCATCCAGGCTTGGTCGATGTTGATGCGCCAGTCGCAGCCCATGACATCGCCGCCCGCCGCATGCAACTCGCGGAAGTAGCCGGAAGCGCCCGTGCCGAAATGGATGACCGGGACGCCGCTGGCTTTGATCCGCTCGATCAGCGCCCGCGAGTATGGCTGTGCGAAGCGGACGTAATCGTCTCCCGCCAGCGCGCCGACCCAACTGTCGAATACCTGAATGGCGCGAGCTCCGGAGGCCACCTGCATGATGGCGAATGGCGCCAGCACATCCACGATCTTGCCCATGAGGCGGCGCCAGAGCGTCTCGTCGCCGTACATCATGCGCTTCGTGCGGATGAAATTGCGCGACGCTCCGCCCTCGATCATGTAGCTGGCGAGGGTGAAAGGTGCGGCGCAGAAGCCGATCACCGGCACACGGCCCGCGAGCGCGCGGACGGTCTGCTGGATGGACTCCCCGACGTAGCCGAGGTCATCGGTATTGGATGTCGAAAGTGCGTCGACATCCTCGCTCGAGAGAACCGGATTGTCGATGACCGGCCCTTCCTTTTTCGGATAGTGCAGCTTTAACCCCATCGGTTCGACAGGAAGCAGCAGATCGGCGAAGATGATCGCGGCATCAACGTCGAGGGCTTCCACAGGCTGCAGCGTGACCGCCGCGGCCAGGTCGGGGCGCTTGCAGATTTCGAGCAGCGTGTGCCGGGCGCGAATGTCCCGGTAGGATTTCATGTATCGGCCTGCTTGCCGCATAAACCAAACCGGCCGGACATCGGTCGGCCGGCGGCGGCAAGCGTCGAGAAAACGGCTGGTCATTGGAGCCACACGCATTCGTTAATCCTGATCCTTCATGGCGCTTCGTCGTTTGAACCCAAAAGCCAGGCCCGAAATCGAGCGCGACACGCCGTAGCGCCTTGCCACAACCGGGCGAAGCCAGTCCGGCAGCAAAAACAAAACTAACACAAAGTGTTTGTTTTGTGGGAGTTTTTCCACACTCGGCTCGCGGATGATGTCCGGCCAAGTCCTTATTACCGTCGCGGCCGCCGCGCTCACACTTCGCGCTTCCGGCGACTCGCGCGCCGCGGTGTACCGACGCACCTGCATTCAGTCTAGCCCGCATTCCGGTCTATCACAAGGATTTAGGGTACTTCTGAACGATTCCACGGGCGAATCGGAACCGTCGTTGCGCTCGAAATATTCCGTGAATCCTATTACCCTCGTAGTTCGACTCGTCCGCGAGAAAATGGAGCACAGTGATCCTCATCTTTGGTCTCGGATTCACAGGAAAGCGTCTCGCACGGCGCCTTCTGGCACGCGGAGTTGAGACGGGCGCGGTCGTCCGCAGCCCCGCGCGGTTCATGGATTTAGGCGGCGCGGGCCTCCGGCTGTTCGATTGGAACAGCGTAATGGAAGACTCTCGCGCTCTTCCCGCAGGCTCCAGGATCGCTTTGTTGGCGCCTCCACTGGGCGAGCCGGGGAATACCCAGCTTCGCGACTGCATCGCGGCAACCAGTCCGCAGCGTGTCGTTTATATCTCCTCGACCGGTGTCTACGGCATGAGCGCGGAGGTCAACGCCAATACAGTTGCGCAGCCCGCCGGCGAGCGCGGGGTTCGCAGGATGGCGGAAGAGGCGTGGGTCTTAGCCGGTCCCTGGAGCAGTTTGGTTTTGCGTGCGGCCGCCATTTACGGACCCGGACGAGGCGTTCACACAGCTGTACGTGAAGGGCGAATCCCGCGGGGCGGCGACGCCGGCGTGGTCAGCCGGATACACGTAAACGACCTCGCGGCTCTCGTGGACGCGGGCCTGTTTTCGGAAATTGGCGGAGCCTGGCCCGCCGCTGACGAGGACCCTTGCTGCACGGCCGAAATTGTCCGCTGGTGTCTGGGTGCAGCCGGCCCGACACGGCCGGAAGATTTCGCACCCGCTGGCGTGCCTTCGGCTTCGATGTCAGGCCGGCGTGTGGACGGCCGTCAAATCTTTGAAATGCTTGGAGTCGAGCTGCAATATTCGTCGTGGAAGACAGGGATCCCCGCGAGTCTAGCAGAAGAGGTCAGCGGGTGAAATTGGGCTGTGTCGCTTATGCCGCCATCGGGAGCGCGGCCATCACGCGAACCTGTCCCCGAAGCGCCTCGACAGCCTCAACGAGCCCCGATACGTCCACCGTGCCCGCGCCGGCAGCGTGCAGGGCGAGCCGGAATTCCACTTTGCACATGGCGATCGCAAACAGCATGCGGTTGCGGGCGAGCGCTTTCGCCAAATCGGGCCGGTCAACGCCGGAGCGCACCATGGCGTTGCGAACACCAGCGAGAAGACTCGCATAATCCTTGGCCAGGCACCGCAGATACCCGCGGAAGACCTCGCGACGCTGGGCGCGAAACGATTGTCGCGCCTTGCGATTGGACGCAATCAACGCCAGATCGCTTTCGGAAAGCAGCCGCAGCATCGGGCGATAGCGGTCTGCAGCCAAAAGGGTGGCTTCGCTGATCTCGCGAGAGCGGAGGGCGCGGATCTTCACGGCGAACTGGAGCCCCACCGCGCCGAAAGCGATCAGGAACAAGGCGGACACAAAAACAAGAGGCATATCCAAAATTACTCCTGTTATTTAAGTTGAGAATACTGGAAGTCCACTCCGATTTGCAACCTGAAAAACGATTATCGGCGTTTTTATCGCCGGACTGCACGGGCTAGTACTTCATTCAACGAATCAAGTTGATGCAGGAGATATTCCTCCCGCTCGCTGGGGATGCGGATTGGCGGTGGCTTTGCGGAACTCTCGCGCTGGAGAAACAGAGTCCAGCCGAAAAGGCAGATAAAGATAAATCCTTCCTGGATACGATCGATGGCCTGATTACTCAGGTGCTCCATCGTGCTGTCCAGAAGCAGCCGCGCCGCCTCACTCAGGAAAAGAGCACTGAAAGCGAGACTGCACACCATCGTGTTCACTCCGGTGTCGAGGGGATAGCGGGAGAGAAATACGAGGAGGGTGATGAGTACGGCCGCGAGGCTGAAAACGACCGATCTCTTGGCAATCTCGACGTAGTAGACGTAGTGGGAATTTGCCCGGGCCATGGCGCCGCCCCCCCATAAAAGCCCGGTCACAGAAAGCGAAATCCCGAGGGATAATGTTGTGCAGGCATACATCGCCCATCGCCCGGCGGTCCGAATGCCCGGATACTCACGGAATGTGAGAGCCAGCAACTCGCGGACCGCCAGGATACCAAGAATGCAGAATACCGGCTCCAGAGCGATATAGCTCCAGAAATAAGATACCGACCGCTGATCCTGGAGACCCAGGCCGATATCGAACACTGCCAAAAAAGCGAGAAAAGCTGTCAGAGCAGGGAATTGTTTGGCGAGGTTGAGATAAAGCAGTCGCGTGACTGCTGCAACCGCAGCGCTTGCCTGGAGGAGTTCGGCCGCAGCGTGGGAAAGCATCGCGCTAACTGCACGATTTTACCATTTCCCCGCCGCGGCCCTCGCCGCATTATTACCGGACATTCGGGCACGGAGCGCAATAGGGCGGCTCATCCGCGCTGATCGCGCCAGCAACAGCCATATAGGACAGGGCCAAGGTCAGAATCATCATCAGTTTTCGCATCGGTTTCGTTCCTTTTCGAGTGGGGTTAAACTTGCTACATCCCGACTCTAGCCGGAAACTTCGAAGAAATGTGAAACTTGGTGAAGAAGTGCCCTAAACGGAACGGTATACGGGGAATGTTTGAGTTTCCACCAGGAAAAGTCCTGGGCGGCAAAAGGGTCGCAGGGGGTTGTACAATACACCCAGGAACCGCCGTGAGCCCCAGGCGCGAAGCCCACATCGCCGAGTCTTGGCAAAGAACTTTGTCGTCGATACCGACCGTGTTCGGGCGGCTTGCTTACTTGTCTTCCCTGCGTAATGCAAATTCAGGAAGTTATGAGCACTTCGGACTGGCGCAGCGGATCGGCGCCGATGAGGTTGATCGGACCATTCGCCGCAGCCATATGAGTGTTTTCCAGGAATGGCTGTGTTTCGGGCTGGAACAACAGAAAGAAGAAATAGAAGCGTATTTTTCCGGGTTGCAGGAGAACCAGCGTGAAATTATCGCCAATTGGTCCGCGCTCGAGCCATGGAACAACTGGGTACCGGGTGAGTCGCGCGACGTGGAAAGGAAGCTTTTCGGCGCGGATCTTGCGGTAATACTGGAGTTGCTCAGGAACGAGTACGGCGTCGCTTCTCGGGATCCAGACTCATAGCCACTCCGACCACCTGACCAATCACTTCAGCTTCTCCAGGGTGCTCGAAATGGAGTATGGCGGTATCCGACGCCGGGTCGGAGATCAGGCTGAGAACGCCATCTTTCAGACTGCACCAGCGGCAATAATATGCGTCCCGGTGCTCCACGAAATAGATCGGCCTTTCGGCCAGACTCTTCCAACCTGCCGTCTGAATTTTACGCTTCGTGTCGTCGATCACGAGCAGCGAGCCCGCGGGAATTGCTGGATACATACTCCAATCTTCGGTTCCCACGAACGCGTAACGGAAGCGGCTGACGTCGACTCCGCTGAGCAGCGCCAGTGGCAGCTTTCCCCACCTCTGCACCACCTCGCTCACGAAGAAAGTCCGCCGCAAATCTATTCCAGGATCAAGAGATATCGGCAGCATGGCGGAGGCGCCCGCGTCCGCATCAAAGTGCACCGGATGAGTCTTTTCGACCTGGATCACGCCGGCATCTGACGCCATCGATTCCATTGGGATACCGTACCAGCGGAGCACTTCGTTGAGATCGAGACGGTAGATACAGCACAGCGAATACAACCGGTAGAGAGAAGGAAGTGTGCCCTGGTTCTCGATATCCGATAATCTGCTGATCAATACTCCATATTCCGGGTTACCACGGCGCTCCGCGATCAGAAGGCTGGCCTGCTCCACATCGCGAAACTTGAGGTTCAATCTCTCTCTCGCGCGCCGGAGGCGCTGACCTGCCTCCGTGCTATGATCCTCTCTCTGGATGTAGATTGCGGGAGCCTGCGGCAAGTCTCTACCGTCCTGGTGGAATTATAACTTCCGGTCTGTTCTCGCTTCAATAAAATTCGCGAACGCTTGTTCCAATTTCGGAACAAAACCAGGTTTTTGGAGGCCGATCTGAGAATTGTCGTGGGTGTCACCGGGGCCAGCGGCGCGATTTACGCGCTTCGTCTTCTCCAAAAGCTCCAGCGTCCGGAAGTCGAAATTCACCTCATCCTCAGCCGCGCCGGGGAAAAGACCCTTTACCTCGAAACGGGAAAAAAGGGCCCGGATGTCAAAGCGCTCGCCCAGTTCTCCTGGTCGATCGAGGACGTATCCGCACCACTGGCAAGTGGTTCTTATGGAACGGACGGCATGGTGATCGCTCCGTGCTCGATCCATACCATGTCGGCGATCGCCTGCGGGATCACCTCGAACCTGCTGACGCGCGCCGCCGACGTGACCCTGAAGGAGCGCAGACGGCTGATTCTGATGATTCGCGAGAGTCCACTTCACCTCGGTCATCTGAAAACCATGACCGCGCTGGCCGAAATGGGTGCGATCGTCGCCCCGCCAATACCGGGGTTTTACAACCGTCCGGCAACCGTCGAAGATCTGGTGGATTCGAGCGTCGACCGTGTTCTCGATCTGATCGGACTACCTCATCCGGATGCGCGCCGCTGGTACGGTCCCGAACGTTCAGGAGATCGCAGGGAGAGCGGTTCTATATGAAAAGTCGCGCGGCATTTCAGGGTGAGCTTGGGGCCTTCAGTCAGGTCGCGGCGCGCCGTCTCGCAGGCGACGGCTTCGTTCCCGTCCCAATGCCGACATTCGAAGAAGTTTTCGTTTCAGTGGTAAATGGAAAATGCCACTGCGCGGTGATCCCGATTGAGAACACTTTACATGGATCGGTGCATGAGAACTACGATCACCTTCTCAAATATCAGCTCGCGATTCGTGGTGAAGCTTTCGTAAGGATTGTCCATAATCTCATCGCGCCGCCGGGTGTCACGTTCCGCAAGATACAGCGCGTCTATTCGCATCCCGTGGCACTGAATCAATGCAGAAAGTTCTTCGAAGAAAATCCGCAGATTGAGCGGACTTCATTTTACGACACGGCCGGCAGCGTCAAGATGGTCATGGAAAACAAACTAGCCGATGCCGCGGCCATCGCCTCCGCCGAAGCGGCACAAATATATAGCGCGAAGATACTGCGCAAATCCATCGAAGACGATCGCGAGAACTTCACGCGCTTCTTTCTTCTGGAAAAGCCGAAGCCCGGTAAACCAAACTATCCGAAATTCAACGCGGGCACAAAGTACAAGACCACCGTCGCCTTCACGACGCGCAATATTCCGGGCGCGTTGTTCCGGTCGCTGAGCGCATTCGCCCTGCGCGATATTAATCTGACCAAAATTGAATCGCGGCCCTTGCGCGGAAAGCCCTGGGAGTATCTCTTCTACCTGGACTTCATCGGACACGTGGAAGACCCTGTCTGTCGCAACGCCCTGAATCACCTCGCGGAACTGGCGGATATGTTACGCGTTCCGGGGTGTTATCCCGCGGCCGAGTAGCGCGCTCGCCGGTTCGCTCGTTACTCTCAAGTTATGGAAGCGCGGCCGCACGGAACGGAAACGCCGGAACCAGCAGAAGCCGAAAGTGGGGCACCACTGGACGCTGATCGCCCGTCCGGAGAAGGCGCGAACGCCGGGCCGGGTGGCTCCCAGCCGGGGGATCTCGAGGAGATATCCATTCTCGCGGTTCGCGATACGGTTCTGTTTCCCAACGCGCTGCTTCCTTTGAGTGTGGGACGCCGCACCTCCGTCGCGCTGGTCGAGTCTCTCGGCGAGAATCGGCTGATCGGCGTTGTTTCCCAGATCGACCCGCGCACCGAAGTGCCAGGGCCGCAGGAGTTGCATGGCGCCGGTACCGTCGCGATGATTCACAAGATCGTGAAAATGCGGGAGGGGCAATTACTCTTCTGTGAAGGCGTGTCGCGCATGCGCATTCGCGACTACACCGCTACGGAGCCGTTTCTGCGCGCCCATGTCGAGCGCGTTCCGGAGATCGAGCCGGAGATCACGCCGGAGCTGACGGCGCTGCGCCAGAACGTGCTCGGTCAGTTCACGCGAATCGTGCAGGCCGCGCCGAATCTGTCGGATGAAGTCTCCACGGCAGCGGCCAATATCGACGAAATTGGGCGCCTCGCGGATTTCATCGCCGGAACACTCCCCAGCCTGAGCCACATCGAGCGCCAATCTGTACTCGAACAGACCGATGCCCGTCTGCGGCTCCAGTACATCAACCTGCAACTGGCGCGCGAGGTGGAATTGCTCGAGCTACGAGAGAAGATCCAGTCGCAGGTGCAGGGTCAGCTCTCGCAATCGCAGCGCGAGTTCTATCTGCGCGAGCAGCTCAAGGCGATCCAGAAGGAACTCGGTGAAGGCGACGACCGCGAGCAGGAAACCGAGGAGCTTCGCGGTGAAATCGAAAACGCCGGCATGCCCGAGGAAGTGAAGCAGGAAGCACTAAAGGAACTAAGCCGATTCGCGAAAATCAATCCAATGTCGCCCGAGCACACGGTGGCGCGTACTTATCTCGAGTGGCTGGTCAGCCTGCCGTGGGCCGTGTCGTCCGGGGAGGCAGTGAATGTGCAGCGCGCCGCCGAAATCCTCGACGAAGATCATTACGACCTTGAGAAGGTGAAGAACCGCATTCTCGACTTTCTCGCCGTCATGCAGCTCAAGCCGGGACTCAAAGGCCCGATCCTGTGTTTCGTCGGGCCGCCGGGCGTTGGCAAGACTTCCCTCGGACGCTCGATCGCGCGCTCGCTGGGCCGCAAGTTCCAGCGGATCTCAATGGGCGGCATGCACGATGAAGCGGAAATTCGCGGCCACCGTCGCACGTACATCGGCTCCATGCCCGGTCAGATCATTCAGGCGTTGAAGCGCGCCGGGGCAAACGATCCGGTCTTTGTGCTGGATGAAGTCGACAAGCTGGGTCGCGATTTCCGCGGCGATCCGGCCTCCGCGCTGCTCGAGGTGCTCGATCCGGAACAGAACTACACGTTTCGCGACAACTACCTCGACGTGCCTTTCGACCTTTCCCACGTACTCTTCATCACGACCGCCAATATGCTGGACACCATTCCGGGGGCGCTGCAGGACCGGATGGAAGTGATCGAGCTGCAGGGGTATACCGAGCATGAGAAGGTGATGATCGCCTTCCGCTACCTGATTCCACGTCAATTGAAGGAGAACGGCCTCGACGAAAGCAAACCTGTTACATTCCTCGACGACGCCGTCCGATTCATCGTGCGCAGATATACGCGCGAGGCCGGCGTGCGGAATCTGGAACGCGAGATCGGCACGGTCTGCCGCAAAATCGCCCGCCGCTTCGCCGACCACCGTTTCGCCGGTGAGAAGGACGCGGTGACGGAAGTGACGATGGCGTTCGTCGAAGAATCGCTGGGCGCGCCCCGCTTCCGTCCGGATACGGAAGTGGCCGAACGCACCCGTCGTCCCGGCGTGGCTGTCGGGCTCGCATGGACACCTGTCGGGGGCGACGTTCTCTTCATCGAAGCGGGCCGCATGCCCGGCGGTAACAAGGGCCTCATCATGACCGGGCAGCTCGGATCGGTCATGCAGGAATCGGTGCAGGCGGCGCTCACGTGGGTCCGAGCCAGCGCGTCGAAGTACGGCGTTGATCCGGAGGTTTTCAAGACCAGCGACATTCATGTGCACGTGCCCGCGGGAGCCGTGCCCAAGGACGGCCCTTCCGCCGGCGTCACGATGGCGACCGCGCTACTGTCTATGCTGACCGAGCGCTGCGTCAAGGAGAATCTGGCGATGACCGGCGAGATTACGCTGACCGGACAGGTGTTGCCGATCGGGGGCATCAAGGAGAAAGTTCTGGCGGCGCGGCGCAGTGGCGTCAGGGAAATTATCGTGCCGGCCGAAAACGAGGTGAACGTGCGGGAAGATCTCAAGGCCGAGCAGATCGGCGACGTCCAGCTCCACTACGTCAAAACCATGGATGAACTGGTGCCGCTGGCGCTCGGCCTCGGTTGATCGATATTGCCTTCCGGCAACGCCGGGAAGAGTTTCAATCTTTTCGTCGAGAGCAGGTGGCACTCGCGGTCTTGCCGTCGAACGCCGGCCTCTTGTTTTGGCTACCGCAGCAACGCTGGCGACGAAGATCGTCAGCGCAACATTGCCCCGGTCCGTACGATGGTGGCACAGGCTTCAGCCTATGGCTTGAGAGTTTGAACCACCGAAGCCGGTGCCGCCATCGTGGCATTGGATCTCTAACGCGCGCGGACTGGCTTGGAAGTTGTCCCGGCGTTCTGGCTTTGCATCATACCCGCATGCATTTTGCGGCGGTGCGGAAGCTTGGCGCCCTCGAGATCCGCATCCCCTCCAAGGTCATCCATACGTGCCTGCTGCACCAGCGGATCGGCAATCGTGGTCAGGACAAAGTCGGTGGTTTCCTCATCCCCCAGGGTCTGGGACAGCAACCGCTCGCATTCCCGCTCGCCCATCTGACGAGCCAGCGTTCTCGCCGTGCCGTACGCGGAAATCTCGTAGTGTTCGACACATTGCGCCGCCGCAATGAGCCCGAGATCGGCCGCCATATCCGGCTTGCCGGCGCCCATATTGATCATTTCCTCGCCCTCTTCGATGAGACCGGTCATGGCGCTGGCAGCTTTATCGCCCGGCTCTTCGCCCAGAGCATCGAAAATTTTCTGCAGGCGTTCGACATGGATCCGGGTTTGCGCCAGGTGTTTGTCGAAGGCTTCTTTCAATCGCGGATTCCGGGCGGCTTCCGACATCTTCGGAAGCGCCGTCGTGAGCTGCGTCTCGGCATCGTACAAGGTTTGAAGTTTATCGATGAGTAACTCTCGAAGTAATGGCATGATTCTCTCCTTAAATGAATTCGTTTTTAAATCGAAGTATTTTTAATGGCCATCGTGATGGCCGTCCGGCCGCTTGCCTGGCTTGCGGGCGCCGGATTCGCGGGATTCGAATTCCTGAAAAGCGGGCGCCGAAACAAGTTCCCAGCTTCCACCGTCATTCCAGGGTCCACGGGCGTCCGTCTCGCCTCTGTCGCCAGTTCCGGTCGAGTCGTTGAAGTATTGATTGACCAGGTCCGGTGTAGGCGGGATGCGGCCGATGGAAAAGGCCGGCTTGCCCATACTTTCCAGCGCCGCGGTGAATGCTTTCATATGGGTGATTTCCCGCGTCATGAGAAACTGCAACGCCTCGATCGTGCCCGGGTCGGCGGTGAAGTTGATCAGCCGTTCATAGACGATCTTGGCTCTCGCCTCCGCCGCGATATTGCTGCGGAGATCCACATCCAGTTCGCCGGTAATCTTCAGGTAATCCGCCGTCCATGGATTGCCCATCGAGTTGAAGAGGTTCACTCCACCGCCGCCCGCAATCGCGAGAAGCGGATCCGCGTCCGCCGCGTGGCGCTCTTCCTTCGACGGTTTCAGGTGCATGCGGGCCAGCGTGCCGACGATTTCGAGATGACTCAGCTCTTCGGTGCCAATATCCATGAGCAAGTCTTTCCGGTCTGGGTCGTCGCAGTTCAGCCCCTGAATGGAATACTGCATGGCTGCGGCAAGCTCGCCATTGGCGCCCCCGAATTGTTCCATCAGCATGTTGCCGAAGCGTGGGTCGGGCGTGCCGACCCGAACCGTATACATGAGTTGTTTTACGTGGTGATACATGCGCGAATCGCGTGCAAGCAGCCGCCCATTTCCGAATGGCCAGGGCGGCGTGCCATACCGTTCGCAGATTCGGATACCGGATCGTACATGCCTGCGGGCCGACATGGAATCGGCGCGGATGTATTTTCATAATTCGGGACAGGGCAGAACGCGCGCGGGCACCACAGGGGACTAATTCTTCCAGCTCCAATTTCTTTGCGGAGCGCGGGACCGCAGGCGGATGCGCCGGACGCCGGCGCTCTTCTCACCGTGCTCGAGGCTTCGATGCAACTCGTCGCAGGTAGCCGCGTCACCGGACGAAAATTCTTCGCAAGCGGCACCGCTCCGCATGCAACACCGCAAATACGCGCAGGATTTGCTGGCGATCCGCACCGTTTCCGGGGTTGACCACGAGATTTGCATTGGCGGGCCGGTGCACGATGATTTCGCAGATGGTAGTGGAGGGCGCGTCGCGGCCGATACCAGCGGACATCAGGCATCGGCCGCGATTTCTGTTCGACAGTTATTCCATTGACTATGTAATTAACGGGTGGCTCCGTTTTCCCCGGAGACATCGCTCATCTGCAACGAATTCCGCGGTGGATCAGGCCGCGGAGCCGTCTGATCCGTGCAGCTTCACCATCTTGTTATAAAGCCCCAGGATCAGAAACGTCGGCGCCCACTGTCCGACGAAGTTGGCCTTCTTTTCCTGGCCTATCGCCATCATTACGAGCGATGCGGCGATCGAGCCGAACGCTGTCCAGAGGAATGCGTCGGATGGCAGTTTCGCCGTCTGTTGTTCGATGGTCCGCGCAATCGTACCCTCCTGGTGACTGCTGGACGCTGTTTTCGGTTCGCGTTCGAGAATATCCTGCATGAAAAACTCCTCGAAGCAGGCGATTGCAGGCCCCTGTCCGTTGTGTGCGGCCAACGGAGGAAGCCGGCGCATCCACACGGCAGTTGGACGAAAGAACAACACTGGCGGGTGAGGTGCCCGGCTTTGAGGCATGGAATTACTCCAATTCAGAAGCACGGCGGCCTTTCTACCGCTCGCGACCGCCGCGGGGCTGTCCGGATGCAGGGGCACCGAGCAAGTGCCAGCAGGTAATGGCTCCGGCGGTCAGGGCAGCGGCCCGAGCAGTTCCTCCTCGGTTACTCACGGCAAGCCGGATCCCGGAACACAGGCTGGTACGAAGTCTGGATCCGCGTCGTCGCCCGGTTCGCAGGAGGCTGCGAACCAACCATCGAAATAGGAGCGTCGGGCGTAGGCTCGATCGTAATCGGCAACTCAATTGGGCGTCCAACTGCTACCCGCAGTTCCGTGAAATACGGTCCATCGCAAATTCGGAAGCTCGCGAAAAGCGCATGTGACTACGAAACCCTCCGCCCTGGCCAGCAGGAAGCGATTGCCTCGGTGCTCGAAGGCCGCGACACTCTGGTCGTGATGCCGACGGGTTTCGGAAAGTCGGCCATCTATCAAATCGCGGCCCACGCGCTCGACGGACCCACCGTCGTTGTATCGCCCCTCATCGCTTTGCAGCGAGACCAGCAGGAACACCTCGAGGAATTGAACGCAGGACGAGCCGCAGTCGTCAATTCGCTGGTGCCCGAGCGCGAGCAGGAGCAAGCCCTGGTCGACGCCAAACGCGGCAAGACAGAATTTCTCTTTATGGCTCCCGAGCAGTTTGCCAACCCCGAACGTCTGGATGCCGTCAAGGCCGCGCGGCCCTCGCTCTTCGTTGTCGACGAGGCGCACTGTATCAGCGAATGGGGACACAGTTTTCGTCCCGAATACCTCAAGCTCGATCATGTGATCGAGGCGCTCGGCCGTCCGGTCGTTTTAGCCATGACCGCCACGGCGAGCCGGGAGGTCCGTGCTGAAATCATCGAGCGGCTCGGGATGCGGAGCCCCCGCGTCTTCGTAAGTGGATTCGATCGCCCGAATCTCTGGTTCGGAGTCGAGACTGCGGGCAGTGAGGAGCGCAAACGTTTATTGCTGCTTGAACGCATCCGCCGAGCCGAACGTCCCGGCATCATCTACTCAGCGACGCGCCGTCATGCGGAGGAGATCCGCGTCGATCTCGAGCACTTGGGAATCTCTTCGGTCTTCTATCACGGCGGCCTGAAGAAGTCCGATCGCGAACAGGCGCAGGAGCAGTTCATGCGCGATGAGGCAGACGTCATGGTGGCCACCTCCGCGTTCGGCATGGGCGTCGACAAACCGAACGTCCGCTTCGTTTTCCATTACGAATCGCCCGGCTCGCTCGATGCCTACTACCAGGAGATTGGCCGCGCGGGCCGCGACGGCGACCCGGCTTCCGCCGTTCTGTTTTACCGTCGCGGCGACCTCAACATTCATAAATTCTTCAAGGGCGCCGGGCGGATCGAGGAAGCCGACGCACGACGCGTCCTGAGGGCACTGAAGAACCGCGCCGAGACCACCGAGAGCGAGTTGCGGACGCTGACCGCGCTGTCCAAAATCAAGCTCAGCCGGGTTCTGCATCGGCTCGAGGAGAGCCAGACGATTCAACTAACGACGTCAGGAGACGTGCGCCTCATCGCCGATTCCGCGGAATTCCAACGCAGGGCTGCCGAGGCATCCGGCGCCCAAGCCGAACGCCGCAAGGCGGAAATGGACCGCATCGAGCAGATGCGCAGCTACGCGGAAAGCCTGGCATGCCGGCGGGCGCAGATTCTTCGCCATTTTGGCGAGCAGGCGCCGGACGAATGCGGCAACTGCGATTACTGCCAGGGCGAAGGAACGGAGCGCGCGCGGCTTCTCGCCGGAAAAGAAGCCGATATTCGTCAGAACGAACGTGAGAACGAGCGCTAAGAGAATTTCGCGGGTACTCGGTGATTCGGTTGGGTATATCCTGATCGGAAATCATGAAAACGACCATCGCTCTCGCCCTGTGCGCGGCCGGTATTCTTCCGGCGCAGAGTCCGTCATCGTCCTTTCCGCGCGGCAGTCACCAGCAGAGCTGGCAGAATCCCGGAATCAAGGCCGTGCTCGCGAAGTGTAAAACTCCGCCGAAGCCGTTCGCAATTCCCATCAATAAAGCGGCCGGTAACACGGCTCCGCCCGACCCGGTCCTTCCCGCCACCACCGCGATCCCCGGAGTGCTCGCCGCGGGGCAATCCTGGAAAGTCGTCTGGTCATGGGAAGGCAACAACGTTGACGGGCCCATCGCCGGCGATAACGGCTCGGTGATATTCGCCAATAACGACGCAGGCAACGTCATGCAGATGGACCCGGCCACGGGACTCGCCAAAGTCTTGTACGGGAACATCAATACGGCCGGCGCGGTGTCGCGCAGCAGGAACGGCGCGCTGTTTGTCGCCGCGCGCGGGCTCGGCTCCGCTATCGAGCAACTCGAGCCCACACGGAAAATGCTGGCGAATTCATTCAACGGGGAGCCCCTCGAATGTATCGGCGGGGTCATCAACGATCTTTCCGCCGACGCGCGCGGCGGCGTCTATTTCTCTGTCACGGGCGCAACCCGCAGCGGAGTCTTCTACGCCAATCCAAAAGGCATGGTCTCGCAGTACGGCAAAGACGTTCCGCTCGCGAACGGCATCATACTCAGCGCCGACGAGAAGACTCTGTACGTCACCAACGGGGCGGTCGTCTACGCATTCGATGTGAAGCCCGACGGTTCACTCGCGAACCAGCGCGAGTTCGGGAAGCTGCAGGGCGGGGAAGGCGGGGACGGTTCGGCTATCGACCAGCAGGGCCGTGTCTATGTCGCCACCGGCAAGTCGGTGGACGTTTTCGCGCCCGGCGGAAAATTCCTCGGCACCATCCCGGGCCCGCAAGGACTGCACGGCACATTCTTCGGCGGCCGCGACCGGAAAACGCTTTTCGGCATTGTCTTTTACGGCAACTGGGGAACGCCGAGCGCGCGCAACCGCGTCATCGCGATTCCGGCAATCGCGCAAGGCTATACCGGGCGCGCGAAGTAGTCAGGGAAGTTCGAGGTCGGGGTGGAGTGCCGCCGCTTCAGGCTTGCCGATCACGTCCAAATACGCCTTGATCAATTCGCTATCGGGAGTATTTGGATTCTCCGCCAAAAATTTCGCCACGTGCTCGCGCGCTCCCGCGGAATCTCCTTTGGCGTCGAGAATGCGGCCGAATACGAATTCCGCGCGCTTGGTTTGCTTGCCCCCGCGCCCCAATGCTTCCTTGATGCTCTCCTCGGCTCCGGCTACGTTCTTCAGTTCGTAACGCGCGACCGCCTGGTGCATATAAACTTCCGGGAAGCTTCGTTTCGCGTCCAGTTTGATGGCGGTTTGGGCCGCGCTTTCCGCGCCGGCCCAATCCTTGACGAGGACGTCCGTCCGCGAGAGGGTCACCCAGGAAACGAGCATCTTCGGATCCGCCTGAGTCGCATCTGTGTAAGCGTCGCGCGCGTCGGCGGGCATCAGCAGCAGCTCATATGCGATGCCCAGCGTATGCCAGCCGCGCGCAAATTTCGGGGCCGCCGCTACCACCGCTTTCAATTGCGCCGCGAATTCCGCATAGTTGCTCGCATCCCCGGCCTTCATCGCCGCCTTCCATTCCGACTGCGCCGGGCGCGGGACATCATCGCTGCTGTTCCTGATGACCCGCGGGTCGCCTCCCGTCTTCGTGAGGACGATGTTCGGTAACTCCTGAACGTCTTTGACGCTCCCGGTCAGGTTCGAAACGTCCACTCTGCTCGATTCGTAGCCCTCGATCGCGGCTTCGATGTAACACGTGCGGGTCAGGAGATTATCGATCTCGAGCCTCCAGGTATAGTCGCCTTTTTTGCTGGTGAGGGGGCCGGGAGCGCTGCCTTGTCCGTCGCTGCAGTGGCGCTGAATGCCGGCCTGCGACGGTAGCGGCGAACCGTCGCTCATAACGACCTTCCCTTTGAGGATCACTGGCAGGGCGTCGGCATGCAACTGAGGAATACAGCCGATCAGGCAAATGGCCGAGAATAAACGAATGAAGGACATGTGGCGCTCGCGATTCGGAGTTTATGGGCGATAATTATATCCTTCTTCGCCGCGCCCGGTCAGTGGATACACGAGATGATGACGCAACGAATTACAGCCATCGCAGCGATCGCTTTCTTTTCAGTCTCATTCGGTTCCCGCCCGGTCTGCGGACAACAACCGGCCCCCGTCCCGGCGCCTGGCCGCGCCGCGCCGGAACTTCTGTTCCGCATGTCGCTCGAGAACACTGGCCGCAAGCTCGTATCAACCGACGTCCTCACAACCGGCAACTTCAATATCCACACTTACGGCGACGGGAAAAACATCATCGTCGCGATCGGCAAGGCCGAGACGGACCCTCACCTCTTCAACGGCCTGTGCGACAAGCCTTGTGGCATGACGTTGCAGGACCGGAACAATTACTTCGATCTCCGCGGCAGGGCCAAAATCAAGTGGACCACCATCGTCTCCGGATTCCATCGGGTCCGGCCGCTGATCAAACTGGCTGACGGCACACTCCTGATCGGAGACCGCGCGGAAGGCTCGATCGCCGACTGGCAGCAGTCCGAAGTCTCTCTGAGCGAGGTGCGATGGCTGAAAGTTGACCCCGAAAGGGGCGTGACTCTCGGGACCTGGGCGCCGAATCCGGACCTCAGCAAGGTCGATGAAGCCGGCTTCTTCGACGTTATTCCCGGCAGCGGTGTTCGAGTCGATGGCGTGCCGGTTGAAAAGCTGCCGAACCCTCCGGTCGGCGGATGGGTCGCGATCGCCGCGCTGGAGCTGTGGGGAAAGCCGGCGATCCGGGAGGTGAAAATTCCGCGGCAATAACGTGCAGAACTCCAGCGCCAGATTACTTGCCGATCATGTGCGGCCAGTCCTTCTCATTCTCGAGGCAACTGGAGTCCATCAGTTCGGTGTCGAGGGCAAGCGTCTGGTGCACGGTCACGGTGAACGGCGCGGTGTACGCCTTCGGGTCGTCGATCGTGACTTCGATGTCGAGATGTCCGAAATTCGGGCGGTGGAAGCGTTCCGTCATCTTTGCCGCGTCGGTCATCGGCGTGCCATTGCGGTCTAGCCAGAGGCCATCGCGGAATCCGTTCGTGTGGACGACGAGCGTGTCGCCTTCCCATTTGCCGGATGAGTAGCCGAACCAGTTTGGCCAAGGGTCCGCAGGGAGTGGACGATTGTCGGTGAAGATCTGCCGGTAAATCGAGCTGTTTTCGCTCATGAGAACGAGCACGCCGGGCGCCTGAATCACCTTCCGCAGGAAGGGGCTCGTGTGCATCTGGACCGGGCTGCCCGGGAGACAGCGCGAGGTCGGATCGTCCTTGCCATGTTGCGCCGTGCGTTCCTTGAGGATGGCGGCGGCCCAGGGCTGAAGCGGGAGTCCGCCTTGAACACCAAAACCGATGTCGAGGAATTGTTCGCCGATCATCTGGTCGTCGCAGCCGTTGGGAGGGCAGGGGCGTTTGGGAGCGGCCCAAAGTCCGGAGAGGTCGGGATGGTGGTCGGCGCTGCGGGGTGTTGCGGCGTGGAGGTTCGGCGCGCCGCCGCGGGTCTTAGGGACGTTGGGAGTCGGGTAGTGCAGCCATTGGGCGGCAGCCGGAAGGCAGATGGCCAGAATGAGAACGCGGCGAGCCGCCATTGATGAGAAATATATCCGTGTCGCCGAAGCGCCCGGGGATCGTCTGCCCATCAAGCGGTCGTGTTCAGGGTGCGCGCCGCCCCTGCCGCAAATCTTCCAGTGCCTCATCAGCAAAAGCATCCAGCTTTCCTGGCCGCGGCATCGTGGTCGAGTTGTCGATCCCACGCGGCAGCGTCGAATTCCGCAAACCACGCACGAAATGCAGCGAGACCGTTTTCCGGGGGACTTTGTACTGCGTCCTCTATGTCCCTTACGTCCACGAAACAAGCTTAATGCTTTTAAGCTACTTGATCGCTGAAGCCCCGGCCTGCGCCGTCTTCCCGTCCTGCTCGCTGGTGCCGCCGGAAGCGCCGATGGCGCCGATTACTTTTCCGTTCGCGATGAGCGGAATCCCGCCTTCGACAGGAACCGCGCCGGTCAGGCCGAGCATGCGCAGGCCCGCGCCGCCGCCTCCAACCGCGTCCTGAAATACTTTAGTCGGACGACGGAACAACGCCGCGGACTTCGCCTTTTCCATCGAGACTTGCACGCTGCCGATTTGTGTGTTCGGCATCCGTTCAAAGTAGACGAGATAGCCTCCCGTGTCGACGATGGAGACCGCCATGTCCCAGTGATTGCGCGAGGCCTCCGCGATCGCGGCGGCAGCGGCCTTCTTCGCGGCGTCCGCTGTGATCGAAGTTCCGTACTGCGGGTTGGCAGCGGGGGTGGGCGGAGCCTGGGCGAACGCGGCAACCGTAAGCGAGAGGGCGGCGAGAGTGCGTTTGAGTGGCATTGGTCCATTATCAAACAGGTTGGCGTAATGCTTCGCGCCGGAAAGCTACCCGCCCGTGACGACTCTGCCCGCCGCGACGACCGCGCCGGCGACGAGTCGCTGGCTTCCGCTGCGCTTGTTCTTGTAGTTATCGACGAACTCGAATGAGCCCTGCTTCAGATCGAGAACCGTTATGTCCGCGGGGGCTCCGCGCCGCAGTGTGCCCAGCGAAGCGAACTCGCGGAATGTTCGCGCGGAATTGATGGTGACGCGCGCGATGACCTCATTCAGCGGCATCCCCATGAAGAGGAATTTGGACATCACGTTCGGCAGATCGACTACCTGATCGCCGTGCCCGAGTGTGTTCAAGTCCGTCGAAATCGTATCGGGCAGAAAGCCCTGCTTCATGGCCGACTGTGCGACGTCCCAGGTCCAGTGCTCGGTGCGCCCGTTGCCGAAATCGAAACGGATATGACGGCGGCGAGCGGCGCGGACCTCATCGAGCACTCGGCCCTGATCGTCCATGATCCCGTGCGGAGGCGGCGCATAGCAGTGGGTGACGATATCGCCGGGGCGCAGCACATCGAGAATCGCAGGAAGGGGCGAGAAAGTATCGCCGATGTGGACCATGATGGGGATGCGGAGCGGGTCCGCAACCTGTCGCGCCGCGCGGACGACTTCTAAATCGTGATTGGCGGCGATGCCACGCGAAAGGCGGGCTTTGATGCCGACGATCCACTGGCGCTCGCGGCTGGCGGCGGCGATCGCTTTGGGAACGTCGGCAAGAGCCATGCCGTCGAGAAACTCCGGATGGTTGTCTGGATTGTGATTGCCGAGGCGCGCGATGTTGAGCAGGATGCGCATGCGGTTCGGGGCTGTGCGCGCGATTTCGATGAGACCGTCGACGTTGTCAGCGCCGGTTGAGCCGGCATCGACCATCGTGGTCACACCTGTCGAAAGGACTTCCGAGGGCGGCAGGCCGGGCTCGCCGCCGTGCAGGTGGATATCGATCAGACCCGGGACGACCAGCTTGCCGTGCGCTTCGATGGTGTGGGCGGCCGGGAAACCGGAGCCGATCGCGGCTATTTTCCCATCGCGCACCGCAACGTCAGCCACACGGTCGATGCGTTGCGAGGGATCGATGACGCGTCCGCCGCGGATGACGACGTCGTATTTATTCGCCGCCAGGAGCGGCGCAGGCAAGGCTCGCAGGAAAGTCCGGCGGCTGACCGTCATGTTTGGCAAGTGCCCCACACACCCGTGGTTACTTGCCGGTATAGTGTTTGGCGTCGCGCTCTTCGCAGACGAACTCCATGAGGGAGTTGTCGGGCATGAGCTGATGGTTGACGCGTATCGTGAACGGCTTGGTATAAGCCTTCGGGTCCTCAATCGTGATGTCGATCTGCATGAGGCCGAACTTTAGTCGTCGCCAGCGCTCGGTCATCTTACCCGTGCTGGTGAGCGGGCTGCCTTCGACGTCGAGCCAGACGTCATCACGAAAGCCGGTGGTCTCGACGACGAGCGTGTCGCCGTCCCAGTGCCCGACGGAGTAGCCATACCACCACGGAGTTGGGTCCTTCGGCAGGCTGCGTCCGTCGGTGTAAATCTGGCGGGTATTGCCGTTGGCCTCATAGAGAATCACGATGGAGCGCGGCGTCTGGATGATCTGGCGCGGCTGCGGGTGCATGTGGAGTTGCGTCAGCCCCAGCGGCTCGCAAAGTGCGTCCGGATTGTCTTTGTTGTTGTCGGCCTTGCGCTCGGCGCGAAGTTTGGCGGCCCAGGGGGTCATGGGGGGAAGTCCGCCGCTGTCTTTCAGACCGGCGCCGATGTTGAAGAACTGGCCAACCGGCGGATCGTTGGGCGAAACCGGGATGGGGTAGGGGAGCGGAAGCGTTCCGTTCATCGATTGGCCGCCGCGTCCGCCAGCGCCGCGGGCGGGCTCCCAGAGTCCGGTGAAGTCCGGTTTGCCGTCGGCGGTTTTGGGGGGAGGCGCCGCGAGGTCAATCTTGCCGTCTTTCGTGCGCGGGCCAGGCGTATTGTAAGCCGGCCACTGCGGAAATACGGCGGTTGCCGAAGCGGCCAGCAGCGCCAGCAGCACGGCGGGGTTCTTGAGAATTCGCATATTCGAACTACTTTCTACGAACTTGGGCATCGCGTCAACGTAATCTTACCGAAATCTCCGCGGACTAAGGCTCGTCGGTGGGAAGCGGCTCAGAGATCGTAACCTTCCGGCCTTCCACGGTTATGTGGCCATCCACAATGTGCCGGATGGCCTGCGGGTAAATCACATGCTCCTGCGCCAGGATGCGGTCCGACAGAGAGGAAACCGTGTCGCCATCCAGCACCGGCACTGCCGCCTGGATGATGATGGGGCCCGAATCCAGAAACTCATCCACGAAGTGGACCGTGCAGCCGGTGATCTTCGCGCCGTAGTCGAGCGCCTGCTTTTGCGCATCCAGACCGGCGAAAGCGGGCAGCAGCGAGGGGTGGATATTGAGAACGCGGTTCGGAAAGGCGCGGATGATGTTGGCGCTCAGCAGCCGCATGAATCCCGCGAGACAAACCAGATCGACTTCATGGGTCCGCAGTTCCTCGATCAGCAGCTTGTCGTAAGCCTCGCGCTCAAGGCCCGCGGAGGAGATCACTCGCATCGGAATACCGCGGCTGCGGGCGATTTCCAGCCCGGGGGCATTGGCGCGATTACTGATAACGATCGCGATTTCGGCCTCGATCTCACGCCGCGCGATGGCATTGGCGATCGCTTCGAAGTTCGATCCGCGGCCGGAAATCAGAATCCCGAGGCGCATGTGAAACCTCAGTGGTACATCACGCGGTCTTTGCCCCGCCGTTGGGCTACGACTGCACCGATCTGCCACGGTTTTTCGCCTCCGCGGCGCAGCAGGCGCATGGCTTTCTCCGCTTTGCGTTGCGGGACGACGAGGATCATTCCGACGCCGAGATTGAAGGTCCGGCGCCAGTCGTCGTCGGGGACATTGCCAATGGTCCGCAATCTTTCGAAGAGCGGGGGTACTTCCCACGTTCCCGTCTCGATCATGGCGGCCATTCCTTTGGGAAGAACGCGCGGCAGGTTATCGGTGATCCCGCCTCCCGTGATATGGGCGGCAGCGGCGATCAACTCGCCCTTATGCAGAAGCTGAATCGCCTTGAGGTAACTCCGATGTACCTGCAGTAACTCGGCCGCGAGCGCGGAGTCGAGTTTCAGCTTTGCCACTTCGAAGAGAAGCTTCCGGGCCAGGGAATAGCCGTTGGTGTGGAGCCCGGTGGAAGGCAAGGCTAGGAGAATGTCGCCGATCTGTGTCTTCGCTCCCGTGAGCATCCGCGACTTCTCGACGATCCCGACGATGGTTCCCGCGAGGTCGTATTCGCCGTCCTGATACATGCCAGGCATTTCTGCCGTCTCCCCGCCGATCAGGGCGCAGCCGTTCATCGCGCATCCACGCGCAATCCCTGAGACAACCTGGGCGGCGACACCGGCTTTGAGTTTGCCAACGGCGAGGTAATCGAGAAAGTAAAGAGGCGTCGCGCCTTGCACGGCAATGTCGTTGACACAATGGTTCACGAGATCTTCGCCGATAGTGTCGTGCCGCCCGGCCGCGAAGGCGATCTTGAGCTTCGTGCCCACGCCGTCAACGGAGCTCACCAGCACAGGCTGGCGCATTTTCGGCACTGCGAAGCATCCGCCGAACGAGCCGATGTCGGTCAGGACGCCTCTGGTAAATGTGGCTCGGGCCATGCGGCGGATTTCGTTGACCGCGCGGTCCGCTTCATCGATATTGACGCCTGCGTCCCGGTAGGAAATGGATTTCGCCATGAATTTCGGGCTGGGAACGAACCAGTATAACGAACGGCCGGTATGTGCTTTCACAAAGCCGCGACGCCTTCACTTTCCAGCAGGAATGTAACCGGGCCGTCATTCACCAGCTCGACTTCCATGTGTGCCTGAAAAACCCCGGTTTGGGTAAGTAGTCCTTTCTCCCGGACTTTGGCCACCACATACTCATACAGCTCTCTGGCCGGCGCGGGAGAGGCGGCAGCGTCAAAGCCCGGGCGGCGGCCTTTTCGACAATCTCCATACAGCGTGAACTGCGAGACCAGGAGGATGGAACCGCCAACGTCCATTGCGCTGCGGTTCATACGTCCTTCGGCATCTGCGAAGATCCGGAGATGGACGAGTTTATCCGCCAGATAGTCGGCCTGGGCCGGAGTATCCACCGCGGCAATCCCGACAAGCACCAACAGACCCGGTCCGATCGAACTTTGTAACTCACCGCCCACCCGGACGGACGCACGAGACACTCGTTGAAGTAAGAAGCGCAATGAAATATCTCCGGATGTTAGTCGATACTTATTCTGTTTCCATGATATAGTTTGCGGTGGAGAAATCATGGCAAAAGGGAAATCGGACCGGAACGCCGAGATATTGGAATACGCGCTGCACCATTTGGAGCGCGAGCGGGACGAATTGCAGGCCAGAATCGATCATATACGGCGGCAGCTGGGAGGGAGGGCGAGCCATGTCTCCACGCCGGCCGCCGCGGCTCCCGAACCGAAACGCAAACGAATCCTGAGTGAAGCTGCCCGCAAGCGCATCGCCGCCGCGCAGAAACGCCGCTGGGCAGAGCACAGGAAGGCCAAAGCGAAAGCGGAGTAAGGAAAGCGAAAGCGGAGTAAGGAAAGCGAAAGCGGAGTAACCAAAAACCCTTTCACGCAAAGGTGCAAAGCGAACCGTGTGCTGTTTTTGCTTTGCGTTCTTTGCGCCTTGGCGTGAAAGGCCTTTCGTCTTTTACCAATTGAACTGCCGCCTGATTTCTTCAACCCTGCCCCGAGCAACAATCCTGCCTGCTTCGAAGAAGGCCGCGTCCGATGTCAACCTCCCCGCAAAAGCCGCATCGTGAGTAACCAGGATTTTCGCCTGGGGCAACCCGGACAATAGCTCCGCTAACGACCTTCGTGCCGGTGGATCAAGAAATGTCGTCGGTTCGTCGAGTACGAGTAACTTCGCGTCCATTGCCAAAATCCCTGCTATAGACGCCTTCTTCTTTTCTCCGGCGCTCAAATGCCACGGAGCTTTGCCTGCTTTCGCGAGTAACCCCACGCGATCGAGCGCGGCGCGGGCGCGATCGGCAGCCTCAGGCGCAGGGGCGCCACACGCCATCGGGCCGAATGCCACGTCTTCCAGCACGGTCGGCATAAAGAGCTGATTGTCGGAGTCCTGAAATACCAGGCCAACCCGCTTTCGGATTTCCCGCAGATTCTTCTCCGTGACGGGCAAACCATCGATAACTACAGAGCCGGCGCCCCGCAGAATCCCGTTCAGGTGATGCACAAACGTCGTCTTTCCGCTACCGTTCGCGCCGAGCAGAGCGACCGCGCCGCCGTGATTCAGATCGAAGTCGACGCCGTTGAGAGCGGCGGTTCCATCCTCATAAGTGAAATGGAGTTGGCGGACATCAACGATCAGGCTCATGCCAGCGTGCGTACAACGACCGCGAAAGCGCCCGCCGCGGTGGCCAGGCCCGCGTCGGCAATAGTGAATCGCTGGGTTCGGAATACCGGCATCTGGCCCTCGAAACCGCGAGCGAGCAGGGCTCGATGAATCGCTTCCGCGCGCGCATACGAGCGGGCAAACAACACGCTTGCCGCCCCGGCGGCCTGCCGGAACTGGATGGTCCGCAGGGCGCCGGCCCGTGATGCGGCTGCGCGTCCCATTGCCCCCGCTTCTTCCATCAGCACTATCAGATAACGGTAAAGGAACTGCATCACCTGCGTAAGGAAACGCGGGGTGCGCAGCCATTCCAGACCCGCGATTAAACGGGGCATTGGAGTGGTTGCGACGAGCACCACCGCCGTCAACGCGGAGATGTAGGAACGGATCACCAGGCGGACCGCCAGTTCCCGATCTCCCGCAAGCGCGGTGACAAGGGCGAAACAAAGCGCGAAGGGCAGGACGGCCGCCGCCGCGCGTAACATTGCAACGAGCGGAAGCCGCGCGACCCGCCCGGCCAGCAGGAGCAGCGCGATATACAGAATGTACCCCGTCAGGGCGCCCGATTGCAGAGAGGCGATCGAGAAGAGGATTGCGAGGGCGGCGAGAATTTTGGCCGCCGCATGTCGCCGGTGAATCGGACTATCGCCGCGGCTCCAGTTCTCAACGCGCGCGTGGCGCAATCAGGCGACTTCCTGTTGCGGGAGTTGCCGGGCGCCGCTCAGGATTCGGCTAAGCCCGAGGCAGACTACGTAGACGATCAGCAGCCCGATCAACCCCGCCAGAGATTTCGCCAGGAAAGGCGACGAGACGAGTTGCAACTTGTACTCCGCAATCGGTGAGGTGAGGAAGGCGCGAGCATGCGAGGCGATCCCGGGATCGAGCGAGAGTTTCTGGATGCCATCGGGCCGCGCCGACGCAAACCATATTCCCAATCCCGCTAGTCCAGCCGCCGCCGCTCCCACAATCGCCCCCGCCCGCATCCCGCGCGGCTGGCGGATAAAGCCCGGTTGAATTTTTTCGAGGGCCTGCATGACCGCTACCGTGATCGCTCCCTCAATCAACGCTGAGACGGCAAAGAGCGCGATCGAGATGGCCAGCGCTGGCCGCGGCATCCGGACACCCGACTGGATCAACTCCATCAGAGCCAGTCCGGCGCTGGCCAACAGCGAAAGCACGCCGCCTGCGAAAACACCGGCTCTTCCGCCGCGCAGCAGCACATACGGAAGATAGCCCGCAAATACGCCTGCAATCGCCATGTTGAAGATGTTGGCGCCGAGGGCAAGGAGTCCCCCATCCTGGAAGACCAGGGCCTGGGTCGCGAGAATCGCCGTCATCACGATGGAAGCCGCCGCGGGGCCCAGCGTGAACGACAAGAGCGCGCCGCCGACGAGATGGCTGCTCGTTCCCGTACCCACCGGGAAGTTGATCATTTGCGCCGCGAAGATGAACGCCCCCATGACGCCCATGAGCGGAACCCGGTGATGGTCGCACTCGCGTTGCGCGCGGCGGGCGAGACAAGCGATCGAGGGAACGGCGATTGCGTCCATCGCAGCCCATACGGGGGTGCTCAGAAATCCGTCCGGTATGTGCATTGGCTATGGTTTCTCCGCGCGGGCCGTCTCCAAGGTAGCACTCTGCGGCAATCATGTTGTGGCGCCGTGGATTGGGCCACGGTCGATTTACCCGGACGATACGGGCGAGGGGATTTCAGACACGCTTCACAGGCACTTTCGCGTAACAATCCGCTGATTTGTCGCTATAATCACCACTCGGGCCACCGGAGGGCCGACAATGCCAGAGCAGAGCTACGCAAAGCACGCCAAATTCGTGCCGATGTTTCATTTCGCCTTGTTCTTTCTGATCGTCGCCGCAGTCGTCTTGTCGCTGGTGAATGCTTATCGCCACGCCGGAGATGGACACGGCCGCACTGTTCTCGCGCTGCTCGCGATTCTGAGTTTTTCGCTGCTGCTTTTGTTCTTTTTCACGCGCGGGTTTGCGACGAAGAATCAGGACCGCACCATTCGTACAGAGGAAACTCTTCGCCATTTCATGCTGACCGGAAAACCGCTGGATCCACGCCTGACGGTTGACCAGATCATTGGGCTGCGCTTTGCTTCAGACGCGGAGTTCCCGGACCTGGCGAGGAAAGCGGCGGATCAGGGTATGTCCCGCGACGACATCAAGAAGGCTGTGAAGCAATGGCGCGCTGACCACGAACGGGTGTAAGGATGGTGGGCGGTTAGGGATTCGAACCCCAGACCCCCTCGGTGTAAGCGAGGTGCTCTAACCAGCTGAGCTAACCGCCCGAGAATTCTAAGGTAGCAAAAGCGTACAAGCGGCCGTTGCGCACGGGGGAAACTCTCGCTAGTGCTTTTCGCAGAGGAAGCGGGCCACCCAAACATAACCGAACGGCTGCTCGAGCGGTGCGGACGTGCAATGACGGGCAAGCCTCCCCGCGAGCCAGGTTTCGTAGCTGCGATCCGGTTTGTCGGCAATCAGGTAGATGCGGGGTTCGCTCTGCAGACGCGCCGCGATCTTTTCCAGTTCGTCGTGTTCTTTAGCGGCAAAAACGTGCGGCAGACGGATTGCGCCGGGCGGCATCCCGTATCGCAGTTCGGGAGCAAAAAGGATGTCACGCAGCGTGGGGTCATTAACAGCGTCAAAGCCGGCGCCTTCGGCGAACGGGCTGACGACAAGGACCGGCGCAGAGCCCGCCTCTCTGTGGAGCAGTTCCATGGCTGAACGCCAGTCGTCGTTGTTGTGGCTGGTGACGCGCAGTTTTCCCTGGCCGAGGATCGCGCCCACGCCCATGACAACCAGAAGCACCTTCCGAACGGCATACGGACGTATCGACGCGATCAGGATGCCCACGATCAACGCCTGACCGGGCAACGCACACGAATAGTAGCGATCGACGAAAAGGTGGACGTCGGTCAGGCTCGAAAGTGCCGCGAGCACAATCGGGGCGAACAATGCCCAGACACCGGCAAGCAGCGCGTTCTCATGCCTGTATTCCACTGGCAGGTCGATATCGCGGCGGATGACCATGGCCAGCCAGACCAGGATGACCAGTCCTCCGGTTAGCGCGCAGGGGATCAGCCCTGTCAGAATTTCATTGGCTTCGGGACGCCCGGTGAAGGTGTGGGCCGAGCGGGTTGAATAGAAATGCAGAAGCTCCGGCACGAGCGGCAAAGAGAGCAGCGCGATTGCCAGCACCATCGCGCCAAGCCGCCACAGGCGGGCGGGCTCTTTACGGAATATCGCGACTGCATACAAGATCGAGGCCGCGAGACCCAGCGCCAGCACGCAATGCGCATACGCAGCCAGCGCTCCGGCAGCAACGAACAGAGCCGCGTCCACCGCGCGATTGGTGGTCGACCAGCGCAGGAGCGCCCAGGTCGCGGCCGTGATGCAGAGGATGGCCAACGCGTACGGCCGTGCGTCGACGGCGAAGAAAGAACCGGCACAAAGAAATACAAAAGTTGAGGCCGCCGCGGTTCGGAGATGAAACAGGTGCCTCGCGATGTCGTAGAGAAACCAAAGGGCAGCCAATGTCGCGAGCACGGAGGGAAGCCGCAGCGCAATCTCGTTGAGTCCGAAGACGCGTGAGAAAGCCCATTCGATCAGATAAAAGAGCGGCGATTGTCCGCTCCATGAGAGAGCGCGATGTATGGCCTCGCGAGGGCCGTCTTTGATAATCCACCACGTGCCCGTCTCATCCAGCCAGAGACTGGTGCCGATCATGCCGATCCAGAGTTGCAGGATGACGAATGCGCCGAGCGCAAGGATGAGCATCCGCTCGCTCTTTTCGATCTCCCCGGCCGCGGGAATTGCCACGGGTCGTTCCTCAACCGCCGAGGCGCTCATACGGCGAGCCCCCAATTGAGGAATGCCCAGAAGAGCAGCAGGTTGAGCGCGCCGGCAATCATGGCAAAAAACGCGAAGAGCGTTCCTCCCTTCCATGCCAACGACGGGAACGCAGCGAAGATCGTGAGCGAATAACGCATCGTGCTTTGCAGCAGCGGCTGCGTGTGCTTGGTCAGGAACAGGCACATCGCGGCGACCGTCAGCGCTTTGTACTCGATTCGTACCGGTGGCAACAAGGCGGCCGTCCCGATAATCAGGAAGACGGTCAGGTTCAGGATGAGCAACAGGTCGCGCCCGCTGAAGGCAGTGGTCACGGCATCGAGGAGAGTTGTCCAGGGCATTGCCGTCGAGGTCGTCCAGTATGTCTTGTAAATCTGCTCGGCAGGAGGGAAGTGTGCCAGCGCGAGGTAAGTCTGAAAGCAGCCGATGGCGGCGGCGGGCAGCAAGGCCGCGGCGAAGGCCCGCGCGTTGCGGCGTGCCTCCCTCTTCCTCTTCCTTCCCTTCCAGGCGATCCAGAGCAGCGGCAGCGAAAGAAATCCGCCGAGAGCTTTGGTCAGGCCGGCAGCAAACCCCAGGGCCCCGGAGGGCAGCGGACGTCCCGCGCGCGCGAAGTAAAGGGACCACACGATCAGCGCGCAGAGAAGTGAATCCGGATAGCCCGCCAGGAAAATGAACGAGGCCGGCCAGACACCCCAGAGCAGGATCGCTCGCGACACGAGATTCGAGGGATAGTCGAGTGCAAACAGCCGGATCGCGCCCCAGCAGAGAAGGAAAGATGCGGCCGTCGAGATGGAGAGCGCGGCTGCGAGGTCCGAACCTGCGATCCACGAGAAGGCGCGAATCAGCGCCGGGTATAGCGGATAGAACACCGTCGCCATCGGCTCCGTGTATCCGTGGCGTGCGATCCGGATATACCAGAGCGTGTCGAAGCGTTCCCAGACGCCGAAGAGGGCATAGAGGAATGGGTGCCCATCCCGGCTCATCAGGTTTTCCGTCAGCTGGTTGCTGTGAATGAGAGACGAGTCAAGCCGCAGGTACGGTGAAAGAGCCGCCGCGATTAACGTGTAGAACAGCCGCAGGCCGCACGTCAAAGCGAGCGCCTGCCGGAGGGGCGTCCAGCGCGGGCGCAGGGAGGCGGCGGCCGCGGAATGGCTGAAGGCAGAAGCAGCCTCTGTCCCGGTAGCGGTCAAAGGCCAGAGTACCGGCGGCGGATGCCGCGCTGCCAGTGCACATTGGTTGCTTGCGGAATAGTAACCAGCGTTAACGGCCGGCGACTCGGAACAGTTGATAACCGCGTTCGATGCGGGGGAGTGCGACCGGTTCGATGATGCCGCCGCGCTCAAGCGCTGCCACACTGGTGTGGAACGATGCCGCTTCCGGCAACCCGATGTCCGGGGTCAAAACAACGTATGCCGCGTGGTAATCGAGAATCGCCCTCGACAATTGGTCGGGTGTGGCCAGCGCCGGGCGGGGCGAGTAAAACAATTCCCACGGGCTGGCGGTGAATCCGCGAAGCGTTTTGCGGCCGGCGCTCAGCCAGAGCATTGCATCGTCGTTGGAAACGACGATATCGCTGGAGTCAGTCAGCGTGCGAACGGCTGCAAAGAGGCGCTGCAATTCATACCAGTTGTTGGGCGGCATCGCCGCGCTCGACAGATTCCCCGCCGCGCGCGCTCGCACGACCCGGATGGCATCGGGCGCGAGCGGGGCCAGGGCGGCAATTACCGCCATCGCAATCACGGCTCCCCGCGATCCTGCGCGCCGCAGTACACGCCAGATCACCCAAAGAACGAACGGAAGCACGGGAGCGATAGCGCGCTCCGGCGGCACCACGAGGAACAACAACACCAGGCTGTAGAGCAGCAGGAACAAGTCCGGAACGGTCTGGCGGCGGGCGATGAAGCACCAGCCCAGCGCGACGAACATCAGAGCGACGGTGGAGGCGCTCGTGTATCCCGTAAGCAGTGAAATGGGGGCGGCGAACAGGTCCCAGATGTTATGACCAAGCACGATGGCTTTCTCGTTCGCCGCCAGTCCCGTGAAAATTGTGGAGGCCACATGCCCGCTGCCGGCGGGAGCGTCGTGGGCGAGGTGGGCGAGCGACCAGCCGATCCATGGCGCAACAATCAGCGTCGAAGCCATCGCGAGAATTGCGCTGCCGCGAAAACGCCGGCGAATGAGCAGCGTGAGCACACAAGCTGCGATGAGAGCCAGACCCTCGATTTTCGTAAGCGCTGCCAGCCCGGCGAAAATGCCGGCGAGCAGTGCTCGCTCGCTCAGCAAAGCCAGCAGCGCCGCGGTCGCCAGCAGGCCGAATAAAGTCTCCGGCAAAAGATTTGTGCCGAGGAACAACACGACAGGCGACGCGGCCGCAATCGCGGGGATCAGGACCGCACTGTTGCCCGATGCGCCCATCCGGATGAGCAGCCGGCGCGTCAGCGCGAGCCATCCGATCGTCGCGGCGAGCGGCAGCAGTTTCAGCCACTGCGCGTTCGATGAGGCCAGCGTGAACAGTGCCAGAAGGGCCGGAAACAACGGGGGCTGGTGCGTTTGGACGATCGGATTGGGCAGATTGTCGATGGCGTAGCCGTGTCCGGCCGCGAGGGCTTTGGCGGTAACGAGGTTGATGGCGGCGTCATGGTCCAGTGCGTTTGCCGGAAGAAACCAGACGATCCCGTACATCGCCGCCAGAAGAGCGAGGTACGCGACAATCGTGACGCGCTGCGCGCCGGTACTCGATACCATCGGGAGAGAGTTCCCTTTGTAGCACGACGCCCGCCGAACTGCGCCAATCAGGCGCCCAGAGAGATTTCCTGCCCGATTTCGGCGAGCGCAAGCCGTTCGGGGGCCGCCGCGAGAGCCGCCGACAGCCGTTCGATCGGTTCGAACACCGGCTCGCTGCTGAGCTGAAATGTCTGGTGATGAACGGGCAGGATTCGCTCCGCGCCCGCATCGTTCGCCATTTTCAGCGCCTGCTCGGGAGTGCAGTGCGCGCGAATCCATGGGTTGTATGCGCCGATCGGCATGATGGCAAGATCCAGCTTGCGCGCCGAGCGCAGTGCCCCGAACGTGCCTGTCATCGCGGTATCGCCCGAAAACAGCACCCGGTGACGGGGCGTTTCGATGATGTATCCGTTGTACCCGCGATACGTGTCGGATCGCATGCGCGCGCCCCAGTGCTTCACTTCAAAGGCGCGAATCAGCACATCGCCCACACGCGCGGTTTCGCCCCACGCCAGTTCATCGACATCGCGATATCGTTTCTCGCGCAACAGGTCGGCGGTCTTCGATGCTGTGACGACGCGTGTCTGCTGGGATTCGAGTGCGCGCAGGCTGGGCAGGTCGAAGTGGTCCATATGGGCGTGAGAGAGCAGAATCAGATCCGGTTGGGGAACCTGCTTCATCTCAAGCGCTGGCATCACGAGACGTTTGAGTCCAAAGGTCACGGGGCCGATGCCGATCCCAACACGGTCGCTGAAGACCGGGTCAGTCAGGATGCGGAAACCGTCGATCTGCAGCAGCACGGTGCTGTGTCCGAGCCATGCCGCATGCAAACCCGTCACCGGCCACGTTTCGGGCCGTGGCCGGTGCGGGGCGGCGAGAACATCCCGCTTGCGTTCCTCGGTATATCGATTCCACAGGAGCGGGATGATCCGCCCGGCCTGCATAAGATCTGCTGTTTCGAGCACTCACTTGTTGGATGCGCCGCGGAGTCATTTCGATACACCTGTGCTATGTTCGTAGTTCTTTTCTCCGCATCAACATGCGCGTCTCCACAAAAGCGCCGTGCCGCGTGGATCTGGCGGGCGCGACCCTCGACATCTGGCCTCTCTACCTGTTTCACGAGAAGGTCGTCACGGTGAACTTCGCTGTGGATCGCCATGCCTCGTGCATCGTCGAGACGCGTGAAGATTCCCGCATCGTGCTTCGGTCGCGTGATTTGGCGACGGAAGAAAGCTTCGTTTCTTTTGACGAACTCTATAGCGCGAGGCGGTATCGCTTGCCGCTACTCGCGCTGCTGATCCGCTTCTTCCGTCCGGCAAGCGGCCTGATCGTGGAGTCGTCGTCGGAAGCTCCTGCCGGCGCGGGGATATCCGGCTCGTCGGCACTGATGATCGCGACGGCTTCGGCGCTCAATAAAATCACGGGCCGCGGCTATAGCCTCGAGAAAATCCGCGAGATCGCGCAGAATGTCGAGGCGCAGGTGATCCGGGTCCCGACGGGTTCGCAGGATTATTACCCCGCGATGTACGGCGGCGTCTCCGCGATCGAGCACGGGCCAGCCGGCATCGCGCGCAACGCGCTCGCCGTCGACACGGGTATTCTCGATGAGCGGTTCGTACTCGCCTACACTGGCGCGCCGCGCAATTCCGGCATCAACAACTGGGAAGTCATGAAGGGGCACATCGACGGCGATCGCGCCATCCATCGCAACTTCGATCGCATCGCCGGCTTGGCGCTCGCGATGCGCACAGCGGTCGAGCGCAACGACTGGGATGAAGCCGGACGCCTCATGCGCGAAGAGTGGGCCGCGCGGCGGCGGAACTCGCCGGGTATATCCACGCCGTTGATCGATCAGCTTGTCGCAGCGGCGCGGCGCGCCGGCAGCATAGGCGCCAAAGCGTGCGGAGCGGGCGGGGGCGGCTGCGTGGTTTTTCTCGTTAACCCCGGCGCGAAGAAGAAGGTCGCGGACCTGATCTCGTCCGCCGGCGCGCAAGTGCTCGACGCAAAGGTCGCGCGCCGCGGAGTGGCCGTTCGTGCCGGCTGAGGACCATAGACCCGACCCCTTCCGGCCGCTGATCGGCGCGGGCCTGTACGCCTTCGGATACTACGTTCTTTTGAACGTCGTCGCGACAGTCGCGCAATTCCTCGGGCGCGAACTCGTGGCGGCGACCGTTCCTCCGCTGGTGACCGCGTCGATTCTCGGCGCGCTCGCCATGGCGATTTTCGAATCGCGCCGGCTGAGCGATCTCGGGCTTTACTGGCATCCGGGCACCGGCCGCAATCTTCTGGTCGGCATCGCCGCCGGCTCGGGCGGCGCGGCGCTGCTGATCGCTGTGCCGCTTCTTTCCGGAATGGCACATTTCGAACATGTCGCGGGCGTCGGCTTCTCGCCGCGCGCGGTCGCATTCACAGTTGCCCTGCTGTTCTGCGGGTCCGCCGGTGAGGAAATTGCCTTTCGCGGATTTCCTCTGCAATTCCTGATGCGCGGCTACGGGGCGTGGCCGGCCATCATCGGCATCGGTGCGCTGTTCGGGCTCCTGCACGGATTCAATCCGGGCTCGACGCCGCTCAGCATGGCGAATACTGCGGGCTTTGGAATTCTGTTTGGACTGGCGCTGCTCCGATCGCACGACTTGTGGCTTCCGATCGGGCTGCATTTTGGCTGGAACGCCACTCTTCCGCTGCTCGGGGCCGGGCTGAGCGGATTTACAATACAGGTTGTAGGCTATCAACTCGTATGGAAGGCCGGGAGTCTTTGGAGCGGCGGCAGTTATGGTCCGGAAGCCAGTTTGCTGGCTACGCTGGTACTGGTGATCCTGTTCGTTGTGGTGAGCAGAATACCCGTCGAGAGGGGCGTCGCATACCTGCTCGATGGCGATCCTTCCGAAGAACCGCACTCGCAGGCTGCTTCTTAACTTTCACGACGCTCGCGCCGGCGCGTTATGCGAATGCCGGTGTGATCCACTCCAGCGACAAGCTTACGGAGGACGAGAAGATCGCACTTGTACGCGACTTGACTGCCGAGTACGCGAACGCAAAGACCATGCTGCCGCGTTCGAAGAAGCCGCTCGAAATCAATGCCGACGGCACGTATGACAAGAACGCATGGCAGGACGCCGGGAAGTCGATGGGTCCGGCGGCGCGCCTCGGCGACAAAATCCAGGTCACGAAAGTTTCGCTCGATGGGGATCACATCGTGCTCGAGATCAACAATGGCCTGAAAAGCGGAGGCCACTGGTACGACCACGTGCAGGCGGGCATCGGCGGCGTTGCGCCCATTTCGAACAACAGCAACGCGAGCGCGTCGACGGGTACTTACATCCAACTCAACTTCCACAAGCCGATGGAGAACCTGACAGCGGCGGACGTGAAGAAGATTCTCGCGCCCTTGCTCGATTTCGACAAGCGGTCAGCGACCCAGATCTACACGGAAACATTGCCGCCCGAGATCAAACAGGCGATTGCGGAAAAACGGGCGCTGGTCGGGATGGATCGCGACCTGGTTCTGCTCGCGCTGGGCCATCCCGATCACAAATACCGCGAGACAAAGGATGGCGTCGACACCGAAGACTGGATCTTCGGCACGCCTCCGGGCAAGATCACATTCGTGACTTTCGCTGGCAGCAAGGTCGTGAAGGTGAAAGAAGAGTACGCCGGGCTGGGGATCCAGACCGCGAACTCCCAACCCAATCCCTGAGCCCAGTCCGTGAGAAAAGCCGTCAGGCTTTCGGCATTACTGCCCAAGCCACGATATAAGCAATAACCCCGATATTTGGCGGCAGGATGGCCAGCGCCACCCAGATCACCCGCATCAGTGTGAGATCGGTGTCGAAGTACTCCGCGAAGCCTGCGCATACACCGGCAATCTTCTTTTCCGACTCGATACGGCGGAGCCGGCGCGGCGCCGGCGCGGCATATGTGTCTTGCGCGGCTCCCGGGTTGGGAGCGGCGCCGGCAGGCTTGCCGCAGGTGGTGCAGAAGCGCGCCGTATCGTTCAATTGTGCGCCGCACTGGGTGCAGAACATGTTTGCCGATTTCAATTACAACATGTAGACAGCCCTGCCGGTCGACCGGCACGCGGCCGCGTTTTACCGCCCGAGGCCCAGTCTTGAGCCCAGTACATCCGGCAATCCCGCGTGTTCGATCTTGCGCCGTGTTGCGTCGAAGTTGTACCGGACCCGCCGCTGCCAAAGCTCGAGCGTTCCGGGATCGTAAATCGCATAGGCGGCCCGTGGATCTCCATCGCGTGGCTGGCCGACCGAACCGGCGTTGATCAGATAAATGCCATCGCGATCCAGCTTCTGGTGAAACTCCGGCTGGGCCGTATCGTACTTGCGCATCATCTGAAAAGCACCATTGGCGCGCGCGTAGCCGCACTGCAGGTGGGTGTGCCCGAAGAAGGTCACGCCCTCGTCCAGATAGTCGAAAACGTTGCGCACGTCGGCCGGGGTGATCAGGTATTCATCCTCGTCGAGTGGAGAGCCGTGGATCAGCTGAAAAGCCTCGTCCTTGTATGGACCCTGCGGCAGACTTCGCAGGTAATCGAAATTTTCCGGCGACAGGCGGGATATCGTCCAGACCGTCGCCGCTCGCGCCACGGGGTTAAACCACTCCAGATCTTCCATGCCGCAGCAGGCGCGGTCGTGATTGCCGCGCACGACAGCGTAGAGATTTTCGCGCGCCCAATCGAGAACACGGTTGGGGTCAGGGCCGTAGCCAGCCAGATCGCCGCAACAAATGATGCGATCGTAATCTCCGCGTGCGTCCTCGAGGACAGCTTCGAGTGCTTCCCAATTGCTGTGCAGATCGCTGATGACGAGGTAACGCACGGAATCGGGTCGCCTCAGGCCGGGGCCAGCCGCAGCAGAGTAATCTCCGGGGGCGCGCCGATCCGCACGGGCAGGGCTATGGTTCCGATACCCGCCGTTACATAGCAGCTTCGCCGGTCAATGCGATAGAGGCCCGCGACGAAGGGCGTCACAAAGCGCGCGAAATTCAATGTCTGCTGCAGGATCTCGACAGTCACCTGTCCGCCATGGGTGTGGCCGCTCAGGACCGCATCGAAGCCCTTGCGCACCGCCGCCGGGAAAGTATCCGGATTATGCGAAAGAAGCAGATTGGCCATCTCGGGGGCGACCAGCCCTTCGGCGCCTTCGAGGTACGGGCCGTCGCGCCGCGATTGATAGTCCACGCCGGCGATGTTGATCGCACCGTTTCCCCAGCGCAACTGCCGGCTTTCGTCGCGCAGAATCCCGATCCCGTATTTCGCGGCTTGTTCGGTCTCGTAATTCTGGCAGCCCGCGTAGCGCTCGTGGTTGCCGAGACAACCGAGCACTCCGAGATCGGCGCGCAGCCGGCCGAGCTCTCGCAGCGCGCCATCCAGCGGATCGCCCGGCTGCGTAATCACGTCTCCGGTCACGACCGACAGGTGCGGCTTCAGCTCATTCAGCATGTCGACCGCCCGGCCTGCGTCACGCACGCTCAGCCAGGGGCTGACATGCAAGTCGCTTAACTGGCCGATGCGCAGCCCAATGAGATCGGGATGCAGGTTCGGGACCGGCAGTTCCACTTCCTTCACCTGGAAAGCGGTGCGCTCGACGATGGCCCCGAACGCCACCGTGGCGAAAGGCGCCCCCACGGCGACCGCGCCGGCTGTTTTTAAAAGGCGGCGGCGTTCGGGCGAGTAGCGGCGGATATGCCGACCCGCGGCTTTCCCCAACGCCAGGTAAATCAGGAACGACGGAACCGCGGTCATCCCCCACAAATTGCCAATCGCCACCACCGTTGTGCGGAAAGGGAGCGGCATGGCGCGAAACGCCATTGCGACGCTGGGAAACCGGAAGGGCGCGGCGAACAGGAAGGCGACCCAAAGCGCGCTCAGGAGCAGTGTCGCCATCCACGCGAACGGCGGGGATAGCCGGCTCCTCCAACTGGAAAAGAACCGATAAGCAATCAGGACCTGGACTGAGACAGTAACGAGGGTCAGGAGAGTATCGGCGAGCCCCGGAAAGAACATTCCCCTCTCAACTTTAGCAGCGGACTACTCTGGCAGCCCTCTACACACGCCAGGACTCTGGTGGTAAGCTCCTGGAAACCATGCCGTCCGTCTTCTCGAAATTGAACCTGAAGGACCAGAACCCGATCGTCGTTCTCAATTTCCCCGATTCGTTTGAAGCCGAGCTGAAATCGTTGAAGGGTATTGAGGTTATAAAGGACGTCAAGAAGGCAAAAGCGCTCACCTTCTCGCTGGCTTTTGTCACGACGCACCAGCAGGTCGACACACTGGCGCCCGCGCTCGGACGCAAGGCGGAAGGTGACGCGGTCGTCTGGCTGGCTTATCCGAAGAAGACCTCAAAGAAATATCAGTCGGAGATCAGCCGCGACAGCGGCGGCTGGGGCGCGATGGGGAAGGAAGGTTTCGAGCCCGTCCGGCTGGTCGCAATCGACGAGGACTGGTCCGCTGTCCGCTTCCGGCGGGCGACCTTCATCAAGAACATGACACGGCCCGAGGAGTATCGCCTCACCGGCAAAGGGAAAAAGTAGCGGGTGGCTTCGATCGAGCCGAGCTATTTTGCGTCATCGATGGGCATTGAGTCGGCATTGCCCTCGGACATCATCTTCGCCGAGTCGAAGTATCCGGCGACGGTGAGGTGGAACATGACATCCTTTTTGGTCTTGTTCTGCCAAAACCAGCCATGTATGCCCGTTGTGGGAGCGGTGAACGATCCGTAGGAAGAATCCGCGCCCACCTTGTCGTTGAGCTCGTAGCTTTCGAAGTAGTCTTTGTTCGGTTTGTTGTCCGGCTCGCCGTGGAATTCGTAGGCGAGTTTGCCATCGGCCTTCCACCCGTAAACCATCTCAGCGCCTTTTTGCATGTGATACTTCATCTCCATGCCTTCACCCGGGCGGAGGCTGAAGTCCTCCGATTCGACCTTGTAGATCTTCGGCTCCGAACGATAGACGCCGGTCTTGCCGGGCGCGGGCGTGGGCGCGGCGCCCTTCTTCGGCTCCTCGGTTTGAGAGATGCCGGTGAGCTTGAGGGCCGCGCCGGTTTTGAGGGGATCGAAACCGTACTCCGCGGGCAGCACGAACGCGAAAAGCAGGACGACCGCGACTGCGAGAGAAATCCCGGTGGCCTTCGCGAGCGCGGCCTTCGATGGGGCATGGTTGTTCAAGGACGCGAAGCGGCCGTCCGGTTTTTGCGCTCCGCCCGGCAGTTCGGTTTGTACGGTGCTCATTCTTATGCTCCCAGGTAGTAGCCGGCGATCTGGTAACCGGTCAGCAGGAATCCGACTGTCATCAGGACGGCGTTCGTCGCGAACGCGTGCTTGTAGAATCCGCGGCGGGTTCGCCAAAAGCTCAAGGCCAGCAGCACAGCCGTCAGCGCCGTAACCTGCCCGATTTCGACGCCGGCGTTGAAACTCACGATGTTTGTGATCAGGCCGTTCTTCGCCAGATCGAGATCCTGAAGTTTGGTCGCCAGCCCGAAGCCGTGGAACAAGCCGAAGATCAGGACAGCGATCTTTGTATTCGGCTCGAAGCCCAGAAAGCGCCGGAAGCCGTCCATATTGTCAAAAGCCTTGTAGACGACCGAAAAACCGATAATCGCGTCGATCACGTACGAATTGGCGTGGATGTTCCCCAGAACTCCCGCGAGCAGCGTGACGCTGTGGCCAACGGTGAACAGGCTGACGTAAGTCACGACGTCCTTCAGCTTGTAGAGAAAAAAGATCACGCCAACCAGGAAGGCGAGGTGGTCGTATCCCGTCACCATGTGCTTCGCGCCGAGGTAGATAAACGGTGCGATCGCCGCGCCTTGCGTTGCCTGTACAAACTTTGCGTCCCGCCCCGAGACGTTGTGCGCGCTCGCGACGTGAGGAAAGGCCAGTGCGAGGGCGAAGGCGAGTACGATAAGCAGTGATGTTAGACGTCTGGGCATGGTCGCGGAAGAGCAAGTCTACCATCGCTGTGCTCTGCCGGGGGTAACGAGGTGGTCAGTCATGGTAACGTGGCGAAATCCGCAGCAAAATCAAGAGTTTCCGCGTGGTAACAATCCGGTCGGTGACCGCTCGATTCTCGCGGCGGCCCTGTTTTTCGCCAACGCTCGGCGCGTGGCCGCTGCCGGCTCAAACGCCCCGGTTTGAGGTGGCGTCGATCCGCCCCGGCAAAGACCCGCAGCCAGGCGGAAACATCGATATTACCCCCGGTCATTTCCGGGGAAAGGATCTCGCTCTTCAGGGCTGATCCTGAGTGCGTACCGAATCCAGTCCGACAAGTTGTCCGGCAATCTGCCGGGTTGGACGATCGACGACAGATACGATGTGGATGCGAAGACAACCGGCGCCGAAGGGGAGGACGGTGTTCTGCTCGCCCTGCGGACGCTTCTGGCCGATCGTTTTCACCTGCAGGCCCATCGCGATTTGAAGGAAGAACCTGTTTACTTCCTGACGGTCGGGAAGGAGGGGCCCAAAATGCCGCCCGGCAGTTGCGTCCCTGCGAAGAAGGATTTACCCAACGAGTGCTACAGCATCCGGGCCACCGGCTTGCTCCAAACGCTCGACTGGCGGGGCGTGGCGATGTCCGACTCCACTGGAGTCGCGTACCGAAGTTTGTCCTGGGCACTTTCGGGGCCGCTGAAGCGGCCGGTCATCGATAAGACCGGTTTGAGTGGGACCTTCGACGTTCACCTTCGCTGGCAACGGGATTCTGATCCAGGGAAGCCCGTGGCCTCCGCCGATTCCGAAACGGCGCCCTCAATCTTCGATGCGGTGGAGAAACAACTCGGCTTGAGGCTAACATCCGGCCGTGGGCCGGTGGAGTACATGATCGTCGATCACGTTGACCGCCCGGCAGGAAACTGACGGCTGGCCCCGGTCCGCGTATACTATCCTGAACGTTAAATACTTCATCAGGGGGAATTTTTGTACCGTTTTTTTTTCGTATTCGCTTTATTGACCGCCTGCGCCTTTGCCCAGGAAACGGATGCGGCTCTGGTTGCTTCAGCTGAATCGGCAGATGGCGCGCAGGCAGGCCAGGAATCGTCCGGCAGCAACTCATCCGCTGCCGGCGAGCCTGGTGCGAATCAGGCCGCGGCGAATCAAAATGCCGTGCCGGTCTCGAAGCAGCAACCGAAACGCATTCTCGGGATCATGCCCAACTACCGGGCCGTCAGCGCCGGTGCGATTGCACCTCCGCCCACTCCCAAACAGGCCCTGAGAATCGCCACGCTGAACAGCTTCGATTACTCCTCATTCTTTTTCGTCGGGATTACGTCGGCGCTGGCCGAAAGCTCGAATGCGCACAAGAAATTGGGCGATGGGCTCGCGGGGTACGGCCGATACTACTGGCGCGGCTTTCTTGACAAGGCGGATGGCAACTACTGGGTCATTTTCATCATGCCCACCATCTTTCATCAGGATGAACGCTACTATGCCAAAGGTTCGGGGAACGTGTTCAAGCGGGCCGTCTACGCGGCATCGCGGGTGGTGATCACGCCGGATTATCACGGCCACGCCAGCTTTAACGCATCCGAAGTATTCGGCCGCGGGATTGCACAGGGAATTGCGATCAGCTACTACCCGCGCGGCAAGACGGGCGGCGATCTCGCGGTGAAGTATGGATATGCCATTGCCCGCGATGCTCTCACCAACGTATTTCGCGAGTTTTGGCCCGATATCGCGACTCACGTACTTCACAGGCATCCCTGAAACGATCCACGCAGGATTTGCGGATGCGGTCGAGTCTATATTAGGTCTATGGACCGGGATGGCCCGGCTTCCGTGAGGGAGCATCGATGACTAGTCGCCCGCTGAGATTCATCCTGCTGATTCCGTTTACGTTGTCGGTTCTCTCGGCCGACGTAACCGTCCACTACAAGACCGAAATCAAGATGAACATGTCGCTTCCCGGCATGCCCGATCCCACGAAGACGTTGGGGGCGGCACTGCCTCACGATATGACTCTTATCGAGAAAGACGGTAAAGCATTGTCGGCGATCAACCCCGGCCTTACCGCGATAACCGATTTCAACACCAAACAGGTCGTGCTGCTCGACGCCGCCGGCAAACGCTTTGCAAAGATGGATGCCGATAAACTAGGCGAGGCGATGAGCAAGGCCGTGCCGCAGATGCCGGCAAATGTGGCTGGCCTGCTTTCATCCATGAAGATGAATGTCGGCGCTCCGAAGCCGACAGGCCGGACTGAGACGATCCAGGGCGTCGAAGCCGACGAACAGGAAATGGAACTGACGGTGGAGGGCGCCGCGCTGCCCGGTATGCCGCCCGGGCCGATGGTCCGCGAGGTGATTCAGTTCTGGCTGGCGAAACAGACTGAAGTATTGCGCGTGCCCGCGATCCGCGAGCTTACGGGCTATGCCCTCTGGTCGGTCGTCACCACCAATCCGGCGGGGCAGATGGAAGCGGTTTTAAAACAGATGCCCGGAATGGCTGACGCGGTGAACGCAATGCGTCAGCCCATGCAGAGTGGCGTCATGCTGCGGATGCATATGGCGATCTACGTGCCGCTGCTGGCTCAGCTCATGGGGCAGACAAAGGGCGCAAATGGCGCGGCCGCCGGGCTTGACCCCAACGCGCCTCTGATGCAGATGAATCAGGAGGTCACGGAGCTTTCTTCCGCTCCGATTGCCGCCAGCCAGTTCGAGATCCCTGCCGGCTTTCAGGAGGCCGCGGCCGCCGACATCATCAACGCCATGATGCCGGCCATGCCGGCTCCAGCCACGTCACTCACAGCCCATTGAGACACGAATGGCGCAGCTGCTTAAAACCCGCATTCTCCTGCTGGCCGCTCTGCCGGCATGTGTGGCGGCAGCTACCGGCGATGGCGCTCCACAGCGGGCATTGCTCAACCGATATTGCGTCACCTGCCATAGCCAGAAGCTGAAGACAGGCGGGCTCGTGCTGCAGGGTCTCGATCCGGCTGCGGCGTCCGCGAGCGCCGCCATCTGGGAAAAAGCAATCCGCAAACTGAATACGAACGCCATGCCTCCGCCTGGATTGCCGAAGCCGAGCGCCGCCGATCGGCAAAGCCTCCTCAACATGCTCGAGGAGCAGCTCGATCGCGCCGCAGCAGCGAATCCGAACCCGGGCCGCCCTGTGCTGCACCGGCTCAATCGGACCGAATACGCGAACGCCATCCATGACCTCCTCGATCTGACCGTCGACGCGGCATCGCTGCTTCCGCCCGACGATTCGGCTTACGGGTTCGACAACATCTCCGATGCGCTGGGTGTGTCGCCGGCCCTGCAGGAGCGCTATCTCGGGGCCGCTTTGAAGATCGGCGCGCTGGCGGTGGGCGACCCGCATGTCACGCCCGGCAGCGACACATGGCGCATCAAGCAGGATGTCTCCCAGAACGAGCACATTGAAGGCATGCCGCTCGGGACTATCGGGGGGATGCATGTCCGCTACAACTTCCCGCTGGATGGCGAGTACGTTTTTCAGGCGAAACTCTACCGCACAAACCTCAACATTATGCGGGGGCTCTCGTCGGTGCATCAGGTGGAGTTTGCGGTGGATGGCCAGCGGATTCGTCTGGCGACATTCGGAGGTCCGGAGGACCTCGCCGCGCTTTTCGAGAAGCCGACCGATACGGGAGACGATGTGGACTCGCGCCTCCGCGTCCGGGCGCCGGTGAAGGCCGGTCCGCATGAAGTAACCGTGGCATTTGTCCAGACGCCGGGCGCAATCGTGCCGGATCGACTGGAGCCTTACATCCGCAGCTCGGTCGACAACTTCGACTGGGCGGGGTTGCCGCACATACAGACCTTTGCGATCACCGGTCCGTTCAACGCGACTGGTTCGGGAGACACGCCAGGCCGGCGGCGGATTTTTACCTGCCACCAGGCGGCGGATGCCTGCGCGAAGCAGATTATATCGGCGCTGGCGCGTCGTGCTTATCGCGCGCCGGTGTCGGAAAAAGACCTTTCCCGGCTGATGAATTTTTACCGCGCAAATGTGGGGCAGGATGTCATCCTGCGGCCGGTTGCCAACCGGCCTGGCCAGGCAGCCGAAAGGCTTCAGCCTGCGTTCGAAGCCGGTATTGAAGCAGCACTTCAGCGCATTCTCGCCAGCCCAAAGTTTGTTTTCCGGATCGAGCGCGATCTGGCCGGCGAGCCGTCCGTGCATCGCATCAGCGATCTGGAACTCGCGTCGCGGCTTTCGTTTTTCCTCTGGAGCACGATCCCGGATGACGAGCTTCTGAACCTCGCGGCGCAATCGAAGTTGTCAGACCCCGCCACTCTCGATCGTGAGGTGCGCCGCATGCTGACCGATCCGAAAGCGGAGGCCCTGACCGCGAACTTCGCCGGCCAGTGGCTGCACTTGCGGAACATCCCGAACTTCGCGCCGAACTCCGACCTTTTCCCCGATTTCGACGACAATTTGCGCCAGGCGATGCGGCGGGAGACCGAGCTGCTGTTTGACAGCGTGGTCCGCGAAGATCGCAACGTGCTCGATCTGCTGACGGCCGATTATACGTTCGTTAACGAGCGGCTCGCCAGGCACTATGGCATCCCGAATATCTACGGCAGCCGGTTCCGGCGCGTGCCGGTGACCGTCGATGCTCGCCGGGGGCTGCTGGGGCAGGCCAGCATCCTCGCCGTTACTTCGCATGCAGAGCGGACCTCGCCTGTGCTGCGCGGCAAGTTCATCCTCGAAAATATTCTCGGCGCTCCCGTGCCCCCGCCGCCGCCGGACGTTCCGATGCTGAAAGAGACTGCGGAGGGTGAGCGCCCGAAAACGATGCGCGAGCAGATGGAGGTCCACCGGGCCGACCCTGCGTGCGCGACTTGTCACAAAGTCATGGACCCGATCGGATTCGCGCTCGAAAACTTCAACGCCGTTGGCGAGTGGCGGGCCAAGGATGGCCCAAACCCGATCGACGCTTCCGGGCAACTGGCCGACGGGACCGCGATCAACGGCGTCGTGGGCTTGCGCGACGCACTGACACGGCAGCCGGATCTGTTCGCGTCGACGTTGACCGAAAAACTCCTCACCTATGGCCTGGGCCGCGGCCTCGATTACTACGACATGCCGGTCGTGCGGCAGATCGTGCGCGATGCGGGGCGGGACAACTACAAATTTTCGTCGATTGTGCTGGGGATTGTGCGCAGCGCGCCGTTCCGGATGCGCGCGGCGCCCGCCGCGGGCGGCGACAGCACCTCCGCGCATTAAGCGCCTTCCAGCACCTTCAGGTGTTCCGCGAGCGTGTCATCCAGGCGCTGGTGAAGGAATATCTGGAATGGCTCTAGATCCTCTTTCGTGGATGCGTGTTTCGTGCATGCGTGTTTCGTGCATGCATGTTTCGTGGACGCATGTTTCGTGGACGCATGCTCGAGGGCATCGAGGTAGCTCTTACGACCTCCCGGGCGCACCGCGACTGGGGATATCCTTCCCGCAGCAGGAGCACCCGCAGCAGGAGCAGGTTCATCAACAGCCGCGCCGTCCGTCCGTTCCCATACGAAAAAGGATGGATTGCGGACCAGCCGGAAATGCGCCTCGAAGGTCGATCGCGTTTCGAACGATGCGGCTGCGAGCCAATCGCCGAACTCTTTCATCAGCCCCGGGACAGCGCGGACCAGGAGAAAGAGCGCCTTCGCGGCGTTTGGAAAGACCTCGGCGGATCCGGCGATCCGTCGCGGCAAAGTGCGATAGATTCCGCCGGTCCCGGGCTGGCTCCGCAGTACAACTCGCCGGTGTATCTCCCGGACGGCATTTTCGTCTATCGAAGCGGATTTGGCGGCGAGTTCGCGGCTCCACAGGGCGGCATTGTAGTGGTCGACGGCCTCCAAATGATCGCGCAGAGGCTTGCCTCCGGCCGTGATGCCGTGTTCGATCACTTCCGCCGTCTCGCGCAACGTTCATCACTGACGGTACGATCTGCGCGCCATGCTGTCTCGAGGAGCAGTCGCGTGTCCAGAGTTCAGGTTCTCGCGTCAGTCCTGGTTGCCGCTGCCGTTACGGCGCAAACGCCCCCTGCGACGCTTTACGGTCCAGCTTCCCGTTCGGCGTCAGCGGCAGTCGTTCCAGCTTCACGAAGGCCGCAGGCACCATGTACTCCGGCACTCTCGCGCTCAGAAACGTCCGCAGTTCGCTCGCCTCCGTCTCCGTTCCCGTGTAGTACGCCACCAGCCGCTTGTCGCCTGGCGTGTCCTCCCGCGCCACTACCACCGCTTCCCGCACCCCTTCCCGCTCCGCCAGCCGCGTCTCGATCTCTCCCAGCTCGATCCGGAATCCCCGGATCTTCACCTGAAAATCGTTCCGCCCCAGAAACTCGATATTCCCGTCCGGCAGCCATCGGCCCAGATCACCCGTCCGGTACATCCGCGCCTTGCCTTCGCCCAAAAACGGGTTCACGACAAATCGTTCTGCTGTCAACTCGTCCCGGTTCAGATACCCACGCGCTACTCCCGCTCCCCCGATGTGGATCTCTCCCGCTACTCCTACAGGCACCGGCTGCCCCTGCCCATCCAATATGTAAATCTGCGTGTTCGCGATCGGCCGCCCGAATCGTTCCCCTCTCATACAACGACCGCGCATATGTCAATCGACCGACGATTTGCTCCCCAGCCGGGGCTAACATCAAAGACAAATCACTTTGAGCCGGGGTGTAACTCCTGTATCCAAGCCATTGCGCTTCCAATGCGGGGAATTCCAGTTTGGTCCGGGGGACATTCTGCCACGCGAACATCACCTGAAACAGCGGACTGTGCGCCATGCTCCGCACCGGCCTCGTCAGCTCCACCACCTGCTCGAACGGATGTCCTGGTTCTGCTGCCCCTCCAGCGCCTGCCGCCTCACCTGCTTCACCAACTCCGCCACCGTCGGCATCCCCGACAGATCCACCCGCATTACCAGCGTGTTGACGAAAAATCCAATCAGATTTTCAATCTCGCCGCGCCCGCGGTTCGCCACCGGCGTCCCGATCGCCACATCGCTCTGCCCAGACAGCCGCCCCAGCAACGCCGCCCACCCGCTCAGCAGCGTCATGAACAGCGTCGCCCCCTGCCGCCGGCCAAGCCCCTTCAGCTTCCCGCTCAGTTCCTCATCCAGCACCACCGGCACGAAGCTTCCCGCGTAATCCACTTCCGCCGGCCGCGTGTGATCCCCCGGCACTTCCAAAAGCTCCGGCACTCCCGCCAGCGTCTTCTTCCAGTACTCGCCCTGCCGCTGCAGCACCTCTCCCTGCATCCACTCCCGCTGCCACACCGCGTAATCGGCATACTGCACCCCCATCTCCGGCAACCCGTCGGCTTCCCCTTCCCGCAACGCCCGATACAACGCACTCAGTTCCCGCAGCAGCACTCCCATCGACCACCCGTCCGACACGATGTGGTGCATCGTCAGCAACAGCACATGCTGCTCTTCGCTCTCTCTCACCAGCCGTCCACGAATCAGCGGCCCCTTCTCCAGATCGAACGGCTCCCGCGCTTCGGCGGCAATGATCGCTTCCAGCTCCTCTCCTGCCGCTTCCTGCTCCAGCAGTGCAAACCCCGCTTCGGTTACCGGCGCGATCCTCTGCTCCGGTTCCCCGTTGACGAGCGCAAAGGTCGTGCGCAACGCTTCATGCCGCGCCACTATACGGTCCAGCGCCCCCCGCAACGCAAAGCGATCCAGCTTTCCGCATATACGCACCCCATACGGCACGTGATACGCCTCGCTCACTCCTTCCATCTGCGACAGAAACCATAACCGCTGCTGCGCAAACGACAGCGGCAAGCCACCGCTTCGCTCCACCCGTCTTATGGTTGAAATGGCAGGGCGACGCGCGGAGACTCTCACCAACACAGCCTCCACGGCACAGCCGACCCGTCCGGCACCGAGCGCAGCCACTCCGATCTATCGAGCCGAACGAACGCATCTCGCGAACGAGCCCGGTTCATGCGCTTCAAGATGCACTCCCGCCTTGTTCTGCTTGATCCGGCCCAGCCGCGCAGCAGCCGGCCTCAGAAAATGCCTCACACATCGCGAACAGAACACGCCTGTTCCCGCTGTAAGGTGTTCGGCCGTGAGAGACTCGCATATTGTCCACCAACAGAACGTCACCGACTTCCCACTGAAACGTCACCTGTTCCATTTCGAATGCGTTGCGAATGGACGCCAGATCCGCCTCTTCGATGCGTGATCCATCGCCATAAAAGACGTTTCTTGGGAAATCTTCCTCTTTAAAGGTGTCGCGGAGAAGCTTCTGGGTCTTCTTATCGAGCGCGGACGGATGAAACAGGTGAGCTTGGTTGAACCACACAGGGACACCGGTTCGTGGGTGCCTGGAAATTGCCTGGCAGCGCTGGCGGGTGCGCAATCCGCCGTCAGGAGTCCACTCGAAAGCGATTTTGTGACGTGCACAGTAGTCTTCAACTCCTCGTTGTGATTCGCTCTGAAAAACCACTTGCCACGGCAGGTCGATATCTCTGCGATAATTTCTGACGTACAGCACTTGTTTGTTCTCAAATTTCCGAATCACCTCGCGGTCGATACGCCTCGTCACCGCGACGGTGTCGGCCAGGGACGTCAGGCCGGTGCCTCTTGCCGAAGGCTGCAAGCAGCCGAATATCAGAAGCATCGGCCAGTCGCGCTGATAGGCATTCTCGTTGTGCAGCGGAATTGTCAGGCCGGGTGGGTATTCTGTTGCGGTGTATACTCCCTCACCCACGTTGGTTCGGGGAGTGGACCGGTATATGTAGTCCAACCGGTGCCCGGATAGTCGCGCGACGGCTTCCTGGAAGCGTGCGTCAGTTGACACGTTAAAGCCGCGGAACAGAACGGCGCCATGCCGCAAAAGGAGTTCGTCTATTTCCTCTCGCCTTACTTCAATCCACTGCTTGAAATCATCGCGCGGCGGAGCGGTAACGGTACAGGGAAGAGGGTCGTTCATGGGCCTCCGGCTTCTACTCCAAATGGTCCTGTGGGTGTTGTGTACTCGGTTGAATACGAAGCCCTTCCGCACCTAGAGGTCACAAACGTCGCATTTTGCGAATTGTGATCCCTCTGAACTTGCTCCTCGCCGGATCCGGTTCTGCATCAGCATGGGGAAGCAATACCACCGAGTTGTCGAGATCTTCCAGTCACCAGTTCGGCTTCGATCAATTCGTATCTCTCGTTTCTTCGACGGAGATTATCACGAAAACTGGCCGTACCGAATAAATTTGGCGAATATTTTCGTCGATGTAGCGTTCCGCACGTTTTTAATTTCAGTTACGGCGCAATGGGACGCCGACGAGCGACCTCCCGAGCGGGGCCGATGCCCTGTCGAATCCGGACATTCTGACCGCACGCGTACGCTTCTGCGCCGCACGCGGTGTCCTACGGCTAACAAATTGTATTAACGGAAACGACATGCGAACTCGTTGGATTAATCAGGACACTCGCTTGTTTTAATTTCGGTTTAGTGTATACTCGTGTGCGAAATACCGAGGGGGGCTGTTCAAATGAAGAATCGTCCATTCGGTGCTTTGGTCGTTATCCTAACTGCAAGCGCCGGACTTGCACAGCTTCCTGGCAATCAGCCTAGATTTGAGCTTGCATCCGTAAAGCAGAGTGCCCCTGGCGAGAGACCTGGCCTGATGGTTGGCGGACCTTTGCCAGTGGGTCCGTACAATATGAAATCCGGTGCCGACCGGACTCGCGTCAGCTGGACAAATACTCGATTGTTTCGGGTGATCCAGATGGCGTACGATCTGCTGCCCGATCAGATTTCCGGACCTGACTGGCTCCATGCGGAACCGTATGACATCCTTGCAACCATGCCCGAGGGCACAAGCGAGGCAAATTTCAAGCTCATGGTTCAGAATCTTTTGGCGGATCGATTCAAACTGGCAGTCCATCGGGAGGTCAGACAAGTCCCAGGATACGCGCTGGAAGTTGCCTCCAAAGGACCTAAGCTAAAGCAATCGAACGGAACTGCGTCATTAGAGCCCGCCGGCGCAACAAACAAGAGTGATCCGTCGATCAGAACTCCCGCAGGTACGTTCGTTGACAGCAGTGGCTTTCCGGCTCCGCTGCCTGACAACCCAATGTTCCCTCCCGGAACCGGATTCAGTGCAACGATAAGCGTCAATGGCCTGTACCGAGCGACCGTTTTAAACCGGTCCATGGCGGAAATCGCTAGATTCCTTGAGCCGGCTGCGGGAATGCCAGTCGCGGATCAGACTGGTCTTGCCGGGATCTATGATTTTCATTTGGAATATAAACCCGATGTGCAGCCTACGTCACCGAATACGCCATCGGCTGGCAACAACAACGATTCTTCCGCGCTCGTGGCTCCGGGTAACGATCTGTTTTATGCAGTTCAGTCGCAACTTGGCCTGAAGCTGGCACGAAAAAAGGTGCCCCGGGACACGCTGGTGATCGAGCATATCGAAAAAATTCCAACCGAAAATTAGAAAGCTGCGGCCTGCGACGCTGAATATCCCCAACGGTAAGCTCTCACGCCTCACTTCTCCCGACGGAGCTTCGGTTCTTTACAGCGTTCCCTATCTGCCGGGTGTCAACGAAGCGCCACAGCTTTGGATCGAGAATACCCGCTCACACAAACGGACAAAGCTTCTGGACGTTCCGGGTACACTTTTCGCCGCGTGGGCGCCCGACGGCAAGGCATTCTTTGTTCTCGACCACCAGGGCAGCGACGAAGCGACGAGCTTCATTTACGATGCCGCTACGCTGCAGCAACTGGATCTTGCTGCACGCATCGCAGCGGTCGATCCTGCGGCACAGCCCTACACGCATGGCCACACCTACGTCGACGCGGATCGATGGGAAGGGAACGGCCAGGTGCTGGTGCGGCTGCATGGGCACACGGATACGCGGCCGGTCACCTGCTTCGACTTCCGTTACCGCGTCTCCCGCGCAGGAGCGGTCACAAAGCTGTCGCAGCGCACCTCTCCGGTCAGCGCTCGCAACGGCTGCAGTTGACATATCACCTCTCAGCAGCGGTCCCGGCATAGAATAAAACCGAGAAGCCGGACGTATGTTCGTTTCAAAGAAATCCCTCGATCGCCGAACGATTCTGCGCGGCCTCGGCTCCGCTGTCGGGCTTCCGTTTCTGGACGCCATGATTCCCGCGCTGACGCCTCAGGCGCGCGCCGCCGCTGCGAATCCGCCGATGCGCTTTGGCGTGACCTACTTCCCCAATGGTCTGATCATGCAGCAGTTCACGCCCAAGACGACCGGAATGAACTTCGAGTTCACACCCATCCTGAAGGCGTTCGAGCCCTATAAGAATTCGCTGGCGGTCGTCACGGGCCTGACGCGCTCGCATCCGGGCAGCCAGGTGGGCGATCATGCCGTGAGCGCCGCGGGCTTTCTCACCGGCGTGTGGCCCAAGCGCACTGAAGCGGAAGACATTCTCGCAAACACTACCATCGACCAGATCGTCGCGCAGAGGATCGGGCAGGATACGCCGCTTCCCTCGATCGAGCTCGCGACTGAGGATTTCAGCGGCTACGTCGGCGGCTGTTCGCCAGGCTTTAGCTGCGCGTACATGAACACGATCTCCTGGAGCGCGCCCGACACGCCGCTGCCGATGGAGACGAATCCGCGGGTCGCGTTCGAGCGCATTTTCGGCGAGGCGGGAAGCGCGGGACAGCGCAGCGCGCGAGTACGGAAGGAAAACAGCATCCTCGATTCGATCACCGAGGAGACGAGCGAACTGGAACGCGGACTAGGCGCGCGCGATCGTGCCCGGCTGGGCGATTACCTGGACAATGTCCGTGAAATCGAGCGCCGCATCCAGCGCGCTGAAGCGCACGGCTCGCAGAATGTGAGTCTCGACGCTCCGATTGGAGTCCCGGATGCCTTCGACGAGCACGCCGGTCTTATGTTCGATCTCGTCGCCGCGGCCTGGCAGGCGGACGCCACGCGCGTTTTCACCTTCATGATGTCGCGAGAACTGAGCCAGCGCACGTATCCGCAGATCGGCGTCACCGAGCAGCACCATACCATCTCGCATCACCAGAACAATGCGGAGAAGATGGCGGTCTGTGTGAAAATCAACGCCTATTACACGCAGCTCTACGCAAAGTTTTTGGCGAAGCTGGCCGCGACCAATGATGGCGATGGATCTCTTCTCGACCACTCGCTTCTCGTATACGGCGCGGGAATGGGCGATTCCAATGTGCATGCGAGCGATCCGCTCCCGATGGTGCTCGCCGGCGGCGGGGCCGGGAAGGGACCGCGCCACATTGAGATCACGAGCCGCACACCGGTTGGAAATATGTGGAGCACCGTCGCTGCCCGCTACGGGACGGCGATCGAACACTTCGGCGACGGGAATGGTCCCATTGATGGCATTTTCTAACTGCCTGCTTTTCCTTGTCGCCACGAGTCTGCTCGCGGCTTCTCCGGACCCGCGGCTCGTGGAGGCCGTCAAAGCCGGGAACCGCACGGCCGTTCAAGCTCTCCTCAAGAGTCACGTCTCCGTCAACACGCCTGAAGCCGATGGCACGACCGCCCTCGCCTGGGCGGTGCGCAACGACGATACCGCCACTGTAAGGATGCTGCTTGCCGCAGGCGCAGATGCCAAAGCGGGCAACCGCTACAGCGTCACGCCGCTCGAGCTCGCCATTACCAATGGAAACGCCGCGATTGCCGGCGCGCTCCTGAAATCCGGCGCCGATCCGTCATACGTCAAGCCGGGTGGACAGACGATCCTGATGACCGCCGCCCGCATCGGGAATCCTGACATCGTTCGCCTGCTGCTCGAGCACGGTGCTTCGAACGTCAACGCGCGCGAGTCGGCTTATGGGGAAACCGCGCTGATGTGGGCCGCGGCGGAGAATCATGCGGCCGCCGCGAGTCTCCTGATCGAACATGGCGCCACTGTGGACGCCCGCTCGACCGCGATGCACTATGACAAGGACCGTTTCGGCCTCGAAGGCGTGATCACGATACTTCCGCACGGCAGTTGGACGCCGCTGATGTATGCCGCGCGCCAGGGCTCGACGGGAGTGGCGCGCGTCCTCGCCGATAAAGGCGCGAACCTCAACCTCATCGATCCGGACGGCACGAGCGCGCTGATCGTCGCCATCATCAACAGCCATTTCGACACGGCGGCGCTGCTGCTCGCGAAAGGTGCGGATCCTGACCTCCCCGATTCGACCGGAATGACGCCCCTCTACGCGACTGTCGACGTGAATACGCTGGGCGAGGTGTACGGACGGCCGGCGCACCCGGAGAAGCCGTCCGACACAAGCGCGCTCGATCTGATGAAGCTGCTGCTCGATCACCACGCGAATCCCAACGCGCGGTTGAGGACCGCGGCGCTTTATCGCGCCCATACGCCTGGCGAGCCCACATTGGGCGATGGAGCCACGCCGCTCATGCGCGCCGCGAAGAACGGCGATGCCGCCACGATGAAACTGCTGCTGCAGTACGGGGCCGATCCGTCGCTCGCGCAGAAGAACCACACCACTGCCCTCATGCTGGCCGCCGGCTTCGGCCGGGGCCTCGGCGTGTTCGCGAAAGACTATGCGACCGAAGCGCAGATGCTCGAAGGACTCGACGTATTGCTGGCGGCGCACGTCGACGTCAATGCGGCCAACGACGCCGGGCAAACCGCGCTGCACTTCGCCGCCCTGAGTTCGGACGCGACGGTGAAGATCCTCGCCGAGCATGGGGCGAAACTCGACGTCAAAGACAAGCAGGGCCGCGCCCCGATCGACTTCGCTCTGGGCGCGGGCGGACGCGGGCGGGCCGGTGCGCTGCCCATCCCACGCCAGCAGACCGCGGCACTGCTGCGCCAGTTGATGGCGGCGCGTTAGTGCGGTTACCTAAAGTAAACCGGGAATCAGCGCTTTCACTTCGCGCCGGTATTGCTCGTAGCGCGCGCCGAATTGCTGAAGCATGAACTCCTCTTCCGTTCGCAACTTTAGCCACCATCCGGCGAAAGTCAGGGCGAAGCCGGCGAGCCCGCGAATCTGCCCGAAGCCAATGGCCGTGCCCAGCATGGCCAGCAGGACGCCGGAATAGAGCGGGTGCCGCACGAATGCGTACGGTCCGGAGCGAACCAGCTCATGATCCTGCTTGATCGTGACATTGGCGCTCCAGTTGCCTCTAAGTGCGATCCGCGACAACGCCATTGCGATAATTCCGGCGACCGTGATCGCGAAGCCGAACCATCCGATCCATGGCTTGTTCGGCAGAAAGCGCGCTTCCAAAGGGCCGAGCGGCATATGGTGGTTCAGCAGGATCACGAAGCCAGCGCCCGCGATAGCGCCCTGGCCGAATTCAGAGGATTGGGACTGCTGATGGACAGTACGCCGCCTGAACAGCGCAGCAACGACCCAGAAAGCGAGGCCGATCAACCACGTGGCGTAAATGCAGGTTATCGGATCGGCCACAGGGATTAATACGGCGGGCAGACCGGCGAAGTTCACCGCGCTGCCGCCGCTCCGAACAGCTTACTGCATCGCCCTTCCGTCTGCCAAAGCACGGAAATTTTTCTTCAATCCAGCTAATCTGAAGCCAGCTTTGCCTCCAGCTCTGCCCAGAATCGTGCGCTGGCGTCTCACCGTTCCGGTTTGCTGGGTGGCGATTCTGCTCGTACCCGCGCTCGCACAGGCTCCCGCCCCCGAAACGATCACGCTGGACCTCGCCGCTCCCTCCCACCCTTTCCCGCATTTCTGGGACCGCATGTTCGGCTCCGGCCGCGCGACTCTCTCATTACGCGACGACTACCGCCGGGACATGCGAGCCGTCAAGGCCGCCACCGGATTCGAGTACGTCCGCTTTCACGCCATCTTCGACGACGATGTCGGCGTTTACAATCCAGACGGCTTTAACTTCAGCTACGTCGATCAGATTTATGACGGGCTGCTCGAAAACAACGTCCGTCCGTTTGTTGAGCTCAGCTTCATGCCGAAGGATATGGCGGCGAACCAGACACCGCACGCGTTCTGGTACAAGCCTTATCCCTCGCCGCCAAAGGACCCGGCGCAGTGGGCGCGCATGATCGACGCGTTCGTGCGCCACCTGATTGCCCGCTACGGCGCGCCGGAGGTCGAACAGTGGTACTTCGAAGTCTGGAACGAGCCCAACATTGATTTCTGGACCGGCAAGCCCGCTGAAGCAACCTATTACGCGCTCTACGACCTGACTTCCCGCACGATCAAACAAATCGATCCGCTGCTGCGCGTTGGCGGACCCGCCACCGCCCAGGCGGCATGGGTCGACCGCTTCATCGCGCATTGCGCCCGCGCCGGCGTGCTGTTCGACTTTGTGTCGACGCATATTTACGGCAACGAGAACCCGAAGGATGTTTTCGGCGTCGATGGTCCGGTCGATTTCCGCAACATGGTGCCGCGCGCGTTGAAGAAAGTGCACGATCAGGTCGCGCAGTCTGCCGCGCCGAGCACGCCGATCTTCATTTCGGAATTCAACGCGGCGTATTTGAACCGCGTCGACATCGAAGACAGCTCATTCATGGGACCGTGGCTCGCGGATACAATCCGCGCAGCCGACGGGTTGGTGTCGCTGATGTCTTACTGGACTTTCTCCGATGTCTTTGAGGAGCAGGGTGTCGTCAAAACACCTTTCTATGGCGGCTTCGGACTGGTCGCGGAGCGCGGAATCCCCAAGCCGGTGTTCCGTGTCTTCGAGCTTCTGCATCGACTCGGAAACGAGCGGCTCGATTCTCCGCCCGGAACGTTGCTGACAAAACGCAAGGATGGGAAGTTCGTTCTGGCGGTGTGGGACTACGCCGACCCCGGAAAAGCCGGAGCGCCCCGGACCATTCGGCTACAGTTCACGCATCGCCGCGTGGCCAGGTATCGGCTGCAGACGGTAGATCCGGCGCACACCGCGCTCGCCGCGTGGGACCGCATGGGCAAACCCGCCTACCCAACCACCGCCCAAATTGCGCAGCTTATCGCTGCCTCGCGACTCGCGCCGGCGCGGGAATTCAAGGCTTCCGACGCGGTGCAACTCTCCCCCCATGAACTGGCAGTTGTGGAGATCCCATAGATTCCAGGAGCCGGAGCGGCCCGCCTCACCTTGACAAGTTTTAAACACTTGTTTTAATCTGCTGTTTTAGGCACGCACAGACAACTGTTTGCAATTCGACCGTTTGGTCGGGCAGGATAGTATCCTGCGGCCGGTCGACCGATCTGCCCATCTTCCATGAGCCCCAAACCATCCGGACCGCCCCGTAAGCCCCCGTCAGCCGGTTTGATGCTGTTGCTCAAGCCGTACCGTCCTATGGTCGTCGCGCTCGTCGCGCTGACGATTGCTGGGAACGGCCTCAACCTCGTTGTCCCGAAGCTGATCTCGCATGCGATCGATTCGTTTGTCGCCGGAAGTTTTCCGCGCAACACGATCGTCATCGAATTCCTCGTTGTCGCGCTGCTGGTGTTCATCCTTACATACGGGCAGAGCATTGTGCAGACATGGGCGGCGGAGCGCGTAGCGATGGACCTCCGCACCAAAATCGCAGCCAAAATTTCCGTGCAGTCGTTCGGTTGGGTCGAGCAGATCACACCCGCGAAGCTTCTGACCAATCTCACGTCCGATGTGGATGGCGTCAAACTCTTTGTCTCGCAGGCAATCGCGTCGATCATCTCGTCTGTCTTCCTGATTGTGGGCGCGAGCATTCTGCTGCTGTCGATCAACTGGAAGCTTGCCCTCGGCGTGTTGGGCGTGGTTCCGTTGATCGGCATCACGTTCCAGCTCGTGCTGCGCCGCGTGCGCAGCATGTTCATGAAAGCGCAGCAGGCGGTCGACTGGCTCAATCGCGTCATCAACGAAAGCATCATGGGTGCCGCGCTGGTGCGGCTGCTGAATACGCAGCAGGCCGAATACGTCAAGTTTCTCGAAGCGAACACCGAGGCCCGCGATATCGGGCTGAAAATTCTTTATCTCTTCGCGAGCCTGATTCCGGTGATCACGCTGGCGGTGAACACAGCGACGGTCGTGATCCTCTGGCTGGGCGGCCACTTCGTGATCATCGGCAGCATGACACTCGGCGAGTTCACGGCATTCAATTCGTATCTCGCGATTCTCATCTTCCCCATCATCCTGATCGGTTTCATGAGCAATGTGATCGCGCAGGCCTCCGCATCATATATGCGCATCGGCGCTGTGTTGATGGCGCCGGATCCTCCGAAGGCCGGGCGCGCCATCGAGGATCTGCGCGGCGACGTGACTCTCGAGAACGTGTCACTGGCATATGGTGAGAAGCCGGTGCTGAAGAATGTTTCTCTGAGCGTTCCCGCGGGAACGAAAACCGCCATCATTGGACCTACGGCAGCCGGCAAGACGCAGCTATTGTACTTGCTGATCGGGCTGCTTAAACCGAAATCGGGCACGGTGCTCTACGATGGGCAAGCCATCGACGACATCGAGAAGGAATCGCTGCACCGCCGCATCGGTTTCGTTTTTCAGGACAGCGTGATCTTCAATCTCACGCTGCGGGAAAACATCGCGTTCAGCACCGGCGCCGGCGCGCAGGATTTCGCGAAGGCCATCAGCGCCGCCGAGCTCGACGGCTTTATCTCCAGCCTTCCGGATGGTTTGGAAACGATGGTGGCCGAGCGCGGCGCCAGCCTTTCCGGCGGCCAGAAGCAGCGTGTCATGCTCGCCCGCGCGCTGGCGCTCAATCCTCGCGTTCTGCTGCTCGACGATTTCACCGCGCGCGTGGACACGACGACCGAGCGCACAATCCTCGAGAATGTCCATCGCGAATATCCCGGCATCACACTGATCTCGGTCACCCAGAAAATCGCCTCGGCCGTCGATTACGATCAGATCGTCCTTCTGATGGAAGGCGAAGTCCTCGCGGTCGGCACGCACAAGCAGCTGATGGAATCGTCGCCCGAATATGTCCAGCTCTATGACTCCCAGCGCAGCACCAGCCACTACGAAGTACACGCTTAGCGTTGCCAGCGGACCCGCGGCAAGCCGCCCGCAGAAGCGGTCGTTCCGGGAGTTGAGCGCGAAGCTCCTGCCGCTGTTCGCGACGGAGAAATGGCCTTTTATCGGGGCTGTCGTTGCGATCACCCTGAGCTCGCTGGCTTCGCTGATCGCGCCGATTTTCATCATCCGGACCATCGACGAGCAGATTCGGCAAAAGGACGCGGCGGGTCTGGCGGCGCGGGCACTCCTGATACTCGCGATCTATGTGACCGGCGCGGTGTGCAGCTACATTCAGGTGCGGACAATGGGGGCGGTCGGGCGGCGCGTGCTCTTCCATCTGCGCAATGCGCTTTTTCTGAAACTGCAGGAGCTGCCCGTCGCCTTTTTCAATCAGAACAAAGCCGGCGACCTGATTTCGCGGCTCAATAACGACACCGACAAATTGAATCAGTTCGTCTCGCAGGCATTGATGCAGTTTGTCGGGAGCACGTTTTTGATCACCGGCGCGGGAATCTTTCTTGTCAGCCTGCAATTGCGGCTGGGCAGCGCGGCGCTGCTGCCGGCGCTCGGAGTTGTGCTCATCACGCGCGGCACCGGCGCATGGATCAAGCGGCGGAATCTCGCGAGCCTGCAGGCCCTCGGCGGTATGAGCTCCGAGGTGCAGGAAAACCTGACGAACTTCAAGGTGATCGTAGCGTTCAATCGCGTGGACTACTTCCGCACGAAGTTCAAGGCGGCAAATGAACGCAATTTCCGTTCGTCCGTTTCCGCCGGCTACGCCAACAACATCTTCATGCCGTTGTATGGGCTGGCGTCGCATCTGGCGCAACTGCTCGTGGTGGTCTATGGAATTTATCTGATCCAGACGGGCCACATCACAGCGGGGCTGCTCATCGGGTTCCTGCTGTATGTGAATAACTTTTACAGCCCGATGCGGCAGCTCGCCACGGTGTGGTCATCATTCCAGCAGGCGATGGCCGGGCTCGATCGCATCCACGAGGTGCTCTCGCTCGAATCGAACCTGCCCGTCGTCGCCGCGCCTCCTGTCCTGTCCGAGTCGGTGCTGTCGTTCCGCGGCGTGTGGTTCCAGTATCCGGATGGCAAGGAGGTTCTGCGCGACGTCAGCTTTGAAATGGAACGCGGCAAGGCCTACGCCCTCGTCGGGCCGACCGGCGGCGGCAAGACGACGACCGCGAACCTGATGGCCCGGCTGTACGATCCGACGCGGGGCTCGATTGTTTTGGACGGCCGCGATATACGCACCTATACGCCAGACGAACGAGCGCAGAAGATCGGGTTCATTCTGCAGGACGCTTTCCTCTTCGGTGGAACCGTCCGCGACAACATCCTCTACGGCAACGAAACTTACAGAAATCACACCAGCGAGCAATTGGCTGCCGTGCTGGCCGAAGCCGGGCTCTCGACGCTTGTCTCCCGCTTTTCCGAAGGGCTCGACACCAAAGTCACCACCAGCGGCAACAGCATCAGCCTGGGCCAGAAGCAAATCATCGCCTTCATACGCGCGGCGCTGCGCAAGCCCGAACTGCTGATCCTCGACGAAGCCACGGCGAACATCGACACCGTAACGGAGGAACTGCTGCAGGAGATCCTCGACAAACTGCCGGCATCGACAACGCGCGTCATCATCGCGCACCGCCTGAACACGATTTCGAATGTCGACCAGATCTTCTTCGTGAACTCCGGTGAGATTACGCTCGCGGGCTCGATGGAGCACGCGGTCGATCTGTTGCTCCACGAAAAACGCGCGAGTTGAGCCGGGCCGCGCTCAGACGGATTGCGCTAATGACGTCGAACCCTTGCACATCATCAGCACGGATGCTCCGAGTTCGAGAAATTCGCTGAGCTGAAATGGCTTCTGCCGGTACACCGCGCCCAAAGCCGCGATCTTGTTTTTTTGTTCCGGGCTCGCCAGACCGCTCAGGACCACCACGTGGACGTGCGCCAGCGCAGGTGTCTTGCGAATAGCCTCCAGCACGGCAAGACCATCGAACTGCGGCAGATGCAGGTCCAGGAGGATCACGCAGGGGTCAGGCCCGTGCTCGCTCCCGGTCTGGTCTTGGACAAACCGCAATGCGTCCTGCCCATTGCGCAGGACCTCCAGATGATAGTTTTCCTTTTGCGCATCGAGAGCCATTCGCAGCAGATTAATGTCCGCGGCGTTATCGTCGACTACAAGAATTCTTGCTGTGCTCATGGCGCCTCCGGGTGTTCTGTAGCACGTTTGAGTCCAGGGGAAGTCTACTGGAGAATGTGAAGCAGGCGATCCAGTGGGGGAACCGGCAGACTGCCTTGTGTAGTGCCTCCCGGCGCGATGGTTTTCAGTGCGCGCTCGAGAGACACTCCGGTGTTTGTGAGTGCGCGATCGAACAGCCGCGCCACCTCGCGGACTTGCGCTCCCGTTTCGTGTGTGAATTCGAGGCGAAAATGCCCGATGCCGGCCGCGCGCCAAATATCCAGATACGCGCTGGCTTCCTGCGCCTCCGCGCCAAAGACCGTGTTGCGGCACCCGACATCGGCCATTACAGGATGGGACCGTCCCACACGATCGCGTAATTGCACGTGGTGCTTTTCACAGGGACGGCCGCAGTCCTTGTAGCTCGTACCCGTCGACATGAAGCGGCAGAAGACGCAGTGCTCGGTGTGGAATACCGGCAGGTGCTGGTAAGCAATGGCCTCGATGTTCTCACCACCGGTGTCGCGCGCGAGTTGCGCGATCTGCGCGGCATTCAGGTCATGAGTGGGAGTGATGCGCGCCACGCGCTTCAGATACTCGGCCGCTGCGATCGAGTTGGCGGCGTTCAGACTGAAGTCGCCGATGAGCGGACAATGCTCCTTGCCTCCGAGAGCCTCGAGGATCCCGGTGGAGCGTACCAGAATCTCGCAGTCGAGGCTGACGAGGAAGTTGACGATCCGCGCCTCTCCCGGCTTCAACACACGGGGACTGGCGGCCCGCGCGACAATTCCGCTGTCTTTGACGCGCTGGATCGACGGCCGCAAGCCATAGAGATCGAGATAGTCGAGTGTGATGCTCGCGGGGCGGGCTGCGATTGCGGCGTCCAGTTGTTCCGCGGTCCGCACCAGCAGATGCAGTTCAGGAGTATGTGGCGCGGGCGATCTTGCCGGCAGCGGCCTTTCCGCAATCTGAACCGGATTCACCCTCGGCTGCCGCTCACTTTGCAGCACTTGCAGCTTCTCGACTGCTTCGCGCCGCAGTTGATTCAGCAGCGAAACGGGCGCAAACGGCTCGCCTTCCAGCTCCAGAGTTAATTCCCCGAGTTCGTAAGCCGTTCCACCAAGCCGTCCGAATTGCTCCCGCAAACTCTGAATGGATAGCGCCCGGTTCTGCGCTTTCCCCAGGACTTCCTCCGCGATCACAACGGCGCGCGCGCTGCCCACGGTCCACTCCGCCTGCAACTCTTCACCCTCGCGGGCCTTCACCTTCACGTCGACCATCTGCCTTCGCACCGGAGCGGCCGCGCCGGTAAACGGCCTGGCCGCCCGCGCGATTTCCGGATCCTCCGTTCGCCAGACCAGATCTCCTGCGCGAATGCGGTCGAAACGGACCGCTCGATTCCCGAAGCGCAAAACAGCTTGGCCCGCGTGGCGCGCGATTTCGTAAATCCGGCCGCCTTCCTCGTCCTCACCCGGACTTCGCCAGTCTGCCGCATCGAACACCAGTCCATCGCCCGTTTTCAGAGGCGAAACAGAATCCGCGCCGGAAAGCTCCACGGCAACGCTCTCCGAATCGACCCTCGCGACGCGACCCATCAGCACGCCGCGATGGCGCGGCGCGCGCCCCTTCACGACCGCCTGATGATCGGTTCCGGTGACAAAGTAAGGACCGAGCCCGCGCGAATACACCTGCTCCAGTCGGAGCTCATCCACACGGCTCAACTGGACTGCCGCACCGGTCCATGCCTCATCGACGGCCTTCCGGTAAGCTCGCGTCGTGAGCGCGACGTAATCGGCGTCCTTGTAGCGGCCTTCGATTTTCAAAGCAGACGCGCCGGACGCGATGATCTCGGGAATCTCCCGCAGAGTATACAGATCGCCTGGCGACAACAGGTAGCGCGCGTCTCCGAGGGGCTTCTGCTCGCCATCGACCATCAGATCGTACGGCAGCCGGCAGGCCTGCGCGCACTGGCCCCGATTGGCGCTGCGTCCGCCCCAGGCTTCCGATGAGAAGCACTGCCCGGAATAAGCGACGCACAGAGCGCCATGCACGAAAATTTCGAGGGGACACCCGGTCTGGTCGCGGATTGTCTTCACTTCAGCGAGCGACAACTCTCGCGCGAGAGTCACGCGATCTGCCCCGAAGCTGCGGGCGAACCGCACACCGTCCGCGTCGGTGATGCTCATCTGGGTGCTGGCATGAAGCTCGACATCGGGCGCGATATCGCGCATGAGCCGCAATATCCCGAGGTCCTGAATAATGAGAGCATCGGCTCCGGCGCCAACAATGCGGGCGCCGAGGCGGGCGGCTTCCTCGATCTCGTTCTCGAAGATCAGCGTGTTGAACGTAACGTAGCCCCGCACGCCGCGCCGGTGCAGCGTGCGCATCGCTTCCGGCAGTTCGTCGAGTTCGAACCCCACCTTGGCCCGGGCGGTGAACTGCTTGAGGCCGAAATAGACCGCATCCGCGCCGGCTTCGATGGCGGCACGCAATTGTGGCCAGTATCCGGCTGGGCTCATGACTTCAGGTTTGCGGGGAGACTGCGGCAAGGTGGATCTCTTATCAGCGTAGCGCGGGGTGAGCAATCCTGTTGCGCGACCGTGGGATCACCGGAGGCTGTAGTGCCGGTGGATTGCGGCCGGTCGTCAATACATCCAATTCCTGCTACTCTCCACCGCGGCCTGAAGCACTCAGCTGGTAAAGCCCGTCGACCTCCGCCTTGAAGTTCTCCAGTACCTGCTTGCGCCGGACCTTCATCGTCGCCGTCACCTCGCCATGCTCGATCGTGAACTCGCGCGGCAGAATCCGGAATCGCTTGATCTGCTCGAAGGGAGCCAGTTGCTTATTGATGCGCGCCACGATCTTCTGCACTTCCGCCTGCACCTCCGGTGCTTCGTGGTGTGGGATGCCAGGATCGTGCTTGCCCCGCACCGACTCCGCGATCGGCGGGTGGATCGTAAACAGCGCCACCAGATGCGGGAGCTTATCGCCCACCAGCACGACTTGGCTAATTAGTGGCTCGAACTTGAACATCGTCTCGACACGCGACGGAAAAATCTTTTTCCCGTTGGACGAAACGATCAGTTCCTTCTTGCGGCCCGTGATGTAGATGTAGCCGTCGGAATCGATCGTGCCGACATCGCCGGTATGCAGCCAGCCGCCGCGCAGGACCTCTGCCGTCGCGTCCGGATCTTTGTAATATCCGCTCGACAGCGTCGCGCCGCGAATCAGCAACTCGCCCTCATCACCGATCCTGAACTCGACGCCGCCCAGCGCCTTTCCAATACTCCCCGGCTTGGGCGCGTCGAGAGGATTCAGCGCCGCGACACCGCCCTCCGTAAGTCCGTAACCTTCAATCAGCGGCATGCCGACGGCTTCGTAAAACTCCGCCAGATCCGGACCCAGCGGCGCCGCGCCCGACGCCGCTACCTTCAGGCGGCCTCCAAAACGATCGCGTATTTTGCCGAAGATCACCCGATGCGCCATCCCCAGCGGCACACGGATACGCCACGGCACAGCCTCACCTTTGCGTTTGTGCCGCGCCGCCGCGAGTCCGAGGCCGAGCGCGCTGAAAAAGGCTTTTTGGGCAAACACCGGCTTCTTCAGGATCTCCGTCCGGATGCTTGTGTAAACCCGCTCCCATACGCGCGGCGGCGCGAGAAAAAACGTCGGACGTACGGCCTTGATCTCATGCTGCAGTTTGAGCAGGCTTTCGGCAAACGAAACCGCGCTCCCGCTCAGGATCGGCAGAATCTCCACCACCACCCGTTGCGCGATATGGGCGGACGGCAGAAACGCGATCGTGATGTCGTCCGTCGTCAGCGGCAGCACCGCCGGACCCATGTGGACGTTAGCGACAATCGCTCCATGCGTCACCATCACCATCTTCGGTTCGCCGGTCGCGCCCGACGTGAGATAGAGGATCGCGTTGTCCTCAGGCTTTACGTCGGCTGTCTCGAACCCGCTCTCGCGCCCCAGCGTGCGCAACACATCCAGCGAGAGCGCGCCCTCTGCTTCCCCGGTGAGCAGAATGAAATGTGCAACCGGCGCGTCCTTCAAACGCGCGAGCATCTTCGGGTCTTCCACGAACAGCGCCCGCGCGTCGGCCATCGCGATTGTGCGTTTCAACTCCTCGGGCGGGTAGCTCGGGTAGAGCGCCGCCGCCACCGAGCCATTCATCAGGATTCCCTGATCGGCGAGATAGAATTCGGCGCGCGTTTCCGAACAAAGTGCGACGTGATCGCCCTTTCGCAATCCCAGCGCGCGCAGCCCGGCCGCGATGTCCGCCGCCGCCTCCAGGTATTGGCGCCAGGTCCACGTATGGACGTCTTTGCCTGCGGGTTGCCGCAGCGCGAGTTTGCCGCCGAATTGCGCGCCGGCATTGCGTAGAAGCTCGGGAACAGTTGTCGCAGTCATGTTGTTGGTTGGGTTTACGCTCTCGCCGGCGCCATCGATTCGCCGGCCAGTTCGGCGACCTGCTCCTGCAGCATCTCATTCAGCCGTCCGCGATCGTGCAGCGTCATTTGTGAGGTATCGATCGGATCCCCGATATTAATTTCGATCTCGCCCGGACGCAGAAGCCATGAATGCATCGGCAACACACCTCGTGCATTCACCAGCCCGACCGGAACCACTGGCACCCCGGCTTTGATCGCGATGTAGGCCGCGCCTTCACGGAATGGGCGCATGCCGGACTCTGTGCGACCGCCTTCCGGAAAAAGCAGCACCGAAATATGCCGCTCCCGGATCAACTTCGCGCCCTCGGCCATCGACTTGAGGGATGCCCGCGCATCGCCTCGCAACACGGGCAAATGCCCGGCTCTGTGCAGATGCCATCCCATTACAGGGATCGAAAACAGCCCCTTCTTCGCGAAGAAGCGGATCTCGAGCGGAAGCGCGGTGTAGAGCGACGGGATATCCATATAGCTGGAATGGTTCGCAACGACGACATAGCTCGCGTTCAGATCAAGCTTATCCGCCCCACGCACTTTTGCCCGCACGAAAGCAACCGCCAGGAGCATCCGTCCCCACCGCCGGGCGAGGCGATGCTGGGCGCGTCCGTTACGGTCCCAAAGCGAGCAAATGAGGGAAATCAGGCCCATCGCGATCGTCAGAAATACGACCGCCGGGGCGGAAAACAGAGTTGAGCGGAGCTTCCACACAGTTTGTAGAAATTAAAACCAGTTAGTCCAGGCTGAAAGGTGAACCTCTATTATCGCTGGCGGGCGTCATGTAGACTAACGGATTAAGCGCACAGGCGAAGTCCGTTGTGCGCCACACGGAAAAGGAGTTACCCAACCCACGATGCAGAAATCACTCACGATGTTCTTCGCCGGCGCCATCGCCCTCGCCGGAACCAGCCTCTACGCGCAGAAGGGCGATGCCGCCAAAGGCAAGGAAGTCTTCGAACAGTGCAGCGTCTGCCACAACTCGGACAGCACGGAAACGAAGATGGGCCCGGGATTCAAGGGTGAATTCAAGAAAAAGACCATGACGACCACCGGCAAGCCGGTTACCGACGCTAATATCCTGCAAAAGATCAACGAAGGCGGCAACGGCATGCCGGCCTACAAAGACATCCTTTCGGATCAGGAAAAGGCCAACGTCATCGCGTATCTGAAGACCCTGTAATCACACTGCGAGTTTACGCCGCCCTCTCGAGTCACACGGTGGCTTGAGGGGGCGTGCTGTTTTTGAGAAGCATCGTGCCAGAACCCGCGGCGGATGAATTCAGCACGGCTCCGTTTGGCGGGCCGGCGCGATCCGGTCAATCGCTTCCAGGGTCGACCTCTCGAATCGCACAAAAACTTGCGGCATACGCAGTCTACTGCGCCGGCGTATTCTCTCGCAGGAATTTCGCAATCTCCTCGATCTCTGACTCGGTGAGCCGGAAATCGCCCGCTCCAATTACCCCATCTACCTGCTTCGCCGATCGCAGTCCGACGATCGCACCGGTCACCTCCGGACGCCGTAAGACCCAGGCCAGCGCGACTTCACCGGGCGTGCGCCCATGCCGATTCCCGATCTCCCGCATGCGCTCGACGAGGTTCAGGTTCCGCGTCAAAAGAGGCTCTTTGAAGTTCACTGTCCGCTGCCGGAAATCATCCTCCGGCATCTCCTGAATGCGTTGCCGCGTCATCGCGCCAGTCAGCAGTCCCGATTTCATCGGCGAATACACGATCACCCCGATGTTGTGCTGCGCGCAGTAAGGCAGAATTTCCGCCTCGACATCGGGCGACAGAATCGAATATGGCGGCTGCAGCGACGTAATTGGCGCGATCGCGCGCGCCCGGTCCATCTGCGCCGGCTTGAAGTTCGACACCCCGATCCAGCGCACCTTGCCTTCCTTTTGCAACTCCGCGACGGCCGCCCAGCCCTCTTCAATCTCGGGATCCGGGTCGGGCCAGTGAATCTGGTAGAGATCGATCACATCGATTCCCATGCGCCGCAGGCTGTTCTCGCACTCTTTGCGGATCGACTCCCGCTTCATCGTGCGCGTGACTTCCTTCTTCGGATCATTCGGATCCCACACCAGCGTGCACTTGGTGAATATGTAGGGCTTGTTCGATCGGCCCTGTAGCGCCCGGCCGACCACTTCCTCGGAATGGCCGAGTCCGTAGACCGCCGCTGTGTCGATCCAGTTGATGCCGCGATCGAGCGCCGCGTGTATCGCCGCGACCGAATCGGCATCGTCCTGCGGACCCCATGAAAATTGCAGTCCGCCGCCGCCGATCGCCCAGGCGCCCACGCCGAGCGGAGTAATTTTCAGGTCACTGTTTCCGAGTTGTCTCGTCTGCATGTGTCTGTATTAGTGAAGCACAACGAGCGGCTCGGCTGGTGCCTGCACTCAATCGTCGCCGTGCCGGTCGTCCCCATGGTGATCGTCGCCTCCATGTCCATCGGGGAAATTCGATTCCAGAACCATCTTTCCGGTTGCGACAGCGCTTGTCAGAATACCGACACCCTCTTGCGTCGGCCCCGGCATGTTCAATCCAACGAACATCTCCGTCGACGAGATCACCGACCCATGAATTCCATAAGGAGCGCCCGCGATCGTGTAATTCAGGTCGAACGTGCAGTCGGACGCCACCGTGTATGTCCCCACGGCCGTCTCCGCGCTGATGCTTCCGTTGTTGCTGCTGATCAGCGAACCCGTCAAGCCGCCGCTGCCGTTCAGCACCATCTGGCCAAGCTGCCGGTAAGGCGTGCCTGATCCGAGCGGCGGCAGATTCCGGAACCCGTTGATCTCGATTCGCCATGTGCCGTCGATATCCTTCGTCGAACACCTGCCGGACTGCCGCTGGCGCGCGAATCCAACCACCGTGGTATTCGGCGGCACCGTCTGCGGACTGTCGCTGTTGGTCAGGATGAATGTGACGTCATCTCCGCCTTCCGCGACCTGACCCTTGAACGTGATTCCTGTGTTGACGGGCTGCGGCACCGCGATATGGAAGTTGACAGTGCAATCGCTGTTTACCGAGTAGGTGCCGCTGAACGATTCCAGTCCGAAATTGATGCCGTTGTAGAGCGCCAGCGTCGAGAAGTGCACGCCGCCGCGGCCATCGGCTGTCATGGTTCCGACCCGGCTGAATGGTCCCGATATCGGGGAGGTCCCGAGCACCAGGCCGTTGGCGAGGAAGGCGTAATTGCCGGAAATATCGTGAGTGGTGCAGAAGGGTTTCGCTCCGAGCGCGGCGCAGAGCGTCAGGAACACGATCGCGGTTCGCATGTTTGTCTCCTCAGTCTTTTCAAATAGAAATCATTCCGCGGTACCAATACACCTCATTCCATTTAGCGGGAAAGAATCCGTGCGCGACAGACCTTAACGCAATGTTTTGTAAAGTTTAGAACGTTTGGCGCGAGTTCAGTCAGGCAATGGAGGAGTTCGTTAAAAGTCTATAGGAACTAAACCATAACGCCCGGCCTGTCGGCCGCGCGAGCACCTCCGGATAGCCGCCGTGCAGCAGGCTGACGCGATCCGTCTCGGTAAGACTGAAGGGAAGAAGTTGCAGGATCGCGGCCCGGCCTGCCATCGACTCGGTCACCCCTTTCATCAGAGGCGCCTCCTGGGATCCCGTAAGAAGCCACTGCCCCATGGTTCGCGAAAGAGAGCCACGCGATGTCTCATCGATTCTCGTGCGGATATAAGGAAGCAAATCCGGACTGTTTTGAATTTCGTCGATGATCACCGGCAATCGGACCTCATCGAGCAACGAGCGTGGATCTGAGCGGGCGCGGGCCAATACGTCAGGATCTTCCAGCAGAAGATAACTTGCTTTCGGAAATAACTGCCGCAGAAGAGTCGTCTTGCCGGCGCGCCGGGGACCCGTCAGGAGCACGGCGGGAAAGTGACGGGCGGCATCCTGGAGTGTTCTGCGCAACTCGCGCAGAATCAATCGCATATGTAAATTTTTAAACTGCAACTTTAAATTTCTCAAAACTTTCTCGGATCACATTCACTTGGTTTTCAGCCTTGCCATGCGCCGCAAAATCTGCCAAAGTAGAGTTGCGAATGGCGAACAAAAGGAGAATATGGCTGCCGCCGCAATCCAACTGAGAGCCGAACTCCGCAGCCGCTTCGATGTTCCCTTCGAAGCCGGTAAACGGCGGGAGAAAAAGCAGATACCGACCGGCATCCCAGCCATCGACCGGCTGACTCAAGGCGGTATTCCCATTGGCGCCCTGACTGAAATCTGCGGGGCGGAATCCACCGGACGCACCACCCTCATCTTCGCCCTCCTCGCCCACGCCACGCGGCGCGGCTATTGCTGCGCCTGGATCGATACCGCGGGTGCGTTCGACCCCGCCTCCGCTGTCGAAGCCGGCGTTGACCTCGCCCGTGTCCTTTGGGTGAACTGCGGCGGCAATGCCCAGCATGCTCTCAAGTCCACCGATCTGCTGATTCAAGGCGGCGGATTCGGGCTCGTCGTCCTCGATATGGCCGATACCCCGGACGCCATCGAGCGCCGCATCCCGCTGGCTTCCTGGTTCCGGTTGCGCCACGCCGCCGAGCGGACCGGCGCCGCCCTGGTCGCCATCGCGCGCCAGGTCAATGCGCGTTCCTGCTCCGAGCTGCAGATCGAGATGAGCGCGAAAAAGCCGTTGTGGATTGGCAAACTCCTGCATGGTTTGCTGGCTCAGGCCATGAGCCGCAAACACTATCGCTGCGATACCGCGGAATTTTCGGCGGTCAGGTGAACGATGTTATTCGCTTGTATCCACGCCCCCGGAAATCTTGCGCTCGCCGTCGAGTGCGCCCGCGGCTTCTCTCCATATATCGAAGAGGACCCGCCCGATACCGTCGTCTTCGATGTCCGCGGTCTGGAGTCCCTCTACGGACCGCCCGGCCAACTGGCGCGCGAAATCGATCGCCGTATTGGGGTCAAAGCCTCGATCGCAATCGCCGCCAATCCGGACGCCGCGATTTATGCCGCTCATGGCTTCCCGGGTGTTACCGTGGTCGCGCCGGGCAGGGAAGCCGAGACCCTCGCCCCCCTGCCTGTGAATCTTCTCCGTGAGGCATCCAGCCAGACGGCGGAACTGCTGCATCTCTGGGGCGTCCGGACCTTCGCCGAGTTCGCGCAACTGCCGCCGGCTGGAGTCGCGGCGCGCATCGGCGACGAGGGCGTCCTGCTGCAGCGCCTCGCGCGCGGCGAGAGCCACAGGCAGCTTCGCCCCATCGTTGACCCGCTGGAATTTCAGGAAGAGATCGAGCTCGACGGTTTTTTGAACGACGTTGTCGAATCCATCGAGCCTCTGGCATTCCTCGTGTCGCGTTTGTTGAACGAAGTCTGCGCACGGCTTGCGGCGCACTCGCTCGCGACGAACGAAATCCATCTGCGGCTCTTATTGGAACGCGCCCCCGACCACACCGTCACTCTGAAACTGCCGGTGCCCATGCTCGACGCGAGGGCATTTCTCAAGATGCTGCACCTCGATTTAAACGCGCGCCCCCCGGCCGCACCGGTTTTAAAAGTCTCACTTAAAGCCGAGCCGGTGAAGCCGCGCCGCACGCAGCATGGTCTGTTTGTCCCGTCATCGCCGGAGCCGGAAAAGCTGGAACTCACCATCGCCCGGCTGCGCCACCTTGTTGGCGAAGGACATGTTGGCTCCCCCGAACTACTGAACACCCACCGGCCCGACAGCTTCCGCATGCATAGCCTTGCCCCAGACTCCCGCCGCGCTGGCAATCTCGCAATCGCCGGACTGCCTCTGCCCGCCCCGCCCCGCCTCTGCCTTCGCCGCTTCCGCCCACCGCGCCTCGCCCAGGTGATCGTTGTCAATCACCAACCCGTCCGCATCGCTTCGCAATCCATCAGCGGGCGCATCGTCATGGCAAAAGGCCCCTGGCGGACCTCCGGCGAATGGTGGGAGCGCGACCCCTGGAATCGCGATGAATGGGATGTCGCCCTCGAATCCGGCGCTATCTACCGCCTTTTTCAGGATGTCCGCGCCGGCGGACGCTGGTTCATCGAAGGCAGCTACGATTAATTCTCCGAAGCCTTCTCCGCCGTGTCCACCACCAGCACATCGACTGAATCCCGCGCCGGCTCCAGCTTCAACCCAAGCTGATCCTTCACCGCATCCAGAATCGCGCGATTCAGGTCATCGTTATTCTTCGCATCCTGCGTGTAGATGAGGATGTCGTAGTCGATGTCGCCTTTCAAATCCAGCTTGTTCAGCACGGGACGGTCGGCCGAGACCCCGACAAGCTTCACGAAGTCTCCGATCGGCTCCTTCGTCGCTTTGCTGCGGAGCATGTTGCCTTCCGCCTGCGAGAGTTTCCAGCTAAACGTCTCGTTCGGACCGGCCTGCTTCAAGCCGATATTCTTCTTTGCCGCCACCAGATGATAGACGGGCATTTCGCGCCCCTCGTGGTGCAGTTTCAATTGAAAGCGATCGGCCAGGAGCGCCTGCAGCATGGGACGGGCCTGATCCTGCGTCGGCGCCGTCTCCCCTTCCGTCTTGGCTGTAACGGTGTAAATGACGCTGTCCGCCCATTCCGGCTCGCCCGAGACCTGATACGTCCAGACGTCGTATGCCGCCATGATCAGCGACTTCAGCGTGCCCCGTATGGCGACGCGATTCCCCGCAATCTGAAACGGCTTGTCCCCGTTTCCGACAAAGGAGAGATTTTGTCCTTTTTCCTGGATGTCGAGCGGCTTCACGGAAGCCACTTCGAATTCCGCCCGGGATTTGACTGTCTGCGCCGGACTGATCGTTGCGATACAAACAATCAGGGCGATGCAAGCAATCAGGCAAGCCGTCACGCCGAGTCGTCTCATCCGGACCTCCTGCATCGAAATTGTATACGCGAGAGTCGCGATCCGGTTAGTCGGGAATGCGATGGGCCCCCGCGTTATACTGGCAGCAACCGGTCGACTCGAAGCGGGAGTAACTCAATGGTAGAGTCACAGCCTTCCAAGCTGTTGGTTGCGAGTTCGATTCTCGTCTCCCGCTCCAAAGAATCATAAGCTTACCGTCGACCTCAGCGGTCACCCAAAACCGGCCAAGGGTGGTCACCTGAAAACCGGCCAATGAGAACGTAGTCCAGGACATTGACTCAGGCGGAGGAAATAGGCTCCGTCAATGTGAGCTGCGGGCCGCCGGGATTCCGGTAGGTTCACCGGGTGGCTGGGGCCGGCGAAAAGCAAATCCGGCCAATGAGGTGACCACCGAACCCGCGGGGGCAAAACCGGCCAATGGCAGGGAGGTGACCACCGACTCCGCCGCCGGAAAATCCACCGCCGTCATCACTGCAAGCACCAGCGAGCCATACCGCGAACTGATTGAGGCGGCGCTGTTGAAAGGCCGCAACGCCATATCCATCTGGCAGGAACTGGTGGACCGGCATGGTTTCTCCGGCGCCTACGAAAGCGTCAAGCGTTCTTCCCACTGGTCGAGGTAAGACTGAGCGGCCTCCAGACTCGTTGGGCCGACACGCGCATTCATGGCGCCACCAAACGCCAGGTAGCCGCCATGTTCGCCGAAGAAAAGCCCGCGCTGCAGCCGCTGCCGCTGGAGCCGTTTCGCTATTACCAGTACGGCGAGAGAACCGTGCATCTGGACGGATGCGTGGAAGTCGAAGCGGCTTATTATGGCGCGCCGCCGGGCTGGATTGGCCGCCTCGTCGCTGTGCAGTCGGACGCTCAGCGCATTCGTCTGCTCGATCCCCGAACCGGCGACTTGCTACGCGAACATCTCCGCCAGGCACGCGGTCGCCATCGCATCAAAGACGAACGAGGATCGCCCGCGGCGCACGCCGCTCGGAATCGTGCAACTGCTGGCGCGCGCTGCGCAGGCCGGACCGCACATCGGCGAGTTCGCCGAAGCGTTGTATCAGCGGCAGAGCGAAGCCGCCGTGCGCCGCATTCAGGGTCTTCTGTCATTCATCCGGAAGTACGGCGCGGCGCGCGTGGACAACGCCTGCGCCGCCGCTGTAGAACTGGAAGCGTACGACTACCGCTTCGTGCGCCGCTATCTGGAGCGCACCTCCGATCCGCCGGCGAGCCTGCGCCAGGTCGATCCGCTCATCCGTCAACTCACGCTCTATCGCGATCTCATTGAACAACGCACGCAGCAAACCAATCAGGAGCAACACTCATGAACGTCACCGAAATACAAAGCGCTCTCCGACAACTCCGGCTCGGCGGCATGGCCGCCGTTCTGGAATACGTGCCCACAGGCGAAGCACACTGGTCAGCCTGATCCTGGATAAGATTGACCCTTCCTCGTTGCTTCTGGTCGATCAGGCACAGGCCGAACCCATGGCGCCCATTGATCTGATCTCCTGTCTGATCTCCGATGAACTCACGCGCCGCGGCGATCGGCTGCTGGAACGCCGCCGCAAACAGGCCGGCTTTCGTGACGCCAACCGCACGCTGGACGCTTTCGACTTCACCTTCAACCCGAAGATGAATCGTAGTCTGGTTTTCGATCTGGCCACGTGCGGTTTCATTGCCCGGCGCGAAGATGCTCTGTTTCTCGGCCCCGGCGGCACGGGTAAGAGTCCTCTGGCTCAGGCTATCGGCCAGTGCGCCATTCTGCAGGGTTATCGCGTAATCTATCGCGAAGCTCACGTGCTGCTGGAGGAACTCGCCGACGCCGTCGCCGAAGGCCGCCGCAAGCCACATATCGAATCTCTGGCCACCGTGCCGCTGTTGGTTATCGACGACTTAGGTATGCGCAAGCTGCCGCTCACGGCTGCCGAAGATCTGCTGGAGATCGTGATGCGCCGCTATGAGCGCGCCAGCACTCTGCTGACATCGAATCGTCCGGTGGAAGACTGGGGCAAGCTGCTCGGCGATACCGCGGCGGTCAGCTCGATGCTCGACCGGCTGCTGCACCACGGCCATGTTCTCAAGTGCGGCCCGCGCAGCTGGCGCACCAAAGCCGTCACCGCGAGCGCAGCGTGAACACCGGCCATTCCGCCTGCGGCGCAAGAAGTGGATCGCCCCTTTCCCGTTTCCCCCTCCGGGGGAAAGCCGGGGCGGGCGGGTTCCCCCCACGCCGCGAAAATCGCGGCTCCCCCCACAAGAGGGCTCCGCCCCCTTGTGCATCCCCCGTCGGCGTCCGATGATTCCCGCGGTTTGCAGTTCAGGCTTGCCCTGACCTCGCTGTCAGGGTAAAAATATGGCTTGTCCTGGCTCGTTCTCATTGGCCAGGTTTTCCAAGTGACCACGATTGGCCGGTTTTGGGGTGACCACCGAAGGCCGGACAGCAGTGATATATGGGCGAGTAATCAACAGATCGGGGCGCACCTCGCATAAGCGGTCTACAGCACCGCCGAGTTCAACTGCCGTCAGCACCTTTTACACGCCCCGACCCGTTGCCGCCCCACCGCTGCTCAGGCGGGGAAAGGTTCAGATGATGGCGCCGAGGGCGACCCATGCAGCATATCGGAGGCGTTTCTGCACGGCCATTTGCGCCAGGCCCAATCGCCATTCTTCCCTCCCAACGAACGCGTGCTCCACGTTGATACCTGAAGCGTATAGAGCGCTACGTAGATGGAGAACAGCTCATGCCGCTTTGTCGGCGAGCTATTTTACTGAGCGGGCGCGTCGCCGCGCATGCCGTCAGACTCTTTCGGCATTGGGTGAAACGGCAAACATCTCTGCTGACTGTCCGTACAGAACGGGGGCAGTGTGTTCACGTCGAGTGGCGCACCAAGATACACATGGCGTATAACTGCCTCATCATATGGCTCAGCTCGCGCACCCGTTCGAATCAGCTCGCCGATCTGCAGAATTTGCAGCAGCTTGAAATAGCCCATGACGGTTGCCGTCGCGCCTCCGGGTGCGAAATTGTGCCGCAGGCCGAGCGCATGACCCACTTCGTGCGCCACGATATATCTCAGATGATCGTTCTGCTGTTCGAGATCCCCATCCATCATTAACTCGGGCAAGACGAAGATGTTCGCATGTAGAATCTGTCCCGTCAGCGGGTCACTCTGGATATATGAGGTGGACGCGAAGGCACCGGACGGCACCCACTGAATGACGTTGTACTCCGGACTCGGCGCCCGGACTGAGGGAGGCGCATCGATCACCCGAATGACGGATCGACCAAACGCGCGGTTCCAATACAACACGCCATCGCGCACGCCGGCACGATAACGCCCGGGGATAGCAGCAGACAGTGCGAACACGACAGGCTCGTGAACGTCGAACTTCGTTGCATACAGAACCCACCGGCCCGAACGCCACTGCGGGTACGTCTCGTAGAATCCAAACCGTCGCAGATTCTTCATCTCAAACGGGCGGAAGTCGGGAGACGGATTGTACAGACTTAGATAGTAGTGAACAACGATCCGATGACCGTCTTCGGTTCGGGCTTCCTGATCGAAAACCAGCATGGCATCGTGATACGACAAGGACATGACCTTCCGATCAAAGAGCTTGAATGTTGTCTGATCGTGTCTGTCGATCCGCCCGTAATAGTCTTCTCCAGTGCGGTCCTCCTCGACGTAAACCGTGTCGAACGCTTCATTCAGGTCGACATCAAGGGTGGCTGCAGCCTCCTTGCGGATGGGAATAGTAGCCAGGACGTGAGCGGGAGAGCCGTCTCGCGCATCGGAAACGTCGATCATGTGGAGGGCCGCTTCAGCTCGCTGGAACATAACGATTCGGCTGCGGCTCGTTTGGAATTCCTGCGGCCCGCTCTGCTGTTCGTAACTGATCTGCAGAAGGAATCGATCCTCCAGTTCAGCTTTCTTTAGGGTGGCGGCCTTCAGCGGGACAGCTTGTCCGCCTGCTAGACTGATCGCAATCAGGAGCCCTGCCAGAGGTAGGTGCAGCAATCGCATGGCCGAGTGTCCAGCCTCCCGATACCATTTTATCGACCGTGCCGTGGCTGAATCGAATTAGCGGCGAGGCGTGCCGCAGAATACGCCAATCTGCCTCCTTTGAACGGGCCTCCCCCGCGGCGGCGCACGGCGAAACCAGGCCGTAATGCGAGTCCCGTGCTTTCTTTCGCGCCCCGGTGCGACTCAGCGCGTGAGCATGGCTGAAACACACTTCGGCTACAAGCAACGAAGTCACTAAAAAGGGATCCGGAGTCCCTGCGCCTTATCGAGATTACTTATGCACGATTCACACTGCCGGTGCGAATCCGCCGGAAGCTTGCCGATCGTGAAGGCTCAAAATTGAAACGCCTGTTCTATCCGCAGACTTCACGGGCGAAGTAATTTTGTCGTCAGCGGCTAAACGCACGCCGGGCCTCGCTCGCGATACCTTCACCAGCGCCGCCCACGATAGAAGTACGCGAATGATGAAAAAATCAGGGTTTAGTCAAGAAAACCCGCCAGTCCACCGATACAAGGACGTGCTCATGTGCATCGTCGCCGCAGTATTCGCAGTTCAGGCGCTGGCAACGCTTGCGATGATCCTCTGGGCCTGATTCCGCGTCCAAGGAAAAGCCGGGCGACAAGGAGGCGGGAGAGCGCGCGTCAATCGCTCGATGTCGTGGCCGACGGATGGGGAGTGAACGGCCGGGCTATGCGGCCGGCGCTGTCTTTCGGGGCCTGCCTCGACGCTTAAGGCAACCCTATCTCGGATATCTGGAAGTGCTGCTGAGCGCGGAACTGGAGGAACGTGAGCGCAATGTGGTCCAGCGGCGCATTCGGGATGCTCATCTGCCACGGCTGAAGACGCTCGAAGACTTCGACGTCTCGCAGTCGCCGAAAGTCCCGGCCACGCAGATCCACGAACTGGCGCAGGTGGTTATCGGGATCGGGCCGAACCGGTGATTTCCATCGGCGACAGCGGAACGGGCAAGACGCATTTGCTAACAGGTCTTCGCGTGGCGGCGTGCCGGCAGAAGCGACGCGTGCGATTCGCGACCGCGGCGGTGCTGGTGAATGAGCTGGTCGAAGGCAAACAACAGCTGCAACTGCGGCGTGTACTAAGCCGGTGCGAGCGATATCAACTGATTGCAATCAACGAGGTGGGCTAGGTCCCATGGCGGATGTCGGGGCGGAGTTCCTGTTCCAGGTGATTGCGGAACGCGCCGAGAAAGCGTCCGCGATTCTGACGACGAATCTTCCATTTTCGGAATGGACGCAGGTCGTTCCAAAGGCCCGCCTGTGCAAGGCCCTGCTCGATCGGATCACGGATCGCGCGCACATCGTTGAAAGCGGCAACGAATCTTACCGGTTCCGAAAAACGATGGAACGCCGCAAGGGAAAGGAGCACAAAAACTAAAACCCACAAGCCGCACCCCGCGCTCCGCGCGGCGGAGAAAAGGCTTTTCAATGAAAACAACGCGTTAGGGTGGGCCAGTCGAGATGCTCAAAGCGTGCCAACGGGAATTGTCAAAAGCATCAGCCAGACGCACTCGCGCGTAAACTGATCGATCACCGTCAGGATGCGGATAGAACATCCATCAGAGAGCTTGTCGCTGACGAAATCCGCCGACCAACACTGATTCGGCCACATCGCCTGTCCCCGCGGGGACTCTCTGACGCTGGGCGATCTTCTTGCGCTCCACACTGGACTTTCAGGTTTCTTCGTCGTACAGGCGATAGATTCGTTTTGGCATTAACCTTCCACCGCTCTCGCCGCAGCAGCACTGTCAGGCGACGGTACCCATACCGCACATGCGGGCCGCCATCTCACGCAAGCGTCGACGCAGTGGCTCCTGCTCTTCCTTTCGGCTCTTATAGAGCAGGGTGCTCCACGATAGTTTCACCAGCCGCGCCGCACGCCTTGCGCCGATCTGGTAACCTCCTGTGCCCACCTCGCCAGCCGGCATTGCTGGCGAGGCTTTAGAGCTTTTTTGAAACGATCTCCTGCAGGATCTGCCGGTCGAGAGAAAGGTCCGCCACCAGCCGCTTCAGCCGCCCGTTTTCTCTCCGAGCTGGCGCAATTCCCGCAACTCCTGTACGCCCAGGCCGTCGGACCTCCCGGTTGAAAGTTTCCGAGGGTGCTCAACCGCCTACGATATCTTCAGGTTCAGTTGTACAGTTTTCGGCTTTTGCATCATTTGGCTGGTGGCGCCGTTTTTGCTTCGAGACGAGAAGAGTGAGGCGGAAGGTCTGATCTATGTTTGCGGGACCTCTTTATCGGGATCGGAGAGAAGCCGGACGGGTCCTCGCGGAGCAACTTGCTCCGGCTGTGGAGAACGAGAGCGTAATCGTGCTGGCGCTTCCCCGAGGCGGTGTGCCTGTTGGATTCGAGGCCTCAAAACGATTGAATACAGAACTCGATGTCTTCGTTGTCCGAAAGCTCGGCGTACCGGGCCGCGAAGAACTCGCGATGGGCGCTGTTGCAACCGGCGGAGTTCGCGTACTGAACAACTCATTGATCCACGCATTGCGCATTTCGCTGGTCCAAATCGACCGCGTCACGGAGCGCGAGAAACAGGAAATCACTCGGCGCGAGGCGGCTTATCGTGAAGGCCGTCCGGCGCCGAGCATTCAAGGCCGAACAGCGGTACTGGTTGATGATGGGCTGGCGACAGGCGCAACGATGCTGGCTGCTGCAAAGGCAGTGAGACAGCGAAGCCCGGAGCGCATCATTGTGGCGGTGCCCGTCGCTTCTGAGGACGCGTGTCACGAGTTTCGGCGCAGCGTCGATGAGGTCATCTGTGTTGCGACACCAGACCCGTTCTACGCAGTGGGCGCCTGGTACGAGGACTTCTCACAGACATCGGACGCCGAAGTTCGGGAATTGCTCGAGCGGGTTGCCCGCCAGCATGTCGCGTGAAACCAAGCGTAAACGGTAATTCGCAAAAAGGCAGCGCGATCCGGAATGGCGCGGGCCCTCCGCGGATGAAATCGCGCTTGTGAAGGAAGTCTGGCAGAATGCCAGTAGCCATTTTCATGCAATTTGCTGGCGTTTTTCGTGGCAACATTCCACCTGTCCCTTGTGGGGCAGGATGGGATGCCTCGAGTATGCTTATGCCTCCCCCACGGATTGTCTCAAGCGTGGTTTTATCAGAGAATGGGCGTGCTACGAAATGAGCACTCCAGTATTCAATAGAAGCCCCGAACCGAAGGCCGTTAGCCAAATTGAGACCTGCCTTGCAGCTATTATTGACAGTGAAACCCTAAGAACCGCTCAGGTTTCCAGATCACTCCTGCTGTACCTCTGGGAGCACAAAGGCGAACGGCTGAGCGAATATTGCATCGCAGTAGAGGGGCTGGGCCGCTCCTCTGGCTTTGATCCCAGGGGCGATGCGACCGTTCGGGTCCAGATCGCCCGCCTCCGCGCGAAACTCAAAGAATTCTATGAGAGCGAAGGCGAGGTTTCCCCGCTCAGGCTACATATTCCATTAGGGACACATGAGCTTCAGTGGAGCTATGAAAAACCTGACCCGACATGGATCTCGGCTCTCCGGAACCTCGTCACACGCTACCCGCTCGTTTTTCTGGGAACGGCAGTCGTATGCGTGGCGCTGGGGATCGTGACGCCGATTCTGCTCTCGAGACCGGCTGCAGGAGAGTCGGCGCCCAAAAACTGGGGCCCGGTCCCGCAGCTTTGGCAAGCGATGGTTACCAATGGAAAATCTACAGCCTTGGTACTGCCAAATTCTACCGGGTTTCAGTGGAGGGACGCCGGGATAACGGTCATTGAACAGGGAGCGCCGCCCTTCGAAGATTGGGCGAAATCGCCCACTCTGAAAGAGCTTGCCGACAAATGGGGACCACCTTCATTGAATCAGATCCATGCGGTAACCCGCCACGTGGTAGCCGGCTTCAAACTACTGCAGTTCCTGAATACGCACGGCCAGACAGTCGAACTCATCGAATCCTCAGACCTCCCTGCCGAGGCGTTGGCGCGCCAGAACACCATTCTCATTGGAAGCCCCAATACGAGTGTTCACATGCGATCTTTGATGGAAAAAACGAACTTCGCCCTCGTGCGCGGCGGATCACCGAGCGTCGTGCGGAACAAAAGTCCGCGTTCCGGCGAGCAAGCCTCCTTCGAGGAGACCGTCTTGTCAAGTGAACGCAGAATCTGCCCTGGCATCATTGTCTGGCTGCCGAAGCGTCCGGAGGGAACCCAGACTTTGCTCCTCGTCGGGCGGTGGTCAACAGCACTCGCCTCTCTGCTGACGTCCATCGAGGGTTTGAGGATGGTGGACAAGGAATTAACGAAAATCGGCAGGCCGAAAGGATGGGAAATGGTGGTCCAAGCCGAGATTCAGGCCGACACTACAATCTTGCGGACATGGCCTGTAGCAGCTCGGGAGATCCCGGTAAGTTATTGGAAATAGGTCGTAACAAAGCGTATCGCGGGCTCTGATACGCTGGTCTGCCGGCGTAACGCACAGCTTGCTACTTGGCCTCAGACCGCTGGCTCCACGATAATCCTCAAAGCTCTTCCTGTGGAAGAGGGTGGCAGCATCAGGCGGCTGCAAGAAAGCGAGGTCCGTGTGGAACTCCGGAGTCGTGTCGTTCTTTTACTTGCGCTGGGGAGTTGGTTCGTTGCGCAGTTGGCTGGTCAGATCACTACAGCCACTATTTATGCCCGCGTAACGGATCCGAGCGGGGCGCTGGTACCCGGGGCGACGGTGAGCGTCATTCAGCAGGAAACGGGGGTGGTAACCACCAAAAAAACGACGGGGGAAGGTGACGTCGAGTTCGATTTTCTGCGGTTGGGTACCTACAGCCTGACGATTGAGGCGCCGGGGTTCAAGAAATATCAGTCGACGGGAATGGCACTGACGGCAGGGCAGACGGTGCAGCAAACCTATGTGCTCGAGGTCGGCCAGGCAACCGAATCCGTGCAGGTGGAGGCAGAGGCGCCCCAGGTGAATACGGCTTCGGCCGAGCAGGCGCAAAATTTTACGAGCAAGACTGTGACCGAACTGCCGCTGGCGCGCCGGAATTTCTCGGGTGTGCTTGCAATCGGGACGGGTATTTCGGTGGCGCCGGGCGGGTCATCCGAAGGCTGGCGCATGAACGGTGTAGGGAGGAGCGGCACCGCTTTCTCCGTCGATGGGACGAGCGCCAACGGCAATCCGGAAGGCCGGGGGGCGCAGAACTTCAACGGCGCGAATTACGTGGATATTCTCAGCATGGAGTCGATCGCCGAGGTCAGCACGGTCAAGGGCGTACTGCCGGCCGAGTACAGCGGCGCGCTGGGCGGGCAAGTGAACGTTCAGACGCGGTCGGGCACGAACCAGTATCACGGAAGCCTGTTTGAGAATTTCCAGGCGGAGGACCTGAACGCCAAGGATCCGTTCCTCACGACGGCCAAGCCGCCGTTTACCTATAACCAGTTCGGCGGCTCGATCGGCGGGCCGATTGTTCACGACAAAATCTTCATTTTCGGAGCGTACGAGGGGTATCGCGAAAGCCGAAGTGTGCGAGTGGAAAGTGCCGTCCCGACGCAGGCGTTCCGCGAGCGGCTGCTGGCGGCGCAACCGATCTATAAAGCTGTGCTGGACACGATGCCTCTGCCCACGCAGCCTGGCACGCCCGGTGCTGCTGCGGCGTTGTTCTCTCTACCCGCCGCGTCCCGGCGGCGTGACAATCACGTGGACGTGAAGGGCGACATCCATTTGACGAATACCAGCAATCTGGCGCTAACGTATAGCCGTGGGCGGCCTTTCCAGCGGTCCCCGGGCGTGCAGAGCTTCGCGAATTCCGACTATGACTCGATTCTCAATGTTGCCTCCGAGCGCGCGACGGCGAGTTATGTGATGGGCGGTGCGACGTGGACGTCGGAGACGCGCTTTGGCTACAACCAGAACAACACGGATAACAAGGTCGGGGCAATTGATCTGCGCGACCCCAGCCATCCCACTGAAAAATTCGCATATGGCGCGCGGGTGGGGCAGATTGTCACCAATCTTGGCTGGCAGACACCGGCTTCCGAGCAGGTTGTGCTCGAAGGCCCGTCCTGGAACCTGAGCGAGAAGGTGTCGTTGCACCGCGGAGCGCATTCGCTGAAGTTTGGAGGGCAGTATTCCAATAGCTGCTGCCGGCGTGAGAATCCGCAGGCGGTTACCTGGACCTATACGGGTGAGGCAGACTTGTTCGCCAACATTCCGAGCAACATCAATGTGTCGTATGGACAGGGCGAATACGAAGCCAACATTTCTGACCTCGGCTTCTTCGTGCAGGACGACTGGCGCGTGACGTCCAGGCTGACGGTGAATCTGGGCTTCCGCTACGACCTGTTCTTCCACATGGTCGCCAAGCCACTGAACAATTCGGGCAGCATTCTCTACAATCCGGATGGCCTGTTGGATTCGAAGTTCGACGTCGGACCGATTCGGCCGGCAGACAATCCGTACAACAGCGACCTGGTGAACACGGCCCCGCGAATAGGGTTCGCTTACGATGTAACCGGGAAGGGCAGGACCATCATTCGTGGCGGATCCGGTTTCATTTACAGTCCGCAGCTGCTGGCGGCATTGTGGGGCGGCGTGCAGGCACCGAAAATTCCGCGGCGAGCGGTGTTCAGCCGGCAAGAGGCGGTGGACTCCGGCCTGAAGTATCCACAGACGCTCGATGATTTCCGGCCGTTCGTGGCGCAGCAAATTGACCAGCAGGGCCTGCTGGTAACGTACTCGATCATCAATCCGAATCTGCAGAATCCCTACGCGATTCACACGACCCTCGGCGTGCAGCATCAGTTGACTTCGAGCTTGATGATCGAGTCATCCTTTGTTGGCGTGCTCGGGCGGAAGTTCCTGCTGTCCCGTGCACCGAACGAGCCGGATCGATTCACGGGCGTGCGGCCGAATCCGAAGCTGAACGCGAGCTACTACATTGACGAGTCACAGACATCGCATTATTTCTCGTGGCAGAATTCGCTGCGGAAGCGTTTCTCGCGCAATTTCAGCGGCAGTGCGCACTATACGTGGGGCAAGACGATTGCGACCAACGGCGGTGACACGGGCGCCTGGTATCAGGGCGACAACAACAGCCGGCAGCAGAACTTCTTCGACGTCGCGGCGGAGAAGGGTCCGGCGGTAGGCGACATCACCCACTATTTTGCCGGCGAAATGGTGTATGAGGTCCCGGTGCTGTCGAAGTTCTCGAACTTTGCGGCGCGGCAACTGCTGGGAAACTGGCAGCTTTCAGGTATTTTCAAGACGGCCTCCGGACAGCCATTAGGGATCACGCAGGCTACGTCGTTATATCATCAGCGGCCGGATTACGTGGGAGGGCCGACGATTAATGAGAACTATAACGATACATTGCAATATCTGAACCTTGCGGCATTCGCGAAAGTACCAGTAGTCAGCGCGTCCGGCGCTGCGACGCGGCCAGGCACCCTTGGCTGGGGCAGCGTGCGCGGCCCCGGGTCGTGGAACGTGGACTTCTCGCTCGGCAAGAACTTCAATATAGGCGAGAAGGTTCGGCTTCAGTTGCGGACCGATATGTTTAACGCCGTAAATGCGGTCGTGCTGACAGGTATTACGACGAGCATTAACAGCGTCACGTTTGGCCAGGCGCGGTCCACCACAGGGCCGCGCGCGGTGCAGTTGAACGCACGGCTTTCGTTTTAGGGAGGGCTCATCGCTATATGTTGCGAATCGGAATCGTTATTCTCCTGGCGGCGGCCGGCGTCCAGGCGCAGCAGCGGGCGCCCCGCAGCGTCTATCCGCGAGTTGACGTTGCGGTGGGATATCAGGTCGATCCTTCCTGGCCCGGCGAGAAGGCTCCGGGCGCTGAGTGGGGCGGCATGTCAAGTGTCGCCATCGGCCCGGACGCCAACATCTGGACGTTTAATCGCGGCAAGATTCCGATGCAGGTATTCAGCCCCGAAGGCAAGCTGGTGCGTTACTGGCCGCAGTCGGACCTCTTTCGTAACCCGCACACCGTCCGCTTCGACCCACAAGGGAAGCTCTGGGTGGTGGATACACAGACCCACACAGTGCGGCAGTTCACGCCGGAGGGCAAGGTGGTGCTGACCATCGGCACGCCCAACGAGTTCGGAGAAGACCAGAGACACATGAACCAGCCCAACGATGTTGCCGTTGCCCCGAATGGCGATGTCTATGTGAGCGACGGGTACGGTAACAACCGCATTGTCGTATTCGACAAGCACGGAAAATTCCTGCGCACCTGGGGCAAGCTGGGGCAGAAAGCGGGCGAGTTCAGCCAGCCGCATTCGGTGGCGCTCGATTCGAAGGGGCGCGTGTATGTGGCCGACCGCAATAATTCGCGCATCCAGATCTTCGACGGCCAGGGAAAGTATCTCACCGAGTGGGACAACATCCTGACGCCGTGGGCGATTGCCATCACGCCCAAGGACGAGATTTACATTTGCGGCAGCTCGCCGACGCTCTGGTCACAGGTGCCGGCGAAGCAGCAGACGATCGCCACGCCTCCGAAGGATCAGTTGTTCGTGCGAATGGATACCGACGGACGATTGAAGCAGTTGTGGGTCATTCCGAAGGGCGAGAACGGTAAGGAGAAGCCGGGAGACCTGAATTGGGCGCACAGCATGGCAGTGGCCGCTGATGGAACCCTGTATTTTGCGGATGTGCAAGGTAAGCGCGCGCAGAAGTTTCTGAGAGTGGCTCCGCCCAAAGAGTAGCCAGACCGGAAGCGTTTCGCCTATGAGACTGATAAATTGCACAGTGCCGGGCCTCTTCGTTGTGGCAGCGATGCTCTTATCTACTGCGCCGCTCAAGCTGTCGGCGCAACAGGGCAGTGCGGCACGTCGAGGAGCCTCTCCGGCTTCGAGCCAACGCCAATTTCTCGACCGGTATTGCGTGGCATGTCACAACGACCGCCTAAAGACCGCCGGGCTGAACTTGAAACAGGCGGACTTGTCCAGCCCGGGTGCGCAGCCGGAGCTATGGGAGCACGTGGCGCGCAAGTTGCGAACGCGCGTAATGCCGCCTTCCAACATGCCGCAGCCTTCCGACGCCGATCGCCTTGCATTGTTGACGTCGCTCGAAACTTCGCTCGATGCAGCGTCAGCCGCCCACCCGAATCCCGGCCGAACCCAGACGTTGCGCCACTTGAACCGAACCGAATATCAGAACGCGATTCGCGATCTGCTGGCCCTCGACATCGACGCGGGATCGCTTCTCCCTGCCGATGAAAGCGGTCACGGCTTCGACAATGTCATATTGGGCGACATCTCGGCGACGCTCCTCAAGCGTTACGTCGGCGCTGCGCAGAAAATCAGCCGGATGGCGGTCGGCGGCCCCCAGTCCGGTTTGCAGAGCGACACGATTCGTGTTCCCGCCGATCTCACGCAGGAAGACCAGTTGCCGGGGATGCCGCTCGGGACTCGTGGCGGCGTGTCCATCTCGCATACGTTCCCACAGAACGGCGAATACGATGTCCAGGTACTCCTGGCCCGCAACCTCGAAGGCGTCGTTAGCGGCCTGCGCGACTCGCGTACGCACCAGTTACTGGTACTCGTGGACAGGGCACCCGTCAAAACCTTCGTGGTCCAGAAGGCGGCCGATGGGGACGATACCCGCGCCGATAAGGATCTGAAGGCGCGGATTCGTGTGAGTGCCGGCCCGCACAAGCTCGCCGTCACCTTCGTCAAAGACGGTTCCTCCCTGATCGATACGTTCCGGCAGCCTACGGAATCGCGGTTTAACGACCGGCGGCATCCGCGCTCCGCGCCAGGCCTCAGCCAGGTTTCGATCACTGGTCCGTACGCGCCGGAGGGCGGCGGAGATACACCGAGCCGCCGGCGCTTGTTCACCTGCCGGCCAGCCGGACCGGGCAAGGCCGAGGAGGAAAAGTGCGCGGAGTCCATTCTTTCGACCGTGATGCGCAGGGCATATCGGCGGCCGATCGTAAAGAGCGAGGTCGACGAGCTGATGGTTTTCTACCGCAAGGGTCGCGCCCACGGCGATTTTGAAGCGGGCATTACATCAGCGCTGAGTGCCATACTCTCCAGCCCCGAGTTCCTGCTCCATCTGGAGATCGATCCGGGAAAAGTCCCGCCGAGCGGAGTCTACAAGATAAGCGAACTTGAGCTCGCGTCGCGCTTGTCCTTTTTCCTGTGGAGCAGCATCCCGGATGACGAACTGCTCGATGACGCCATCAGCGGCAAGCTGAGCCAGCCCGCGGAACTGGACAGGCAAGTGCGGAGGATGGTTGCCGACGGCCGCTCCTTCAACCTCGCCGCCAATTTCGCCGGACAGTGGCTGCGGCTGCGCAATCTCGATGCCGTGTCGCCCAGCGCCAATCTGTTTCGGGATTTTGACGATAACCTCCGGCAAGCCTTCCGGCAGGAAACCGAATTGTTCTTCGACAGCGTTCTGCGCGAGGACCGCAGCGTGAATACGTTTATCCGCTCGGATTATACGTTTCTCAATGAGCGCCTTGCGAGGCACTACGCAATTAGCGGGGTGTACGGCAGCCGATTCCGCCGCGTGGCGCTCACCCCCGAGAATAAGCGTGGAGGCCTGTTGCGGCAGGGCAGCGTGCTGTCCGTAACGTCCTACGCCACTCGCACATCGCCCGTCCTTCGCGGCGTCCTGGTGCTCAGCAACATATTGGGCTCGCCGCCTCCGCCTCCGCCTCCAGACGTGCCGGCGCTCGATGAGAGCAAGGTCGCGTCGAATCTTTCGATGCGCCAGCGTTTGGCCGCCCATCGCAGCAACGCCGTGTGCGCGAGCTGCCATCGCTCCATTGACCCCGTCGGCTTCGCGCTCGAGAACTTCGACGCCGTGGGAAAGTGGCGCGACGTAGAGGTGGACGGCCAACCCGTCGATGCCTCCGGAGCCATACCCGGGGGCGGCGAATTTCGAGGCGTGCAGGGGCTTGAAGACGCGCTGCTGGCGCACCCGGAACTGTTTGTCACCACACTGACAGAGAACTTGATGACGTTCGCACTTGGCCGCGGGGTTGAGTACTACGATGCACCCGCCGTTCGCAAGATCGTGAAAGACGCAGCAAAGGACGATTACCGATTCTCGTCGCTGATTCTCGGAATCGTTAGGAGTGTTCCGTTTCAGATGCGCGCGACGATGAATGAATTGCCCGCAGCGCCTAAACTCGCGAGCGTCAAATAGGGTTAGGTCAAAGAGAGGAGAACGCAATGTTTCTCACCAGGAAAGCGATTCCCCGGCGAACTCTGCTTCGAGGCGGAGGGGCGGCGTTGGCCCTGCCTTTACTCGACGCAATGATTCCCGCAGCCACGGCGTGGGCTCAAACCGCCGCCAAACCCGTGCGCCGGCTCGGCTTTGTGTTCATTCCCATGGGATGCGACCACTCGCGCTGGACCCCTTCCGCCCAGGGAAAACTCGACGAGCTTCCGCCTATTCTCTCTCCGCTCAAGCCAGTCAAGGATCACGTGACGGTCATCAGCAACCTGCGGCTGCAGAACGCGTATCCCGGCACGCATGACACCTCCAATGCATCCTTTCTGAGCGCGGCGACCGCCAAACATACCGAAAGCTCCGATTATTACCTGGGCATTACCGTAGACCAGATCGCAGCCCGGCAAATTGGTCAGGAGACGCAGTTGCCTTCGCTGGAACTTGCCATGGATCTGAACCCGCTCGCGGGGGTTTGCAATAACGGGTACGCGTGCGTCTATCAGAATTGCCTTTCCTGGTCGTCGCCGACAACACCACTTCCCTCCGAGGCCCATCCGCGAGTCGTCTTCGAGCGGTTATTCGGCGAAGGCGGCAATGCGGCGGCCCGCCGCGCTGCGCTCGAGGACAGTGCCAGCCTGCTCGATTCCTTTACTAACGAAATTGCCAAAATCAAACAGCGGGTGGGTGCGCAAGATCGCGTAAGACTGGACCAATATACAGAAAGCGTACGTCAGGTGGAACGTGAAATCGAGCGCGCCGAGCGGGCAGCGTCGGACAACACAGCGCCGGACCTCGAGCGGCCAGTGGGCGTGCCAGCCGTGTTTGCCGATCACGCGAAGCTAATGTATGACTTGCAGATTCTCGCGTTTCAGGCCGATATCACGCGTATCGTCACGTTTCAGTTCACGCGCGAACAGAATAATCGCACGTATCCCGAGATTGGAGTCCCTGAAGCGCATCATCCCACCAGCCACCATGGCGGTGATCCGGAAAAGATAGCGAAGATCGCGAAGATCAATACCTTCCACGCGTCGCTGTTTTCAGACTTTCTCCAGAAAATGAGCGCCACGCCGGACGGCGAGGGCTCGCTGCTGGATCACTCGCTTTACTTGTATGGAAGCGGTATCGGAAATCCCAGCATTCACGATCACGAAAATCTTCCCATCCTGGTTGCTGGCGGAACCGTTACGGGTCTGAGGGGGGGCCGCCATATTCATTACGACAAGGGAACAAACCTGGCCAACCTCCATGTCACGTTGCTCGATCGAGTGGGTGTCCATCTGGATTCGTTCATGGACAGCACCGGGACAATCAAAGAACTGTTCAGCTGATAAAGGAGTCGCACATGCAGTTCGGGAAAATGATTTGTGGACTCGCGCTCCTGGCGTCCGGCGTCGGGATGTCGGCCGGTGCAACGGAGCTTCCCGGTCTTGCCGATGCCGCCGAACAAGGTGACTGGGCGACGGTTCGTGAGCTCCTTCGAACTGGTTCAGGAGGCAATGCCACTCAACCCGATGGCACCACGGCGCTTCACTGGGCCGCATATCGAGATGACATAGATACTGCTGCGTTGCTGATAAAAGCGGGCGCGAACGTCAACGCAGTGAACGTTTACGGCATGCCACCGCTGGCGCAGGCATGCAGGAACGGCAGCGCCGCAATGGTCAAGCTGCTGCTGGATGCGGGCGCAGATGTGAACGCCAGGCTAAAGGGAGGCGAAACGGTCCTCATGCTGGCGGCGCGATCCGGCGAGGCAGAAGCGGTGCAGATGCTCCTCAGCCGGCACGCCGACCCGAATGCGCATGAGCGCCTGGGCCAGACGGCGCTGATGTGGGCAGCGGCGGAAGGGCACACTGCCGTCATCCGGGTACTGCTCAAAGCGGGGGCCGATATCAACGCCAAAATCAAGGCCGGATTTACACCGTTCTTTTTTGCGGTACGTGAGGGCCACCTGGATGCGGTACGCGCGTTTCTTGCGGCGGGTGTCGATGTGAACGAGATGATGTCCCGCCCGTCGGACGAACCTGGACCGCGCCCCGGCGGTTCCGGGCTGACGAATGCGCTGGCGCTGGCGGTTCAGAACGGGCACTTCGAGTTGGCGATTGCTCTAATCGACGCGGGTGCCGATCCCAATGACCTGCGAACGGGCTTCGCCCCCCTACATATGCTGCCCGGCGTGCGGAAGCCGGATTCGAGCGACAACAGCGACGGCGCGACGCCGACCGGCGCGGGTCACCTTTCGAGCCTCGACTTCGTGCGGGAGATCGTAAAGCGGGGTGCGAATGTGAATCTGCGCCTTGCCAAAGGCGCGCCGCGGATTCGCTCCACATCCTCAACCATCGCGTCCCCAGGGGCGACACCGCTGCTGTACGCAGCGGACCGTTCCGATGTCCCGCTGATGCGCGTGCTACTCGAATTGGGCGCCGATCCGCTGCTCGGGAACTTCGACAACACGACGCCGCTCATGGCGGCCGCGGGTGTCGGCACGCGAACGGCCGACGAGGAAGCCGGGGAAGAAAGCGAAGCGGTGGAAGCAGTGGCCATGCTGCTCGATCGTGGCGCAGACATCAACGGAGTGGACAGCAATGGCGATACGCCGATGCACGGTGCTGCCGCCAATAATTATCCTCGCGTGGTGAATCTGCTCGCCGAGCGCGGAGCCGATCCGAAGATCTGGAGCAGGCCGAACAAGACCGGCCGGACGCCGCTGTTCCTCGCCGAGGGGTACAACGCTGCCGAACTACACCCCGATCCACCCACAATTGCAGCCATCACGCGGCTTATGGACGCAGCAGGCCTATCCACCGAGGGCAAGCGGCCGGACATCGTAGATATGTACGCGCCAAAGCTTATCAAGTCGTCGAAGTGACGCGACGGTCGCACCTTCGAAATCGAATTCAATCAAAACCGGCCGTTCGCGTCTTTTGGAAGGTAGATCAAGGCTGATCATCGGTTCATCAATCTGCTCAAGCTGGAGACCGAGGGTGCGTTTCCGCTTGCCTGGAAACCGTCGTACCCCGACAGGCACGACCATCGTGCCAACGGGAAGTCCGATGACGCATCGTCAAGGATTCAAGGAACTGTCAAAACTGGAGCCGCCCAGTAGCTCCCGGATAAGCCGGGAAGGGACCTGTTTACTGGCCCGGCGGCAGTCGGTGTATAGGCGGCATGATCCCGGCACAGGCTTTGGTGCGGAACGTGAGAACCTCGCTTCGGATGACAAGGGAAATGACAAGTGGCTGGCGCCATGAGGAAGAATACCGACGCCGGAGCGAGGGGCGGAGCTGTTCATAGTAGCGATGAAGCGCTCGTAACGAGCGGGGAGCGAAGGGACGGCGTTGTCCAGCCGGGCGAAGCTGCCAACCCGGAAACGGGGAGGAGCGGCCAAAACTCGGCAAAGCCTTATGTAATTGCGAAACGCGCGGTTTGGGAGGCATACAAGCAGGTCAAGGCCAACCGGGGTGCTGCAGGCATTGACGATGAAACCATCGCAATTTTCGAGCAGAACCGGCCGGGGAATCTCTACAAGCTGTGGAACCGGATGTCGTCGGGCTCGTATTTCCCGCCGCCGGTGAAGCAGGTGGAAATTCCGAAGGAGAAGGGCGGTACGAGAAAGCTTGGCATCCCGACCGTGTCGGATCGGATTGCGCAGACCGTGGTCAAGCAGATCATCGAGCCGAAGCTGGAACCGGTTTTCCATACCGATTCGTATGGATATCGGCCCGGAAGGTCGGTTAAGCAGGCGGCGGCCGTCACCAGAAAGCGGTGCTGGCGTCAGCCATACGGTCGAAACCGACCCACGTATAGACGTTCTGGTTCACGTCCAGTGTGTGCCCAAGCTGGTCCGCCACAACCTTCGCGTCTACCCCCTGATCGCTCATCAGAGAAGAGCAACTCCGCCGGAGCACCTGAAACGTAATCCATTTTTGGCCTTCAATGGAGCAACCTGGAACCCACGTTTGCCGGCGTGTGTACCAAGGCAGTGTGGATACGCCGCAAGTTTCCGAAGTCGCTTTGGAGAGTGGCGCTGAGTGCAAGTCGTTATCTGCGGGACCATCCAGACGTCCTCACTCAAAAGGACTCAGGGATTCCTTGCCGCCTCCGCCTCCATGCGTGGCGCGACTACTACCGCAACGAACATCGCCTTTCCGGCTGAGTTGTGCGAGCCGTTCCCAAAGCCAGCCGGAATATTTGTTCGTGCGTCTTCAACACTTTATGCCGAAACTCACCCATGGAGTTCCCTCACCTCGGTGTACCCTTTGAGCGCAGGCCGTCTTCGCCGAGAAGCTCCGGTCGCACGCTCTTTGAAATCCGAATACTCAACCATCGAAAGAACCCGAGGCCTGACTAGGCCCCGCTCACAGGGCGAACCAGCGATGCAACGGCGCGCCGCCCGGGCCGGGGCTCACGGGGATGAAAATTGAAAATGTGCCAAACGAACCCGATAAGTGATTGAAAAGAAAGGAGACTCTGTTTTTCCCAGATCGGGAGATGCTGCTCGACTCGCGCGGGGCAAACCAGTTCTTGCCCGAGCCCCTCATACCGCTCGCAAGTGTCACTACGGGGTCGGGGCCACGCTGTAGAGTGGCACAACGCATTTAACCTGGGAAAGCGTCTTTCACTGCCGACCTTCCCTTACAACCGTCCTTGCGATTCTCGCAATCTATATTGAGTACCTTACGGATTGTTAATGAAATCCAAACGAAACCGCCGCCGCTCTGATATAATTGTGCGAACGAGAACAACAGGTTTCTGTAAAGATTCTAACTCTCGTTAAAAGGAGGACTACAGGGTGAAATTACTCACGGTGGCTGTCATCTTCGCGGCCACTACTTTGAACGCAGCTACGGTTCTGCTGGACCGTCCCCTGCCTGACGCCAATCTGAATAACGCGGCAGGCAGCAATCGCAGCAACGTTGCATGGGCGGATTCCCCCGCCGCAAGCGCAACCTTCAACTGGACGTACGGGGATGACTTCACGATCGGCGCTGCCGGCCAAACCTTCAATATCACCGGTCTGACGGTTTGGGTCGTCGGCGATGCCGCGCACGATCCGCTGAACAATATTTTCAGCAGCCTCTCCCTGCTCGGCGGAACCATCGGTTCGAGCACGAGCGCGTCGGGCGCATGCCCGAACATGACGGGAAGCGGTCAATCTTTCAGTTGTCTGAATGCCGATGGCATCAGCGGCATTTCGACGGTTAACACTAACGGCACCGACTCAAACGTCAGCATTTCCCCCGTAACTTACACGGGCGGAGATAGTTATCAAAGCACCAGCGGCGCGGCGAAAGATATCTACCAGGTCACCTTCGAAAATCTGAACTGGGCGATCGATGGCGGGACCACTTACGCATTCTTTGTGACGGGTGACCCGGGCAGCGTCGGCAACGGCGATGTCTCACCTTTCCTTTCGGCTTCCAACGCAGCCCTGAGCGGTAATACGCAGGATGGCGCCGACAACCTGGTTTGGGAACTGGCGCAGGACGCCACGACCGATGACTTTGTCGCCATGTCGCAGTGGAACTCGCTCAACAACGGCTGGGACAAATCGACCGACATCAACGTCGCGATCGAGGGCACCGAAACGCCCGAACCGGCCACACTCGGGCTGTTTGCTGTTGGTCTTTCGGCGCTGGGTCTCATCCGCCGCCGGAAAGCCTGAACTCTTCTCCAACGGTGCGCGCCGGCCTGGTTCTTACACCGGCGCGCGTAACAGCCCACCCGTAAATCTCTATCCTCCCGACTGCCCCTCATCTTCCAGCCGCGACGGACGCGCATGTTCAATTGTCTGCCCCTTCAGCTCATCCCGCAGCAAGTCGCTGTCCGCGGGATCGTCATCAGATGGATCCATCGCCTTTTGCTTCTTTTCCTCATCCACAGCAGCACCTCCTGACCGCGGAAAAGCACTTGCGAGGCCGAAGCGCCTGGGTGCTTAAAACAACACGTCGAAATCCGCGGTATACCTTCTGCGGTACTCCCCGAAGAAAACTCCATACGCCGGATCCCCCGTATTCGCATGCACGCTGATCGGATTGAAGTGGTTTGTAAGATTCGATCCCGACACTCCGAAGCGGAAGGAATACTTGTCAGTCACCTTGAAGTCCTTCGTGATGCGTGCATCGGCGGAAAAAGAATTTGGAAAGCGGGCCTGATTGGGGACCCCGACATATTGCTGCGATGGTGTCAGGGGCGACCACGGAAATCCCGACCGGTACTCGATCTTCGGCATCAACCGGAATTTCATCGGAAATGCCAGGGTGCCCCATGCGAGGAACCGGTTGGGCGCGTTTCCAGGTAAATACGTATGTGCATCCGGCAGGATGACGGCCGGCGGAAAGCTCGCCAGATACGTATTGAATTCATTCAGATTCCCCACGCTGTAGCTCCGGGTGTACGTCAGATAGATTTGGCTTTCTTTTCCTGCCGTTGCCGCGGCCGTGATCTCCACCTGCCGGAACCGCGAGTTGCCATCGCCATTCAGCACGAACGCGTGCGTTGTCGCGTTCACTCGTGGCGTCAGCACAATCAACTCTTCGGAATGGCTCAACAGATAATTGGCCCTTATGCGCAGCCGCGGCGACAGAACCTGCTCGATCTGCACATTCGAGTTAATGCTGTACGGCGCGAAATTGCCGGGCACGCCGTTCGCCCGGTAAATCAGCGGTGAATGATGCGGCGCCGCCGGTTCGGTCAGATTGAAATACCGGAACGGACCGCTCGCCACCGTCCCGTCAGGGTTGTAGGTCGTAATGATCTGGTCCGGATACAGCGCGAACCCGAAAACGTTCAGCGGCACCCGGTCGTAGAATACCCCCGCGCCCGCGCGAATAATCGTCTTGCCGCCGCCAAACGGGGTGATCACGAGTCCTGCACGCGGCCCCAGCCGGAAAACATCCGTGACTTCCTGCTGGCCGGCGCGCACCCCGAGATTGATCGACATTCGCGAGTTCAACACCCATTGGTCTTGTCCGAAAAACGCCGACTCCAGGTCCGACCGCGCGATGGGCAACCCCGGCGTAAATGAGATATTTTCCATCAGGGCGCCCGAGGCATCGTAGATATTCACAGGATGCTCGTCCACGAGCGCATGTTCCCGGCTTCCGCCCAGCACCGAGCCGAACTTCAGATTATGCGTTCCCAGCAATTGTCTCGAGAACGACAACGTCTCGCGCCACTCGATGTGCGATGACGTGCGCGTCTGACGGCTGAAGTAGTTTCCGCCATTCAGCGACGGCGTCATTATCATGTCGAGGTTGCCCTGCGGCCAGACGCCATCCCGGAAACTGTTGAATGAAATGCCGCTGTCGAGCAGAGTCCCGCGAAAGGCGGCGTGTTCCGTCAGATCGCCGGCATACGTCGAGTCCGCCGTCGTCGGACTCACCTGTTGCGGATTGAAGAAGTCCAGATTCGCAAAACGCGTGTGCGTGTCGGCCAGATGGAACGTCGCTGTGACAAGATTCCGCGTGTCGATCGTGTAATCGAAGGCCGTGAGCGAGTTGTAGCCTTCGCGCCGGTATTCATTCTTCGGAAACGGCAGCGTGATGACGGGCGTCTCCCGCATCTCGTACTGCACCGACTCCAGCACGAACAAACGGTTCTTACGCAGCGGTCCGCCGAAGTTGACGCGCGGCGTCGATGACCGCAGCCCCACCATATGCCAGCTCCGCCACCGGAACTCCGGCAGCGGATCGTTCAGCTCAAATGTCCATTTGTCGCCGCCTCGGCGCGTCTCGACCGAAATCACGTCCGCCGTGAAGCCACCATACTCGGCGAGGAACGGGCTGGATAGAACGTTCATTGTCCGTACGCTGTCGATCGGGACTGTTGCGCCGAACTGCCCTGTTGCCGGATCCGAAGCATTCGCTGAATTCACCAGCAGCGCGCTGCGGTGCTCTCCGCCGCCGGAGAGTCGAAGTTGCCCGTTCGGCAGCCGCACGATTCCGGGCGCGAGTGGCAGCGCATCGTTTACGGTGCGAGGGCGGTCGGGGAGATTCTTCACCTGCTGCCGCTCGAGCACCGCCGGCGTATTCGCCTCGTCGAGCGGCGTCACGATTATGCCCTGCACCGTGATGCTGTCGACATGTGCGCCGCCCGTCGTCAGGATCGCGTCGATCGACGTTGCAGGCATTTCCGGGGACGGCGCCTCGACGTCGATGTCGGTGACCAGATCGTCGTAGTTCTTTGCCCGGATCGTGACGCGGTAACGTCCGGGCACAAGGCCCGTCATCCTGGCTTCGCCGGCAACGGTTGTTTGAACGGTCCTGGGTGCGATCGCGGGAGACGCCGGATTGTCCGGCACCGACTCGATCCGGACGTCCGCATTCGCTACCGCCTGCCCCTGGAGCGTGTGCGTCAACACCGCCAGGCTTGCTAATGAGGAGGACGCTTTCGCGGAAGACGTCGAGGGCGGGTCCTGAGCGTAGCAGAGTGCGGCCGTCAGCACGGCCAGCGACGCCAGCCGTCGGAACATCCGTCCGCCTCGGTACCTTTCACCCAATATTTCTATTTGACCCCAAAACTTCCCCGGCCGTTGCAAAATCTGAAATATCTGCGCTTGCGTTTTTTGATCCTCCGCGCGGGCGCCGGTTTTCCGTCAATATGGAAAGATGCGGATCGTTCTGCTGATCTTTGCCGTTGGATCGCTTCTGGCCGCTGGGCCGGAATTCGACGCCGCCGCAATCAAGCCATCGGCGCCTGCGGGTAATGGCCCGGTTCGCGTCGGCTGCAATGGTGGACCCGGTACGGCCGACCCGGTCAGCTTTTCCTGCCAGAACATGAGCCTCTCCAACCTGATCACCGGCGCTTATGCCCTGCAGCGCTATCAGTACTCCGCACCCGCGTGGCTGGATGCAGAACGCTTCAACCTCACGGTAAAAGTGCCGCCAGGGACGACGAAAGAAGATTTCCAACTCATGCAGCGCAATCTTCTTGCCGAGCGCTTCGGACTCGTCGTGCACCGCGAGACGAAAGAGCTGGCCGCTTACGACCTTGTCGTTACGAAGAATGGCCCAAAGTTCAAAGAAGCCGGTCCGCCCGTGCTATTGCCGCCTGAGCAGCCGCGTCCCTTCGAGCAGATCCAAAAGGATAAGGACGGATTTCCCATCCTTCCCGATGCGCGCGCAGGCATGATCATTATTCCGGGAAGGGCCCGCTGGCAGGCAGTGGGAGCGACGGCGGACCAGATCGTCCGTACCCTCGCCGCGCAGGTCGGTGCGCCGGTCAACGACACCACCGGCCTCACGGGCAAATACGACTTCACGCTCTCCTGGAATCCGGAGCGTGGCTTCACCGGGGAACGGCTCCAGTTCGCCGGGGCCGGCGGTGACGCCCCGTCGCCTGATGCTGATATCGCCCAGACGCTCTTCGACGCTTTACAGGATCAGCTCGGTCTTCGACTTGACAAGAAGCGTCACCCGGTCGATATGCTTGTCGTCGACCATGCCGAAAAAACTCCCACGGCAAACTGAAATGCGCACCCTCTTCGTCCTGCTTCTGACCGCTGCGTCGCTCTTCGCGCAAACCAAACCCCTTCGCCTGTACGTCTTCGATTGCGGACGGCTGAAGAGTGGCAACCCGCAGGTCCTGCTCGATCGCGGCGTCAAGGTCACCGACATGTCCGTTGAAGCCTTCCTGATCGTGCACCCGCGCGGCACGCTGCTGTGGGATTCCGGCGTCATTCCGGACGAGCTCGTGCGGCCCGAAGGAACCGTGGAGGCGCGCGCCACCGTCCACACCACCCTCAAGGACCAGCTCGCCGCCATCGGCTACAAACCCTCCGGCATCACGTACCTGGCGCTCTCCCACAACCATTACGATCACTCCGCCAACGGCAACAACTTCGCCACGGCTACCTGGCTCGTGCAGCGGCCCGAAAGGGAGTTCATGTTTCCGGAGCTCACAGCCCGGCCGGGCGTTGTGAGCGGCCAGGGAAAAGAGACTCCGCCGGCAACGCCGATCAACGGAGCCGCCCGCTGGAGCAAGCTGAAAGACAGCCAGACCAAAATCCTCGACGGTGACTACGACGTTTTTGGCGACGGCTCGGTCATGATCATCTCGACGCCGGGACACACACCCGGCCATCAATCCCTTTTGGTCAACTTGAAGAAGACCGGACCGATTCTCCTTAGCGGCGATCTCTACCATTACCCCGCCGAGCGCACTCTCAAGAACTTCACGCCTTTTGCCAACCTCGGCGATCCCGCGCAGGAAGCGGCCTCAAAGGCCAAAGTAGAAGCCCTGCTGAAGCAGAAGCACGCGAAGCTCTGGATCCAGCACGATATCCTCGCCGACGCCAAACTCCGCAAGTCGCCTGGCTATTACGAGTAGCAATTGGTCCGGGCGCTACACTGGCAGCCTATGGACCAACAAACCTACGAAAAAGGCCTCGCCATTCGCCGCGCCGTTCTCGGCGCTGAATATGTAGACAATTCCATCGCCAACGCGGACGAATTCAGTCTGCCCATCCAGCAACTCTCCACTCAATACTGCTGGGGCGAAATCTGGGGACGGCCTGGCCTCGAGCGCAAGACCCGCAGCTTCATCAACCTCGCGATGATCGCCGCGCTCAATCGTCCGCACGAGCTGCGTCTTCACATCAAAGCGGCCATCACCAACGGACTCACCAAAGACGACATCAAGGAAGTCTTCCTGCAGGTCGCCGTCTACTGCGGCATCCCGGCTGGGATCGACAGTTTCCGAGCCGCCAAAGAAGTCTTCAAAGAGATGGGAATTTAACGGCTGCGCTGCGGGGCGGACGATCGTTCTTTGCCGTCTGCCCTAACTCGCCCGCCGGTAAATTCCGTTATTCCGGAACGACTCCCCATCGTCCGTAAACCCATGCTGCGTGATCGACATGGTGGCGCCATCTTCGAGCACCGTGCGCGTCCACCGATCGATCACAACTCCGGCTTTCTTCAGCGTGCTCTCGATCGATCCGTCGCCAGGCTCCGTCAGCGCAAGCGTCATCGCGGTGCCGGGAATCGGCACATCGCCCCCGTCGATCGCACCGCCATAAACGAAGCGCATCGGCTTTCCATCGGCATCGTCCACATCGAGCGTGAACTGCAACCCCGCATGCGAGGCCTCGATCATGTAAACCGCCCGGCGCCCCGGACGCCCATGCTCATAATCAGCGTGTCCGGATCCAGCTCCCACCGGCCCGGAAAGTGCCCGTAAGCAGCAGACATCAGGAAGATGCCGCCAGTACTTCCAGCAGCGCCCCCGAGACCGCTTCCGGTTTCTCGCGCGGCAGAAAGTGCCCCGCGCCCGCTACAAGCCTGTGCCCCACCAATTTTGGAAACGCCGCCCGCTCCGCCGCTGTCGCCTCTGCCGGACCCCTCCCCAGCAAATCATCTGCCCCATACAGCACCACCGTCGGGACTTCTATCTTCGGACGCTCCGCCAGCTTCTTCTCCATATCGAGCAGCCGCGGTTCACCTGGCGCATTTCCCAGTCTGTGCCGGTATGAATGAATCACCACATCCACGAAGTCGGGATTGTCAAACGATGGCGCCGTCTTGTCATATGTCGCATCGCTGAACTTCCATGTCGGAGACCACTCCTGCCACAGCAGTTTGCATAGCGCTCTGCGGTTCGCCTTCAGCCCGGCGCGCCCCTGCTCTGTGTTGAAATACCACTGGTACCAGACTCTGCGCGCCGCATCCGGCGGACCGGCCTGCGCTCCCGCGAATACATTCTGGATTAAGTTCCCCGAGATCAGCACCGCCGCACGCACACGGTCCGGATGCAACGCCGCCGCGATGCACGACGCGCGCCCGCCCCAATCGTAGCCGGACACCGCGAAGCGCGGCAGCTTCAGCGCGTCCGCGAAGTCGATCACGTCCTGCCCGATTGCCGCTTGCTCCGCCATTCGCGGGGCAGCAGCATCGCGAAACTTCGTCGGACCGTATCCGCGGAGAAAGGGCACGAGCACCCGATAACCCGCCTTCGCCACAGGAGGCGCAACCTCGTCCCATGCATGCGCGTCGTCTGGAAACCCATGCAGCAGGATCACCGGGAATCCCTGCGGATTTCCGCTTTCGAAATATCCAATATTAAGGAAAGGTGTATCGACGGATTTAACGGCCGGCATCTGCCCCCACGCACGCCTCGAGAAAGCCAACCCACCGGCGATGGCGGACTGCACGAATGCTCTCCGGCTGTGCGGCATGCGCTTCATTCTATCCCCGGCGCAAATCGGAATGCGATGGCGCGCCGGCGCTCCGTTCACCGCCCTCGCCGTTCGCTGCCGTTTCCAGAATTTCCTTGATCGCGACGCCGAGCGGTGCGAGTTGGCGAACTTCCGGAGGTTTTACAAAATAGCGTGTAAAGCCGAGCCCCTCGAGTTCGGCGCGATCCACTCGCGCGTTCGACGAGCTCCAGATGACGACTGGCACCGGCCGAAACGCCGGTGTCGATCGGATTGCCGCCAGAATCTCTTTCCCGCTGGCCTTCGGGAGATTCAAATCCAACACGACGAGATCCGGCAGAGTCACCGGTTCGGAATGAACGAAATCCAGAGCCGTGCGTCCATTCGAAATTTCAGAGAGCTCACAATCCACACCCGCTTCATTCAGCGCCACCTGAAACAGGACAACATCGCCGGGATTGTCTTCGATGATAAGGATTCGTGATCTATGTTTGCTCATGTGTCTTTCCCGTGCCGCAAACCATGCTGATTGGAATTACCGGCGCTGCTTCCGAGCGATACTTGTTCGTGTTCTCGATAAAGTTTTGAAACAGTGACGTAATGCGATTCTGGTGAGCGCGCAGCATCGGCATGTCGCCCACAACCACCAGGGCGCCGGCTTGCTCCAAACGAACCTTCCTCACCTCGAGCGCGCCCGCGATGACAGCCCTTGTATCCACGATCTCCGCCGGACGGTCTGCCGAACCCGCCATTTCGGAATAGGCAAGCAGGTCGGAGAGCGTCTTAAAAGCCGAGGCCGGCGCCTTGGTGACCGACGTGATCTGAAGCTGCGAAAGTTCTTCAACGCTGAGCTGTTTCAACGCTTCCGGATTGTTCGGAGATCCGCTTTGCTGCTGCGCCTGGACGGGGATGCCGATGACTGCGAGGATGGCAAATCGGCGCCAGACGCTCACCTGGGGAGGGGCAGACAATGATGAATTCGACGGTCGCGTAGCCTCTTCGCGATGCTGGTGTCATCGTATCCCGTCGCCCGAGAACGTTTCAGTAGCCGCCGTACATGTATGAAGTCGTACACGAAATGAACTCGCGGATTCTAAGGAGCGGGCAGAATCTCAACAGCCGCGGGAGCCTTGACCTTATCGGGCGCGCTACACGAATCTGATCCTTTTCAAAGGCGCGTGATAACCTGAGAATTCCGCTTCATGCAGCCCATATGCCAGCGCGTGTGAGCGAAGCCTTCGTCCTGCAAACCTGGCCGTTCAAGGAAGGGGATCTCATCGTCAGCTTTCTGACTCGCGATCTGGGAAAACTACGAGGCGTCGCCCGCCGTGCGCGGCGGCCCAGGAGCGGTTTCGGATCCGGTTTGGAGCGCCTTTCGCACATCAGGATGTCTTACTTCCAGCGCGAGACCCGTGAACTGGTGAACATCGACTCGTGCGATCTCCTGAATTCGCAGTTCGGCGTCGTGAACGATTTCACCGCCGCCTGCGCGCTCGATTTCCTCGCCGAAGTTTCGGAACAATTGCTCCCTGCCGCCGAGCCGAGCGAGAAGTATTTCCGCTTGATGATGGCGGTGCTCGACCACTTGCACTCGGCGGAATCGAGTCCGTGGCGTGCAGTGACCTACTTCAGTGTGTGGGCGGTACGACTCGCCGGGTTGCTGCCCGAACTCCACGTTTGCCTTGGCTGCGGCTTGTCTCTTGACGGCGGCAATCGCGACGGTGACCGCGCCTGGTTCTCGCGCAACCGCGCCGGACTTTACTGCCACGACTGCCGCCGCGCTCTCGATCTGCGCAACACCTGGGAGCTCTCCGCCGAGTCTCGCGCCATTGCCGAGGAAATTCTGCGCACTCCGATTGCGGAACTCACCGGGCGCCCGTGGACGCAATCGACGGCCGCCGACCTCCGCCGTTTTCTCGCGCAACAAATGGAGGCCCAGATCGAACGCAAGCTCATTACCTTCCCCGTTCTTGAGGCCGCCGCATGACCACTGCCAAACCAACGTTCCAGGAAATCGTCCTCAAGCTCAAGCAGTACTGGGGCAAGCGCGGTTGTGTCGTCCAGGAGCCTTTCGACGTCGAAGTCGGCGCCGGAACCTCGTGCCCTGAAACCTTTCTGCGCGCCCTCGGACCAATGCCTTACCGCACCGCCTACGTCCAGCCCAGTCGCCGCCCCGCCGACGGACGATATGGCGACAATCCCAACCGCCTCTACAAGCACATGCAACTTCAGGTCCTCCTGAAGCCCACGCCTGCCGACGTCATCGAGCAATATATGGGCAGCCTCGAAGCCATTGGCATCGACCTCCGCAAGCACGACTTCAAGCTCGAAGAGGACAATTGGGAGAATCCCTCCCTCGGCGCGTGGGGTGTCGGCTGGCAAGTCATGCTTGACGGCATGGAGATCACGCAGTTCACTTACTTCCAGCAGGTCGGCGGACTCGATCTCGATCTCGTTCCCGCCGAAATCACCTACGGGCTCGAGCGCCTGACCGCATTCCTTCAAAATGTCGACAGCGTCTTCGATATTGAATGGACGCCAGGCGTTACGTACCGCGATGTCCGTTACAATGACGAGCTCCAATACTCGGTCTTCAACTTCGAACTCGCGGACATTCCGACTCTCTGGAAGCTCTTCGAGATCCACGAGAAGGAAGCGCAGCGCCTGTTGAACCTATACGCAGATTACCCGGAGAAGAAGCGCTTCCCCTTACTCGCGACATACGACCAGGTGCTGAAGTGCAGCAATCTCTTCAATATCCTCGACGCACGGGGGGCGGTCAGCGTCACGGAACGCGTTGCTGTAATCGGCCGCATCCGAAAACTGGCGGTGCAGGTAGCGGAGTCTTGGGTAGCGCAACAGGAGCCGATCGCATGATGGCTATCCCGACATCTCCATTAAAGCCGCATGCGCGCACGATGCTGGCACAGGCTTCAGCCTGTGGCTCTAAAAGCGCTGGAATAAGGCCAGAGTTCGGGCCGTTCGGCCAACCCGGCGGTTACGGGATTGTTCTCGATATAACTCCGCACGCTCTCGAACTGCCGCGGATGCCGAATCCAGTGGTCGAAAGACTCATCCTGCCAGAACGGCTGCCCGGTTCTGTTCAACAAAAGATTCGCCCGTCGGGCGGACTTCCCTTTAATCAGTCGTGTAACGATCGCCAATTCGTGCCAGGGGCTTACAAGCAGGTGAACGTGATTCGGCATCGCAACGAACGAATGAAGTTCATACCGGTTGCCGTCCCCATCACGCAGTTCGGCGATTACCTGTTCCGCGATATCGCTCATCTCCAGCCAACGCGGCCCCTTGGTCGCCGAGTCCAGCAGCCGGTCGCCCGCCATAAACGCCCGGCCATCTTCTTTTCGGGTTTTAAAGATTGGCAGCGTTCCCGCCAGCCGCCACGTCACGAATACCGCTGCTCTCGGCGCGTGCCAGTGCGGGAGATTGCGCCGATACATTCGCTGACTAAGTGGGATGACTCTGAAAATTTCCCGGCTCTTACAAAGAAAAGCCACCCGCTGAAGCCTGCGCCACCATCGTGCGTACTTGAGAGGCTCACGCGATGAACCTCCTGCTCGAAATCGGTGTTGAAGAAGTTCCCGACTGGATGATCCAGGGCGCGCTCGACTATCTCCAAACGGCCATCGCGGCCCTGCTCAACACCCACCGGCTCGACTTCGACGAAATCCGCATGGATGCCACCCCGCGCCGCCTCGTCGCTCGCGCCCATCACGTCGCAGCCAACCAGCCCGACTCCGAAGAACGCATCTGGGGACCGGCCAAATCCGCCCCGGAAGCCGCCGTCGCAGGTTTCGCAAAGAAGCAGGGTTTAACCGCAGACCAACTGGAAGTCCTGTCGGATGGCAAAGCGGAAAAGTATTCGTATCTGCGAAAGACAACAGGACGAGCAACCAAAGACATCCTCGCGGAAGCCATCCCCGCACTCGTTCTTAAGACCCCCTTCCCGAAAACGATGTACTGGGCCGACAAATCCACGCGCTTCATCCGCCCCATCCGCTGGATCGTCGCCCTCCTCGACAACACTGTCATCCCGTTCGAAATCGCCGGCGTCCCCTCCGGCAATCAATCCTCCGGACACCGCAAGCTCGGCCAATCGCGCTTTCCGGTGACTTACGAAAACTTCGAGGAGCAACTCCGGGCCAACTTCGTCATCCTCTCCTTCGACGAGCGCCGCCGGCGCATCCGCGCCGTCCCGACGAAGTACATGTGCGACAACCCGCTGCTCGACACACTGTGCAATCTCACAGAATGGCCGACGCCGATCACCGGCACGTTCGATCCCGAATTCCTCGACCTCCCGAAAGAAGTCCTGATGATGGTCATGCGCCACCACCAGAAGTACTTCTCGGTCGCGAAACCGGATGGCACTCTCGACAACAAGTTCGTCGCGGTTACCAATACCGACGGCGATCCCGACGGACTCATCCGGCACGGCAACGAGCGCGTCCTCCGCGCCCGCTTCAACGACGCCCGCTTCTTCTGGAACGCCGACCAGAAGCGCAAACTCGCCGACCGCGTGCGCGACCTTGCTAACGTGACGTTTCAGGCGAAGCTCGGTACCTATCTCGAGAAGACGGAGCGCATCGAAGCGCTCTCGCTCGAACTCCTCCAACAGGCGGCCAACCCCGGTACGACCCTCACGGAAAAAGTCCTGCGTGAGGCCAAAGTGCGTTACACTTTCGAGCCAGAGAGCGCCGAGTTCCACGCCGTCCGCGCCGCGCGCCTCTCGAAGGCCGACCTCACCACCGAACTCGTCAAGGAATTCACTGAGCTCCAGGGCGTGATCGGCGGACTCTACGCCCGCGCCCAGGGCGAGCCGGAAGAAGTCGCCGTCGCCATCTACGATCACTACAAACCCGCGAGCATGGACGACGACATCCCGTCCACACACGCCGGGCGCATTCTCGCGATCGCGGATAAACTGGACACGCTTCGCGGATGTTTCCGCGTCGGCCTCATCCCCTCCGGCTCGAAGGACCCTTTTGCTCTTCGCCGCGCCGCGCAGGGCATCGTCAAGATCCTCGTCGAAGGCAAGCTGCGCCTGCGGATCCAGACGCTGTGCGAAAGCAATGCGCAACTCGAAGACTTCCTCCGCGAACGCGTCCGCTACTACTTCCAGGACATTCGCGGCTTCAAGTACGACGAAGTCAACGCGGTCCTCGCCTCGGGATGGGACGATCTGCTTAACGTCGAAGAACGCCTGAACTCTCTCGTCGCGGTCCGCTCGACGGAAGATTTCGAGCCGCTCGCCGCCAGCTTCAAACGTATCCGCAACATCCTCAAGCAAGCGAAGTTCGAAGGACTTGGCGATGGATTTCGCGAAACCTTCCTCGAGATCGGCCCCGAATCCGACCTTTACCAGGAGTTCATGGCGGCTCGCGTCGCCTGCCGCCTTCTTCCGGACTATCGCAGCAAGCTCGAACGCATCGCGAAGCTGCGCCCCAGCGTCGATCGTTTCTTCGACAAAATCCTGGTGAATGCCCCCGACCCTGCCGTTCGCCAGAATCGACTGACGCTACTTCACACCATGCTGGCCGAGTTTTCGACCATCGCAGACTTTTCCGAAATCGTTACCAATACAAAGGACGACACTAAATGAGCAAGAACGTATACTCCTTCGGCGGCGGCACGGCCGGCGGCGACGGCACGATGAGAGAAGTGCTCGGCGGCAAAGGCGCCGGGCTCGCCGAGATGTCCCGCGCGGGGCTGCCTGTGCCTCCAGGCTTCACGATCGCCACCAACGTCTGCAACATTTACTTCAGCAACAACAACGAAGTGCCCGCCGAAATCCAGTCGGAAATCGACAAGGCCGTCACGAAGCTCGAAAAGGAAATGGGCCAGAAGCTCGGCGATGCGGAGAATCCGCTGCTGCTCAGCGTCCGTTCCGGAGCAAAGTTCTCCATGCCCGGAATGATGAACACCATCCTCAATCTGGGACTCAACAACGAAACCACCGAAGGGCTCGCGCAGAAGAGCGGCAACCCGCGCTTCGCTTACGACTGCTACCGCCGCTTCATTCAGATGTTTGGAGAAGTCGCGCTCGATATCCAGATGGAGAAGTTCGATCATATCTTCGACGCGCGCAAGGCGAAGATCAAAGCGAAGCTCGACACCGACCTCTCCGCCGCCGACCTCAAGGCGATCATCGCCGACTACCTCAAGCTCGTTCAGAAAGAAAAGGGCAAACCCTTTCCGCAGGACGCCCGGCAGCAGCTCTCGATGGCCCGAGATGCGGTCTTCCGCAGCTGGTGGACGCCGAAGGCGCAGTACTACCGCAAGATGGAAAAGATCCCCGATGAGATCGGCACCGCCGCCAACGTGCAGGCCATGGTCTTCGGCAACATGGGCGAGACGTCCGGTACGGGCGTCGGCTTCACGCGCGATCCTGGCTCAGGCGAGAAAGTCTTTTACGGTGAATTCCTGATGAACGCGCAGGGCGAGGACGTCGTCGCCGGCATCCGCACCCCGCACCCGATCGCCGATCTCGAAGCCATCCTGCCGGAAGCCTTCGCCCAGCTCAAGGACATCACAACGAGCCTGGAGAAGCACTACAAGGACATGCAGGATTTCGAGTTCACCATCCAGGAAGGCAAACTCTACATGCTGCAGACGCGCAACGGCAAGCGCACCGGTCCCGCCGCCGTGCGCATCGCCGTCGCGATGGTCGAAGAAGGCATGATCAACAAAGAAGAAGCGGTCATGCGTGTCGCGCCCGCGCAGCTGGACCAACTGCTGCACCCCGTCTTCGATCCGAAGACCCTGAAGGACCTTACAAAACTCACGACCGGCATCTCCGCTTCACCCGGGGCCGCCGTCGGACGCGTCGCTTTCACGGCTGAAGAAGCCGTCGAGATGGCCCCGAAGGGCCCGGTGCTGCTCGTCCGCAAAGAGACCACGCCCGACGACATCCACGGCATGGACGTCTCGAAGGGCATTCTCACCGCGATCGGTGGGAAATCCAGCCACGCCGCCGTGGTCGCGCGCGGCATGGGACGCCCCTGCATCGTGGGCGCCAGCGGTATCCGCATCGATGAAGCGAAGAACGTATTCACTGCGACAGTCGACGGCAAGACAGTCACCGTGAAGGAAGGCGACTTCGTCTCGCTCGACGGCACCACCGGCGACGTTTATCTCGGCAGCGCGAAGACTATCGAGCCCAACCTCACCCATGACTACATCGGCAAGTTCATGGGCTGGACTGACGAGTTCCGCGGCAAGTTCGGTATTCGTGCCAACGCCGATATCCCGCGCGATGCGAAAGTTGCCCGCGAGTTCGGCGCCGAAGGCATCGGCCTCTGCCGCACCGAGCACATGTTCTTCGCCGAGGACCGTCTGCCGCACGTGCAAGCCATGATCCTCGCGAGCGACGAGAAGTCGCGCCGCAAAGCGCTTCAGAAGCTTCTCCCGATGCAACGCTCCGATTTCGCCGGTCTTTTCAAGGCGATGGACGGATATCCCGTCGTCATCCGCACGCTCGATCCGCCGCTGCATGAATTCCTTCCGAAACGCGAGAACCTGATGGTCGATGTCGCGCTTCTGCCTTACGCCGACACGAAGCTGAAGAAGGAAATCTCCGCGCGTTACAACATCGCCGTCAAAGACCTGAAGAAGGAACTGCCGGCGCTGCTGCACCGCGTCGAAGAGCTTCACGAATTCAACCCGATGCTGGGACATCGCGGCTGCCGTCTCGGCGTCACCTATCCCGAGATTACCGAAATGCAGGCCCGCGCGATCTTCGAAGCTGCTGTTCAAGCCGAGAAGAAGGGCATCAAAGTCCTGCCGGAAATTATGATTCCGCTCATCGGGAGCGTGGAGGAGTTCGACAACCAGAAGGCGATCGTACAGCGTGTCGCGGGGGAAGTCTTCGAAAAGGCTGGGCACGCCGTCGAGTACATGGTCGGCACCATGATCGAAATCCCGCGTGCCGCGCTGACCGCGGACCGCATCGCGAAGAGCGCCGAATTCTTCTCTTTCGGCACCAACGATCTCACCCAGACGACGATGGGGCTTTCCCGCGACGACTATACGCGCTTCCAGAAGGACTACGAGAACGCGAAGATCTTCAAGGCCGATCCTTTCGCGGTCATCGATCAGGAAGGCGTTGGCAAGCTGGTCGATATGGCGACCAGGCTGGGACGCGGCGCGCGTCCAAAGCTCGAAGTCGGTATCTGCGGCGAGCATGGCGGCGAACCGAGCTCAGTCCAGTTCTGCTACCGCGTCGGGATGGACTACGTCTCCTGTTCGCCCTATCGCGTGCCGATCGCGCGCCTCGCGGCGGCACAAGCGGCAATCTCCGGCGATAAAGCTGCTGTCAGCCGCACCGCGTAAACCCGACCGGCGGGCAGGTGTGGCGGTCTTGCCGCCGGCGGAGCCTCTGTTTTGCAACAGCAGCAACGCCGGCGACGAGATCGCCAGCGCCACAATCACAAGCGTGGGGCAAGTTGGTAACCTGCGGCGGATTGTCATGTCAATCCGCCTGGCCTGTCTTGCGACACTGGACTACGATCAGAACGGTGCCGTTGCGAAGCACGATCCTCTACCTCTCGCGCCATAAAGCCCTGCGCCACTGGGTGGAGAGTTCCCCGGCTGCGCGCCGGCTCTCCTCGCGTTTTGTCGCCGGGAACCGCCTCGAAGATGCGCTGGACGTCTGCCGCCGCCTCCACGCCGAAGGCATCCGCGCGACTCTCGATTACCTCGGCGAGAACGTCACGTCACTGGACGAAGCGGCCGCGTGCCGCGATATGTATCTGCGCGCGCTCGAAGCGCTGCGCGATTCGGGCGTGGAGCCCAACGTCTCGATCAAGCTGACGCAGTTCGGCCTCGACCTCTCGGAATCCGCATGCGCGGAGAACGTGTCCACGCTGGTCAAAGCGGCGGCCGCGATCGGCGGCTTCGTGCGGTTCGACATGGAGTCGAGCCAGTATACGGATCGCACGCTCGCCCTCGTCACTCGCATCCACGCCGAACAGCAAGCGTGTGGAACCGTAATGCAGGCATATCTTCGCCGCACTGCCGCCGATCTGGAATGCCTCAATCGCGAACGCATCCGCGTGCGTCTTTGCAAGGGCGCCTATCTCGAGCCGCCAACCGTCGCTTTCCCTGAGAAATCCCAGGTCGACCGTAACTATCTCGCGCTCGCCAAACTTCTCCTTAACAACGGCGAATATCCCGCTCTCGCCACTCATGATGAGCGGATCATCACCGAGCTCGAATCCTTCATCGCCGCCAACGGAGTCTCGCGGGACCGCTTCGAGTTCCAGATGCTCCACGGCATCCGCCGCGACTTACAGCGCCGGCTCGTACGGAAAGGCTATCGGCTGCGTCTCTACGTTCCTTTCGGCGAGGCCTGGTATCCGTACTTCATGCGGAGACTGGCCGAACGACCGGCGAACCTGCTCTTCTTCATCCGCAATCTGTTCCGTGCCTGAATTTCGCGGCCGGCAATTTTCCGACAACCGTCAGGACCATAATCGAATCAACGCCATGAGAAACTTTCTCATCCTGACCCTCGCCGCGCTCGCCGCCCTCAGCGCGCAGACGCCGCCGCCGGAGAAAGCGGCCGCGCCCGCCTCCGCAACTCCGCCACCCGCGCCTGTCGAGACGACCTCGCACACGAAACACGACATCACGCTCAACGGAAAGAAAATCCCGTACACCGCCACCGCCGGCACTCTGATCCTCAAGAAGGACGACGGCAAGCCCTGGGCCAGCATGTTCTACGTCGCCTACACGCGCGATGACATGCCCGATGTTTCGAAGCGTCCGATCACCTTCTCCTTCAATGGCGGACCCGGTTCCTCCTCCGTGTGGCTCCACCTCGGCGCTCTCGGGCCGAAGCGCGTCGACCTCGGACCCGAAGGGGAGCAGCCGAAGCCTCCTTACAGCGTGGTCGACAACCCGGATACGGCCCTCGAATTCACTGACATCGTTTTCATCGATCCCGTCTCGACCGGCTTCAGCCGCGAGGCCCCCGGGACGAACGCGTCGGAGTTTCACGGCTATGAGGGCGATCTGAAATCTGTCGCTGAGTTCATCCGGCTCTATCTCGCGGAATCCAACCGCTTCGCATCTCCCAAATTCCTCGCCGGCGAAAGCTACGGCACCACTCGCGCCGCCGCCCTTTCGGAGTACCTCATCCGGATGCACGGCATCTACCTGAACGGCGTCACGCTCGTCTCGTCTGTTCTCAACTTTGGGACGATCTCATTCGCATCGGGGCACGATCTTCCCTACGCGCTCTTTCTGCCCACGTACACGGCCACCGCCTGGTACCACAAAAAGCTGCCCAACGACCTGCAGAGCAATCTGGAAAAGGCCGTCGGAGAATCGCGCCGCTTCGCCGGCGGCGAATACACGACGGCGTTGATGAAGGGTGACAAGCTGACCGCAGCTGAGCGCGCCGAAATCACCAAACAACTGGCGCGCCTGACCGGTCTTTCGCCCGCCTTCCTCACCCAGACCAATCTTCGTGTGAATCCCGCGCGCTTCGAGAAGGAATTACTCCGTGCCGACCGCCAGACCATCGGGCGTTACGACAGCCGCCTCGAAGGCGCCGATGTCGATGCCGCCGGCGAGCGCCCGGAATACGATCCCAGCTACGCAGCCGTGCAGGGCGCGTTCACCGCCGCCTTCAACGACTATGTCCGCGGCCAGCTCAATTACAAGACGGACCTGACCTACGAAATCCTGACGGACAAAGTGAACCCCTGGAGCTTTAAGGAATTCGAAAACCGCTATGTCAATGTGGCCGAGCGCCTCCGTCAGGCCATGACCCAGAATCACGACATGCGGGTCATGATCGCCAATGGCTACTACGATCTGGCGACCCCGTTTTACGCGACTGAGTACACCGTGAGCCACCTCGGCCTCGAGCCGGCGCTCGCGAGCCATATCAGCCTGACATACTGCGAAGCCGGACACATGCTTTACACGAAGCAGACTTGCCTCGATAGTCTGCACAGCTCGATGACCGACTTCTACGCGAAGTCAACCAGGTAGGGGAACGATCATCCGCCCCACAGGCCCAATCCATACGCACCCCCGGCACTTCCATCGCGATTCTCGCCTGTTCGAGTTAGAACGCATTAAAAAGTTTCATAAATCCCGGCCCGCGCTTCTGCCGTATAGTGAGAGCAGGGGAGGCGGCGCGATGTTTGTCCGGGTCAGGCATCATTTGCGGTACTGGGGTTTCCTGCTCTTGAAGTTCGCTGCCGCCGCTTTCGGCTCCGGTTTGTCGCTCTGGTTCCTGAACCTCTTCTGGGCCCCGAAAACCCGGCTGTTCCATCTCGCGATGGGTGAGTTCAGCTTCGACCTGCTCTACACGTTTCTCGTCGGTATATGGTTCCAGTTCTCTTTCGGACTCGTTTATCTCGCCATCCGGGACCAGCGCTACCGCTGCCGCACGTGCCTTCGCCGCCTCATGATGCCCGTCGAGACCGGCTCCTGGGGATACATGCTGCAGCTCGGACGTCCGAAGATCGAGTACATCTGCCCTTACGGACACGGCAAGCTGAACGTCGAGGAACTCCAGATCACCGGCACGACAACCCCCGAATGGACCGAGCACGGCGATCTGTGGGAAGAGCTCTTCGCGTCGCACGAAGACCCTGACGGGCGCTAACCCATGACGCGGAGCGTCACCGGCAACACGGCGTCCGCGCCGGAAAGGCTTCCACTTTGGCGGCTGATCGCCGGAATTCTGGTGCTCGCCTCCATGGCCGGCGTGCTCATTGCGCTCGCGCCCGTTTATCTCGAAGACAGACAGCTCGGGAGCTATTTGCAGACCGTCGTTGCAAGCGCCGACAAGCCGGACCAGGATATCCAGACCGCCGTGCTGGCGCGCGCGCGGCAGCTCGACCTGCCCGTCCTCCGCGATCAGGTCCAGATTTCCCGGCCGAACGGAAAGCTGCACATTGAGATCAAATACGCCGTTCAGATGGACTCACCGGTCTACCAGGTGGTGGTCCACTTCCATCCGAGCGCTGCTGCCCGATAGCGCGCGAGGGGAGCCCAGGCTTACGGGACGCGCTTTATATAGACGTCGCGCGGCAGCCCCGCCGCGAGGGCGCGTTTCCGCAGTGCCTCCGCGTCGTCCTCGGAAAGATTCCGGCCGATCACGACGAGCGAGTACGACTTGTCCGCCTTCTGCTGCAGGACGCTCCATTGAAACGCCGGCCATTTGCTCTCCAGAGCCTGCTTCCGCTTTTCGGCAGGAGCCTGTGTGCCATAGGCCGCGACGATCACCGCCCATCCCGTCGCGCGGCGACCGTGTGCTTCTGACACACGGGGTGTAGCAGAAGGACGCGTGGCAAAAAGAGGTGTGACAGAAGAAGGAGTGACTGGGCGGGGTTTCGGCGCCAAAGGCTTGGCCTGCGCGGGAGCCACCGGACGTGGCGTCGTCGTTCTCGCGATGGCGGGCTCGCTCGGTGGTACGATCACCGGCGCAGGCTCCTTCTTTCGGAGGATCGCAAGGCCGGCGACGACCAGGATGAGGGCGGCCAGCCCTGCGAGAATCCAGACGGGGAAGCGCCGCTGCTGCTGGGTTGCCGGCGTCTGCCGCTCCACGGCCACCGGCCCGTGCAGACGAGCCTGTATTTGTGGCACAGTCCAACGCCGGGTTTCGTCGTCATCCAGCGCATTGTCCACGATTTTCATAAGGGCCGGCGCCCCCGCCAGCCCCGGCTCCCGCGCAATCGATTGTTGGATCAGACGGCCGATTGCGTAAACGTCGTCCGCCTGCGCGCCTTCATCCGCAACCGATATGCTGTCGCTTGACAGCTTGACGGTCTCGCCGGCCGCGAGTACGTTCGAGGGCTTGACTCGCCCATGCGCGTACCCCCGGCCATGGAGATACGCGATTGCTGAAAGCGTGGGTGTCAGCATCTCACGTACTTCTTCTTCGGAAAGGCGGCGCTGCGCGAGTACTTCCGCCAGCGATTCTTCCGCCCGTTCCTGCACGACGAAAACGATCGGGGCATCGTTGAGAACCGATTGCCCCGCCGCATAAATGCGCGAAAGGTTGGGATGCGAGAACGACATCGCGCCCCGCCACCGCTCCAGCATTTCCGCGGCGTCGGGCAGATCTCCGCGGGCCACCTTGATCGTGGCCGGGCGCGCCTCTTCTCCCTCGCCATAAGTGGTTTCGTAGACCACGCCGCCCGCCGAGCGCCCCAGCAGCGCGCCGAGCGGGTAAACCCCGTCTACCGCTTCCTGTCCGTCGGTGACGAACTCCGGCGTCAGGAAATTACTTTGCATGCGCCACCTGCTTCGCGTTTTCCATCTGCTTCGCCGGCTGGACGCCCGGCTTCTCGACGCTCTTGTCGATCACGATATCCACGCTGCCCTTGAAATACGCGCCGTTTTCAATCACGATCCCCGCCGTCCGGATGTCGCCCACCAGCCGGCCGCTTTCGCGGATCGCAATCCGCTTCGACTCCACGTTGCCCGTCATCGATCCCTGGATGTCGACCTCGCGGGCCTTCGCGTTGGCGGCGATTTTGCCGTTGGGACCGATCGTGAGCACGCAATTTTCGACGTTCAGATCGCCGTCGATCTCACCGTCGAGATACATATCCTGCGTGCTGTGAATTTTGCCTTTGATGATCATGTTCTTCCCGATGACAGCGACGCCGCTGCCCGGGGGTGCTGTTTTTACGAGTTCAGACAATGTTGGCGCCTCCCTATGAATGCACCTGAGTTGAGCGGACGTGCTCCGCCCGCCGGAAAAATTTTCAGGTGTGCGAAACTGCCCGCAGATGAAGAACCAGTGAGCGTTTACACGCCACACCAATTAAGTCGTGCCGGGCGCGGCTGTTAACCGGGCAACTACCACACCAGACCAAACTCCGCGGTGTACGCCCGCGGACTCAGGAAGTGCGTGCCGCTAAAGGTCGACAGAAAATTGTAAAGCGCGACGACATTGGTAAGGTTCACAGCCGTCAACTGGAGCCGGTACCGCACCCGGTCCGTGTGGAACAAATTGTCGTTACCCACTGCCAGATCGAACAGGTGTCGCGGGGCAACCCTTGGGGGATTCGTGTCGTCGTTTTCGGTGCCCGCTCTCGGAATCTTCACGAGCGTTGCCGAAGCGTTTCCCGAAGGGCACCCCAGTATCGGAAATCCCACAGTCGCAAACGTCGATCCGCAATGGAACCTGATCGAGGCCTGCTGATCGCCGGTCAGCGCGAAGACCGAAGCCAAGTCCGGCACCGCACCCGCTACTTCTCCGCTGTCGTACCGCCACGTGAACGAAGCCCACGGACCATTCTTCTTCGGCTGATACCGCAGGTTTGTCGTTTGCTCCAGCGCCTGGTCGTGATCGATCCGGAAGACCGCGTCATTCAGAGGCGAGTTGAAGATGAGGCCGCCGATCTCGGGACCGAAGAAGCGTGCCCGCGTGTGCCCGAGCACCGTGTAAGCGGTGAAGCCTTTGATGTTCGTCAGCGTCACCCTTAACGATACGCCGTCGATCTTGCTTTTGCGCCACTCGATCGGAAACGCAATCGGTGAGTTGAACAGACTGTCGAAATCGAATGCGTTATGGGTGTACTTCCAGAAGTACCCGCCGTCGATGACGAGGTGTTTGCCGATGCCCTGCTGCAATCCCGCGTTGTACTGGTTGCGCGTGCCGGGAGAAAGCGCCTGCGATCCGAATGCGCCGAAAATGTTGCTGACGAGTCCGCCCGCGCCGGTTGTGCTCGAAACGAGCAGGTTCTCGTTGTATGGGGTCTCGAAGAACTTCGCGTAAGAAATCCGCAGCACGGTGTTTGTCGGCTTGATCAGGTACGATGCGCCAAGCCGCGGCTCGGCCGACCCCGCGCCGGTAATCCCGCGGTAGATATCTCCGCGAATGCCCGCCTGAAGAGTCAACCCGCCGAGCGTGATGTTGTCCTGCGCATAGACCGCATATTCCTTGATGTCGCCGTGCCCGTTAAACAGGAAGGGCCGCCCGCCATGCGTCAGATCGTAGGGGGCCAGACCGGCGGCATCGTTAGCCGCAACATACGTTGGGTCTGTGATGCCGAGCGCGAAGTTCTCGTCGAGGAACGTGTGCTGCAGTTGCACGCCCGCTTTGAAGTTATTCACGTGGTTCACGAACGAGACATCCGCTTTGATGCCCGTGTTGGTGAGCCGCCGATGCTGGCTCACGGTGGCGGGCTGGTCGGCGAATGGATCGCGGCTCGGGCTGTAAACAACCTGGTCCTGCCGGAAGTAGGGATTAATCGTGATCGTCGAGTTTGCGTTCAGAACGTGCACCCACCCCGGCGCGATGTTGTAGCTCAGGATGCGTTCGCGCTGATCTTGTCCGGCGGTCTGCTGGTCGTATGTATTTGGCGTCTGGAACCAGGCGGGTGAGAAGAACAGGTTGAGGTGCAGAGTGTCGTTCTGATCCGGCTGGAAGTCGATCCGGTCGAAGATGGTCTGGTTGTTCCCAACATCGTGCAGGGCGGAGAACTCCGGCGGATCGAGATAGCGGCCCGACCGCACCGTGTTCGCGGAAAGGAAATTGCCCCACTGTTTCCCCATGAACTTGCCACCGCCGCCGAGCGTAAAGCTTTCCGACGTGGTTCCGAACGAGCCGTAGCTGGCCGACAAGCTCCCAAACGTCTTGTCGACGCCGAGTCCGCTCTTCGTGATCGCGTTGATCACGAGGCTTGTCTTGTCGCCGTATTCGGCGGGCGGGGCGCCCGTAATCACTTCAACCGATGCGATCGCGTTCTCCGGCATCGAGGTCGAGAACTGCTTGCTCTGCTGATCGGTGATCGGCTGATTATCGAATACGTACTGCGTTTGCGCATGATCGCCTTGCGGGTGAATCAGGCCGTTTGAATCCTCGACGATGCCCGGCGCTGAATGCGCGATGACCTGGTTCAGTCCGGACGCGACCGAGTTCAGCGGCAGTTTCTCGAACGCGGATGCATCGACGTCCACGTGCGCGGTCGGCACGGATTCCACGAGATCGGTATCCGCGCTCACGTTCACAGTAGTGGTGGAAGATGCCAGCATCATCAAAACCGTGAGATTCACGGCGACGGTCGTGCGCACTTCGACGTCCTCAACGTGGTCCTGAAAGCCCGCCGCCTTCACAACCGTGTGGTAGTTGTTCAGCGGCACGTTCAGAAACTTGAACATGCCCATGTCGTCGGTCACCGCGGTCTTGTCGAAGCCGGTGACCTTGTTCTGAATTTCGACGGCAGCGCGGCGGATCGCGGCCCCGCTGGGATCAGTAACGATGCCTGCGATCGTGCCGGAGTTGCCCATGCCCTGCGCCAATGCGGGCAAGGTGGCCGGCCCGGCGCTCAAAAACGCCAGGGCTAACGGAAATAAAAGCCGTTTCATGTTCCTTCTTCCTCATTTGTGTGCTCGCCAACGTGCGAACTGCCCGCTCAGAAGGAAGAGGGCGGTGGACCGCGGGAGGAAGAAGTCCGTCCGGCGCATGCCCGATAGCCGGACACGTAACAGGCCACGGTCGCACGGCCCAAGATTTCAGGACCGCTGAACGGCTGAATCGAGGGGGTTTCAACCGCTACGGTGTGCGCGACGAAGCAAATGCTGCAACCACCGGGGGATAAATCGAAGTGCGCCGCGGATGCCGAAGAAACTGCCAGCGTCGCGACAATCGCCAGGATCAGGAATAAAACCCTGACGGCTCGCGGCATGGAGCGCGCGTTCATGCTCACTTGGCCTGGTCCGGGGTCGACTTGTCGTCAATGTCGCCGGCGTCGAAAGTGATCGACGTGTCGGCCGAGTATTTTCTGTAGCTGCGGAAATCGATTTCGTTTTTGCTGCCCACACCCGCGACCCGCATGATCACCGTGCCACTCACCGGCAGCAGAAACTTCTGCCCACTGATATCGGTGTAGCGATAGTTGAGCACCTGATGGATATCCTGCATCGGGAAGCTGGCGGGGGGCTCGGGTTCCACGGTGATCTGCCAGACCACATTCGGGCCCTGCTCGACGAAGACCTCACCGTGATAGGCGGTCGTTACTTCCTGGCTCCGATCGTAGCTGAGCGTTTCTTTGGAGTGGGGCAGGTCGATTGCATAGGTGTACACGTAAAATGCGTGGCCTTGAAGATTGCCCCACCGCTCCCAATGGAATTCCGCATGCGACGCAGGGTCGAAGATCTCGCGCAGCATGGTTCCGAAATCGCCGCGTGATAAGGCGCCGCCGACGGCTTCCGTGGGCTTGCCATACAGGGAGTTGCCGTTCTGGCTGATGGGCTCGTATTTTTCGTGCTGGTCGAAGTAGGAGAGCTTTTCGGCGAGTTGGTCACTCATCGACCACGACCCTTCCGTGCCGCGCCGGTAGTGTTGGTCGAGGTAACGCCGCGTGACCTGCAGGCAGATGAAGTCAGGGAGCGTCTTCGAATAATTGAGCGCGTAGTCGCGCGCCGCCTCAATGACCCTTTTCTGCTCCTCCAGCGGCGGTGTCGGAAGAGGCTTCGGCTTTGCGGCTTCCACTTTGGGCGCGGGCGCCTGCAGGGTGGCGGATGCCTCCGCCAACCGGTTCAGGGCGGCCACGGTTTTCGGGCCCGCGCCTTTGCTCTGCAACTCTTCGATTGTCCGGGGGGCAAGGCGCTGCGTCAGCTTTACATTTGTCAGGTATGCCGCGACGTCTTTATCCTGCAGCTTCTGGGTGACGGAGGAGGTGACAAATTCCACGACCTTCTCTACCGTGAGCTGCTGGGCAAGACCTGCCAGCGCACAGACGCAAACCAGCACCGCAGCGCGACTGAACGCAAAACGCATGATTCTATTGTCGCATCGGCCCGGGAAAAGGTTTCCGAAGTGTCGTCCGCGCGTGCCCGTCATGGCTTTCCCGCAGTGACCGTTCGAAGCGCGCCTGTCCATTTTTCCTGGCTTGTTCGTGCTGGCGCGCCTTGCCCCAGGCACTGTCGGCGCGTCAGCTTCGGCAACGACATGGAAACATGGTTCGTTCGCCTCGCCTTCTGCGCCTCTGACTTCTCCACCTCTTGACTCAAGGCTGAAATTCTTATATCGTCGCAGCAGTCTTTCAGCACTGATATATCCCTGTTCCGCCCTCGGCGGGACAGCTACGAGGGTGATTGGAATTATGACCAAACGCATCGTTTTCGGACTCCTTTTGGCTGCCTCTTTGACGTTCGGGCAGAGCGACCGCGGCACGATCACCGGCACCGTTTCGGATTCCACGGGCGCCGTTATCGCCAACGCGCCCGTGCAGGCAAAGAATTCCGGGACCGGCGTCGTCTACGAAAGCGCGACATCCACGACGGGAAACTACACGATTTCCCAGTTGCCGGCCGGCACATACGAGTTGTCGACCGCCGCGCCCGGATTCAAGAAGTACACGCGCGCCGGCCTCACCGTCGAAGTCGCCCAGGTGCTGCGCGTGGATATTCCTCTCGAGGTCGGCGCGTCGACCGAATCGGTGACCATCACCGCGGCCGCCACGCTGCTGAATACGGAGACCGGCGACGTCCGCCATGACATTAAAGCGGACACGCTGGACGATCTGCCGGTTCTCGGGATCGGGGCAAGCCAGGCCGGCAGCGCGGGCATCCGTAATCCCAATGCGATGGTCAACCTGATCCCGGGAACTTACTTCATCGCCAATGCGGAAGTCCGCATTAACGGCGCGCCGGACAATACCCAGTCTTTCCGTATCGAAGGCCAGGACGCCTCGAACACCGGTACTCCGGGCGTTGCCGCGCAGACACAGCCCAGCGTCGACGCCATTCAGGAAATCGCCATCCAGACCAGCAACTATGCCGCGGAATACGGGCAGGCGGGGGGCGGCGTCTTCAACCTGACGATGAAGTCCGGCGGCAACACCTTCCACGGCAGCGCCTACGATTACTTCATCAATGAGGACCTGAACGCCGGGAACAATTTCACCGCCACCAGCGCTCCCACGACTCCCGCGCGCCCGCGCAACCGGCGGAACGATTACGGCTTCACGATAGGTGGGCCGGTCTGGATTCCGAAGGTTTACAACGGCCACGACAAGACGTTCTTCTTCTTCAATTGGGAGCAATTCCGCGAGGCGCTCGGCATCGTCCAATCGGAAACCGTGCCGACGACGGCCTACCGGAATGGCGACTTCACGACGGCGATTCCCGCGGTCCACCCTTCCCTCGGTACCCTGTTCCCCGGTGGGCCGGATATCGTTCAGGGAGAAATCTTCGACCCGGCCACCAGCAACACGGCCGCGAATGGAACGATCTACCGGAGCCCGTTCCCGAACAATACAATCCCGGCCAGCCGATTCGATCCCCTTGCGGCGAAGATCCAGGCCCTGTTCCCGGCGCCGCAGAATGGCGGCGTCGTGAATAACTTCATCCCCAATATCCCGACGACGCGCGTCACCCAGATTCCATCCATCAAGCTGGATCAGACGATCGGCAATAATGGGCGGCTCTCCTTCTTCTGGCAGAACACGAAGACCACAGCCCCGATTTCGGCCACCTTCGGCCAGATCGACGGATTGCCGGATCCGCTCGCGACGAACCTCGGCACTTTCCAGAATGCGCCGCTTTACCGGCTCAATTACGATCACACCCTTTCGCCGACCCTGCTGCTGCACTTCGGGCTCGGATATCGTTCGAACTACTTCTTCGTCCCAACCGTGGACGAGGAAGGGAACGTGCCGAAGTTCGATACGACAGGCTTCGGATTCAAGGGCTCGCTCACCAACATCTTCTTTCCGCCGATCTCGGGCCTTTGCTCGGGCGGCAGCGTGAGTTCCTGCTCCGGCCAGGGCGGGATGATGAACTTCGGCTCCGCCGCTTACACGACCAACATCAGCCAGGTTCCCTCGTTCAACGCCAGCGCGACCAAAGTGCGCGGCAACCACACTTACAAGGCAGGCGCGGAGATCCGCTTCGAGGGCTATCCTGGGCACGCGAAGGCCAACTCTTCCGGCTCCTATGGCTTCTCGCCCAACCAAACCGGCCCCTACGCCGCGGGATCGCCTATCGGCGGCGCCAATCCTCCCGGATTCGGCTATGCGAGCTTCCTGCTTGGCCTTGTCAACAACGTGAGCATTCAGAGTCCGCTCGATCCGAAACTCGGAAAGACTGTCTTCGGGACTTATGTGCAGGACTCGTGGAAGGTCACTCGCACGCTGACTCTCGACTATGGTTTGCGCTACGACTACTCGACCTACCTGAAGGAAGAGCACGGGCGCAACGCCTACTTCTCGCCGACGACGCCCAACCCCGCGCTCGGCGGCATTCTCGGAGCGGTCGCTTTCGATGGCAATGGACCAGGCCACTGCAATTGTGACATGGCGAAGAACTACCCCTGGGCGTTTGGCCCGCGTCTCGGCGTTGCCTGGCAGTTCACTCCAAAAACCGTTTTCCGGGCCGGGTTCGGAATCATCTACTCGCCGACCGAGAGCAACAACAACGCGAATACGACCATTCCATCGTCGGCTTCCGGGAGTCTCACCACCTCGAGTCTGGGGCTGCCGGTCACCACTCTTTCGCAGGGAATCGCGGCGGTGCCTAACGCATATCCGAAGATCTGGCCAAACTTCGACCCCAGCCAGTTCAATCCAACCGGGAACCCCGCTTCGACTCAGCCGGTCTTTCTCGACCCCAACGCCGGCCGTCCCGCGCGCCAGTATCAATGGAGCGCCGGCATCCAGCGGGAAATCTTCAAGGACCTCGTCATCGACGTTTCTTATATTGGCAATCGCGGCATCTGGTGGTACGCGCCGGCGCTCACGAACATCAACGCGATCGACCCCGCGAGTCTTGCGGCCAAAGGCCTCGACCTCAACAGCGCCACCGACCGCGCGTTGCTCGCGGGTCCCTTGAGCGCCGCTGCCGCGCGCGGATTCAAGGCGCCTTATCCCAGCTTCCCTCTCACCCAGTCTCTGGCGCAATCGCTGCGGCCTTTTCCGCAGTTTGGCACGCTCATCGACTACTGGGCTCCGCTCGGCGACACCTGGTACAACGCTCTCCAGGTCAAGGTCACCAAGCGTCTGTCGCACGGGGTCACTTTCGTCAGTACGTTCGCGAAGCAGAAGACCATGACCATCGGCGTCGAGCGCGACGCCAATCCGGGCACCAACGGCAACGCGGTCACCAACAACGTGTTCAACCGGCCGGTCAACAAATACCTCTCGCAGTACGATCAGCCGCTGGTGTGGAATCTGTCGCTCACTTACGTCACGCCCAGATGGGGCAGCAACAAAATCCTGTCCTGGGTGACGCGCGACTGGACGCTCGGCACGTTCCTGCAGTACGCCAGCGGCCTGCCGATTCAGTCGCCCTCCGCGAATGCTCAACCTGGCGATCAAACCCTCAATTCCCTCCTTTTCACGAATATTCCCGGAGCGGCCGGCAGCGCCGGTACTTTCGCCAACCGGGTGCCCGGTCAACCGCTTTTCAACGTCGACCTCAACTGCCATTGCTACGATCCGAGCAAGACGTTCGCGTTTAACCCGGCCGCCTGGGTCAATCCTCCAGCCGGTCAATTCGGAACCTCGGCGGCTTACTACAACGACTACCGGACCCAGCGCCGGCCGACGGAAAACCTGAACTTCGGCCGCACGTTCCGGTTCAAAGAACGGTACGCACTGAACATCCGCGCGGAATTCAGTAACATCTTCAATCGCGCGTTCTGGAACAACGGGACGGCCACCAACGCGGCGGCCGCGCAGACGAGATCCGCCAACGGCGTGGCGCTCTCCGGTTTCGGCTACATGAACACGACGACGTTCTCGCAATCGAGCGGCGCCAACATTCTGCCGCGGCAGGGCGTGCTCGTCGCCCGGTTTACATTCTGAGGATTCCGGCTGAACACGGAAGTGCAGGCGGTAAACATGCATGTTCGCCGCCTGCGGCTCTCAACAGGACTTACGACCACAAGGTGGCCGGTCCGATCATTCAGGAAATGCTGACGAAGGAATGCTGACCAGCGAAACGGTCAGAAAACGGCGGGCTTGCGATGGTCCGCCGAGTCGACCGTTGTTGGGTCATCAGTCGCGCGGCTGAGTTTGCTTCGTCCTGGGACCAGGATCTCCAGGACTCCCGCGATCCACGCCATCATGAATTGCATTTGCGGCCTCCTGTATCTAAGGGAGGCAAGCGTTGTACCGAAGTACGATTCAGTACCAGTAAGGCGCTATTTCGGTGGGGCGGCAGTCCGAAGATACGGTTTGTGCGTCTTGAAGCCGGGGAATCTCGTTTTTGCGTCCTCGTCTGAGACGGAGCCCGCGATGACGATATCGTCGCCCGGTTTCCAGTTCACGGGCGTCGAAACCGGGTGCTTTGCGGTCAACTGCAGGGAATCGAGCACGCGCAAAACCTCGTCGAAATTACGGCCCGTCCCCATTGGATAAGTGAGCATCAGCTTGACTTTCTTGTCGGGGCCGATGATGAACACAGTCCGCACGGTCGCGTTCGTGGCCGGCGTGCGGCCTTCCGAGGTGTTACCAGCATCGGCAGGCAGCATGTCATAGAGCTTGGCGATTTCGAGCTGCGGATCGCCGATCATCGGGTAAGTCACCCTGGCGCCCTGCGTCTCCTCGATGTCGACTGCCCATTTGCTGTGGCTGATAACCGGGTCCACGCTGAGGCCGATGATCTTTGTGTTCCGTTTGGCGAATTCCGGCTCAAGCCGCGCCATGTAGCCGAGTTCAGTGGTGCACACCGGCGTGAAATCTTTCGGGTGCGAGAAGAGGACCGCCCAGCCGTCGCCGATCCACTCGTGAAAGTCGATCGTTCCCTGCGTTGTTTCGGCGTTGAAATTCGGAGCGGTGTCATTAAGACGGATGGACATAGTGTTTTTCCTTTTGAATGCCTGCGATTGTATCCGATGGCCTGAATTGGTTTCAAGGCTGGAGCGGCCCTGCGAAGGGCAAGCCTTACTTTAACAATTGAGGGCGGGCGCATGTATGTGAAGTTGGCGCCACGCGGGGCAAAATGCCGGCTGTTCAGCAGGATGCGATATTTGTCGCCCGCGTGAACGGCCATCCCGGTGGATGTGAAGACGCAGGTTCAGCACGAACAGGTCTGGACGGAAGATCACGTGCTCAGCGAAATCGCACAATGCAACACTCGCACTGAGACCAGCGAACTGAGATCGATCCCCGCCGCGGCGGAGGAGCACTACCGTGACTTCGATGTGGCGTCACGACACGAAAGGGAATCTTTAGCATGAGTCAAGCAGGCATGATGCAACCAACTCGGACTTCGGTATTTCTCGCTTTCGCGTGCGCAGCCGGTCTGAGCGCCGCGCCGCAACTGGGGCTCAGTACGACTTCGGCCGGTCCTCTCCACGTGTTCCCCGGAACGAACGGGCCGACACAAGTTGTGGAAGCATTCAATCCCGGAACCGGGTCTCTCAACCTGACGACAGGGGTATCGGCTTCGTGGCTCGCGGCATCGATCGGAGCATCGCGCGCGTGCACCACGAGGCCGGGAAATTGTCTGCCGGTGCAGATCTCTTTGAATACAGCCGCGCTCAACGCCGGCATCTACACCGGATTGGTCACCCTTACCGACGCCAACGCGATCGATTCGCCGCAGCAGATCACCGTCACTGTGAACGTGGCGGGCTTGCCTGCGTCGGTCACGGCGTATGTGACGCCGCCCGGCGGTCCGCTGGCCAGCGTGTTCCTGCCGCTTTACCCGCAGGGATCGATCGCGAGCACGGTGAAGACGAACTCGGGTGGAAACTGGATCCAGCTTGTCGCCAACGGTCTGTTTCAAACGGGCGCTCCTTATGGTATTCAAGTCTCCTCCAATTCCGCCGCAACACCGGGAAACTACACCGGATCGGTCACGCTGACCGGATCCAATGCCGCCGACAACAAGACCATCAACGTGACGATGACGGTCACGAATTCTCCAATCGTCGCCGCAGTCACAGCGCCGGTTCAGCTGACAGCCATCGCCGGCGGCTCGAAAGCTTCGGCGCCCGTCGCGCTTACGAATATCGGCGGCGGGACGCTGGCGATTACCGGCGCGACGGCCACATCGTCGAGCGGCAGCTTTCTTTCGGCGGCGGCGAACGAAGGTAATCTGACGATCACCGCCGAGCCCGGATCTCTGACGGCCGGGACATACACAGGCGCCGTAACGATCGCCTCGAACGCGGCCAACAACGGCGACATTTCGATCCCGGTGGTGTTCACCGTGGAAGCCGCCGGCACGCCACTCATCTACTCGGGCGGCGTCGTCAATATCGGCAACTTTCAATCCGACGGCGCTGCGCCCGGCGACATCCTCGCGATCTTCGGGGATCAGCTTGCCGCCGCCGGCACGTTCGCGCAGAATCCGGGGCAGCCGCCGCTCGCGACTACGCTCGGGAGTATACAAGTTCTCGTCAATGGTGTTCCGGCTCCTCTCTACTTTGTCTCGGCGGGTCAGGTGAACTTTCAACTCCCCTATGAGGTCCCGCTCGGCCAGACCGCTTCGGTTCAGGTGGTCGCGAAGGGCACGCCGGGAAACCTTCGCTCGCTCACTGTGACTGCCAGCGTTCCGCGAATGCTGGTCTGGCCCGCCAGCGTTATCGCCGGCGGATACGGCATCGTCGTCAACCAGGACTACAGCCTGGTTCTTCCGGCGGGAACCAGCGTGCCCGGCTTCCAAGCCCATCCCGCGAAGGCCGGTGACACGATCACGATCTACTGCACGGGGCTCGGACAGACAGCGCCGGGCGCGGTTACCGGCGCGGCTGCTACAGCTTCACCGCTTGAAACGATCAGCAACGTCACCATCTCGTCCGGTGGCGGGTTCGGTGGAAATTTCTCGACTGCAACAGCGGCCTTCGCCGGTTTGACGCCGACCGCGGTCGGGTTGTATCAGGTGAACGTCACGCTTCCGGCGGATGTGCAGACCGGAGCACTGGTGCCCATTTCGGTTACGGTCAACGGGGCGGTTAGTAATACGGTTTATGTGGCAGTTGGGCAGTAAGCGCAAGCGCCGAGCTTTGCTCACCCTCGACGAAACGCCAGCACCCCTAAAGGGGATGCTGGGCCTGTCCCACCATCGTCCGGTGGCCGGGTTTGTGGAAACCTAGTTGGCTGAGCAGGGTTCGGGGGCGAAGCCTTTTGCGTCCGGCTGCTTCTTAAAGTGTGTGCTCGTGATGAAAGGCGAGCTCAAGTACATCGGGTCGCGGACTTCAGTCGTTACGACGAGCCATTCATCTCCATTTGGGGCGGAGATGCGGTCGTAGTATTCGGTCAGCACGGTATCGCCGCTGTAGGGGACGCCGTTCTTTCGCAGGTAGCCCGGCTTGAGATGCGTGGTGACGACCTTCAGGTCGCCGGCCTTCGGTTCTCCGCGGCCGGTTTGGGCTGCTTCCCATTCCGCGATCGAGTAGCCCTGCCACGACGGCGCTTCGGTCTGTGGCGCGGCTTTGGCGCCGAAGTGAAACAGGCGCGTTTGCGTGCCTGCGTCCGTCTCGATTTTCATCGTCGAGTCGTCTGACCAGGCGATGTGGAGACGGCCAGGGTCGCGCATCAGTCCGGCGGCGCCGTAGGAGCGGCACTGGTTGCCTTCGGCGGTGTCTTTGGCCGGTGTCGTCGCCGGGTCCCAGGTATCGGCTACTTTGCGGCCTTCCGCGTTGAGGGGGACGCCCGCGTAGTTCCCTTTTTTGGGCATGACCATGCGGAATTTCCAGTCTTCAGTGACGACGGAGACCCAGTAGCCGGTCATGTCGATGGGGGCCGCCTGCTTCGCAGTTGCGGCTGGGCCTCCCCGGCCGCGTCCACCGCCGCGGCCCGCGCCGGCTCCTCTACCTGCGCCGGGGTTGCCGGAGGGGTTGAAGGGGACCTGGGCGGGGAGCGGGAGAGCCCCGATTGCGATTAGCAGGAGCAGTGCGGCTCCGGCTGGCCAAGCCGATTGACAATCGGCCGCAGGATGCCATCCTGCACTACCTGCTCTCACAGAGGGACCAGGGAGGGGGGTGGAGCTATTCACTCGTTTCACCGGGTTTGTCGCCCCAGCCGAAGCCGTCGCTCTTGCGATGAAGTGTTTTCAGCGCGCCGCGATGATCCGCCGGAGTGCGGCTCGGGTTGATCGTGACCGTAACTTCGTCGCCGACCTTGAGGGTGTCGCGCTTGATGCCCGCCTGGCCGAGTTGTCCCGAGGCGCGCCATTCCAGCGACCAGCGCTGCATTACGCCCTTGTCGTCCGGCGCCTCGATCTGCAGGAACGAGTGCGGGTTGCGGAAGAGGAAGTCGATGATCTTGCCATCGAGTTTTACTTCCTGATCGGCGTGGTAGGTCGCGGCCAACGAATGATGCGCCCACGCGCATGCGGCGGACAGCAGCAGGAAGGCGAGTAGCTTTTTCATGGGGATCTCCTATTTCAAAGTCTTGTAGACCGCTTCGATGAAGCTGTCCGGACTGCCGTAGAGTCCGTCGTAATCCATCGTGGGTTTGGCCGCTTTGACCTGGTCGAGGCTCTTGCCCTTCTTCTTCAGATCTTCAATGCGGTCGCGCATCAGCGAGACCATGTTGCGGTAGTTGGCCACGTCGCCAATATCGCAGAGGCGTCCGTGGCCGGGGATGATCATGGTGCCGCCCTGCGACCGGAATTCGGGGATCGCGAGGTCGAGGATATGGTTGAGCGCGGCGAGCTCGCCGTCGATGGTGCCGCCGTGCGCGACGTCGACCACCGGATAGGAATCGGTGCGCAGGACGTCGCCGGTGGCGATCACGTCCGAGTAGCGGAAGAACACGATGCTGTCGCCGTTGGTGTGGGCGGCGGGCTCGGAGTACATGCGGACGCCTTCCCCGTTAAAGAATTCGCTGAGCTTATAGCCGGCGTTGTGGTAGGTGTCGGTCGGGAGCGCTCCCGAGGGGGCTTTGCTGTCGGTCATGCGCTGGAGCACGTTCTCCTGCGCGATCACGGTGGCCCCGGGCGCGACGCCGACGGGCGGGAAAGTCACGCCGACGATTTTGGCATCCGCCGGAAGTTTGGCGAGCTGTTCGTTGCCGCCGACGTGGTCGGGGTCCGCGGAGGTGTTGAGGATGAAGCGCACGGGTTTGGGCGGCGCGGGCGAGGCGATGAAGGCGTTAAGAGACGGGCTGGACCATCCCGCAGGTGTGTTGGGGCAGTGGAGCCCGACGCAGCGGTTGGGCTGCGGGGAGGAGCTGATTGACGTCGCGAGGTCGAGGACCTTCGACATTAATTTGGTGCTTTGGCTGGCTGTGCCGGTGTCAACGAGGAGAATGCCGTCACGCCCGATCGAGGCTGCGATGTTTGACGTGCCGTCGATCAGCATATAAACGTTGCCCTGGACTGGCAGGACCTTGATGTCGGCGGTGGGGCCGGGGAATCCAGCGTCAGGGTTGACAGCTTTTTCGACGCCGGTGTGGGGCTCGACGGCGGTGTTGTTCTTCAACTTCGCGCGGTACTCGGGATAGGTGGATTCCTTGCCACCGCGGGCTGCGACTTGCGGAATGTCGTCAGCGCCGAGGTTCGGGTTCTGGCCGGGCAGGAAGTGAGGGACCGCGGTCGAGATGTTTTCCTCGCTGACGGTGCACGGGTAGTAAGAAAGAGTCGTGTGCGGGTCGAGCTCGTAGTTGGTGGTCTGGATGAGGGGCTCTTCGAGCCAGACGGGATCGGTGACGATCATGGTCACGAGCAGGTAGTTGCCGTGGCGCGTGATGTATTCCATCATCGTGGCGTCATCGCTGAAGGAAGCGCCGTTGCGGCGCAGGTAGGCGCCCTTGAGGTGGGTCGTGGTGATGACGAGCATGTTGCCCTGCCACTTGCCGGTGGAGAATCCGGACCAGGTGTGAGGGGCCCAGGCGGGCGGGTGCGGGCGGCCATCCATGAAGACGGGGCGTTCCATGGAGCGCAGATATTCAAAGTGGAAGGCGGTGAGCTCGCGGGAGACGGGGTCGATTTCCTCGGAGATGCGGACGGCACCGAGGGCGCGCCACTGGTAGGGTCCGGGATGGGGGCGGCACTGGAATTCGGGGAGGGACCATTCGGAGTGGTCGTGGGAGTCGGCCTTCATGCGTCCGGCATCGTTGAGGGGGATGCCCTGGTAGTCACCGAGGGGCGGTCCGCCGGAACGTTCGTAGGAGTCTTCGGTGATGCGGTCGGCCCAGACGCCGGAGAGGTCGACCTGGGCGTGCGCGGGGATGGCGGTCAGGAGAAAGGCGAAGGCTGGGAGGGCTAAAAGCGCCTTGACATGGGGCATGGTTCTGATATGTCGCGTGGTATCCAAAATATCATGGCGAGCTGCGTTTCCGTACGCGTGCTTCGGGGTGGAGCGGGACAACAGCCTTCGGCATGAGCGCTCGTTCGAGCGCGTTGGGCACACTTCTACTGTGGCTCGCGGTCGTATGGACGATTTGGAGGCGGTCATGCGGCTGCCATCAGGGGCGGGGCCTCTGTTTTGAGCGCGTTCCGGTCGGTCAGGGGTCTCATTTCCGGCGATGAATTCCGCCGCATTGCCGTAGTCACACCGGTTGTGAAGATTTGGAGGGGTCGCGGGAAGGCGGACGAGGCAGACGGCGAAATACGATCGCCCGCGGCCGAGGGGGATTGAGCCGTTTCAGCGGGTTGCCGGGTTTGTTCCGGTTGTTCGACTTGCGCGGGGGATGGGGCGGCCGGTGGAGTGTTGCCGCGGCGGTCCTGCACTTCCATGAGGCGGCGGTGGAAGCGAAGGTATTGACGGTCGCAGCGGGACTTGTAGCGATCGAGCAGATCGAGAGCACGTCCACCTTCGGCGAGGGAGCGGAAGCTGATGGCCGCAGTGGTGGTGTGGTCGAACGCGGCGTCGTCGCCCAGAACGCCTTCCATGATTTTCTTTTCCGTCCGGTCGAACTCGAGGTCAAGGAGCGCCTGTTCCATCAGTCCGAAACGTCCGGAGCGCCAGCAGGCGCCGATCATGCCATCGACGAGCGTGTGCTCGAAAGGCGTGGCGGGCTGGAATTCATCGCGGAGCGACTGGGCGAATGCGTCGAAATGGGGTTGGGATTCCCGTTTGAGGAGGATCGTTTGGGCGAAGGCTCCGTGCTTGATCGCGTTTTGAGAAGAGTTGGTCTTGCCGGCGGCCGTAACAGGTCCGCGGGATTTGGCGCCGTTGGCACGGGACGCTTTGATTTGGGAGTCGGTGCGCATGATCAGGATGTAGCACGGTTGAACGGGCGTTTAATGGGCCTATGTGCGGAATTCATTGGTTTAAATGGAAATAGATATTTCATCGCGTGGGCAATGGCCATTGCATAATGCCCACAGCTTGACCGTAACAGGAACCAAATATGGCGCTGGCCGGACGGTGGAGAAGTTCGTTGACAACAGCGGGCCGGGTTTGTGGCGGGGCCTCGATCGAGCGAGACGGCGCGCGGCGCGCCGAATTTACAGGCCCTCTTTACCGGCTCTCCAGAGCATCCTAAGGTGGGATGGCCACTGGCCGCAGGTGGGATGGCCACTGGCCGCAGGTGGGACGGCCGCTGGCCGCAGGTGGGATGGCCGCTGGCCGCGCGGTGGCCATGCTGTGCAAATCAGTTTTGCTGAAGCTAATTTGCACAAGAGCCGTCCTTTCTGCTGTCGCATGTGTCCGACATTGGCATGACAGCGCGCATTCACCAAATGAGCGATGGAATTTTCGGAGTATTTCGTTGGATTTAGCTCGGAATGGCACCGGGATGCGCCGGAACGCGTGTTAGGGTGCAGGCAAGTGACGGGCCGGTCACAGGAGATCACGTGTTTGCACATGGAATAACCAGGGCGCGGCGGGGATTGAGGCGGGCGGCGATGGAACTCGACGCAGTGGAGTTTGCGCGGACGCGGCTGAAGTTCGAGCCGGACGAGGTGCAGTGCGGGATTCTGCGTTCGACGGCGAAGCGCGGGATTCTGCTCTGCTCGCGGCAGTTCGGAAAGACCACGGTGTCGGCCGCGAAGGCGATTTTTCGCGCGTTTACGGAGCCGAGAAGTTTGATTGTGGTGGCGAGTCCGGGAGAAAGGCAGAGCGGGATCTGGATGAAATGCGCGGCGGACATGCTGGCGCGGCTCGGGATTCCGAAAAAGGGCGACGGGTATAACAGGCTGTCGCTCGTGTTGCCGAATGGCTCCCGGATTGTCGGGTTACCGGATGCGGAGGATAAGGTCCGCGGGTTCTCGGGGTTGTCGATGCTGTTGATCGATGAAGCGTCGCGGGTGTCGGAAGAAATGTACACCGCGGTGTGGCCGATGCTGGCAGTGAGCGACGGAGATCTGTGGATGATGTCGACGCCGTTCGGGAAGCGAGGGTTCTTCTATGAGGAATGGGCGCATGGCGGCGACAAGTGGATGAGGGTGCGGGTGCCGGCTACGGAATGTTCGCGGATCAAGCCGGAGTTCATCGAGGAGCAGAGGTCGATTCTAACGATCGATACGTTCCGGCAGGAATATATGTGCGAGTTCGCCGGCAAGGGGGCCGGGGTATTCGATCGGGAGCTTATCGAAGCGGCTTTGAGCGATGAGGTTGAGCCGCTGTGAAGGGCGCGATCACGAAGTCCGCTCATAAGCGGACTCGTTGCTGTAATCCATCTGAAAAGGGTTAGGGCCGGGTTTGGAGGACTTGAAAACGCGGCCGTCGTGTTTGAGGATTATGGCGAGAATGCGCTAAAGCCGGCACCCTTCTCGTCTGTTTGCCAAGGATTTCAGCCCGCCGGGCCTGCGTCATGGAGCGCGCCGCGCGCTGTTCGTGGAGGGCGTATTCCCGATAAGCGTCGCGGCCTTGCGCTCAGCCCGAGCCCGAGCGGCAGTGAGGTTTTGGCGATTTTGCGCCACCAGGTCCGGTGTTTCTTCCGGTTGAGGAGATATCGCACGCGAGTCAGTTCCTGCCGCAGCTGGCGCGGCGTTAGTACCGCCAGAGTATCTTGCCATTCACGCGCGGGCCTCATTAGCCGAAGTCGAGGCGCAGTTCGCGGCGAAGAAGGAGAACGTGCTGTTCTCCCTGATCCAGTCGTGCGGGATGAGCAGGTACTCCCACGGCTTCTCGCTGATCGTCGTCGCGCGTTCGCACCAGCGGCGCGCGGCGCGGGCTTTATCCTGAACTTGTTTGTCATTCAGGTCGGCGGCGCGCTTCGGTTCGCAAAGAAATTTGCCCGTCGCCGTCTCGACCACGAAGTCGGGCTCGTAAGCGGACTCGTTGCTGTAATAGATTTGAAAATCGTTGCGGCCGGGTTTGTACCACTTCAAAACGGCGGCGTCGCGTTCGAGGATGACGGCGAGAACGCGCTCGGCATCCACGTCGAAACGCTGCTTGCCGTAGAGGCACTTCTGGAAGCCGCCGAAAAGGAGCTGGCGGATTCCCTGCCTGTTGGCGACGGGGCCGCGAAAGTCGCGCAGAGGTTCCGAATCGGCAATTGGATAGTGGTCCGCGCGCAATTGTGAGAACCCCTTTACAGCCTTCACGTGGTAACCCGAAGCCGTTTCCCGGAAGTGGTCCTGCATCTGGGTGTGGATCAGAGTTACGAGAGGTTTAAGAAATCCGCGGACCACGTTCTCGACCGCCGCGTCATCCGGCAAATAGCTACGGAGATGCGCCACGGTTTGCCCGGCGAGATCGTAGAGAAGCTCGGCGGTGGAATCGTAACTGATATCGGGATAGTCCATCAGCTCCCGTACCAGATAGTGTTCCGGAGTGCTTTCCGGATCGCCGTTATCACGGCTTGCCAGGACCGAGCCCTTGCCGTCGTGGAGGTTCTGGATATAGATGTTGCCGGCGGAAGGCTGGTAAGCAACGGTGCTCAGGTCGAGTTTGAAATCGACGTACCCGGACTGACTGTCGATCGGGGTAACGGTGATGCGCGGGATATCGATGATCAATTCCCGGAAGCGGGCCGTGGTCTGGGCAACCACTTCGGGCAGATTCGCCGGGACGATGGGTTCCGCGGCGGCGCCGGGCAGAAACGGCTGCGCGGGTTGGGTGGACATAACGGCCCGGACCCGTTCGACCAATTTTTCCTGCTGCTCCGGTGTGGATAACTCCGCCGAGCTTTTCAGGGTTTCGAATTCGCGGATGACTTCGAGGGTCACGCGCGCCGCTTCTTTTTCCGGGGCCGGCGCATCGGCGGATGTGATGCGCTCGACGATGGCGGGCTCGACCGTCTGGACTTTGGTGGCGCCGGTTGGCGTCAGGCGAACGGCCATCGCGCGGCGCAGCGGCGATTCGGGGCTGCGGGCATAATCCACGATTTCCTGGAAGCGGTCGTGGGCGACGATGGTCAACCGGTCGACGGCCTCGACGCCGGTGCGTTTGCCATAGGGCAGGCGCAGGCCGCGCCCGATGGATTGTTCGACCAGGGTTTTTGAGTTGGCTGTGCGGAGAGGAACGACGGTGTAGAGATTCCTGACGTCCCACCCTTCTTTGAGCATGTTGACGTGAACGACGATTTCGATGGGGTTGGCGGAGTCCTCGACTTTCAGCAGCTTCTCGACGGTATCGTCGGCCTCCTCGCCGGATTGATTCGAGTGAACGGTGATGACCTTTCCGGCGTACTGGCCCTGGAAGAACTCGGGGGATTCGATGCGCTTGCGCAGGTCTTCGGCGTGGCTGGTGTCGCGGGCGATCACGAGGATGAAGGGTTTAACAGGCTGGCTGCCGGTCTGCAGCGCATAAGTGGTGAGCTGCACCTTCGTTTCGGCATGCATGCGGACGCCGTCTTCGAGTTTGAGCTTCTCCAGGTCCTCGGCTGAATAGTTATCGGCGCTGAAATTTTCGCGGGTGCCGACGGCCTGCTCCTTGACGAAGCCCGCATCGAGCGCGGCGGCCAGATCGAAGCGATAGATGACGTTTTCGAACTCGCGGCCTGCGCCGGTTTCGACGCGCGGGGTCGCGGTGAGCTCGAGTCCAAGGACCGGCTTCAGGTCGTTGATGGCCTTCGCGCCGGCTTTGGCCCGGTAGCGGTGGCTTTCATCCATGAGGACGACAAGGTCTTCGAGCCCGGAAAGATAGCCGAAGTAGCTCTCGCCGAGGTTCTCGCGAAGGCGGTTGACCTTGCGGCCTTCCTTCGTGGTGATCTTGGCGATGTTGAAGATGTTGATGTGGGCCTCGCGGGTGTCCCACATGGATGCCTGGCCGTGCTGCTCCTGCACGAGGCGGACGCGGTCGTAGCTCTCGCCGGTGATGATGAGGGGCGGATCGACGGCGAAGTCGGAGATGCCCTGGAAGACGTATTTCGGGGTGTTGGGGGAAAAGTCCTGAATGAGCTTGTTGTAGATGGTGAGATTGGGGGCGACGATCAGGAAGTGGCGCAGCGCGCGGGTGCGATAGAGCCAAGCGATGAAGGCTCCCATTAGCCGGGTTTTGCCGACGCCGGTGGCGAGAGCGAAGCAGAGGGACGGGAATTCGCGGTCGAAGTTCTTTACCTGTGGGAATTCGCCCTGGATAGCGGCCAGCGCCGCGTCGATATCCGCATCTTTGCGAAGCGGCAGCAGCGCGCAGGCACGGTCGAGAATTTCGAGCGATTCGCGCTGCGGCGCGCGGAGGCTGAGACGCTGCGAAATCTGGCGGGCATAATCGGTCATTCGGCGGCGGGCTCCGTCGCGAAGAGCGCCATCTGCGGTTTCGGCTCGGGTCCGCGGGCCTGGGGAAGGTTGGCGACCTGGAGACTGTAATCGTCTTTGCCCCATTCGCAGCGATTGAGGACAGAGCTGGGGATTTTTTCGACGGTCAGGTTGGAGAACATGGCGGGCTTGCCGCGAAATGCGGAGCAGCAGATGTGAAGGCTGCGGCCCTCGCCGACTTCATCGCTGAGCTGGGCGAGCTGCTCGTGGGTGAGGGTTTGGGTGGTGACGTAGAGGTAGTCGTTTTCAGTGGCGCGGCCGTGCTGCCAAAATACGTGGCCGCTGGGAGCGTACTGGTAGCCCATGATTTTGCACATGGCTTCGGCGAGCATGGCGGCGTTGTATTTGGGATTGATGACGGGATTTCCGAAGCGGTCTTTTTCGATGAGGGTTGGGGCGAGATGGTAATAGCGGAAGCCTCCGCCGCCGCGCCATTTGACGGATTCGGTGATGCCGCCGGGATCGCTGCCGTTCACGACTTTGACCATGCGCGGAATGATGTGGCTGTGGATGTGGTCGCCGAGCTCGACCATGATCCAGCGGCGTCCCATTTTGTGGGCGACCGCGCCGGTGGTGCCGGAGCCGGCGAAGGAATCCAGGACGAGGTCGCCGGGATTCGATGCGATGTCGAGTACCCTTTTCAAGAGCTTTTCTGGCTTCGGAGTGCTGAACGCGTCCTCCCCAAACAGAGTAAGGACCTCTTTTTTTGCGTCCTGGGTATGGCCGACTTCCTCATAAGGCCAGTAGGTTTGCGGCACGACACCTTGTTTGACGTCGGAGAGGAACCGCTTTAGCTGCGGGACCGAATCACCGTTCTTTCCCCACCAGATTCTTCCGTCCCGATCAAGTTCGTGCAATCTCTCCTCGGAAATTGACCAATACCGACCACCCGGAGGGCCGTCGATAACGCGTCCTGATGGACAGCGAACTGCGTAGCGGCCCAGACTGTATGGGTTGCGGGCGGAAAGGTCGCTTGGTTTCCACTGGCCGCGAGAATCGTGATCAGGGTTCTTGTAAGCGCTATCCTGTTTGTCCGATCTAGGCATCGGATTTGGAGTCCACCGGGAGATATCTTTCGCAAAGACCAAAAGGTAATCGTGGTCTACGGATATTGTCTTGGAGCTCGATTTAGGCGAATAATTCTTACGCCAAATTACAGAGGCAACGAAATTGCTTCTGCCAAATACTTCATCGCAAACTATTTTCAAATAGTGGGATTCATTGTCGTCGATAGCAATCCAGATTGAGCCGTTGGGGGAAAGCAGCGTATGGAGGAGCTCGACTCGATCTCGCATCAATGAAAGCCAGATCGAGTGTTCCAAGCCGTCATCGAAATGCTCGAACGCGGAGCCAGTGTTATACGGCGGGTCAATAAAAATACATTTAACCATTCCTGTAAATTCCTGCTCCAACGCTTTCAAGGCAAGCAGATTATCCCCGAATATCAACCGGTTATCGAAGATATCTTTCTCGCTTACCTTCTCATTCGCGTGATAACTCTTCTCCGGATCTTCAAGCAGAATCCGGGGCTCGAGGCGCGGGCGGATATCCTTTCCGATCCACGTGAGCTCCAGTTTGGTCTTTTGTGGCATGTCCTCTAATTGGTCACTGTCCAGCGGAAAGTAAAAAGCGGATCGACGCGGTGCGTTTGCCGCATTTGGGCTTCGATTTCGGCGATGAGTCCGTCGCGTTTGCCGTCGATGGAATCCTGGGCTTCGAAGAGCTCGCGGCGTTTCTTAGTGCGGTCCTGTTCGAGGGCGCGCAGCTTCTTTTGAAAACCCAGTTTGGCCTCCAGCGATGAGGCGAGCCCGGATTCTTTGCGGGTCTGGCGGATTTCGGCGTCCAGATTTTTGATTTCGCGCTCGAGCCCGAGCTTAAGGTCCTCGGCCCAGAGGTCGAGTTTGCGGGTCTGCTCGTCGAAGTTCCGAGTGTTTCTGAAATCGACGTCGCGCAGACGGCGTTCGGCGGCGGATTTACAGAGCGCGTTGAGCGCTGCCGCCGTTTCATCCGAGGCTGCGTGCGGGGAGCCGGGCGAGGCGGGGAGGGTGAGCAATTTCCGGCAGACGTCCTCATCCACGTCACTGCCGTCATCGGCGATGGCGGAGAACAGCAGATGCTCCTCGCATTCGAAGCTGTCGACGGTCAGGCGCGCGACGTTCAGCCATCCGCCGAGCCCTATGTAGGGTTCCACGGTGCTGATCCGCCGTCCGCAGGCTCCGTATTGGAGCGTGAGGCAGGCGGGCGGGAGGGGGCGTTGAAAGGCATTCGCGATGAGGCGTTGGGCGAGGGGATGATCGGGGCGGAAGAACTGGTCGCTTTGTTTTTCGGCGTCGCGCCAGTCGGCGTTGTAAGTCGCGCCGTCCATCTGGAAACGGGCTGGGGAAGACCAGCGGGCGGAAGTCCCGAGCTCCTGACGGGCCAGGGCGAGAAGCCAGCCGGTACGGAGGTCGAGGGCCTGGTCCGCTTCTTCCTTGCGCATTCGGAGGCGCTCGTGGACTTCCTCATCGAAATTTTCGAGCAGTAACTGGCGGGTCTGGGCCATGCGGGACTGAATCTGGTCGTCGAGCTCGGACTGGAGCTGGTCGAAGCCGGCCTGGATTTCCGATTCGGTGCGGCAGGACTGGTAGACGCCCGCGATGCGTTTTTCGAGATCCACGCCGCTTTCGAGCGCGCCGAGGACCTCGTCACTGGCTCCGAAGACGCCTTCGAAGAGACGGAATTTCTGCGCGAGCAGCTCGAAGACGCGCTGGTCGGCGGCATTGGCGCGGTTGAGGAAGTTTACGACGACGACATCGTGCTTCTGGCCGTAGCGGTGGCAGCGGCCGATGCGCTGCTCGATGCGCTGGGGGTTCCATGGAAGGTCATAGTTAATGACGAGGGAACAGAACTGGAGGTTGACGCCTTCGGCGGCGGATTCGGTTGCGATCAGGATGGTGGCGCGATCGCGGAATTCCTCGACGAGGGCGGCTTTCATGTCGGCCGATTTGGAGCCGGAGACGGCGGACGACCCGGCGTTGCGTTCCAGCCATGCGTTGTAAATGGCTTTGGATTGGGCGTCGGAGTTGCTGCCGTTGATCAGGACGATTTGGTTTGCATAGCCGGCGGCGGTGAGCAGTTCGATCAAGTAGAGCTGGGTGCGGCGCGACTCGGTAAAGACAACGGCTTTGCGGGCGGCCCCGAGGGCGGCGGCTTTCGCCATGCCGGTTTGGAGGGCGGTGAGCAGGGCTTCGCCTTTGGAGTTTTTGTGGATGCGATCGGCGAGTTCGGCGTAGCGGCGCAACTCGGCCAGTTCTTCCTTGAGGAGATCGGGGCTGGGCTGGAGGTGGAGATCGGTCTGGGGGGCGCCATCGTGAACATCAGGGGGCCATTCGTCGGCAATTTCCGGCAGCTCTTCATAATCGGCGGCGGCGCTTTCGAGGGAAGTCTCCGGGTTCAGATCGAGAGCTTCGAGGCGGGTTACCAGACTTTTCAGCGTTCCGGCGATGGCGAAGGTCGAAGAGGCGAGGAGCTTGCGGAGGACGAGGGTCAGGAGCGTCCGCTGGCTGGCGGGGAGGGCGAAGAGGGTTTCGCGCTGCAGGTATAGCGAGACGAGACGGTAGAGTTCCATCTCGTCGTCGTTGGGCAGGAAGTCCTGTGTGACCGGGACGCGCTGGGTGAACTTGATGTATTCGAGAACCTGCTTGCGGAGAGTGCGGGTGCAGATTCCGGAGAGACGTTCCTTCAGGCTGAGGTTGCGGACCGCCTCGCTGTTGCCGCCATTCAGAAACTGATCGCGAAAGGACGCGATGTCGCCGAACACGCGCGGGTCGAGAATGCTGACGAGTCCGTAGAGCTCCAGGAGGGAATTCTGCAGGGGAGTCGCGGTCATGAGCATCTTCGGAGCGTGAGAAACGCCGTCCGAGATCGCCTGGGCTATCTTGTTCGAGGTCTTCCAGACGTTGCGGAGACGGTGGGCTTCGTCGATGACGACGAGGTCCCAGGGGATTTGTTTGAGAGCGTCGCTGTGGGCGGCGGCGAAATGGTAGGAACAGATGGCGATGCGGCCGGGCTGGCGGAGCCCGGCGTTGCGACCTTCGAGGATGACGGACGGAAGGGAGAATTTTTCCGTGAGCTCCTGCTGCCATTGTTTGCGCAGGGTGGCGGGCAGGATCAGGAGAATTTTGCGGCGGCGCTCGGCCCAGCGCTGGGTGATGACGATTCCGGCCTCGACGGTCTTGCCAAGGCCGACTTCGTCGGCGAGGAGGACGCCTTTTGTCAGAGGGGAGCGAATGGCAAAGAGGGCGGCGTCGACCTGGTGCGGGTTGAGGTCCACGCGGGAGTTGGCGATGGAGCGGGTCAGCGATTCGATCGCGCCTGACGGTGCCCGGAGGGTGAGGGCGGCGGCCCAGTATTTACTATGAAATGGCGTGCTCAAGGCGGCGGTGTGAATGCAAGATCGGGACTATCGGTCACTTTAACAAAAAGTGGGGTGAGTTCGGCAGGAATCTCGTGGAAATGCCGCAAGCGACGCAAAGCTGACGGTCCGAGGGTCTGCGGCCGGCAGCGCACCGGGCTGTGAGGCGAGCCGATATGACTGCTGCCTTGCGCCCGGCGTGCGAGCGCATTCACGGCGTTTCGTGCGTTTATGTGCGCAGCGGGGATCTGTGCCCATGTCAACCCGTCCGCCAAGGCAAGAATCGGCTTCGCGCGCAACACGTCGCCAGCAGGCAGCGTGCGCGACTGCGAGCATTTTGAAAGCTCTTCCCGCTGAGCGTCAGTCAGTTGAAGCAATTCACTATAGCGTGGCACAACCTCCAGGCGTAGGCCGGCAACTAAAGGTTACCTAATGACTGAGACAGCCTGCCAGGCCCGATCCCGGTTGCGAGCACGACCTTCAGCGAGGTCAGGGCAGCGGCACAAAAGAGCCGGGCGCGTGCAGGTTCATGCTCACGGTTTTGGGAATCTGCACGGCGGCGGCCTGGCTTCCTTAGGCCTTCACGGCCGAATCTTCCGGCCGGACCTGGTCAACGGCAGTTTCCCCGACTGGTGGGGTCAATCGCCGAAGCTCCTTCACCAGAGCAGCGGTAAGAGAGACCAACAAAGGTCCCAGGAGAATCCCTAATGGGCCAAAGGCGTAAGTCCCGCCAATCGCCGCAAGCCCAATCAGCATGGGATTTTGCCGTTCACGCGCCCCCACAACAATCGGCCGCAGGACATTGTCCACCGATCCCACCACGAGCGAACCCCAGAGACCCAGAAACAATGCCTTCCAATAGGCGCCCATCAGCAGGTACGCGATCGCGACCGGCAACCAGACCAATGGAGCACCCACCAGCGGAATCACGGAAGCCAACCCGCCGACCGCGCCCCAGAGAACAGCCGACCGAACGCCGACGAACCAGAATCCGAAGATCAACAACGCCCCCTGGCTCACAACCACAGCGAACATGCCGTTCACATTAGCCACTACGGAATCGTGCACCGTCTGCACAATGCTGGAAGTGGTGCGAGGCTCGAGCGGAGTTAAAGTCGCGAGTTGAGCAATCCATTGTTTGCCGTATTGGAGGAGGAAATAGAGAAAGACGGTCACCAGGAGGGTATTGATCACAGCAGTGGTCAAGCCGCCGACGGCAACATCTAAATTGCTGAGCAGAAAACCGCTCGCATCTTTCATGCGTTCGATGAGCTCCGTACGGATGGCTTCTTTGTTGACAGGCAGACGTGTGGCCACTGCGTTGACGATCTTATCCGCGGTATCCGCAACGAGAGCCGGCCAGCCGCCCTGTTCGAGAGAACGCCGGCTCAGTGTATCGTAAGCGGAGCTCAATTCACGAGTGAGCGTAAAGCCTGCAATCGCGAGCACGATCGCAAGTAGACACACCGTCGCCAGTGTTGTCACGCCAGTGGCCAGTCCGTCCCGATGAATACGGCGAGCGAGTCGTTCCTTCACCGGATAAACCACTATGGCGATCACCGATGCCAAGACGAAAGGTGTGCCGAAGGGCCTTGCAATCTGAATCAGGAACGGAAGAATCGCCGCCATCGCCACCGCGAGAAAGATGAGGGGGCCACGTTGCCGCATGCTGGATGATCTCCTACGCTGGCTGCAGAGCCGTTTTCACTTCGCTTGATCCTGCTGGTTTCTCCATTTGCTCTTCAAGTGTGGCCTCGTAAGGAACTTCACCGCCTCGGCTATCCATAACACGCTACTTGCGACGCCCACTGAACGCGCCCAGCCCCAGCCGCTCATGGAAACGGTCCCGAAGGCGGTCTGTAGGAATGGAATATAGATAACGAGCAAATGCAGGCAGACGGACGTCGAAACAGCGTCCACAGCCAGCGGTTACGGAACAAGCCACGGAAAGCGCTGTACACCTCAGACCGGGCGTTGAGTGCGTTGAAGACCTTCCCCGAAAGGGCAAATGCGCCAGCATGAGTGGCGGCGCGGCGGAGGGGAGCGTCCACGCCACAGCCACGCACGCGGGGCTTTGTTCTTGCAGGAGTCAGCGCCGGCGAACAAGATCGCCAGCGCCACATTACCTGAGACGTTCCGTTAGAAGTTGTACCCGATGATGAGCCTGAGAGTCGGCGAGGGGCTGGCGTAGACGGACGTTTTCAGCTCGGTGAACATGCCGCTGCGGAAGCGGAGACCGCCGAGAATGTTGAGTCCCACATCGCTGTGAAAATCGCTGAAGTCGACTCTCTTGCCCGTGCTCCCGCCGAAGTCCTGATGAACCAGGTTGAAGCCGGGGCCGGCGCCGACATAGGCTGACCAGCGGCCCGTGCGCGAAGTGAGGGGCAGGCGGTAAATCACTTCTGGGTTCAAAGCGAACATGGCAGTAACTTCACCCCAGCCGAATTCGACATTGGGCCGAAAATAGACGTCGGAACTGAAAAACGGTCCGATCTGCGACTGAACGCCGATGAGGATCAACTCCGGATCAAGGGCGACACCGGCACGGACGCCCACACGGAAGCGGCGCACTTCCCGCTCGATGCTGCGCTCCAGCCCGCGCACCTGCGGCGGGACCGCGGCCGGAGCCGCCGCTGCTCCCTGCCGTCCACTGGCTGCATTGGCCAGCGTGACGCTGCTGGCGATACGCACACCCGATTCATCACCCGGAGAAGAAACGACTGTGACTTGAGTGCCGCTGGTCAGCGTGGTGGGCCGGTCGACTCCCGGCCCATAGGTGAACAACTGATACTGCCCGGAGTTACTGCGAATTGTCAGTGTATGGGCGGAGGACGAGACGACCTCGCCGGTCATCGTAGAAGTGCTGTCCTGAGCTTTTGCCTGGTAGCCGAGTGCAAGAAATGTGGTAAATACCGCAAGACTGGATACGAAGGAACGCGTAATTTGCCGCTTATGACCCATAAATGTCTCCTTTAGGAAGTCGCCCGCGCGGATAAAAAGTAGCCCGCGCGGAAAGCCCTGCACCGGACCGTCCTATGGGGCATCGGTTACTTGTTGTAAGGAAGCCGCGGCTACTTTCGGTCTTTAACGGGACGCTGGCGTGGAACTGGCGTGGAGGGGCGCGCGGGGAATCATACGGCGGAAATGGGCGAGGGCGGGTGCGGCGGCCGACCGGCGCCGCACCCGGCCAGGACAGCACGATCCTAATGCCGGCCATTCCAGCGGTCGTCATCGCCGCCGCTTACTCCGGACACTGTCCCGGTAAATTCGCCGCTGGCAGCGAAGAAGACCGGGTTTTTGGAGGCGTCGGCGACAACAGGCACGACGGTCTCGGTGAAAGTCAGGATGCCGGTCGCGTTCCTGAAACGCCGCGTCCCGCTCACGATCTGGAAGATCACCGTACAGTGTGCCTGGTTCGCCTTGAGATCGATGCAATCGGACCCTTGCTTCAAGCTGACTGTCAGCAAACTTCCATCTTCGAATCGGAATACACCGGTGGTAATGACGCGGGTGAAATACAGGTTATCCGGGCCCGAGCAAGTGCTGGGCGGCGACGAGGAAGGAAGTTCGGCCGCGAGGTCGCGGAACGTGAAGGATCCGAACGTGCCGTCCCCGGCGAAATTGTCTTCCGAACTTCCGGCCCCGGGGTAAAGGTTGAAGGCGCTGTTCTCACCAGTCCCGGAAAACGTCATTTTTACGGACTTCTGCTGCGCCTGGATGGCGGCGGCACTGAGACCGATCAGCAGCGCCATGGTTGCGCCCTGCTTCATAGCTTTTGATGCTGGCTTGCGTTGCGAGTGAAATTTAGATTTCATGTGTTACTCCTTCAGCGAAATCTTAGGGTCGGGCGGCGCGCCGGAGCGATGATTCCGACCTCATTTGGAGGTAATTTCCGCATCACCGCCGATGTCAATGGTGGGGAAGGAGATAGGCGGAGGGATTACCACTGCTTCGGGGCGGAAATGCGCTGACAAAAGTGCCGCACCAGCCCACTGAGGGGATGTTGGGCGTCATGGACAAGCTGCGGGTTAGTGCAGTGCGGCGTACTCCAGGCGAGCCTGGCGCAGGAGGGGGATGTCCGGGTCGGCGTCACGCCACAGCGTGAGAAAATCCCGATAAGTTCGTGCGGCCGCCGGCATGTCTCCGGCCAGAACTTCGCTGCGCGCCAGAGCTACGCAGGCGGAAGGATAATACGGTCCCCAAAAGCTTCCCCGGTGATCGACGATCTTGCGGAATTCGGCTGCCGCCTCGGCGCCCTTATGGAGGCGGAGAAAGGCCAATCCGCGCAGATAGGGCACTTCCGCATGACGCTGTTCGACGCTGCCCACTAAGCGAAGTTGCTCGACCGCCTCGGCCGGGCGGTTTTGTGACAGGCCGGCTGTGGCGCCGGCGAGGAGCCGAGCCAGCGCGAGATCTGAGTCAGACGGTTGGGTCGCAGCGGCTTTCCCGGCACGCTGCAGAGCAGCGGCGACCTGGCGGCCATCGCCGCAAAGCGCAAGAGCCACTGCATTGCCGCCATTAGCACGTTGTACGGATTTACAGCTTCCTGTCAGCGCATCCTCCTCGGCCGGCGCGAAAGCGGGCGGGGCCAGGTTCAGGCGCGTGCGCATCTCGCGAGCCCGCCGCAAGAGTTCCTCCTGACGGCGCCGCTGGCCGCGCACGAAGGCGTCCGCCGCCTGGACCTCGAGCGCCATGTACCCGGAGGGCCTTGTCGAGAACCACTCCATCTCGCTGCGAACGGAGGCCTCATCAGGCTGCCGCAGCGCGATCTGCAGGGAAAGGCGATGGAGTTCGGTGTTGTCGGGGTTGCGCGCGAACTCTTTCCGGATGTAGGCGATTGCGTCGGCGAAACGGTCCAGCCGGACCAGAGTCCTCGCGAAGTTGCTCTTCACTACAGCCGAGTTTGCCAGCTCATCCGCACGCCGGTATTGGCTCAAAGCATCTTCCCAATTGCCTTGCTGTCCGAAGATATTCCCCAATAAGTTATCCGCGACGTAATTGCGGTGGTAGAGGTGAGTCCACAGCTCGGAGGAGGCGCGGGCGTTCTCCCAATCGTGCGCGACGTAGTAGTAAAACATGGAAGCCGCGAACAAATGTTCGTATTCGGAGACCCGGTTGCGCATCTCAAAGGCCCGTCTGAGCGCCTCGGACATGTGCTGACCGGTATCGCCGGACATTTGATACGAGATGCCAAGGTAGAGCCATGCGGTCGAAAACTCGGGATCCAGTTCCACGGCATGCTGGAAAATCGGAATGGCTCCCGTGTAATTGCCCCGTCTGAACTGAGTTGCGCCCAGCGCGAAGGTACGGAACGCCGCGAGTGAAGTGGTGGTGACGCGTTCGCCGGGGGGCGACACCTGGCGGATCGAGGTCAGCGATTCGCCGAGTTTCGCGCGCAATCCTTTGGCGGCAGTGGCCACGGCATCGAGGGCGCGCTCCTTATCGGACGATTCCACCTGCACCCGGGCGAGAACGCGACCCGATTGGCAATCGGTGGCCTGAAGGGTTATGGAAAAAGCCTTGCCCAAATTCGCGATGGACCCGTGGATCATGGCTTTTTCGTTTTCGCGCTGGCAAATTTCGCGGGCGAGACCGTTGGTGATCCGGGTTCCAGCGGGTTGGCGCATCAACTGGAGGTCTTCGTCGACGCGGTCGTTGTCGAGGACCTTCAAGAACGGCGACTCTTCCAGTTGAATGGCGAGAGCTTCGCGAAGCATTTGATCGAATTCCGCGTCACCGGTGGAGTTGGCGAAATCGGCGAGGACGACAGTGTCCTTTTCGGTTAACGTCGGGGCTTCGCGCCCGGTCAACTTCGGGGCTTCGCGAAGGGTGAAGGACGCAATGAGAAGCAGTCCGACGGCGCCAAGTCCTGCAGCCGCGAGGTGATAACCGCGCCGTGCGACAACGCCATTGACCGACAGGGGCGCTTCGTGGAGGGGAGGGTTGAGAACCGGAGCCGGCTTGTCTGGACGCTCGCCGATGGCCGAGGCCGGCCCGGGCTGCTGGCGAGCAGGCTCGCTCGAGGGCTGCGCGATCGGGCCGACAAAACGATAGCCCACGCCTGGGAGCGTCTCGATGTAAATGGCGTGGCCGGATGAGTCGCCGAGGGCACGGCGGATCTTATTCATCGCCGTGTTCAGGCCGTGTTCGAAATCCACGAAGGTGTCGGCGTTCCAGACGGTCTGGCGCAGTTCGTCGCGGGTGACGACTTCTCCCGATCGTTTCACGAGGGACAAAAGGATCTGGAACGGCTGTTTCTGCAGCCGGATTGGGCTGCCGTGCTTGTACAACACTGCCGATTCGGCGTCGAGTTCGAAGGGGCCAAATCGATAACGGCTCATGGCAGGCGTTTATTATGCCAATTCTCTCGCGAGGGGTGAACCGGCTGCGCCGATGAGTGCGTGCGGGAGCGAACAGGTTCACCTGACGGGATTGCAGCGACCTGGCGGCACGCTGAGCCGACTGCGACCCGAATAAAAGGCGTTTCAATCATGTACGCGGGGATTTGGGAGTACTTCTATAAGAACAGCCGCATGGCGGCGACCGGCGGAAGCGGTGGCGGCTTTCGGCCACGGAGTGTTCGCGGATTCGGCCGAGGGTGTTCGACCAGCCGAGGGCGAATCAGACTTGCGGACGCGTTTGCGTGGTCCTGGAGAAGCGGGTTCCGCCGGAAAGCCCCCCGCGGAATACGCGGCCGGAGACTCATCGAAACGAGAGGCCGCGCAGCCTTTGCCGTTTTCGCGGCCGCGATCGTGGGGGGCGCATTCTTTCCAAACGCTCTCGCATTTCTGCGCCCGGGTTAAGGAATCGGCCCTACCCATATCTGGTACGGCGAACCCTGTCTCGTTACGACCCCTGCGTACCATAAGAACCCAAAACCATACTCTTCGGCGAGACGCGTCGCGTGAACAATCCGACGTTTCGCGGCGCCCCGAGGACGGCGAATCCGGCGCGGTTGCCCGGCTCCGGTGTTAGAGTGTGACTGCGACAGAGTCTGTCCCGGAAGGTCAATCGCGAGGAAGGGTGTTCGCTTTTGCCGCATTGCCGTGGCCCTTCAGGACGCTCAGCGGCCGTCGGGCCAGCAAGACAGCCAATGTCTTCCCACACTTCGGTGCCTCCTGCTTCTCCGCGATGCGCGGGTTGAGCAGGCCCACCAACCACATGACTGACTGGAAACGAATCAGGAGTTTCTTTATGAAAACGATTCTGCCTTTCCTCCCGATCTGCGCCTTGCTTTACTCCGCGCCAGCTATGGCAGCGCCACCTTACGCGTATATCAGCAGTATTTACCCGAGCTCCGGTACGATCACCGTGGTTGACTGGACGACTAACAAAGTAGTGACCACTATTCCAGTTCCAACAGCTTTTACGGACACACCCACGTGCGTCGCTATCACCCCTGACGGTTCGCTTGTTTATGTCGCGATTCAGACCGAAATCGCATCCGGCGATGTTTCAGTAATCGCAACGTCCAGCAACACGGTGGTGGCCACCATTCCGGTCGCGCTGGGTGGTGTCTCGGAGTCCTGTATGGCGATCTCTCCCGATGGAGCGTTCGTCTATTTGGCGACTTACGACAATATCACCGTTATTTCGACTGCGACCAACACGATTGTCAGCGTGATCCCTGTTAACGACGCGTTATATATCGCGATCACGCCTGACGGACGGTTCCTCTATATCCCACAAGAAGACAGACCACAAAGCTCCAGCGTCGTTGCGGTTGTCGCCACGGCTACAAACACACTGGTGGCGACGATTCCCACTGGTGTCGAGGATGTGAGCGGCGTGACGATCACACCGAATGGGAAGTTCGTCTACATAACCACCATATCCAGATTCTGGATGCCAGTCATCTCAACGGCTACCAACACGGTCGTGACGACTGTCGACATAGGAGATATACAGTGGAGCCTGGTGGCCACGCCGGATGGAGCCGGGATATATGTCGCCACATCCGATTTTCTTGCACTGGTTTCGACGGCCACCGATACGGTCTCAGTCACCCTGCCGCTAAGAGAGACAATACGATCTATGGCGATCTCGCCCGATGGCACTCTCATTTACGCCCCCGTCGACGATTTTCTCTCTGCCTTCAATGTGGTGGCAACGATCAATGCCGCTACCAATACTGTTGGGACAGCGATTTCGGTTGGTAAGACGGCGGACGCTGTAGCTTTTGTGCCAGCCGCACCGCCGTTGCTTCCTGTCAGTCCGATGCAATTGATTGTGAAGAGCACTCAGATGTGCCTTGACATTCAGTCGTATTCCTACCAGCCGGGCGCACCCGCAATTCAGTACTGGTGCGAAGGTGGCCTTAACCAGCGCTGGCTGGCAGCCGCAGCCGGCGACGGCTCTTTCACGCTCACCGCGCAACACAGCGGCGAGGTACTCGATGTTACGGGAGAGTCGACGGCGCCCGGCGCGCAGCCTATTCAATACCCTTATTGGGGCGGACGCAATCAGCGTTGGTATTTCGAAACGACAATCGACGACTTCTATCATGTCGTCTCCCAAAACAGCGGTCTCTGCCTGGATGTTGTGACCACCGCGCAGACGCCGGCGCTCAGTCAGCAGAACATCTGTAGCGCATCAGACAGCCAGAAGTGGCAGTTTGTTCCCTGGCATTAGTGAGCCCGAGACGATAGGCAACGTCATCTCGATGCGAAGACACCGGTGCGGGGTGCGGGCATGGCGCTCAATGCGATCCGGGATGCCGCGGTCGATCAGCCTGGACCAGGCTCTGGCAAGTACCGGGCTGTGATGCGCGCGAACACCCCACGTTTTCGACGGGTGCGATACTGCGGAGATGCAAGTGGGACTGTTTCCCAATCCGTATCGGCCCGGAATTGGCCAGCGGCCGCATCGCGAGGCTCAGCGCCCGCTTCTGCCACAGCACGCCCGTCACTGTCCGGTGCTCGAGGCCGGAAGCACCGCGGGGTTTTTGGTTCATCCTCCGCTGGCTGAAAAAGAATCCTTTCAAATCGGATATGAGGGGGAGGGGCTTTATCGTTTTGTCTACTCGGTGAACGCGAAAGGAAGCGAGTGGGAGCCGGTTTTCAGCGTGACGTATCAACTGCCGATGGGCGGGATCGGCGCCACCAAACGCGAAGTCGAGATGCACATCCAGGACACCCCGCAAACCCGAGAGCTCGCCCACCTGATGCCGCGCATGTTCATCTCTCCGGACGACCTCGGGACGCCGGCAGGCGCGGTGACTCTGCGGGGCGCGTGGAACTTTCAGACGCCGCCGGGCTGGGACACGATCTACACGCCGGTCTTCAATATGATCGAGCGGCCGATCGCGCCTATGCTGGTGATCCGCGTGGAGACGGACTGGCACGTTCACGACTCCGAGTTCCGCTACGTCCTGCAGCCGGGGGAAACGATTTCGGCTTCGCCGAATCTGCCGGTGGGGCAGGTGATGTTTGTCTCGCGGGAAGAGATCACGTTTCGCGATGGCACGGAAGAGGAGATCGCGGCGCGGCACCAGGCCAGTAAGGCGTTCTATGAGGAAAAGGCGAGGACGAAGGTGAAGACGCCATACGGGATGGAGTACAGTCCGCACTATCAGCGGAGCCGCCGGAAGGGGACGGGCGAGCAGAAGGAGTAACTGGATGAATTCCGAATACCCATTGTTCGGATTCGCGAGCAAAGGGTAGCGGCGACATTCGTTCACAACAGCAGCCACGCCGGGGCGACAGAGATCGCCAGCGCCACATTGGTATCCTGAATGCTTAACCACGTTGCAGCATTTTTCCGACCTCAATCTTTGCTCCGCATTGCGGAGCAACCTCGACAAGAACCAGTTCGTCACTCCCACGCCCGTACAGGCGCAGGCGATTCCGCCCATTATGGAAGGCCGCGACGTCGTGGTGACCGCGCAGACCGGCACAGGCAAGACTCTGGCGTTCTCCATCCCTGTGCTCGAGGCTCTCGCAGCGGCGCCGCGAACCAGGACGATAAAAGTCCTGATCCTCAGCCCGACGCGGGAACTTGCCATTCAAATCGATGCGGCCTTCCGGGAGCTCGCGCATGGCATGCGCATTCGCACCGCGGTGGTTGTGGGTGGCATGAGCGAGACCAAACAGTTGCGCGACATTCAGGCCGGGGCCGAAGTGGTCATCGCAACGCCGGGCCGCCTCTGCGATTATCTGGACCGGCGGCTGATCGATCTATCCGGCGCCGCCACTGTGATTCTCGACGAGGCGGACCGGATGCTCGATATGGGCTTCCTGCCCTCTCTGCGCGTCATTTTGGACAAGCTTCCGGCGAAGCGTCAAACGATGCTGTTTTCCGCGACGATGGAACGATCGGTGGCGGGCCTTGTCGAAAGCTACGTGCGCAATCCGGTGCGAGTCGCGGTGGAGGCGTCACCGGAAACGGCCGCGCAGATCGATCTCTTCTGCTATGAAGTCGCGCAAGGCTCGAAGTTCGATCTGCTGGAATACCTGCTGAAGCACGAGAAGGGTACTTTCCTTGTGTTCGTGGCGACCAAAGAGGGCGCCGAGAGGCTCGCGAAATTTCTGGAGCGCGGGAGGCACAAGGTGTCGGCGATCCATGGGGACCGCTCGCAGGGACAGAGGAACGAAGCGCTGCAGGGCTTCAAGGATGGGAAGTACCGGGTCCTCGTCGCGACCGATGTGGCGGCGCGCGGGATTCACGTGGATGACATCGCGCATGTGGTGAACTACGATTTGCCGCAGGAGCCGGAAAACTTCATTCATCGCGTCGGGCGCACGGGCCGCGCCGGCGCAAGTGGCGCCTCCTGGACGTTCGTGACCGCGCTCGAACGCACCGACGTGCGCAACTATGAGCGTGCACTGGGGATTCAGGTGCAATATCGCGAATTGCCTTCACTGCCGCGGCCGATCGGGCTCGTGACGGACGTGCAGGCGTTTCTGGAGTCGATGAGTATCAGCCAAACGCCGGGCGAAGCGCCGAAGCCGGCAACAGCCAGACGAAGCTTTTCGAGCCGGCGCCGGCGGCGCTGAAAGTACGGCGAGAGAACCCGAACAGGGAACCCAGACTTGCGATGCCGTTGGTGTGAGTTGGCAGGCACTGGGAGTCCCGATTGGAAGTTCAAAAGCCACAGGCTGAAGCCTGGGCCACCATGCTGTGCAGCCGAATATTGGTAATGCCACAAGCCGGGAGGGCTGGGCGCGTGAGACACCCAGCCCCAGAGTAAAAGTGCTTACACGCGATGCTTAAGCGAGGGCCGCTTTCTTCGTCTCGCCGGAGCGGGCCACGTCGAAGCGGTCGAGGTTCATGACTTTCGTCCATGCGGCGACGAAGTCTTTCACGAATTTCCCCTTCGATCCGGTGACGGCGTAGACTTCAGCGAACGCGCGCAGTTGCGAGTGCGAACCGAAGATCAGGTCGACGCGCGTTCCGGTCCATTTTGCCGCGTTTGTCTTGCGGTCGCGGCCCTCGTACACGCCCTTCTGACCGTCAGCCGGCTGCCACTGCGTGCCCATATCCAGCAGATTGACGAAGAAGTCATTCGTCAATACGCCAGGAGTCTTCGTGAAGACACCGTGCTTTGAGCCGCCGGCATTGGCGCCGAGCACGCGAAGTCCGCCGAGCAGCACCGTCATTTCCGGGCCGGTCAATCGCAGGAGCTGAGCGCGATCGACCAGTGCCTCTTCGGGCTGCATGAACTGGGTCTTGCCGCCAATGTAGTTGCGGAAGCCGTCGGCGCGCGGCTCGAGGGGAGCGAAGGAGCCGACGTCGGTTTGATCCTGCGATGCGTCCATGCGTCCCGGCGTGAAAGGCACGTTTACGTCGACACCGGCATCTTTCGCCGCCTTTTCGATCGCGGCGTTGCCGCCGAGAACGATCAGATCGGCGAGGGAGACTTTTTTAGCGGATTCCTTGCGGATGGCTTCGAGCTTGTCCAGCACTTTGGCAAGCTGTGCGGGGTGGTTGACTTCCCAATCCTTCTGGGGAGCCAGACGGATGCGTGCACCGTTGGCGCCCCCTCGCTTGTCCGAGCCCCGGAAAGTCGATGCCGATGCCCAGGCGGTCGAAACGAGATCGGAGACCGAAAGGCCCGAGGCAAGGATCTTCGCCTTCAATGCAGCAGCGTCTTTTTCGTCGATCACCGGATGGTCGACCGCGGGGATCGGATCCTGCCAGATCAGCGTCTCTTTCGGGACCAGCGGGCCGAGGTAACGCGCGACGGGGCCCATATCGCGGTGCGTGAGCTTGAACCATGCGCGCGCGAAGGCGTCGGCGAACTGCTCGGGATGTTCGTAGAACCGGCGCGAAATCTTCTCATAAGCCGGATCGAGGCGCAGCGACAGATCGGTGGTCAGCATCATCGGGACGCGCTTCTTCGAGTTATCGAACGCGTCCGGTATGTTTGCCTCGCCATTCTTCGCCTTCCACTGCTTCGCGCCGGCCGGGCTGGTGGTGAGCTCCCATTCGTTTTCAAACAGGTTCTTGAAGAAATGATTGCTCCAATGTGTCGGCGTCTGCGACCAGATGACTTCCGGACCGCCGGTGATGGCGTCGGCACCGATTCCCGTGCCGTGCTTGCTCTTCCAGCCGAGGCCCTGATCTTCTAGGGCGCCGCTTTCGGGCTCCGGCCCCACCAGCGAGGGATCACCCGCGCCATGTGTCTTGCCGAACGTGTGGCCGCCGGCGATCAGAGCGACGGTTTCTTCGTCGTTCATGGCCATGCGGAAGAACGTCTCGCGGATATCTTTCGCGGCCGCGATCGGATCCGGATTTCCATTCGGACCTTCGGGGTTGACGTAGATCAGCCCCATCTGAACGGCGCCGAGCGGCTCGGCAAGCTGGCGCTCGCCGCTATAGCGTTCATCGCCCAGCCACGTGCCTTCGGGACCCCAGTAAAGTTCCTCGGGCTCCCATACGTCGGCGCGTCCGCCGGCGAAGCCGAAGGTCTTGAAGCCCATTGACTCCATCGCAACGTTGCCGGCGAGAACCATAAGGTCGGCCCACGAGAGCTTGTTGCCGTACTTTTGTTTGATGGGCCAGAGCAGGCGGCGGGCTTTGTCGAGGTTGGCATTGTCCGGCCAACTGTTCAGCGGCGCGAAGCGTTGCTGCCCCGCGCCGGCGCCGCCGCGGCCGTCGGTGATGCGATAAGTCCCAGCGCTGTGCCAGGCCATGCGGATCATCAGGCCACCGTAGTGGCCGAAATCGGCGGGCCACCAATCCTGGGAGTCGGTCATCAGGGCCTGCAGGTCCTTGACGACGGCGTCGAGGTCGAGACTTTCAAATTCTTTGGCATAGTCGAACTCCGCGCCCATGGGGTCGGACAAGGTGGAGTTCCGGTGGAGAACCGAAACGTCCAGGGCTTCCGGCCACCAGTCGCGGTTTCCGCGCGCACGCGCGCCATGGGCTACCGGACACTTCGCGTCTGCTGCCGTCTGGCCATTGTTGGCGGCGTCCGCCGTTGCTTTTTCGTTTGCCATTCTATGTATCCTTCTCCTTAAGATTAAAGTCGTTATCGGGATCTGGGCCGGCGCGCGCATGCGGTGCACAGCCCACGAAAAATGAGTTCGCATTCCCGAAGCAGCCGTTTGCCGAGGGAGGCTGGGGCGGGGCGGGGCACGTCGTACCAGTCGAGGTCCTCGACATTGCCGCAGCGATCGCAGATGAAATGGTGATGCCGCGCGCCCTTCACATCGAATCGCGCGGCGCGGCCCTCTACGGCCACTTCACGCACCAAACCGGCCTCGACGAGGTCGCGCAGGTTGTTATAAATCGTGGCCCGGGAAGAGCGCGGATCGAGGCGGTTCACAGCTTCGAAAATCTCGGCGGCTGTAGGGTGACCGGGTTGCTCCATGAGGAACGCCATGACAGCGTAGCGCTGCGGAGTGCTGCGCAAGCCACCGTTCGCGAGGGAGCGTTTGATTACTTCGGGTTCCATCGCCGAGACTTTTTAGATTATATCTAATATGAAATTTAGTCAAGGCATGCGAATTGCCGGGCAAACTGAAGTGAGTGGCGCCCGGCGAATCGGGTTGCGTGGTGTCGAAATGAAAAGCCAGCCCGGTAGCCGCAGCTACCAGGCTGGCCCGTGGATCATATGACCGGCTGCGCGCCATGGCGCGCTTTCCACTATCAGAACGTGAATCGCGCGATCAGTTGGCCCGTGCGCTGGCCGCCGCCGAGACCAAGCGCATAGCCGGACAACGCTCCCGAGTTGCCGAGGTTGCCGAAGGTTCCAAAACCGCTGATGTAGTTTCCGTTCGCGGCCTTTTGCAGAGTTGATGCTGCATTGAGCGGACTCAGATTCGCGATTTGGGGCGCCGGAAGGAATGCCCGATTGAAGATATTCAGGAACTCGAGCCGGATCTGGAACTCGTATTTCTCTTTGATGCGGAAATTGCGCGCGATGTTGGCCGACTCGGTGGGGCGGCGCGGCGCGCGGAAGAAGGCATAGGTGGAGGTATCCGCAGTCCATGTTCCGTCCGGGATGGTCTGCCACGCGTTCGGGTTCAACACGACCGTTTTTGCCGGATCGAAGCAGTGACAGTTGATGTCCAGCGGATCGGTATGATGGACGCCGCTGTAGTCGGTCCAGTCGACAGACCATGGATTCACGTAGCTTCCGTCCGCGTTCTTCTTCAACTGCGCGTTACCCGGACCGCGGCCGAGCCAGCGGCTGATGGCGTTGTTGGAACCGCTCGAGGGGCGGCCCATGTAGGCGCCGGTCTGATAGTAGAGCGCGCCGGCCACTGCCCAGCCGCCAACGATTTCCCTGACGTATTTGTTGCTGAGCACGGGGAGCTTCGTGGGCCGCGGCGTTTCGTAGTCGAAAGTGATGCGCAGAATCTGAGGCGGATTCGCGGGCACGAGATCTTTGCCCACGCTGTTGTTGAAGACATCCGGCGAGCCGATGAACTGCAGGTTTTTGGACCACGTGTAATTCACATTCGCCAGCAGACCGTGCGAGAGCCGCTTGGTCGCCTGCAGTTGAAGCGAGTCGTACCACGATTTTCCCTGCGGAGCGACCGGTGAGATCACGCTGCTGAATTGAGGGAACGGTTTGAGGCCCTGCAATACCGTGGCGGCGAACTGGCCGGTTACCGGAAACGACGGATACGGCGGTGTTACACCGCGGGCTTTCAAGGTCGCGAGCTGGGCGGCGCTGAGCCGGCTCCATTGGGTGTTGAGCAGAGTTGCATCGTCGAGGTTGCCGACCGTGAACCCATTCTTCGTCAGCGTGTCGACGGAAACGGCATTCAAATCCTGGAAGCCGGGGGTCGTAGCCGAGCCTCCGACGGGCGCCCATACGTTGCGGTTGCCGATGTAGGCGGCTTCGACGACAAGGTCGTGAGTGATTTCGCGCTGAACGGAGAGGTTCCACTGCCATGTGCGGTCCGGACGGCCGGCGTTGGGGTCAATCAACGTCACACCCGACTGAAGGGCGTTGACAGTGTTGGGCACGAAGCCAAAGCCTGGATTGTAGTTTGGCCAGGTTGGCTGATACCGGGAGGGAATGCCGTCCTGCAACTGGAAGTCGGCAAAACCATTCTGCAGAGTCGGGGTGACCACGCTGTTGATCACCGGTCCGGCGGTAACGGGAGTGTACCCGTAGGCGAGGCCGAACCCGCCGCGGATCACCGTCTTCGGGTTGAAGGTGTATGCGACACCGAGCCGGGGGGCGTAAGCATAGGGGTAATTGTGGGCGAAGCTGCATTTGCAGGTCGCCTCGTAGATGTAAGCGCCTGGACGGCCATCCGCATTGGGGTTGGGGGTCGTCGGGCTGAAGTCGACGGTGCGGCCATAATCTTCTTTGGCGTAAGTGCCGTAATCCCAGCGCAGGCCGAAGTCGATGGTGAGGTCACGGCGGACGCGCCATGTGTCCTGCACGTAGAGACCGGTTTGTGTTTTGGTGCGGCGATAATCCACCGGCTGGCTCAACGTCAGACTGGTCACCTGGCCAAGCAGAAAATTCGCGAAGGGAAAGCCGACGTTCGTATTGCCGGTGAAACCTGTGAGGCCATCGAGCGAAGGCTGCCAGGTCACGCCATTGCCGGTCTGGACGCCCGCGGTGGCGGCTCCGAAACCGAAGGTTCCGGCAGTGTTCGTCGTGTTCTGCGAAATGATGAAGTCCTTGCGGTAGTCGCCGCCAAATTTGTATGTGTGGTTTCCATGAACCCAGGTGAGGCTGGCGGAGCTTGTCGGGTGCCGCTCGGGGGAGTGGGTGTTTCCCGTGGGTCCGAGATTGCTCATACCGCCAATCTGGGGCGCTGTCACCGCGGTGGAAGTGATGCGTGGAAACGTCTGATTGAGGGTAGCGCCGGTTAATCCGATGGCCGCCGCGGCGTTGTAGTCGGTGGTCACCGTGCAGGCGCAGAAGTTGTATTCCTGAAATCCGATCCCGATGTGCGCGAGGAGCGTGGGCCGCAGGGTGAGGTCGGTGTTCAGCCGGAATGTCGGCGAGCTTTCGAACGTGCCCGCGTTCGCGGTGATCGGCTCGGGAAAGCCTTCACCGAGCCCGAGAGCCTGAACGGGCGATTCAGTGTGATTGTCGGAGTAAGTGAATGACATCCGGCCCCGGGAACCGAGATTCTGATCGATCTTCAGGGTTGGTGAGCGGGTCTTACGATAGCCGCGGAATGGGTTGAAGTAGTTGCTCGTCAGGATTCCGGCGGCGGCATTGGGGCCCTGCGGAAGTGGAACGTACTTGCTGAGAATGGCCGCCGAAACCTTATCGATACGGCTCGGCGGAATGACGTTCCCTGAAAATGGCGAGCGGACGGTTACCTGCGCGCCATTGCCGCCGCAATCCTGGGAGAGCGCGGTGTCGCAGGTAACGGTCCGGGTGGTGTTCGGGTCGAAGATAGTTCCGAGCTGGACGGTGTTTCCAAGGGGATCGTGGTAGGCGTGACCGTTGATCTGAAGGTTAACCGGGTTGCCGGCCGCCGTGGCCAGAAGGCCGCTGAAGTCGCCTGTGCGGTAAGCCGCTGTTGGAACCGTCGGGGGAGTGAAGTCGGACGTGTGGAGTTGATATTGGAGGTAGTCTTCGAAGTTCGCGAAGAAAAAAGTCTTGTTCCGGCCGTTATACAGTTTGGGGATCCAGACCGGCCCGCCGACATTGCCGCCGAAGTCGTTACCGCGCGTTCTGGTCTTGACATGGCTTGCGGCGTCCGCGGCGTTCAGGAAGTCATTGGTCAGGTAATCGTAGGCGGTGCCGTGGTATTGATTGGTGCCGGACTTGACCACCTGATTGAAGACGGCGCCGGAGACCGATCCGAACTCGGCATTGAAGTTGCTGGACTGGATGGCCACTTCCTGGATGGCATCGGGACTGACGTTGTTGCGAGTCGTAATCGTCGGGGCGCCAGCGTTGGTCACGATTTCTCCGTCGACGCGGTATTGATTGGCGGTCTGCGGCAATCCGTTGATGCGGGGCGCGAAACCGGATCCATTGACATTAACGCTGCCGGGCTGAGTGTAGGCCAGAGCGAGCGGGTCGCGGACGAAAGTCCCGAGCGGCAACACCGGTAAATCCTGAATCTGCTTGGTCAGGATGTCATGGACGGTGGCTCCGGTGTCTGTCTGTAGCAGCGTGGCTTCGCCGGTGACGGTAACGGACTCGGTAGCGGCGCCCAGCTGCATGACGACGTCCAGCCGGACCGTTTGGGCGGCGTCGATGACGAGATTCGCCTGACGGAACATTTTGAATCCAGGCTGCTCCAGCGTGACGACGTACTTGCCCACCGGCAACTGGGGAATCGCGTAGTTGCCCGTCTGCGAGGTGGCGCCCGCGATCTTTGCGCCGGTGTCGACGTTCGTCGCGGCGACCTGCGCACCGGCGATTACCGCCCCAGTGGGATCCGTTACAAGACCGGTCAGCGTGCCCGCGGCGGTCTGACTAAAGGCAACGCCGCCGGCGATCAACGCCAATCCTGATAAGGTGACGATTTTCACAAATAAAGACATGATTTTCAAAGGGAATTCTCCAAGACCACCAGTTGTTTGTTGAATATATGTTGGACGGCTGGCTGTGTCAAGCTGTAAAGGCAGATGCAAAGGCAGGTTGCTCCGGATCGCGTTGAAAGTGCCGGATGGCCGGTGGCGCCGGCGGGGCTCGGAACCGCGACCACTTCGATGGGAATGCGACGCTCGGTATCCGGCACGGGAGGGCCGTTTATCGTTCACCCGTTGTTGACGGCGATCCGAATTGCTGGAGAGCAGACGCGACGATCAGACACCAGCGGTCAATTACCGACGGTAAAAGGAACGGAAGCCATGGACCGGTCCCACACGACCGCCATCCTGCCGCCTTTGTCCGACATGTCGAGAAATTTCCACTCCAGTTGCTCGACGGTGAAGGGAAGGGTCTCGACCTTCATTGAGGCCCGAGCCACGTCTTTGTCCGGCGTGTAATTGAATGCGCCGTAGAGCGCTTCCTTATTGCTGGGGTCGTATTTCGTTTGAGCGGGCCAGGAAGAGACGATGAACGTCCACTCGGTGGGCCGGTTCAACTCGATGAACAGACTGTATTCGCCGGCCGGAACGGTTTTGCCTCCGATGACCAGCGGAACTTCGGTCTTCAGGCGCGTCGACACGTTGGCGCCCGCACGCCAGACGGGGGCGTCCGCATAGGTGGCCTTGCCGTATTCGGCGCCCTTGCCGGGGAAGGCCTCACGGCCGCGAAGGAGAGGGCGGCCATAGGTGATATCGATCCACTTGCCTCCCTGATAGATTTCGTTCCCGAGCGTGTAGGCGTTGCCTTTGGCTTTCACCCATTGCCCCAGGATGTGGGCGGACGCCACACCTTCGCCGCTCAGCGGGCGGCGGGCCTGCGCGATCAACGCGGCGGCGGCAAGCAGGGACAGCACGGGAATCATCAGCCTTCTGGTCATTTTTCGGTTGCTCCTCTTTTGTCTACTGTCGCAGATGGGAGGCCGGGAGGTTGACCTCGTGGCGTTGGTCCTGCTGATGACAGCGGCGCTATGGTCCCACCATTCTGCGGAGGAATCCGAGCATGCTGGACACGGCGGTAACCACAGCGATCGGCGCACAGGCTACCGGAATCAAGCGCAGTAACGCCACGCCGAGCTGGGTCACCTCGGGTCCGATGCGTCCCAGCTCAACATCGTGGCGCATCACGGCCCAAAGGCGCGCCGGGAACTCGATCGCGTCTGTGACATGGTGGCGGATTGAGAGCGCCAGCACTACGAGGAACAGGAGCGTGAAGAGTATCGACAGCGCGGCATAAAGAAGCAGAAACAGGCGATGCTTCGCGGGTGAAGGGCCGGTTCCATGAAGGCCTGCTCCACGTGGCCGGCGCACGAGGTCGCGCAGGGCGCCTTCGGATCGTCGCCGCAGGTTTGGGATATCGAGGGCGTCGGAAACGATCCAGTAGCCGTCGTACTTCATCATCGGATCCAGCGAGCAAAGAACGCTGACGAAATTCACCATGAGCGACGTCTGGAGCGCCGCTTGAATATTGTGCGAATCGACGACCGCGGCTGCGATCGCAAACAGGGCGCAGGCGAGCAGTTGAAAATAGATGCCGCCGCAATCGACCGCGACGCGCTTCCAGCGGCTCAGCGTCCAGGCGGGGGATACGTCGGAGAAGAAAGCCGGTGAGAGCCAGTAGATGCCAAAGCCGATTCGTCCCGGTCTGGCCCCGAATGCCGATACGGCGGCGCAGTGGCCCACTTCGTGAAACAGCGACGCGCCCAGAATCGCGACGGTGATCGTCAGCGCGCTTGCCGCGGTGATCTGATCCAGAGGCGTGAAGAGCAGGTCGAGTGAGAATCCGGCGCTCCCGAAACGTTTCACATACAGCATCCCGGCCATGAGCCAGAAGACGCTCGCGAACGTAACGCCGACCCTGCTGTACAGCCACTTTGTCGCCCCCGCCGCGCGCCGGGCAGCCGTTTCCGGCAAAACGGTTACCCGGCAGCGAAGCGCGGACTCTGGCGACGAACGCGCCGCGCCGGGTGACGCGGCCCGCAATCGCCATAAGGACCCGCCATCGTCGGATGTTTGTTCGACGACGAGTCCGAACGGGGTAAATACTTCATCGAGAAATTCCGCCAGTTGCGCGGTGCCGCCGTGGCGGGGTTGTGTGAATGGGCTCAGCCGCTCGACTTCGGCTCTTACCGCTTCTTCGCGACAACCCGTCTGGAGGCGGCTGACGAGAGGTTGGAGCCGAGGTCCGATCGTGAAGTACCGGCCATCGATTTCATGGCACCGGGCCGCCGTTTCGTTTCCCGATGAAAGAGTTTCAATGGGCATAGAGTACGTCACACAGAGCACCGTCCAGCACGGCTGCGATTGCTCGTGAAAGCCGCATGATCACACTGCTGTGTGAAGGCGCGTTGTAGTTGAACCGGTCCACGAAGGCTGAAAGCGTGGTCGTGTCCTCGGAGCCGCTGCAGTTGAGAAGGTCTGCCGCGTAGAGGACGTCCCGGGATTTCATTACGGCTTTCAGGGCTGTCGACCAGGCGCGCGAATGCTTCGTCAGCCGGTAGCTTGCGATCGCCAGCCGGATGTCGCGCGACTCAAGACTTGCCGGCCGATCGATCCAGGCCGCGACGTGCGGCAGGAGGCGATCCTGCCCTGAAGCAGCCGTCTCCTTTTGTCCGGTCGCGCATAAGATCGCGCAGGCATAGAGGTGTTTGGTCATGACGCCAAAGGCGTCCCGCGGCCAGCAGCTTTTCTTCATCAGGGCCGGCAACAGCGTGAATGAGCGCTGTTTCAGAAGCAATTGGATCATCAGCTCCGTTCGCAGCAGATCGGCGGCCGGCTCAAGCGGCTCGCGAAGTCCGACGGCGAAGGACAGCGCTCGATCGAGATCGCCCATTTGGATGTATGTCCGGATCGTTTCGTAGATGAAGGCAGACGCCGAAAAGCGATCGTCTGCCCCACAGAAATGCGTCAAGGCTGCTTCGTAATGGCCGGCGCGGCGGCACAGACGGCCGAGGTTGATCCACGGTTGGATGGCCAACTCGGGCAACTCATTTTGCCCAGCCCACTGCAATTGATGGGTGCAGATGTCGCGCGCCAGTTCCGGCTGGCGGGCATACACGAACACGAGCGCGGCGTTGTTCAGCGCGGCCCAGGTGTCTTCGATGGATCCTGCGCTTTCGAGTTTGGCGCAGATCTCCGGCACCCACTCCTCGAAAGGCAGGCGGATGACGCGGCCTGTGTCGAGCAGAGTATCGGTGATTCCGAAACTATGCGCCGATGGTAACGAGGTCATCACTGAAGTACTTCTCGCCGCGCTGCGCCGGGCAGGCCAATACTGCCGGGTCAAGTGTGTAAAGGGCGTCGGTCCACTTCCTGAGACGCGACGGGTTCATGAGCACCGAGCCGTCATCATTCAGAACGCCGACGTTGTTGAAATCCTTGTCCATGGCGACGGTGCATTTGCCGATGCGGCCGTCGGAACGGATCAGAAAAGTGTTGCTTTTGCACGCGTAGCAAACCGCCGCGCCGCAGCCGTCCACTTTGGCTTCATCCCCGGTGTTGGGGTCGCCGGTGCCGAA